>OBXR01000003.1_pt1 | contig 430735 bp, 402 predicted proteins | sample 1476651 | NCBI WGS metagenome assembly OBXR01 (sample SAMEA2580175, study PRJEB22360) | human gut metagenome | biome: human gut; feature: human-associated habitat; material: faeces | place: Denmark | collected 2008/2010 | reverse complement strand
TCATGATGTCGTAGGTTCGAGTCCTACTGGCGGAGTATAATTCTTATTGCTAGACGCAGGTCTAGCTTTTTTTTGTTAAGTTATTTACTTGTTAAAAGTTTAAATTTCAGATATGATAATACTATATTTTAAATTGAGAGGTATTCTATGTCAAATTTTGCATCTGCTTTTACACCTATTTCTGTTTCTTCGGCTAAGGAGAATATTGATACAGCTGAAAAATTTATTTTATTTATTGGACGTCCTTCTTGTCCATATTGTCAACTTTTTGAACCTAAATTATCAAATGTGGCACGTAATTCAAATCTTACTATTTTCTATATTAATAGCGAAAATAGTGAAGAATTAGAAGATATTCAAGCTTTACGTAAAAGATATGGTATTGCTACAGTTCCTGCTCTCTTTGTTTCAGAAAATGGTGCTGCTAAGGTTGTATGTGACTCTTCTCTTTCTGAGGATGATATTTTAGATTTTATTTCTTAGTCTTTTTGGAGGTTCTTATGTTTATTTGTAAACACGAGGTCCAGTATTATGAAACAGATCGAATGGGTATTACTCATCATTCTAATTATGTTCGATGGATGGAAGAGGCGAGAACTTTTTTTCTAAGAGAGATAGGTTGGCCTTATGAAAAAATTGAAGAGGAGGGAATTATCTCTCCTGTTACTTCAATTTCCTGTGACTATAAAGCTACTTCTACTTTTGCAGATGTAATTTCTATCGAGATTAATGTTAAAAGAGTTAAATCTGCTAAACTTACTTTTGTATACAATATGGTAAATCAAAACGGAATCCTTGTTTGTACAGCTGTTTCTGAACATAGTTTCTTGTCTAAGGACGGTGGTTTTGTCAATCTTAAAAGAGATTACTCGTCATTTTTTAATCTTTTAAAAGAGCATTCAGTTATGTAATAAAAAAGAAGAAAATCAAATCGATTTTCTTCTTTTATTCGGCAAGGAGTTTTTGATAAATAGCTAAATTTTCATCATCAAATACGTTAAATATTACTTTTTTTATTATACTTGATTCGTCAATAAAGGTTTTGACTGTTTGAATGGCGATTTTGGCAGCTTCTTGTTTTGGAAAATTGAAATCTCCAGTTGATAGACATGGTATAGCAATTGATTCAATGTTATTTTTCTCAGCTAGTGCTAATACTGAAAGATAACTTTTTGCTAAAAGATCTTCATCAATTTGTGTCGGTTGGTCTACTATTTTTGGACCTACTGTATGAATGACAAAGGCAGAAGGAAGATTGTAAGCTGGGGTGATTTTAGCCATGCCAACGGGTTCTTCATATCCTTGTTCTAAGATGAGCTCGAAACAAGCTTGGCGTAACTGAACACCTGCGTATGTATGAATAGCGTTATCTACACAATCATGAAGTGGTTTCATACATCCAAGTAAGGTTTTATTAGCTGCATTTACGATTGCATCTACTTCGAGTCTTGTAATATCACCTTTCCAGAGGTAGATTCGATCATCTTGTGGAATGGGCTGGAGCGAACTGAGTTGTACAAATCCTCTTTCCCCTTTTCTAACTTGTAGGTAAAGGTCTTGGATTGTTAAGAATTGTGTTGATGCTGCCATTGGTTTACGTGTATTAAAGAGTGCTCTGAGAAGTTTTTGTTTTTCCTCGAGTTCTTCTGGGATAATCAAATCATGTAATTCTAGATTTTCTTTTTTGAGTTCACCTATGAGATAGGTAATCATTGCATCTTTATCCATATTTACTCATTTCTATTTTTATAGTTTGTTATTATTATACTCCCAAGACTGCCTGTGGGCAAGTGATGTCTATGATAGGTAATGACTAATATTTGATAAGAATTTTTTATGTATGTGTCAAATTCTTGCAATAGCCTTTAGAATCATATAGAATAGGTCTACAAAAGTTTTATAATGTCTAGGAGGATGATTAAATGACACAAGTAGTAACAGATGCTACATTTGAACAAGAAACAGCTGAAGGCCTCGTTTTGATTGATTTTTGGGCAACTTGGTGTGGGCCTTGCTTGATGCAAGCACCAATTCTTGAGCAACTTTCTGAAGAAATTTCAGAAGATGAACTTAAGATTGTTAAAATTGATGTTGATGAGAACCCAGAAACAGCTCAGAAGTTTGGAATTATGTCTATTCCAACTTTACTCTTCAAAAAAGATGGTGAGGTTGTTAAGCAAGTAGCAGGTGTACATACAAAAGAACAAATTAAAGCTATCGTTGCCGAGCTTAGCTAACTAATCGTCACAGTCCCGTTTGGGGATTTTTATTTTTAGTTTATTCAAACGACGAGGAGAATCATATGTCTTATTCATTTCAAAATCCTAGTGATGAGGTTATAGAATCTTATTTAAAATCTGCAAAGACGATTGCAATTGTTGGTTTATCTCATCGCAAGGAGGCAGCATCTTATCAGGTTGCTCATTTTCTACAAGCTGCTGGTTATCGTATTATACCAGTAAATCCCAAACTAGAAGGTCAGGAGCTTCTAGGAGAGCATGTTTATGCTCATCTTAAAGATATCCCATTTTCGATTGATATTGTTGATGTATTTAGACGAAGTGAGCTTTTACCAGATGTTGCCTATGATTTTCTTGAAACGGATGCAACAGTTTTTTGGAGTCAAATTGGTCTTGAGAATGAGGAGGCTGAGACTATTCTTCGTCAAGCGAATAGACAGGATATTGTAATGAATCGTTGTACAAAGAGAGAATATATGCGACTCTTTGTTTAATAAAATGAAAAGGTGAGTGAGCTATGCTCGCTCGTTTTTGTTATAATAGAGCTATGATTGAAATTTTTGATACGCATACCCATCTTAATGTGGATAATTTTGCAGGAAAAGAACAAGAAGAAATAGATTTTGCAGCTGAACTAGGTGTTGTTAAAATGAATATTGTTGGTTTTGATAAACCAACAATAAATAAATCTTTAGCACTATCAGAGAGATATGATCAATTATATAGTACGATTGGATGGCATCCTACGGAAGCGGGGTCCTATTCTCAGGAAATTGAGGATATGATTGTATCACAATTAGATAATCCGAAAGTAGTGGCACTTGGGGAAATCGGTTTGGATTATTATTGGATGGAAGATCCTAAAGAAACTCAGATTGATGTCTTTAAGCGTCAAATAGCTTTGTCAAAGGAACACAATTTACCTTTTGTTGTCCATACACGTGATGCACTTGAGGATACTTACGCTGTTATTAAAGAAGTTGGTGTTGGTCCTCGTGGGGGGATTATGCACTCATACTCAGGATCCCTAGAAATGGCTCAAAAATTTGTTGATCTTGGAATGATGATTTCATTTTCAGGTGTTGTAACTTTTAAGAAGGCTTTGGATGTCCAAGAAGCTGCTCAGAAGTTACCTTTAGATAAGATTCTGGTTGAAACGGATGCACCGTATTTGGCACCTGTTCCCAAACGTGGTCGTGAGAATCGTACAGGCTATACACGTTACGTAGTAGACAAGATTGCTGAGCTTCGTGGTTTAACGAGTGAAGAAGTGGCTAGGGCTACTTATGACAATGCGATGAGGATTTTTGGTCTGGATGAATAGAATAAAGATTCAAGAAGTCATCGTCGTAGAAGGTAAGGATGATACGGCAAATTTGAGACGTTTTTATGAGGTGGATACCTATGAGACTAGAGGATCCGCTATTAATGAGGATGACTTAGAGCGTATCGATAAGCTTAATGACTTACGCGGAGTGATTGTTTTTACTGATCCAGACTATAATGGTGAACGTATCCGTAAAATCATTATGGAAGCTGTTCCGACAGCAAAGCATGCTTTTTTAAACCGTGGGGAAGCAACACCAAAATCTAAGACTAAAGGTCGTTCATTGGGTGTTGAGCATGCGAGTTTTGAGGATCTTCAAAAGGCCTTATCTGTAGTTTTAGGTAGTTACGATGATGATAATCAGTTTGATATTAGTAAATCAAATCTTATGAAGTTAGGGCTACTAATGGGAGCAGATAGTCGAAAGCGTCGAGAATATTTGGGCGAGGTGCTCCGTATTGGTTATTGCAATGGGAAGCAGCTTTTAAAGCGTTTGGAATTGTTTGGAATCACATTAGAGGAGCTAGAAGAGGCTATGTCAAATTACTAGATTACCAGTGATTTTAACATCAAATCGCTACTAAGTAGCTTATTATTGAGGTTGGGATAATTAAGGGTTTGGACCTGTTTTGTGTCCAAGTATAAAAATCGTGAAAATAATAAGAAAAGAGAATAAATGAGAATTGCAGATTATAGCGTGACCAAGGCTGTCCTTGAACGCCATGGCTTTACCTTTAAGAAGTCTTTTGGACAGAACTTCTTAACAGATACAAATATTTTACAAAAAATTGTTGATACGGCAGAGATCGATAAAAATGTCAATGTAATCGAAATTGGACCTGGTATCGGAGCATTAACAGAATTCTTAGCTGAAAATGCTGCGGAAGTTATGGCTTTTGAAATTGATGATCGGTTGGTTCCGATTTTAGAGGATACATTACGTGATCATGAAAATGTTAACGTAATTAATGAAGATGTTCTCAAGGCGGATTTACAGACACGTGTCAAAGAGTTTAAAAATCCAGAACTACCAATTAAGGTAGTCGCCAATTTGCCATATTATATTACGACGCCAATCTTGATGCATTTGATTGAGAGTAAGATTGCTTTTGCAGAATTTGTTGTTATGATGCAAAAAGAGGTTGCTGACCGCATTTCTGCAGAGCCTAATAGCAAGGCTTATGGTTCTCTATCAATTGCTGTGCAGTATTATATGACTGCTAAAGTGGCATTTGTTGTCCCTCGTACAGTCTTTGTACCAGCCCCGAATGTTGACTCAGCAATTTTGAAGATGACGCGCCGTGAACAACCGTTGGTTGAAGTTAAAGATGAGGATTTCCTTTTCCGAGTGGCTAAGGCTAGCTTTGTCCATCGTCGTAAGACATTGTGGAATAATTTAACAAATCATTTTGGTAAATCTGAAGAAGTGAAAACCAAACTTGAGCAGGCTTTGGAAATTGCTGATATAAAACCTTCTATTCGTGGAGAGGCTCTATCTATTTCTGATTTTGCACACTTATCAGATGCTTTGAGTGAAGCAGGTCTATAATTCAAAAATCCCACTGAATTTCAGTGGGATTTTTAGCTATGCGGAGAAAGGGATTTGAACCCTCACGCTTGAAAAAGCACATGCGCCTGAAGCATGCGTGTCTGCCATTCCACCACCTCCGCAGTGATAGGATTATTATACTGCAAATTACTAAAAATGCAAGGAGCTTAAGGAAATGGAAATGTGGTTTGTTTTGGATCAGAAAAGCGTGTTGTTTTGTGGTATAATAGGGCTATTAAACGATTGAGGAGTTCACTTGCAAGGAAGAATTATCAAAGCACTGGCAGGTTTCTATTATGTAGAGCATGATGGTGTTGTATACCAGACGCGTGCGCGAGGAAATTTTAGAAAAAAAGGACAAACACCTTACGTTGGGGATTTTGTCGAATTTTCAGCAGAGGAAAATTCAGAAGGCTATATCCTTAAAATTGGTCAACGAATCAATAGCTTAGTGCGCCCACCCATTGTCAATATAGATCAGGCTGTGGTCATTATGTCTGCTAAGGAACCGGATTTCAATAGTAATCTTCTGGACCGTTTTTTGGTTTTACTAGAGCATAAAAATATAAAACCTGTAATTTATATTTCTAAGATGGATTTGGTTGAAGATGATTCAGAAATGAAGGCTATTCAAAAACAGTATCAAAAAATTGGTTTTGATTTTGTCTTCAGTTTGGAAGAACTATTGCCGCTCTTGACTAATAAAATAACAGTCTTTATGGGACAGACAGGTGTTGGAAAATCAACCTTGTTGAACCGTATTGCCCCAGAGTTGAAGTTGGAAACAGGTGAGATTTCAGACAGTTTAGGTCGTGGACGTCATACTACAAGGGCTGTAAGTCTTTATGATGTTCATGGAGGGAAGATTGCTGATACACCAGGATTCTCTTCGCTAGATTATGAAGTGGATAATGCCGAGGACTTGAGTGAAGCTTTTCCGGAAATCCGTCAAGCTAGTCATGGCTGTAAATTCCGTTCTTGTACCCATACCCATGAGCCTTCTTGTGCTGTTAAGGATGAGGTTGAAGATGGCCAAATTTGGCAAGTCCGTTATGATAATTACCTTCAATTTTTAAGTGAAATTGAAAACCGTCGTGAAACATATAAAAAAACTGTAAAAAGAAAGTAGGTCTCTCATGTCTTATAAAATTGCTCCGTCTATCCTAGCTGCTGACTATGCTAATTTTGCTTCAGAACTAGCTCGTATTGATGCATCAGGTGCGGAATATGTTCACATTGATATTATGGATGGTCAATTTGTCCCTAATATCAGTTGGGGAGCAGATGTGGTCGCTAGCATGCGTAAACATAGCAAGTTGGTTTTTGATTGCCACCTTATGGTTGTTGATCCTGAACGTTATGTGGATGCCTATGCACAAGCAGGTGCAGATATCATGACTATTCATGTTGAAGCCACTAAACATATCCATGGTGCCCTCCAGAAAATCAAAGCTGCTGGTATGAAAGCAGGTGTTGTGATTAATCCTGGAACCCCAGTCGAGGCACTTATTCCTGTACTTGATTTAGTGGATCAAGTACTTATTATGACTGTAAATCCAGGTTTTGGTGGTCAGGCGTTCATTCCAGAAATGATGTCTAAAGTAGAGCGTGTTGTGGAGCTTCGCGAAAAAGGTGGCTATTCATTCGATATTGAAGTTGATGGTGGTGTAGATAACAATACTATTGCAGCATGTGCCAAGGCGGGGGCTAATGTTTTTGTAGCAGGCTCTTACCTCTTCAAAAATCCTGATTTGACAGCCCAAGTTCAAACGCTTCGTGATGCTATTGATGCCTAAAATAGCTTTATTTGTCGGTGGTGAGCTAGAGTGGTTCACTACCGATTTTGATTATTTTGTTGGGGTGGATCGTGCTTGCTTACGTTTGTTGGAGTTAGGTTTGCCGCTTAATCTGGCTGTCGGAGACTTTGATTCAGTATCTCGGTCAGAGTTAGAGATGATTCAATCAGCTGCTAAAGAGTGTAGGATTGCTCCAGCTGAAAAGGATGACACGGATACAGAGTTAGCCCTAAAAATTGTATTTCAATTATATCCTGAGGCGGAAGTAACTATTTTCGGTGCTTTTGGTGGCAGAATTGATCATATGTTATCAAATCTATTTTTGGTCAGTGATCCTGAATTAGCTCCTTTTATGAGGCATATCTGTTTGCAGGATAAGCAAAATAAGATTACTTATTATCCAGAAGGAAGTCATAACTTGTTACCAGAACCTGGAATGACATATGTTTCTTTTTTACATGAAGGTGATGGAGAACTGACGATTTTGGGAGCAAAATACGAATTAACTAGTATGAATTATTTTCAAAAGAAAATTTACTCTAGTAATGAATTTGTTGATGGTCCAATTCAAGTGATTGTGCCAAATGGATATGTGATTGTCATCCAGACTAAAGATAGGAGTTAGTATGATCTATCTACTTACACTTTTAACTTTATTAAGTTTTGGGATTCTTATTGTTCTTTTCTTGAGAAATATGGAGTTAAAAGAACAGATTAATAAGGGTTTGGAAGAAAATGCAGATAATCTTTCAGATCAAATTTCGTTTCAATTGGAAAGTTTTGCTAAGACAAACCAACTGGAAACGACAAAGCAATTGAACCAATTGCAGATGGAACTATACCAACAGTTGACAGATATCCGAGAGGTTTTACATCAAAATTTGTCTGATAATCGAGACCGCTCCGACCAACGCCTTGAGCAAATAAACCAAAGCTTAACCAAAGCGGTTAAAGATATGCAAGATTCCAATGAGAAACGTCTGGAACAAATGCGTCAGACAGTTGAAGAGAAACTTGAGCAAACCTTACAAACACGTTTACAAGCCTCTTTTGAGACGGTTTCAAGACAATTAGAGTCGGTTAACCAGGGCTTGGGGGAAATGAAAAATGTAGCCAAGGATGTTGGAAGTCTTAACAAGGTCCTTTCAAATACAAAAACACGAGGTATTTTGGGAGAGCTTCAATTAGGGCAAATTATTGAAGACATATTGACTGTTAATCAGTACGAGCGAGAATTTCCTACGGTATCAGGTTCAAGTGAACGAGTTGAATATGCAATCAAAATGCCAGGAAACCATAAAGACGAATATATCTACCTTCCCATTGATTCTAAGTTTCCTTTGGAAGATTACTATCGTCTGGAAGATGCTTATGAGTCTGGTAATAAAGAGGAAATTGAGAATCACCGTAAGTCTCTTTTGACTAGTATTAAGCGATTTGCCAAGGATATTAACAAGAAGTATCTTAACCCACCTGAAACCACAAATTTTGGTATATTATTTTTGCCGACGGAAGGACTTTATGCTGAGGTAGTACGCCAACCAGCCTTCTTTGACGCCCTTCGTCGTGAGGAAAATATTGTTATCGCAGGGCCGTCAACTTTATCAGCACTCTTGAATTCATTGTCCGTAGGATTTAGAACTTTGAATATTCAAAAGAATGCAGATGATATTAGTAAGGTTTTAGGCAATGTCAAACTAGAATTTAGCAAGTTTGGAGATATGTTAGCTAAAGCTCAGAGACAATTGAATACAGCAAGTAAAACAGTCGATAGTCTTCTCAACACAAGGAGTAGGGCAATTGTTAGAGCTCTTGATACAATTGAAACCTATCAAGACAGTGCGACACAAAGTTTGTTAGATTTACCACGATTAGAAAACGAGGACAAGCATGAAGATTAATCAAATGAAAAAAGACGAGTATTTTGAAGGTTTTTATCTGATTAAGCGTGCAGAGGTACGTAAGACAAGAGCAGGAAAGGATTATATTGCCTTTACTTTTCAGGATGATACTGGAGAGATTTCAGGAAACCTGTGGGATGCTCAGCCTTATAATGTCGAAGAATTTACCGCAGGTAAAGTAGTGCATATGGAGGGGCGTCGAGAAGTTTATAATAATACTCCTCAGGTAAACCAAATAACCTTACGCTTGCCTACATTTGGTGAGCCAAATGATCCAGCTGATTTCAAAGAGAAACCACCAGTAAATCCTTCTGAAGTACGCGAATACCTAGAGCAAATGATTTTTAAGATTGAGGAAGCAACTTGGCAGCGTGTTGTTCGTGCTCTTTATCGAAAGTATAATAAAGAGTTTTTCACTTTTCCAGCTGCTAAAACAAATCACCATGCTTTTGAAAGTGGACTAGCCTATCATACGGCTACTATGGTTCGCCTAGCGGACAGCATTGGAGATATTTACCCAGAGCTCAATAAGAGTCTACTTTTTGCAGGGATTATGCTTCATGATTTAGCTAAGGTTATTGAACTTACTGGTCCTGAAAATACTGAGTATACGGTTCGTGGAAACTTGATTGGTCATATTGCTTTGATTGATGAAGAAATCACTAAGGTGCTCATGGAGCTCAATATTGATGATACGCGTGAGGATGTCGTTGTTTTGCGTCATGTCATTCTCAGCCACCACGGACAACTAGAGTATGGTAGCCCAGTGCGACCTCGTATTATGGAAGCAGAAATTATTCATATGATTGATAATCTTGATGCCAGTATGATGATGATGACGACAGCCCTTAACCTAGTAGGTCCAGGAGAAATGACAAATCGTCTCTTTGCTATGGATAATCGTTCTTTCTACAAGCCAAAATTTGATTAAAATCGAAATTAAGCGAGCATTTCATATGAAAATGTTCGTTTTTTGCTGTATTATGGTATAATAGTTAAAAAGTACAGAAAATATAGGTAACATATGAAATTAAAACGAAGTGAGCGCATGGTAGTGATTTCAAACTACCTGATTAATAATCCTTATCAATTGACAAGCCTCAACACCTTTGCAGAACGTTATGAAGCTGCAAAGTCTTCAATCTCAGAAGATGTTGCTATCATTAAAAAAGCTTTTGAGGAAAGTCAAATAGGAGAAATCGAAACAGTAACTGGTGCATCTGGTGGCGTTATGTTTACACCGACTATTTCTGATGAAGATGCAAGAAGTCTGGTTGAAGATCTTTGTAAACGTCTTTCCGAGAGTGATCGTATCTTACCAGGTGGTTATCTCTACCTATCTGATTTATTGAGTACACCGTCTATTTTAAAAAATGTTGGTCGTATCATTGCCAGTGCCTTTAAAGGACAAAAAATTGATGCCGTTATGACAGTTGCAACCAAAGGAGTTCCTTTAGCAAATGCAGTAGCAGATGTCTTGAACATTCCATTTGTTATCGTTCGTCGTGACTTGAAAATTACAGAAGGTTCAACCGTATCGGTAAACTACGTTAGTGGTTCAAGTGATCGTATTGAAAAGATGTTCCTTTCAAAACGTAGTTTGAAACCAAATAGCCGCGTCCTTATTGTTGATGATTTTCTTAAAGGTGGCGGTACCATTACGGGTATGATTAGCTTGCTTTCAGAATTTGATAGTGAGTTAGTAGGTGTAGCTGTATTCGCAGAAAATGCTAAAGGCGATCGTGATATCCATGAATATAAATCATTACTTACTGTTTCTGACATCGATGTAAAAGCACAGAAGGTAGAAGTTGAAGTCGGTAATATTTTTGATAAATAATTAATCTACGATAGTATTCCTAATTTAACGATTAGGAATTTTTCTTTTTAACAAGAAAGTCTTGACAATAATCATCAAAAAATGATACTATATTAGACAGTACTTTTTACTTTTGGTCTCTCAAAAGTGTACAGAGACGTGCTGACATAAGTTGCAAAAGTACACAAAGATATGGGCTGTCACCAAGTGCCATATCAACCAAAAATAAAAAAACACAGGAGAATGTAGATGCCTACAATTAACCAATTGGTTCGTAAACCACGTCAATCAAAAGTTGTTAAATCTAAATCACCAGCTTTGAACGTTGGTTACAACAGCCACAAAAAAGTTCAAACTAACGTATCTTCACCACAAAAACGTGGTGTTGCAACACGTGTTGGAACAATGACACCTAAGAAACCTAACTCAGCCCTTCGTAAATTCGCTCGTGTACGTTTGAGCAACCTTATCGAAGTTACTGCTTACATCCCAGGTATCGGACACAACCTCCAAGAACACAGCGTTGTTCTTATCCGTGGTGGACGTGTAAAAGACCTTCCAGGGGTACGTTACCACATCGTCCGTGGTGCACTTGATACTGCAGGTGTAGCTGATCGTAAACAAAGCCGTTCTAAATACGGTGCTAAACGTCCTAAAGGATAAGAAGGGAGATAAGATAAAATGAGTCGTAAAAATAGAGCGCCTAAACGCGAAGTATTGGCAGATCCATTGTACAATTCAAAAATCGTTACACGTCTTATCAACCGTGTAATGCTTGACGGTAAACGTGGTACTGCTGCAACAATCGTATACGATGCTTTCGAGCAAATCAAAGAAGCAACTGGAAACGATGCTCTTGAAGTATTTGAAACAGCTATGGACAACATCATGCCTGTACTTGAAGTACGTGCACGTCGTGTCGGTGGTTCAAACTACCAAGTCCCAGTTGAAGTTCGTCCAGAACGTCGTACAACTCTTGGTCTTCGTTGGTTGGTTAACGCATCACGTGCGCGTGGTGAACACACTATGAAAGATCGTCTTGCAAAAGAAATCATGGATGCTGCAAACAACACTGGTGCATCAGTTAAGAAACGTGAAGATACTCACAAAATGGCTGAAGCAAACCGTGCCTTTGCACACTTCCGCTGGTAATCATAAGTTTCAAGCTGAATTACAGTCATATATTCATAAGCTAAGATTATGGATTTGTAATAGGCTGACTCTGAATTTAAATAATATTATTCATATCATTTGAAAACCAGTTAAATATTAGTGAAAAAACGGGTAGGTCCTGCCTATCCGTTTTTTGACAATAATGTTATAATAAATAAGTAAACTAAAATATTTATAGGAGAATAAACCTAATGGCACGCGAATTTTCACTTGCAAAAACTCGTAATATCGGTATCATGGCCCACGTCGATGCCGGTAAAACAACTACAACAGAGCGTATCCTTTACTACACTGGTAAAATCCACAAAATCGGTGAAACTCACGAAGGTGCATCACAAATGGACTGGATGGAGCAAGAACAAGAGCGTGGTATCACAATCACATCTGCCGCTACAACAGCACAATGGGATGGTCACCGCGTTAACATCATCGATACACCAGGACACGTGGACTTCACAATCGAAGTACAACGTTCACTCCGTGTATTGGATGGTGCCGTAACCGTTCTTGACTCACAATCAGGTGTAGAACCTCAAACTGAAACAGTTTGGCGTCAAGCAACTGAGTATGGTGTTCCACGTATCGTATTTGCCAACAAAATGGATAAAATCGGTGCAGACTTCCTTTACTCAGTAAGCACACTTCACGATCGTCTTCAAGCAAACGCACACCCAATCCAATTGCCAATCGGTGCTGAAGATGATTTCCGTGGTATCATTGACTTGATTAAAATGAAAGCTGAAATCTATACTAATGACCTTGGTACAGATATTCTTGAAGAAGATATTCCAGCTGATTACGTTGATCAAGCAAACGAATACCGTGAAAAATTGATCGAAGCAGTTGCTGAAACTGACGAAGATTTGATGATGAAATACCTTGAAGGTGAAGAAATCACTAACGAGGAATTGAAAGCAGCTATCCGTCGTGCAACAATCAACGTTGAATTCTTCCCAGTTCTTTGTGGTTCTGCCTTCAAGAACAAAGGTGTTCAATTGATGCTTGATGCGGTTATCGATTACCTTCCAAGTCCACTTGATATCCCTGCAATCAAAGGTATCAACCCAGATACAGACGAAGAAGAAACTCGTCCAGCATCTGATGATGAGCCATTTGCAGCTCTTGCCTTCAAGATCATGACTGACCCATTTGTAGGTCGTTTGACATTTATCCGTGTTTACTCAGGTATCCTTCAATCAGGTTCATATGTAATGAACACATCTAAAGGTAAACGTGAACGTATCGGACGTATCCTTCAAATGCACGCTAACAGCCGTCAAGAAATTGAACAAGTATACGCTGGTGATATCGCTGCTGCTATCGGTTTGAAAGATACTACAACTGGTGACTCATTGACTGATGAAAAAGCTAAAGTTATTCTTGAGTCAATCGAAGTTCCAGAACCAGTTATCCAATTGATGGTTGAGCCTAAGACTAAAGCTGACCAAGATAAGATGGGTATCGGTCTTCAAAAACTTGCTGAAGAAGATCCAACATTCCGTGTTGAAACTAACCCTGAAACTGGTGAAACAGTTATCTCTGGTATGGGTGAACTTCACCTTGATGTCCTTGTTGACCGTTTGAAACGTGAACACAAAGTTGAAGCAAACGTTGGTGCTCCACAAGTATCTTACCGTGAAACATTCCGTGCTGGAACACAAGCACGTGGATTCTTCAAACGTCAATCTGGTGGTAAAGGTCAGTTTGGTGATGTTTGGATTGAATTTACTCCAAATGAAGAAGGTAAAGGTTTCGAATTCGAAAATGCTATCGTCGGTGGTGTGGTTCCACGTGAATTCATCCCTGCAGTAGAAAAAGGATTGGAAGAATCTATGGCTAACGGTGTCCTTGCTGGATACCCAATGGTTGACATCAAAGCTAAGCTTTACGATGGTTCATACCACGATGTCGATTCATCTGAAACTGCCTTCAAGATTGCTGCGTCTCTTGCACTTAAAGAAGCTGCTAAGACTGCACAACCAACTATCCTTGAACCAATGATGCTTGTAACAATCACTGTTCCTGAAGAAAACCTTGGTGATGTTATGGGTCACGTTACAGCTCGTCGTGGACGTGTTGATGGTATGGAAGCACACGGTAACAGCCAAATCGTTCGTGCGTATGTTCCACTTGCTGAAATGTTCGGTTATGCAACAACACTTCGTTCTGCAACTCAAGGTCGTGGTACATTCATGATGGTATTTGACCACTATGAAGATGTTCCTAAATCAGTTCAAGAAGAAATCATCAAGAAAAATTCTGGTGAAGCTTAATTAGAACTTATAAAGTTAAGGTACTTATGAAAGTAAGTGCCTTTTCTATTTGCAATTTTTTGAAAAAAATTATATAATATGACTGTTGAAAGGTTGAATTGAAAGCGCTCAAGTTAATCTTTTCACAATAGGGAGAGCTTGCTCTCAAAATTATATTTATTTGATTTTCATAAGGAGGAAATCACTAATGGTAGTTAAAGTTGGTATTAACGGTTTCGGTCGTATCGGTCGTCTTGCTTTCCGTCGTATCCAAAACGTAGAAGGTGTTGAAGTTACTCGTATCAACGATCTTACAGATCCAGTTATGCTTGCACATTTGTTGAAATATGACACAACTCAAGGTCGTTTCGACGGTACTGTGGAAGTTAAAGAAGGTGGATTCGAAGTTAACGGTAAATTCGTTAAAGTTTCTGCTGAACGTGACCCAGAACAAATTGACTGGGCTAACGACGGTGTAGAAATCGTTCTTGAAGCAACTGGTTTCTTTGCTAAGAAAGATGCTGCTGAAAAACACTTGCACGAAGGTGGAGCTAAGAAAGTTGTTATCACTGCTCCTGGTGGAAACGATGTTAAAACAATCGTATTTAACACTAACCACGATATCCTTGATGGTACTGAAACAGTTATCTCAGGTGCTTCATGTACTACAAACTGCTTGGCTCCAATGGCTAAAGCATTGCAAGATAACTTCGGTGTTAAACAAGGTTTGATGACTACTATCCACGCTTACACTGGTGACCAAATGATCCTTGACGGACCACACCGTGGTGGTGACCTTCGTCGTGCACGTGCTGGTGCTGCAAACATCGTTCCTAACTCAACTGGTGCTGCTAAAGCTATCGGTTTGGTTATCCCAGAATTGAACGGTAAACTTGACGGTGCTGCACAACGTGTTCCAGTTCCAACTGGATCAGTTACTGAATTGGTAGCAGTTCTTGAAAAAGACGTTACTGTTGATGAAGTGAACGCAGCTATGAAAGCAGCTTCAAACGAATCATTCGGTTACACTGAAGATCCAATCGTATCTTCAGATATCGTAGGTATTTCTTACGGTTCATTGTTTGATGCAACTCAAACTAAAGTACAAACTGTTGATGGTAAACAATTGGTTAAAGTTGTTTCTTGGTACGACAACGAAATGTCATACACTTCACAACTTGTACGTACTCTTGAATACTTCGCGAAAATCGCTAAATAATTCAATTGTATAAAAAGAAGAGCTTCGGCTCTTTTTTTATTTTCCAAAATAATAAAACATCCGTATAAATAGGCTGTTATAATCTCAGTAGGATTGTGATTTATGAATAAGCTAGAAGGCATTCCAAATGAGTAGAAAGAGCATGACACAACCCCAGGCGTTTTTATTATGTTTTTGTATAGCTAGCATACCATAAATAAGTATAAAAACGGTAAGTGATTCAAATAGGGTATAGACATCAAAACCAATGATTCCATGGATAAGGAGGCAAAAAATCGCACAAGTTATTGCCCCACTATCTAACCAAATGTAAGGAGATGGAAAACGTATGCGTATCTTTTCAGCGATGACTACATAGTTAAATCCTTCCCAGAATCCCCAAATAAGACAGATGAATAGGTATGCCAGGATATTACTAGGAAATGATTGGCTCATTACTTCTTTTGTTAATTGTATTGATTGAAGAGGTAGATAGGAATGAATCTGATGAGTAATTCCTTTAAATATGATAAGTGGTAGGGCTACAAGAAGAGATTGAAAAAGGGTGGTAACTAGATTTTTGGTGATTAATCCAAAGTGTCTGAAAGATTCTTTGCGATAAAGCATAACAGTGCTGGTTCCTAAGCCTGCGATGGCAAATTGACAACTAGCTAATAAGATTAATCGCAGCCATAGCGGTACTGAGGTTTGGTTAGTGTATGAAAAAAGAGTTGGTTTAAGAGTAAGAAAGAGGAGCAGAGGAACAAGGGTAAGAATAAGGATTACATTTAGATCATGGTCAGCTTGTTTCTGCTTCTTGTTTAGCGGTTTTTTCATGGATATTCGACCTTTCTATTTCGATTATATGCTAAATGTTTTATACTGGCAATAAGCCAGAAATCCTTCTGATTTTGCTATCTCTTTTATGCATTTTGTGATATAATGAAAACGTATTAAAAAATTAAGGAGTCTGATCAAATGGCTAAATTGACTGTTAAAGACGTTGACTTGAAAGGGAAAAAAGTTCTCGTTCGTGTTGACTTCAACGTACCTGTAAAAGATGGCGTGATCACTAACGATAACCGTATCACTGCTGCTCTTCCAACTATCAAGTACATTCTTGAACAAGGCGGACGTGCAATCCTCTTCTCTCACCTTGGACGTGTAAAAGAAGAAGCTGATAAGGAAGGAAAATCACTTGCTCCTGTAGCCGCTGACTTGGCTGCGAAATTGGGTCAAGACGTTAAATTTATCCCAGGTGTTACACGTGGTGCAGAATTGGAAGCAGCTGTTAACGCTCTTGAAGATGGACAAGTTCTCTTGGTTGAAAACACTCGTTTTGAAGATGTTGATGGCAAGAAAGAATCTAAAAACGATCCTGAACTTGGTAAATACTGGGCATCACTTGGAGATGGTATCTTCGTAAACGATGCATTCGGTACAGCTCACCGTGCACACGCATCTAACGTTGGTATCTCAGCAAATGTTGACAAAGCTGTTGCTGGTTTCCTTCTTGAAAACGAAATTGCTTACATTAAAGAAGCAGTTGAAACTCCAGAACGTCCATTCGTAGCTATCCTTGGTGGTTCTAAAGTATCTGATAAGATTGGTGTTATCGAAAACCTTCTTGCAAAAGCTGATAAAGTTCTTATCGGTGGTGGTATGACTTACACGTTCTACAAAGCACAAGGTATCGAAATCGGTAACTCACTTGTAGAAGAAGATAAACTTGATGTTGCTAAAGCTCTTCTTGAAAAATCAAACGGTAAATTGATCTTGCCAGTTGACTCAAAAGAAGCTAATGCATTTGCTGACTACACTGAAGTGAAAGACACTGAAGGTGAAGCAGTAGACCCAGGTTTCCTTGGTTTGGATATCGGTCCTAAATCAATTGCTGAATTCGATAAAGCCTTGACTGGTGCGAAAACAGTTGTATGGAACGGACCTATGGGTGTATTTGAAAACCCTGACTTCCAAGCTGGTACAATCGGTGTGATGGATGCTATCGTGAAACAACCAGGCGTTAAATCAATCATCGGTGGTGGTGATTCAGCTGCCGCAGCTATCAACCTTGGTCGTGCAGACAAGTTCTCATGGATCTCTACTGGTGGTGGTGCTTCTATGGAACTTCTTGAAGGTAAAGAACTTCCAGGATTGGCTGCACTTACTGATAAATAAGTCTATTAGAATGAAAAGAGTTGGGAAACCAACTCTTTTTTGTGTCATCTTATTGGGTGTTTGATAGAGGCTAAAACTATTATTTGTTTGAACTTTGCAGTAATATACTGTATAAGTAGCCAAATGGTTCATAATCATGTTAAAATGGTAAAATGGGATTGAAATTTGAACCGAAAAAATTTAAATTTGGTATGCGTACACTTAAGACGGGACTTGCTGTCTTTCTTGTTTTAGGTCTTTTTTCTGCTTTAGGTTGGGAAGGGCTTCAGATTGGTTGTTTGACAGCAGTCTTTAGTCTTCGAGAAAACTTTGATAGAAGTATTCAGTTTGGTAAATCACGTATTTTTGCGAATACGGTTGGAGGTCTTTTGTCGCTATTATTTTACTTTGTGAATATGTGGTTTCATCATTCAGTTTGGGTGACCTTGCTATTGGTTCCAATTTTGACAATGTTAACGATTGTCATTAATGTGTCTTTTAATAATGCTTCTGGTGTTATTGGAGGGGTGGCTGCACTTTTGATTATTACCTTGTCTATTCCGCCTGATAATACTTTTACTTATGTTATTGCTAGAGTCTTTGAAACATTCTGTGGAGTCTTTATAGCAATCCTTGTCAATTATGATTATGATTGGCTACTTAAACATTTAAAATAAGAATGATAGGGTTCTATTGGACTCTATTTTTTATGATTTTTCGATAAAATCCTTAAATTAGAGCGAATATACAATGTAATGTTCGGTAATTGCTCATTGTGTAAGAAAAAGTGACATAAACTGTTGACATGTAGAAATATTCAGAATATAATTGTTAGGAAAGGAGGATGATCATGGCAAGAGAGAAAGAATTAAGGCGTTCTCTAGCTGTTTTTCCGATTGGAACAGTTATGAAGTTGACGGATTTAACCGCTCGTCAAATTCGTTACTATGAAGATCAAGGTTTAATTCAACCTGAACGTACAGCTGGAAATCGTCGGATGTACTCATTAAATGATATGGATCGTTTATTGGAAATCAAAGATTTTTTGGATGATGGTTACAATATTGCAGCGATTAAACATGAGTACGAAGAGCGTGAAGTTCGTGCCCAACAAAAACAAGTGGCTTTAACAGATGCGGACGTTCGACGTATCTTGCATGATGAACTCCTTCAGCAAGGCCGTTTTACGACCCCGTCACAACAATTTGGTAACTTGCGTATCTAATTACGCTTTGAACTTTTATTTTTGGTTTTTATAAAGGAGACCCCTATTATGGCAATCACAGCAGCTGATATTCGTCGCGAAGTCAAAGAGAAGAATGTTACTTTCTTGCGTTTAATGTTCTCTGATATCCTTGGTGTTATGAAGAACGTTGAAATTCCTGCGACAGATGAACAGTTGGATAAGGTACTTTCAAATAAAGCTATGTTTGATGGTTCATCAATCGAGGGATTTGTTCGTATCAACGAATCTGATATGTATCTTTACCCAGATCTTGATACGTGGACAGTTTTCCCTTGGGGCGATGAAAATGGTGCAGTAGCTGGTCTTATTTGTGATATCTATACTTCTGCGGGTGAACCATTTGCTGGTGACCCTCGTGGTAACTTGAAAAAAGCTTTGCGTCATATGGAAGAAGTTGGTTATAAATCATTTAACCTTGGACCAGAACCAGAATTTTTCCTTTTCAAATTAGATGAGCAAGGTAATCCTACGCTTGAAGTTAACGATAAAGGTGGTTATTTTGACCTTGCTCCTACTGACCTTGCAGACAACACACGTCGTGAAATCGTTAATGTGTTGACAGAAATGGGATTTGATGTTGAGGCATCTCACCATGAAGTGGCGGTTGGTCAACATGAAATCGACTTCAAGTATACAGATGTTTTGAAGGCTTGTGATAATATCCAAATTTTCAAATTGGTTGTTAAGACAATCGCTCGTAAACATGGTCTTTATGCGACATTTATGGCGAAACCTAAATATGGTATTGCTGGTAGCGGTATGCACTGTAACATGTCTCTCTTCACTGAAGAAGGAAATGCATTCTTTGATCCAGAGGATCCACGTGGTATGCAATTGTCTCAAGACGCTTACTACTTCCTTGGTGGTTTGATGAAACATGCATATAACTATACTGCAATTATTAACCCAACAGTTAACTCTTACAAACGTTTGGTTCCTGGATATGAAGCTCCTGTATATATTGCATGGGCAGGTAGCAACCGTTCACCATTGATCCGCGTTCCTGCGTCTCGTGGTATGGGTACACGTTTGGAATTGCGTTCAGTAGACCCAATGGCAAACCCATACTTGGCCCTTGCTGTTCTTTTGGAAGCTGGTCTTGATGGTATTATTAACAAGATTGATGCTCCAGATCCAGTTGAAACAAACATTTACTCAATGTCTCCTGAAGAACGTAAAGAAGCAGGTATTATTGATTTGCCATCAACACTTCGTAACGCTCTTAAAGCATTGGAAACAGATGAAGTGGTTCGTCAAGCTTTGGGTAATCATATCTATACAAACTTCCTTGATGCGAAACGTATGGAATGGGCAAGCTATGCTACCTTTGTTTCACAATGGGAAATTGATAACTACTTGGATATTTATTAAGAAATTAAATTTGAAAATCAGGTTATGCCTGGTTTTCTTTTTCTTTTAAATTTATTAAGTTCTTGGACAAATTACGTAGTTTTAACTGAGCTGTTTTCTTTTGTCATATTTCTTTATTCCTCCTTAATCGCATTAAAATATGAGAGTGTTAAACTAATTTCATATTAATCTTATTCAGGGGGAAATATGAAAACTACAAAAAAAGCTGCTTTGGCAGCAGCCTCAAGTGCATTATTGCTCGGTCTTACAGTCGCACAAACAGTTAATGCTGATACTTATACAGTTCAAAATGGAGATTCATTCTTCGGGATTGCTAGTCAGTATGGTGTAGATCCTTATCAATTAGCAGCTGAAAATGGCATGACTATTTGGTCAACAATTGTTCCTGGTGGAAGCTTGGAAGTTTCAGGAGCTACTACGGCAGTTGAAGAAACAACAGAAGTTTCTTCTTCAGAGGTAACAGCTACTGATTCAGATGCTACTTGGAATCGTTATCCAGTTGGTCAATGTACATGGGGTGTTAAGGAAGTCGCTCCATGGGCAAGTAACTGGTGGGGTAATGGTGGCGATTGGGCCGGAAGCGCTGCTAGCCAAGGTTATGCTGTAGGTTCAACACCTGTGACAGGATCAATTGTATGTTGGACTGATGGTGGTTATGGTCACGTTGGTTATGTAACACAAGTTGGTCAAGATGGTCAAATTCAAATCTTGGAGTCAAACTATAACAACCAGCAACAAATCAATAACTATCGTGGTTGGTTTGATCCACAAAACTCAACTACACCAGGTTCAGTATCTTACATTTATCCAGGTGCATAAAACGAAAAGAAGCGCTTATAGCGCTTTTTTACTTGCTGGAAGAGTTGTGCTCAGACTGGATTTAAACTTAAAAAATGGTAGCTAGATGGCTACCATTTTTTTATTTATCAGGTGTGAGAATCATTGGAATAATGATTGGTTCACGTTCTGTTTTTTCATATAGGAATGGGCGTAAAGCATTGACGATAGCTCCGTTAACAGATTGGATGCTAGCATCTTTATTCTTAAGAGCGATACGAATAGCATTGAATAGAATGCGTTGGCTTTCGCGGATAAGATCGCCAGATTCACGCATATAGATGAAGCCACGACTGAGGATGTCTGGACCAGCTAGAATCATCTTAGACTTGAAGTCAACAGTAGCTACGGCAAGTACGACACCATCTTCAGAAAGATCACGACGGTCACGAAGAACCGCGGCTCCGATATCCCCAATACCATTACCATCAACATAGATATCTTGGGCATTGAAGTGACCTGCACGACGCGCAGAGTCTTTTGTTAGGGCTAAGACATCACCATTTTCCATAATGAAGATATTATCTTTTGGAACGCCACAATCAACAGCAAGACCTGCGTGGACTTTCTGCATGCGGTATTCACCGTGAACAGGCATGAAGAATTTTGGTTTGATCAAACGAAGCATTAGTTTTTGCTCTTGTTGACCACCGTGTCCAGAGGTATGGATATTGTTGATTTTACCGTGGATAACATCAACACCAGCTTCTTGAATGGTATTAATCAGACGGTTAACGCTAGTGGTGTTCCCTGGAATAGGACTAGATGAGAAGATGACAGTGTCACCAGGTTGTAGTGTCACTTGGCGGTGCATCCCATTGGCGATACGTGCAAGGGCCGCCATAGGCTCCCCTTGAGAACCGGTACACATGATAAGAATCTCACTGGCATGATAGTTTTTCATCTCACTAGGATCAATGATAGTCCCTTTTGGAACCTTGATGTAACCTAGTTCGACCCCGTTGACAATGGCTTTTTCCATAGAACGTCCGAAGACAACAATCTTACGGCCAGTTTTTACAGCGGCTTCGGCAGCTTGTTGAAGACGGAAAATGTTTGAGGCAAATGAGGCGAAAATAATACGTCCGTGGATGCCTTCAATAATTTTCATAATGGATTGGCCAACAACCTTCTCGGAATTAGTGAAAGTTGGTACTTCAGCATTGGTTGAGTCTGAGAGGAGGCAAAGAACGCCTTCCTCACCAAGTGCAGCCATACGGTGAAGGTCTGCTGGTTCCCCTACTGGGGTGAAGTCAAACTTAAAGTCACCGGTACACACAATTTTACCTTGAGGTGTATGGATGACAATACCGAGAGGTTCTGGAATTGAGTGAGTAGTGCGGAAGAAGGTCACGCTCATATTTTTGAAAGTAAGCTCTGTATTAGCATTAATTTCGTAGAGTTGTGCGTCACGAAGTAGTCCGTGTTCTTCCAATTTTCCTTTGATAAGAGCAAGAGCAAGCGGTCCTGCATAAATTGGGATATTTGCCTGTTTAAGAAGGAAGGGAATCCCACCAATATGGTCTTCGTGACCGTGGGTAATGACAAGTGCCTTTACACGATCAACGTTTTCAACGATGTAAGAATAGTCTGGGATGACATAGTCGATTCCGAGAAGATCGTCTTCGGGGAATTTAATACCCGCATCGACGATGATAATCTCATCTTGGTATTCAATACCATAGGTGTTTTTACCGATTTCCCCCAAACCACCAATCGCATAAACCCCAACTTCTTCAGGTTTTAGATTGATTTTTGATGCCATGGTCTTAGAACTCCGTTACTTCAAAAACGCCTGTTTCTTTTTCGTATTCAAGGGCTTTTTCTGAGAGGAGCTCGATGAATTCGATGTTATAGGCAGTGTTTTTTTCGATGATTTGACGAGCTTGGATACGTCCCTCAAGTTCAGTTTCTGCATCGATATCTAGGTAGAGTGATTTTGTCTGTTCACGGCGTGGATTACGCTCTTTAGTTTCTTGGTAAAAGACTTTATAAATCATGGTTTTCCTTTCTTTCCAAAAGGCTCTGCCATTCTATAAAAAAACCGGTCAAGTTAATCTTTCTTTGATTTACTTGACGTTATGATATTCACTTTATGAGTAATAGCTAGTAGCCTTGATTCGTTTAACAATTACTATTATTGTACCATAAGATAAGGGCTAGATAAAGAAAATGGCGGAAAAAGTTGGAAAATGTTCGTTTCTGGGAAACAGTGACTTGTGTTATAATAGAAAAGCATAAAAGGAAACAAGGAAAAAAGATGAAAATATTAGCATTTGATACTTCTAGCACTGCTTTATCAGTAGCCTTGTTGGAAGAAGAGAAACTAGTGGCAGAGACAACTGTCACAGTAAAAAAGAACCACAGTATTAGTTTAATGCCCACCATTGATTTTTTAGTTGCTCAGGCAGGCTGGCAGCCGTCTGATTTAGAACGTATTGTGGTTGCACAGGGGCCTGGATCCTACACCGGGCTTCGTGTGGCTGTCGCAACAGCTAAGACGTTAGCCTATGCGCTTGACATTGATTTAGTGGGGGTTTCAAGTCTACAGGCGCTGACAAACCTTTCGGTTGTCGGTGTTGTGATTCCTATCATGGATGCCCGTCGTAATAATGTTTACGTTGGTTTTTATGAAAATGGTCAGGCTATCGTCCCTGATTGTCATGCTGCCTTTACAGATGTTCTTGAGCAAGCTAAAGTTTATGAAAAGGTGACATTTGTCGGTGAAGTGGCTAATTTTGCGGATCAGATTAAGGAAAATCTTCCAGAGGCAACGATCTTGTCTAGCCTTCCATCAGCTCAGTTAATTGGTCGTTTAGGCTTGTCCTTGCCTTCTGTTGATGTGGATGCCTTTGTTCCACATTACTTGAAGCGGGTTGAGGCAGAGGAGAATTGGCTTAAGACGCATGAGGAGATTAACCGTGACAACTACATCAAGCGCGTCTAGATTGAGTAGTCAGGAGCAAGCTCAACTGATTTATCAGATTTTGTCGGATGTTTATGACAAATCTCCGTGGACGATAGAACAAGTGGTAGCAGACTTGGCTTTGGATACTACGGAGTATTTCTATGTTTATGATCAGGAAGAAGTTGTTGGTTTTTTAGCCCTTCAAAATTTGGTGGGTGAGCTTGAGGTGACCAATATCGCTGTTTTAAAAGCTTATCAGGGGCGTGGTTATGCTAGTCAGCTGATGAAGCATTTGGAAGAGCGTAGTGAACCTATATTTTTAGAGGTGAGGGCTTCAAATCAAGTCGCTCAGGCACTTTATAGAAAATTTGGTTTTGAAAGTCTAGGAATTCGGAAAAATTATTATCATGAGCCTCAAGAAGATGCAGTTATCATGAGGCGAGAGGAAGTCTAATGGTAGATAGATATATTTTGGCAGTGGAGAGCTCGTGTGACGAGACTTCAGTTGCCGTTTTGAAAAATGAGAAGGAACTTTTGAGTAATATTATTGCCAGTCAGGTGGAAAGTCATAAACGTTTTGGTGGTGTTGTCCCTGAGGTGGCTAGTCGTCACCATGTGGAAGTGGTGACTCTTTGCATTAAGGATGCCCTTTCAGAGGCGGGCATTACTGCTGAACAACTAGATGCTGTAGCAGTAACCTATGGTCCTGGTTTGGTCGGAGCGCTCTTGGTCGGGATGGCAGCGGCTAAGGCCTTCGCTTGGGCACATGGATTGCCTTTGATTCCAGTTAATCATATGGCTGGGCATCTTATGGCAGCGCGTGAGGTACAAGAGTTGGAATACCCCCTCCTAGCACTTTTGGTGTCTGGGGGACACACAGAGTTGGTTTATGTGTCAGAACCAGGAAATTACAAGATTGTTGGTGAGACACGTGATGATGCAGTTGGTGAGGCCTATGATAAGGTTGGGCGTGTGATGGGTTTGACCTACCCAGCTGGGCGTGAAATTGATGAATTGGCTCATAAAGGGAAAGATGTTTATGATTTTCCACGCGCTATGATTAAGGAAGACCACTTGGAGTTTTCATTTTCAGGCCTAAAGTCTGCTTTCATCAATTTGCATCACAATGCAGAACAGAAGGGAGAAGTTCTAGTCAGAGAGGACCTTTGTGCTTCCTTCCAAGCTGCTGTGTTGGATATTCTCCTAGCTAAGACTAAGAAAGCCTTGGAGCGTTATCCTGTCAAGACACTTGTTGTTGCTGGTGGCGTAGCAGCTAATCAGGGCTTACGTGAACGTTTGGCTGAAGAAATTACGGATGTAGATGTGGTTATTCCGCCTTTACGTCTCTGTGGTGATAATGCTGGCATGATTGCCCTAGCAGCTGCCATTGAATGTGATCAGAAACATTTTGCTGAGTTGGACTTGAATGCAAAACCAAGTCTTGCCTTTGCAGGATTTGAAGAATAAGAAGAACCTCTTACTAGTCTGGTAAGAGGTTCCTTTAGAAAGGAATTGAGTATGTCTGCCTTTCGTTTAGGTGTAAAAGCTGCAGTACCGACAGCCCTAGGATATGTGGCTATTGGCCTAGCCTTTGGTGTTGTAGCGGCGGCTTCTGGTCTATCGGCCCTTGAGGTTGGCCTCATGTGTGCCTTAGTCTATGGTGGCTCGGCTCAGTTTGCTATGTGTGCATTAGTAGTTGCAGGAGCTGGCCTTGGTGAGTTAACCTTGACTGTTTTCTTAGTTAATTTGCGTAACATGTTGATGAGTTTACATGCAACGACGATTTTTACAAAAACAAGCCTCTGGAATCAGCTGGGAATTGGTAGTCTGATTACGGATGAAAGTTATGGTGTCTTGTTGGGAGAATATGTGCATCATAAAGATATTTCTGCGAACTGGATGCATGGGAACAATATTTTCAGCTATCTGGTTTGGATTGTATCATCAGTTGTTGGGTGTTTGATTGGTTCCATGATTCCTAATCCTGAGCTTTTTGGTTTGGATTTTGCCTTGATTGCCATGTTTATAGGTTTGTTAAGTAGTCAGATAGATGCTTTGTTAGGTGAAGGCGTGCGTAAGCTATTCTTGATTTTACTATCTATTGCTATGGCTTATCTGAGCTTTAGTGTCATCTTGTCGGAATCTTTGGCTGTTTTAGTGGCTACTTTAGTTGGATGTAGTGTGGGGGTGATGTGTGATGGCCGTCAATAAGTTTATTCTCATTGCCATTCTACTTGGATTTGTTGTTAGCTGGGTGCCCCGTATTCTCCCCTTTGTTTTAGTGAAATACAAGGGCTTACCAGATATCGTTGTTCGATTTTTGCACTACTTACCAGTTTCTATCCTCTTTGCTCTGATTCTCTCTAGTCTCACGACTGAGAAGATTGGTCACTTGCCACAGTTTAAGTGGATGGAAATACTGGCTACTGTGCCAACGGTAATTGTAGCATTTAAGAGCAAAAATCTGCTCTATGCAGTAATCGTCGGTATAGTGTCTATGGCCCTGATTCGTTTAGTGTTTTAGTAAATGAAAAGACTTGGAGTTGCTCTTAGTGAGTCGCTTTCCAAGTCTTTTTTAGTTATTGTTAAAAAAAGCAGCGATATCGTCTTCACTGAGACCAATCATTGGATCTATAGTTGACCAATTATCTTCAGTTAAACGATAGTTTTCTTCGGTTTGCACAGGTTTGTTAACAGACTTATCCACAGGTTGTGAATAAGTGTTAATAAGAGCTGGAGATGGATTTAGATTTCCCGAAATGTCTTTGTTTTCAAGGGGTTCTGAGGATTCGTTGTTTTCCTTTTTTGTTTGATTGGATGCGTCTGTTGCCTCGTTTTTAACAATCTTTTCGACAGACTTATCAACAGCTTGTGTATAAGTTTGTTCAAAACGTTGGATGAGATAAGTATTTCGTTTAGCTCCCTCGTTGTGAACAGCATAATCGAAGGCTACGATTTCCCCCAGCATGACTAGTTTACTCTTGGCGCGTGTGATTGCGGTGTAAATGAGGTTACGTTGTAGCATACGCCCACTTTGGCGTGTGATGGGAAGGATAACGACTGGGAACTCACTCCCTTGGGATTTGTGGATTGACATAGCATAGGCCAGAGTAATCTTATTCCATTCGTTACGAGGATAGATAACCTCATTGCCGTCGAAGGACATGTAAATTTCGTCCTGTTTGCTTTCAGTATATTTACCAGGAATGAGATCAGTAATGATTCCGATGTCGCCATTGAAGACATTGAGTTCTGTATCGTTGACCAGATGGAGAATCTTGTCGTTTTTGCGGAAGAAGATATCATTAAAGGCGAACTGATTGGCCTTTTCTTTAGGATTAAGTAGGTCTTGCATAATGGTATTGAGATTGTTAATACCAGCCTGTCCTCGGTACATGGGGGCTAGAATCTGAACATCCTGAGCTGCAATCCCACTCTTTATCGCAGCAGAGACGATTTTAGGAACCATCTGTGGAATATGGTTGGCATTGGCCTCAAAGTAAGAGCGGTCAGCCTTTTTCTCTGTGAAATCAGCGGGTAGTTGGCCTTGGCGCATCTGGCTAGCTAGGGTAACGATAGTGGAATCCTCGGATTGTCTGAAAATTTTGGTTAGGGAAACTTTAGGCAAGTTATCAATCTGCAAAAGGTCAGCCAAGACTTGGCCAGGGCCTACGGAAGGTAGTTGGTCTTGGTCACCCACAATGATAACTTGGGTTGAATCAGAGATACTTTCAAAGAGTTGATTGGCCAACCAAGTATCAACCATAGAGAACTCGTCGATGATAATCAAATCGCAATCGAGATAGTCCTCTAAGGTCTTAAAATCGTCCTCGCTATTGAGGCCTAAATGTCTATGAATAGTGGCGCTAGGGAGTTGGGTGAGTTCGTTCATCCGACGAGCAGCCCGTCCCGTTGGTGCTGCTAAAATAATAGGTAAATCAGACTTTTTGAGATCTAGGCCATGGAGGTCAGCATAGGTTTTAATAATGCCGTTAATAACAGTGGTTTTCCCTGTTCCGGGACCACCTGTCAGGATGAAGACCTTGCTTTGTAGGGCTTTGATAATGGCATCTTTTTGAACCTGATCATAAGTAATACCAAGCTCCTCTTCCACCCCTTCAAGGCTGTCTAAGATTTTGTCTTCAGAGCTGACGTCAGGTTGGTCCTTCATGATACGAGTTAGGTGGGTATAGATGCCCTGTTCCGCAAAATATAGGGTATTATCAAAGATTTTAGTCTCTACATTTTGCACCTTATCCTCTTGGATAAGATTGGTTAATTGGTTAGCGACCAAGGCGGGGTCAAGTTCAATCGGACGAGCACCTTCCAAAAGAATGATGGTACGTTCAAGCAAGGCTTTGGCTTCTATGTAGGTATCGCCTTCTTCCATACTGGCTTCTAGTAGACAATGAATCAAGGCAGCTCGTAAACGCTCAGGAGCATCGCTAGCAATTCCGAGACGTTCGGCTAGTTGGTCAGCCATTTTAAAACCGATTCCTTGAATCTCCTCTACTAATAGATAAGGGTGTTCCTCAATAAGATTTAGTGACTCTTCCTTATATTGATTGAAAATTTGTGAGGCGGCCTTTGGTGTGAGTCCATAGCTAGAAAGTTTGGACAGGATTTGCTCGGCTCCATAATTGATTTTTAACTTCGCAACAAAGGCTTCTCGATTGACCTTGGAGAGGTTGGGAATCTGCTCTAACTCGCTAGAATCCTCGAGAATCTTGTCAATAGGGTCTTCTCCGTAAATTTCGACAATACGCTCGGCCGTTTTCTTACCGATTCCTTTGAAATTGTCGCTGGCAAAATATTTGATAAGACCGCTGGCAGAAGGTTTTGAACGCTCGTAGCGGGTCATTTGTAGCTGTTCCCCATATTTAGGGTGATTGGTTAGTTGGCCCCAGAAGGTATAGTCTTCACCCTCCATGACATCCCCCATAGTTCCTGTGACAATGATTTCGTAGTCTTCAAAATCACTGTCCGTTTCGTCAATCTCTAAGAGTAAGATACGAAAAAAATTACTAGTGTTTTCGAAAATGACGCGTTCGATAGTTCCTGAAAAATAAAATTCTTGCATGTGTTTTTCCTAGATACATAATAAGGCTGGGTTTCCCCAACCTTATCTTATTTAGTGGTTTTAGTTGTCTTCAACGGTACCAATTTTATTAAGTGGCCAGAAGCGGAATTTGACTTCCCCTACAAGAGCACTCTTGTCAAAGTAACCAACTTCGCGGCTATCTTTTGAAACGATACGGTTATCTCCAAGTAGGAAATATTTGCCTTCAGGAACAGTGACAGAGAAAGTAGTGTTTTTGTCCGCGTTGACAGTGAAGGCCTTAGATTCTTTAGCCAGTTGTTGGAAGTAATCGCGGTATGCATACTCTTTTTGTAGCTTATCTTTGGCAAAGGCAGCCTGGAATTCTTTGAGGTATTCTTCCTTGACTTCTTTACCGTTGACAGTAAGTTTATCGTTTTGATAGGTAATGGTATCACCTGGCATCCCAATGACACGTTTTACGATTTGTTTCGTCTTACCATTTTCAACCTCTTTGGCAACGACAATATCAAAGCGTTCAATGGAAGTGTGTTTCAAAACAATAACACGCTGGTTATTGGCGAGAGTTGGATCCATTGAGTGGCCGTCAACCTGAACAGGAAGCCAGAGGAAGAGGCGAGTCAAGAGGAAGAATGTGATAAAGAGGATAAAGAGTCCCCATTCACGAAGGAAAATGAGAAAGTATTGGGTCCATTTGTTTTTCATAGTTAAGGCCTTTCAGGATTATTTTAAGCGTTGGTAGGCTTTTTTAGTATTGGCGAAATGATATTTAGCAGTAGCTTGGAGTGCCTGATCTCCGTAGGCTTGAAGAAGCTTGGCTGCGACCTGGTCGGACTTGGCACCAGCACCTGAAGGAAGAGTATAACCTACTTCTTGGCTGAGTTTATCCAGATTTTCCAGGAAGAGATTGCGGGCGATGATAGAGCTCACCGCGACAGCTAGGTATTTACCTTCGGCTTTTTCTTCTAAAGTAATAGGAAAGTCAAAGCGATTACGTTCGTTCTTGAGGTATTTTTGATAATTCTTCTCACTGGTAAAAGCATCAATGACAATCTTATCTGGTTTAGCACCTGATTGTAACAATAGGAAGATAGCCTGATTATGGAGGGCTACTTTAACGGACACAGCATTATGACTCTTACCGTCTCCAACCACTTCATTGTACTTTCTAGGCGAAAGAAGGAGTGCCTTGTGAGGAATTTTCTCCTCCAAAATAGGTGCAATCTGACGAATCTTGATATCGTTAAGATTTTTAGAATCATCAACTCCTAGAGATTTCAAAAAGGCATGGTCAGCTGGGGTAACTAGACTAGCTACAACAGCTAGACCACCAAAATAGGAGCCATTTCCGACTTCGTCTGATCCAATTAGGGCTAGGTTTTGCCCATCAGGTGAATGCTTAGGTTCAGCTTGGTATCCAAAACGGCTAGCTAGGATTTCTGGCTTAGCACCTTGGAAAGTTACCTTTCCTGAAGTATAGGCGATGACACTTATTCCATCGACCTTGGCTGAAAAACTTGCATAAGGATTTTTAGTCGCAGTCGCATAGCTTGAAAGGTCCTTCTGGAGTGTCGAAATCTGTTCTGCTGTCATTTTTAATACGATTGTGCCCATGAAATCTATTTTAGCACAAAAAAGGAGAATTGGTAGATATTTTACAGACTCGGAATCCCTGAAAATTATTTTTCTAGAGAAGTGCAAAGTCTAAAATTTACGAAAGTTAAAATTTAGGATATAATGATTAGAAAGAGAATGCCTAACCTTGCTCTTTTTTCCACAATTAGAAGAAATAGGTTGGCATTTAAGTGTCGAACACGCCTCAGAGTAAGTGTCTGAATCTTGCTAAAACATGGCGATATAAAAGCAATAAAATAAGGAGAAGCTGCGGTGGCGAATCCGTGACCACCATTGATTGGCAGTTAACAAGCAAATGGCAAATAAGAACCGTTACAAATTTCATTTTGGAGAGAAGAACCTCACGCTAACAACTGATAAGGATAACCTATTCATGGAAGAGGTTGAGCGTGTTGCCCACGAGAAATATAAAATTATCAAAGAGCAGATGAAAAATGCTGACAATGAAACGATTGCTATCCTAATGGCTATCAATTCTTTGTCGACTCAGTTGGAACGTGAAATCCAAGTTGAAGATATGGAAAAAGAGTTGGAAACGTTGAGAGCTAAGCAACTTGAACAACTTAAGGTCAAGGCGACAGCTACAAATGACGATGAGGATGACGCATGATTGGATTCCTTGTCTTAGCTATCGTGGCTTGGAATTTCTACATTGGCTACCGTCGAGGCCTTTTTATGCAAGCTTATTACGTGGTTTCAGTCATTATTGCCATGTGTGTGGCGGCCTACTTTTACCGGTCGCTAGGAGAGGCTATCAATCTTTGGGTACCTTATACCAATCCAACCAAAGATGCTAGTATAGCTTTCTTTAAAGATCAGAACATCTTTTCGCTTGACCGTGTCTATTATGCAGGTGTGGCTTATTTTGCCATTTACTGTGTGGCTTATTATGGTTTGCGCTTTCTTGGGATTTTCTTCCATTTTGTGAGAATTGAGCGACTTGATCAGAGACGTTACCAAGTGGTAGGTGGTGTCTTGGCCTCCTTAGTGAGTCTTGTGCCTTTGACTATGTTGGGGAATATTCTTGCGACTGTTCCCATGAATAACATTCAAACGGTCTTGTCATCTAGCTGGGTTTTGCGCCTTTTGATTAATTGGAATTTTCCAGTTAGTCAGATTATCCAGCACTTGTGGACAAGTGTGATATAGAAAATAGAAGTCTTCCTTGATTAAGGGAGGCTTTTTTGTTCTTTGTTTTGGTAACATATGAAAAAAGACTGAACACAAGGTCTCAGTCTTTCTTATCTATTTTTACCCTAAGGTTGCAATGGTACATCCGGAACCACCGGCACTTTGTGGGGCATATTCAAAACTTTTAACATGGCGATGACGGCGGAGATATTTGGTAACAGCATCACGGATGACACCTGTACCAATACCGTGGATGATGTCCACCTGACTCATGTTATTAAGTAGGGCTTGGTCAATAAAGGCATCAAGCTCTTGCATGGCTTCTTCGTAACGTTTCCCACGAAGGTCTAGACGGGCACGAGGACCGCCAGATGTCTTCTTGGCTTTTTTAACCACGTTAATCTGTTTCTTCTTAGGTTGTTGGGCTTCAGCTTGGGCACGAACCAGAGTGAATTCGTCTGCCTTGAGGGTCATCTTGATGAGACCGACCTGAGCTTCCCAGTTACCATTTTTGGTTTGACTGGTAAGGGTACCCCGTTGCCCATAGGCGGTAACGATGATATCATCTCCAACACGAGGGGCACGCGCAGCCTTTTCTTTCTTAGCCTTACGAAGGACCTTATTCTTAGAGAGGTCCACTTGTGGGGCAAGTTTCTTGAGTTTTCCTTTGGCGTCGATAACTTCATGAGGTTTGAGTTGACTCTTATCGTGGAGATTTTTGAGGATACTATCGCTCTCAGCCAAAGCGGTATCAACCATCTCTTGAATTTCTTTTTGAGCCTTTTCGAGTTCCTTGTCGTATTCATGGGAGAATTCGTTATAGAGTTTTTTGACCGCACGGTTGAATTTAAGGTTCTCTTGCTCCACGTCCTTGATGTGTTCCAGACGTTTTTGTGTTTCCACAGTTTGGGCTTCAAGTTGCTCGATGATACGGTTGACATCACTATCAGTATCCGTGAGGTTTTCTGCTTCCTTGACAATAATCTCATTCAAACCGAGGCGTCGAGCAATTTCAAAGGCATTAGAACGACCAGGAACCCCTTGCATAAAACGATAGGTAGGGCTTAAAGTCGCTGTGTCAAACTCCATGCTGGCATTTTCCACATGTTGCGTCTCAATCCCATAGGCCTTAAGCTCAGGATAGTGAGTGGTAGCCATGGTCTTAATCTGACTTAAACGGAGGTGCTCTAAGATTGCCATGGCTAGACTAGCTCCTTCCTGAGGGTCGGTACCAGCCCCAAGCTCATCGACCAAGACCAGGCTGTTACTGTCGGCAGCATTCAGAATCTCAACAATGTGGGTCATGTGACTAGAGAAAGTTGACAAACTTTGTTCGATAGACTGTTCGTCTCCGATGTCCGCAAAAATCTCTTGGAAAATGGCGACACGGCTGCCCTTATCAGCCAAAATTGGAAGACCAGATTGAGCCATTAGTTGTGCTAGTCCTAGCGTTTTAAGCATGACCGTTTTACCACCAGTATTGGGACCTGTGATGACAATGGCCGTGAGGTCCTCATCAAAGTGCAAATCGTTGGCTACAGGATTGGCCAAAAGAGGGTGACGAACGTTAAGTAGTTGTAGTGTTTGGTTGTCACTAATCTTTGGAATAACCGCTTTTTTATCATGGAGATAGAGATATTTTCCTCGAATGAAGTCCATGTGGCCCAAAATCCAAGCGTTGTTGGCAATTGCAGCAGCCTGTGGACGGAGTTGATCAGACAGTTCATGCAGGATACGAGCCATCTCGTGGCGTTCGTCTGCACGTAATTGTGTAATTTCTTCGTTAAGCTGGATAACGGCACGTGGCTCGATATATACTGTGTTTCCAGAGCTTGAGATGTCATGCACAACTCCAGCAATACGGTTACGGTAGGTATTTTTGACAGGAAGCACCGAACGGCCGTTACGACTAGCAATCAAACTTTCAGCCAACATGTGACCAGATTTCTTGAGAATGTCTTGCAAGGTCTGGCGAATGGCATCATCACAAGATTTGAGTTGACGACGGATGTTTTGCAACTCTGGGCTAGCAAAATGCTCAATAAAACCACCGTCATTGATGCTCTGAAGACTGCCTTGTAGACTTGGGAAGGCTTCAATCTTTTCGAAAAGACGTTTAAGGGCGATGAGCTCTACATTTTCAAGGTCAGCGTAAAAGCGACCAAGGTCAGCAGAAGCTTGTAGCACCTTCTTGATGGCAATGAGTTCCTGGATGTTGAGGTCAGCATCTAGTTCCAAGCGACGCAAGGGCTCAGAAATATCTCGCAAGCTACCAATGGCAAAGCCATGGTGCTCTACGAAAATCTCAGCCATTTCTTGAATTTCTGTAAATTGATTTTGAATTCTTTCTGGATTGGTCATAGGCACCAAGTCACGCAACTCCGCCTGAGCCTGTTCAGTCTGCAGGTATTCTGTGAACTGGTCCTTGACCTTGTTAAATTCTAATTGGTCTAAAATCTTTGTGTTCATAGCTCCTATTATAACACATTTGACTATAGGGGGGTGGAGGTGGGAAATGCTTGAGATAGTTTTATAAGCGGGCTTTTGTCATCAGATGTTGACTGGCTATTTTTACAGTTTATCTCTGAACAATTTTCCTTGAAGTTTTTTATTTTTGAACGACTATTTTACAAAAGAGTCTCCCTAAAATAAGAGATTTTCAATTAAAACCAATGCTCCCATCTATGCTATAATAAACCTATGACTAATCAGAAAAAATTACTCCTAATCGACGGTTCATCCGTTGCCTTTCGTGCCTTTTTCGCACTTTATAATCAAATTGACCGTTTTCGTAACAATAACGGCCTTCATACCAATGCTATCTACGGTTTCCACCTCATGTTGGACAACCTGCTTGAGCGTATCCAACCGACCCATGTTTTGGTAGCCTTTGATGCGGGTAAAACAACTTTCCGTACAGAGATGTTTGCGGACTATAAGGCTGGTCGTGCCAAGACTCCAGAGGAATTCCGTGAGCAGTTCCCTTATATCCGTGAGATGTTGGCTGCACGTGGCATCGCCTATTATGACTTGGCTCAGTATGAAGCAGATGACATTATCGGTACCTTAGCTAAGATGGCTGAAAATACCAGTGAGGACTACCAAATCACAGTTGTTTCTGGGGATAAAGACTTGATTCAGCTGACTGACGAAAACACAGTCGTTGAGATTTCGAAGAAAGGTGTAGCCGAGTTTGAGTCCTTCACACCTGACTATCTCATGGAGAAAATGGGGATTACCCCAACGCAATTCATTGACCTTAAAGCCCTTATGGGTGATAAGTCTGATAATATTCCAGGAGTGACTAAGATTGGTGAAAAGACAGGTCTCAAGCTCCTCTTGGAACACGGTTCCCTTGAAGGTATCTATGACCACATCGATGAGATGAAGAAGTCTAAGATGAAGGAAAATCTCATCAACGACAAGGAACAAGCCTTTCTTTCTAAGACCCTGGCGACTATTGATACCCAGTCACCTATTGAAATTGGTCTTGATGACACGGCGTTTACAGGGCCTGACCTTGAAAAATTGGCAGCCTTTTATGACGAGATGGGCTTTGTTCAGTTTAAAAATGCCCTTGGTGGCGAGGCTGTGCCAAAAGATTTTGATGTGGCCTATGAAGAGCCTAGCCAAGTAACAGCGGACCACTTCAGCCCTGACGATTTCTTCTATTTTGAAATCCTTGGTGACAATTATCACACTGAGCCTATCATCGGTTTTGCATGGGGTAATGATAAGCAGATTTATGCGTCTACAGATACTGACCTCCTCAAATCAGAAGCCTTCCAAGCAGCTCTTTCTAAAGCTGTTAATATCTACGATTTCAAGCGCAGTAAGGTCCTTTTGAGTCATCTAGGTATTGACTTGCCTACGGCTAATTTTGATGCACGTCTGGCCAAGTATCTCCTCTCAACCGTTGAGGACAATGAATTGTCAACCATTGCCCGTCTCTATACAGACTTGCCGCTTGAAACAGATGAAGTGGTCTATGGTAAGGGGGCTAAACGTGCCGTTCCTGAAAAAGAGGTCTTACTCAACCACCTAGCTAAAAAAGTCAAGGTCCTTCAGGTAGCTAAACCTGTCATGCTTGAAAAATTGGCTGAACACGGCCAATCAGAGCTTCTCTTTGATATGGAGTTACCACTGGCAAATGTGCTAGCTAAGATGGAAATCGCTGGTATTAAGGTTAAGGGACAAACCCTTAACGAGATGGCAGTGGAAAATCAAGTAGTCATCGATAAATTGACCCAAGAAATCTATGAGATGGCGGGCGAAGAGTTTAATATCAACTCGCCAAAACAGTTGGGTGTCATCCTCTTCGAAAAGATGGGACTACCTTTGGAATACACTAAGAAAACCAAGACAGGTTACTCAACGGCTGTGGATGTCCTTGAACGTTTGGCACCAATTGCTCCAATCGTAGCTAAGATTTTGGAGTACCGCCAAATCACCAAGCTTCAGTCTACCTATGTCTTGGGGCTTCAGGATTATATCCTTAAGGATGGCAAAATCCATACCCGTTATGTGCAAGATTTAACACAGACAGGTCGCCTCTCATCAGTGGATCCAAACTTGCAAAATATCCCTGTTCGCTTGGAGCAAGGTCGTCTCATCCGTAAGGCTTTTGTCCCATCGACTGAGGACGCAGTGCTTTTAAGCTCGGATTACTCACAGATTGAGTTGCGCGTGCTTGCCCACATTTCGGGAGATGAGCATTTGATTGCTGCTTTTAAAGAGGGAGCAGATATCCATACCTCTACAGCCATGCGTGTTTTTGGCATTGAAAAGCCAGAGGATGTCACACCTAACGATCGTCGTAACGCCAAGGCTGTTAACTTCGGTATCGTTTATGGCATTTCTGACTTCGGCCTTTCTAACAACCTTGGCATTAGCCGTAAAAAGGCCAAGGAGTATATCGACACCTACTTTGAGCGTTATCCTGGTATCAAGGCCTATATGGATAATGTGGTTCGTGAGGCCAAGGATAAAGGTTATGTAGAAACCCTCTTCCATCGCCGTCGTGAGTTGCCAGATATCAATTCTCGTAACTTTAATGTTCGCAACTTCGCAGAGCGTACAGCCATCAACTCACCTATCCAAGGAAGTGCCGCTGATATCCTCAAGATTGCTATGATTAACCTAGACAAGGCTTTGGTAGAAGGTGGCTATAAAACCAAGATGCTCCTCCAAGTGCACGATGAAATCGTCCTTGAGGTGCCAAACGATGAACTTGTAGCGATGAAAGCCTTGGTTAAAGAAACCATGGAAGCTGCAGTCAAACTCGCTGTCCCTCTCATTGCAGATGAGAATGACGGCCGTACATGGTATGAGGCAAAGTAAAACATGAAAGAAAATTTTCCATTTACCTACTTTCTCTTGCGTTACATGCTAGGATTTCTGGCTGTTATCCTAGGTATTGTAGCAGTATTGGTGATTATCACCTACTTTATGACCAAGTAGAAATAGACAGATGAAAGCTGGACTGAGGTTCGGCTTTTTTTGATGCAGATATTTGTAAATGAAAAAAGAATCACTAATTAATATCTAGATATTTTAATCATAACTCTAATTTAATTGAGGATGGAATTGTTGGATCATAGTGAAATCTATGATTATATAAGTGTTCTTGATAAATAAATATAAATTAATTTTTCAAAAAATACTTGACTTATCAACCATACAATTGTTAACATAATGTCAGAGAGATTTAAATGATTTAATATTTATATTAGGTCGTTTCTTATGAAAGGATAGTTATGAAAAAGAAATTAACAGGATTTGCGCTCTTATCAAGTTTGTTCTTGTTGACAGCTTGTAACGCAACAAATACGGACGTTCCAGGTTCAGGCGACAGTACCTCTAAGTCTGAGCAAGTGAGTAGTGATTCATCTGAGACTGGGGAAGTGAGCTACGATGAACTCTACGCTTCGGTCTTGGACCTCTATCGTCCGATTGCTCTGAACGGCGATACGTCAGCTGTTCCAAGCAACCTCTCAACTGAGGAAGCTTATTCAACTAATACGATTTTTGAAGCCAATAGAGTGGGTGAAAAAGTCCAATATAGCTATGTAGACATCAACGATGATGGCTCAGCTGAGCTTTTGATTGGTACTCCTGACAGTGTTCACGCGCTATATTATCTTGATAATGATGACAAGCCTGTATTTGCAAAAAGTGCTGGAACCTTTGCCAAGGGTGGTTACTTGAGTACCATGAAATTTTATAAAGATGGTACGATTTACTGCCAACAATTCCAGCGTATGAGACCTGAGGCCAAGGCTGAGACCTATGAAATCAAGGATGGCGCCTTTAATCAACTTCAATCAGTTGATTTCAGCATGTCTGAGACAACTGATGGTGCAAGTAAGGTTGGCTTAGGTGACGCCCAGACTCTGGATTTGTCTTCCGAAGATTGGTATGACTTTGACGACTCAGGTAGCGACGAGACAGAAGCAAGCAGTAGCGACAGCAAATCAAATAAAGAGACTGGTATGGACATCAATGCTATTCAGAATGGTGATTTCTCAAGCATCGCTGGAACTTGGAAGAATGGCAAGGGCTATACGATGACCTTTGATAAAAATGGGTTAGTAAGTGATACTGAGAAGGTAGGAATTGAATATGGTAAAATCACTGATGGCTTTTTTAAAGCAGGACTTGTACCAAAAGAAGTTGGTCCTGGAGGTGGAATGATTGCATTCTTACCCAAAGGAGTAGCCTTGACCGGTTCTGTAACATCATCACCAAATGAGAAAGCTGATGATCAGTCAGATAAAAGTAAGGACCGCATCTGGAGTGGTCAGTCAATTTATGGCACCACTGACGACAGTTACTTCTTCTACAAAGTAGATTAATAATTCTCAAGCTGAAACTTGCACGTTTCGGCTTTTTTGTTTCCCATAGTGACATTTATGTCACTATTTTTTATTGGTCATCTTACCTATAATAGAAGCATAACTGAGAACAGCGACAGGAGTTCTTAATAAAAAGGAGTGTCGTATTATGATTGAATTTTTGATGTCAAAAAATGTAACTTATTTGGAATTGTTTTATATCTTTTTGGGAGTAGTTCTTTCAAAAGTATACCTTGCTTTGCGAGGCCGTAAGCACGATAAACTTGATGTATAAGAAAAAGGGTAGCACTCAATGCTATCCTTTTTTACTGTCTTCATAAGTTTTAATCATCTTCTTCTGTGGTGTGGCCATTGGGAACTGGTCAAAGTCTTGACTAGCCACCCAGCGTAGCTCCTTATCGGAAGTAGGTTTATCGTTCTTAACGCTACCTTCTACCATCTCTATAGTCCATTTTTGGTGGCTGAAGGTATGCTTTACGGGTGTAAAGCTATTGTTTGTCCACTCTGGTTTGAGGGCATAATTTTCCTCAAAAATAGCCTTTTGAGAGACTGTTTCGAGAATACTATCATCCTTTTCAAAAAGGCTGAGTTGTTGGCCAATAAAGTCTGTTTCCATGATAGGGAAGGACCAGAAACCACCCAGCAGACGTCCCTCGATATTTTTTTCGAGCAGAAATTCACCCTTTACATTTCTGATAATAAAAGCCTGAATTTGCATAGGTTTAGGCTTTTTCTTAGGCAATTTGATGGGGTATTTGTCATAGGTTCCATTGAGATAGGCTGCACAGAAAAAGCGAATAGGGCTTTCGTCGGGTCTTGGATTTTTAGCTGATTCGATATCAGTCCCAAGGTCCATAAGCGCCTGGTTAAAGTCACCTGGACGGTCAGGGTCAATCAAAATGTCCATAATCGCTTGGAAAATCTTACGATTTTTGGCGTCTCCGATATCGTAGTTAACCTCAAAGAGACGAGCCATAACCCGCATAACATTACCATCAACAGCAGGTTCTGGGAGCCCAAAAGCGATGCTAGAAATAGCACCAGCAGTATAGGGTCCGATGCCCTTGAGTTTGGCAATGTTTTCATAAGTATCTGGAAACTGGCCATCAAAGTCATTCATGATTTGTTGCGCAGCCTTTTGCATGTTTCGGACACGTGAATAGTAACCTAGCCCCTCCCAAGCTTTGAGAAGCTTCTCTTCTGGGGCTTCGGCCAAATATTTAACTGTTGGGAACCAGTCTAAAAAGCGCTCGTAATAGGGAATAACAGTCTGAACCTGGGTTTGTTGTAGCATGATTTCACTGACCCAGATATAGTATGGGTTTCTAGTCCTACGCCAGGGGAGGTCTCGTTTCTCTCGATCGTACCAGTCCAGGAGGGTGCGACGAAAAGACGCGATTTTCTCAGCATCCCACATGACAATGCCGTATTCTTTTAAATCTAACATGTCTCTATTGTAGCAAAGAAATCTTTTTTCAAAAAATTATGCGTTTTTCCGACAAAAGGATTGACAAAAGTAAGCGTTTACATTATACTAAAAGTGTAAAGAAGATAAGGATTCATCAAGGAGGTAAGAGCCATGGTGAGAGTAAATATTTCAAGGTACAAAAATGGAGACTAAAATCTCTAAACAAAACAGTAGGCAAAACAAATAACTTTACCAATCATCTCTGAGGAGCGTAACCACATGACAGTAGGGCGTTACAAGAACGGAGATTAATTCAGTCGCATAAAATAGCTACAAGGGAGTGATACCACCAGAAGTCGAAAGCCAAACTCAAATCTGTTAACTTAAGAAAAGTGAGGTAAAGCTCATGAGAAATGTTAGTAGGTATAAAAATGGAGACACATAGGTTGTTGCGTAAAATAGCCTAAGGAGTGATACCCATGCCATACGAAACGTAAATCCTATATTCTTAAGATGAACGAGGTGAGTTCATGAAAAATATGAGTAGGTATAAAAACGGCGATTAATAATGTTGCATAAAATAGCTACAAGGGAGTGATACCACCAGAAATCGAAAGCTAAACTCAAGATTAACGTCAAAAAGTGAGGTAAAGCTCATGAGAAATGTTAGTAGGTATAAAAATGGAGACACATAGGTTGTTGCGTAAAATAGCCTAAGGAGTGATACCCATGCCATACGAAACGTAAATCCTATATTCTTAAGATGAACGAGGTGAGTTCATGAAAAATATGAGTAGGTATAAAAACGGCGATTAATAATGTTGCATAAAATAGCTACAAGGGAGTGATACCACCAGAAATCGAAAGCTAAACTCAAGATTAACGTCAAAAAGTGAGGTAAAGCTCATGAGAAATGTTAGTAGGTATAAAAATGGAGACACTTAAGTTGCTGCGTAAAATAGCTTAAGGAGTGATACCAATGCCAAATGAGTAATCTATCGACAAAAGTTAAATGCTTAAATCTTGTAACAAAGTACCGAGGTGACGCTTATGTTGATGTTTGATGTAAGTCGTTATAAGAACGGCGACAAGTAAACCTCATTGAGTGGTCAATGGGGAGATAGGTCTCAAATCATAAGAATCGGAGGCGATTACTATGATGATGAATTTAGGACGTTATAAAAATGGAGACACTTCAAGTTATTGCATAAAATAGCTTAGGGAGTGATACCGATGTAATAGAAAATTTACAATGCTTGAAAGTTGTTTGTAAGTTGATGGAGGTAATCTATGATTGCTAGGTATAAAAATGGTGACACACAATGACTCCTCCTTATGAAAATATTTTTTACGAAATTCCAAAAGGATGTTCTAATGACAATTGAAGAATCTTAAAAGCTCATTCTAGCGTGTAAGAATGAGCTTTTTGATATGTTGAATATTAGTGGATTTTAGTGAGAGACTCTTAGTCCTTTTTGTTCAACCGAACCTTCCGTAGGAGAGCAAGCCTTTTTTGTTCTTTTACTAGAGTCGTAAAGATTTGGTATTGATTTTTAAGATGCGGTAGGAAACTCTTAGGAATTTTACTATCGAAGTTTAGGTTGTTCAGAAATATGGGGGCACTACTGTCTCTATAGATTTGTCCTTGGAAGAAGTAGTTGTCGGTCACGATATCAACTGAGATACGTGATGAGCGCCATCGACGTTTGCGCATGTACTTGGGTTTCCAACGAATCTTAAGTTGCTGGTCCTTGATATACCACCCCATGATGTCTATTTTGGCGGTCTGTTTCGTTTTGTCATCAAAGTAGGTTACTGGTACGCTTAAAACCTGCTGGCTTCTTGGTGAGGTTAAGAAGGGGTGAAAATCAGGAATGAAGTCGTAGTCCTTGCTAGACACTTCCGCTAGACCGTCTTCTTCTCGTATTTTGCCACGACTGACGTACTTGAAGAAGTCAAAACTCTCACCTTGTCTTTCTAGTCGTTCAGCCTCTAATTGATATCTTGTCACCTGATCACCGGTATTTTTAGTCGTCTTGAGGTAACGTATGATTTCTGCATCCTTGTAGTAAAGAGCAACGAGATTTTTTAGACGTTGACTAGGGTTCAGAGAGTGTAACTTGTCTGGAAAGGACAAGATTTGTATGCTTTGGACAGCGGCTAAAGGAACAGCAGCGATACCAGATAAGAGCTTGTCTAGTTCAAAGAGGGAGACGGTATCAAAATGACTGGTATGACCAAGCTGATGTGTTATGTCAACAACAAAGAGGTTATTGTCCTGTTTGAAAGTGATAATGTAGACGTCACTCGGACCTAAGTTTTTTAAATCATATTCTAGTGAAGTAATAGGAATATTATAGTAGTGGTTAAAGGTTGGAAGCCCTAGTTTTTCTCCTAATTTCTTTTTATGATAAAGCATTCTCTTATTTTAGCATGAAGTTTGGCCGGAGAAAAGACGACTCATAAGGCTTAATTTTTTTCTTAGCGATTCAAATTTCTATCTATTCACTTTTCCCTTGCATTATCCTTCAAACTTTGGTAGAATTATATCTTGTGAGTGCACCTCACTTACTCGTGGCGAAAGACCATGAGTCATTAGACCAAAAGAGGAGGAAAATATCAATGGCTAAATACGAAATTCTTTATATCATTCGTCCAAACATTGAAGAAGAAGCTAAAAACGCTTTGGTAGCACGTTTCGATTCTATCTTGACTGACAACGGTGCAACTGTTGTTGAATCAAAAGATTGGGAAAAACGTCGTCTTGCATACGAAATCCAAGATTTCCGTGAAGGACTTTACCACGTTGTTAACGTTGAAGCAAACGACGATGCAGCTCTTAACGAGTTCGACCGTCTTTCAAAAATCAACGGTGACATTCTTCGTCACATGATCGTTAAACTTGACGCGTAAGAAGGTAAATTATGATTAATAATGTCGTACTCGTTGGTCGCATGACCCGTGATGCGGAACTTCGTTATACACCAAGCAACGTTGCTGTTGCAACATTTAGCCTTGCGGTTAACCGTAACTTCAAGGGTGCTAATGGTGAACGTGAAACAGACTTTATTAACTGTGTTATCTGGCGCCAGCAAGCTGAAAATTTGGCTAACTGGGCTAAGAAAGGCGCATTGATTGGAATTACAGGTCGTATTCAGACTCGTAACTATGAAAATCAACAAGGTCAACGTGTTTACGTAACTGAAGTTGTCGCTGATAATTTCCAAATGTTGGAAAGCCGTGCGGCACGTGAAGGTCACAGTGGTGGTTCTTACAACGCTGGAGGATTTGATAATTCAAATTCATTCGGTGGTGGAGCTTCAACTGGTGGTTCATTTGGTGGATCACAACCTGCACAATCTACACCAAACTTCGGTCGTGATGAGAGTCCATTTGGTAATTCAAATCCAATGGATATTTCAGATGACGATCTCCCATTCTAAGAATGGACAAAACGAATTAAATATATAAAGGAGAAATAAACATGGCTCAACAACGTCGTGGCGGATTCAAACGCCGTAAAAAAGTTGATTACATCGCAGCTAACAAAATCGAATATGTTGATTACAAAGATACTGAGCTTCTTAGCCGTTTCGTTTCAGAACGTGGTAAAATTCTTCCACGTCGTGTAACAGGAACTTCAGCTAAAAACCAACGTAAAGTAACAACAGCGATTAAACGCGCTCGCGTTATGGCACTTATGCCTTACGTAAACGAAGACTAAAAATAATGCCCTCGACTGAGGGTATTTTTTTCTGCCTTGATTTTGTAGTTTTTTGTTATTTTTAGGCTTGTGTGCTGAGTTTTATTTTATACTTTAGAGAAAAAGAAAAACCAACTGGTCTTCTCATTTATCTTGAGGAGCTAGCTGGTTGTTTTGTGGTATATAGAGTGTGTTTTCTAAGAAATCATCAAATTTTTGGTCGTTAACGAGGATATCGATATTGTCTTTGAAGACCTTGAAGCGGTTGGATAACCAGTGTGTTTTGATGTCTGCCCAATTGTTGAAGCGACTCCACCTGTAAGGAAGTGTAGGGTCCTGTTTTTCAAAGACATAGATACTGCCGTCTTTTTCATAAGCTATAGCCGTGTGGAAATTGCTGACATCACCAGGGCTATTTTGAAAGACCGATAGGAGTTTAACCTTCTCTGGAAACTTGAGTCCAGCTTTTTTCCAAGCTTTAAGGAGATCGTCTGTAGTCTGATAGCTGATATTATCACCAAAAAGGAGACTGTAGAGAGCTTGATCCTTGGCAGTTAACTCTTTGTGGTGTGACTTAAGATCTATAAATTCGTTTTGAAGGGGGAGGTCTAATTTGATAAGGTCCTCTGAGCTTGTAATAAGGTTATGAAGGAGCAGGAATGATGTTCGTCGGCAGTTTAAGTCATCAGTAAAGTGTGATTTGTTATCTTCAAAAGTTTTTTCATTAAGGAAGGTGACGAATTGGTTTTGGTCCTTGCCGATTTTACTTTTGGTCCATTTTTTGACAACTGGCTGAAGGTTTGTATTTTCCTGATTGTAACGAGTAATATAAGGGGCTAGATTGTCCCAGTCTTTGGTCGGTATGCCTTTGCTTTTTAAGGCTTTGGCTAGCTGTTTTTCCTGAGTGGGAGTCGTCACGTTGTTGAAACTATAGTAAGCTTGATAGTTTTTCTGAGTATTCTTGTGGCTGCATGCCATAAGTAATAGGCAGCAAGCAATGATTAGTAGAGGGAATTTGATACGCATCTATTGGAATTCTTTCTTTTGTCTATTAACTTTAACATTTTAGTATAGAATAGCCAACTGTGTCAAGATTTCTGACGTAAAAAAGCACCCATAAGGGTGCTTGAGGTTGAGATTGATTAAGATGCAGGTGCGTAAGTACTTTGAACGTTGTAGTGACGTTTGAAGAAGTATTTGGCAACACCAGCGATGACACCAATGATAAGGATCACAATTGGTGAAAGACCAGGGTTGAGGTAGCTTGGAAGAAGGGCTGTAAGACTAAAGAGGGCAAACCATGCAATAAAAGAGAGAGTGATGATGGTCATGCTGAACCACCATTTTGGACGTTCTTCCTTTGGTTTGTTATTGTGACGGTAGATGTAGTGGTAAGGGGTATACATAGCAAGACCGCCAATGAATGACACTGAAAGCAGGGTTGTGAGGCCGTAGCTGGTTTGTGTACCTGAGAAACCAAAGATTGCGTTCATGATAGCAACGATGGCTAGAAGGAAGAGTGAGGTATCAAGCCACATCTTCCAAGGTGTTTTATCTGTTTCAGGCACTTCTTTGCTAGGCTTACCAGTTTCAGGTTTTTGGTGTTTTTCAGGAGAGAAACTAGCTGCCCAAACAGTTGGAGCACCAAGGAGTCCACGTCCTGTGATTCCTTTTTTCTGGTTTTCGATAAGTTCAGGAATAATATCGCCAAGGATATCTTTGATTTCTTGGTCTGACTTACCATCTTTGATGAGTTGGTTGGTTGCGATGTGGATAAATTCTTGGTTTTTCTTGGTGAGTTTTTGGATGTCCATGAGATGACCTTTCGATAAATAGTATTATTTTTTAGTTTTGTAGTTTAGGGAAAAGAAGAGGCTCTATGTTAGAACCATTTTTTCCTGATAAAGTAGATAACAACGCAGGATGACCCGAAGGCTGCGATGAAAAAGATAACCCAAAAAGCATTATCTAAATCGTTTAGAGGCATAGAATTATTTTTAAAGTTCATGCCGTAGGCGGAGAAGATAACGGTTGGGATGTCCAGAGCCATAGTCATGAGAGCGAGTGTCTTCATGATAGTGTTCTGGTTATTGCCGATGATAGAAGCAGCGGTTTCAGCCATGGCATTCAAGACATTTTCATAGATGCCTGCCATCTCAATGGCCTGTTGGGTTTCGACCAGTGTATCTTCCAAGAGATCCTCGTCCTCGATATATTTCTTCAAGCTAGAGGCGTTACCTGTTAGCTTTTTGACAATTCGCTCATTCATCTTAAGTGAGGCTTTTAGATAGACAATGGATTTTTCCAATTCCATCATGTCAATCAAGTGCTCGTTTTTAGTCGCATTTTCCAACTGAGCTTCCAATTTATCGCTCTGACGGTCGATAGAACGTAGGGCGGTTAGGAAGAGTTGAGCATTGCGATAGAGAATCTGAAAGACAAAACGGGTCTTCATAAAGGTGTAGAAGTTACGTACACGGTGGTTGAGGAAGTTGTCCATGAGGCTGATGTCCTCGAGACAGGTTGTAACAACCACCTCATCGGTAACGATGATACCCAATGGAATAGTGACGTAGTAGCTTTTGTTATTACGCTCTTCTTGGGTTGGGACGTCGACCAGAATCAGGGTGTAGTCATCTTCGACATCGATACGTGATGTTTCTTCCACGTCCAGAGGGGCACGGAGGTCTTGAATATCAATGTTAAAACGTTCTGCGACCTTCATGGCTTCTTCTTGGGAAGGGTTCACCAAATGAATCCAAGCACCAGGCTCGAATGTTTCAATTTCTTTGAATTCTTTTCCGGTGGATAAGAACATTTGTTTCAATGGGAACCCCTCCTTTGTCATTAGGTAAGCGCTAGCGCCTTGATTACAAAAGGATTTTTACAATCGCTTTTAAGTAAAATAAACACTGCTCTTAGCTTTTTTTAGTGATGTCAAATGAGGCTTGGGACGATGTTCCTTGCCTTTTTTAGACACTCCAATATTATACTACATTTGAAACATTTTTGGGCTGGATAAATTGAAATTTTGTTATAATATGAGAGAAAGTCGGGATGGATTTTCCCTCCGTCTGTAGAAAGGAGTGGCCGTAGCTTCTGGGTTAGGGCCTCTTAAAATATGCAAGATAAGTTAGTGATTCATGGAGCAAGAGCTCACAATTTAAAAAATATCGATGTGGAGATTCCACGTGATAAACTGGTAGTGGTTACGGGTTTGTCAGGTTCTGGGAAGTCATCCTTGGCTTTTGATACCATTTATGCAGAGGGTCAGCGACGCTATGTTGAAAGTCTCTCAGCCTATGCCCGCCAATTTTTGGGAAATATGGAGAAACCTGATGTGGACTCGATTGATGGTTTGAGTCCTGCCATCTCCATTGACCAGAAAACAACAAGTAAAAACCCTCGTTCGACGGTCGGAACGGCAACGGAGATTAATGACTATCTCCGTCTCCTTTATGCACGTGTGGGTGTCCCCTATTGTCCCAATGGTCATGGAGCCATTCAGTCGTCCTCTGTGGAACAGATTGTGGACGAGGTCCTAGCTCTTCCTGAGCGTACGCGTATGCAGATTTTAGCACCGATTGTTCGTCGTAGGAAAGGGCAACACAAGGCCGTTTTTGAGCGTGTACAGAAAGACGGTTATGTTCGTGTTCGTGTAGATGGTGAGATTTTCGATGTCACAGAAGTGCCAGAGTTGTCCAAGTCTAAGATGCATAATATCGAAGTGGTTGTGGACCGCTTGGTGAATAAGGAGGGTATCCGTAGTCGTCTCTTTGATTCGGTGGAGGCGGCCCTTCGTTTAGCAGATGGCTACTTGATTGTGGATACTATGGATGATAATGAGTTGCTTTACTCAGAGCATTATTCTTGTCCAGTTTGTGGCTTCACAGTACCAGAGTTGGAGCCGCGTCTCTTTTCATTCAATGCACCGTTTGGCTCTTGTCCGACCTGTGACGGTTTGGGTAATAAACTGGAAGTTGATATGGATTTGGTTATCCCTGATGCTAGTAAAACCTTGCGTGAAGGCGCTCTGGCGCCTTGGAATCCTATATCATCCAACTATTATCCAGCTATGCTTGAGCAGGCCATGGAGCAGTTCGGCGTGGATATGGATACACCATTTGAAAATCTGAAAAAAGAAGAACAGGATTTGATCCTCTATGGATCTGGGGACCGCGAATTTCACTTCCATTATGTTAATGATTTTGGTGGGGTGCGTGATATTGACATTCCTTTTGAAGGGGTTGTGACTAATATTAATCGTCGCTACCACGAGACCAATAGTGATTTCACTCGTAATGTCATGCGAGGTTATATGAATGAGTTGTCATGTCCAACTTGTCATGGCTATCGTCTTAACGAAGCAGCTCTCTCGGTTCGTGTTGGTGGTGAGAATGGCCTAAATATTGGTCAAATCTCTGATTTGTCTATTTCAGATCATCTTCAGGAAATTGATAGCCTGGAATTAGGTGAAAATGAAGGAATGATTGCCCGTCCAATTATCAAGGAAATCAAGGATCGCTTGACTTTCCTTAATAATGTAGGTCTTAATTATTTGACCCTCTCTCGTATGGCCGGAACCCTTTCTGGGGGTGAGAGTCAGCGTATCCGTTTGGCGACACAGATTGGCTCTAACCTTTCTGGAGTCCTATATGTTTTGGATGAGCCTTCTATTGGGCTTCATCAGCGTGACAATGATCGCTTGATATCAAGTCTTAAAAAGATGCGTGACTTGGGCAATACCCTGATTGTGGTGGAGCATGATGAAGATACTATGCGTGAGGCTGACTGGCTTATTGATGTGGGACCTGGTGCTGGTGCTTTTGGTGGTCAAATCATGGCCTCAGGAACCCCAGAGGAAGTTGCTAAGAACAAGAATTCAATCACCGGGCAATATCTGTCAGGTGCAAAATCAATTCCTGTTCCTCAGGAACGTCGTGTAGGTAATGGTCGTTTTATCGAGGTTAAAGGTGCTAGTGAAAATAACCTTAAGAATGTATCTGTCAAGTTTCCACTTGGAAAGTTGATTGCAGTCACTGGTGTTTCTGGTTCGGGAAAATCGACTTTGGTTAACGGAATTCTCAAGAAAAAGATTGCCCAAGAGCTTAATCGAAATAGTGAGAAACCTGGTAAACACAAATCAGTGACAGGAATCGAGTATATCGAGCGTTTGATTGATATTGACCAAAGTCCAATTGGGCGTACACCTCGTTCTAATCCAGCGACTTATACGGGCGTCTTTGACGATATTCGTGATCTGTTTGCCCAAACCAATGAGGCCAAGATTCGCGGTTACAAGAAGGGACGTTTCTCTTTCAATGTCAAGGGCGGCCGTTGTGAAGCCTGCTCTGGTGATGGTATTATCAAGATTGAGATGCATTTCTTGCCTGACGTCTATGTCCCTTGTGAGGTTTGCCATGGCACACGCTATAATTCTGAGACCTTAGAAGTTCGTTATAAGGGGAAAAATATTGCTGAAATTCTGGATATGACAGTTGATGACGCAGTTGACTTCTTTGCGGCTATCCCTAAGATTGCTCGTAAGGTGCAGACAATCAAGGACGTGGGGCTCGGGTATGTGACTTTGGGACAACCAGCAACAACCCTATCAGGTGGTGAGGCTCAACGTATGAAACTGGCTAGTGAGTTGCACAAACGCTCTACTGGGAAGTCCTTCTACATTCTGGATGAACCGACGACGGGTCTCCATACAGATGACATTGCTCGTCTTTTGAAGGTGCTTCAGCGTTTTGCGGATGATGGCAACACTGTTCTCGTGATTGAGCACAATCTGGATGTTATCAAGACCGCAGACCATATCATCGATTTGGGTCCTGAAGGCGGTGTCGGTGGAGGTACTATCGTTGCTACAGGGACTCCAGAAGAGGTAGCAGCCGTTCCGGAAAGCTACACAGGACAATATTTGAAAGAAAAATTGACATAAAGGAAAAAGGGCTCTCTGAGTCTTTTTTTGCTTTAGGCTGGTTTAAGTTGAGTTTGCTATTCTATGGTTAAGAAAAAAGATACAGGAGCCAGACTATGGTTAAAAAGCGTTTTTTTATAGGATTTAATGGTATTCTTCTAGCCTTATTTCTAGATATTTGTCTTTTAATTAGTATTCGTACAGTGGATCATCACGGCCATTTTCAATCAGCAACAGATAAATGGGAAACTTTGCTTTATGTTTTAGGAATTTATTTTAGTTTTCTCCTTTTTGAAGTAATTTTTTATCTTATTCTGAAACACCGTAGAAATAAACAAGTTTTGGAACAGGTCTTATAAAGGCCTGTCTTTTTGTGTTCAGTGGTAGTGACATTTATGTCACTATTTTTTTGAAAAGGGAGAACTTATAATGACCTTATACCCAAATCCACTAGGTCTCCAAGACGACTAAATCTTTGTATAGTCCAAGTGGTCATTGCTGTATTTATTTTTGAAAAGAAAGGAGAAATAAGAATGCGAACTAAGGCATATGGTGAAGAGCTCAATGCTGAAACCTTAGAAAATGTTACAGGGGGTGGTTTTGTATCTAAACCTCAAACCTTACCTGAACGATTGGGTTGGAACAAATGGTGGTTGAAAAGAAGACCTCCTTATGGCGATTAGAAGTTACCATGAGCACCAGATATGGGAAAGAGGAGTATGGATAAACAGAAGAATAATCTTATTAGAAGTTTAAGCATTGTTATCGTGATTGTCTGGCTATTTATTGTGATCATAAATGCTACACTAAGTTTCACCGAAGGCGTTGCCTTTATTGACCATTGTCTCGTTTGGTCAACTTTTTCACTAGCTTTTTCTTTGTTTGCGCTTAGAGTAGCGAGTAAGGATAAGGAGAAATGATTTTCTCTGCTGATTACTATAGCCTCAGGTTGAGCTTGCTTGCTTAGCCTTTTCTTTTTATCTTTATTCCTATGGGATGGTGACATCTATGTCACTATTTTTTATTTCGTTAAGCTCTTATAATGAAGTCATAGCTCGGACTTAGTGGCTAAAATATTAATATAAATAGAAAAAGGAGAGGAACATGGTAATTAGTGTCATGGTACCATTGCTTTTGTTAATTGGTAAAAAGTAAGATGTAACACAGTAAACAAATAAGGAGAATACATGAAGAAAATACAATTTATTTTGATGGCGAGTTTTGTTTTAGGTACTTGCCAGTTGGCGGTGCTTAGTGGAGCAGCGGATGAGTTAGATGTTAAGGAATCTACAGTCGAATTATCCAATAATTCTGTTGAGAATGGTGAAGTAGAGAATGTGGAAGTTTCTTCTGAAACAGCTTCTCAACAGGTAGCTGAGAAAGTTGAATCTATTAGTGAGACAAAGGAAAATTCGCTTCCTCAATCATTACAGACAGGAGTGGTTGAGACAGAAGTAAGGTCCGAAGAGATCTCGGTTGAAACTTATGAAAAGAATCTTGAAAACCTGAAGCCAGTCTCTTATAGTGATGTCACAAATATGTTGACTGAAGATGGCGGGGACCATATCCTTTATGTTGGCCGGCCAACCTGCTACTATTGTCGTCAAAATTCTCCGGTTTTGAAGGATTTCAATACCCTGATTGATGGTCAGCTTCTTTATTACAATACAGATTCAGATCAGTTGGACCGTGAGTCTCGTAAAATACTATTTGATAAGTTAGGAATTCCAGGGACTCCAAGTGTCATTCGTCTCAAAAATGGTCAATTGGTTTCTGGCTATCTTGGCAGTGCTCCAGATGCCCGAGCTATTTATCAGGCTGTTTTCAAGGAAGAAACTGAGAAAACAGAGGCACCAGAGGGAACAGAAGTAGTAGAGAAGGTGGAAAATCCCTTACCTGAGTCCCCTTCTGAAGATACTATCAAGGATAGTGATAAGGATGTAATTAATCATACTGAAGGGTCTGTTACTAGCCTAATGTCTCAAATTAAGCAAGTTTTTAGGAATCTAACAGATCTGCTTATAAGTCTTTTAGGGAAATTTATCTAACAGACTATTTTCTAAGTTGGAGAATAAAAGAATTTATCAAATATGATTTCATCTGACTTGGTCTAAGGTCATTTCTTCGTGTATCATAAGCGATTGGGCTAGTTATTTAAACAAAGAAAGGTAAATACATGACAGTACTAGCGGTGAAAGGCTTAACCTATAGTTTTGGAAAGCAAACCGTTTTGGATAATATCTCGTTCACGTTAGAGAAGGGGGATATTGCTGGTTTGATTGGTAATAATGGTGCAGGGAAGACGACCCTGATGAAACTAGTCTCAGGTATCTTGGCAGGACCCAAGGATATTATTGACTTAAAAACAAAAACTGTAGGAGCCTTGATTGAAGCTCCAGCTCTATATCCTAACATGACTGTTGAAGCTAACCTTAAATTCTATTGTAAATTGTACAGTAAGGATTACGCGTTAATTGATCGTTATAAGGACGAGTTGGAGGTGGCAGCCTATCTTAAACGCAAGGCTTCCAAATTGTCTTTGGGAATGAAGCAACGTGTGGGTTTATTTATCGCCTTAATTGCTTCAGATGAACTCATCCTTCTTGATGAGCCTACAAATGGTTTGGATCCTAATGGAATCAACAGTCTCCTCACATTAATTAAAAAGTTAGCTAAAAACCATGGTCTAACCTTTATTATCTCAAGTCATATCCTGTCTAATCTTGAACAGGTTTGTACGAAAAACTATTTGTTGAAGAATCATAAGCTAATTTACTTAGATGATAGTGATAATGTCAAATATAAGATTTATACTGAGGATTTAAGTTTGAAGTCATTAATGACCCTACTCAAATTAAATGGTATACCTTTTGAACGACAAAAGCATGACATCTTAGTCAAAGGGTTGGCAGCTGTTAAGCAGGTTATGGATCGGGAGGGGATTCCTTTTACTTATGAAAAAGAAGGATTAAGTGAGGTGCTATTCAATGAAAAGTAAATTGAGAACGGTATTTTTAAAGCAGGAATGTGTGACAAGGAGTGTCTTTATTTGTCTTGGATTGGTAGCATTGATTGGTGCAATTGTAATCTTATGTGATGGCTATAAGGGAGCTTACCTTGGGCCATCAGCGATTATTGCCAGTTATTCCTTTATCGTGGATATCGTCTTTGCTTATCTAGCAGTATCTAGTCTTGGACGAGAATTTCAGAATCGAACAATTAATATGATTCGGGTATCTTCCTTATCTGGATGTGAGGTCATTCTTCGAAAACTCTTAAGTTTCCTTGTGTTGTCTATAGTCGCCGCGACTATTTTGGTTTTAGAGTTAGCTTTTTATAAGTATTCTGTGCAACATGTCGATTTTCCTTTGTGGGATTATATCAGAAACATCTATATTGATTTTCTACTCTATGGAGCCTTTATTTATATGATTTCCTCTTTGCTTGTCTTGTTTGTGAAGAATACCTTAACGGCCTTTGTAACGGCTTATTTTGGAGTAACAGGAATGACTTTCTTTACACTCTATTTGGCTAGTTTAGGGGATACCATGACTAAGCTGATGACTTATGTGCCATTTAGTTTTATGCGAGCAGTCTTTACTAGTGGTCAAGAGTTCTTTAATCTTCGCGAAGCCTTTGTTTTGTTTGTTTGGACTTTGGTTTTGCTCCTTTTTATGCCAACTATCTACGAAAAGCGAGCCTTTGTGTAATGCTAATAAAGTCAGAGTTTGATCTGGCTTTTTCTTTATGACCTCAAAAAAACAATCTAAAATGTCAATTTAATCCTTTAAAATCTGAAAATTTGGTATAATTAACCTAAAATACCAAAGGAGTAATTCATAATGCAACGTAGACTTGAACGATTTGATGCCAAACTTGCCCAATCAGGCCTTGATGCCTTGTTGGTGACAGGACAAAACAATATTTATTATTTGACAGATTTCTGGGGGACAAATGCGACTGTCTTCATCACTAAGAGTCGTCGCCTCTTCTTAACCGATTCACGTTATACCCTCATTGCCAAACAATCCGTGCATGGCTTTGATATTATCGAAAGTAAGGACCCACTTAAGGATATTGTTAAAATTATCGAGGCTGATAAACTGGAAACAATCGGATTTGATAATCAGGTATCATTTGCTTACTATCAAGGTCTTCAAGCGATTTTTGAAGGCTACACTTTATCACCACAAAGCAACTTCATGGAAGAGTTGCGTATGATCAAGGACGAAAAAGAATTGGCAACTATCCGTAAGGCTTGTTCTATCTCAGACCGTGCCTTTACAGATGTACTTGATTTTATTAAACCAGGTCAAACAACAGAGCTACAAGTGGCAAACTTCCTAGATTTCCGTATGCGTGAGTACGGAGCTTCAGGGGTTTCCTTTGAGTCTATCATTGCTTCAGGTTACCGTTCTGCTATGCCTCATGGGGTTGCTTCAGAAAAGGTTATCCAATCTGGTGAAACCTTAACGATGGACTTTGGTTGCTACTACAACCACTACGTTAGCGATATGACTCGTACTATCCATATTGGAGACACCACTGATGAGGAGCGTGAAATTTATGATATCGTTCTACGTTCTAACCAGGCCTTGATTGACGCAGCTAAGGCTGGTATGACACGTCGCGACTATGATAAGGTTGCGCGTGATGTTATTGTCGAAGCGGGGTACGGTGACTACTTTACACATGGTATTGGACATGGTATCGGTCTTGACATTCACGAGATTCCTTACTTTGGTAACTCTGATGAGACTATTGAAGCTGGTATGGTCTTGACGGACGAGCCAGGTGTTTATTTGGCTGATAAATACGGTGTTCGTATCGAAGATGACATCATTATCACAGAAAATGGTTGTGAATTGATTACCCTTGCGCCTAAGGAATTGATTGTTCTCTAAGATTTGGAGGAATACTTTATGCCAAACCGTTTATCTTGGCAAGATTATTTTATGGCTAATGCAGAGCTGATTTCTAAGCGTTCTACGTGTGACCGTGCCTTTGTTGGAGCTGTTTTAGTCAAGGACAAGCGTATTATCGCTACAGGTTATAACGGCGGAGTTTCTGAGACTGATAACTGTAACGAAGTAGGCCACTATATGGAAGATGGTCATTGTATTCGTACGGTACACGCAGAGATGAATGCCCTTATCCAATGTGCCAAAGAGGGGATTTCTACAAAAAATACAGAGATTTATGTGACTCATTTTCCTTGTATCAACTGCACCAAAGCTCTCTTGCAAGCTGGTATTGTTAAGATTACATACAAGGCCAATTATAGGCCCCATCCCTTTGCGATTGAATTGATGGAACAAAAAGGCGTTTCTTATTTGCAACATGATGTTCCAGAGGTTCACTTAGGAATGGATGACTAGTTTGTTCTTTGAAAAAAGCCTGAGGATTGGGCTTGAATCTATAAAACATTTGAGCCATGCTATCATTTATGGTAAAATAAACTGATAATAATTTTTTACAAAGAGGTATTTAATAATGATTGAAGCAAGTAAACTCCGTGCGGGTATGACTTTCGTAACTAACGATGGCAAATTGATCAAAGTTCTTGAAGCTAGCCACCACAAACCTGGTAAAGGTAACACAATCATGCGTATGAAATTGCGTGATGTTCGTTCAGGTTCAACTTTTGATACTAGCTATCGTCCAGAAGAAAAATTTGAACAAGCAATCATCGAAACAGTACCAGCACAATACTTGTACCAAATGGATGATACTGCATACTTCATGAACACTGAAACATATGACCAATATGAAATCCCAGTAGCCAACGTTCAAGAAGAATTGAAATTTATCCTTGAAAACTCAGACGTAAAAATCCAATTCTACGGAACAGAAGTTATTGGTGTTCAAGTTCCAACAACTGTTGAATTGACTGTTACTGAAACACAACCATCAATCAAAGGTGCAACAGTTACAGGTTCAGGTAAACCTGCAACACTTGAAACTGGTCTTGTGGTTAACGTTCCAGACTTTATCGAAGCTGGTCAAAAATTGGTTATCAACACAGCTGAAGGTACTTACGTATCACGTGCCTAAGCCCAACTAAGTCTTTCAAACCACTGGTTTGAAGGCTTTATTTTCCAAACTAACGGAAAGGAAACATGCGATGACTACAGAAAATATCGGTGAAATTGTAATTGCCCCTCGCGTGCTCGAAGTGATTACAGGTATCGCTGCAACTAAAGTGGAAGGTGTTTATGCCCTTCAAAATAAAAATGTTACGGATAGTCTCAGCAAAACAAGCTTGGGACGTGGTGTTTACCTCCGAACAGAAGAAGATGGTACTGTAAATGCTGATATCTACGTCTCACTTCAGTATGGGGTTAACGTACCAGCGGTTTCAATCGAAATTCAAAAGGCTGTTAAAGCAGCTGTCTATGATATGGCAGAAGTGGCAATTTCAGAAGTCAATGTTCACGTTGAATCTATTGTTACTGAAAAGTCACAAAAACCAGACTTGGCTGAATTGTTTAACGAGGATTTTTTGAATGACTAATATCTTTAAAGATTCACGTCGTGACCTTCGTGAGCGTGCTTTTCAAACGCTTTTTGCCCTTGAATTTGGTGGAGAAGCTCTGGAACAAGCACATTTCGCTTACACTTATGACAAGCCAATTGACGAAGAAACTGAAGTTGATGTACCAGCCTTTCTCCTTAGCCTAGTAACAGGTGTCCGTGAAGAGTTGGCCCAACTTGATAGTCAAATTGAAGAAAAGTTGAAAGAGGGTTGGAGCCTCTCACGTTTGATTGTGACAGATCGTACTCTCCTTCGTTTGGGACTTTATGAAATCACGTCATTTGAAGAAACACCAGGACGTGTAGCTATTAACGAAATCATTGAAATCGCTAAAAAATATTCTGATGAAACATCTGCTAAGTTCATTAATGGTGTACTTAGTCAGTTTGTGACAGATGAAGCATAAGTAAAAGAAGTTGAGCGTTGTTTCAACTTCTTTTTTTCTACAAATGTAACAAGAAAAAAGTCGCAAGTGGAGATTTCTTGCGACTTTCATTTATATACTGCCACCAGCAATCAGACTCACTGGAAGTACATAATCACGATTAACTGTTTTGCCTTTAATTTTCTTGAGAAGAATTTCGACACAAAGCTTAGCAATTTCATCCAAAGGTTGTTGGATAGTTGCTAACTCTGGGTAGAAGTGACGGATAAAGGCGGTACCGTCATAACCGATGATTTTTAGGTCATCTGGGATAGAAAGTCCCAATTGTCTAGCTATCTTCATAACCAAGATAGCTGTTAAATCGTCCGAAACAAAGATGCCATCTGGTTTTTCACGAGAGATAATAGATTTGATTTCTAATTCTCGTCGCATGAGAGACAAATCGTTTGGAACAGGACAAATAATACCTTCCTTGTCCAATTCATAATTAAAACCTAGTTGACGAAGTCCTGTTGGAGAATCCGAATTATCATAGCCTGTAATCATGACAATGCGTTGACAGCCAGCCTTGACCATAGCTCTTGCGGCTAACTTGCCACCTTCAAAGTTGTCAGACGAAACAATAGGAATCTTTGGAGCGAGATTACGGTCGAAGGCAACGATGGGAGCTTCAACCTTCTCATAATCCTCAATACCAAGATTGTGACTAGACGAGATGATGCCGTCACATTGGTTGGCGGCAAGCATCTCCAAATAGTCTCTCTCCTTGTTAGGATCATGCTCACTATTACAAATAATGGTTTTATAGCCTTGCTTAAAGAGTTCATCCTCAAGACGTTCAATAAGTTCGGCATAAAATATATTGGAAATATTTGGGAAAATCAAGCCAACGAGTTTGGCCGACTTTCCTTGAAGACCTCGAGCTAAATTATTTGGTTTATAGTTGAGTTCTTGCATAGCAGCGTGAACTTTGTCAATGGTCTTCTGTGAGAGGTAGCCCTTTTTGTTTATGACGCGAGAAACTGTGGTTGGGCTCACACCAGCCAGTTCGGCAACGTCAGTAAGCTTTGCGACCATAAATCACCTTAGTATTTCAAGTCGAAGTAGTGTCCAGAAACGTTTCCTGACGTTACTTTGATACCAGTTTGTTCTGCACTTGGGAAAACACGACTAGTGAAGACTTTCTCACCTTTGTTGAAGTAAATTTCAACGATTGAGTTATCTACAAAGATGTTTGCTGTTGCAGCTTGACCGGCATCAAGTGTACATTCACGACTTGTTCCAAAGTCAGTAGCATATTGTTCACCAGCTTTAGAACGGTCAAGGATAACTTTTCCGTTCTCAGTATCAACAGTAAGTGACAAGCCCTTTCTTTCTTGGTCTGCGAAGAGGACAAGTTCTGTTTGAGTGTTAGCTTCAAAGTTAAGTTCAAGCTCGTAAGTGTTAGTTGTTGCCGTTTTTTCAGAGAAATCTTCTTGACTAGCACGTAAGCTTGTAATAGCTTCTACTGGGTATTGGTAGAGTTTACCATCTTTGATAGATAATTCTTTAACCAAGCTCATAGCACCTTGATAGTCGTATTTGTCAGTTGGATAGTCCACGTCTGGGAGACCAATCCAGCTAACAATAAGGGCACGACCATCAGGAGTGTTAAATCCTTGAGTAGCATAAGCTTCGAACCCGTAGTCCAAGTTAATAATTGGTGTGCCATCAACAAGGGCAGGTTTCTCAGGGTCGAAATCTTGGAAAATCTTATAAGTATTAGGGTAAATATTGCCATAGTCAAGTTCAGCTTTATCAAGACCTTGTGGGCTATAAAGAAGAACAGGTTTGGTATCTACAAAGACAAGGTTAGGACACTCAATCATGTATTCTGAGCCAGTGCCACCAAAGTCTAGGTCTCCAACTTCAACCCAGTTTTCGACATCATTATCAATAGCTTTGTAAAGTTTAATAAAACCTTGTTTATTGTGGTTTTGAGCACCTACGATAGCGTAGAATTGTCCCTTGTAATCGAAGATTTGAGGGTCACGGAAGTGCCCAGTAGCGTCAGCAGGTTGTTTGATAAGAACCTTGTCGAATTTTTCGATTTTGCCGTCTTTATCCATCCAAGCGCCGATTTGACGTGGGTCACGAATCCAGTTTTCATCACGAACGTTCCCAGTATAGAAGATAAAGAGTTTATCACCGATTTGATAAGCAGAACCTGAGTAGGCACCGTGGCTATCATTTTCATGGTCTGGCAAGAGTTTGACACCAGTTTCTGTAAAGTGAACCAAATCTTCAGTTTCAGTATGCACCCATTGTTTCAAACCATGAGCAGCTCCAAATGGCCAACTTTGGTAGAAAAGTTGGAACTTACCATTAAAGTAAGAAAAACCGTTTGGATCATTAAGAAGCCCTGTTTCTGGTTCGATATGGTAACTTGCACGCCAAGGTGATTTAGCGACATTTTCTCTAATCTTTGTTTTTTCTTCGTCTGTCCAATCTGCGTATGGACGGTAACGAACTTCTGTTGGTAGATTCATATTTAGTAATCTCCTAATCTATTTGTTAATAATATAGTAAACGTTTTACCTATAAAAATCAACGATTTATAACAAAAAATAAAAAAATATGCTAAACGGTTGACATATGGCAGAAAGATGCTAAAATAGTTATCGTAAAGAAAAGCTAAACGCTTTCATACCAAATTTTATTAAGGAGAATTTTGCAAATGGATAACAAACAAATTGCAAAAGAAGTCATCGATGCCCTCGGTGGACGTGAAAACGTCAACAGTGTTGCTCACTGTGCGACTCGTCTACGTGTGATGGTCAAAGATGAAAACAAAATCAATAAAGAAAAGGCTGAGAACATTGAAAAAGTTCAAGGTGCTTTCTTTAACTCAGGTCAATACCAAATGATTTTTGGTACAGGTACTGTTAACAAGATTTACGACGAAGTCGTTGCTCAAGGTCTTCCAACAGCATCTAAAGACGAACAAAAAGCAGAAGCTGCTAAACAAGGTAACTGGTTCCAACGTGCTATCCGTTCATTCGGTGACGTTTTCGTTCCATTGCTTCCAGCAATCGTAGCGACTGGTCTTTTCATGGGTATCCGTGGAGCAATCAATAACGATACAGTTCTTGGTTTGTTCGGTACAACATCAAAAGCTTTTGCTGCTACTGATTTCTATACTTACACAGTTGTATTGACAGATACAGCCTTCGCCTTCTTCCCAGCCTTGATTTGTTGGTCAGCCTTTAACGTATTTGGTGGTTCACCACTTCTTGGTTTGGTTCTTGGTTTGATGATGGTTAACAACGCCCTTCCTAACGCTTGGGATGTTGCATCAGGTGCTGCTAAACCAATTTACTTCTTTGATTTTATTCCAGTAGTAGGTTACCAAAACTCAGTGCTTCCAGCCTTCTTCGTAGGTTTGCTTGGTGCTAAGTTCGAGCAATGGGTTCGTAAATGGGTTCCAGACGTTCTTGACCTTCTCTTGCGTCCACTTATCGTCTTCGCAGTAATGTCAGCTTTGGCCCTCTTTATCATTGGTCCTGTCTTCCATACTGTTGAAAGCTATGTTCTTGCTGCTACAGAATGGATTCTTAACTTGCCATTTGGTCTTGCTGGTCTTGTTCTTGGTGGAGTTCACCAAGTTATCGTCGTTACAGGGGTTCACCACGTCTTTAACTTGCTTGAAGCTAACCTCATTGCTAATACTGGTAAAGACCCACTTAACGCTATCATCACAGCTGCTATGACTGCCCAAGCTGGTGCGACACTTGCAGTGGGTGTTAAAACTAAAGATGCTAAATTGAAAGCACTTGCTTTCCCTGCAACTCTTTCAGCGGTACTTGGTATCACTGAACCAGCTATCTTCGGGGTTAACCTTCGTTTCGGTAAACCATTTATCATGGGTCTTATCGCTGGTGCTGCTGGTGGTTGGTTGGCCTCAATCCTTAACCTCGCTGGTACAGGATTTGGTGTAACAATCGTTCCTGGTACTCTTCTTTACCTTAACGGTCAAGTGCTTAAGTATGTGATCATGGTACTTGTAACACTTGCTCTTGGTTTTGCTCTTACTTGGATCTTCGGTTACAAAGAGGAAGAAGTTGAAGCTCAAAAAGAAGTTGTTGCTGAAGATATTGCATCTGCAGAATCAGCTCCAGTTGCATTGCAAGCCGAAACAATCGCTGCACCACTTAAAGGTGAAGTTGTAGCTTTGGAAAATGTTAATGACCCAGTCTTCTCATCAGGAGCTATGGGTAAAGGTGCCGCTATTAAACCTTCAGGAAACCAAGTAGTCGCACCATTTGATGGTGAAGTGCAAATCGCCTTCCCAACAGGTCACGCTTACGGTCTTAAATCTGATAAAGGTGCTGAAGTGCTTATCCACATCGGTATCGACACTGTCTCACTTGACGGTAAAGGATTTGATGCTAAAGTTCAAGCAAATCAACGTATTAAAAAAGGTGATGTCTTGGCTACCTTCGATAGCTCAGTAATCACTGAAGCAGGTCTTGACGATACAACTATGGTTATCGTTACAAACACTGCAGACTTCGAAGATGTTTCATCAGTAGCGAATGGTTCAGTTGCTGAAGGTGCAGACTTCATCGCAGTTAAATAATAAGCTAGAAAAGTCGAAGCCAATTCGGCTTTTTTAGTTAAATGGCTCATAAAGAAAAGTATGAAGCAGAGTAGTCTGTACCTCCTTAAACAAGGTCTCATTTAGATTGTCTTTTGCCTAGCTTTTATTTATAATAGTATAAATAGTTATTATTGATCATAAAAGGAGATAGCTTTACCTATGGCTAAACTTTACGGAAGCTTGGAAGCTGGTGGTACAAAATTTGTTTGTGCTGTTGGTGATGAAAATTTCCAAGTCGTTGAAAAAACTCAATTCCCAACAACTACACCTTACGAAACAATTGACCGTACGATTGAATTTTTCAAACGTTATGAAGATCAATTGGCTGGAATTGCAATTGGTTCATTTGGACCAATTGATGTTGATCCAAACTCTGAAACATATGGTTTTGTGACTTCAACACCAAAACCACATTGGTCAAATGTCGACCTTCTTGGTTTGATTGCTAAAGAGTTTAATATTCCTTTCTACTTTACGACTGATGTTAACTCATCTGCTTATGGTGAGACACTTGTTCGTAAAGGTGTTAAGAGTCTTGTTTACTACACTATCGGAACTGGTATTGGAGCCGGTGCTATTCAAAATGGTGAGTTCATTGGTGGTATGGGTCACACTGAAGCTGGTCACGTATATGTACCTCTTCACCCAAATGATGTTTCCAATGAATTTAACGGAACTTGTCCATTCCACCGTGGGTGTTTGGAAGGTTTGGCTGCTGGACCATCACTCGAAGCTCGAACAGGTATTCGTGGTGAATTGATTGATCAGCACTCTGACGTTTGGGACGTCCAAGCTTACTACATTGCTCAAGCTGCTGTCCAGGCAACTGTGCTCTACCGTCCAGAAGTTATCGTCTTTGGGGGTGGTGTTATGGGACAAGAACACATGCTTCGTCGTGTCCGTGAAAAATTCACAGCTCTTTTGAATGGTTACCTTCCAGTACCAGACGTGACTGAGTATATTGTGACACCTGCTGTTTCAGGTAATGGCTCTGCGACACTTGGTAACTTTGCACTTGCCAAAGATGTAGCTGACAAACACTCACGCAAATAAGCAAAATATGTAAAATCGCTTTAAGACATGATCTTAAGGCGTTTTGCTCTATACAGGAGGATGTAATGGAACCTTTATTTTTAGATTCGCCAATGCATGAAAAAATCTGGGGAGGTAATCGACTTAAGACAGAGTTTGGTTACGATATTCCCAGTGAACACACTGGTGAATACTGGGCAATTTCTGCCCATCCTAATGGTGTATCCTATGTCAAAAACGGGAAGTATGCTGGTTTTCATCTGGCAGAACTTTACAAGGATAAACCAGAACTTTTTGGAAATCCCAAGACTAGTGTTTTTCCTTTGTTGACAAAGATTTTGGACGCTAATGACTGGCTCTCAGTACAAGTACACCCTGATGATGCTTATGGACTAGAGCATGAAGGTGAGCTAGGAAAGACAGAATGTTGGTATATTATTGATGCTGAAGAGGGTGCAGAGATTATTTATGGTCACAAGGCTAAGACCAAGGAAGAATTGGCGTCCTTAATTGAAGCAGGTGATTGGGACGGACTTTTGTCGAAAACTCCTGTTAAAAAAGGTGACTTTTTCTTTGTACCAAGTGGTACCATGCATGCTATTGGTCCAGGTATCCTGATCTTAGAGACTCAACAATCTAGCGACACCACTTACCGTGTCTATGATTTTGATCGTAGGGATGATCAGGGCAATAAACGTGAGCTTCATATTCAACAGTCTCTTGATGTCTTGAATTTAGGGGACCCAGAAAATAGTGTCCCAGTAACTGTTAAGACCTTGCAATTAGAGTCGACTTGTTTGACATCAAACTCCTTCTTCACCGTATATAAATGGAAACTCAGTGGCTTGGTTGACTTCAAGCAATCAGCTCCTTATTTGCTTTGTTCAGTACTTTCTGGCAATGGGACTATGACTATCGATTCACGCATTTATTGTCTAAAAAAAGGTGATCACTTCATTCTTCCAAATGATGTGACAGATTGGGAAATTGATGGACAATTGGAGATGATTGTCAGTCACCCTAACGAGGCTTAAGTATGAGTAATGAAAAAGTTTTAGCTGCACTATTTGAGCGTATTGAAATCGGCAAATCCTATTATTTTGAGGGAGCTTACTATCGTCTGAAAGATTATGGAGATCACATTTATGGCTTACAACGGGCCATTCCGGGTATGTGCGGTGAAAAAACGGCCTCCCCTAGCATCAAATTTTACTGGAAAAATGGTGTCTTGGACTATCAATTCTACGTTGATTTTGAAGCTAGCCCTATGATAATGAAGGCCTATAGTAGCACCGACCATGTCTTCTTTGAGCAGGCTTTTGAAAATCTCTTGCATGATTTTGAGGATATCCTAGAGAGCCAAGAGAACTCTAAGAAGTAGTTTTAAAGCATTATTGTCGATATTTTCAGTGAATCTAATAAAAAAGTTTTCGTTTATTTGCAAATCCATTGTGAAAGCCCTTAAACTAGGGCTTTTTTCTTTGTCAATCCTTGAGTGATTTCTTGTTTAAAGGGGGCTTTTGTGGTAAAATATGGAGATAAAGACTGTCGAAAGGAAAAAAGATGGCAAATATATTACGCAAAATCATTGAAAATGATAAAGGCGAAATTAAGAAACTAGAAAAAACTGCCAAGAAAGTCGAGAGCTATGCTGATGCAATGGCGGCTCTTTCAGATGAAGAACTTCAGGCAAAAACAGAAGAATTTAAAAAACGATATCAAAACGGAGAAAGCCTAGACCAACTCTTGCCAGAGGCATTTGCAGTTGTTCGTGAAGGGGCAAAACGTGTTCTTGGACTTTTCCCATATCGTGTGCAAATCATGGGTGGTATTGTTCTTCACCATGGTGACGTCCCAGAGATGCGTACAGGGGAAGGGAAAACCCTGACTGCGACAATGCCTGTTTACCTAAATGCTATTTCAGGTGAAGGTGTGCACGTTATCACCGTTAACGAATACCTTTCAGAGCGTGATGCAACTGAAATGGGTGAGCTTTATAGTTGGCTTGGTTTGTCAGTAGGGATTAACCTTTCAGCCAAATCACCAGCTGAAAAACGTGAAGCTTATAACTGTGATATCACTTACTCAACCAACTCAGAGGTAGGTTTCGACTATCTTCGTGATAACATGGTTGTTCGTAAGGAAAACATGGTACAACGTCCATTGAACTATGCCTTGGTCGATGAGGTTGACTCAGTTCTTATCGACGAAGCTCGTACACCATTGATTGTATCAGGTCCTGTAAGTTCAGAAACTAATCAGTTATATCACCGTGCGGATGCCTTTGTTAAGACCTTGACAGAGGATGATTATGCCATTGATATTCCAACGAAAACGATTGGTTTGAATGACTCAGGTATTGACAAGGCTGAAGAATTCTTCAACTTGGACAACTTATACGATATTGACAATGTTGCCTTGACTCACTATATTGACAACGCCCTTCGTGCCAACTACATCATGTTGCATGATATTGACTATGTGGTCAGTCCTGAGCAAGAAATTCTTATCGTTGACCAATTTACAGGTCGTACCATGGAAGGTCGTCGTTTCTCAGATGGACTCCACCAAGCCATTGAGGCAAAAGAAGGTGTACCAGTTCAAGAAGAAACGAAGACATCTGCCTCAATCACTTACCAAAATATGTTCCGTATGTACAAGAAATTGTCAGGGATGACTGGTACTGGTAAAACTGAGGAAGATGAATTCCGTGAAATTTACAACATGCGAATCATTCCGATTCCAACTAACCGTCCAATTCAACGTATTGACCACGATGACCTTCTTTACCCTACCTTGGATGCTAAATTCCGCGCTGTGGTACAAGATGTTAAACGTCGTTATGAAAAGGGACAGCCAGTCCTTGTTGGTACGGTTGCCGTTGAAACATCTGACTTGATTTCTAAGATGTTGGTTGAAGCAGGTATTCCTCATGAAGTGCTTAATGCCAAGAACCACGAAAAAGAAGCGCATATTATCATGAATGCGGGTCAACGTGGTGCCGTTACGATTGCGACCAACATGGCCGGTCGTGGTACCGACATCAAACTTGGTGAAGGTGTTCTTGACCTTGGTGGACTCTGTGTCATTGGTACAGAGCGTCACGAAAGCCGTCGTATCGATAACCAGTTGCGTGGTCGTGCGGGACGTCAAGGGGACCCAGGGGAATCTCAATTCTACCTTTCACTTGAAGACGAATTGATGCGTCGTTTCGGTTCTGATCGTATCAAACAAGTCTTGGAACGTTTGAATGCTGATGATGAAGATATTGTTATCAAATCACGTATGTTGACACGCCAAGTGGAAGCGGCTCAAAAACGTGTCGAAGGAAATAACTACGATACTCGTAAACAAGTCCTTCAGTACGATGACGTTATGCGTGAACAACGTGAAATCATCTACGCTGAGCGTTATGATGTTATCACAGCGGAACGTGACCTTGAACCTGAGATTAAGGCTATGATTACGCGTACGATTAACCGTACAGTAGATGGTCACAGCCGCAATGATCAAGAGGAAGCTCTTAAAGGTATTTTGAACTTTGCTCGTCAGGCTTTGGTTCCTGAGAATGCCATCTCACTTGAAGATTTACAAGAAGTGGGAGAGGTAACGAAACGTAGTGTTAATTATGACGCTATTAAAGTTTACTTGAATGAGTTAGCAGATGATGTTTATGATCGTCAAATCAAGAAATTGCGTTCAGAGGAAGCTATCCGTGAATTCCAAAAAGTCTTGATTTTGATGGTTGTTGATAACAAGTGGACGGACCACATCGATGCCCTAGATCAATTACGTAATGCCGTTGGTTTGCGTGGTTATGCACAAAACAACCCAATCGTTGAGTATCAATCTGAAGGGTTCAAGATGTTCCAAGATATGATTGGGGCAATTGAATATGATGTGACACGTACAATGATGAAAGCACAAATTCATGAACAATCTCGTGAAAATGTGAATGAACGTGTTTCGACAACAGCAACAGGCAATATCCAGGCCCACCAAGCAGATGCTAATGGTCAAGAAATTGACTTTAGTAAAGTTGGTCGTAATGACTTCTGTCCATGTGGCTCTGGTAAGAAATTTAAAAATTGTCACGGTCGTAAACAATTTTAGGAAAAAAATAGGTAATTATTATGGTTTTTAAAGCAGTAAGTGAAAAAATTGATTTTGATGCAGTTAAAGAATCAACTACATTAACAGGTGAAGCCCTTGCCAAGAAACAAGCTCGTGATAAAGAGCTTGAAGCAATCATCAAGGGTGAAGATGACCGTACGCTTTTGGTTATCGGTCCATGTTCATCTGATAATGAAGAAGCTGTTCTTGATTATGCTCACCGTTTGGCTAAACTTCAAGAAGAAGTTAAAGATAAAGTCTTTATGGTTATGCGTGTCTATACAGCTAAACCTCGTACAAATGGTGATGGCTATAAAGGACTTGTACACCAACCTGATGCTGAAGGGAAACCAAACCTAATTAACGGTATCAAGGCTGTGCGTAACCTTCACTACCGTGTTATCACTGAAACTGGTATCACAACTGCTGACGAAATGCTTTACCCAGAAAATCTTCCTTTGGTAGATGACCTTGTGTCATACATTGCCGTTGGTGCACGTTCTGTAGAAGACCAACAACACCGTTTTGTTGCGTCAGGTATTGATGTTCCAACTGGTATGAAGAATCCAACATCAGGGAACCTTAACGTGATGTTTAACGGTATCTACGCTGCACAAAACAAACAAAACTTCCTCTTTAACGGTGAAGAAGTTGAAACTCCAGGGAACCCATTGGCACACGTTATTCTTCGTGGTTCAACGAATGAATATGGTAAAAACGTGCCTAACTTCTACTATGATGATGTGCTTGAAACAATCGAACACTATGAACAAATGGGCCTTGAAAATCCATTCATCGTTATTGATACAAACCATGATAACTCAGGTAAACGTTACTTGGAACAAATCCGTATCGTTCGTCAAACCTTGATTAACCGTGATTGGAATGAAAAAATCAACAAAGTGGCACGTGGTTTCATGATTGAATCTTACCTTGAAGATGGCCGTCAAGATGCGCCAGATGTCTATGGTAAATCAATCACTGACCCATGTCTTGGTTGGGATAAGACAGAAGAATTGATTCGTGAAATCCACGATACTTTGTCAAAATAATAAGGTAACAGAAACCATATATGGGGAGTGAACCGTTTGGATGACCAAGCGGTTCGCTCTCTTTTCACAAAGAGAGGAAAATAAATGGGAATTCATCAAAATAGTCCGCTGATTGATGTAGCGGAAGTAAGGAAATTACACGCTCTTACGGGAGACGCTCTAGTAACTAAACAAGCTAATGATGAGGCCTTGGCAAAAATTATCAAGGGTGAGGACAAACGTCTTCTCTTGGTTATTGGTCCATGTTCATCTGATAATGAAGAAGCCGTTCTTGACTATGCTCACCGTTTGGCCAAACTTCAGGAAGAAGTGAAGGACAAAATCTTTATTGTTATGCGTGTTTATACAGCTAAACCACGTACTAATGGAGATGGTTATAAGGGGCTTATCCACCAACCAGATGCAGAGGGTGATGTAGACCTTCTTGCTGGGGTTAAGGCGGTTCGCCACCTTCAGTCACGTATTATTACTGAAACAGGTCTTCCCATCGCTGACGAGATGCTTTATCCGTCAAATCTTTCCTTCTTTGATGATTTGCTTAGCTACCACGCTGTTGGAGCACGTTCTGTTGAGGACCAAGAACACCGCTTTGTAGCTTCAGGTATTGATGTGCCAATTGGCTTGAAGAACCCAACGTCAGGGAATTTGAATGTCATGTTTAATGGTATCTATGCTGCGCAGAACCAACAGCATTTCCTTTACAATGGTGCTGAAGTTAAAACAGATGGTAACCCACTCGCTCACGCTATCCTGCGTGGTGCCAACAATGAAAATGGTCAGAACATTGTCAACTACCATTACGAGGACTTGGTTAAGGCTTTGGACAAGTATAGTGCACTTAATCTGGAAAATCCATTTATCCTTGTTGATACTAACCATGACAACTCAGGTAAAAACTTCATGGAGCAAGTTCGTATTGTGCGTGAAGTCCTTCTTAATCGTGAGTGGGATGAGCGTATCGCGGATACCGTGCGTGGCTTTATGATTGAGTCTTACCTTGAGGATGGTCGTCAGGACACACCTGAAGTTTACGGTAAATCAATCACAGATCCATGTCTTGGTTGGGATAAGACAGATAGCCTTATTCGTGAAATCCACAATCAACTTTCGTTATAATTATGATTTTTGGACATGGTATAGACTTGCAGGAAATTTCAGCTGTAAAAAAGGCTTATGACCGCAATCCACGCTTTGCAAAAAAGGTATTGACACCAAAAGAGTGGGAGCGTTTTGAATCCCTTTCTGGTAATCGTCAGATGTCCTATTTAGCAGGGCGCTGGGCCGGTAAGGAAGCATTTTCAAAGGCTTGGGGTACTGGTATTGGAGCAGTCGGCTTTAAGGATATTGAAATATTGACCAATGACAAGGGAGCTCCAGTGGTGACCCAATCACCTTTTGAAGGCAAGGTTTTTATCTCGATTTCCCATAGCGGTGATTTTGTTCAGGCAAGTGTCATTTTAGAAAAAAACTAAGAGATAGATGTTGGAAGAGGATAGCTTATGATTTCAAGTTTACATCGACCAACCTTGGCAAAGGTTGATCTATCAGCAATTTCAGAAAATATTGAACAAGTGGTTAGTCACATCCCTAAACAGGTAAAGACTTTTGCAGTTGTTAAGGCCAATGCTTATGGTCATGGCGCTGTCGAAGTGGCCAAGCATGTATCTAAGCAGGTGGATGGTTTTTGTGTTTCCAACCTAGACGAGGCGCTTGAACTTCGTCAAGCTGGCTTAGAACAACCGATACTTATTTTAGGAGTCGTCTTGCCAGACGAGGTTCCTTTGGCTATTCAAGAAAACATCACTCTGACGGTAGCTTCGCTTGAGTGGTTGGAAATGGCTAAGAATCAAGGGCTTGATTTAACTGGTTTGACCTGCCATATTAAGATTGATTCAGGTATGGGCCGTATTGGGGTGCGTAACCAAGAGGATGCGGATAGCTTGATTGCTGGTCTTAAATCACTTGGTGCGGATGTCGAAGGTATTTTTACTCATTTTGCAACGGCTGATGAGGCAGATGATAGTAAATTCAAGCGTCAATTGGCCTTCTTCACGGACTTAGTTAATAACTTGGTGGACCGTCCTCGCTTGGTACATGCTAGCAACTCTGCGACGAGTATCTGGCATGCAGAAACAGTCTTTAATGCGGTACGTCTAGGTGTTGTTATCTATGGTCTCAATCCTAGTGGTAGTGTTTTAGACCTTCCATATAGGATTCGTCCTGCTTTAAGTTTGGAGACTGCACTTGTTCATGTTAAGACCCTACCAGCAGGTCAATATGTGGGTTATGGTGCAACCTATACGACGACAGCTGATGAGGTTATTGGAACCATTCCGATTGGCTATGCGGATGGTTGGACCAGAGATTTACAAGGTTTCCACGTTATTGTGGATGGACAGTTTTGTCCTATTGTTGGGCGTGTGTCTATGGACCAGATTACCGTTCGTCTTCCTAAGGTTTATCCCCTAGGAACTCCTGTCACTCTTATGGGTGAAAATGGTGGAGCAAGCATCACTGCGACAGAGGTGGCTGAAAAACGTGGTACTATCAACTACGAAGTTCTTTGTTTACTTAGTGACCGTGTACCTCGTAGCTATGACTAATATAAATAAAAAGAGAAATCCAGTTTGATGCTGGATTTTTTGGTTTTAGTTAAGACCATTTTCATGTGTTATAATAGCTGATAAGGCTTCCTTTTTCACGGGAAGAAGAACACGATAGAAATGATAGAGGATATGATTCAACTAGATTCACCAATTGCGGATTTGAAAGGCTTTGGGCCTAAGTCCGCTGAAAAATTTACCAAATTAGATTTATACACGGTTGGGGACCTCTTGCTTTATTTTCCTTTCCGATATGAGGATTTTAAGAGTAAGTCTATCTTTGAACTGATGGATGGCGAAAAGGCTGTTATTACGGGAACAGTGGTGACGCCTGCCAATGTGCAGTATTATGGCTTTAAACGGAATCGTCTGAGTTTTAAAATCAAGCAAGGAGAGGCTGTGATTGCCATTAGTTTCTTCAACCAACCTTATCTTGTGGACAAGATTGAGATGGGGGCAGAAGTGGCTATTTTTGGCAAATGGGACCAGAAGAAGTCTGCTGTGACTGGTATGAAAGTCCTGGCTCAAGTTGAGGACGATATGCAGCCAGTCTACCATGTGGCCCAGGGTGTTAGTCAGGCCCAACTGATAAAGGCCATAAAGGCAGCTTTTGATAGTGGGGCCCTTAATTTGTTGGAGGAAAATCTCCCTCAGGTGCTGCTGGACAAGTACCGTCTCATGGGACGTCAAGAGGCTGTGCGTGCCATGCATTTTCCGAAAGATTTGGCTGAATATAAGCAGGCCCTACGTAGGACCAAGTTTGAGGAGCTCTTTTATTTCCAGATGAATTTACAGGTGCTGAAGGCTGAAAATAAGTCCGAAACCAATGGTCTAGCAATTGCTTACGATGAAGCCAAAATCAAAGCCAAAATTGCAGAATTACCATTCCCCTTAACAGAGGCCCAACAGCGTAGTTTATCGGAAATCCTAGCTGATATGAAATCTGGGGCTCATATGAACCGTCTCTTGCAAGGAGATGTGGGCTCAGGGAAAACAGTTATCGCTAGCTTGGCTATGTATGGGGCCTATACGGCAGGATTTCAGTCTGCCCTCATGGTACCGACGGAAATCTTAGCAGAGCAGCATTATCAGAGTTTACAGGGGCTTTTTCCTGAGTTAGAGGTAGTGCTCCTAACTTCTGGAATGAAGGCGGCGGATAAGAAAGTAGCCCTTTCCAAAATCGAGTCTGGGGAGGCTCAGATGATTGTGGGAACCCACTCGTTGATTCAAGATGCAGTGACTTATCATAGTCTTGGGCTAGTCATTACTGATGAACAGCACCGATTTGGAGTTAATCAACGTCGTATTTTCCGTGAGAAGGGTGACAATCCTGATGTCCTCATGATGACAGCGACCCCTATCCCTAGGACCTTGGCAATCACTGCCTTTGGGGAGATGGATGTATCTATCATTGACCAGATGCCAGCTGGACGTAAGCCCATTATTACCCGTTGGGTTAAGCATGAGCAGTTAGATACTGTATTGACTTGGATTAAGGGGGAGTTGGAAAAAGATGCTCAGGTCTATTTTATTTCTCCTCTGATTGAAGAGTCTGAGGCTCTTGATTTGAAAAATGCGGTGGCCCTTCATCAGGAACTCACAGAGTTCTTTGGGGATTCAGCTACAGTAGCTCTGATGCACGGTCGTATGAAAAATGATGAAAAAGACCAAATTATGCAAGATTTCAAGGACAGAAAATCTCAGATTTTAGTATCAACTACAGTTATCGAAGTAGGTGTTAACGTGCCAAATGCTACAGTTATGGTCATTATGGATGCGGATCGTTTTGGACTTAGCCAGCTTCACCAGCTTCGAGGGCGTGTTGGTCGTGGCGATAAGCAGTCCTACTGTGTTTTGGTGGCTAATCCTAAAAATGATACTGGTAAAAAACGCATGCAGGCCATGTGTGAGACCACGGATGGCTTTGTTCTAGCTGAGGAGGATCTTAAAATGCGTGGCTCAGGTGAAATCTTTGGGACACGTCAGTCAGGTATTCCTGAATTTCAGGTGGCCGATATTGTGGAAGACTACAATATCTTAGAGGAAGCCAGACGGGTGGCTAGCCAAATTGTATCTGACCCTAACTGGCGAGAGAATCCTGAATGGCAGGTGCTAGGGGCACATTTGAGAAGCCAAGGCGAGTTTGATTGAGGAGGAAACCAATGAACAAAAGACGGTTAAAACTCGATTTTTTTGCTATCTTGCATCCCTTGTTTCTTATGATGTTAGGTCTTATATTTTATTTTTTCGCCTTCATCTTGATTTGGTTTATTACCGAATTGACAAAGCTGATAGAAGGAAAGACAGACTTTCATACCCTATATCTTTATTCACTTCTTATCTCTCTAGCTTGTTCGATATTACTGATTATGTACGTCGCGGGTTTTATAGCTCAACTGATTATCCATATACAGCATCAAAAGGAAAGAACGCTTTTGCCGGTCTGGTGCATGCTTACGGCTGTACTGATGCTTGTGCCCCTATTCGAAGATTTTAGTATCTTAGGCTCAGCCTGGAATTTTAAAGGGTATTTTCTTTCCATAGTTGCTTACATTGCCTATCTTTTTACAAAGCTACCCAAGGTTATTGAAAGTTACCGCTATCATGCGACAATTCGCTATGCCGTTTGGGTGGCTCTGGTCTTGGGAATTATTTTATCCATGCTTTAGACAGAAAAACTCTCAGTAAACTCACTGAGAGTTTTAAGTTCCCTTCAAGCTTATTACAAGCTTTCTTTAAGTTAGGCAACCTATAATAAAACCATCAAAACGAGATAGGTTTTGATAATAAAACGTTTTGGCTAGGCCAAACCATTCCTAAAAAGGAGGACAAAACAATGACAGTAAAAATTAAAGTAACCTACAACCGAAATTTCCAGAAGCATCCTCAAGACTTTAAGGTTTATCAAAACTAGTATTGATGCTAGGAAGAGGCTAAATTTACCCATATTCTACAACTTTCATCCCTCATTTTCCAAAATCCCTTTTTCCTTTTTTTCATAACGTAGAATCCCTCTTCTTAAACTCATAAAAAGTCTAGACGGAAGCTTGACCAGTCTAGGCGATTAACATAAGTAAGCTAACCAGTTGAGATTTTCTTGACTGGTTTTTATTTTTTGAAATTTAGATAAAAAATATCGAAAAACGATAAAAATGTGTTGACAAGGAGAAATAAAGAGTGTAATATATAATTATCGATAAACGATAATAAGTTTTCGATAAAGATAATCTTATTCGCGAAAAAGAGAAATTATTTACTAAAACTATTTAACAAAGGAAAAACTTATCATGAAAACACTTAAACCAATCATCAATGCTCTTCTTATTCTTCTTATGGCAATCTACGGTTTTGCAATGCTTGCTTTACTTATCCTTCCTTTTGTGGATGTGACTAATCTTTTCCCAGGTGCTGAGGTTCATTACCTTTCTGGATGGGGTTACTGGCTAGTATCAGAGTTACAATTTGCCTTCTATCTTGCCTTGATTTGTCTTCTTCGTAAAGAGCTTAAAGACTTTACTTGGAAGGCACTTTGGACAGAAGATTTCTCTCTCTTCTTGAAAAAGGCTGCTCTCTTAACCTTTGTGCCATCAGCATTGAATATCTTCTTGCAGTTGGGAACGACTAATCACCTTGTAGTTGACTTCAGCACATCAGTTTGGCTTCTCTTGGTCTCTCTAGCTTGTGATGCTGTCCGTCTTCGTAAGGGACAAACAGCTGTCAAATAATTGAATGAATCTTAGTTGAAAAGTAATAAAATCTTACCTATAAACTAGTATTTTATATTGATATTCGATATAATTGATACTGTTAATAGTTAGCTACTGATTTAGTATAAGGTCAAGGGCTCCTAGAGGCACCTTGGCTTTTTCTAGTCTATACTCCCAAAAAATCAAAATGTATTTACAATCGAGGTAACACATGACAACTATCTTATTCTATTTTTTAATCGTCCTAGCCTTGGCTGGCTCTAGTTATTATGGTTGGAAATCGGCTAAAAGTGCTAAAAATCGTCAGGAGACGCAAGAACAGAAACGTCTGCGTAGTGTTCTCCTGTTCGTTAATGTCCTCCTTTTTGCGGGCTTTTTAAGTCTTGTTATTACCATTCTTAATGACGCCTTTATTCTGACTGGTCATGAAGGACTCTTACAACAAGGTTTGCGTATGCTTCTCGGTTCGGGAGTTACCGTGAAAAGCAAGGGTCCTAGTCTGACGCTTTTTGTAGCAACCATTGATTTCCTTCGTATGGTAGTCAACATAGGTTTCTTGTTGTGCCTACGTGCCTTTTTGATTAATCTTTATCGTTCTGATATTTTCATCGCTAAAAATGCTAGGTTGGTTCGTTGGTCAGCGCATTTGCTCGTTCTTGGGACCTTTATCAATAATGGTATTTTTACGTTTGGAACAGGCAACCAGAGTTATAGTTTCTTTAACATCAGTTATTTGCTAGTTAGCTTTGTCCTCTATGCTGTCGCTATGATTTTGACTAAGGCTAATGCCATTGCTGAGGAAAATGAGTATACGATTTAGGAGGGGCTTATGATTATTGTCAATTTGGACGTTGAACTTGCCAAGAAGAAGATGCGCTCGGGTGAGCTTGCAGAACGGATTGGTATTACCCCAGCCAATCTCTCGGTTCTTAAGACAGGCAAGGCCAAGGCAATCCGTTTTACGACTCTGGATGCCATTTGTAAGGAGTTAGATTGCCAACCAGGAGATATTCTTGAATATAGACCTGACGAAGAAAACTAAAAGCCTGAAGCAGTTCAGTCACCTTTCTGGTGACCATGCTTCAAGCTTTTTATTTTTTCTTCAACCATGCGACTAGCGCTAGACTGGCTAGCACGGTACCACAGACCATGGCGATATGTGTTTTTGAGATGGTTAGTTCATAGTGGAAATCTTTATTTTCCAATTTATCGGTTGCTTCAATGCTAAGTTTCATGTCTTATCCCTCGATATAATCTTTCAATTCTTGGCCTTTTAGTCCTGCACTAAGTGCAATGAGGAGTTTGAGGCGAGCTTTTGGTGCATTGAGTTCTTTAACAAACATAACGCCAGCTTCTTGGAGTTTGACCCCACCCCCTTCATAGGCGTAGACAGGTTCGGCGATACCGTTGAAACAGCGGGAGACGAGCACAACAGGGACTCCTTTGTCCATAAGCTTTGTGATTTCTCCTGCAGCTAGTGGTGGGAGGTTTCCAGCACCCAGGGCTTCGATGACGACACCGTCAATCTTCTCAGGATCCAGGAGACTGATGATACCATCTCCAATACCCATCCCTGCATAGGCTTTTATGATTGGTACTGTTCCTGTAATTTGTTCCAAATCAAAGCGAACACGAGGCTCAGCAGTTTTGAACCAGAGGATATCATGCTTCATGATGATGCCTAGTGGACCATGGGTTGGTGTGTGGAAGGTTGCCACGTTTGTGGTATGGGTCTTAGTCACATACTTGGCTGCATGGATTTCATCATTCATCACGACCAGGATTCCTTTGTCAGCGGCCTTGTCATCACTGGCAACACGTAGGGCTGATAGATAGTTGTAAACCCCGTCGCTTCCTAGCTCGTTTGACGAACGCATGGCACCAGTTAGAACGATTGGAATCTCAGGGACGGCCATGGTATCTAGGAAGTAGGCTGTTTCTTCCAGGGTATCTGTCCCATGAGTGATGACCACACCATCATATTGACCAGCTGTTTCCTTGATTTTTTTGTAAATATCCAGCATGTGGTAGGGTGTGATATGTGGGCTTGGGATATTAAGAAAATCGAGAACGGTTAGTTCTAAATTATCTAAATCAAGTCCCACATGGTTCATGGGATTATCAGCGTTTTGGCTGACCCTGCCATCATTATCCGCTGACATGGAAATGGTCCCTCCAGTGTGAAGGACTAGGATTTTTTTTATCATTTATACTACTCACTATCATATTTATGTTATAATTTATTTTAGCATAAAATGTTAGAAGGAGGGGAGCTCTGTGGCCATTAAAGCAGTCTTTTTTGATATTGATGGGACTTTTCTAAATGACCGAAAACGCGTGTCTAGTTCAACCAAAAAAGCCATCAGTCAAATGAAGGAAGATGGTATCTTAGTTGGTTTGGCAACAGGTCGTGGTCCAGGATTTGTCCAGCCTTTCATGGACAATCTAGGTCTGGATTTTGCAGTCACTTATAACGGTCAGTATATTTTGACTCACGACAAGATCCTTTATCAAAACCAGCTCCCTAAATCAACAGTCTACAACTTGATTCGCTATGCCACCAAGCACCGTAGAGAGATTTCTCTAGGGACTAGTACAGGTCTTGTTGGTTCCAATATTATCAGTATGGGGACGAGTAAGTTTGGGCAAATCGTTAGTCGTATTGTCCCTAAGTCCTGGGCTAAGATGGTGGAGCGTAGTTTCAAGTCTTTGATTCGTCGTTTCAAGCCACAAAGCATTGAAACCCTTAAAACTATCATGCGTGAGCCTATTTATCAGGTAGTTATGGTAGCGACGGTGGGTGAAACACAAGATATTGAAGAAAAATTTCCTCATGTGAAGATTACCCGCTCAAGTCCTTACTCAGCCGATATTATTTCAGCGAATCAATCTAAGTTGAAAGGTATTGCTCATCTAGGTGAGGTTTTTGGTTTCGAACTCAGTGAGGTTATGGCCTTTGGGGATTCGGAAAATGACCTAGAAATGCTGTCTGGCGTTGGCGTTGGTGTTGCCATGGGAAATGGTGAAGACGAACTGAAAGACCAGGCTACCCATGTCACTGATACTAATAACCAGAATGGGATTGCCAAAGCCTTGTCACACTATGGTTTGATTCACTTTGAAACAGAGAATTCATTTACCAGTGATGATGACAATTTCAACAAGGTTAAGGATTTCCACCATTTGATGGATGGCTCAACTACCGATATGCCTCGTGTTTACGGTATTGAGGAAGCTAGTCACCGTTCGGACTTCAAGTTGGAAGAAATTGTCGAATTCCTCTATGCTTCATCAGGTGGGGACAAGCGTGTCTTTGGTCAGGCTGTTCTGGATTTGCATGCTGCTCTTGACAAGGCAGCGCTCAAAGTTAGTTCTAAAGAGCACTCAGAGTCAACTATGGTTGGTCAGGTGGATGCATTGACTGACTTGCTTTACTTGACCTATGGCTCATTTGTCCTTATGGGTGTGGATCCTAAGCCTTTCTTTGATACGGTTCATGAGGCTAATATGGGTAAAATTTTCCCAGATGGCAAAGCTCACTTTGATCCTGTGACTCACAAAATTCTTAAACCAAGTGATTGGGAAGCGCGATTTGCACCAGAACCACACATTAAACGTGAGCTAGATCGTCAGATTCAAAAATCTCTACAAAGAAGTAAATAAGAAGTTATAAAGGTTTGGACAGTTTGCTCCGAACCTTTTTCTAATAAAAATGACATTTATTAATGGCTTTATTTGTGATAAAATAAAGTCATTCTATGTATTTTTAAGGAGATTATTATGACTAAAGCAGATTGGTTAGATTTTTTTGAAGCCATCAATGGTCGTTCAGCGACTGAAGAAGAAATTGCAGCAGCACTTGCAGCTGGTGAGTTCCAAGATGACGCCCCAGCAGTAGAAACTGCTCCAGTACAAGAAGCGCCAGTTCAACCAGCTTTCGCTAGTGCCCAAGAAACACTAGCACAAGAGGCGCAGCCACAACCAACTTTCGCTGGTGCACAAGAGGCGCAACAACAACCGACTTTCGCTGGTGCACAAGAAGCACAACCGCAAGCTCCTTTTGCAAATGCTCAGGCTGCTCAAGCACAACCAAGCTTTGCAGGGGCTCAAACTGCTCCAGTACAAGGAGTGCCAAATCAAGCAGTGCAACCACAAGCTGGTTTTGCCAATGCTCAAGCTGGTCAACAAACAGCTTTTGCTAACGGTCAACCGCTTCAACCAGGTCAAAATGTTCAATTTATCAATGGCCAAGCTGTAGTTGTTCCAGCACAACCATCAGCATTTGCGACAACTTTCAAAAACTATTGGACATGGTTGCTTAATGCATGGCGTCGTCCAGCTGACATGACAGATTATGGTAAGCACAATGGTTGGCTTAACTACATCTTCTTGTCACTCTTGACTGGACTTGCATTCTTTGCAATTTTGAGCGCTGTTGCACGTAAAGTTGTTAGCTCAATTGTGTCAACCACAAATGTACTGTCTAGTATGTTTGGTTCTTATGGAACAGATGCTTACTCATCTCCAGTTTCAAGTCATACATCTAGCATTGGTTTTGGAGCCTTCTTCGCAAGTATCCTAGCTGCCTTCCTCTTTATCTTTGCCTTTATCTTGGCAGGATTTGTGACACGTAAGGCCATCTTCCGTGACCCTGAGACTACTTTCTTGAATAGCTTTGATCGTTTTGGTCGTTTGACATCATTAGCCTTGCCAATCTTGCTTGTAACAATCTTGTTGGGAGCTATTGGACTTGTTGCCTTCCCAGGATTCTTGTTCTATGTTGTTTACTTCTTATTTGCAATTGCTAATCTATTTACAATTGTTCCTGTAACAACAGCGTGGAAGGCTGATAAGTTCTATCAAATGATTTTGGCAGCACTTTTGAATGGTGTGATTTTGTCAATCTTGTTTGCAATCGTATTTGCTATCATGTCATCATTTACAGTAGGTCTTCTATTCTAAGCAAACATCTAGCAATTTTTGAAAAAGTAAGTTTATAGGAGTCTTTATGGCAACAAAAGAAAAGTGGATTGATTTATTTGAAAAGGCAGTTGGTCGTCCGCCCCATGTTTTGGAGATTGAAGAAGGCCAGAAAGCAGACTTTGACTTAAAGGCTATTAAAGGCATTTCGGCAATGGGCTTGGACCAAGAAGCCACTCCTTCTGAACCAACAGAAGAAGTTGATGAGTATGACGTTGCCGAGGAAGTGTTTGAAGATGTACCGCTTGGTGATGAAGAGGAAACGACTCCTTTAGAAACTAAGGAGCTTTCACCAGTATCTCAAGCAGATCAAGGTCAAACTGAAAAAAATTCAGAGGCTGCTTCTAAAGAAGCACAAGCCATCTGGATGAAGGCTTTTAAAACCTATGTTGGACGTCAGCCTCTCCCTGAGGAATTCCTACTTGGTAAGTCTTCAGGTTATGATGTGTCAACCATCCATCAGTTTATCTCAGATGGTAAGGCAGCGAAACCAGCCAAGCCAGCCATGGCTAAAGGAAAGAAAATCCTGATTATTGCTGGTGTTGTTGCAGCAGTCTTAGCGCTTGCTAGTTACGGCTTTGGTTCTTATTACTACTCACGTGGTCAAGTAGCAGAGCGTTATGAAGCAGCAGCTAAGAAGAGCTTTAAAGATAGCTTGGAATACCAAGTATGGTCTGATACTAAAAAGGAAATTAAAACATCCGAAGTCAAGTACACAGACACTAAAAGTACACAAGCCTATAGCAAGAGCCAACTCCTGTCTGGCGAACGTATGCAAAAGGTTGGGCGTCAGTTCCTTATTTTTCCTAAGTGGAGAGTCGTGGTAGATCCTGGAACGGTTGATTTAACCGTTAATACAGCTGATTTGAATGTGACTATTAACGGGGTTTCTTATGCGACTACAGATGGCAATAACTACACGGCTAAATTGAACCATCTCTATCCAGGAACTTACAATTTTGTGGCTTCTGGTAAGGTCAATGATCAAGATATCACTGTCTCATCTGAGGAAAATGTGACCTCTAAAACAGAAGTCAATCTTTCTGTAGAGTATCTTAGCTTTACTGTTAAGTCTAATCTTAAGGATGGAGACCTCTACGTTGGTGGTACCAAGATTGGAACCCTTAACTCAGGGAAACTAGATGTTAACAAGGTAGCAGTAGCTGGATCATCAGCCGTTTATGTTAAGAAGAATTTCGAAGATGGTAGCTCTATCAAGACAGAGACACTGTCTATTAAGAAACTCTCTGAAGGTCAAACGGTTACTCTAGATGCTGATGGTGTTCTTGATCGTGATACGGCAGATCGTCTTTTGACTGCTGCCTACGGTAAATTTGGTAGCTACGCTTCTAATCACAACACAACACCAGATGGTGTATCCGACATTTTCCTTAATGGTACTGATGATACCATGTACAAGGATGTAACAGCTGATATTGATAGAAATACTACGGGTGCTAAAAACCGTGCTGCTGATAGTATTTCTTTCTCAGACGTTGACGTCACAGAAGTCGTTCAGACTGGTGAGAAGACCTTCAAGGTGACCTTCACAGCAGTTTATGATTTCTATTATGGTTATGATTCGAAATTTAAGTCATCAGGAGATATCAAAGATAAAATCTCTTGGTCATGTAATGTGGAATATGTTGGTGACGATAGCGACTCTAGCAGTAGTGGTTCTAACTACAGCGACTACCGTATCAATGGTAAGGCTGGTGAATCACAAAAAGTGAGTCGTGAAGATACTGTGAAGTAGTAGTTGCTTGCCCAGTTAGTCAGCATTGAACAGATTACAAATGGGAGGGAGTCCTCCACACTAAAAATGAGAACTTGGCAACAGCCAGGTTCTTTTGTTTGTCTGTTTTTACCTCTTAGGGGCTAAACCGTGCCACTTGCCCAAAAGGCCTTGTTTTGTGTAAAGCAGTTGTTATAATGGAAGCATCAAAAAGACAGGAAAGGAGTATTATGAAAGTTAGAATCGAATTGGACCCATCCATGGATGAGCCTGAAATCTTGATTCGAGCTCCTCGGTTAACACAGGAATTGGCCCAGCTCCAAGAATCTATTCTAAGGCAAAAGTTAGTTCCTTTAGCCTTTTACAAGGATCGAAGCGAATATTTTCTGGATTTGGCAAATATTCTCTTTTTTGAAACAGACGGGGAAAAGATTTTTGGACATACCAAGGATGAGGCCTATGAGGTGAAGCAAAAGCTCTACGAATTGGAAGGCTTGCTTCCGATTGCCTTTTGTCGGATTTCCAAATCGACGATTGTTAATGCTAAGCAGATTTATTCTTTAGAGAAGTCTTTTTCGGGGACTAGTACGGTGAATTTTTATCAGACCCACAAGCAGGTCCATGTATCAAGACGCTACTATCAAGTTTTAAAAGAACGACTAAACGAAATGAGGTAAGATAATGAGAAAGAAATTAATTGGGATCCTCTTGATCCTTTTGGCAGCTTTGGTAATTGTACAAGACTATTTTATAAAATGGGAAATTAGTATTTGGATGTTGGCCTGGGTAGTCTTATTGGCAATTTTGTCCCTTTCTAGTCTTTTGAAGAGACATTTTGGTCTTGGTTTCGCCTATGGCATTGTGGCTCTATTTTCACTTAATGGACAGTTCCATTTTCTTCCAGTATCTAATTCGGTCCTTATCTTTTCTTCGATTCTTGCAGTTATTGGCTTGAACATTCTCTTCAATCCTTCTAGTAAAACAAAGAATCGCTTTGGATTAGGGGTTACTGGTTCAGACGCTAATAATGGTGGAAATGATATTGATGTCACTTTTTCAACAGTGACCAAATATCTCAATGACCAGCAATTTACGCATGGGAGTGCGGATGTTAGTTTAGGACAGGCTTCCGTTTATTTTGATAATTGCCGTATTGAGGGGCCATCTGCTCAGTTTGATGTGGACGTTTCTCTTGGAAGTCTTAGCCTCTATGTGCCCAGTGATTGGCGGGTGCATGTGAATGTGGATAACTCTCTTTCAGCTGTACAGCATGAGGAAAATCCTAGCAACTTAACTAACAAGGATTTCTACATCAAAGGTGATGTTTCCTTGGGTAATTTAGAAATTATTTATGTTGGTGAGAATGCGATTGATTAAGTTAGTGGAGGGAACATCTGATTAATATAATACCTATTGTTTTATCTCATCTCCTGTGATAAGATAGGCTCAATCTATTTTCAGGAGGGACAAGACATGGTTTCTACTATTGGTATTATAAGTTTATCTAGTGGGATTATCGGTGAAGACTTTGTCAAGCACGAAGTGGACTTGGGTATTCAACGTCTCAAGGACCTCGGACTCAATCCTATCTTTTTACCTCATTCGCTAAAAGGCTTAGATTTTATCAAAGAACATCCTGAAGCTCGTGCAGAGGATTTGATTCATGCCTTTTCTGATGATAGCATCGACATGATCCTATGTGCCATTGGTGGAGACGATACCTATCGCTTGCTACCCTACCTCTTTGAAAATGACCAACTACAAAAGGTTATCAAACCAAAGATTTTTCTCGGTTTCTCGGATACAACCATGAACCACCTCATGTTGCATAAGCTAGGGGTCAAGACTTTTTACGGCCAATCATTTTTAGCAGACATTTGTGAGTTAGACAAAGAAATGTTGCCATATAGCCTCCACTACTTCAAGGAATTGATTGAAACGGGAAGAATCTCGGAAATTCGCCCTAGTGACGTTTGGTATGAGGAAAGAACTGACTTCAGTCCCAAAGCCTTGGGAACTCCTCGTGTCAGCCATGCAAATACAGGTTTTGACTTGTTACAAGGCAATGCCCAGTTCGAGGGGGAAATCCTCGGTGGTTGTCTTGAGTCTCTCTATGATATTTTTGACAACTCTCTACACGCAGATAGCACAGACCTCTGCCAAAAATACAAACTTTTCCCTGACTTATCCGACTGGGAAGGAAAGATTCTATTGCTAGAAACAAGTGAAGAAAAGCCTGAACCTGATGATTTCAAAAAAATGTTGCAGGCATTAAAAGAAACTGGGATATTTGAAGTCATTAGTGGACTCTTGGTCGGGAAACCTATGGATGAAACCTTCTATGACGACTATAAGGAGGCTTTAATGGACATCATTGATAGCAAAATCCCGATTGTCTATAATCTGAATGTTGGCCATGCCACACCAAGAGCGATTGTTCCCTTTGGAGTCCACGCCCATGTAGATGCAAAGAAGCAAGTTATCCACTTTGACTATAACAAATAAAGCTGAGATAAGACTCTCAGCTTTTTTAGAAAGTAGGAGTATCTTAGTTGCTATAAAGCATGACACTTTAAGTGGATAATACTCCTGTATTTCTAAGTTCATCCAGTCTATCAGATTGATTGATACTCAAGGGGAGTGGGACAAGGAACAATTTTAAAAAAGTTGTTAGGTCCTACTCCCTTTTTTCCTATTTTATAGTCTCTTTATTTGTGATAATATAGTATAGTGAAAAAAACTAGACTGGAATAACTTTACTCTTTTGGAGTTTTATGTGACAGCAATGAATAGATACAATCTAAGCGGCTGCCTACTTGGAGCTATAGTCAAGAAAACTCAAAATGAGGAATGAGGCTAGAAGGGAAATTGTTATGAGAAAAAAAGCGATTGGTATTGATTTAGGAACAACGAATTCCGTTATGGCTGTTGTTCGTGAAGATGTGCCAGAGATTATTCCGATGGGGACGAATGACGATCAAGTCTTACGTTCAGCGGTTTACTTCTCAAATATTAGTGGCCAAAACCATGTATCTTTTGGTAAAGAAGCCATTGAGCGTGGGACAGAAATCGGAAGTACAGAAAACTTTAAATTTGACTTCAAACGTGACATCGGGCGTCCGATTGCTAGTGATACACCAGACCACACACGTGTCAATTCTATTATTCTTTCGGCCTTGGTTTTGAACGAATTCCGTAAACGCGCCTATGTCGTTGGTCAGGAGATGGGACAAGCAGACGGTATCAAGGATGCTGTCATCACCGTGCCTGCCTACTTTACGTCAGATCAACGTGCGGCAACGAAGAATGCTGGTCGTATCGCAGGATTTAACGTCTTGCGTATTATCAATGAGCCTACAGCTGCGGCCATTGCCTATGCCCACACTAAAAGTGCCCAAGGAAATGTCTTGGTCTTTGACCTTGGTGGAGGAACTTTTGATGTTACCATCATGCGCGTGGCTGATCATGCCTATGATATTTTAGCGACTGACGGGAATTCACGCCTTGGTGGGATTGACTTTGATAAGCGTCTTGTGGGCTACATCATGCAGGAGTTGGAAAAACAAGGGGTCAATATGACTAACCTTTCCGAGAAGGAAAAAATTCAACTTCAATATAAGGCTGAGCAGATTAAGACTAGTCTATCTGTGAATGACCAAGCTCTCTATGAGCATTATGTTAATGGTCAAGGTTACGGTGTCTTGATTACTCAAGCAATTTTCAATGAAATTACCTTGGACCTCCTCAAAGATACTGAAATCAAGGTACAATCTACCCTTCAAGCGTCTGGCTTGAAATGGGAAGAGATTGACCATATCCTGCTTGTGGGTGGTTCAACACGTATGCCAATGATTCGTCAAATGATTCGTTTGATGAGTGGTTTGGAACCTAAGTTTGACCTTAATCCAGACACTATCGTGGCACAGGGGGCATCTATTTTGGCGGACCTTATCGTCAATAACGAGGTTAGCTTCTCTGAGCACCAGGATGGTAAGACAACTGAGACAGACAGAGTAGTTGTCAAGGATGTGACCTCTCAGGGAATAGGTCTGCTCTTCAAGAAAAATCCAAACAAGAACTACAGCTTTGTGGGTGACTACTATAATAGTGTCGTGGTTCCACGTAACTCGGTCTTGCCTTTGGCAGTGACCAAGGACCTCTTTGCGGTCGTGGATGGACAGAGTAAGTTCAAGCTTCGTATCACAGAAGGAAATTATGAAAATCCATTTGCTGTGAAGATTTTGGGACAAGTGGAAGGACAAGTGCCACAACCTCGCCAGAAAGGCGAGCTCTTGGCACAAGTCACCTATGCCTTCGATTCGGAACAAATTGTTACCGTAACAGTGTCTGATCCTCGAAGCAATACTGTTGTGGCACGTTTTTCAGTCAACGCACAAGTCAACCAAACCCAAGAAGTGGTTAAGGAAGACTTGTCAGAACTTCAAGCTATTTTTGCTAAATTCATCTCATGATAGACTACTACAAAGCAATTGATACAGAGACAGGACAGGAAGTATCTTATTTAAGAGAGGTCAGTAACCGTATCTCTCCAGAGATGTCGGCTCAAGATTGTTTCGTGGCACTTTCCTTTTTACGTGAAGAGCTGGAGGAACTCTGGACAAATGGTACCTTGGATAAAGAGGGAGAGCGTTTGCGTAGTGAGCTCTACACGATTCGCTCAATCTTTTTCTCAGACCATGAGAAGTTACAATACGACCGAAAACTCAGACAGGCTCAGAGAAAGGCTTGGGAAGTTGAGAAGGGGACGGCTGCTGATACTAGCAATGTATCAGGTAAAAAGGAAATCCCTTTTGAACCTGTTGCGGTGACTCAAACTAAAGAGTCATATCTTAAAAGTTACCTCTTTGCGGCCTTCGCCTTTGTGATTCTACTAAGCTTGATTCTCTTCTTCAATATCAATGTCATCGTTCTTATTATCGGAGCCATTCTAATTGTGGCTTTGATGTTACTTATGTCTTAGGAGATATTAATGGAAACCAATCAATTAACATTTGAACATATCTGTTTCAAATATAAGGGAAATGATAACCAGCTCTTTACAGATTTAGATGTTACTATGGAGACTGGCCAAGTTGTCGGTATCTTGGGTGCCTCTGGTTCAGGGAAAACAACCTTAACTGAGATTCTCCTTGGCCAGCTTAAACCAACCTGCCAACAATTTCGTATTTTAGAAAATGGCAAACCTGTGACTGCTGGTTCACGCTCTTGGTCCTATGTGCCCCAACAAAATCTCCTACGTGAGTACCTCAAGGTATCTGAGACCTTTGATTTTTATGCGGACCATCATCTGAAAGGAAGTGGTAAGCTGACTAAAAAGCATCGCATTGCAGGCATCATGGATGATTTAGGGTTGACGGAATTTGCAAACAAGAAGATTTCAGAGCTTTCTGGTGGGCAAAAACGTCGTGTATCTATTGGTATCGAGCTTCTTAGCCCTAGTCCCTACTTTATTCTTGATGAACCGTCTTCAGGCTTGGATGCCCTTAGTGACCGTAATCTCTTACGTACCTTGAAAATCTTGGCTAAATCAGCTAACAAGTCTATTGTGGTTATTACTCACAATACAGAAAATTTGGCTATTTTTGACAAGATTATCTTCTTGTCTAAGGGACGTCCGACATTTGCAGGAACCTATGAAGAGTTGCTTTTGGAATACAAGACTAGCGATCCTTATATGATTCGTAAATATATGGATATGAATATCGCAGATGTCTATCAAGAGCTCAATGCTTCAACACGTATTTACAAGATTTAGGGAGACTTATGAACGCAGCATTACGATTAAGTTGGTATAAATTTAAACACCACTACATGGATTTTGTGAAGGTACTTCTGGGCATTGTCGCTTTCGAAGGCTTGATCCTTTATATCCAAGACAAGGGATTTTTGAAAGATTTCGAAACAACTCGAATGACCCTCTTTCTCTTGCTTTTCTCAACCAGTCTCTTGATTGTGGTTCAAAACAGTATTTATATTTCTAAGGAACGCTCGGTCCTCAACCGTGACTTTTTCTCAGGTTTGAGTCGTTCAGCCTTCGCCTTGGCTAGTATGGGGATTCACGCCTTCTTTGCTGTTTTGGAAACCATTGTCTTTATCCTATCTTACTCTGTCTTTAGTAAGTTCTTTGACAAGGAATTTCCAGATGCTGGTCATATTTTTGGTTCCTACCGTTGGGAAGTTGGGATTACAGTGCTCCTGGTTTTCTTGGCGTCGCATTTTATTGCCCTCTTTATCTCAGCCTTGGTTGGCAAATCTGAGATTACCTCTGTTATCCTAGCAGTCGTTGTGGGTATCATGCAATTTTCGTTATCAGGAACTATCCTGTCTTTGCCAAAAGCCATTGATTGGGTACAAAAATTTGTCTATCTAGGTTATGGCCACAAGCTTTTTGGGATTTCTAGTGACTTGTCAGACTTGCCATCTAGCTTGGCTAAGTACAGGGTCCCTGTTCCTAAGAGCCAGTTAGAGGCCTTTCAAGGGTCTACAGGCGAATTCTGGGGACAATGGTGGGCCTTGGTGCTTCATTGCCTCGTTTATGCCCTACTCTTTTTCGTCACACTTCAGAAGAAGGAGAAATAAATGCAACAATATGATGAATGGCTGATTGACTTCCAAGTGCAGCATGGCCGCAAGCCAAGTGATAAGGAAGTCGCAGAAGCTGCTAAGACTGGTTTTGCTCTTTCTAGTGGCTTGAGCAGACAGAAAAATTCTAAATTCAGACAAGTTTTGTCTAAGGTTGGTTTGGGTGATCTCAAGTTTAGCTGGTTTTTAGTTTTGGAAATTTTGCTCTTGATTTGTATTGCTCTTTTTGGTTATGTTGTTGGCTATCTATTTATCTAGGAGGACCTCATGAAACAGTTTAAACATAAAAAGTTTATCGGTTTAGCCTTGCTTGTCTTTTTGGTCTTCATGGTACTTGGAAAATACACTCAGAGCACGGCTTTTACATCGTCTTCAAGAGTTTATGCCACAACCGTTGTCGATAAGAATACCGGGAACAAGGTGCGTTTTGAAGTTCGTAAGATCAAGGGAGACAAATACGAAGTCAAAAATACGGAGACCGGGGATACTTATCAGGCTAATGCTCAATCCGGGGAAGACCGTTCTTTGAGCTTTAAGTTGCCTGGAACTAACGGTAGCTCAGACGGTACTATCCGTATCACACCAAGTATGGTACCTGGAGGAGATGCGAAGGTTGAAATGACTGAATCAGATACCTATACTCAGGTTGAGGGAGGCTCTGAAGTCGTTGAGTCTAGCGAGGCTTCGTCTAGTTCTTCAAGTAGCCAAGTTAAAAGCATTATTAAGGATATTTTGGAATCAAGTAGCTCGTCCTCTGGTAGCGATGCAAGCTCAGAATCTTCTTCTAACGATCCAAATAAGCCAAATGCAGATATCAAGACGAAGACTGATGTCAATGGTGATAAGGAAACCACTTATATTGCAGACTATTCGACCGAAGACATTAAGTCTATCACAGAAGCTTTTGGGAAATGGCTCTATCAGTCTGATTATGCCAAGGATGCTGTTTTAGTTCAAAGCAGCTTTGACAGTATCACCAAGGTCAATGATGGTAGTCCAACCTTCCTGTCATTTAAGGCACCTAAGGAAAAAGGTAGCAGCCAAACGATTACCATCCTTGCTAATCTCATCAATGCGGATGGCTATGAACATATTACTGGTGTTCCGAGTGGTATCATCAATGGCAAGGAAGTCTCAAACTATGATTTCAAGGATTATAAAAACACGGTTGATTCCTTTGCTTTAGGGATTAATGACAATAGTGGTAAGACCGCAGACTATAGTCCAAGATCATCCTTCCGTCTTTATACCTTGAAGGATAAGAAACATGCTATGTATGAAGACGATGCTGCTGAACAAAAAGCCCTCTTTAAGGACTTCTCAGCTGATGACAAAACTGGTGGCAATTATAATGGCTACAACAAGCTCTATAAGGATTTGGTTGACCAAGATAAGGATTCTTACCAAATCGTTCTAGGCTCCAACGGTACCGTTTATTATGTGACGAACTACTGGAAGGGTAATTACGATAAGAAGGCTGTTCAGACCTATAAGGTAGCACCAGATGACATGCAAGAGGCTTACCAAGAGTTGCTCAAGCATTACTCTAGTGCTAGCACATCTGAAAGCTCAGAATCTTCAAGTTCTTCACAATCATCAGAGTCATCATCAAGCTCATCAGAAGCTAAGACAGAATCAAAAACGGAAACCAAGACCGAGCAAACAGGCATGGATGTTAATGCTATCAAAGATAATAACTTCCAAAGCCTCGAAGGGACTTGGAAGAATGGGAATGGTAGTAGTTTGACATTTTCTAAGAATCAAGTAACTGCACCAACAGATTATGAGGTTCAAAATGCTAATTCCAGTCTTGAAAATGGCTACCTGAGAGCGAGCCTAAGAACAGGAATGTATGGCGCAATAATCTATTTCATCCCGAAAGGTACGACATTACCGAATGTGTCAGGAAATAATCCTGATGCTTCAGATAATACTAAAGACCGTATCCTAGTGACCCAATCAGGGGATGCACAATCTGACGCCAAACAATTCTACTACAAGGCTGACTAGATCTTAGGTTTAAAAATAAGTCTTGGAACTTCTATGAAGGTCGCAGAGGTCCCTAGTCACCTAAAGAAAGTTTCTAAAAGAATATGTCTTTAATGAAAAAGTTGAGATAAAATTGTCTCAACTTTTTATGTTACATTTGTAACTTTAATTTAATAGTAAGTCTATCTTCTATAAATAAATGGATTCTTAGAGGTTTTATAGACTTTATTAGAAAATTAATTATTGTGAAAACTTACAAAAAGCTATATAATGAGTAGTGTTGTAAAAAGGGCTTCCTAGGGGATTTTTGAGGGAGTTTCTTAAATCAGATTAAAGGGAGAGGGGGAAAAGAATGACTTTTATTATTGAATCGCTATTTGCTGTTTTTAAAGATTTTCATTGGCTAGTATCTATAGACACACTCTTGATTTTCTTTGTCAATTATCTGATGTTTCATGCAGCTGGTAGGGTCAAGATTTCTTGGAGGCTACTTTTATTAGGTGGTCTTTTGTCAGTTGTTTTGACTCCCCTTCTTCCTATGGGATTCAAATTTTTACTTAATCCTCTCATATTATTTTGTTTTAGTTATTACAAACGTCCAGACTTGCCATGGATAGAGCCGGTATTTAATAGCTTTTATGCCTGGGGAACAACTAATATCATTATACGGGGCTTGTCATTAATCGTCTTTCCTTTACTTTTGGGAGCCGACTTGACTAGCCGTATTCCAGAATCTTTAACGGAGTTTACCTGTGTGGTAGTTACCTATCCTATTTACCTCTTGGTTCACCGTTTTATTGGTTATGAATATTTGCAGGTCGAGGAAAAGGAGCGTTTGCGCATACACTTCACCCCTATTGTTATTGGGGTTAGCTTTGCCTTTCTTTCATATGGGCTTTTAAATGAATTCATGCCTTACTTTGCTAGTATCTGGCCTGTGGAAGTGGTTAACAATTATGCTAAGTTGGTCGTTCTATTGGCAACAGGAGCCTTCTTTATCGTTGTTTCCTATGCCAATCAGTGGATAAAGGATGAACTTTTTCTGGAGTTGAAAGAGGAGCAGGAACGTCATTTCCAGAGCTTACAGGAATCTAGTAGGCATATTCTCCATCTTTATCAGGAGTTATACCGTGATGGAGTGCCTAAGGTAGTTGTATCTAAGAAGGCTAAGACTGTTCTGGCTACTAGTCAAGAGGGGGACAGTCAAAACCTATCTGAGGAAGAAGTTCCCTTCAGCAAGGTTATGCCAGATATTTCCAACCTGCTTTCTCAATTGTTACGTTCCGTCATTGAGAGTAAGTATATGGAGTTTCATGCTGTTGGAATTGATTTTATCATGGAGGTTCCAGACCCTATATCCCCATCCCATATTGATATAGTGGATCTATCAGCTGTCCTAACGACCTTCTTGGACAATGCCTTATTGAGAGCTCATGATCAAGAAAATAGCTTAGTTCGTCTGTCTTATTACCAAAGTGGTGAGGTTCAGGTCCTCTCTGTAGAGACAACCCTTTCGCAAGACAGTGCTGAGGCACCTCACAAGGCGTACGAGAATCATCTGTCAATTAATGAACAGATCGAAGATATTATGGAGCGTTACCCTCAGTCTAAACTTAGCTTTAAGAATGATAAGTTGATCTATAGACAGCAATTTGAATACTAAACAACTTGTAAAAAAATATATAGAAAGAAGATTCGATGTTTGAGTCGTTTTTGGGAATAAATTTTTTAAATCTCTATAATACAGATGCCTTTCTAGCCATTCAGATTATTATAACGCTGACGATAAACTGTGCTATTTTCAAACGAATGACAGACATCCGTATCTCCTGGACGGTGTTTCTGACCTTAGCCCTGCTAGATGTGGTTCTTCAGTATAATATTAAGAGTATGAACATGATTGCTGATGTCTTTATTCTGATGGTTTTGGCTATTCTGGCTAAAGGAAAGACTTGGACGGTAACGCAGTATGCTTTTCATACCTTGTTTCCAGTGGTGACGTCAGATTTACTTTATCGTTTATTGGGACTCTTCTTTATTCCCCTTCTCTTGAATCTCCCTGTCGCTGAGGTAGGGTCTAATGCACTTTTCTATCTCTTATCTTACGGTTTGATTTTGCCACTTTATTTTGTTTTTGACCGTTTCTTGGGCTTGGATTTGAAGCGTTGGAAGGTCTATAGTGATGACTCTTTCCATAACCTCCAGATTTCTAGAAGAGCTGCCTTAGCCATGGCTACTTATTTATTGGGAATCTTTCTCAGTATGAATTTAGATGACTGGTTACCTGGTTATTCTTTAGATTTGGAATTGAGACTTCGTATGTTAGGGGTTCTCTTGTCTGCAGTGGCCTTTATTTTCCTAGTTGCTCATCTTAATCAACTGTCTAGGCAGTATTTGGAAGAGAGTTTGGCCATGGAGGAAAAACGGCATTTGAATAGTTTGACTAAGGCCAACCAAAAGATTGATCTTCTCTACAATGAATTGTTACAATATAGACAGTCTTATCAGACGGTTGTGGAACAATTTTCAGAGGAAGTGCGTGACCAGGAAGAGGCCCTTGCTGAGCAGGTGTATCAGAATGTTCTTAGAGAGAGTGCCAAGGAGTTTGAACGTTTCCGTGTCATTGATAATCCTAAGCTAGAAAATATTCAATCCTTGCCCTTACGTAGTCTTCTTTCGGCTCGTATGATGGAGGCTAAACGTAGTAATATTCCAGTGACTTGTGATATTCCTGAGGAGATTTCAGGCTTTACCATGAACGTGGTTGACTTGACCTTGCTGGTGTCCATTTTCTTTAGTAATGCGATTGATGAGAGTAAGCAGGTGCCTGCCAGTCAAATCAATTTTAGTTTTCATCGTCATGATAAGGATGGGAGTTACCATTTCGTCATGGAAAATAGGACGCAAGAAGAAAAAGTTGACCTTGATGCCATTATGCAGGAAGAAAACCAGAAGAAGACCTCAGGTCTTAACCTCCACTCAGCCAAGGATATTCTTAGGAAGTATAGCGATGCCAACCTGATTACAAGCAGTGGTGATTACCTCTTCAAACAGGAATTGATTTTTAAATAAAGATGTAGAGCTGAATCAGAGGATTTGGCTCTTTTTTTAGGTACAGGTCCATAAAGGAGGGGTCTTTGCTGTGGTGCTTGTGCTTATGTGTGAAACTTAGGACATCAGAGGAGATAGGAGCGAGAGAGGAGTCTGATTGTTGCTTCATTCTGTGTTATAATAGCAAGGATTAGTGGTTGTTAGCGCTAAGTGAATGGTAATTCTTCCTTAGCCCAACGACTGGTGAAGAGACAAGAAAGGGACGTCTTATGAAATTACTTTATACGGATATGTCTCAGGATTTAACAGAAATTCTGACGGAGCAGGCAACCAGCTATGCTCAAAAAGGGAAAAGGGTCTTTTATATTGCCCCTAATGCTCTGTCATTTGAGAAGGAGCGTAAGGTCTTGGAATACTTGCCTCAGTCAGCCTCCTTTGAGATTACGGTGACTCGTTTTACTCAGATGGCGAGATATTTTATTCTCAATACGAGCAACCCAAAGACTCAGCTGGATGATACTGGTCTGGCCATGATTTTTTATAAGGTCTTGTCGCATATGGGCGATGATGAGCTCAAGGTTTATGGCCGTTTGCGCAAGGATAGTAACTTTATTAATCAATTGGTAGACCTTTACAAAGAGTTGCAGCAGGCTAATATGACGGTTCTGGATTTGCAGCATTTGGATCAGCTTGAAAAACAAGAGGATTTGCTCAGGATTTTCAGTGCAGCTCAGGACCTCTTGTTGGCAGGAGATTTTGACAATCAATCAAAACTCAGTGCCTTCTTCAAGGAAATTACCTCAGGCCATCTGGATAAGGCCCTGAGTAACACGGTTTTGGTCATTGATGGCTTTACGCGTTTCTCTGCCGAGGAGGAGGCCCTAGTTGCTCTCTTGAATGATAAGTGCCACCAGATTGTCATTGGGACTTATGCCAGTCAAAAAGCTTATAGGGCTAACTTTGTTTATGGCAATGTTTATCAGGCCTCAGTGGATTTTTTGAGAACTTTGGCTCAGACCTATAAGGTGACACCCAACTACGTGACGACAGACAAAGAGGGCAATCCTTCTTTTGCTCGCATTAGCCGTCTTTTGGAGAGCCGTCATGATTTTAGTACGGTAGACGAGCAGTTGACCGATCAAGACAAGCAAGCCTTGCAGGTCTGGGAAGTGGTCAACCAAAAGGAAGAGGTGGCTCAGGTTGCCAAGAGTATTCGTCAGTTGCTGGCAGATGGCAAGCGATATAAGGATATTCTGGTCTTACTTGGTGATGAAGAGAGTTATAAGCTTCAGGTGGGGCAGATTTTCCGAAAATTTGATATTCCCTATTATTTCGGTAAGGAAGAAACCATGTCTAGCCATCCTTTGGTACAGTTTGTGGATTCGCTGGAACGTATCAAGCGCTATAATTATCGTGCTGAGGATCTGCTTAATCTCGTAAAATCCGGTCTCTATGGTGGTTTTGCTCAAGAGGACTTAGATCTTTTTGAATATTATGTCAATTTTGCAGATATCAAGGGGCGTCACAAGTTCTTGTCTGATTTTACGGCCAATAGTCGTGATAAGTATGATTTAGACCAGCTCAATGCCTTAAGGTTACAACTGGTAGAGCCCTTGGACAAGTTGCTTAATAGTCGCAAACAAAAGGGTTCTAGTCTACTCAAGAAACTAGTGGTCTTTTTAGAGGCTGTGCAAGTGCCAAGTCAGATGGCTAGTTTGACTGCCAAGGCCAGTGAGGCCGAAAAAGAACAGAACGAACAGGTCTGGAAGGCTTTCACACAACTCTTGGAGCAGGTTGAGACTATTTTTGGGGAAGAAACTCTGTCAGTGGACGACTTTTTGTCCATTTTGCGTTCAGGAATGTTGGCCTGTGATTACCGTACGGTCCCAGCCACTGTCGATGTGGTTAATGTGAAGAAATACGATTTGATTCAACCACACTCTGCTCCTTATGTTTTTGCCTTGGGGATGACCCAGTCACATTTTCCTAAGGTAGGGCAAAATAAGAGTCTCCTGTCTGACGAGGAACGTAGTCGTATCAATGAGGCTACGGATGAACACAGGAGTTTGGATATTGTTACGCAGAGCAACAGTCAACGGGGGCATTTTGTGGCTATGTCACTTTTTAATTCGGCTAGTGAACAATTGGTGCTTAGTCAGCCACAAATTCTCAATGAGACTCAAGATGACATGTCGGTTTATTTGAAGGAGCTGCTTGACCTTGGTCTTCCTTTGGTTGAAAAGGGACGTAATCGTTTCGAGGCCAAGGGTGACCAGATTGGGAACTACAAGGATCTTCTATCAACTGTCATCGCCCTTAACAGTAGCCATCTAGATGCTGATTTGGACAAGGAAACGCAGACTTTCTGGTCAGTTGCTGTGCGTTATCTCCGTAAGCGACTTGATAAGGACCAAGTCTTGATTCCAAATGTGATTGACGATGTGACGACGACCAAGGTTGATGATCAGGTCATGCAGCTGGTCTTTCCGGGGGAAGAACCACTAAAATTATCAGCTTCGGCTCTGACGACCTTCTATAACAACCAATATCTTTATTTTTTGCGTTATGTTTTGGGGCTTGAAGAGTTGGAGTCCATCCATCCAGATGCTCGACACCATGGGACTTACTTGCACCGTGTCTTTGAGCGTGTTATGGGGGATTCTTCGCCAGAAAACTTCGATGATAAATTGGAAAAGGCTATTGCTCAGACCAATCAGGAACAACCCTTTGAACTTCTCTATACAGAGGACCAAGAGAGTCGCCTGTCTCGTCAGATTTTGGAAGATATCGCTCGTTCAACTGCCAGTGTTTTGCGTGATAATGCGGCTGTTAAGGTTGAGCGTGAGGAAGCCAAGTTTGATTTGCTTTTAGCAAATAGCATCAAGATTACAGGGATTATTGACCGTGTGGACCGTTTAACGGATGGGGCTCTGGGTGTCGTTGACTACAAATCAGGTAAAAATGTCTTTGACATTCAGAAATTCTACAATGGCCTCAGTCCGCAGTTGGTAACCTATCTAGAAGCCCTCCGCCAGACCTATAAGGTTGATGCTGATCAGCTTTTTGGTGCCATGTATCTTCACATGCAGGACCCACAGCTTAGCTTAGCTCAGTTTGGTCTGGATAAGCTAGCAGCTCAGGCTCATAAGGAATTGACCTATAAGGGACTTTTTGTGGCTTCAGAAACAGAGCATCTGGCTGGTGGAAACTATGATTTACAAAAGACTGTCACCTATGACAAGGAGGACCTAGAAAACTTGCTAGACTACAATATCAAGCTCTTTACAAGTGCTGCTGAAGTTATTCGAAGCGGGAATTTTGCGGTTAATCCTTATACCGAGGATGGCAAGTCTGTTCAAGGGGATCAAATCAAGGCAATTACTCATTTTGAGGCCGACCGCCACATGGGACAGGCTCGAAAGCTCCTGCGTTTACCAAGTAAGGGCAAGAAGGAAGCTTATTTGGAGCTGATGGCAAAAGATGAGGACTATAATGAGATGCAAGTTGCTGAAAAAATCGTCCCCTTTCTAGTCACTGATCAAGCTGTGACAGCAGACAAAAAAGACCAGGAGGACAACCATGTTGACTAAAGCTTTTTTAAGTCCAACAGAGATTAAGGAACGCATTGCCCAAGAAGCAGCTTCTGACAAGGAACGCAAGTTAACACCTGAGCAGATTGAGGCCATTTACAGTAATGGTAGTAATATTCTTGTGTCAGCTTCGGCTGGATCAGGAAAAACCTTTGTTATGGTTGAGCGTATCCTTGATATGATTGGACGTGGCGTTGGCATTGACCAACTCTTTATCTCAACCTTTACGGTAAAGGCTGCAGGTGAGTTAAAAGAGCGTCTGGAAAAACGTCTGACAGAGCAGCTTGGACAAGTTGAGACGGATGAAGAGCGTGCCTTTCTTTCAGATCAGATTGCCAAGATTGGGACGGCAGATATTGGAACTATGGATGCCTTCACCCAGAAATTGGTCAATCAGTATGGCTATCTCTTGGGTGTGTCACCTATTTTCCGCATTATGACAGATCCTGCCGAGCAGACACTTATGAAAAATGAGGTTTATGCCGATCTTTTCAACGATTACATGCAAGGAAAGGATGCCCAACTTTTCCAAAAATTGGTCCGCAACTTCGCAGGAAATGGCAAGACTAGTAAGGCTTTTCGTGATTTAGTTTACGATGTCTATAACTTTTCTCAGGCTACTGCAGGTCCTGAAAAATGGCTACGTCAAAATCTTTTAAAAGGGCAGGCAGAGGCCAATCCAGACAAGGCTAAAGCTGAGCTTTTAGAGGATCTCAAAGATGGCTTGTTGGCTGATTTCTTAGACTTCTTAAGAGACCATTTAGGCCTAGCTCAGCGTGAATTTGCCAAGGCTAAGTATCTTAATAATGTGTCGGATGCCATTAGCCTTCTTGAAGGAGCCTTGGCCAATGACCAGACGGATATGGAGGACTTGCTCAAACAACTCTTGACTTTGTCAGGAGGAACTGGTTTGACCAATATGACTCGTCCCAAAGACGAGGAACTCAAGGCCTACAAGGAGGCTTACAACAAGACCAAAAATGAGTTTGTGGCCCAGTTGCGAGAGCTTGATACCCAGCTAACGGTCCTCGAGGTTTTGACCAAGCATAATGATAACATCTTACCTCTGTTAGAGCTGCTTCAGGCCTTTGTACTTGATTTTTCGGACCAGTATTTACAGGCAAAGATTCAGGAAAATGCCTTTGAATTCTCGGATATTGCCCATTTTGCCATCCGTATTTTGGAGGAAAATCCAGAGGTGGCAGCTAGCTACCGTGACCGTTACCATGAAGTGATGGTAGACGAGTATCAGGACAATAGCCATACCCAAGAACGCATGTTGGAGCTCCTATTTAACGGCCACAACCGATTCATGGTGGGAGATATCAAGCAATCCATCTATCGTTTCCGTCAGGCAGACCCTCAGATTTTTAATGGTAAGTTCCAGCTTTTCCTTGAAAATCCAGATGCAGGTAAGCTGATTCTCCTTAAAGAGAATTTTCGTAGTCAATCTGAAGTTCTTGATGCGACTAATGGTGTTTTCAGCCACCTCATGGACCAGGAAATCGGGGATATCCTCTATGACAAGACGCATATGTTGGTAGCGGGTAGCCAGAAGCAAAAAGAACCCCATCCTGAAAATGAGACAGAGGTTCTGATTTACAATAGTGATGAAGCGAGTGTGACTCCTGACGAGGAAGGTGTTGATCAACCTATTAGTAGCGGCGAGATTTCCTTGGTTATCAAAGAAATCATCAAACTTCACGAGCAGGGTGTACGTTTTGAGGACATTACCCTCCTAGCACCTACACGTAATACCTATCTGGACTTGATGGCAAGCTTCGAGGAGCACGGAATTCCTTTGGTTCCTGACGAGTACAAGTCAAGCTACCTAGAGTCACTAGAAGTTATGATTATGTTGGACACCCTTCGTGCCATCAATAATCCTCTCAATGACTACGCCTTGGTTGCCCTCCTTCGTTCACCTATGTTTAACTTCAACGAGGACGACCTGGCTAGGATCGCTGTCCAGGCTGACAAAGGACAATTTTATGACAAGCTTCTTGCAGCTCATACTAAATCAGGACTTCATCCAGAAGTCGTGACGCAAGGACTGGAGGCCAAGTTGACTCTCTTCATTGAGACTCTGGCAGATTGGCGTGATTACAGTAAGTGGCACTCGCTTTACGACCTCATTTGGAAGATTTACGACGATCGTTTTTACTATGATTATGTTGGCAGTTTTCCACGAGCTGAGCAACGTCAGGCCAATCTCTACGCCCTTGCCTTGCGTGCCAATGCCTATGAAAAGACTGGCTTTAAGGGACTTTCTCGTTTTATTGGTATGATTGATAAAATCATTTCTAGCGGTAACGACCTAGAGGAAGTGACAGACTTGGTTCCCAAAAATGCCGTTAGCCTCATGACCATTCACAAGTCCAAGGGACTAGAGTTCAAGTATGTCTTTGTCTTGCAGATGAATCGCAAGTTTATTGGTCACAGCAAGGACGGTCTAAGTGGCAAGTACATCATCAACCGTGAAAAAGGACTAGGCATTAAGTATCTAGCTGACCTCAAAGACCAGGTAAATACCAATTTGCCTAAGTTAAATGTTGTTCTCGAGACCTTAACCTTCCAGGAAAATCGTAGGGAAGAACGCCGAGCAAGTATCTCAGAAGAGATGCGTCTGCTCTATGTTGCAATGACCCGTGCAGAGAAAAAACTCTACCTAGTTGGTAAGGGCAGTAAGGAGAAATTGACCCAGCAATTTGGCACGGATGTTGAAAATAATCGTTTACCAGTAGCTCTACGTGACCAAATCGCTACTTATCAGGATTGGGTTATGGCTTTGGATACTGCCTTCATGAGAAAGGATCTCAAGTTTACTGTTCGCTTTGTTGAGGCTGAGGAGTTGACTCCAGAGGCTATTGGTCAGGTTGAAGTTCAAGCAACAGTAGATGCTGATGATCTATCTAACAATCGCCAGACGGAAGACATTAAGCGTGCCCTAACTGTCTTAGAAAGTGTTGAAAAACTCAATCAACTTTATGCACCAGCGATTGACCTGCCATCTGTGCGTACGCCGAGCCAGCTCAAAGCCTTCTACGAACCTGTCATGGATACTGAAGGGGTGGATATTATGGACAAGAAAGAGGAGGTACAACCTCTGGAGACATCCACTAGCTTTGAACTTCCAGATTTTGGGCAAAAAACGAAGGTCACTGGAGCTGCAGTTGGTTCAGCCACCCATGAACTCATGCAACGCTTGATTCTTTCTAACAAGGTGACCCTCCAAGATTTGACACAGGCCTTGAGTCGGGTATCCGCAGATGATCAAGTCAAGGCGCGTGTGCAGTTAGAAAAGCTACTAGGCTTCTTTGACACCGAACTTGGAAAGCTCATTCTAGCTAACCGTGATAAGTTGCGTCGCGAAGCGCCATTTGCCATGTTGGCAGAAGACCCGGCTAGTAAGGAAGACTTTGTCGTCCGTGGTATCATCGATGGCTACCTTCTTCTTGAAGACCGTATTGTCCTCTTTGACTATAAGACAGACCGCTTCACTCAACCTGGTGAGCTTAAGGACCGCTACAAAGGGCAAATGAGCCTCTATGCTAAAGCACTTAGCCAAGCCTATCAAGTAGATAAGATTGACAAATACCTTATTCTCCTAGGTGGAAAAAACTTGGAAGTCGTAGAAGTATAAGCTATAACATAACCATTCTTTCATAGTGAAAGAGTGGTTTTTTTGGTGTCTCAATCCCACCAAAAAAGACCGGTGTGCACACACCAGTCTTTTCAGATAGATTTCCATCAGTATTGTAAGTTCGTTAAAATATTAGAGGATGGAAATAGTTATGAAAAAAAGTATCTTGTAGGTTGCTTAGGCCTACAAGGGTTATTATAACAAACTCATCTCAGTCTAAACAAGGTTAGAAAAATTAGAATTCAACACCACGAACATTACTATTTTTTAATAATCCAAGTCTATAACAGCTAAAAAATAGACAAAAACCGCCAGCATTAGACTGACAGTATTTGTTTAGTTTAATCCTAATGTCAACTAATCAAAGGCACCACCCAATTGACCCAGGCCCAGGAAATAGGCATAACCAGAATCATGGATGGAATCATATCTGCTGTTGGGAATTGACGCAGTTTCATAATACGAAAACCGGTCGCAATCATGAGGAAGCCCCCGCAAGCCTTAAAGTCTCCAATCATGGCTTTTGTTGTTAGAGGGAGAATGAAACCAGCACTCACAAAGAGGAGGAAGAAAACGATAAATTGTGGAATGGCAATCATGGAGACGATGTAGCCTAGACTACAAGAGAAAATCATGGCTGTAAAGAAATCTAGGATAGATTTGGAAATCAAGATGGAGGAATCGCCTGTCATCCCAGACTCAAGGCTACCGTAAATTCCTGTACCACTCGCACAAAAAAGGACGATAACTGTCAAGAGCTGTGCATAAAACTCATCGTGAGCTAACCCTGTTTGTTTGCTTGGTGTAATCTTGGACAAGCCTTTTTCCATAAGTCCAGCCCCCTTGTTGATGAGGTTTCCAAACTTTAGGGCCAGTCCAATGATGGTACCAATAACCACCGCGAAGATAACCGCAGGCATATTAACCATATTCATAATAGCACTAATCCCCATAACCATAGAGGCTAGACCAAAGATAAGGTTAAGGTTCTCCTTGAAATCGTCTCGAAGATAATCCCCAAAGAGACCTCCAGCGATTCCTCCTAGGATAATAGATAGCGAGTTGATGATAATTCCAGTTGGCATCAGTGATTTTCCTCCTATTTATTCTAAATACTATAAGTTTAGCATTATCAAAGATTGAATGCAAAATTGTCTCGTTTTTACAAACGTTTTATTGAAATTGTACCTTTGAAATGATACAATAAATGAGAAGGTAAGGAAATAGCCTTATCTAAATCTATTGCCAGTGTTCTTAGAGTATTGCCATAAAAAACAAGGTAATAACTCTAATTTATAATCTAATATAAAGTGTGAAATGAGACTGTTGTTAAATAGATTCTCAAGAAAGGATAAAAGATGATTCGTTTTGAACACGTAACGAAACGTTATGAAGATAAGGATGCTCTCTCAGATCTTAACCTCGAGATTCGAGATGGGGAGATTTTTGGTCTGATTGGTCACAATGGGGCTGGTAAGACCACGACTATTTCCATTTTGACATCTATCATTGAAGCTAGCTACGGTGAAGTTTATGTCGATGATATGGCCCTCAGCCAACATCGTGATGCTATCAAGAAAAAAATCGCTTATGTGCCAGATTCACCAGACTTATTTCTAAATTTAACTGCTAATGACTATTGGTACTTTTTGACACGTATCTATGATTTGGAAGCTAGTCAGGTTGAGGAACGTTTGACTAATCTTATGGCTACCTTTGACTTGACGGAAAGTCGCTATAACCTCATTTCTTCCTTCTCTCACGGTATGCGTCAGAAGGTTGTCGTTATCGGTGCTCTTCTGGTTAATCCACAGATTTGGGTTTTGGATGAGCCTTTGACTGGTCTGGATCCACAGGCATCTTATGATTTGAAAGAAGCCATGCGTAACCATGCTAAGGAGGGTAATAGTGTGCTCTTTTCAACCCACGTTCTAAGTGTAGCTGAGCAGCTCTGTGATCGTATTGCTATTTTGAAGAAAGGAAAACTCATCTTCCAAGGGTCTCTAGCTGAACTTAAGTCTCAGTACCCTGACAAGGATTTGGAAACCATTTATCTGGAAATGGCTGGACGTAAAATCGAGGAGGTGTAGTCATGAACTGGAACCATGTTTGGGAGCTTTTTAAAATTAATCTCCTCTATGCAAATCCTCAAGCAGTAACTAACCTACAGAAACGTCAGGAGAAAAAGAAAAAGGCTAATTTCTCCATCGTTAATGCCATGCTTAGACAACAACTCTTGATTTTAATTATTTTTACGGTTGTATATAGCTATCTTTTTGTAGGTGTCGATTATAAGGCCAATCCTGGAGTCTTAACCCTATATCTTTTGACATTTTCAGTCATGGGGCTTCTTCAGACCTTTACGGCTCTCTATAGTACCTTTTACGATAGTAAGGATAGCAAGGCTTATCTTCCTCTTCCCTTAAAGCCATCAGAAGTCTTTTTGGCCAAGACCTTGTCAGGTTCTATGGTTGGGATGACCTTCATGGTACCTATCCTTAGTCTTCTCATTCTAGCTTACTGGCAATTTATTGGCCCGTTGGGGATAGTCGTGGGGTTTCTATCCTTTATCGTTTCTCTCTTTATCAATCTCGTTTTTTCAGTGATTCTGTCTAATAGTGTTGGAACGCTGATTGTTCGCAGTTCTCGTCAAAAGCTCTATTCGACTATTTTGATGACCCTGTCAACCCTATTGATTATGTTCCCTATCATGATGGTTGGTTTTCTTAATGGTTATGTTAAGGGTGCTGGACATATCGATTTTCCTTTGTTGCCTTATCTAAGAGGTTACTATGATGTGGTAGCTGCTCCTCTATCTCCGGAGGCTCTACTAAATTTTTATCTTCCTCTTATCTCAGTGCTTATCTTGGGTCTTTGGTTTTATAAAGTCAGAATGCCTCGTTATTTCCACGAAGCCATTTATAACAAAAAGGCTAGAAAGACCCAGGTAAAAGTTGTTACTCGAAGTCAAAGACAGGTCTTGGTTCGCCATCATTTATCTACTTTGGGAAACTCAACCCTCATTATCAATACCTATGTGGTACCAGTATTATATATGATCATGCTGGGTGGAGGTGCGTTCTTTTTAAAAGATTTAGGTCCAGACTATTTCGGGCTCATGCTTTTAGTCGGAATTGCCTTTGGTTTCTTTTCAGCGCAACCAACAAGTTTTCTTGGGGTTGCAACTTCCTTAGAGGGAACAAACTTTGACTTTATCCGTAGCCTTCCAATCAATACGGGTGACTATCTTCGTCAAAAGTTTTGGATTTTCTATGGCTTGCAAGTTGGTGTATCCCTCTTACTAGGAGGACTTGGTTTAATATTCCTTGCACATCTCCATCCTATTTTGGTGGCAAGTTTCGCTCTTGGTTTTCTGGTAACGACCTATCTTGTAGGTGGCTATTTCTTTGAACGTGACCTTAAATTATTGGAAGTGAATTGGCAGGAAGTCACTCAGCTCTTCAATCGGGGTGGCGGACAGTGGCTCTATATGGGTATCTTTATTCTTACAATTTTCATCGCTGCCTTGCTAGGAGGTATTGTCTTCTTTGCAAGTAAGTTCTGGATTGCCCTAGTAGTCAACGCTATAGTATCTGGGCTTATAGCTTTAATTTCCCTAATCGTTTATCTCTTTGTTGATCGCAGACGTTGGAAACGTATTAGAGCCATGTTTTTTGCCTAGAACAAACTGTTTAAAGAGTCTCTCCGATTGGAGGGATTCTTTTTTACTGAAAATCTTTAATATGTAAACTTATGCATTATATATGTTAAAATACCTGAATTTAGTGTATAATCATAAACATGAAACGAAATTTTGACTCAGTAAAACGCCTGGTTATCAAAATCGGGACTAGCTCTCTGGTTTTACCATCAGGGAAAATTAATCTTGAAAAAATCGATCAGCTAGCTTTTGTTATTTCTAGCCTGCATAATAAAGAGATTGAGGTTGTCCTCGTATCCTCTGGTGCCATGGGCTTCGGGCTCAATGTCTTAGACCTAGACAAGCGACCGGCTGAAGTCGGTAAGCAACAAGCTGTCTCAAGTGTAGGTCAGGTGGCCATGATGAGCCTTTATTCTCAGGTATTTTCACATTACCAAACCAAGGTATCTCAGTTGCTTTTGACCCGTGATGTGGTCGAGTATCCTGAGAGTTTGGCCAATGCCATCAATGCCTTCGAGAGCCTCTTCAAGCTTGGAGTTGTTCCAGTTGTTAATGAAAATGATGCTGTCAGCGTAGATGAAATGGACCATGCGACTAAGTTCGGAGACAACGACCGCTTGTCAGCTATCGTAGCTAAGATTGTTGGTGCTGACCTACTCATTATGTTGTCAGATATTGATGGGCTCTTCGATAAGAACCCAAATGTCTATGAGGATGCGACCCTTCGTAGCTATGTCCCAGAGATTACAGAGGAAATTATAGCCTCAGCTGGTGGTGCCGGTAGTAAATTTGGTACGGGTGGTATGATGAGTAAGATTAAGTCAGCTCAGATGGTTTTTGAAAATCAAAGCCAAATGGTTTTGATGAATGGTGAAAATCCACGTGACATTCTTCGTGTCCTAGAAGGAGCCAAAATCGGTACACTCTTTAAACAGGAGGTCTAATATGACATATATTGATACATTGGGCCAGCAGGCCAAAGTGGCAGGTCGTCAGATTGCTAAATTGTCAACAGCAGCTAAAAACGACCTTTTAAATCAGGTAGCTAAAGCTCTAGTAGCTGAGAGTGCCTATATTATCACTGAAAATGCTAAGGATATGGTCAATGCCAAGGAAAATGGTATTTCAGAGATTATGCAAGACCGCTTGCTCTTGACGGAAGACCGTATCGCAGGGATTGCTGAGGGTGTCCGTCAGGTGGCAGATCTTCAGGACCCAATCGGTCAAGTAGTTCGTGGCTATACGAATCTGGATGGTCTCAAAATCGTTCAAAAGCGTGTTCCTATGGGTGTTATCGCTATGATTTTTGAGAGCCGTCCCAATGTCTCAATCGATGCCTTTAGCCTTGCCTTTAAAACCAATAATGCTATCATTCTTCGTGGAGGACGTGATGCCATCAATTCCAACAAGGCCTTGGTTACAGTAGCCCGTAAGGCTTTGGAAAATGCGGGTATCACAGCAGATGCCGTTCAGATGGTTGAAGATACCTCTCATGAGGTAGCAGAAGAACTTATGGCGGCGACTAAGTATGTAGACTTGCTCATCCCTCGTGGCGGAGCCCGTCTCATTCAAACGGTTAAAGAAAAAGCCAAAGTTCCAGTCATTGAAACGGGTGTTGGTAACTGTCATATTTATGTGGATAAATATGCTAACTTAGATATGGCGACACAGATTGTCATCAATGCCAAAACCCAACGACCAAGTGTTTGTAATGCTGCAGAATCTCTCGTTGTTCATGCTGATATTGCGGAAGACTTCTTGCCTAACTTGGAAAAAGCTATTTCAAAAGTTCAGGCTGTTGAGTTCCGTGCGGATGAAAAGGCTTTGAAACTTATGGAAAAATCCGTACCCGCTTCACCAGAAGATTTTGCGACAGAGTTTCTTGACTATATTATGTCTGTTAAAGTGGTAGATAGCCTTGATGAGGCTATTGGCTGGATTAACACTTACACGACATCGCATTCAGAGGCTATTGTGACTCAGGATATCAGTCGTGCGGAGCAATTCCAAGATGATGTTGACGCTGCAGCTGTCTATGTTAATGCCTCAACCCGCTTCACAGATGGATTCGTCTTTGGACTGGGTGCTGAAATCGGAATCTCAACCCAAAAAATGCACGCCCGTGGCCCAATGGGACTTGAGGCCCTAACCTCAACCAAGTTCTATATTAATGGCCAAGGTCAAATTAGAGAATAAACCATCAAGCTCCATGAAGGAGCTTTTTTAGGTTAGTTTGCTAGACAACAGGCCTTCTGATATACTGGTGGTATCAAAAATGAGGAGCTTTTGTCATGTTTAGAGCTTATAAAAAGTATTGGATGGGCTATGTCGATTTTACAGGACGTCCAACTCGCTCAGAATATTGGTTAGCAGTTCTAGCAAATACTATAGTAACTATCATTTTATTTAGCATAGTTATAGTTGTAATTGTTTTTGATAGTCCCGATAGTCCTTACCATGTTATTCTCAACTTACCGTATCTGCTTGTAATGACCTATTTTCCTGCTAGCTTTATCCCATCCATTTCCCTTCAGGTACGTCGCTTGCGCGATGCAGGCTATCACTGGGCCTTGATTTTTTTACGTTTTGCCTTTGTTATAGGTGATATCGTTCTGTTGGTTTTGTCTTGTCAACCCACAAAAGTAGAATTTCCTTTCAAACAGTTCAATAATTCACAACAATAATAATGACTTAACAGCCTTGTAGGCTGTTTTTTAGTTGATTTGTCAATCTTCCCTTCTCTTGCTATACTGGGAGTATCATAAAAAAGGGGGATTTTATTATGATTGAAGCCTACAAAAAATTTTGGAAGGGCTATGTAGATTTTAAGGGACGTTCAACGCGTTCAGATTATTGGCTTAATGTTCTTGCGCAATGCTTGGTTTATTTATTGTTTAGTTTCTTACTCATACTAATCATGATTTTAGGAGGAGACTCCTCTACGTATATATCTGATCCATATAGTTTCCAAATGATTTTGGTCTATATTGTAGTGTTAGGAATAGGAGTCTATGCGTTGGCCTCACTTGTACCATCCATTGCAATCATAGTACGTCGTTTATGAGATGCAGGTTACCACTGGGCCTTGATATTCCTATCGCTAATTCCATATCTTGGTGGTTTTATTATTTTTATCTTAACCTTACAACCAACAAAGGTAGAAGTAGCGTTTAATAATTTCAATAACCCACAGCAATAAAAAGTTTTTATAGTTTCCTGTTTTAGATGGTTTTAACACTGAACTTGGTATAGATGAAAGTTATGTTTAGAACAGGCCTTTATAGAGAGACCAGGAGATTGCTATTCTCCATAGTGAGTAGGGATGGCAATATTCTCACCAGTATCATTATCAATTTATAGAGGATAAAGGATTCAACCATCCATGTCACGCAAGTGGAATAGCCTAGACAAGGGTATGGTGGAGTCCTTTTTTGGAATTTTGAAATCGAAAATGTTTTATTGTCATGAGAAGGTGTCTAAGTCACTTGAGCAATTGAAACAAGTTATTGTAGAATACATTGATTATTATGATAATAAGTGCATTAAGGTAAAACTAAAACTTTCTAGCCAAGGAACATTTCATCAAATGTGGGAATCCCTCTGCCAGAAAAATTCTCTTTAAGTGCATTCTTAACATAACTTCAGATAGCTACACCAATCCTTGTCATATCGCAGACTTCTGTGAGAAACGGAAAAGACAATCGCAAGTGACTTAAACCAAACCACACACGATTGCCTCTATACATCGTCTTATTATTACCTCATAATGCACAACAAACTTTACGATTATACTTCTACCCAAAATCGGTAAAATTGTTTATACCATATTATTGTAACGCCTTATCAAAAAAATCACCAGATAAGGTGTTGATTAGTGTACATTTTTTACACTAATCTTTAGTTCAAAAAAGATAATTTCCTTAGTTTGACTATGGCACTCAAACTATTTTTCATCAAATACCTTGATAAACTTGACAAATGGTAGAAAATGACTTAGTCCTGTACAATACAGAACTAAATCATTTATTTAAATATTTTTGTCATATAAAAATTGTGAATTGTGGGAGATGAGACATCAGCTAATACTTATCTATAGACAATATATATAAAGGAATCAACAAAGCAATAATAACTAACGTAATAATACATCAAATACCTATTTTATATGATTTTGTTAGATTTTGTTCGATTGCATTTCCAACACAATGTTTGTAAGTTGTCTTTAGTAGATAAGCCACCTTTTGAAATAGGGATGATATGGTCAACTTCTAAAAGTAAAAGGTTTTGCTGAGCGACAGAGGCATAACAATTCTGGCAGGTATAATTATCGCGACGTTTAATAAATTCACGTAATTTTTTTGTCATTAAAGAACGCTGCGCTTTTGCAGTCTTGCTACGCTTAATATTATCATCAATATATTCTATAAGTGCTTCGATAGTAATGTCGTCAAGTGTGATAGTTGTTCGTTGTGAGCTGTTTCCCCCCGCACTAACATATTCAAAAATATATTGTGGAAAATAAAAATGAATTTTTGGAATATTTACTTCTAAATGTTTAAGTAATTCATCACGATAGTATTTTTTTATAAATTTAGGAGGATTGAAATCTGCTTCAATTTGAGCTAGACGCATGTCTAAGTTACTTTTCGCATTTGTAAAACGTGATACTACTTCACCGATATCCTGAATGCGTTGGAGATTCTCTTCATTAGGTTTGAAATCAAAATATTTACACAAATACTTTAAAGGCTCTTCAGACGCTTTTCGAACTACTGCTAGCGAAGCGTGGTGAACATTACTAGACAGCGTTTTCTGATGTCGATTACGATTCATATTATGCACGCTAGTATTTTGATAAGTAGCTAGGTTAGAATATTTATATCGATCTGCTTGACTTGCTCTAAGACTGATTTGATCAAATGAGTTTACATAATTAGATATTTCATTATATTCAGAGATTGTATCAGCAAGTGCCAGTTTATGGGCTAAAAAATTCGGACTCTTAAAATATCGAACTTTCCTAATATATCTAATCAATCGATAAAGACTATAAATTAAAGCCCCAATTAAAATATACGGAAATGCTGAAATTACTAAGAATAGCATTATAAAAGAAAGCATGATGTATCCTAAAACCTTCATTATATCTCCTAATTAAAATTTTTTTTACGTTGAGATTTACCAAGAACAATTATGAAAACTAATGGTATATCAATTATTATAGTTATGCAATTATTCTAATCTATTTTATATTATCTGTCAAATTTATTTTAAATAACAAAAAGTTAAAAAAGCCTTATAGGCTGCTCCTTAGTCAATTTGCCAGAAGACCGGTCTTTTGGTATAGTAGTATTATCAAAAAATGAGGAGATTTTATTATGATCGAAGCTTATAAGAAGTTTTGGAAGGGCTACGTAGATTTTGAGGGACGTTCAACACGTTCAGATTACTGGTTTGCATATTTGGCAAATATGTTAACTGTCGTTGCTTTTTATGTGTTGTTAGCAGTATTTGGAGGAATTGCAGGTGCAACTGATTCAAGCTTTTTAGCTGTTATTTCACTTATCCTACTACTTATCTTTTTTGCCTATGGTATTGCTGCGTGTTTACCTGGTATTGCTGTAACTGTTCGTCGTTTGCGTGATGCTGGCTACAATTGGCCGTATATTTTTGTTGCATTTATCCCATTTGTAGGTGGTATTATCTTAATTGTGTTGTTGTGTAAACCAACTAAGGTTGAGTATCCATTCAATAACTTCAATAACTTCAATAATCCACAGCAATAATAATGACTTAACAGCCTTGCTAGGCTGTTTTTTAGTTGATTTGTCAAGCTCCTTTTCTCTTGTTATACTGAGAGTAACATAAAAAAGGGGGATTTTATTATGATTGAAGCCTACAAAAAATTTTGGAAGGGCTATGTTGATTTTAAGGGCCGTTCAACACCCTCGGATTACTGGTTTGCATATTCGGCACATGTATTGATTTTCTTTGCTTCTTATTTGCTCCTAGCAGTGTTTGAAAGAATGGATTCTGAAACAGGATCAAGCGATTTATTTACTATTGGTGTTATTTTACTACTTATCTTTTTTGCCTATGGTGTTGCTGCGGTTTTACCTGGTATTGCTGTAACGGTTCGTCGTTTACGTGATGCTGGCTATCATTGGGCATATATTTTTATTCCTTTAATCCCATTTGTCGGTATTTTTATCCTTATTTTTTTACTATGTCAACCAACAGAAGTAGAAGTGCCATTGAACAACGTCGATAACCCACAGCAATAATGACAATCAACCAACTCTTTGAGTTGGTTTTTCTAATGTCAAAAAAGTTTTATGTTAATGTTGCACATTTTAATATTTCTGATATAATCTTATCTGAGACTAATCAATACTAAAATATAATTTAAGAAATGTGAATAACTTATGAAACTATTTCGTCACTTGAAAGAAAAACGTTACCTTATTTTGACATTTACCCTACCAGCTATCCTTTTGGCTCTGGCTATCGTCTTTTTGCAACCTGCGCAGAATCATGCTAAGGTCCAAGTTAAGGTGGGGACTAAGCAATCATCATCAAGCAAACCCAAGGCTTCATCCAAGTCATCGAGCTCAAGTTCGTCGTCATCTTCTTCAACTTCAAGTGAGTCTTCAAGCGAATCATCGTCAGCAAGCTCAACGGTAGAAGCAGCTAGTCAGACAGAAGCAAGCTCAACTCCTGCGGTAGCATCGGCGCCAACGCCTTCTTCAGCACAAGAGGCTTATCAAGCGCCCCAGTATAACTATGTGCCACCAACAACTTATACAGAGTCACATAGTGAGTCTTCAAGCTATACAGTACCTGCCTACAGCGCAGATGTTAGCTCTGGAACAACAGAATAAGGGTTAGAGAAAAGGAATTTAGGATTAGAAATGAAAAATAAAGTTTTAGCATTAGTGACAGGATTATCTAGTTTAGTCCTATTAGCAGCTTGTTCAAACCAGCAAAATGACATGATTTCGACGACTTCATCTTCATCAGTAGAGCAGTCACAATCAAGTAGTAGTGAAAGCTCTAGCACGAGTAATAGCTCAAGCTCTAGTCAGGAGAAAAAGGTAGATACCTCTGCCTATGATAGCATCATTAGTAAGTACCAAACGGCCGTGGCCAACAACCAAACGGATGCCTCACTTAATTCTCTCATTGTGACCTATGCTAATTCTCAAACAAGTCCTGCCTCAACGGTCTATACTTATCGTGATTTGGATGGTAATGGTGTTGATGAGTTGATTCTTGCTTTTAAGCCAGGTAAACTCTTTAAAGAACATGTGATTACGGATATTTACACTATCTCTAAGGATAGTGGTCAGGTGATTCGTCTGACAGAAGGTCCACAACTGGGCATGTTGGGTGAGCGTATGACATTGGCCTACCTCATGGATGACACCTTTAGCTACTATGGTAGTGCTGGTGCTATGGCTGGTGGAGGTTCTGGCTACCACTTTAGTAGTGATGGCCAGTCTCTTGTAAAAGATGACAGTGATTCGGGTGCAGACAAGGTTGATCTCTCTAATTGGGGTTGGAAGGACCTGAGCAGCGCCTCTACTAGTAGCTCTAGCACAGCGTCACAAACGCCAACAAGTTCATCAGCTCTTAAGCCTGATGAGCTCAAAAATGGCAATTACAAATCAGCTGTAGGAACATGGAAATCTTCAAATGGAAAGACCATCATCATTACTTCGGATGGACAGTTGGATTTCTGGGGCTATACTTATCCTATCGACAAAGTCTCACCGAATCAGTATGTGTCTGGTATATATACCTTAACTTATGTTGATTCTAGTCCAGTTGGGAATACTCCAATTCAGCTTTGTCCTAAGGGAGTTAGTGATGCAAGTGATGCGGGAGATAACAGTAAGGACCGTATTCTAGCGACGAATGGAGTGCCATCTGAGGAAAGCTATTTTTACAGAGTGGATTAATCTTATCAGATGATATAGTAACTAAAGAGTTAGGCCTCGGGTCTGGCTCTTTTACTATCCTGTCAACTTACAGAACGAGACAATTTCTCTATTCTTGTGCTATAATAAAAGTTATGACTAATGAATTTCACCATGTAACCGTTCTTTTACACGAAACTGTTGATATGCTTGATATCAAGCCCGATGGCATCTATGTTGATGCGACCTTGGGTGGCGCAGGACATTCGTCTTATCTTTTGTCGCAATTATCTGAAAAGGGTCATTTGTACTGCTTTGATCAGGACCAAAAGGCTATTGATAATGCTCAAGTGCGTCTTAAGGACTATATTGATAAGGGTATGGTGACTTTCATCAAGGATAATTTCCGTAATCTCAAGTCCAATCTTGAAGCCTTGGGGGTATCTGAAATTGATGGCATTCTCTATGACTTGGGTGTCTCTAGCCCACAGTTGGATGAGCGTGAACGTGGTTTCTCCTATAAACAGGATGCCAAGCTGGATATGCGCATGAATGAGGAGGCGAGCTTGACCGCTTATGATGTGGTCAATACCTATCCTTATAACGATTTGGTGCGTATTTTCTTCAAGTATGGTGAGGACAAGTTCTCTAAACAGATTGCACGTAAGATTGAACAGGCTCGTCAGGTTAAACCAATTGAGACCACGACGGAACTGGCGGAAATCATTAAATCAGCTAAGCCTGCTAAGGAATTGAAGAAGAAGGGCCATCCAGCCAAGCAAATTTTCCAAGCTATTCGTATCGAAGTGAACGATGAGCTGGGTGCTGCGGATGAGTCTATTCAAGAGGCCTTGGATTTACTTGCTGTAGATGGCCGTATTTCGGTCATTACCTTCCATTCTTTGGAGGATCGATTGACTAAACAGCTTTTCAAGGAAGCCAGTACGGTAGATGTGCCTAAAGGTCTACCTTTTATTCCTGAAGACCTCCAGCCTAAGGTGGCCTTAGTTAATCGTAAGCCAATCCTACCTAGTCAGGAAGAATTAGAAGCTAATAACCGCTCGCATTCTGCTAAATTGCGTGTGGCTAAAAAAATCAGGAAATAATTATGGAAAATAAGGAACATCAGATTGTTAATAGAGCCATTAGAAACCATATTCGTTTTATGACGCGTATGGAAAAGGCCTTCTATTCGGCAATTGTTTTGACAGCTATTGTGATGAGTATCGCTGTTGTATTTTTACAAGGGCGTAATCAGGCTATCAAGCAACAAATCACAGACCTTAATAGCAAGATTAGTGATGAAAAAACAGAGCTTAATAATGCAAAGCAGGCGGTTAATGAGTTGACAAACTCTGACCGTATTAAAGAGATTGCTAATAAGGCAGGCCTGTCTATTAATAACGATAGTATTAAGAGTGTGAAGTAACCAATGAACAGATTAAGAAAACTTAAACATTTATTTCTAAACTATGTCGTTAGGGATAGGCGAAAGCCAGCCCAGAATCGACAGCACGTTGGTCAGAACCTTATGGTTCTCAGCATCTTTATCTTTTTCGTCTTTATTATCAACTTTGTGGTGATTATCGGGACAGACAGTAAGTTTGGTGTCGATTTGTCTACCCAGGCTGCTAAATCTTATAACACTAAGACCACGGTGGCTGCCAAGCGTGGGACGATTTACGACCGAAATGGAAATGTTTTGGCTGAGGATTCAACCAGTTATGCCATTTACGCTATCGTGTCGACCAGTTATGTGTCAGCGACTCAAGAAAAACTCTATGTCCAAGATAGTCAGTTTGACAAGGTTGCTGATATTTTAAAGGATAAGCTAGGAATTGAAAAGAGTGATTCCTTGGCCCAATTGCGTACTAAGGGTGCCTACCAGGTTTCCTTTGGGCTAAAGGGGAAGGGAATTACCTACTCTGTTAAAGAAGAACTAGAAAAAGCCTTTAAAGATGCGGGAATTAAGGGGATGGCCTTTGAAGCAACAACGTCACGAATGTACCCTAATGGAACCTTCGCGTCAGAGTTTCTTGGTCGTGCCGAAGCTGTTGAAAATAAAAAAGACGGCTCATATTCTTTAATTGGTCAAACTGGTTTGGAGCGCTCGCTCAATAGCCTCTTGACTGGAACAGATGGAGAGGCCATCTATGAAAAGGATAAAAACGGTAATACGCTTCTAGGTACGGAAACCATTACCAAGGAAGCTATCGATGGTAAGAACATCTATACAACCTTGTCAGCGCCTCTCCAAACCTTCTTAGAAACGCAGATGGATACCTTTATGGAGCAGACGCAAGGTGTCAATGCTTCAGCGACAGTTGTCAATGCAAAAACAGGTGAAATTCTTGCGACGACACAACGTCCTACCTATAACTCTGATACCCTCGAAGGACAAGCCAAGAAAAGTTATGACTGGGTTAACCGACTTTACGAAGCCCAGTATGAGCCTGGTTCAACCATGAAGGTCATGCTCTTGTCATCGGCTATCAATAACGGAAGTTTCAATCCTAATGCGACCTATAGCAATGCCAACGGTATCAAGGTTGATGATGTTGAAATCAATGACTGGTCTATTAATGAAGGTATCTCGTCAGGCCGAACCATGTCATTTGCTCAAGGCTTCTCTTATTCAAGTAACGTTTTGATGACCATGTTGGAACAAGAGATGGGAGACAAGGTTTGGTCAAACTACCTATCACTCTATAAGTTTGGACTTCCAACCCGTTTTGGGATGGTAGGTGAATCTTCAGGGGTTGTCTCAAGAAACTCTGTGAATATTGCGCAATCATCCTTTGGACAAGGGATTTCAGTGACTCAGGTTCAGATGCTTCGTGCTTTTTCAGCTATCTCTAACAATGGTGTTATGTTGGAACCTCAATTTATCAAACAAGTTGCAGATGTTAACCAAGGCACTGTTCGTACGGCTAAGAAAGAAGTTATTGGTAAGCCAGTTTCCAAGCAGGCTGCTTCTGAGACCCGTAATTATATGATTTCTGTTGGTACAGACCCAGAGTTTGGTACCCTGTACAACAAGTCTGAAGGTTCGCCAATCATTAAGGTTGGTAACTATGATGTTGCGGTTAAGTCAGGAACAGCCCAAGTGGCCGATGAAAAAACAGGAACCTATAAAGTTGGGACCAACGAAACGCTCAACTCAGTTGTAGCTATGGTTCCTTCTGATGATCCACAATATGTTATGTATGTAACAGTTCAGGAACCTAAGACCTGGGATAATAATTTTTATGCGACGGTGGTTAACCCTGTCCTAGAAGAAGCTATGTCCATGGGTGATACGCTTGATACCTCTGTTTCTGAAGGTGGTGGAAAGACCGATGAAACGAGCTATCAAACCGGCGATATTATCGGTAAGAGTCCGGGCGAGACAGCTAACACCCTTCGTCAAAACTTGATTCATCCGATTGTTCTGGGTGTTGGTGATAAGATTGAGAAGGTTTCTGTAGATGCCAAAGCCAATATCAAGGCTAATGAACAGATTCTTATCATGACCAATGATTTCACAGAACTTCCAGACATGTATGGTTGGACCAAGAAGAACGTTGAAACCTTTGCCAAATGGAAAGGCATTAAAGTTACTTATAAGGGTGGCAAGTCAGGGACTGTTACCAAACAAAGTGTTGCGGCAGGAAAAGCCCTGTCTAAAACCAAGAAGATTACCATTACTTTAGGAGACTAAGATGACTATGAGTCTGATAGCAGGTGTGGCCGCCTTTGTGTTGACGGTGCTCGCCATGCCTCACTTTATTACTTACTACAAAATCAAGAAAATCGGTGGCCAACAAATGCATGAAGATGTGAAGCAGCATTTGGCTAAGGCTGGAACACCAACTATGGGAGGGACAGTCTTCCTAGTGGTTGCCATCTTGGTTAGCTTGATTTTTAACTTCCACGTCTTTAGCGAGGGCCACCAAGCCTATGGTGCTACAGTAGGGATTCTCTTTGTAATTTTGATTTATGGAATCATCGGCTTCCTTGATGATTTCCTTAAGATTTTCCGTCAAATCAATGAGGGACTTAAACCTTGGCAAAAGATGGCCTTGCAGATTATTGCGGGTTTGCTTTTCTACTTTATCCACGTACTCCCTAGTGGGACAGATAGCCTAGCTATTGGTGGATTAACCATTCATCTCGGTGTCTTTTATGTTCTCTTTGTCCTATTCTGGATTGTCGGTTTCTCAAATGCTGTGAACTTGACAGACGGTATTGATGGTTTAGCTTCTATCTCTGTGGTTATCAGCTTGATTGCCTATGGAATTATCGCTTTTGTCAAGGGTGAGTTCGCTATCTTGACTATCATTATCACTATGATTGGGGCACTTCTTGGCTTCTTCGTCTTTAACCACAAGCCAGCCAAGGTCTTTATGGGAGATGTCGGTTCCTTGTCACTTGGAGCTATGCTTGCGGTTATCTCTATTGCCCTACGTGTAGAGTGGACCCTACTCTTGATTGGTGTGGTTTATGTCTTTGAGACAGCTTCTGTCATGCTACAGGTCAGCTATTTCAAATACACTAAGCGTAAGTATGGTGAAGGTCGTCGTATTTTCCGTATGACACCATTCCACCATCACCTCGAGTTGGGAGGTCTTTCAGGTAAGGGTGACAAATGGTCAGAGTGGAAGGTTGATGCTTTCCTTTGGACAGTTGGAGCACTTGCAAGTGCCATTACCCTTTGGATGGTTCTTGGAAACGTTATGAAATAAATGAAAAGAGCAGAAATGCTCTTTTTCTGTTATAATGATAGGGATAGACTAGATAGAAAAGAAGTAACTAAGCATGTCATTTAAAGATTTTAATTTTAAAACATTTATTCAGGAGGCTCTTGACGAGATTAAGTTTAAAGAGCCAACACCTGTTCAACAGAAATTGATTCCTGTAGTCCGTTCAGGTCGTGATTTGGTTGGTGAATCAAAGACGGGTTCAGGGAAGACACATACCTTCCTCTTGCCAATTTTTGAGAAACTAAATCCAAAGAGTGGTGATGTTCAGGTTGTTATTACAGCACCATCACGTGAATTGGCGACACAAATTTACCAAGCGACAAAACAAATTGCCAAACACTCTGAGACTGAAATTCGTGTGGTCAACTATGTGGGTGGTACAGACAAGCAACGTCAGATTGAGAAACTCAAGGTAGCACAACCTCATATTGTTATCGGGACACCAGGTCGTATTTATGACCTAGTTAAGTCTGGGGACTTGGCTATCCACAAGGCCCATACCTTTGTTGTTGACGAAGCTGATATGACCATGGATATGGGATTCTTGGATACTGTAGACAAGATTGCGGCAAGTCTGCCTAAGGAAGTTCAAATTTTGGTCTTCTCAGCAACCATTCCTCAAAAATTGCAACCATTCTTGAAGAAGTATTTGACCAATCCAGTCATGGAACAAATTAAAACTTCAACAGTTATTGCGGATACCATTGATAACTGGTTGGTATCTACCAAGGGTCGCAACAAGAATGAACAGATTCTTGAGATGCTTAAGGGGATGCAGCCTTATCTAGCAATGATTTTCGTTAATACCAAGGAACGTGCTGACGATTTGCACAGTTACCTAGTGTCAAATGGTCTTAAGGTTGCCAAAATTCATGGAGGTATTCCACCACGTGAACGTAAGCGTATCATGAATCAAGTCAAGAAGCTTGATTTTGAGTACATTGTAGCGACTGACCTTGCGGCGCGTGGGATTGATATTGAAGGGGTTAGCCATGTTATCAATGATGCTATCCCTCAAGACTTGTCTTTCTTTGTTCATCGTGTAGGGCGTACAGGACGTAATGGTTTGTCAGGAACAGCCATCACCCTCTACCAACCAAGTGACGACTCAGATATTCGTGAGCTTGAAAAGATGGGGATTACCTTTGACCCTAAAGTCTATAAGGACGGCGAGTTTCAAGATACCTATGACCGTGACCGTCGTGCCAACCGTGAAAAAGCCTATCAAAAACTTGATACGGAAATGATCGGTTTGGTTAAGAAGAAAAAGAAAAAAATCAAACCTGGCTACAAGAAGAAAATTCAGTGGAAGGTTGACGAGAAACGCAAACGTGAGCGTCGTGCGGCTAACCGTGCTAAGGGGCGTGCTGAGCGTAAAGCTAAGAAGCAAAGTTTCTAAGTATTGGCTTCTAGGTGAGAGCAATTTTAATTTAAAAATTCAAGAGGTTGAAACCAAAGTGTTTCAGCTTTTTTGATTATTATCAAACTTTTTGGAAACTCAAAAGACCTTATTTAGTTTGAAGATATATTTTTCTTTTGAGCCTAAGGTCTCAAAACTTCCCAACGCTTATGACTACAAAGTCTTAGTCGTCATTATCACAGCGACAAGTCTCAGTATATGCTCACTACACTCGCAAAATAATTGGCTGTCTTAAGAACTGAAACTATGACAGATTTTAAATAGTTTTATCACAGACATTTTTAAGAAGCTTTCCGTTTAAAGTAAAATAATGTGTAAGTTTGAGGTTATTAGTTGAGTCAACTCTCAAAATCAGGTAGTGACATTTATGTCACTACTTTTTTGTTGGCTTTCTATCTATAATACAATCATAGCTTTTGAGAAAAGGCTAAAAAATATTTTAAAGGAGGTTGTTTTAATGACGACACAAATCATTAACAATTTTAACTCACTTAATTCCGAAGATCTTTCTACTGTTAAGGGTGGAGCATGTAGTTTTTGGGGAGCTACAGCTGCCGTAGGCGTCGGGGCTGTTGGAGGAGCCATTAAAGGTGGTATTCAAACAGGTACTTGGCAAGGTGCAGCCTTAAAGGGTATTGGTTATGGTATTAAAGATGGGATTACTTATGGACTTATTTGTCGTTATTAGGCGATTACTGAGTCAATTTTTTGGCCAAATAGTACTTGCTCTCCTAATTTATGGGCTTATATTCTTTGCTTGGCAACACTTTAGAGGAGAAATTTTCTCAATTGTATGCATCTATGTCAGTATATCCCTAGCAGATGACGTCTATCATCTCGCAGAAGAATATGTTAAAAAGAAAGTTAACTAGGAATACGTTCCTGTTTGAAAAATAGCATGTAAAAACTTGGCAGAATGATTGTCAAGTTTTTTTATAGCAAAAGTGCTACAATAGGAGTCATGAAAGACACGATTCGAATTCTTCATATCAATGATTTACACTCTCATTTTGAACAGTATCCACAACTCAAGCGAGCTGTGGATGATTTGAGTCAGACGGATAGAGAGTTGATCAAGGTAGATCTTGGGGATAATGTGGATAAGTCCCATCCCCTATCTGATGCGACCGCTGGGCGTTTTAATGTAGCCCTGATGAATGAGTTGGGGATAGACTATGCGACTATTGGAAATAATGAGGGGATAGGTCTGGCCAAGGAGGAGCTAGACTGTCTTTATGAGCAGGCTAAGTTTCAGCCGATCATAGGAAATCTCAAGGATGAGGGGAGACAGCCTGAATGGGCCAAGTCCTATCTTATCCACAGAACTAAAGCAGGTACAAACATTGCTTTCTTAGCCTATACCTTCCCATATTACATCACCTATGCTCCCAATGGTTGGCAGGTGTTAGAGCCTATGGCTAGGTTGGAAGAGGATTTGGCTCGTCCTGAGGTAAAGGATGCAGACATAGTCGTCGTTCTTAGCCATCTGGGTGTACGCTATGATGAGCAGATTGCAGAGACTTATCCGCAGGTAAACCTTGTCATCGGGAGCCACACGCATCACCTTTTTGAAGAGGGGAAATTAGTCAATGAAACCTATTTGGCAGCTGCTGACAGATATGGCTATTATCTTGGCTGTATTGACCTTACTGTGGAAAATGGGCGATTGATAGAATGTCAGATTGAGGCTATCCCCACCAAGTCCTACATCTTGGATTTAGACAAGGAGGACGAAACCTTTATCAAGGCTATGCGTGAGGAAGGCCATCGTCGTTTAGCTCAGAAAAAAGTAGCTAATCTAGGTCGAGAACTAGATTTTGATGAGACCTGTCAATTGGTTTTACAGGCTGTTTGTCAGGAGACCGATAGCCAATTAACGCTTTTAAATACTGGACTTATCATGAAAACACTAGGTCCTCAAGTGACCATGGCAGACCTGCAAGAAGCCCTTCCTCACCAGATGCGGATGGCACGTCTAGTCGTGACAGGACAAGAGCTCAAAGAAATCTGTCAGGAAGTTTTTACTAAGGCTGAACTCCTTAAAAATCAAGCTATTAAAGGTATGGGATTTAGAGGGAAGACATTTGGTGAAGTAATCACAGGGAATTTTGCTTACAAAAACGGTAATTTGTTGTATAATAGAAGGGTTGTAGATTCCAATGAGAAGTTTAGTTTGGTCCTTGTGGACCAGTACTACTTTGCATCTTACTTTCCTACAATTAAGGAAAAGGAAGTTACTCTTCTTTTTCCAGATTTGTTAAGGGAACTTGTGGCCAAGTATTTAGGAAAAAATGGTGCCAATTGGGATAAGATATAGAGACATTATTACAGCATCAGGATAGAAAATAAGAGAGAGCAGAAAGGATGGCACATGCGTAAAGAAATCTTGCCAGAAATGTTTAATTATAATAAATATCCAGGGCCAGACTTTGTGTATGTGGCTGATCTTCTGAAATCAGATGCCTGTCAGTTTACAGTTCTTGAAAATCACAAGGATGCTTTAGACGCTACCCGCTTTGGGCAACGTTTTTCTGAAATCATGCTCAAGTATGATTATATCGTTGGGGACTGGTCTAATGATCAGCTTCGTCTTAAGGGATTTTACGAGGACGAGCGCCCTAATACGCGTAAGACAGACCGCATTAGCCGATTATCGGAGTATTTGCGTGAATACTGTGCCTTTGGCTGTGCCTACTTTATTTTGAAAAATGAAGAGCCGCAGTTAATCGTCTTTGAAGAGGAGACGGAGCCTCGTCGCAAGCGCCGTCGTTCTAATAATCGTCGTAATTCTTCTCAGGAATCTAGAGATAGAGAGCGCAATGCTTCTCAAAAGAATAAAGGACAAAAAGCTTCTGCTAAGCAAAAGCCAGACAAGTCCAAACGAAGAGATAGGGATCAAGAGGATCCAAGCTTTGAGAAAATCAAGCGTCGTCCTAAGTTCAAATCTAGATCCGAGGACGGTGGTCGTGAGCGTAAGCCTAACTTCAAGAAGAGTCAGAAGCAAGCTCCAAAATCTAAAGGTCAAAACACCCCATCGAAGAAACAAAGCCAGACCAAGTCAGATGGTCAGCATTTCACAATCAGGAAAAAAGGAAATTAAACTATGTCAGAAGTAACAACACAAGCAAAACCAGAACGTCGTAAACGTCAGAAGTTAGAGGATATGGAAGGCTACAAACCTTCTATTTATGGTCTTACTCGTGACGAGTTGATTGATTGGGCTATGGAACACGGTGAAAAGAAATTTCGTGCTACTCAAATTTGGGATTGGCTTTACAAGAAGCGTGTGCAATCTTTCGAAGAAATGACTAACATTTCTAAGGATTTCATTGCTAAATTGAATGAGAATTTCTGTGTGAACCCATTGAAACAACGTATCGTTCAAGAATCTAAAGATGGTACCGTTAAATATCTTTTTGAATTGCCAGATGGTATGTTGATTGAGACGGTTTTGATGCGTCAACACTATGGTTTGTCTGTCTGTGTAACAACTCAGGTTGGATGTAACATCGGTTGTACTTTCTGTGCCAGTGGTTTGATCAAGAAACAACGCGACTTGACTGCTGGTGAGATTGTGGCGCAAATCATGTTGGTACAAAAATACTTTGACGATCGTGGCGACGGTGAACGTGTCAGCCACGTGGTTGTTATGGGTATCGGTGAGCCATTTGATAACTATGACAATGTGCTTCGTTTCTTGCGTACCATTAACAATGATAATGGTCTTGCCATTGGAGCGCGTCACATTACCGTATCAACATCTGGTTTGGCACCAAAAATCAAGGAATTTGCTAACGAAGGTGTTCAAGTTAACCTTGCCGTATCACTTCACGCGCCTAACAATGACCTTCGTTCAAGCATCATGCGTATCAACCGCTCATTCCCACTTGAAAAACTCTTTGAAGCTATCGAGTATTACATCCAAACAACCAACCGTCGTGTAACTTTTGAGTATATCATGCTTAATGAGGTCAATGACCATCCTAAAAATGCACAAGAGTTGGCTGATTTGACTAAGAAAATCCGTAAGTTGTCATACATCAACTTGATTCCATATAACCCAGTATCAGAGCACGACCAATATAGTCGTTCAACGAAAGAACGTGTGGCGGCCTTCTACGATGTGCTCAAGAAAAATGGAGTTAACTGCGTGGTTCGTCAAGAGCACGGTACAGATATCGATGCAGCTTGTGGACAATTGCGTTCAAACACTATGAAACGCGACCGTCAAAAAGCAGTGGCAGAAGCTTCTGGTAAATCAGAAGGTAAGTAAGATGTTTCAGCTTAAGACTTGGGTAGATAAGGACGGAGAACTAACACCAAAAGGAAGAAAGCTAAGCCAAGTTTTGGTCTGTGCTTATCTCCTTTGTTTAGTGCTCCTATGTTGGACACCCCAGTACGGGCTAGTTGAAGGTGTTGAAACCCCTGGTATTCAACATTTTGGTCGTGTCGTGGTCTTATTAACCCCATTCAATAGTTTGACTAACTTTTATCAGCTAGATAGTCTTAAAGAGATTGTCTTTGTGCTTGGGCAAAATGTGACCAACATTTTCTTGCTGAGTCCGCTGATTTTAGGGCTTTTAGCCTTGTACCCCAGATTCAGGTCTTGGAAAAAGGTCCTTTTAGCGACCTTTGTCATGTCTTTGAGTTAGATGATTTATGGACCAATACTTTAGGAGGTTTGCTGGCATTAGCTGCCTACCGCCTCCTTGTGAAACTGATTCAAACGCATTTTAAAGAGTAAAAAACCTGGGAGCCTATGTGTCCCAGGTTTCACTTATTTTCTATCATACAAATACAACACATTCAAAAGAGGGAAAAATGAATAAACACGTTTGGAGAAACAATGAAACACTTAATGATGACAGTAGTCACCGTATTAACGTTAGGAGTAACAATGACGATGGTTAAGGCAGATACTTATCAAAGTGGTCGTGATGCCGATATCATGCGAGAAAGAGGACAGGTTTGGAATTATTCTGAGCCTAAGAGAGAGCCTCAATTAGCCAACTACAACACCGATGGTCGCTATCTCAGTGAGGCTACTAACTTTGAATTGTACAATTTTGTCAGAGAGTATAAGACATCTGATGAAATCAGACGCATTTGGAGCCCTAAGAAAGATGAATCAGTTATCCATGATAAGGATAGTTACTCTATGGATGGTGGGAACAAGGTATATAATTTTGATTCCTTTGCTTATCAATTACCAGAGTCTACTGATTTTGGGAAGTTATCTTATATTGGTCACTTTCAGTTAGAAGATGGCACAATCTATCGCTATTGGAAGTAACCTTAGCATACGAGACTTATACGAGGTCTATTATTAACCATTTGTAAGGATAGGAGGAGTAACTTGTCTTTTAAAGAATCAATCATTGCAAAACTTTGGTGGTTTTTCAAGTTGGAAAAACGCCGGTATATTGTCGGGATTTTGGCACTGAGTCTGGTTTCGGTTCTCAATCTGATTCCTCCTATGGTTATGGGACGGGTCATTGATGCTATCACATCGGGAAAATTGACCAATCAGATTTTGCTTCTGAATCTCGTTTATTTGCTTTTGGCAGCTTTGGGGATGTACTATTTGCGCTATGTTTGGCGCATGTATATCTTGGCGACTTCTTATCGCTTAGGCCAGATTATGCGTTCACGCCTATTTGAGCATTTTACCAAGATGTCGCCTTCTTTTTATCAAAAGTACCGAACTGGGGACCTCATGGCCCATGCAACCAATGATATCAACTCTTTAACCCGCTTGGCTGGTGGGGGTGTCATGTCAGCCGTGGATGCCTCTATCACAGCCTTGGTAACCCTAATCACTATGTTTTTCAGCATTTCCTGGCAGATGACACTAGTGGCTGTCTTACCCCTCCCTTTCATGGCTTTTGCGACTAGTCGTCTGGGCCGTAAGACCCATAAAGCTTTTGGAGAATCCCAGGCAGCCTTTTCAGAACTTAATAATAAGGTTCAAGAGTCGGTATCAGGAATCAAGGTAACCAAGTCTTTTGGCTATCAGGAGGCTGAGCTTCAGTCCTTCCAAGAGACCAATAAGATGACCTTTAAAAAGAATATGCATACCATGAAGTATGACAGCCTTTTTGATCCTTTGGTCTTACTCTTTGTTGGCTCATCCTATGTTTTGACCCTTCTTGTCGGGGCCTTTATGATTCAGGCTGGTCAGATAACGGTCGGAAATTTGGTAACCTTCATTACCTATTTGGACATGCTGGTTTGGCCCCTAATGGCCATTGGCTTCCTCTTTAATATCACACAGAGAGGAAATGTGTCCTACCAACGTATTGAAAATCTTCTGGAGCAGGAATCAGATGTTCAAGATCCTGCGCATCCTCTCCCAAGTATTGAAAATGGTCGCTTAGAATATGCGATTGACCGCTTTGCTTTTGAGGATGAGGATACTTTGAGAGATATTCATTTCACCTTGGACAAGGGGCAAACCCTTGGCTTGGTTGGGCAGACTGGCTCAGGAAAGACGGCTCTTGTTAAGTTGCTCTTGCGGGAGCACGATGTTAATCAAGGAGCCATCTATTTGAATGGTCATGACATCCGAGACTATCGCCTATCAGACTTGCGTAGCTTGATGGGTTATGTTCCTCAAGACCAGTTTCTCTTTGCTAGTTCCATTTTAGACAATGTCCGCTTTGGTAATCCTGATCTCTCCTTTGACAAGGTAGAAGAAGCGACTAAGTTGGCTCAAGTTTATGAGGATATCAAGGCTATGCCTGAAGGCTTTGAAACAATCATTGGTGAAAAGGGTGTCAGCCTATCAGGTGGTCAAAAACAACGTCTGGCCATGAGTCGGGCTATGATTCTGGATCCAGATATTTTGATTTTGGACGACTCCCTATCTGCGGTTGATGCTAAGACAGAACATGCTATTATTGACAATCTCAAACATACCCGCAAGGATAAGACGACGATCATTACCGCCCATCGTCTTAGTGCGGTGGTGCACGCTGACCTCATCTTGGTCATGCAGAATGGTCGTATCATTGAACGTGGCCGTCATGAGGATTTGCTAGCTCAGGGTGGTTGGTATGCCAAGACCTATGAGTCTCAACAGTTAGAAATGGAAGGAGGAGAAGAAGATGATGCCTAATCAAAACCAATGGTCTGTGTTTAAGCGTCTCTTGACCTATCTCAAGCCTTACAAATTCTTGACCTTTCTAGCTTTAGCCTTCCTCTTGTCCACAACGGTTATCAAGAGTATTATTCCCCTTGTGGCTTCTTATTTTATCGACCACTATCTTCATGATATGAATCAGGCGGCAAGCTTAATTCTGATTGGTTACTATGGTCTTTATCTCTTGCAGACGCTAGTCCAGTATTTGGGAAATCTCTTTTTTGCGCGTGTGTCCTACAGTATTGTCAGGGATATTCGCCGAGATGCCTTTGCTAATATGGAGAAACTGGGTATGTCCTACTTTGACAAAACTCCAGCAGGCTCTATCGTTTCTCGCTTAACCAATGATACAGAGACTATTAGTGAGATGTTCTCAGGGATTCTGTCTAGCTTTATTTCGGCTATCTTTATCTTTGTTACTACCCTTTATACCATGATGATGTTGGACATTCGTCTGACTGGGCTTATTGTGCTCTTTCTTCCTCTGATTGTCCTTTTGGTTAACCTTTACCGCAAAAAATCAGTGGTTATCATTGAAAAGACCAGAGCCTTACTTTCAGATATAAATGCCAAACTGTCAGAGAGTATCGAAGGGATTCGCATTATTCAGGCCTTTAATCAAGAGAAACGCCTCAAAAAAGAGTTTGATGCTATTAATGAGGAACACTTGATTTACGCTAGCCGTTCCATGTCACTGGATTCTCTCTTTCTACGCCCAGCCATGAGCTTACTGAAGCTCCTGGGCTATGCTGTTCTCATGGCCTATTTTGGCTATCGTGGCATCTATCTAGGTATCACAGCGGGGACCATGTATGCCTTTATCCAGTACATTAATCGTCTCTTTGATCCCTTGATTGAAGTGACGCAAAACTTCTCAACCTTGCAAACCTCTATGGTCTCAGCCGGTCGGGTCTTTGCCTTGATTGACGAGCGCACCTATGAACCTGAGCAGAGAGATACAGATGCCAAGGTTACTGAGGGGAATATTCGTTTTGAAAATGTCTCCTTCTCCTATGATGGCAAGCACCAGATTTTGGATAATATTTCCTTCTCTGTCAATAAAGGTGAAACCATCGCCTTTGTCGGTTCTACAGGTTCCGGAAAATCCTCTATTATCAACGTGTTTATGCGTTTCTATGAGTTCCAATCAGGCCGAGTTCTTCTTGACGGTGTGGATATTCGCGATTATAGTCAGACAGAGCTGCGTAAGAACATTGGTCTTGTCCTTCAGGAACCCTTTCTCTATCATGGCACGGTTAAATCCAATATTGCCATGTATCAGGATTTAACTGATGAAGAGATTAAAGCAGCCGCTGAGTTTGTGGATGTCAATCACTTTATCGACAAACTTCCAGAAGGCTACGATGCTCCAGTTTCTGAACGAGGTTCAAGTTTTTCAACTGGCCAACGCCAACTTCTAGCCTTTGCTAGGACCGTTGCTAGCCAACCTAAGATTTTGATTCTGGATGAAGCGACAGCCAATATTGATTCGGAGACAGAGGCTATTGTCCAAAATTCTCTAGCAAAAATGCGTCAAGGTCGCACCACTATTGCCATTGCCCACCGCCTATCGACGATCCAAGATGCCAACTGCATCTATGTCTTAGACAAGGGTCGCATCATCGAACACGGTAGCCATGAGGAACTCCTAGCTCTCGGCGGTACCTACCACAAGATGTACAGCCTACAAGCAGGTGCAATGGAAGGAGAGTAAGATAGTTTAGAGCATAGATTCTATATTCGAAAAGATTTCTTAAAAATCAAAATCGAGTGGTGACATTTATGTCACTACTTTTTTGTTGGCCTACAACCTATAATAAAACCATAGCTTGAGAGAAAAAGCTAAAAAATAATATTTTAGGAGGTTGTTAGAATGACAACACAAACAATTAACACTTTTGAAACGCTCGATTTCGAGGCACTTGCAAACGTTGAAGGTGGAAAAGTCAATTGGGACCGCTTATCTAGTAGCGCTAGTGGTGCTGCTGAAGGGATTTACTTCTGTGCCGCATCAGGTGCCCCACTCTTTACGCTTGCACCTTATGCTATTGTAGGGTGTGGAGTTGTCGGAGCTGGTCTTGGTTATGCTTTCCCACATTAATTAAAAATTTACTAATCATGAAACTACAAAATAATAATGCAGTAGTATTACAGTTATTAAGACTAGGAAGTGCTGCAATAGTTGTTCTTCTCATTAATTTAGGTTTTTACCTTTATGGAAAAGAGACTCCGGTATGGATTCTGTTTGGATTAGGCTTGCTTACTATAATTGTAGGGTTGATCAATATTATTTTTTACCGGTTATCACAAAAACAATCAGTAACAAAAAGCTATTTGACGCTTAAACAATCATTTGGTATTTTCCTTAGTGTTTCATTGTTTGTCTTGTGTGTCGAGTTTTTCAAACTACTAACACTAACGGACTTTACGGATCGCATTATATTATTTATCTTAATGCTATTATTGATTTTATTTGATATTCTTACTTATTTTCAAGTCAAAAAATATTTTAAAAGATAAAAGGTATCTATAATCATGACTAAAAAACGCCTAGTGTCTCTAATGATGTCTATGGGCTTCATCCTTGTTGCCTTACATAACTTGGGAGAAAAACTGAGTTTTGGACTTCAATGCCTAAATCTTATTGGGTTATGTCTTTTTCTCTTTCTTATGTGTACGATTATCAAGGATATAAGGTCAGACAAGTAGTGACATAAATGTCACTACTTTTTTATCGGCTTCCAATCTATAATAAAAATCATAGCTTTGCACAGATAGCTAAAAACACTTTAAGGAGAAAAGTATGTTCAAAAACTCAAAACCGTATTTACTGGCTACCATTCTCATCGGAATGGGCCTTGCTAATCTATTTAGAAGTTTGGATGCAGTCCACCATACCATTAACTTGTTGGGGATAACCTTGCTTCTTTATAGTCTGCTTTTTAAAAAATGGGCACAGTTTAAAAAGTAACTTGTGGCCCCTTTGAACGTGAGGTGCTTGCAAATGCTTATTTTTGATGTTCCCGAAGTAAAATTATTCTTGCTAATGATAGCGGAGATTGTATTATATTTGATTGCTTTTCTTTGTAATAGAAAAAACAAAGATATGTATATTCGCTTATTTAAAGTATCAGTACTAATGACGCTATTGTATTACATCTCCAGTAGAATTTAATCGCTAAGGTCTTTTTTGAGATCTTACAGCAGTATAAAAAAATACAGAAAGGAATAGAGTTTAATGTAATAGCTTATTCAGTTTACAAGACTGACTGAGGTTATTCATAGCTTAATTGTTTTATCATGAAGTTAAAGAATATTAGTTCGAGAGTGTTGCGATTTTTTAGGACAATCACTGCTACCTTGGCAGTTTTCCTTATAAGTATCAGTATTTCTCTCTATAAGAGCAAGACTTCGCCAGAGATTTGGTTAGCAGTCGGAGCACTAGCTTTAGTAGTCATTTTTGTTAATGGACTGCTCTACTGTATTCTTAAGAAGCGTCCAGATTCAGTAAATCCGTTAACAATACGGCAGTCCTTCCTTGTCTTTCTTGTCATCTCATTGCTAGTGCTTTGTGTAGAGTTTTACACATTACTAACATTCAGTGATACCACAGACCGTATAGTACTAGCCGTATTAATGCTTTTGTTAATCCTCTGTGATTTTCTAGCTTACTTGCAAGTCAAAAGATATTTTAAAAGATAGAAAATATAGTAACTGTTTGTGACATTATTCAATTTACGTTGCATAAAAGTGTTATAATAAGAAAGTGATTAATGAAACATGTGAAAATTAGAGTGAATTTCCAATGTTTGAAGGATAGTCTTCTATCGTATAGACAAAACTTGCAGGGGCTGGGTCTTCAAAAAATGTCATGAAAGGAGGATTACTATTTGAAACAATCACTTATTTCTAGAAAATATATTAAATTTATCGTGCAAGTTATTTTGGCTGTCTGTATTCAATGTGTGATAATATTTTTCTGGCATCAAGAAAGGACATTTTTATTTTACACCTTGTCACTCTATGTTTCTTTATCGCTCTCTGATGATCTTAGTCAGTTGATTTTTAGAAACGATAAGTGATGTATTTGTTTTAAGCAGCATGGAAAGTGACAGATTCGTGTCTTTAGCCATGCTAGATTCAGAATAATAGCCAATCATTCTTTAGATAACGCCCTAGTAGTTTATGTAAATGACTCTAGTAGAAAAGGAATTACTATGGTGATATTACAAAAATTTAGTTCTGCTGTGTTACGTTCGTTACGTTTCCTATCAGCAATCCTAGGAGTAGTCATTTGGAATATAGCTTTAAATGCTCTATCTAGTCAGCATCCAATCTGGATTTGGCTACCATTCGGGACATATAGCCACTTTTTGGGACGCTGGCTTTTAAATGACTATCAGGGTGCTATACTAAAGATGTGATTGAAAAATTAGTTGAAAGAAATAAGGAGGTTTTCTTAATGACAGGACTTAAATGGTTTGCAGGAGGCAAAGAGAGACGAGAACAAGCAGTAGCTATCATCGATGAAGTAATTGAAACGATTGGAGATAAGCCAGATTATGCTGATTTGAAGCAGGTCCTGAACTCCTACCGAACGGAACTTGCAGATTCTCGTTCAGCCACTCCCTATATCTTAAGCAGGATGTCACTGGAAATATCCGAAGTGGTCAGAAAGAACCAGCTAACCTTGTCTCCCTTTATCGAGGAGCGAATGGCAGAGTTGCGAAAATTGCTAGCGATTCGTTATGGCTATTGATGTCATTAGGGAGGATTTCTTGGTTTTAAGGTTGAGTTGTCCATTGAGAAAAGGAAGATGGGGCAAAAAGGTTCTTTTCCAACCTGTTGAGGAGCAGAGAAAGACCCTTAAGTTCTAGTTATGATTATGCCAAGCGGACAAGTGATTGTGATGAAAGGAGAGTGCGATGCCTTATCTTAACCGACTTCGTTCAGGAACGTTACTTTATTTACGACTCATGGTTGTTGCCTTTGGTTTGATATGTGGAAATATTGGTTTAGAATTATTATATAATGGTTCTTCTTTCTTATTTTGGCTGCCTCTGGCATTGCTATCAATCTTTTGCTTGTGTTGCCATTGTTGATTAAGCGAGAGCTTGACCGTCGTCCACTTGAAGAACGACAGTTTACTCTTAAACAAATTTACGCTGGCATGGGCTTGGCACATTTGGCTATTATTTTAGCTGGTATTTATCGTTTGCTGACGGTGAGAGATGCCGAATGGAGCTTAATCATTATTGTTGTGATTGTTTTGGATATTTGTTTACTAGCTTTTCTGACACCTAGAGTGCTTAAAATCATTAAACAAAGTGAACGAGGTTAGAATCGCAGTTTATGATAGACGTGCTTATAAAGATAGCGAGGCTGTAAGTGCTTATCTATGCTTTGGTAACTTTCTAGGTATTGTAAAAACTTTCTGTTTGAGAGAAGTGTGAGGTTTAAGTTTTATGTCAAAAAATCTACGTGCCCTTACGGCCATTGTTTTGTCCCAATTACTTATTGAGTGGATGGGATTCTTTTTAGGTATTCCTCTAAGTAAGATTCTGGTTTTAACAGTACTTAGCAGTCTAGTAGAGATCTTGATGCATCTTTTCCTAAGTAAAAAATCTAAAGTTACTTTGGGTGATAAAGAGATATGGCATCAATACTTTTTATTCGTTAAGAAGACGCTGTGGTTCTCTATTTTATTAGTTGCAATTTTTCTTTTTTATTCGATAATCAAATCTGATAGCTTTATGCTCTATTTTTACTGGCATATCTTTGTATTATTCCATTGTCTTGGATATATCATTTGTTTAAATAACATTAAAATGAATCGTAAAAATTGAAGCCTAAATCTTGTTTATTTCCACACAATCAAAAAATCCCATGAGAGTTCTCATCCTATGGGATTTTTTTGTTATAAAAAGCTAATAAGGCAATGTCATCTGACTTTGGCTTAGGTCCACAGTTAATTCGTAGTCACTATTGTCACGAATGGTGTGCTCAAAGTCTGTGGTATAGAGAACAAGTCGGAGTTTGTCGCCCTTGTTGAGTTTGTAGATGGTTGGTTGCAAATCCAAACCGATAGTCATCCATTCATTTGGAGTGACATCCTCAATGGTGAGGAGGTCTTTACGATTTTGCAGGTTAAGGTGTCCCTTGGTAATGACACGGTATTTTGCCTGCTTGAATGGCAATTCACGTAAGGCTTCTTCCTTGAATAGACGGCCGTTATCTAGATTCATGCGTTTGAGTGCGGGAATAGGTGCGAGATACTTCTTGTCACCGATTTCTAGAACTTGGGCCGAAATGAGACCACGGTTTGTGTTAGACTTAACCTTGAGCTCTAGGTGGACACGACCATTGATTTGGATATCTTGGTCCAGTTCAAAGTCCAAGGTGATGGCGTTGGCTTTGTCTGCAAAGAGGTCATCCTTGAAGCTTTGGTAAGCTTTACCGTATTTGGTGAAGGTTTCCTCTTCATAATGGTTAGCGATGCTAGCTTCAGTCTCACCAAACTGAATGTTTTTACCATTGTCGTGTCCAAAGTTATCGAGGACTTCCCAGGTCTGTTCAGACTGGTTATTTTGCCAGATAACAGTAGGCAGTGTGTAGCCATTCTCCAAACCAAGGAGTTTCTGACAAATCAAGGCGTTCATGCTTTCTCGGAAGTCAATAGACTGCCAAGCATTCATGTAAACGTGGGCACCATTGTGGAAGAAGAGGTGTTTTTCAAGAGTGTCAGGAAGAGCATTGAACATTTGATAGACGTTAATCGGTTTGACGTTCCAGTCTTGGCTACCATGTGTAAAGACAACAGTAGCTTTAACACGGTCTGCGAACTGCACATAGTTACGGTCATGCCAGAACTGGCTATAATCACCATGCTTACGATCAATGGCTGTGCTTAGTTCTTTGAGGTAGGCTTGGTAGTCTTTTTGGTGGCGTAGGTATTCTCCAGCTAATAGGGCACGAGAATAGGTAAATTCAGTCAAGGTGTCGAGATCTTCACCAGGGTATCCTCCAGGACTGACGAGGAGTCCATTTTCACGATAGTAGTCGTACCAAGAAGAAATACCTGCTTCAGCGATGACCATCTCCAAACCGTCGACACCAGTTGTAGCAAGGGCGTTGGACATGGTACCTAAGTATGAAAGTCCGGTAGTAGTCACCTTACCAGATGCCCAATCTGCAGTGATGGTATGCTGTCTACTACGGCTAGTAAAGGCGCGTGCACGACCATTGAGCCAGTCGATGACAGCTTTATAGGCCAGAACCTGTTGATAGTCTCCAGAGGTCATGAAACCTTCTGAGTTGAAGGTACCAACACCGGATACATAGATAGAGGCCACACCACGAGCTAACATGTAATCGTTGAGTGTGTAGGTATCTGTGTGAGCAAAACGCTCCTGAGCTTTTGTGACAGGATTGATAGGCATAAGGTCTGCCTCTGGTACCTTGATTTCAGGTTGTCTAAGAGAGATTTCACCTGCTGGTTTGACGAGCAAGTCTCCCTCCATCTTGTGGGTGAGCTTATCTGAAGCAGGCTCATTAGTCCCTTGTTGATAAGGACTTGCGGTCATCATGGCTGGAACTGGGAAGTCTACATTAGGACGTAAGATAGTCACCTTGACCAAGTCTAACTGCCCGTCTTTATCAGTATCTACAGGTGTTTCGACATAAACCACTTCACGGTGAAGCTGATTAGTGTCAAATGTTGCTAAGCTCTTACCATTAAAGAAGACGTAGTCATTACTTACAGGGATTAAATCCTGAGCTACTAACTGATCAATTAAGGTATTGCCAGACTGTGTGCGTGTCGCCAACAATTGATGCAGGTTGTTAAGACTACCATCAAAAGTGATTGGAAAGGCCATTTTCTCTAGGAAAGCCGCACTGTCTGTAAAGTCCACATTAGGGACAAATCCTAGCAGTTGAAGAGCCACCAAACCAAAGACATCAGCAGTCAAAGAACGGTCTGATTGGAAGAAGGTTAGGAGGTCAGTCTCTGAATCAGCAATCCAATTTTTCAAAGCCAAATCAGTATCTTCAAAGAAAAGGAAGTGCTTGCGAACAAAGGCTTCAAAATTGGCTTTGGCACTAGCATCTAGAGAGACTTCAAAGCCCAAAGAACGGAGTTCCTGACAAGCTATTTCAGGACTAACAGGGATGTAACTAAACTGGTTAAATTTCATATTTAAAAACCTCAAAAATAATACGTAAACATTTCAGAAATATCTTTACATCAGACATTATACTTGATAAAATGATAGATGTCTAAATTATTGTAAAATCGAAAGGAAATAAAGAGACAAATGAATGATTTTCTAAAAGAAGCGTTCACCAGTGAATGGGTTTTGAAATACCTCACTGAGTTTATCGCGACTGCTTTTCTTGTAGCACTTGGTAATGGTGCTGTTGCCAACGTTGAGCTTAAGGGAACAAAAGGTAACAAATCTGGTTGGATTGTAATTGCCTTTGGTTATGGTTTTGGTGTTATGATGCCAGCCCTTATGTTTGGTGATGTTTCTGGTAACCACATCAACCCTGCCTTCACACTTGGACTTGCTGCATCTGGCTTGTTCTCATGGGTAGGTGTTCCTGGATACCTTATTGCACAACTTCTTGGTGCCTTTGTAGGTCAAGCTATCGTGGTTTGGGTTCACCAACCTTACTATGTACAAACTGAGAACCCTAACAATATTCTTGGTACCTTCTCAACGATCTCAGCAGTTGACGATCATGATGATACTCCAGAAAATCGTAATCGTGCATGGGCTAACGGTTTTGCCAATGAGTTTGCAGGTTCATTCCTTCTCTTCTTTGGTGCCCTTGCCTTGACTAACAACTACTTTGGTCACAAATTGGTCTCACAAGCAGTCCAATATGGGTATGATAAAGAAGCTGTAACAGGCCAAATGGCGAATGGATCTCTTGCTGTAGCTCACATCGGTGTTGGTTTCTTGGTTTGTGCCTTGGTTCTATCATTTGGTGGACCTACAGGACCAGCCCTTAACCCAGCCCGTGACTTGATGCCACGTCTTCTTCACCACATCTTGCCAACATCAGTTCTTGGTGAGCACAAAGGTGATTCTAAATGGTGGTATGCTTGGGTTCCAGTTGTAGCTCCAATCCTTGCAGGAATTTTGGCTGTATACTTGTTCAAAGCCCTCTACCTTTAATCAATAACAAAAAATCTGAAGTTAGTGCTTCAGATTTTTTTACGCTAAAAATTTTGAAAGTAGCAAAAAAACTGAGAAAGTTTTCTCAGTTACATAGGAGTAGTTATAACTAGGATTGTAGCACCTAAGGTGAAAAGATTCCATAGGACATGAAGTGAGATAGCAGCTGATAGATTTTCTCTTTTTTGGTAAATCATAGAGAGAGACAAGCCCATTCCAATATAAAGGAGGAGGTGGGCAAGGTTGGTAGGCATATGGAATAGGCAAAAGAGACCAGTACTCACTAAAACAGCAACTGTCGAATAAGGAGCCAGCCAAGAGAAAATCCACTTGCGAAAGAGTAGCTCTTGTAAGAAGGCTGTGGTCATCATGCCAATGGCTACTGGTAGGATAGGCGTTGTCGTAAGAGTTCTTTGAAGTTCTGCATGGTAGTTGGTGTGAGTCAGTAGCATAAGATTGCTCCCAATAACTCCCATCAGAAAAATAAGCACAAAGCCCCAGATAATAGCTTTAGTATCCTTTCGGTCTAGTTTAAAGCGAGTAAGCAAACCTTCATTTTTAGCCCAAAGATAGGTAATGTAAAAAATAATGAGATTGACAGCGATAATTCCCCAGCTTTCAAGGCTAGTGAAGGTCAACCCAGTCTGATTGTTATACGACGTTGTCATACCTAAAGCCAGGTTTGGGATAGCTATCATCAGCAGTAAAAAGAGTCCCTGATAGGTATGTCTAAACGCCAAATGATTGACGAGAGTTTTCATAGTCTCTATTATACTCTAAAATGAGGAAATAGCTAGTCCTAAGGTAAATATAATATAATGATTTTCATAATTTATGTGAAAGAATGTGAAAAAATTACAATCCTGTTTTTTCTTAGGAAAATCCTTGTCACACAGGCTCTTTTCGGATAAAATATAAAAGAATGGAGGTTGTCATGACGCAATCAGGGAATTTTAAGTTTCACACACCAATCTTTCGTGTGAATAACAGACAAGAAAATATTGATTTTTACCAAAATACATTAGGATTTAAGCTTTTGACTGAGGAAAATGCCCTTGCTGTCTTCACAGATTGGACAGACCGTAACTCACTTTTTGTGATTGAGGAGTCACCAGCTTACCGTTGCCGTGCGGTTGAAGGCCCTAAGAAAATTAATAAAGTGGTTATCAAGGTTTCAGATCCACTTGAGATTGAGTACCTTTTGGCGCGTGATGATCACCAAGCCAAGGCTATTTTCCAAGGGGAAAAAGGGTATGCTTTTGAAACAATCTCACCTGAGAATGGTCTTATTTTGATGCATGCCGAAGATGACTTGTCTACTCTCAAGACAGTTGAATACGCAGATGTTGAAGAAAAAGAAGATTTCAAAGGAGTGTCAGACTTTACGGTCGAGTCTTTGACCTTGAACGTTGTTGATACAGCTCAAGCAGCTTTCTTTTACGACAATCTTTTTGGCGAAGAATTGCCTTTGTCTATCCACTTTGAGAAAGCAGAAGGTCCTGACCTCCAAGTGAGTCCAGACCAGACTTGGGATTTGGAAATTCTAGAATTTAAGGTAGCTGAAGACTATGACTTGGTTGCCTTGCATGAGAAACTTGAAAAGGAACAGTTCTCAAGTTATCTAGATACTAAAGAAAGCCTACTCGCACTGACTGATATGAGTAATATTGAGGTTTGGCTAACAAAATAATGACTAATTTTAAACAAACATTGTCAACAATTACAGACTACATCAAGGCTGACATCTTCCCGGGTGCCAGCCTTGCACTTTATGACGGACAAGATTGGCAGGAGCATTATCTAGGAACTCAGGATGGAAATATTCCGGTAGTTCCAGGACTGACCTATGATCTAGCCAGTGTTTCCAAGGTGGTAGGAGTAGGGACCCTCTGTCTTTTCTACTTGCAGATGGGAAAATTGGACTTGGACGAGAAACTATCGACCTATTATCCTGCAGTAGTGGATAAGACGCTAACCCTTCGTCAGCTTCTTTCTCATAGTAGCGGCATTGATCCTTTTATTCCAAACCGTGATGAGTTAGACCAAGCTGGCTTGATTTCTGCTATTAATGCCATCAAAGTTAAGGATGATAAACCTTTCTTGTATACCGATATTAATTTTATTCTCCTAGGCTTGATGCTTGAGAAAGTCTCTGGACAAACACTGGATAAGCTCTTTGACAGCGAGATTTTTCAGCCGTTTGGTATATCTGAAACACGGTTTGGGCCAGTTGAGGTTGCTGTTCCAACTGTTGAGGGAATTCCGGGAGGAACTGTTCACGATCCCAAGGCTCGAGTGCTCAAAGAGCATACAGGTTCAGCAGGCCTCTTTTCAACCCTAAAGGACTTGGAAATCTTTGTTGACCATTATTTGACGGATGATTTTGCTAAAAATCTGACGCAGAATATCAGCCAATCCAATAAGGAACGTAGTGTCGCTTGGGACCTCCAAGGCGATTGGATTCTTCATACTGGTTATACAGGTACCTTTGTGCTTATCAATATCCCAGCTCAACGTGCAGCTATTTTCCTCAGTAATCGTACTTACTACAAGGATGAGAGAGCTCAATGGATTAAAGACAGAGATGTTTTAATTGAGATAATGAAAAAGGAGCTGATTCGTGAAACGGTCGAGTAGACATTCTAAGGAAAGCAAACTTGTCCCTTGTTTTTTGAGTCTCCTCTTTTGTGTGCTTAACGGGAGTAGTATCTTTGTCTGTGGTATGTGTTTTGGGGTGATGGTCGACTTGTTGGCATTTGATAAAGATTCCTTCTATTTAGGTGTTCTTGTATTTTCTTGTATAGTAGTCCCTATAATCGCTTCTTCTTATATCTTGATAAGAGAGATACTATACAAATTGATTCATTGCCTTGGTTATCGTGCCCAACCTGATTTGAAAGTCATTCGTATGAGGAGAGGATTTGATATTCACTTTCCTGTATTTGAAAAGTACAGTCAGGACTATAAGTTACTCTACAAGAAGCGTTCCAAGAAGCTTCAAATAGGGTATTTGCTTATATGTTTAGGATACTTTAGTGGACTTAGCCTTATAATGATTACCTTTACAGTTCTATTGAGAGGACTGTTTGAGCTCCTAGAACTAGAATCAAAACTGTCATCTTCTGAATATAAACAATTTCTTGGTTTTTTGGTCTGCATGGGAGTGTTTGTCCTTCTTTTTAAAGGGCAGAAATACTGGAAAAAGATCGTAGAGACATTAAAGAAAAGAGAATATGTATCAGTTCTTGCTGTCGAGCATGGTTATCCTATATTTGCGACAAAAGAAGAAGCTTAAGCAGTAGGTCAACTGCTTAAGCTTTTTTACTTAGTAAGGATTTTTCAACAGTAATGTGTTGGATACCAGCTTCTTCAAAGATCTTACCGACTTCTTGATAGCCATTGTTGCGGTAGAACTTAAGTGCACCGAGTTGAGCATGGAGAGAAATAGTCTGGAAGCCTTGTTCTTGTGCAAAATCTTCAGCTTCTTTTAGGAGAATGCTCCCCAGACCTTGACCTTGGTAGGCATCGAGTACCGCCATACGTTGGAGCGTAAGCTGAGTCAAGTCTTTATTCGGTAGTAGGCGTACGGTTGCTGCTGCCTTGCCTTTGTCATCATATAGAACAAAGTGGATGCAGTAGGCTTCATTCGCATCAATCTCGATGGAGCGAGGAACACCTTGCCCCTTAACAAAAACAGTGTTTCGGATGGCTACGGCATCGAGGTAAGTTTCTGAGAGTGTATCTCTTGTATGTTTGATAATCATAGGGCAAGTGTAACAAAGTCTATAACTAATTGTCAACGAAAAAAAGCCCGATGCGAGGAGTTATCATCAAGCTTTTTATCTTGCTTTATTCTTTAATTTGTCGACCGTTTGTATCTTGGATAGGGCGGTTATTTTCAAATCCAAGGGTTTGGGTGAATTTTTCCACTTGTTCCTTGCTAACGGTTTCTTGATTCTTGAAGACAATCCAGTTAACACCCTCAGTACATGGCGGTGTTGTCAAGGAACCTTCGAAGTTGTAGTAGTCCTTGTCTTCAGGATAGAAATCATATAGTGAGATAGCCTGAGGAAGCTCAGTTTCTGTATTGGCCGCCTGAGGCATTTTATCCCATATTTGTTTTAAGGCTTGATTTTCATCGCCATAATTATAGAGAACCGAGACAACTGTGATTTTCCCATTATCTGTCTTATAGACGAAGTGCCCCTCTAGAGGATAAGTATGACCATCAATTTCATTCTCACTAGGTGCGTGAAAATGGAACTGCTGTAATTTATAGACATCATCACCAATCGTTAGGGTATTCTTTGGATTTTTAAAGCTGACTTCAATCGTATGCCCGTTATTTTCAACTTGAGCTTCTGATTCTTGATTATTAAGGTTTAGTTCTGGAAGATCAACGTCCTCAGCACCGGTGATATTGATCGGAGATTGTTCTTTACCATTTTTGCTGAGTTCATAATCTTTAGAAAGGTCACCCCAATGGTCTGGACCAGTAGAGCCAGTATAACCCCATTGAACGTCCTTGGACTTTGAGTTTTTGGTTTTTGTCTCGGATTGGCAGGCTACGAGTAGGACTGTACTTGCTACGAGAGCTACTAATCCAATTAGCTTAAAACTTTTCTTATTCATCTTTCTTCCTTGTACTCTTTTATTTTATTGTCATACTAGTTGACCTGTTATTTGTAAACTAGCAGTTAGACAGTGATAGAGTGTCATTTCTCTGAGGTGCTTCTGAGAGTGAAGTGTTTGGAGAAACCAAACGGAAACGCTTTTATTTTATAGCTTATCTTATAAAAAGTCAAATGTAAATGATAGTAGTTTTAGAAAAATGTAATGAAAACTAGTTTTTTGCAAAAATAAAAGAACCCGCTATTGCGAGCTCTTTATTTGTTTTATCCCAAAGCGTCGTCCATTGAAAGAACTTCGTGGAAGACACGTTGTGTCAATTCAGTTTTTTGTTCTGGAGTGAGGTATTTAGTGTTTACACAGTATCCAGAGATACGTACGATAACATCTTCACCGCTCATAATCTTTTCGTAAACGTCTGACAAGTCCATAACGTTCAAGTTAACGTGTTGTCCACCGTTTTCGAAGTATCCGTCAAGGATAGTTACGAGGTTGTCAACTTGTTCGTCGTGAGTCTTACCAAGAGCACGAGGTGATACTTGAGTTGTCAATGAGATACCATCAGCTGCGTAACCGAAGTCAAGGCTTGCAAGTGAGTTCAAGTTTTGCAACCATCCACCTTTAGCTTTGTTAGATGGGTTAGCACCTGGTGAGAAGAATTCCAATTTAGACAAGTTCACTGAACCATCTTCGTTGAGGTATACCCCTTTGTGAACTGGAGAGTTACCAGTTTGTTTAGAGTAAGCAACGTTAGAAGTGATTGTAAGAAGTGAAACTGTAGCTTCTGCATCTTTGTAGAGTTTGTGGCTACGAAGACGAGTAGTGTAAGCTTCGATCAACCATTCTGCCAATTCGTTTGAACGTGGGTCATCTTCACCCCAACGTGGGTATTCACCGATTGTTTCGTAGTCGTAGATGTAGCCATCTTCGTCACGGATTGGTTTAACTGTAGCGTATTTGATTGCTGACAATGTATCGACAGTATTTGCGAAACCACAGATACCGAATCCCATGTTAGCACGTTGTTTAGTTGGCAAGAAGGCCATTTGAACAGCTTCGTAGTTGTACTTATCAGTCATGTAGTGGATGATGTTAAGAGCATCTACGTAAGTGTCAGTCAACCAGTCAAGAGATTTTTCGAAGTTAGCTTTAACAGTGTCAAAGTCAAGAACTTCGTCACGAACTGGTTCGATGTCAAATACTTTATAGTCTTTATGAACATCGTCGTAACCACCGTTCAAACCAGTAAGAAGGGCTTTAAGCACGTTAACACGAGCACCGAAGTATTGGATGTTGTGACGTTGTTCTTCGTTTTCTGGGTCAAGTGGTGATACACAACATGAGATACAGCTCATTTCACCGTATCCGTCTTTAGCCATAGTAGTCACACCTTCGTATTGGATAGAAGAGTGTTTGTGGCTCATGTGCATACAGTAGCGACGGAATGAGTAAGGCAATTTGTCAGTCCAAAGAACTGTCAAGTTTGGTTCTGGAGAGTTACCGATATTGTCAAGAGTGTTCAAGAAACGGTAGTCCATCTTAGTAACACGGTGACGTCCGTCAGCACCCATACCAGCCATAGAAGTTGTGATGAATGTTGGGTCACCTGAGTACAATTGGTCGTAAGCTTTTGTACGAGCAAACTTAACTGTACGAAGTTTCATAACGAAATCATCAACGAATTCTTGGATTTCTGATTCAGTGTAAGTACCACGAGCAAGGTCACGTTCTGCATAGATATCAAGAACGATTGGCACACGTCCAAGAGATGTAGCGGCACCGTTGATCACACGACATACTGCCATGAAGGCGATGTTTGTCCATTGGATAGCTTCTTTAGTATCGAAGGCTGGACGACGAACGTCTACTCCGTAAAGGTCACCAAGGCGAACAACGTCTTGAAGTGCTTGGTATTGAAGGTTAACTTCTTCACGAAGACGGATAGTTTCTTCGTCGATTTCTTTGATAGCATTCCAGTCGTTAACTTTTTCTTGCATCAAGTAGTCAGCACCGTAAAGGGCAAGACGAGCATAAACCCCGATGATACGTCCACGTGAGTAAGCATCTGGAAGACCAGTAACTGTGTGAGCGTGACGTGCACGACGGATGTTTGAAGTGTAAGCACGGAAGATACCATCGTTAACTGTAGTTACGTATTTTGTGAAAATTTCGTGTACAGCTGGATCTGGTTCATAACCGTGTTCTTTCAAAGCAGTTTCCGCCATACGGATACCACCTTTAGGCATGAAGTTCAATTTGAAGAGCTCATCATTTTGGATACCATAGATAAGTTCATCTTCTTTTGAAATGTATCCTGCGTCAATGTCAGCGATTGAAGTTGGACGAGTATCCATTGGGAAGCGTCCTTCAGCTTCATAGCCTGCTTTAGTTTCATCTACGATTTTTTTAATTTTTAGAGAGCGTTCAGTTGGTCCTGCAAGGAAGCTTTCGTCACCATCATAAGGTGTGTAGTTTGCTTGAACGAAACGTGAAACGCTAGCTTTTTCTTTCCAGTCAGTTCCTTTAAAGCCTTCCCACGCTTTTTCAAAAACATCTGTGTTAGTTTTAACCGTTGCCATAGTTTGGATCTCCTATAATTCTAGTAACAAAATCATCTGTTACATTCTCTAGAAGTATTCTATCACACAGTAACCGCTTACACAACTTTAAAACTGTGTTTTTAGAGACATTCTTTTATAATACAGTTTTGAAAACGACAAATCTGTATTATAAATTTCTGTTTTTTGGTAGATTTTGGTATCATAAGGGGAGAATGCTTTGTAGTCCCAAAGTTTTATGTGAAAAGCTTTACAATGAGATAAATCTGAGAAAGGAGGCAGGGAGCCATGTTAGAGTTTCCTCTAATAAATGATACCAGTCGGAAAATCATCCATATTGACATGGACGCCTTTTTTGCTCAGGTCGAGATGAGGGATGACCCCAGTCTTAAGGACAAACCGGTTATTATCGGTCACGACCCTAGAAAAACAGGGGGACGTGGTGTGGTATCAACCTGTAATTACGAGGCTAGAAAATATGGTGTCCATTCAGCCATGTCTTCTAAGGAAGCCTATGAACGTTGTCCTAATGCTGTCTTTATCTCAGGAAATTATAGTCATTACAGAGAGGTAGGAATGCAGATTCGTGAGATTTTTAAACGCTATACCGACTTGGTAGAGCCTATGTCTATCGACGAAGCCTATCTTGATGTGACGATAAATAAGCTTGGTATCAAATCGGCGGTTAAGGTAGCCAAACTTATCCAGTATGATATCTGGCAGGAACTTCACCTGACTTGTTCAGCAGGCGTTTCCTACAATAAATTTATCGCCAAACTAGCTTCTGATTTTCAAAAGCCTGCTGGTTTGACGGTGGTGCTTCCAGAGGAGGCTCAAGAATTTTTGGAAAAGCTACCTATTGAAAAGTTTCATGGGGTAGGTAAAAAGTCAGTTGAACGTCTTCATGACATGGAAATATACACCGGTGCCGATCTTCTGAAGATTCCTGAGATGACTCTGATTGATTGTTTTGGACGTTTTGGATTTGATCTCTTTCGAAAGGCCAGAGGGATTTCCAATAGTCCTGTCAGGCCCAATCGCGTCCGTAAATCTATCGGAAGTGAGCGAACCTACGGCAAGCTTCTTTATAATGAAGATGACATCAAGGCTGAGTTGACTAAGAATGCTAGGCGGGTAGCTGAAAGTGCTCAGAAAACTAAAAAAGTCGGTCGAATTATTGTCATCAAAGTCCGTTATTCGGATTTCTCAACCTTAACCAAGCGTATGACCTTGGACAAATCGACCCAGGATTTCGACACCATCGAAAGGATTGCTCATACCATTTTTGATCAACTGGAGGAAAATAGCAGTGGTGTTCGTCTCTTAGGTGTTACTCTGACAGGTTTGGAAGACCAAGAGGGCAGGCAGTTAGATTTGGATGATTTGGAGTCATGATATAAAACAATATAATAGGTAGAGTTTTGCTTCATACCCTGAAAAGTGACCTTGAAGAATCATCAGACCTATGCTATCTTAAATAGTAACCAATAGAAATGAGGGAATAATCTTAATGAAAAAAGTTTTTACTTATCTGGGCTTGATTTTAGCAACCTGCTTGGTTCTTGTAGCCTGTGCTTCCAATAAACCAGCTGAGAAGAAAAAGGCGACACCAACTCCGACAGAACGTGCCAAGGCTGATGCGACAGTTTTAATTGATACCATGCTTGGAAAATCTAGTAACGGTTTTTCAAAACTCTACGGTGAAAATTACGAAACCTGGACTGAAACGAATGTCTTTGAAAAACAGGTTGCAGACACTATTGAAGAGAAGGGGTATACACCGGAAGAAAAGTATACGTTTAAATACATTGAAGGCTATGATGCCAAGACTCCAACTCAAGTACTTTCTAAGTTCCTTAAGGTCCGTCGTAATATGATTGGTAAGATTCAGGACTATAAGCTGAAGGATGTCAAAGTTAAGGGAAATGATGCGACAGTTACCTTTACTTCACGTTCTGTTAGTGCCTATGGAGCTGCAGCTGCTGTTCGTACTCTCCTTATGAGTCTCTATGACAACGACATAGACAAGTTGAAACAATGGAATCAAGCTGATAACAACGATGTGGAAAAAGGTAAGGCCAAAGATCTCACAACGAAATTCCTTTATGGTGAAAACTTTAACGGTGATTTGACGCAATTTAAGGACATTGATAAAGAAATATCCTATACACCTTTGACAGGTGCTGATAATCTGGAAAAGACCTTCAAGCTTACCAAAGATGATGGTGGAAACTGGACTATTTCTGTAGAAGATTATAAAGAGCTTGCCGAAGCCTTGGTCGACCATGATGAATCAGGAAGCAGAGCCGTTTACGCCGAACGCATCCATAAGAATTTGTCAGACTATCAACCTGAAGATAGTAGCGACTCAAGCAGTAAGTCATCATATAAGGATAAGTAGTGTTTTAGCAAAGATTGATTTTATCTATCACCGCCCCCAGCCCCTGGCTGGGGTTTTCTAATACCCAAATCCTAATAATTTTGTCCCTCTCATAATGTCATGAAAGCTTATTTTCCATGGTATAATGGATATTGTAGTCTGTATTCAGAATATTTCGATAAATGATTTGTCGAGTATTTTGGAAAGAATAGGTTGTGACGGTGAACTCTCATATATAGGGTATAGAGTTAGCCACATTATTTATTTTACGTGAAAGAAGCTAAGAAGTATTTGGAGGAATTGGATTGATAGTGACAGATGTCCATGATTAATGCTAGGAGATAAAATGCTAAAAACTTTGACTAATAAGATTTCAAACATGACAGGTGCTGAGATTTTACGTTTTAAAAAGAGAGAAAAGAATCACTTTCTTATTTCTATTATCTTGATAATGGCTGTGTATGTTTACGGTGGGGTTAGCAATAACCCTTTGATATATTGGTCCGCTTTTATAGTAATGGTTGTGTTGGTATTGTTGCATGTGCTTCGACTTGCTTTTATTGAAAAGGGAGTAAGGAATATTCTTTGTGAACATATTGATTTGGACAGGTATCAAAATATATTTGAACATTACTCGGCTTATGGTCAAAACAGGGCACGTAGGAGTAAATCATCACAAGCGTTTTATTTTATTAATATGGCACAGATTTACTATTTGCGGGGCGACTTTGAAGAGTCCTTAAAAATGTTAGGTGAGTTTAAACCGACAGATTTTAATAGCATACAAACACAATCCATTGCAAGGTACTATTATCTAGAATTTTTAAATAAAGTCTTTAACAGAGATAGCTATGACTTGCAACACTATGTCAGTGTCCTATCGACCATTCCTACAAAATTTCAGAACCAAAAAGAACTGATTTCCCAACAAGTAAATGTGATTAAGATGATTGATAGTATAGTAACCGAGAAAATTCCGATTACTATTTCTGTTGAATCTGGAAACAATCATCTTGAACAGGTGGAACTTTGTTACTACAAGGCGCTAAACTATCTCAACCAAAACCAACCCGAAGAAGCTAAATCCTGCTTTCAAGAAATCGTCAACGAAAATCCGGATTTGTTTTACGTGAAAGAGGCTAAGAAGTATTTGGAGGAATTAGTATGATTAAAGCAACAGAGACACAAGAACGTCAACACTTGCCTATTGGTAGTGTTGTTCGAGTCCATGGCAATGACAACAATATGATGATTACCAGTCTGTTTCCAGTAACAGAAAAAGGTGGTGAACAGGGCTACTTTGATTTTGGAGCAGTCCTTCTACCTCTTGGTGCTGTTACTAGGGATTTAATGTTCTTTAACAAAGAAGACATCGACCAGATTATTTATCTAGGCTATGTGGATGTGCATTTCCAAGAACTCATCGCAAATTATGATGAGCTTGTTGATAAGATTGAATATCCAAAATTTACAGTGCAGGAGTTCAAAGAAATGGATGACCAAAATCCTTTCAAAAAGAACTAAGTAAGAATTCAATAGAGTGAACCAACCCGAAAAGTTAGGTTTTTAGAGTTGTCACATGAGTGGCAGCTCTTTTCTATCTTGTTACTTCTACCCTCACCCCTATAACCATTTTCTATCACCACTTAGGATTTTATTATTAGACGAGTTGGGATGAAGATGGTAAACTGTTATCACTAACTATTAATGAAAGTATCGAGGAATATAGATATGAAAAAATGGCTTGCAGGTTTAGGAATTCTTGGCTTGTCGGTTTTGACTTTGGCTGCTTGTGGAAACAAGAGTGACGGTAAGGCATCTGGTGAGAAACAGACGATTACAGTTGCGACAGACTCTGATACGGCGCCTTTCACTTTCAAAAAAGGTGATGACTTCAAGGGTTATGATATTGATTTGGTCAAGGCTATTTTCAAAGATTCAGACAAGTATGAGGTTAAGTTTGTGACGACACCTTTTGATTCCATCTTGACAGGGGTGGATTCTGGACGTTATCAGATTGCGGCTAATGATTTCAACTACAATGAAGAACGTGCACAGAAATATGGTTTCTCAGATCCGATTTCACGTTCTAACTATGCCATCACTAGTGCTGAGGGGACCAAGTATACCAGCCTAGACGATTTGTCTGGTAAGACGACAGAAGTACTTCCTGGCTCTAACTATGCTCAGTTGCTTGAAAATTGGAACCATGCCAATGCGGACAAGACACCAATTACAATCAACTACGCTTCTAGCTCAACTGGTCTTTCAACACGTGTTCAACATATTCAAGAAGGAAAAATTGACTTTATCCTTTACGATGCCATTTCGTCTGAGTACATTGTCAAAGATCAAGGCTATAAGTTGGCTGTAAACAAGATTAAAGACGATATCGGTATGAAGACTGATGGTCTTGAATATCTTCTTTTCTCAAATGATAAGCAAGGTAAGGAACTCAAGACTTTTGTCAATAAACGTATCAAAGAGCTTAAGAAGGATGGAACCCTTGCCAAACTCAGCAAGGAATACTTCGGTGGCGATTACGTCAGTGATTTGAAATAAGACTGTTAAAAGTTGAGACTGCTGTCTCAGCTTTTTGACGTTAATAAAGCTGAATTATCAGTGATATGATTTCCTTATCACTTTGATAAGAAAAGACTATTTCACAGACTTTCTGAGTCGTGCTAAAATGAATATTATAAAATTTATGATAAGATATTTGAACGGTTAGCACTAGGCTAACCGACTTTTTTAGAAAGAAAGGGCGACATTGTGAAAAAGAGTATAGAAGCATTTAATCGGTCACCTTGGTATCTCCAAGTTATCCTTGGCTTGGTTGGTTTGGCAGTAGCTGTTGCTTTAGCCATTCCCTTATCATGGCTAGTGGAAATCCTTTGGGGCTATGTTTTGCAACTGGTTACGGTTGTCTTCAAATGGATTTCATCTTGGATGCCAGCTGGTAAGCTCTTCTCATGGAAGGCTGTCTTCGATGCTGTTCCTAAGATTGTGGAACGCCTGCCTTTAACTTTGGGATTGACTATTGCAGGTGCCTTCTTCGGTTTGATTTTGGCCCTTGTCTTTGCGGTTGTTAAAATCAATCGAGTACGTATCCTTTATCCAATTCAAGCCGTTTTTGTGAGCTTCTTGCGTGGGACACCAATCCTTGTACAACTCATGTTGACTTACTATGGTATTCCACTCTTCCTTCGTTACTTGAATGGTGAGTTCGGCTTAGATTGGAACATTAATGAGATTCCACCAGCTATCTTCGCTATTACAGCCTTTGCCTTTAATGAAGCAGCTTACATGAGTGAGACCATCCGTGCAGCGATTCAGGCCGTTGACGCTGGGGAAATCGAAGCTGCCCGTTCTCTTGGGATGACATCAGCACAAGTTTACCGTCGTGTCATCATTCCAAATGCGGCAGTTATTGCGACACCAAGTTTGATTAACAGTTTGATTGGTTTGACTAAGGGAACATCACTTGCCTTTAGTGCAGGTATCGTCGAAATGTATGCACAGGCTCAAATCTTGGGTGGTGCCGACTACCGTTACTTTGAACGTTATATCTCAGTTGCCCTTGTATACTGGGCAATCTCAATCTTGATTGAGTACATTGGTCGTTCGGTTGAAAATCATATGGCCATTAAGGCTCCTGAAGCGACTGACATTTCTGGAATTGGAGGTGACCGCTAATGATTAGTATCAAAAATTTGACCAAGGAATTTTCAGGACAAAAGGTTCTCGATGGCATTGATATTGACATTGAAAAGGGTGAAGTTGTGGCTCTTGTTGGTGCCTCTGGTGCAGGGAAGTCGACTATTCTTCGTAGCTTAAACTATTTGGAACAGCCTGATTCTGGTACTATTACCATTGACGATTTCAAGGTAGATTTCGAAACAATTACCAAAGAGCAAATCCTTACTCTTCGTCGTAAGTTGTCCATGGTGTTCCAACAGTTTAACCTCTTTGAACGTCGTACAGCCTTGGATAATGTTAAGGAAGGTCTCAAGATTGTTAAGAAACTTTCTGACGACGAAGCTACCAAGATTGCGAAAGAAGAGCTCGCTAAGGTTGGGCTTTCTAATCGTGAAAATCACTACCCACGTCACTTGTCAGGTGGTCAAAAGCAACGTGTGGCCTTGGCTCGTGCCCTTGCAATGAAGCCTGATGTGCTCTTGCTTGACGAACCAACATCTGCCCTTGACCCTGAGTTGGTTGGTGAGGTTGAAAAATCAATCGCTGATGCGGCTAAGTCAGGTCAGACCATGGTTTTGGTTAGTCACGACATGAACTTTGTTTATCAAGTGGCTGACAAGGTGCTTTTCCTTGAAAAAGGTCATATCCTTGAACAAGGAACACCCGATGAAATCTTTAACCATCCAAAAGAAGAACGAACAAAAGAATTTTTCGCTTCTTATTCAAAACAATATCTTTAAGATGGGATTTTTGTTACAATAGAAAAGGTAGTGGGATAGGACTACAGTTTAGTCCATAGTCAAAATCCCACAAGGATGATTAGGAACTTTTGAATGTTTCAAAGGCGACTATAGTCCAATCAGAGGCTGCATCGTGCAGTTATTACTAGTCGAATTTAGAGGTTGGAGAATGTTATCTCAGCCTTTTCTATTTCTCACTTTAGGATGATTTATGTTATTAAATATTTTTAAATTTTATCTCTTAGGCCTTGTGATTGCTTTCTTTGTGTGCTTGGTGATTGGTGCCATTTGGCTTGGATGGCGTGCGTTACGTCGTGCAGACAAAACTGTTAAGGAGCGTCAAGGTGCCCTCTATGATGCTATTATGATGTCGATGGTTTCGATTCCAGTTTTGGCATTTGCTTTTATGGCGATTCTTATCGTACTGAATGCATAATTCTAGCTTTGTTGGCACATTAGGTGTAAGATATCTCTACAAGAAAATCATATAAGGAGTTACTCATGTACGATACAATTGTTATTGGAGCTGGTCCTGCGGGGATGACTGCAGCACTTTATGCAGCTCGTGCCAACCTTAAAGTGGCAACTTTGGAGCAAGGTGCTCCTGGTGGACAGATGAATAACACGTCTGATATTGAAAATTACCCTGGTTTTGAAAGTATCTCTGGTCCAGAATTGTCAATGAAGATGTTTGAACCCTTGGAAAAATTGGGCGTTGAAAATCTTTATGGTATTGTGTCTGGTATCGAAGACAAGGGTGACTATAAAGTTGTCAAAACTGGTGATGAGGAGTACCAAACCAAGACAGTTATCATTGCGACTGGTGCCAAACACCGTCATATTGGTGTTGCTGGTGAAGAAGAGTACAACAGCCGTGGTGTTTCTTACTGTGCGGTGTGCGATGGTGCCTTCTTCCGTAATCAAGACCTCTTGGTCGTTGGTGGTGGTGACTCTGCCGTTGAAGAAGGAATTTATTTGACACGCTTTGCCAATAGCGTGACCATTGTTCACCGTCGTGATGAATTGCGTGCCCAAAAGGTTCTTCAAGACCGTGCCTTCGCCAATGAAAAGGTCAAGTTTATCTGGGATTCAGTCGTTGAAGAAATCAAAGGTGATGATATCAAGGTTCGCAGTGTTGATATCAAGAATGTCAAAACTGGTGAGGTGACTAACCACGAATTTGGCGGTGTCTTTGTTTATGTGGGACTTGATCCAGTTTCAGATTACTTGACAGGTCTTGACATCACTGACCAAGATGGTTGGGTAATTACAGATGATAAGATGGCGACACGTATTCCTGGTATCTTTGCCATTGGGGATGTCCGCCAGAAAGACCTTCGCCAAATTACAACAGCCGTAGGGGATGGTGCCACAGCTGGTATCGAAGCCTACAACTACGTGACTGCACTTGGTGATAAGTAAAATAAATGGAAACTCGGGAGGTTCTCGAGTTTTTTGTGTGGTCTTGTAGGTATTTAGCATGACTAGATTTCTTTGTGGCAACATCTATGTGTAATTTTTTGTTATAATAGAAAAGTCTTACTAAAAATCAGTAAAAACGAGGTGACCAACTTGCGTGTTGTAGCAGGTGATTTTGGCGGGCGTCCGCTTAAAACGTTAGAAGGCAAAACGACTCGTCCAACAACGGACAAGGTCAAAGGTGCTATTTTCAATATGATTGGTCCTTTCTTTGATGGAGGGCGTGTTTTGGATCTCTTTTCTGGGAGCGGTAGCCTGGCTATTGAGGCTATCAGTCGTGGTATGTCGTCTGCTGTCCTCGTGGAAAAGGATCGTCGGGCACAGGCTGTTATTCAGGAAAATATCAAGATGACCAAGAGTGAGAAGCAGTTCCAACTTTTGAAGATGGATGCAACGCGTGCATTGACACAATTGACAGGTCAATTTGACTTGGTGCTTTTAGATCCGCCTTATGCCAAAGAGCAGATTGTGGCTAATATTACTCAGTTAGAGGAGCAAGGGCTCTTGGCTGAAGAAGTTATGTTGGTTTGCGAGACGGATAAGGCTGTGGACTTGCCTGAAGAAATTTCAAACTTTGGGATTTGGAAGCAGAAAACCTATGGTATCAGTAAGGTGACCGTTTACGTGCGTTAGCCTTTGATAGGGAAGTTGTAGAAAGGAATGCTATGACAAAGATTGCTATGTTTACGGGGTCTTTTGATCCGATTACCAATGGGCATATGGATATTATTGCCAGAGCCAGCAAGCTCTTTGATGAGCTCTATATTGGACTATTTTATAATAAAGATAAGCAGGGCTTCTGGGACATTGAGACTCGCAAGCGTATCTTGGAAGAGGTTGTAGCAGATTTTCCCAATGTCAAGGTTATAACGGCTCACGATAGTCTGGCTGTAGATGTCGCCAGAGATCTTGGGGTGACTTATCTGGTTAGAGGCCTTCGTAATGCGACAGATTTTGACTATGAGGCTAATATGGATTATTTCAATAAGGGGCTGGCGCCTGAGCTTGAAACGGTTTATTTGATTGCTAGTCATGAGGTGACACCAGTGTCATCTAGTCGTGTGCGTGAGTTGATTTATTTTGAGGGGGACATTAGTTCTTATGTTCCTCAAGCAGTTGTTAAGAAAGTGGAGGCCAAGCGTGGCAAACAAGAACGAATCTAAATCACTATTAGGGAAAATGTGGCGGATTAAGTGGTGGTTATTAAGTATTTTTACGGTACTGTTCCTCCTGTTTGCTCTCTTTTTCCCGCTAAATAATTATTATGTTGAGCTTCCGGGTGGTGCTTTTGATACTAAGGAAGTCTTGACTGTAGATAAGAAAGCTGATGATTCAAAAGGATCCTACAATTTTGTGGCAGTGGCTCAAACCAAGGCGACTTTGGCCCTCATGCTCTATGCTCAGCTTAATGATTTTGCAAAGCTTCAAACGGCTGAAGAGGCGACTGGAAATTACTCTGACGAAGATTTCATGCGTATTAACCAGTTTTACATGGAGACTTCCCAAAACCAGGCGATTTATCAGGGCTTGACTCTGGCTGGTAAGGAGGCTAGCTTGGAGTATATGGGTGTTTATGTGCTTCAGGTGGCTGATGATTCTAGTTTCAAGGGTGTCCTTAATATTGCGGATACGGTGACAGCTGTCAATGGCAAGACCTTTGATAATTCTACTGACTTGATTAAATACGTCCAGGGACTTAAGTTGGGTTCAAAAGTCAAGGTCACTTATACGACAGAGGACAAAGAAAAGACTGCCACTGGTAAGATCATTAAGATTGCTAATGGTAAAAATGGTATCGGTATTGGTTTGACGGATCATACTGAGGTCAAGAGTCCTGAAAACGTGAAGTTTAAACTTGATGGTGTTGGTGGACCAAGTGCGGGGCTTATGTTTACTTTGGCTATTTACGATCAGGTGTCTGGTCAAGACCTCAAGGCTGGCCGTAAAATTGCTGGAACAGGCACTATTGAAAAGGATGGGGCTGTCGGTGATATCGGTGGGGCCTACCTCAAGGTGAAATCAGCGGCTGATAGTGGCGCAGATATTTTCTTCGTGCCAAATAATCCAGTAACTAAGGAAATGAAAAAGGCTGATCCGGATGCTAAGACTAACTATCAAGAGGCCAAGGAAGCTGCCAAGAAACTGGGGACCAAGATGAAAATCGTCCCTGTTAAAACAGCTCAAGAAGCCATTGATTATTTGAAAAAGACTAAGTAAGAAGAGAGAGTAGGACAGGCAGAAATCCATGATTTTTGTCCTAGTCTTACTCTCTTTTTAAGGTCAAAGTGTTATAATAGTCTTTATGAAAAAACGTTATAGAACAGTCAATGATTACTATCGTGAGATTTTTGGCGAAAAGATTTTCAAACTTCCTATAGATGCGGGCTTTGATTGTCCCAACCGTGATGGAACAGTGGCTCATGGTGGCTGTACCTTTTGTACGGTATCGGGGTCTGGGGACGCCATTGTAGCTCCTGAGGCACCGATTCGTGAGCAGTTTTACCATGAGATTGACTTTATGCACCGCAAGTGGCCAGAAGTTCAGAAATATCTGGTTTATTTTCAAAATTTTACCAATACCCACGCTCCGCTTGAGATTATCAAGGAACGTTACGAACAGGCTATCAATGAGCCTGGTGTTGTTGGCATCAATATCGGTACTCGCCCAGACTGTTTGCCAGATGATGTGATTGATTATCTGGCAGAACTCACAGAACGTATGCATGTGACTGTTGAACTTGGTTTGCAGACGACTTATGAAGAAACGTCAGAACTCATTAACCGAGCACACAGCTATGAACTCTATGTGGAGACGGTTAAGCGTGTGCGTGAGCGTGCGCCCAAGGCTGAAATTGTTTCGCACCTGATTAATGGATTGCCAGGGGAAACTCACGAGATGATGGTGGAAAATGTTCGCCGTTGTGTGACGGACAATGACATTCAGGGAATCAAACTCCACCTCCTCCACCTGATGACCAATACCCGTATGCAAAGAGATTACCACGAGGGGCGTCTTAAATTGCTGAGTCAGGAAGAGTATGTGTCAATCATCTGTGACCAGTTGGAAATCATCCCTAAGGATATCGTCATTCATCGGATTACTGGTGATGCGCCGCGAGATATGTTGATTGGTCCTATGTGGAGTCTCAACAAGTGGGAAGTCCTTAATGCCATTGACAAAGAGATGGAACGTCGTGACTCATGGCAAGGGTGCAAAGTAGCTAGCGAGCAGGAGGAAAAAGCATGATTAAACGACCCATTCATCTATCTCATGACTTTCTAGCAGAAGTGCTGGATGATGAGAGTCTAGCTATCGATGCGACCATGGGAAACGGCAATGATACAGCCTTTCTGGCTGGCCTTGCCAAGAAGGTTTATGCCTTTGACGTGCAGAAACAGGCGCTTGAAAAGACCAGTCAACGCTTGTCAGACCTGGGAATTGAAAATGCGGAACTCATTTTAGATGGTCACGAAAATCTGGACCATTATGTCACGGAACCTATTCGAGCAGCTATTTTCAATCTGGGCTACCTGCCATCTGCAGACAAAAGTGTCATCACTAAGCCCCATACGACTCTTGAGGCCATTGAGAAAATCCTTGACCGCTTAGAGGTTGGTGGGCGCTTGGCTATTATGATTTACTACGGTCATGATGGTGGTGATATGGAGAAGGATGCTGTGCTAGAGTACGTTATCGGTTTGGACCAGCGTGTTTTCACAGCTATGCTTTACCAACCCCTTAATCAAATTAATACCCCACCATTTTTGGTGATGTTGGAGAAATTACAATGATTACAGATATTAAAGAAAAACTTGCAGATATGCAGGCCAAATATATTGATAAGCAGAGTGCCGAGGGTACTTTGAAAAAGGTTGATAATCGTAAAACGGCTAAGATCAAGAAAAAGTTAGCTAGTCTTGAGGTCGAACGTTGCCATAAACTTTTGGCTAAGGAAGATGTCACTGCCATTGATAAAAAAATTAGTAAGCAAAAAGAACTATTCTCAAACTGTTGTCATAAGGAAGGGTAGGAGGAGCTATGCATCTATCGTTAGCTTTGCTTGTTCTTCTTTTTAGCTTGATTTTATCGAACGTTATCAATCGTGTCTTTCCACGTCTTCCCCTACCCTTGATCCAAATTATTTTTGGAGTGGGTATCGGTTTTCTTTTTAAGGGACGTGCTTTCGAGCTTGAAACGGAACTTTTTCTAGCTTTCATTATTGCTCCCTTGCTGTTTCGTGAGGGTGAAGAAAGTGATATTACCAGTATTTTACGTAACTGGAAACTCATTCTATTTTTGATTTTTCCAGTCATCTTTGTGTCTACGCTGGGAATCGGTTATCTTGCTAAGGCTGTCTTGCCTGCCTCAGTGCCTTTGTCTGCCTGTCTAGCCATTGGGGCGGCTCTTGGACCAACGGATTTGGTGGCCTATTCAGCTATTTCTAAACGCTTCAGTTTTCCAAAGTGGATTAGCTATATTTTGCAGGGTGAAGGACTTCTAAACGATGCCTCTGGCTTGGTTGCCTTTCAGGTGGCGGTGACCGCTTTGACAACGGGTGCTTTCTCCCTCCTTGATGCGAGCTGGAATTTGGTTATTTCTGTGCTTGGTGGTTTTTTGGTTGGCTTGATTACAGCCTTATTTAATCGTCTCTTTTTGACCATTTTGGATAATATGGATGCCGCAGATGTCACAGGTGCTCTCTTACTAGAGTTGGTACTACCGATTTCCTCTTACTTTGTAGCCGAGGAAATTCATGCTTCCGGAATTATTGCTGTTGTCGTAGCAGGGATTTCACTTGCCAGTCGCTTTAAAAAAATTACCGTTTTTGATGCCAAGTTGGATAGTGTTTCTCATACGATTTGGGGAACCATTACCTTCATGCTTAATGGCATGGTCTTTTTCCTCTTGGGGACAGAACTTCCAACCCTAGCAGCCCCAGTACTGCGTAGCACTACCTACGATAATCTCTGGATGCTTCTTGCTATCGTCCTTTTAACAGCGACCATGTTTGGCATTCGTTTTGTTATGATTAGTGCGGTATTTGCCCAAAGAGCTTGGAGGGCCAAACGATCACTGAAAAAAATCTGGAAGGGTGCTACTCTTTTAACCTTTTCTGGGGTCAAAGGAACGGTCTCTATTGCAACCATCCTTTTGCTTCCGGTTGCCAATATGACGGCTTTGGAACATAGTCTCTTGCTCTTTACGGTAGCGGGTGTTACTTTATTAAGTTTCTTAACAGGTATCCTAGTCCTACCTAAGCTAGCCACTGGACCAGCGCACACAACCAACCATTATATGCAGATTGCCATTCTTAATGATGTGGTCGGTGAGTTGGAAAAAGATCTAAAACAGTCAACTAATCAAGGAGCTGTCTATGCTACTATTGACAACTACAATCAACGCTTGGAAGATTTAATCTTGGAGCAGGAATCAAATGATGTCAAAGAAGAGTTGGCCAATATCCGAGTCATGATTATGGAAATTGAGAGTGAGGGTCTGGAATATGCCTACAAGAAGGGTAAGATTTCAGAACTCGAATACAATCTCTACCAACGTTATATCAAGGGCTTAGAGCGTCGTATTAACCGTGGTTTTGTCTCTAGTCTTTCTTACGCTCTAGCTGTCTTTGTGCGAGGCCTTCGTAGATTGTTGCACTTGGCTCTTACTTTCAAGTTTCGTATTAATCAGGATGAAACTAGGAGGGGTCCTAGGTTGACGGAAGAAAACCGTGACCATATGGCTGAACTTTATTTAACAAATACGGAGCAGATTTTAGAAGCCTTGAGTAATCTGGAAGGTGTTTATCATTCAGATCTCTTGTCTTATTTGAAGCGCAATCGACTTCAAGAGGCTGAAATAATTCAATCAGGTGCCTTTGTTGAGCGGGTTATCACCCACCTTCATCCAGACAATGTCGATGAAATGTTACGAGGCTACTATTTGGAACGTAAGGTTATTAACGAGTACGAGCAGGCTGAGCTTATCTCTAGCCGTTATGCCAAGCAGCTTCGTAAGGAAGTCAATACTCTTGAGGATTACTCTCTCAAAGAAACTAGCAATACCTTGACCTATGATATGATTAATCTAGCCCGAGGGCGAGTTTAAGTGAAGAAGCCAAGATTTTTCTTGGCTTCTTTTTAATGTCTCCCTTTCTCATTATCGTGGTTTGGAAAAAGAAAGCCCAGTCCTAGGCATGTTAGGATTCCTGCAACAATCAGGATGCTATTTGATATAGGGAGCACGTCATAGATGGCATTAGCAATCATTAAACCAATCAAAGTACTCATGAGGCTAGATTTATAATCTTTTTTGATAAGATTTTCTATTGCAAAGAAAGCAAAAAGAGCGACTGGAAAGAGTGGCCAAAGGGACACCTCCAATTTTGGGAAGCCGAGAATACTGTAAGTGATAACTGTTGCTGCTGTACCGATTAATCCAATACCTATTACTTTAGTCATGTTTTTACCTCGTTTTCTATATCTGAAAGATATTTTGCTTTAACACCTACTAAGTTATCAAAAGGTTAACTTACGGACAATATCATTTGTCTATGTGGTTCATTCTAGGTTCTATTCGGTCAAAAAGGACTGTTTTGTTATCAAGTAAAGAAAAGAAGAAATATTTCACTTTAAAGGTAAAACGCTTACATAAAAAGGAGTATAATGATATTGAATGATGTTTTCTCTAAGATTAAATGAAAGGTGGGGTGGTTGTATGTCCAGAAAAACTTGGTATTATATACTTATCTTTTTTGAAGTATTGTTGGCTCTTTCTATGCTTAGGTCTTATGGTTTGCATTTTGAGTATGAAACGCTCAATTCTGTATCTGTACTAAGTTCTCAACTTCCACAGCAAGTCGTTTTAGTATGGTTTGTTTTTAGGCTTTTGAAGGACAAGCGGAAAGCTGAGGGCGTCTTAGCTGTGCTTGCCTTCCATATTTGTCAGCTAGTTACCTATTTCATAATACCGGCTTCCATTTTTAAGCCTTGGTTGGTTTCCCCAGTTTTAACTATTATGTGCCTAATTTGGCTTGTCATTACGATTAGGAAGACAGAGCTTCCAACACTCTTAGCCTCCCTTAAGAGTTCGTCAGCTTGGCAGTCCTCTGTTCCCCTTATTGGCCTAGGAATGGTCGCCGTAGTGTGGAGCACACACTATATAAATATTGATTTAGATGATTTAAGTAGTCTTACTTCCATACTGTATCCTATACTAGAGTGTGCAAGTATCTTCCTACTACTTAACTTGATGACTGAAAAAACTCAAAAGAAATTAAGAATTTCTTCAATCCTTATCATAATCATTAGTTTACTTGAGTTGATTTATGGTTTCTTGGTTGACCATATCATTACTGATGTCTCTCTTTTTCTACTAGTAGTATCAGCCTATCTGGTCTATCGTGTAAGTGGCAACACTTCCACACTAGTTAAAAAATGGCAGAAGAAGTATGGGGTTGAGTTGAGTGAGGATGACCTACTGGTGGAGAAAAGAACCAAACCAGTCATTGAAAAGCGTAAGGTTTATGATTATGCGGAGAGCCAAAGACAACCAAATCCTCAAAGTCTTCATTCTCCTTGGCTTTGGACAGCTTTTATTCTATCCTTGAGGAATTTAGTTTTTAATATAATTGCAGTTTTCAATTATCCTACTGATGAAACCAATCCCTTAGCAGGTATCGGTTGGTTTATGTACTTCATCGTGATGATTCCATTAATTATTATTCCTACTGTGATGCTTCCAAATGCCATAAGAACTACTGACAAAAAGCGTCTATATATAGTTGCTATGTTATTTATTTTAGTTGCAAGAAGCTCTATAGAACAGCTCATCGTTCCAGCCTTAATTTTGTACGGCGTATCGAAAATAAAAGAGGAGTAGCCATAAAACAACAAGTCCCCTAGACCTAGTCTGGGGGACTTGTTGTTTTGATGTTGTTTTAGAATTGGCCCTAAATCAAGTTAATTTATGACTTGTCTCTATAAAAGAGGGTTAATGTAAAAACGATGGTCGTCAATTGGAATAATTTGAACAGGATTTTGGTAGAAGTCAGCTAAAACTTCTGGTGTGATGATATCATTTTTTGGTCCTTGTGCCACGATTCTTCCCTGACGGAGTAGGAGAATGTGGTCCATTTTTTCAGTAATCTCTTCAGCGTGGTGGGTGACGTAAAGAACCAATGGAGCATGTGGAAGCGAGGTGATACGGTCAATCTGACGTAAGAGTTTTTCGCGGGCAAATAGGTCCAAGCCAACAGTCGCTTCGTCAAGGATAATGATGTCAGGATCTTCCATGAGACTGCGAGCAATCAAACAAATTTGTTTTTCTCCTTGAGACAGGCCATGGTATTTACGACCTATCAAATCTCCAGCACCAAGTGAGGTCAGCATGTCCTTGGCTTCTTGCAACTCCTTATCCCCATATGCCTTGTAGAGGATTGAGCTCTTGTATTTACCAGTAAGGACGATTTTTTCAGCAGTCATATGCTTAGGCAAACGCTCAGTAATGAAGGAGCTGACGATACCGATATGTTGACGAAGACCTGTGATGTCTCCATTCCCAAAGGTGTAGCCTAGTATCTCAGCCTTTCCCTCAGAAGGGAAGAATTCAGCTGTCAACAAACGTAGGAGGGTTGATTTTCCAGCACCGTTAAGTCCCAGGATAGCCCAGGTTTGTCCTTTTTCAACTGTCCAGTCAAGATTAGACAAGAGTGTTTTTCCTTGTCGAGCCAAGCTGACATTTTCTAAGCGTATAAGTGACATAAGTCTCTCCTTCGATGATAAATTACTCTAATTATAGCATAAAATAGGAACCTATATTGGGAATTTGTGATATAATGGAAGTCAGAATTTTTTTTAGAGGAGAAGAAAAAATGGAAGACTCCAGTGGTCAGTCCTTATTATTTCAATCTATTTTATTACTAATATTAACCTTGCTTACGGCCTTTTTCTCAGCATCAGAGATGGCTTTAGTATCACTAAACCGTTCACGTGTGGAACAAAAGGCTGAAGAAGGCGACAAGAAATTTATTCGCCTGCTCAAGGTTCTTGAAAATCCAAATAACTTCTTATCAACCATTCAAGTTGGTATTACCTTTATCAGTCTCTTACAAGGGGCTAGTCTCTCCGCTTCACTAGGTGCAGTAATAGCGACTTGGTTTGGTCATGCGGCTTGGGCTAAGACAGCAGGTAGCATGATTTCTTTAGTTGTCTTGACCTATATCTCGATTGTTTTTGGGGAACTTTATCCTAAACGTATTGCTATGAACCTCAAGGAAAATCTAGCCATCTACTCAGCACCAGTTATTATTGTTACTGGTAAGATTGTTAGTCCCTTTGTTTGGATTCTTTCAGCATCGACAAATCTTGTGTCTCATTTGACGCCTATGACCTTTGATGATGCGGATGAGCAGATGACTCGGGATGAGATTGAGTACATGTTGGCCAAGAGTGAAGATACACTTGAGGCTGAAGAAATTGAAATGCTCCAGGGGATTTTCTCTCTTGATGAATTGATGGCACGTGAGGTTATGGTCCCTCGTACCGATGCTTTCATGATTGATATCGAAGACAATACTCAAGAAAATATCCAAGCTATTCTCAAGGAAAGTTTCTCACGTATCCCTGTTTACGAAGATGACAAGGATAAGATTATCGGTGTCATTCATACTAAAAACCTTCTAAAAGCAGGTTTTGAACTTGGTTTTGAAAATATCAAACTTCGTCGAATCATGAACGAACCTCTCTTTGTTCCAGAGACTATCTTCGTAGATGATCTCTTGGCGGCCTTTCGTAACACCAATAATCAGATGGCTATCTTGCTTGATGAATACGGTGGCGTTGCTGGTCTTGTTACCTTCGAGGACCTTTTGGAAGAAATCGTTGGTGAGATTGACGACGAAACAGATAAAACTAGTGTGGAAGTTCGTGAAATTGGTGAGAATACTTATATTGTCGAAGGAGCTATGACTCTTAACGACTTCAATGAACATTTTGATACAGAACTTGAGAGTGATGACGTTGATACTATCGCAGGTTATTATTTGACTGGTGTGGGGGCCATCCCAACTCAAGAAGTCAAGGAACACTATTCAGTTATCAACAAGGACAAACACCTCGAATTTATCAATGATAAGGTTAAGGATGGTCGCGTAACCAAACTTAAGGTAATCATCACGGCAGCTCCAGAAGAGGCAGAAGAATAGTTTTCTACATGTTTTTATTAGAAAATATTGGAACTTAAAAGCGACTATTTACTAATTAGGCACTTTCTCTCATTATGAGTGAAAGTGCTTTTTCTTATCTATCTTGGAATATCCGCTTATCAAAATAATAAGATTAGAAAACGTATATAAAATACGTCATAAAGCCTTTTTTAGCTATCAAAACTGCCAGACTTTGTCAGAAAAAGAACTATAATTTTGGAGATGCTCTAACATATTTTAGCGTATCGATAGATTTAGAATAAAAATAAATAAGATTTTAATTAAAACAGTCTTTTATTACTTTTTTATGGTAGAATATAAATTAACTGATAAATGAAAAAAGGAGAATCTTAATGGCTTCTAAAAAATCTATATATAGTAGCTTGCTTTTACTCACCCTTACCCTAGGAGCTTTTGTACCAGTAACTTCTTTTGCGGACGACGGTATTGCGACAAATGATGCTGTTCTTACACAACCAACGACAGATCGTGTAGCAACAGGTCCTTCAACAGCCCCAAGTGATGGTGACTTGGCTCGTAGCAATGATTCAAACACAGGTGCGGCAACGCCAACAACACCTACAGTTCCTGAAGTACCAGCTGAACCAACAACACCAGCAACTCCAGAAACACCTGCGACACCGGCTCCAACAGTTGATTCATCAACAACACCAGCTGATAAACCAACTGAGAAACCAGCCGATAAGCCAGAAGAACCGGCCTCACCAACTGATAAAGGGACAAGTGAAGCAGCTCAAACCCCTGAAACTCCAGCAGTGAACATTAATGGACAACCTGTTGTTACCGTAACACCAACAGCTCCAGTTGTCACTGCAGCTGGTCAAACAATTGTGTCTACACAAAACAGCCAAATTGTCATCGCTAACACTGATGGTACAACAAGTGTTGTCGCTCCTGAAGCAGTAGGATTCAAAGTGAATGCTGACGGTACATTGACTGGTAAAGATGCTAAAGGTAAGGAAGTTACACTTCCTAAGACTGGTGAAGCATCAACAGTAATCTTGACATTGGCAGGAACATTTTTCCTTGCTGCTGCAGCCTTTTTGGGGCTTAAGAAACGTGCCTAATAATATAGATGATAAAAGACTGGATTTTTCCAGTTTTTTTGTTTTTCTTCTGGTATAGTATAGATATCATTTAATTTTAGATGTATTATAGTATAACCTTTGCTTGAATTCAGGCAGATATGGAGCATGTTTCCGATAAAAGAGGTATAATAAAAACATGTAAAAAGCGTTTACAAGGAGGCTGCCATGGCAGAAATTGATTACAGTCAGGTGACTGGACTTGTTCATTCAACCGAAAGTTTTGGATCCGTAGATGGTCCGGGTATCCGTTTTATTGTTTTCATGCAAGGCTGTAAGATGCGTTGCCAATATTGTCATAATCCAGATACTTGGGCTATGGAGTCAAATAAGGCTGTTGAACGTACGGTTGAAGATGTCTTAGATGAGGCTCTTCGTTTCCGTCATTTCTGGGGTGAGCATGGTGGTATCACTGTTTCAGGTGGTGAGGCCATGCTTCAGATTGATTTTGTCACTGCCCTCTTTACAGAGGCTAAGAAGCTAGGAATTCACTGTACGCTTGATACTTGTGGGTTTGCTTACCGCAATACTCCTGAGTATCATGAAGTTGTTGACAAACTTTTGGCTGTAACTGACTTGGTTCTACTGGATATCAAAGAGATTGATCCTGAACAACACAAGTTTGTGACCCGTCAACCTAATAAGAATATCTTGGAATTTGCTCAATATCTGTCTGATAAACAAGTTCCAGTCTGGATTCGCCATGTCTTGGTACCTGGTTTGACAGACTTTGATGAACACTTGATTAAGCTCGGCGAGTTTGTAAAGACCTTGAAAAATGTTGATAAATTTGAAATTCTTCCTTACCATACAATGGGTGAGTTCAAATGGCGTGAGCTCGGTATTCCATATCCTTTGGAAGGGGTCAAACCACCAACAGCAGATCGGGTCAAAAATGCCAAAGCTCTCATGCACACTGAAACGTATCAAGAGTATAAAAATCGTATCGGTGTTAAAACCTTGGATTGAAAAAGAACCTCTTGACAAGGGCTTTTTAACTTTGTTATTATTTAGGGAGCAATAAAGAGCAGGTAAATTATGTTTCGTATTTTAAAATTTGATGATGACTTTGTTTATCTCAGTCATCCTGACGGGCGACTTAAGAAAATAGATCGCACGCTTTTTGATTTTGATATAAAATTAGGAGACCGTATTGATGTCTACCAAGATGGGGACTTGACCGTTGTTACTCCGGCAGAAGTTCAAACGGACTTGAGCTTAGAGGGAGACAAATCTGTTAAATCACACCTCTTGCAAGGAATTTTAGATCTTTTCCTTGAGACTCTTAATATTCACAACAATCATTTGGGTGACTTGAAGAAGATTTTCACGCAATTATTGATTACACTCTTCATGGCTTGGAGCTTGCTAGGTGTTATTCTGGTTGAGATTCTTCTTTTCGCAGAATCGATTATTGTTTTCCTATGGAGACTCTTGGTTCGTCTTATTAAGTGGATGCATATTAAAGACAACACTAAAGTCTTGATTGATGAGACGCAAAAACGTCATGCTAAGCGTGAGCGTCAAAAAGCTCAAAGACTTGAGCAGGAAAGACGCCGTCAGGAAGAGCTAGAAGAACGTGAATACCTTCGTGAAACAGAACGTCAAAAGGAACTCATGATTGTTGAAGCTAGCCTTAGTCAGGAAGCAGAGCGTGAGAGCCTTTCAACTAGCCTTGCTTTGGAGCAAGCAGGTGCCTCAAGTCAATCTGCTAGTGAAGACTTGGTCGAAGAAAGCCAGTCAACTTCAGAGTCAGAAGTGATGTCTAAATCAGCAAAGTCTGAAAAATAGAACAAAAAAGAACTGAGAGTTAAAATCTCAGTTCTTTTTTGTATGAGAAAAGCACCAGAGGTGCTTGTGAGAGGTGACTAAAGTGTTTTTTCAGAGTCACGAACAATGAGCAAGTCAACTTTTGCGTGACGGAGAATGTATTCAGAAGATGAACCAATAAGCAAGCGTTCAAAAGTATTGAGACCAGTGGCACCAACCATAATAAGGTCAACATTTTCCTTATCAGGGATATCAACAGCCAAGAGGCTCTTAGGATTACCGAACTCAATAACTTTGCGAATCTTGGTTAAACCAGCTTCTCTGGCTTGGCGTTCAAAGTCAGCCAAAACAGCTTTAGCTTCGTCTTCTAGTTTTTCATAGATATAAGAGTCGAAAGTCGCAACGCTTTGAAGGGCGCGTGTATCGATAACGTGTACCAATAGTAACTGAGCATTATTACGTTTTGCAACGTGCACACCTTTAATAAAGGCCAGTTCTGATTCGTAAGAACCGTCGACAGCTACCATAATACGTTCATATTGTTGAGACATAAGCTCTACCTCCTATCTTTAGCTTTATTATACTCCTTTAATCTAAAAAATGAAAGCGTTGTTATGGATTTTCTGAAATCTTTTTTTGACTGCTTACTTTAGGATGTCTGTAGTAATGTGAAGATTTCAGTATTATCTAAAAATTGAAGATTGCATGAAAAAGAGGTATAATACAATCTGTTATTAGCTTCGTAAGAAACATGATAATTAAACAATAGGAAGACAAGTCTTCAGAAATGATACCAAATGGCTGAGCCTAAATAAAGTTGGTGTCAATAAAAGTGGAAATCCCCATCAGGTGTTGAATTTTCTTATTTTATGCTAGATGTATCTGCTTTTAGTATCTTTTGAAAGGATTAACTTATGAAAACATTTGATAAATCATCAAAGTTGGAACACGTTGCCTATGATATTCGTGGACCAGTTTTGGATGAAGCCAACCGTATGATTGCTAACGGTGAAAAAATTCTTCGTCTTAATACGGGAAATCCTGCGGAATTTGGCTTTACAGCACCGGATGAAGTCATTCGTGATTTAATTATGAATGTTCGTAACAGTGAAGGGTATTCGGATAGTAAAGGGATTTTCTCAGCTCGTAAGGCGATTATGCAGTATTGCCAGTTAAAGGGATTCCCAAATGTAGATATTGATGATATTTATATTGGTAATGGTGTTTCAGAGATGATTTCCATATCTATGCAGGCCTTGCTTGATGATGGAGATGAGGTCTTGGTCCCAATGCCAGATTATCCTCTTTGGACAGCCTGTGTCAGTCTAGCAGGTGGTAATGCCGTACACTATGTATGTGATGAAAAATCTAACTGGTATCCAGATATTGATGATATCAAATCAAAGATTACATCAAATACTAAGGCAATTGTAGTCATCAATCCCAATAATCCTACAGGTTCGCTCTATCCTAAGGATGTTCTTGAACAGATTGTGGATATTGCTCGACAAAATGATTTGATTATCTTTGCGGATGAGATTTATGACCGCTTGGTTATGGATGGTAAGAAACATACTGCAATCGCTAGTCTTGCACCAGATGTCTTCTGCGTGTCTATGAATGGTCTTTCTAAGTCTCACCGCATCTGTGGTTTCCGTGTGGGTTGGATGGTTCTCTCTGGACCTAAAAAGAATGTCAAAGGCTATATTGAAGGGCTTAATATGTTGGCTAACATGCGTCTTTGTGCCAACGTGCTCTCTCAACACGTTATTCAGACTTCACTTGGTGGCTACCAATCCGTTGATGAGCTCTTGATTCCTGGTGGGCGTATCTATGAACAACGTGAGTTTATCACGAATACCGTAAACGCTATTCCAGGGCTATCAGCTGTTAAGCCAGATGCAGGGCTTTACATCTTCCCTAGGATTGACCGTAACATGTATGATATTGAAGATGATGAAGAATTCTGTCTTCGTCTCTTGAAGAAGGAGAAGGTTCTCCTAGTTCCAGGTAAAGGCTTTAACTGGAATGAACCAGATCACTTCCGTATTGTCTATCTTCCTCGAGTGGAAGAGTTGGCTGATCTCGGTAATAAAATCGAACGAGTCTTGTCATATTACAAGCGCTAATTCCTTAAAAAACTGGACAATAAGGCTTGTCCGGTTTTTATTGTTTCTAAAAGGGGGATATATTTGAGCAAAATCTGAACATTCTTCCTAAAAATGCCATAATATAATGAATAGTAGAATAATAAATAATTTTCAGACAATTGTTTGCAATTTCTGGGTTAAGTGTGCTATAATGATAGGGCTAGTGAGTCTTGACGCAGAAGATTAGTACAAGGCTTGATATTATTATGATTACAATAGAAAGTGAAGACAATAAATATGGCAAATTTGCTGGCTAAAACACGTAAAATTACATCTATCTTGCAACGCTCAGTAGACAGCTTGGAAGGAGATCTTCCATACAACAACATGGCTGCTCAATTGGCGGATATCATTGATTGTAACGCTGCTATCGTTAATGGTGGTGGTGCTCTCCTTGGTTTTGCCATGAAGTACAAAACCAACAATGATCGAGTGGAAGAGTTTTTTGAAGCTAAACAACTTCCAGAAGAATACACACGTGGTATCAGCCGTGTTTATGATACTCAAGAAAACATTGGTATTGACAGTGACTTGACCATTTTCCCAGTGGAGTCAAAAGATGACTTCCCAGATGGTTTGACTACAATTGCCCCTATCTATGGTGGTGGTATGCGTCTTGGTTCTTTCATCATTTGGCGTAACGATCATGATTTTGTGGATGAAGATCTTATCTTGGTTGAGATAGCCTCTACGGTAGTTGGGTTGCAGTTGTTGAACCTTCAGACAGAGAACTTGGAAGAAACGATTCGTAAACAAACGGCTATTAACATGGCTATTAATACCTTGTCTTACTCAGAAATCAAGGCAGTTTCAGCTATCTTGAACGAGTTGGACGGTTTGGAAGGTCGCTTGACAGCATCTGTTATTGCTGACCGTATCGGAATTACGCGTTCAGTTATCGTTAATGCCCTTCGTAAGTTGGAATCAGCTGGTATTATTGAGAGCCGTTCACTCGGTATGAAAGGGACTTATCTTAAAGTCCTTAACGAAGGTATCTACGACAAATTGAAAGAATACGAATAAGAAGAATACTGAAAGAGAGTGAGGTAGGAGGACCTGCCCCACTTTTTTTAAAAGGAGAAAGTAGCATGACAAAGGCATTGATATCAATTGATTATTCTTATGATTTTGTGGCAGATGATGGGAAGTTGACGGCTGGTAAGCCTGCCCAAGCCATTGAAAATCGTATTGCTCAGGTAACTCAAGAAGCCTATGACAATGGGGATTATATCTTTGTTGCCATGGATCGACATGATGAAGGAGATACCTTCCATCCTGAGACTAAACTCTTTCCACCTCACAACATTGCAGGGACATCTGGGCGAGAACTTTATGGTAAGTTAGCTAGTGTATATGATGCCATCAAGGACGACCATCGTGTCTTTTGGATGGACAAGCGACACTATTCAGCCTTTTCCGGAACGGATTTAGATATTCGTTTACGTGAGCGTCGTGTGACGACAGTTGTTTTGACGGGAGTTTTAACAGATATTTGTGTGTTACATACGGCCATTGATGCTTATAATTTGGGCTATGATATCGAGGTGGTAGAGAGTGCAACAGCCTCCTTGACGCCTGAAGCTCATGACTTTGCTATTGGACATTTTAAAAATGTTCTTGGAGCAACAATTGTGGAGTAAGAGTTAGTTCTTACTCTTTTTTTGATAGCTCCTCTCTATCAATTGATTAAGAATATGAATTAGTCAAGCAAGTTTTTTCATGTTAGACTGGAACCACTTATTTATTTGAGAGGAGACAATTATGAAGATAAAACGTTTATTAGGTATTGTAGCCCTTGCAGTCGCTTCTGTAGGGATTTTAGCGGCTTGTGGTAAGGATGCTGCTAAGGATAAGACAGTGGTACGAGTTGGAACCATGGCTAAGAGTGAGTCTGAACAAGCACGCTGGGACAAGGTTGAAGAAATTTTGAAAAAAGAAGGTATTACGCTGAAGTTCAGTGAGTTTACAGACTATTCTCAACCTAACGTAGCTCTAAATAATGGTGAGATTGATATCAATGCATTTCAACACTATAATTTCCTTGATAACTGGAATGCGGACCATAAGACTGATTTAGTACCAATTGCTGAGACTTATTTTACGGCCTTCCGTGTTTACTCAGGAACACAGGGTGATAAGAATAAATACAAGGATATTAAAGAATTGCCAGATGGTGCTACGATTGCTATCCCAAATGATGCTGTCAATGAAAGTCGTGCCCTAAACCTCTTGCAGTCTGCAGGTTTGATTAAGCTTAGTGTCGATGCTGACGATAAAGCTAAATTGACTGATATCAGCGAAAATAAGAAGAACCTAAATATCAAAGAAGTAGATGCGGCTCAAACAGCTGCCAATCTTGATTCTGTAGATGCGGCTATCATTAATAATGACTTCGTAACAGAGGCTGGAATTGATCCTAAGACAGCTATCTACGTGGAACCCGCAAGTAAAAATACTAAGCAATGGTACAACTTACTTGTTGCCCAAAAAGGTTGGGAAAAATCAGATAAGGCTGATGCTATTAAGAAAGTCATCAAAGCCTATCATACTGACGAAGTGAAAGAAGTCATCAAGAAATCGTCTCAAGGTTTAGATGAGCCGGTTTGGTAAGAGAGGACGCTATGGAAAGAGCTATTTTTGCTGGAGGGTGTTTCTGGTGCATGGTACAGCCTTTTGAAGAACAGCCTGGTATTTTATCTGTTCGATCTGGTTACACAGGAGGACATGTACCTAATCCATCTTATGAAGAGGTTTGTCGAAAAACGACGGGGCATACAGAGGCGGTAGAAATTATTTTTGATCCAGAAATTATTTCTTTCTCTGAGTTAGTTGAGATTTATTGGGCTCAGACAGATCCGACGGATGCCTTTGGTCAATTTGAGGATCGTGGCGATAACTATCGTCCTGTGATTTATTATTTTGATGAGCGTCAAAAGGAAATTGCCGAAAAGTCTAAGGAAAATCTTCAGAACTCAGGACGTTTTGACCGTCCTATTGTGACAAAAATTGAACCTGCAGAGACTTTCTATGAAGCAGAGGCCTATCACCAGGGATTTTATAGGACTAATCCTGAACGTTATGCACAGAGTAGTGCCATTCGCCACCAATTCTTAGAAGAAAATTGGAAATAAAATATGATTGAGAGTGGGAATCTGTCCTACTCTCAATTTTTTGTCTAAAATCATAGGATAGTATCAGTTTTCCGTAGTTTACTATAAGAAAACGATTACAGGCTATTGTATACTATTACCATATTAAGTCGAAAGATATAGGAAGTAGAATAATGGCTAAAAAATTAACTTTTCCTGATGGATTTTTGTGGGGTGGAGCGACAGCAGCCAACCAATGTGAAGGTGCCTATGATGCTGATGGGCGTGGTTTAGCCAATGTTGATGTGGTGCCAATTGGTGAGGATCGCCTTTCGATTATTACTGGACGTCGCAAGATGTTTGATTTTGAGGATGGTTATTTTTATCCAGCTAAGGAAAGCATCGATATGTACCACCGTTACAAGGAAGATATTGCTCTCTTTGGTGAAATGGGCTTTAAGACTTATCGACTTTCTATTGCTTGGTCACGTATTTTTCCTAAGGGTGATGAGGCTGAGCCAAATGAAGCTGGGCTTGCCTTTTACGAGGACCTCTTCAAGGAATGTCACAAGCATGGCATTGAACCTTTGGTGACGATTACACACTTTGATTGTCCAATGCACTTGATTACCGAGTATGGAGGATGGCGTAATCGTAAGATGCTTGGCTTCTATGAAAATCTTTGCCGTACCCTTTTCACACGCTTTAAAGGTTTGGTTAAGTACTGGCTCACTTTCAATGAAATCAACATGATTCTCCATGCCCCATTTATGGGAGCAGGACTCTGCTTTGAAGAGGGTGAGAATGAGGAGCAGGTTAAATATCAGGCTGCTCACCATGAGTTGGTAGCCTCAGCTATGGTGACGAAATTGGCTCATGAGATTGACCCTGAAAATAAGGTCGGTTGTATGTTGGCAGCAGGTCAATATTATCCAAATACAGCCCATCCACGTGACTACTGGGCAGCTATGCAAGAAGACCGTAGTAGCTATTTCTTTACTGATGTTCAAGCTCGTGGAGAGTATCCAAATTATGCTAAGAAACAGTGGGAACGTGATGGCATTGAGCTTGAGATGACGGAAGAAGATTTGGCCCTTCTTAAAGAGCATACTGTTGATTTCGTTTCCTTCTCTTATTATGCAAGTCGTGTGGCTTCAGGTGATCCAGAGGTTAATGAAAAGACTGCTGGCAATATCTTTGCCTCTATTAAAAATCCATATTTGGAAGCTTCAGAGTGGGGTTGGCAAATTGACCCACTAGGCCTTCGTATTACCCTCAATGCTATTTGGGATCGTTACCAAAAGCCGATGTTTATCGTTGAAAATGGTCTTGGTGCTGTGGATACGCCAGATGAAAATGGTTATGTTGAAGACGATTACCGTATCGACTACTTGGCTGCCCACATCAAGGCTATGCGTGATGCTATTAATGAAGATGGTGTAGAGCTTTGGGGCTACACAACCTGGGGCTGTATCGACCTTGTTTCTGCTGGAACTGGTGAAATGAAGAAACGTTATGGCTTCATCTATGTGGACCGAGATAACGATGGTAATGGTAGTCTTAAACGCTCTAAGAAGAAATCATTTAACTGGTACAAAGAAGTTATCGCAAGTAACGGTGCCTCTGTAGAATAGTGCATTTGAGTTGTGTGCTGGTCTGGCTATAATTTTACGAATCTAGCAAGCACAGAAAGCAAATTGATCTCCGATTGAAGTCAGCCTTTGGGCTGGCTTTTTTGTAAGGGGTAGAAATTGTAATGTTTTCTAAAAAATGATATTCTTATTAGAGTTTGAGAGGAAGAAAACATGGGTAAAAAATCAGTTGTATTTGTAGCTGAGCTATCCTATATGGAAAAGTTAGAGGTAGCTCTTAAATCTTTGTGTGCACATCAAGGGCAGTGGAAAATTTATGTGCTAAATGAGAATTTACCAACAGAATGGTTTACGCTAATGAATCGTCGTTTAGAGGCTATTGATTCTGAAATTCTTAATTGTCGTGTGTCTGCAGAAAGCTTTAAACAATTTTCGCTTCCAAGTGCGCATATTCATTATGCGACTTTTTTCCGTTATGCGATACCTGAGTTTGTTCAAGAAAATCGTGTTCTCTATTTAGACTGTGACATGATCTTCACGCAGGATTTGTCACCACTTTTTGAAGTAGATCTGGGCGGATTTGGTATTGGAGCGGTAGTGGATCGTCCAACGACGACAGATGGTTTTAACGCTGGTTTGATGATTATTGATACCGATTGGTGGCGACAACACAAGGTGACAGAGTCTCTTTTTGAATTAACTAAGGAACATCACCAAAATGTTTATGGGGATCAAGGGATTTTGAATCTTTATTTTAAAGACGCCTGGCACCAACTTCCATGGACTTATAATCTCCAAGTAGGCTCTGACAAGGATCAGTACAGATATGGGGACTTGGATTGGTATGATGTTTTTAAAGGGGTGCCAGCGGTTATTCATTACACCTCTCACAATAAACCTTGGACCTCTAAGCGTTTCAATCGTTTCAGAGATATTTGGTGGTTTTATTATGCCCTATCTTGGGAAGACATCTTATTGAGAAAGCCATCCTTAAAGCTTAGCTTTAGTGATATGGTCGGTGATTTTCCTTACCATACGACTATTTATACTAATACGGCAGACATCTTTGAATTGGAACATTTACTGCAGGCTCTTCCAGATGTAGCTTTTCATGTTTTGGCTCATTCTCATTTCGGGTTTAATTTGGTGAAATTGGAGCAGTATCCAAACCTTATTCTCTATCCGTCCTTTGATCCATTGACCAGTCGAAAGGTTTTGGAAAAAATAGATTTTTATTTGGATATCAACCCATTTGACGAGGTTGATCATATCACAGAAACGATTCATCAGTTGGGTCTTCCAATTTTCTCTTTTGAAGGGACCAATCATGACCACACTGGAAAAAATCAAGTGTTCAAGAATGACCAAGTAGACCAAATGGTAGAGGCAGTTCGAGACTATATAGATACGATTGAGAGATAGACCATGGAAAATAAAGAAGTAGTTAGTATTGTGATTCCCATTTATAATGTGGAAGCTTACCTGAAGCAGTGTTTGGAAACGATAGTGAATCAGACTTATTCAAACCTTGAAATCATTCTTGTCAATGATGGTTCTCCTGACAATTCAGAGGAGATTTGCAAGGAATTTTTCAAGCGAGACCAACGTATTCGCTATGTGCGACAAGTTAATGGGGGCTTATCTGCAGCCCGAAATACAGGAATTGACTTGGCCACAGGTGATTACATCACTTTTGTAGACCCAGATGACTGGGTAACAGAGGATTATGTGGAGACCTTATACACTCAGCTTAAAAAGTATGAAGCAGATGTTTCTATTGCTAACTATAACTTGTTCAATGAGAGTACAAGTAAGTTTTTGATTAAGGTAACGGAGAACGATTATTCTGAAACCCTCTATGAAGGAAGAGATATCATAGATCAGGATGCCATTCAAGAGACACGAGATATGGCTTGGGCTTGTGCCATGATGAAACTCTACAAGATTTCCTTATTCGAGGATCTTCGTTTTCCTGTTGGTAAGAATGTCGAAGATAACTTCCTTATGTATAAACTATTGTTAAAAGCAAATCGTGTTGTCCATACTGAAAAATGTATCTACTGGTATCGAGTGGGACGTAAAGATACGCTGTCACAGGTCTGGACTGAAAAGCGTGTTTTAGATGAGATGGAAGCCAAAAATGAAAAATTAGCTTTGCTAGGTATGTTGGGCTATGATTTGACCTGGCACCGTTATATTTATAAGACGCGTCTAAAACGGGCGATTGAAAAAATGGAAGAAGCTAATCTTCAAGATACTGAGACCTATATGACGGCACAGGTTAACTTGAGATTTTTGGAGCAATAAAGGTCGAGGGTTAAGCTATTTATAGCTTGGATTAGTCAGAAAGGATAACTATGCTCATTATTGCACAAGAACCCAGTCAGGCAACGGAAAAACTGAGAAGATCACTAAACTCCTTTGGTATTCAGTCGCGTGTGTTTTACACGAATTTTGAAACGGATATTGATAAGGACACTATTAGTTTAGCATCGTCATTTATTTATTCCTCTGAGGAAGATTATCAAGGGAAACCACTCTTTTTTAACAATTTGTCAGTTCCTCTATATTGGGAATTGTGGACTTTGGGGATTACGACCTATATTTTTGATGGTCAAGACCGTCGTGCTAGTGTCATTTTTCGTGACAATCTAAAGGAACGTACGGTCAAACAAGTCCAATGGTTTGGACAAGGGGAAAAAGTTCTTGCGATAGACGATTATAATCGCTATGGCTGGCGTACCAAACAGCGTCTTCTGGATGATCAGGGACAAGGCATTATGGATATTTACTTTAATCGTAATCAAGAAGAGGTCTTGCTTCACTATATTCAAGATGGGTACTTGATTGATCAGGGATCTGAAGGAAGAGATAGGATTTTCTTGGGTAGGGAAGAATTAACTAAGGCTGTTTTGAATCGAATCCTAAAGTCAGACGAAGCTATCATCTGTATGGATTCCAAACTAATCTCGATTTTGCAGACCTTGAATGCTAATCGTCTGGTCTATTGCTCCGACAGTCATGATGGTCTTGAGTTTATTCAAAATCAAGTGAATCATGTTTTGATTACTAATTATTATCCACAAGAGGAACGTAGGTCAGGCATGATTTATTTAGCCGGTGCGGAACAAGAAGGTTCTCAGACTTTTGTGCCTCAGGCTATGGTGATGACTGCTTCTGAAAATATTGAGGGACTAGCTGACTTGGTTGATGCTTTTCCGGATATTGACTTTCACATCGGAGCCCAAACTAGTATGGGACCTAAATTGACTTGTCTCGAAGATAAGGGAAATGTCCATCTTTACCCAGGGATTCGTCAGGAGAAATACCAAGAGCTACTAAGGAAATGTTTCATTTATTTAGACTTGAATTATGGAAGTGAAGTGTCTGATGCAACATTGGATGCGATTGAAAATGGGCAGCTACTTTATGGCTTGGAATCAACGGTTCATCGTCACTACTATAAGGACTTACCAACGGTCTATACTTCCTTAGAGGAACTAGAGCAAGATTTCCGACAACTCTTACAGCAACCAGAGTTTTACCCTAAGTCTCTTGAAAGTCAGAAAGAGGTTTTGAAACTCGCCGAGAGAGAAGAAATCTTAGCTTTCTTTACTAGATTGAAGGGGGAAGAAGATGACAATTTACACCTTTAACCTATTGGTGGGCTTTGAGCCTAATGGTGTGGATGTGGCCCAGGCGTCGAGAGCTTTGATGCTACGTGAATTAAATGAGCCTGCTAAGTTTGTCTTTACGACCTGGCCACAACCCTATAAATTAGACTATTATCTTTCTTTAGGGCATCGCTACGAGGAACTCCTCCATGCCTATCTTAGCTTTACAGATCAAGACAGTCATATCCCATCCTTGACAGTGGGGGCCTTACAGCAAAAATTTAAGTTGACACGTCTAGATTTGAAGAGTCAAAGCGAAACAGACTCTGTTTATGTCTGTTCTGATGGCACTTCTTTAGTCTTCAAGATGGATTCCTACCAAAAAGGTTGTGTGCGGTATGTGGATTACCACGTCAATGGTATGCTTTTAAAGCGTGAGTGGTATGGAACAAGTAAATTAGTCACAGAATACTTTGAAAAAGGCATTACCATCAGGAGAAGTTATCACAATAAAGATGGTCGTATCGCCTTTGAAGAACTCAAGCAAGGGACCAGCTGGTTATATAGGTTGGGAACTGAGATTTTAGTAACAAAAACAGAGGTCATGCGTCGTTTTCTAGCAAGACTTCCGCTGACAACTGCGGATACCTTGTTGCTGGATAGGGCCTCCTTGATGGAGTTTATGCGACCGATTTATGAATTGGATACACCTGCAAAGTTAGGCTTCGTTTTTCATTCAGAGCATGAGTTTGAAAATGGCGACCTCTACTATGAGTATTATTACATCTTTAAGTACGCCCAACGTTTTGATTTCTTCATTACAGCTACAGAGGCACAAAAGGCTGTTTTAGAGAATACCCTGAAAAAGCAAGGTGTAACAGATGCTAGTATTCATGACCTAGCAGTGGGACATTTGGATAACCTTAGTTTTCCAGAGGAGCAGAGGAATCCTCTTAGTTTGATGACGGCTTCGCGATTGGATCCACGTAAACGCTTGGATTTAGCTATAAGAGCAGTCGCCCTTGCTCATGAAAAAGAGCCAAATCTTCACTTTGACATCTACGGCAAAGGTGGCGAGCAAGAGAATCTACAAGATCTGATTGATACTCTTGGGGCCGGTGACTTCATCCAACTTCGGGGTCATGCGGATTTGCGTGATGTCTACCCACAGTATGAACTTTATGTCACCGCCTCTCAGTGGGAGACCTTTGGCTTGACTCTGATGGAAGCGGTGGGAGCAGGTCTAGCCTTGGTTGGTTTTGACGCCCGTTATGGCAATCCAACTTTCATCAAAGATGGTAAAAACGGCTTTCTGGTTCCTTATAGCGAAACTATGGATGAGAACCTACTTGTTTCTCAGATGGCAGACAAAATTGTATTTGCCTTAGAAAGTGATCTTGAGTCTATGCACCAAGTCTCATATGACCTGGCAAAACAGTATTTGAAACCAGAAATCCTAGAGGCTTGGAGAAAGCTCTTGATAGCCATACGATAAGTGTTTTGAAAAAGCTCTATCTCTGTAAACTGTAGTAACAAAAAAGTTACTACAGTTTTTTTATCCTCCAAGCAAAATAGGCCTAATTATGGTAAAATAGAACGTATTGAAAAATCATCATTTCACGAAAGGAAGCAAGATGAAAATTACGCAAGAAGAGGTAACCCACGTTGCCAATCTTTCAAAATTGAAATTCTCTCCAGAAGAGACAGCTGAGTTTGCGACAACCTTGTCGAAGATTGTCGACATGGTGGAATTGTTGGAAGAAGTGGACACAACTGGTGTGGCCCCAACAACGACTATGGCTGATCGTAAGACCGTATTGCGTCCGGATGTTGCTGAAAAAGGGACAGACCGTGACCGCTTGTTTAAAAATGTACCTGAAAAAGATAACTACTACATCAAGGTGCCAGCTATCCTAGAAGATGGAGGAGATGCCTAATGTCATTCAACAATAAAACCATTGAAGAGTTGCACGACCTCCTTGTCTCTAAGGAAATTTCAGCAACCGAATTGACACAAGCGACACTTGACGATATCAAGGTGCGTGAAGAAGCGGTCAATGCCTTTGTGACGGTGGCTGAAGAAGCAGCACTTTCCCAAGCTAAGGCTATTGACGAAAAAGGAATTGATAAAGATAACCTCCTGTCAGGGATTCCACTCGCTGTCAAAGACAATATCTCAACAGATGGTATCTTGACGACTGCGGCTTCAAAAATGCTCTACAACTACGAGCCTATCTTTGATGCGACAGCTGTTGCCAATGCAAAAGCCAAAGATATGATTGTCATCGGGAAGACCAACATGGATGAATTTGCTATGGGTGGATCTGGTGAAACATCTTACTATGGGGCGACTAAAAATGCTTGGGACCACAGCAAGGTACCTGGTGGATCTTCTAGTGGTTCAGCAGCTTCTGTCGCTTCAGGGCAAGTTCGTTTGTCTCTTGGTTCTGATACCGGTGGTTCTATCCGCCAACCAGCTGCCTTCAACGGGATTGTTGGTCTCAAACCAACTTATGGAACTGTTTCACGTTTCGGTCTTATTGCCTTCGGTAGCTCACTTGACCAAATTGGTACCTTCTCACCAACCGTTAAGGAAAATGCCCAATTGCTCAATGTCATTGCCAGTGAAGATGCCAAAGATTCGACTTCTGCACCTGTTCGTGTAGCAGACTTTACTTCTAAGATTGGTCAAGATATCAAGGGCATGAAGATTGCCCTTCCAAAAGAATACCTTGGGGAAGGAATTGACCCAGAAGTCAAAGAAACTATCCTTAGTGCAGCTAAGCACTTTGAGAAATTGGGAGCAACTGTCGAAGAAGTCAGCCTGCCTCATTCTAAATACGGGGTTGCCGTCTACTACATCATTGCTTCATCTGAAGCTTCATCAAACTTGCAACGTTTCGATGGTATTCGTTATGGTTTCCGTGCGGAAGATGCCAAGAACTTGGAAGACATCTATGTGAACACTCGTAGCCAAGGCTTTGGTGATGAAGTGAAACGCCGTATCATGCTGGGCACCTTTAGTTTGTCATCTGGTTACTACGATGCTTACTACAAGAAAGCTGGTCAAGTCCGTACCCTCATTATCCAAGATTTTGAAAAAGTCTTTGCGGATTACGACCTCATCCTTGGTCCAACAGCTCCAAGCGTGGCCTTTGATTTGGATTCGCTCAACCATGATCCGGTTGCCATGTACTTGGCGGACTTGTTGACCATTCCAGTTAACTTGGCGGGTCTTCCAGGAATTTCGATTCCTGCAGGTTTTGCGCAAGGACTTCCAGTTGGTTTGCAGTTGATTGGTCCTAAGTATTCGGAAGAGACCATCTACCAAGCCGCAGCGGCCTTTGAAGCAACAACGGATTACCATAAGCAACAACCCCTTATTTTCGGAGGTGACAATTAATGAACTTTGAAACAGTCATCGGACTTGAAGTCCACGTTGAATTGAATACAAACTCAAAAATTTTCTCACCAACCTCTGCTCACTTTGGAAACGAGCAAAATGCCAATACCAATGTGATCGACTGGTCTTTCCCAGGGGTGCTTCCTGTCTTGAACAAGGGCGTTGTGGACGCTGGTATTAAGGCTGCTTTGGCCCTGAATATGGATATCCACCAGCACATGCACTTTGACCGTAAGAACTATTTCTACCCTGATAATCCAAAAGCCTACCAAATCTCACAATTTGACGAGCCAATTGGTTACAATGGGTGGATTGAAGTGCAATTGGAAGACGGCTCAACTAAGAAAATTGGGATTGAACGGGCCCACTTGGAAGAAGATGCCGGTAAGAACACCCACGGAACAGACGGTTTCTCTTATGTAGACCTCAACCGTCAGGGGGTGCCATTGATCGAGATCGTCTCTGAAGCAGATATGCGTTCTCCAGAAGAAGCCTATGCTTATTTGACAGCTTTGAAAGAAGTCATTCAATACACAGGTATTTCTGACGTCAAGATGGAAGAAGGATCAATGCGGGTCGATGCCAACATTTCCCTTCGCCCATACGGTCAAGAGGAATTTGGTACCAAGACGGAGTTGAAAAACTTGAACTCTTTCTCAAACGTCCGTAAAGGTCTTGAATACGAAGTGGAGCGTCAAGCGAAAATCTTGCGTTCAGGTGGTGTTATTCGTCAAGAAACACGCCGTTATGATGAGGCCAACAAGAGCACGATTCTTATGCGTGTCAAAGAAGGGGCAGCGGATTACCGTTACTTCCCAGAACCAGACCTTCCCTTGTTTGAAATCTCAGATGAGTGGATTGAGGAAATGCGTACATCATTGCCTGAGTTTCCAAAAGACCGCCGTGCTCGCTATGTGGCAGAGCTTGGCTTGTCTGACTATGATGCCAACCAATTGACAGCTACTAAGGTCACATCTGACTTCTTTGAAGCAGCCGTAGCCCTTGGCGGAGACGCTAAACAAGTGTCTAACTGGCTCCAAGGTGAAGTCGCTCAATTTTTGAACGCAGAAGGTAAAACGCTTGAAGAAATCAAGTTGACACCAGAAAACTTGGTTGAAATGATTGCCATCATCGAGGATGGAACCATCTCTTCTAAGATTGCCAAGAAAGTCTTCGTTCATTTGGCGAAAAACGGTGGAGGTGCGCGTGAATACGTCGAAAAAGCTGGATTGGTACAGATTTCAGACCCTGAAGTCTTGATCCCAATCATCCACCAAGTCTTTGCAGACAATGAAGCAGCTGTAGCCGACTTCAAGTCAGGTAAACGTAACGCTGACAAGGCCTTCACAGGCTTCCTTATGAAAGCAACCAAAGGCCAAGCCAACCCACAAGTAGCTCTTAAACTACTTGCCCAAGAATTGGCGAAGTTGAAAGAAGAGTAATAGATAAAAAACCAGCCGAGAGGTTGGTTTTTTATCTATTATTAGGGTATACAAAAACTCCTAACGAGTGGAGTTCGTAGGAGTTTTTGAAAAAGACTAAGTGGCTTTAGAAATGAGGAAGAGCTGAAGCAACCTTCATTTCTTCAGGAACAGTGACAATAACTTGATGAGCTTTTAAATGATATTCATCAATAATCCATTGACGAAGTTTTTCTTTAGAGACATTAGCAGTTCCTCGGAATTCATGTCCGTTATCATGGACAGTCCAGTCTCCCATTTTCTTAAAATCAGTATTCTTAAGTAAGTCAGGGTATTGATCTAGCTCTTTAAGATGAATAATAGTAAAGGTATTACTATTACGTACAATGACGTTTTTCTTCAAAGTCTTACTTAAGTACCAGAAGAGTATAGCAACAGCGCTAACTCCAACAACAAGTCCTGCAAAAGCAATTAAAAACTGTATGAAATTCATATTATTGCCTCCTTATGAGACATAGTATACTCTTTATCTAAAACGTTTTCAAGCAAAGGATGACCTATTACTTTCCGTAGTATTATGGAAAAAGAATGCGTTTTCATTACCGCTTATGGAGTTTATAATAGAAGTATCAAAGTCAGGAGGAAAAACGATGACTACTTTTAAAGATGGATTTTTGTGGGGTGGTGCTGTTGCTGCTCATCAACTTGAAGGTGGATGGCAAGAAGGTGGTAAAGGAATCAGTGTTGCTGATGTGATGACTGCTGGTCGTCATGGAGTTGCCCGTGAAATTACCCCGGGAGTTTTGGAAGGTAAATATTATCCAAACCATGAGGCTATAGATTTTTACCATCGTTATAAAGGAGATATTGCACTTTTTGCTGAAATGGGATTTAAGTGCTTCCGAACATCGATTGCCTGGACACGTATTTTCCCCAAAGGTGATGAGTTAGAGCCCAATGAAGAAGGTTTGCAATTTTATGATGATCTTTTTGATGAGTGCTTGAAGTATGGAATTGAACCTGTAATTACGTTATCTCATTTTGAGATGCCTTATCATTTGGTTACAGAATACGGTGGGTGGAAAAATCGAAAATTGATTGATTTCTTTGCTCACTTTGCGGAAGTCGTATTCAAACGTTATAAAGATAAAGTTAAATACTGGATGACCTTTAATGAAATCAACAATCAGGCCAATTACCAGGAAGATTTTGCACCATTTACGAACTCTGGTATTGTATATGAGGAAGGTGACGACCGAGAAGCTATTATGTATCAAGCAGCACACTATGAGTTAGTAGCTTCTGCTCGAGCAGTAAAAATTGGTCATGAAATTAATCCAGATTTTCAAATTGGTTGTATGATTGCGATGTGTCCTATTTATCCTGCAACTTGTAATCCTAAAGATATTTTAATGGCTATGAAGGCTATGCAAAAACGTTATTACTTTACTGATGTACATGTTTTGGGGAAATATCCTGAACACATTCTCAAGTATTGGGAACGTAAAGGAATCTCAGTTGATTTTACAGATCAAGATAAAGAGGATTTACTTAGAGGAACAGTAGACTATATTGGATTTAGTTACTATATGTCTTTCGCTATCGATTCTCATCGTGAGAATAATCCTTATTTCGATTATCTTGAAACAGAAGATTTAGTTAAAAATAATTATGTTCAGGCATCTGAGTGGGAGTGGCAGATTGACCCAGAGGGCTTACGTTATGCATTAAACTGGTTTACTGATCACTATCATTTGCCACTATTCATTGTTGAAAATGGTTTTGGTGCTATAGACCAAGTTGAAGCAGATGGCATGGTTCATGATGATTATCGGATTGATTACCTAGGGGCTCATATTCGTGAAATGAAAAAAGCTGTAGTTGAAGATGGTGTTGATTTGATGGGATATACTCCTTGGGGCTGCATAGACCTAGTTTCAGCTGGTACCGGTGAGATGAGAAAACGTTACGGATTTATCTATGTGGATAAAGATGATGATGGACAAGGGACTTATGAACGCTCACCAAAGAAATCATTTAATTGGTATAAAGAAGTTATTGCATCTAATGGTGCAACGGTGGAATAAAACTAAGAAGCTGGGTGTATTCCCAGCTTCTTTAGTAAACATAGGAGAATAAATATGATTGGTAGTATTGCAGCAATTTTAACAACATTTGCCTTTTTGCCGCAAGTTGTGCGTTTGGTAAAAACAAAAGATACTGAATCAATTGCCTTAGGGATGTATGTTATGCAGGTTATTGGTATTGCTTTGTGGCTTGCTCATGGCCTTCATATTGGTGACTTACCTTTGATTTTGGCTAATAGTGTTTCCTTTTTACTATCTGGTATTATTTTGATTTATAAATTAAAGACAAATAATTATTTTCCGTATCGTTGAGGAAAAATCAGAAATGGTAATTGTAAGCGCTTTATTTTATAATTAAAGTGTAAATAAGAAGTAACCCAATCAGGTATCAATTTGATGGGATTAGATTAAAGGAGAAAATCTTATGGCAAAAGCATTGATTATTTGTGCAGCTGGAATGTCCTCATCACTTATGGCAAAGAAAACAACTGAGTTTCTAAAGGGGAAAGGTCAGGATATTGAGGTTGACGCTATTAGTGCCACTGAGGGCGGAAAAGCTATTGCAGCATCAGAATTTGATTTATACCTTGTAAGTCCTCAAACAAAAATGTATTTTAAACAGTTTGAAGAGGCAGGGGCTAAAGTCGGAAAACCAGTTGTTCAAATTCCACCACAAGCTTACATTCCAATTCCAATGGGAATTGAAAAAATGGCTAATTTAATTGTAGAAAACATCTAATTTTTGTTAAAGAAATAGTGTAAAAAAATAGATGTTAGTTAATATTATCTGTTGACTAGATTATAAATGATTCATAATGTAACTTATGCTCGATAAAAAGAAGTAAAGGTGTGAAAATATCCTATAATAGAAGGTGAATATATCATTTTTAGGAGGATATGTGATTGTCAAAAACTAGGGAAAAAAGCATCCTTCAATTCTTGATAAAGCATAGGGAACGTTATGTTACGAGTAAAGAGCTTGCTGAATACTTGTCCTGCTCGGATAGGACTGTACGTAGTTACTTAAAATCAATTGATCAAACCTTAAACCTTCAAGGTGTTAGCTTAGTATCAAAACAAGGACAAGGTTATAGACTGTTTTTTGAAAGCCAAGAAGCTTGCCAAACTTTTCGTCTGATTTATGAATTAGGAGATGATTATAATACAAAATCTTCCATGTCCCAAAGTGATGATCGGCTAGCCTTCATTTTAAATAAGCTCTTGTTTGAACAGGTTCCAGTTCTTTTTGATGATTTAGTTGAGGAGCTATATGTCAGTCGCTCAACCTTGTCTAATGATTTTAAAAAGATACGCCAGATGCTGGCTGAGTATAACCTAACTATAGAAAGTAGAGCGAATAAAGGTGTCTACGTTTCTGGTGAAGAACGAGACAAACGTCGCTTTATTATGAGTTATTTCTTGGAGAACCAGTTTTTTAAAGCATTGCACTCTTATGTGAAATCAAATTTTTTTGACCAAAATCTTCCATTAGAGGAATTGGCAAAGATTGTTTTAGAAGAATGTCAGGAAGCCAATCTAAAGTTGTCGGATTTTGTTTTACAAAATTTAGTTGTTCATATAGCTTTAGCAATAGGCCGTATCAAGTCTGGTTTTGAAATTAGTAACTTAGATTGTCAGATGGCAGATAATGATATTGAACGCCGGGTTGCTAAGAGGATTCTTTCAAGAGTTAGCGAGGTAACCAATCAGGAATTTCCAGTTCAAGAGATTGATTATGTTACCCTACATCTGTTAGCTAAAAGTCAGTTGCCCCAAAACAATCAAACAGAGTTTTCTAAAGAGGCACTGAGAGACTCGGTGGTCCAAAGCTTTAAAACCTTAGGGTTAGAGGACATATATCACTTTTCTTCGGATTTTCAACTTATTGAGAGTCTTATAACTCATTTGATGACCTTACAGGTACGTTTAGCCAGTCATATTAATCTTAGTAATCCATTGGTAGATGAGGTTAAACAGAATTATAGTGACGTATTCTTCATGACCAAGGAAATTCTTGCAAATATGGAAGCTTTTTCACAGGCTACTATATCTGATGATGAAATAGTTTATGTCTGTCTTCATTTCTTGGCTGCCATCGAACGTCGAAAAGAAAACCATAAATTTTCAGTATTGGCGATTTGTGCGACAGGTTTTGGAGCTGCTCAAATGCTCCGAAATCGCCTTGAATCTGAGCTTGGGAATCGTATAGAGGTGGTTGATGTCATAGGTTACTATGAGTTGAACCAAGAAAAGATAGAGGGGATTGATTTTATTGTATCGGCTGTTGATTTATCGAACCTTTACTTTCAGATACCAGTTTTTACGGTGAGTGTCTTTCTTAAATCCGAGGAAATATCTCAGATTCGTCATGCTATGAATCAGATGCAAGTCTCGAAAATTAGGAAACGTTCAGAAGTAGCCCCTATTGAAGACGACAATTTTAAACAGTACTTTAGTCAATATAACTTCTTTGTTTGGACGAAAGGCGATAAAACACGACTATTGGAAGAAATGGTTGAAGGTCTATCTGTCGGTGAATCAGATGATTTCAAACAATCTTTACTTTACGAAATTAAACAGCGTGAGGCATTAAGTTCAGTTGTTTTTTCCAAAAGAGTCGCGGTTCCACATCCCATTAGACCTTTGGGGAAAGAAGTTAAAGTCTCGGTTGCTATCTGTCAAGAACCTGTATCTTGGGATAGTCAAAGCTCACATATTCAACTTGTTTTTCTTTTATCACCATCATTATATGGAAATGATGGATTGAAGGATGTGACGAAGAAAATAGTTTCCTTAACAGAAAATGATGACTTACAAAAGCAATTAATTAATTGCAAGAAATTTGAAGAGTTTATTACAATATTCGAAAAAATAACATAGGAGGTTCGTATGAATCAAGAAGAACTACAGGTTGCAGCCTTTGAAATTATTCTTCATTCAGGTACTGCTAGAACAGAAATTCATGAAGCGTTTGCTGATATGCGAGAAGGTCGCTTTGACGAAGCAGAAGCTAAGTTAGACCATTCAAATGAAGAAATTTTAGAAGCACACCATGCACAAACAAAACTTTTGCAAGACTATGCAAGTGGTGTGGAAATCAAGATTGAAATTATCATGGTGCATGCTCAAGACCATTTAATGACCACAATGACTCTATTGGAAGTGGCAAAAGAAATGCTAGTTCTTCATAGAAAGGTTGGCTAAATAGATATAGTTAAACAAGGAGGAAGACAATGACAAAAAAAGAACAACTAGAAATCGAGCGTCAACGTCGGGAGACAGCATTAAAAAATACTTTCTTTAATCGTTACCTTCTTCTACGTTATACAATAGCACTCTTCTTTTTTGGCAATATTTATTGGCTTTTGAATCAATTTATTCGTCCTTCTTTTGTTATTGTTCTCCCTGTTACGTTAATTGTATTAGCGATTTTGGCTACTGTTGAGCAGTTTCGATTGTATGGCAAGCGTGATGAACGTTTGAAAGTGACTCAGATGTTTGTTCGCTCGCAAGCTGTTATTCAGGTGGGACTACTTGTTCTAACTTGGACAAGTCTGTTTACAACTCTTTTCCCAATTTTCGAAAATAATCAAGCTGCACGTTTCTTTGTTTTTGTCATTCTTTTACTAGGCTTGGGTCTATGCTTGCTAAATCTTAAAAGAATTCAAGAAATATATGAACGTAAAGATAAGGCTTATCAACGCTTTATCCAGTTAGAAAAGAGTTCTATAACCTTATAACATCTTTTAAAAGGATTGCTATTGAAATAAATATATAATTATTATTAAGGAGGTCCGATTATGGATCAACAAAACGGATTGTTTGGTTTCCTTGAAAATCATGTCATGGGACCAATGGGAAAACTTGCCCAGTTTAAAGTTGTACGTGCAATCACGGCGGCAGGTATGGCAGCTGTACCATTTACTATTGTTGGGTCAATGTTCTTGGTATTTAGTATTCTGCCACAAGCCTTCTCATTCTGGCCAATTGTAGCTGATATTTTCTCAGCTTCATTTGATAAGTTTACTTCTCTATACATGGTTGCTAACTATGCTACTATGGGTTCCCTCTCTCTTTACTTTGTTCTCTCACTTGCTTATGAGTTAACTAAAATCTATGCAGAAGAAGAAGAACTAAATATGAATCCTCTTAACGGTGCTCTTCTTGCGCTCATGGCTTTCATTATGACAGTTCCACAAATCATTTTTGACGGTGGAATGATGAAGGCTGTAGGTAGCCTAAAAGAAGGTGCAGTCGTTGTTGACGGTTGGGCAATGGGTAATGGTGTTACTCGTTTTGGTACAACTGGTATTTTCACAGCTATTATCATGGCTATTGTGACAGTTCTTATTTATCGTACATGTGTAAAACGTAATTGGGTTATTAAAATGCCTGAAGCTGTTCCAGAAGGGGTTTCTCGCGGATTCACAGCCTTGATTCCAGGATTCGTCGTTGCATTTGTAGTTATCTTTATTAACGGTGCACTCGTGGCGTTGGGAACTGACATCTTTAAAGTTATTGCTATTCCATTTGGGTTTGTTGCTAACCTAACTAACTCATGGATTGGATTAATGATTATTTATCTTTTAACTCAACTCCTCTGGATTGTAGGGATTCATGGTGCTAACATTATCTTTGCTTTCGTTAACCCTATCGCACTTGCTAACATGGCAGAAAATGCTGCTGGAGGACACTATGCTGTAGCTGGTGAGTTCTCTAACATGTTTGTTATCGCTGGTGGATCAGGTGCAACTCTTGGTCTGTGTCTCTACATTGCTTTTGCTGCTAAGTCAGAGCAACTTAAAGCGATTGGACGTGCCTCAGTTGTTCCAGCATTGTTCAACATTAATGAACCTTTGATTTTTGGTTTGCCAATTATCTATAATCCAGCATTAGCGATTCCATTTATCTTAGCTCCAATGGTTACAGCTACTATTTACTACTTTGTTAATGCATTGCATTTGATTAATCCTGTTATTGCACAAGTTCCATGGCCAACCCCAGTGGGAATCGGAGCCTTCTTAGGAACAGCAGATCTCCGTGCTGTCTTAGTTGCTCTTGTCTGTGCAGTTGCTGCCTTCCTTGTTTACTTCCCATTCATTCGTGTTTACGATAAGAAATTGTTGAAAGAGGAACAAGAAGCTTAATTTATGATTAAAGATCTTAACTTTGTTAAGGTCTTTTTTGTTATACTAATGGTATTCAATAAAACATCTATTAAGTAGGAGCAACCCCATGAACAAATTCTTAAGAGTCCTATTTATCCTAGTCATCCTGGCCATGACTGGTGCCATTATTTTTCAGCTATTTTTCCCAACCTATATGGGAAGTCACTCGGGGTACGGTATTTCTGCCGGTTGGCAACGGGAGATTGGGATTTGGAATGTGGCGGTTCTGGTCATCCTCCTTGCCGTTAATCTCAAATACGATTGGTTTTATCTGAGAGCCGTTCTGCTTGCTTTGATTCTAGGTGGCCTGGGTATTGGGACCAATCATTTCCTTAGTTATCTTCAACATCATCACTCAGTGAATGCTATTGGAGCACTTGAAAATTATCTTTTAGTCCTTGGCTGGATTGTGGGTTGGTGGCTAGAGGTGTCTCGAATCAAAAAGAAATAAGGTAACTATTGTTTAGATTAGGGAGGTACTTCATAGGATACTTCCCTTATTTTTTTGGTCTCTTTTTCCTTGACAAGCAAAAAGAAAACGTTTACAATTTGATGTATAATGTTTCCTGAAAAGAAAACCAAAAATTGTGAAAACAAGGAGATCATCATATGGCTACTATGAAAGCAGCTCGCTGGCATGCAGCGAAAGACGTTCGTATCGAAGAAGTGGAAGTACCTGAAGTACAGCCTCATCAAGTAAAAGTGGCAGTCAAGTTCACAGGAATCTGTGGTACAGATTTGCATGAATATTTGGATGGACCACTCTTCATTCCAACAGAAGAACATGTGTATTCTGGTCAAAAAGCACCGGTTACTTTGGGACATGAATTCTCTGGTGAGATTGTAGAAGTCGGAAGTAATGTGACTCGTGTCAAAGTTGGCGATCGTGTAACCATCGAACCAATTCTTGCAGAGCACAACTTGATTGGCGATTATAACCTTGATCCAAACTTGAACTTCGTCGGCCTCGCTGCAGATGGTGGTTTTGCCAAATATTGTGTCCTTGATGGTGATCTTGTCCATGTGATTCCAGATAGCTTGAGCTATGAACAAGCCGCTCTTACAGAACCTGCTGCTGTAGCTGTGTATGCAGTCCGTCAATCTGCTTTGAAAGCTGGGGATACAGCTGTTATCTTTGGCTTGGGTCCAATTGGTCTTTTGATCGTTGAAGCCCTTCGTGCAGCAGGCGCATCAAAAATCTATGCGGTTGAATTGTCTCCTGAACGTCAAGCGAAAGCAGAAGAATTGGGAGCAATTGTTGTTCGCCCAGAAGAAGGGGAAACAGTCGTAGAGGCTATCCATCGTTTGACAGGAGGTGGAGCAGATGTTTCTTACGAAGTTACTGGGGTTCCGGTTGTTTTAGGCCAAGCCCTTGCAGCTGTTCATAAAGCTGGGGAATGTATGGTCGTATCTATCTGGGAACGTGAAGCCAGCATCAATCCAAATGAATTCGCCATCCAAGAAAAATCTCTCAAAGGAATTATTGCCTACCGTCACATCTTCCCTAAAGTTTTGGAATTGATGGAACAAGGCTACTTCCCTGCTGATAAATTGGTTACTAAGAAAATTAAATTGGAGAATATCGTTGAAGAAGGATTTGTTGAATTAACCCAAGATAAATCTCAAATTAAAATCTTGGTTCAACCAGAATAAGCTTATAAATGTCGAATGAATAGATAAAGGTCGAAACCGTTTTGTTTCGACCTTTTTGTGTTACAATAACAGAAACAAATAGATTTGGGAGGTGACTATGTCAAAGACGCTAAAAGGTAGTCTGATGGTCATAACTGCAGGAATTGCCTGGGGATTTTCAGGAGTTTCTGGTCAATACCTAATGGCTCATGGTGTTAATGTCAATCTTTTGACGAGTTTACGTTTGCTTCTGTCTGGAATTTTACTAACGGCTTCGGTCTTTTTTAGGCAGCGAGACAAATTAGTACAAGCTATTAAAGATAGAAAAACCTTAGTAAGTATCGCCTTATTTGCTCTCTTTGGTCTGGTACTAAATCAGTACGCCTATCTTAGTGCTATTCAATACACTAATGCTGGGACAGCGACGGTCTTGCAGTATGTCACCCCAGTTATCATCCTGGCTTTTGTATGTGCAAAATATCGTAGGTTCCCAACAGCAGCAGAGCTAGTGGCGATTATCATGGCTATTGTGGGAACCTTTACCATCGCAACGCATGGTCAGATAAGGGAGCTGGCGATTACACCTCTGGGCTTGTTCTGGGGTCTCTTTTCGGCGGTGACCTATGCACTTTATATCTTACTGCCTGCTAAGGCTATTGAAAAATGGGGAAGTTTGATTGTCATTGGTTTAGGCCTGTTGCTCGGTGGTTTAATCTTTCCGATTGTTATTCAAGCCTGGAAGTATAAGCTTCCTTTGACTGGCGGAAATCTCTTAGCGCTTTTTGGTTTGGTCTTCATTGGGACAGTCTTTGCTTACACTGTTTTCCTTAAGGGGACGATCATGGTTGGAGCTGTCAAAGGGAGTCTCTTGGCTTCGGTAGAACCCGTAGCATCGGTCATTTTGACCGTATTAATTATGGGGGACCGCTTCTTTGCCATTGATGTGGTTGGGATGATTTTAATTGTTCTTGCTGTTATCATCATATCGCTTAAGAATTTAGTTGCCCTTAAAAAACAAGAAAAAATTCAAAGATAAGAATGGAGCCTGAGTGATTGTGGCTCTTTTCTTTATTGTTCTGTAAAGGATGTTCTTAAAAAATAGGACTTAAGTCCCACACATAAACCTTAAAAATATGGTAGAATAAGAGGTAAACTAACATTTTGGAGAGAAAATGACTATAGACGATTACAGGCCCCATTTTATGGTGGAGGCTGTTTATGATTTGAAACCTGACCAGCTACGTGAACACGGTATTCGTGCCGTCTTGGTCGATTTGGACAATACCTTGATTGCTTGGAACAACCCTGATGGGACTCCTGAGCTACGTGCTTGGTTGGATGAGATGACAGAGGCTGATATTCCGGTAGTTGTGGTCTCTAACAATAAATATGAACGTGTTGAACGTGCGGTTGCCAATTTCCATGTGGATTTCGTGAGTCGTGCCATGAAGCCTTTCACTAAAGGCATTAATGAAGCGATTGAGCGTTACCACTTTAATCGAGACGAGGTCGTTATGGTGGGAGACCAGCTAATGACTGACATCAGAGCTAGCCACAGAGCTGGAATTCGCTCGATTTTGGTCAAGCCTTTGGTGAAATCAGATGCTTGGGTAACCAAGTTTAACCGTTGGCGTGAACGTCGCATGTGGAAAAAGATTGAAAAAGCATATGGTCCAATGACCTTCAACAAAGGAATTTAATGGAAGAATTATTTTGTATTGGGTGTGGAGCCCAAATTCAAACAGAAGATAAAGAAAAAGCAGGTTTCACACCTGCTAGCTCTATTAAAAAGGCCGAAGAAACAGGTGAGTTATACTGCCAACGCTGTTTCCGTCTTCGTCATTACAATGAGATTGTGGATGTCCACATCACAGATGATGAATTTTTAAAATTGCTTCATGAAGTTGGTGATAGTGATGCCCTCGTTGTCAATGTCGTTGATATTTTTGATTTTAATGGATCAATCATACCAGGCTTATCACGCTTTGTTTCGGGTAATGATGTGCTCTTGGTTGGAAATAAAAAGGATATCCTGCCTAAATCTGTTAAAGATGGTAAGGTAACCCAATGGTTGACAGAACGTGCCCACGAAGAAGGGATGCGTCCGGTGGATGTTATGTTGACGTCTGCCCAAAACCACCACGCCATTAAAGAGCTAATCCAACGTATTGAAAAACTCCGTAAGGGTCGTGATGTCTATGTTGTTGGTGTGACGAATGTTGGTAAATCAACCTTAATCAATGCCATTATCAAGGAAATTACAGGTGATAAAGATGTTATTACAACCTCTCGTTTTCCAGGAACGACCCTTGATAAGATTGAAATCCCATTGGATGACGGTAGCTATATTTTTGATACACCTGGAATTATTCACCGACACCAGATGGCACACTATCTGTCAGCGAAGGATCTCAAGTACGTTAGTCCTAAGAAGGAAATTAAGCCAAAAACTTACCAGTTAAATGCAGGACAAAGCCTATTCCTAGGCGGTCTTGGACGCTTTGACTTTATTGATGGGAATAAGCAAGGATTTACAGCCTTCTTTGACAATAACTTGAAGCTACATCGTACCAAACTTGAAGGCGCAGATGCCTTCTATGATAAGCATGTTGGAAGTCTCCTCATGCCTCCTGGGCCAAAGGAATTGGCTGATTTTCCAAAACTTGTCCGTCACGAGTTCACTGTCAAAGATAAGACAGACATTGTCTTCTCAGGATTAGGATGGATCCGTGTCCAAGGAAAAGCTGACCAACCAACCATCGTTGCTGCTTGGGCACCAGAAGGTGTTGGCGTTGTCGTACGAAAAGCGATTATTTAAACTTAATTAAGTAGTTAAAAGGAATAAACATGTCATTAACATCAAAACAACGTGCCTTCCTCAAATCGGAAGCTCACACACTTAAACCTATTGTGCAAATCGGGAAAAACGGTCTTAACGACCACATCAAAACTAGCGTTCGTAATGCCCTTGATGCCCGTGAATTGATCAAAGTAACCCTACTCCAAAACACTATGGAAGATATTCATGAGGTTGCTGAAATCTTGGAAGAAGAAATTGGCTGTGATACAGTTCTTAAGATTGGACGTATCTTGATTCTCTATAAAGAGTCAGCCAAAAAAGAAAATCGTAAGTTGTCACCAAAGGTCAAAGCTATCCAAAAATAGTTGCTGACTTTGCTTGGTGAAGGATAAACTAAGGTATAGGAACACTTTTGAAGCATCAGCTAGCCTTAAGTCAGTTGTATAATGCTTGAAAAAGAGGAGGCGTATATGGCACTGGATCTCGTAACCCCATTTACAAAGGTTCAACTAGAAGAAGAAATCAAAGATACTGGCCGTAAGCAGGTGGGAATTTTAGGTGGAAATTTCAACCCTGTTCACAATGCTCACTTGGTTGTTGCGGACCAGGTGCGTCAGCAGTTAGGTCTTGACGAAGTTCTTCTCATGCCTGAGTTTGAGCCACCTCATGTCGATAAAAAAGAGACTATTGATGAACAACATCGCCTAAATATGCTTATGTTGGCTATTAACGGCATTGAAGGATTGGACATCGAAACCATCGAGTTGGAACGTAAGGGAATCAGCTATACTTATGACACCATGAAGCTTTTGACAGAGGCCAATCCTGATACGGATTATTACTTTATTATTGGAGCGGATATGGTCGAATACCTACCAAAATGGCATCGTATTGATGAACTAATTGAGATGGTCCAATTTGTTGGTGTTCAGCGTCCTAAGTATAAGGCTGGAACCTCATATCCCGTTATCTGGGTGGATGTGCCCCTTATGGATATTAGTTCGAGTATAGTCAGAGCCTACATTAAGAAGGATCGTACACCTAACTTTATGGTGCCGCAGTCTGTACTTGCCTACATCAAGAAAGCGGGGCTCTATAAATGACCTATGAAAAATATCTAGACTATTCTCGTGAAGAACTCCTTGAAAAAGTTCGAGCGGTCATGAGTCCTAAACGCTTCAATCATGTTTTGGGTGTTGAGCGAGCTGCTGTTGCTCTTGCTGAAAAGTATGGTTACGATACTGAAAAAGCTGGTTTGGCTGGCCTCCTTCATGATTATGCCAAGGAGCTTCCGGATCAGGAATTCTTAGAGCTAATCGATAAGTATGAGCTCGACCCTGAATTGAAAAAATGGGGAAATAATGTCTGGCATGGTATGGTCGGGATTTACAAAATTCAAGAAGATTTGGGTTTAACTGATTCTGAGATTCTACGCAGTATTGAAATCCATACCGTCGGAAGCCATGACATGTCGACCCTAGACAAGATTGTCTATGTGGCTGATTATATTGAGCATAACCGTAATTTCCCTTTGGTAGAGGAAGCTAGACAAGTGGCAGAGCAATCCTTGGATAAGGCAGTTGCTTTTGAAACCGTCCATACGGTAGAACACTTGGCTCACCAAGCTCTACCGATTTTCCCACAAACCTTGGAAACCTATAATGCTTTTGTGCATTACCTAAAAGATTAATAACAAATTACTGGAGAATATCATTGACTAAAGAAGAATTACTTGAATTGGTTGTCAAAGCTGCTGATGAAAAGCGAGCTGAAGACATTGTTGCCCTTGATTTGTACGGCCTTACAAGCCTAACAGATTATTTTGTTATTTTGAGTGCAATGAATAGCCGTCAGTTGGAAGCTATTGCCGACAACATCCGTGAGAAAGTGAAAGAAGCTGGCCTTGACGCTAGTCACATGGAAGGTGACAACAAGGGTGGTTGGATTCTTTTGGATCTTAACGATGTCGTTGTTCACATCTTTACAGAAGATGAACGTGCACACTATAACCTCGAAAAACTCTGGCATGAAGCACCAATGGTGGATGTGTCAGCTTATTTGGCATAAGAAATTGAACTCAGTTGGCGACAACTGGGTTTTGTTGCTTAAACTAAAGATTTAATAGGAAGGATAGAGCCTTGTGTTTGGTTGGTTTGTTAACTGAACACGAGATAAAAGCTGTGAGAAAAAGATAAACTTCCTTTGTGCTTTTGACGCTCTTTGTATCTTAGAAAGGATTTGAATCCGTCCTGTAATCGTCGGAAAACAGATAGTTCTATGTCGAATTATCAATATTAAAATTTATTATTTGGCGCAGTAGCTGATTGGACTCTTCATTCGCTTTTTAAGCTCGGAAGAGTACCTAATCAGCCTTGCGGGGGTGAGACAACGAACGATTTTTTTAAGAAAACTCGTTCTGTCTCACTCCCCCTAATTTTCATTCCGATTACGGACGGACTTGGTATCATCATTATGGCTACTTATGAAACTTTTGCGGCGGTCTACGACGCTGTTATGGATGATAGTCTTTACGATTTGTGGACGGATTTCTCCCTCCGTCATTTGCCAAAGACTAAGGACAAAAAGAAATTGCTCGAATTGGCTTGTGGAACTGGGATTCAATCTGTACGTTTTTCTCAAGCTGGTTTTGATGTAACTGGACTCGATTTGAGTGCTGATATGTTGAAGATTGCGGAGAAGCGTGCGTCTTCCGCCAAACAGAAAATTGACTTTATTGAAGGCAACATGTTGAATTTATCGCAAGCTGGTAAGTACGACTTTGTGACTTGCTACTCAGATTCAATCTGCTATATGCAGGATGAAGTAGAGGTTGGGGACGTCTTCAAGGAGGTTTATAATGCACTGAATGAAGATGGCGTCTTTATCTTTGATGTGCACTCAACCTATCAGACGGATGAGGTTTTCCCTGGCTATTCCTACCATGAAAATGCAGAAGACTTTGCTATGCTCTGGGATACCTATGAGGATGCGGCTCCGCATTCTATTGTCCATGAATTAACTTTCTTTGTCCAAGAGGAAGATGGAAGCTTTAGCCGTCATGATGAGGTGCATGAGGAACGTACCTATGAGGTCTTGACTTATGATATTTTGTTGGAGCAGGCCGGCTTCAAATCTTTCAAACTTTATGCCGATTTCGAGGACAAGGAACCGACTGAAACTAGTGCCCGTTGGTTCTTTGTGGCGCAAAAATAAGAGCTATGACAGTTACAGGTATTATTGCTGAGTTCAATCCTTTTCATAACGGCCACAAGTATCTCTTGGATCAGGCTAAAGGCGTAAAAATCGTTGCCATGTCTGGGAACTTTGTTCAGCGAGGTGAGCCAGCTATTGTGGATAAGTGGACTAGGGCTCAGATGGCTTTGGAAAATGGGGCAGACCTCGTGGTTGAGTTGCCATTCTTGACGGCAGTCCAGTCTGCCGATTATTTTGCTGCTGGAGCCGTCAATATCTTGTCCCGACTGGGAATTGATAGCCTTACTTTTGGAACGGAAGAAGTCATAGACTATCAGACTTTAGCCGATGTCTATGCTGAAAAGTCAGAGGACATGGAAGCCTTTGTGGAAAACTTGCCGAGTGACCTATCTTATCCACAAAAGACACAAAAAATGTGGGAGAAATTTACTGGTGTGGACTTTACTGGCAATACACCCAACCATATTCTAGGATTAGCATATGCCAAAGCTTGTGCTGGTAAAGGCATTAAGTTGAATCCTATCCAGAGACAAGGGGCAGGCTATCATTCCTCAGATAAGGAAGTATTTTTCGCTTCAGCAACCAGCCTACGTCTCCACAAGCAAGATAGTGATTTTGTGGATAAGTTCATGCCCAATAGCAAACTTTTTCAGAATTCTCCACAGGTCTCTTGGGATAATTATTTCCAATTGTTGGTTTATCAGATTCTTACAAACCCTGATTTGACTAGTGTTTTTCAGGTGAATGAAGAGATTGCCAGTCGTTTAAAAGCTGCTATCCGTGAGGCCTCTTCTGTGGAGGAATTGGTGGATAAGGTAGCAACCAAACGCTATACAAAAGCACGGGTACGTCGTATTTTGACTTATATCCTAGTCGGAGCTGTGGACAATCCTTTACCCCAGGCTGTTCATGTCCTTGGGTTTTCTCAAAAAGGGCAGTCTCATCTCAAATCTGTGAAAAAGTCTGTGGATATAGTGGCTCGGATTGGAAGGGAACCTTGGGATATGCTTACACAACAAGCGGATAATGTTTATCAATTAGGTAACCCCGAGCTTTGCGAACAAAACTTTGGACGTGTACCGATTAGAGTAAAATAGTTTTATAGAAGGTCTACCTCTGGTAGGCTTTTTAAATCTTTTTCGAATAAATATTGTAGAAAGTATAAACTTGTCAGGAACTTGTACAAGTTTATACTTTTGATATATAATAAAAGAAAAGAGGAAAACGAGGTATGCTAATGGAAGCAGTCGTCTATTCAACGTTTCGAAATCATTTGAAGGATTATATGAAAAAGGTTAATGATGAATTTGAACCTCTAGCTGTAGTCAATAAAAATCCCGATGAAGATATTGTAGTGGTCTCAAAGAGTGAGTGGGATAGCATTCAAGAAACATTGCGTATTGTTCAAAATAAAGAACTATCAGACAAGGTTTTAAGAGGAATGGCTCAGGTACGTGCTGGAGAGACTCAAGAACATGCACTAAAGGAGTAGAAAATGTTACTCACTTTCACTGAAGATGCATGGATGGATTATTGTTATTGGCAAAATCAGGATAGGAAGACACTTAAGCGAATTAATAAGCTAATTAAAGATATTCAACGGGATCCTTTTTCAGGTATTGGTAAACCAGAACCCTTGAAGTATGACTTTCAAGGAGCTTGGTCCCGAAGAATTGATGCTGAAAATCGTTTAATTTATATGGTTGATGGTAAGAGCGTCGCCTTTCTATCTTTTAAAGATCATTATTAGGTCTACCTCTGGTAGGCTTTTTTTACTTTTCGTAAAATATTTTCAAAAAGGTCAAAAAAGATCAAATAAAACTATTAACCTTTACTGACCAATGGTGTATTATAATCTCATAAGGATTTAGCTTCCTTATAAATCTTGCAGTGCTAGTCTAAATACTTGTCATAAAGTTATTTTGGTTTGACTACAAAAAAATATAACAAAGGTCAAAAAAAGTCAAAAAAACTATTGACTATTACTGACCAATATTGTAGAATATAAACATAAGGAAATGAAATCCTTATGAAGGCTGTCAAAACAGTCCATATACCGATATGAAAAGATTGCAGCTTGTCTGCTTAAATTTTCATTAAAAAGGTCAGTAAAAGTCAAAACTAAATTCTTGACCCAAGCAGATGAAAGGTATATGATAAAGCTATAAGGAAAAAGGTTTCCTTAATCTACAAGTTTCTTTCTGAAAGAGGCTTGGAAGTTAGCTATATTGAGAGATTCACAGAAAGAAGGTGGCTCTTATGCTAAATGACAATTTATTTAAGACTGTGAAAGTTCTCGGTCTCCTACCAAGAGCAAAACCTGAAATTATTAGAAGAGTAGTTGAAGCTACTAAAAATTTTTAGGGTTTTGGTCAGTAAAAGTCAAAACTTACACATTAACATAAAAAATAACATTTAAAAAATTTCACAAGAAAACACAAAACGAGGTAATTATATGAACAACAACTTTAACAATATGGACGATCTTTTCAATCAATTGATGGGGAACATGGGTGGTTACCGTTCAGAAAACCGTCGCTACATGATTAACGGTCGTGAAGTGACACCTGAAGAATTTGCTATCTACCGTCAAACAGGTCAATTGCCTAGTAATGAAGGTGAAGCAGTGAACCCAACTCAACATCAAGGTAAAGGACCTAAACAAGATGGTATTCTTGCTAAACTTGGTCGTAACTTGACTGAAGAAGCTCGCGAAGGTAAATTGGATCCTGTTATCGGACGTAACAAAGAAATCCAAGAAGCTTGCGAAATCTTGGCTCGTCGTACCAAGAATAACCCAGTCCTTGTCGGGGACGCTGGTGTTGGTAAAACAGCTGTAGTTGAAGGTTTGGCTCAAGCTATCGTTAATGGTGATGTCCCAGCTGCTATCAAGAACAAAGAAATCATCTCAATTGATATTTCTGGACTTGAAGCTGGTACGCAATACCGTGGTAGCTTTGAAGAAAACATTCAAAACTTGGTAAATGAAGTCAAAGAAGCTGGAAATATTATCCTCTTCTTCGATGAAATCCACCAAATTCTTGGTGCCGGAAGCACTGGCGATGGCCAAGGGTCTAAAGGTCTTGCTGATATCTTGAAACCTGCTCTTTCACGTGGTGAATTGACAGTGATTGGTGCAACAACTCAGGATGAATACCGTAACACTATCTTGAAGAACGCTGCTCTTGCTCGTCGTTTCAACGAAGTTAAGGTTAATGCTCCTTCTGCTGAAGATACCTTCAAGATTCTCCAAGGTATCCGTGATCTTTATGAAAAACACCACAATGTTATCTTGCCAGATGATGTCTTGAAAGCAGCAGTAGATTTCTCTGTCCAATACATTCCACAACGTAGCTTGCCAGATAAGGCTATCGACCTTGTCGATGTAACAGCGGCTCACTTGGCTGCTCAACACCCAGTGACTGATGTGAATGCTGTTGAACATGAAATCGAAGAAGAAAAAGCTAAACAAGAAGCTGCAGCTGCCAAAGAAGACTACGAAGCAGCTCTAAATGCTAAAGTTCGCATTGAAGAACTTGAAAAGAAAATTGCTAACCACACAGCAGACCTTAAAGTCACTGCAACTGTTAACGATGTGGCTGAATCTGTAGAACGTATGACTGGTATCCCAGTATCGCAAATGGGAGCAACTGATATCGAACGTTTGAAAGATATGGGCCACCGTTTGCAAACTAAAGTTATCGGTCAAGATAAAGCCGTTGAAGCAGTGGCACGTGCCATCCGTCGTAACCGTGCAGGATTTGACGAAGGTAACCGTCCAATCGGTAGCTTCCTCTTTGTAGGACCTACTGGTGTTGGTAAAACTGAGTTGGCTAAACAATTGGCTCTTGATATGTTCGGAACCAAAGATGCCATTATCCGTTTGGACATGTCAGAATACAGCGACCGCACAGCCGTTTCTAAATTGATTGGTACAACAGCTGGTTATGTTGGTTATGATGACAATAGCAATACTTTGACAGAACGTGTTCGCCGTAACCCATACTCAATCGTTCTTCTCGACGAAATTGAAAAGGCTGACCCTCAAGTCATCACCCTTCTCCTCCAAGTTTTGGACGATGGTCGTTTGACAGATGGTCAAGGTAACACTGTAAACTTCAAGAATACTGTGATTATCGCAACTTCAAACGCAGGCTTTGGTTACGAAGCTAACTTGACAGAAGATGCTGATAAACCAGAACTTATGGATCGTTTGAAACCTTACTTCCGTCCAGAATTCCTTAACCGTTTCAATGCTGTCATCGAATTCTCACACTTGAGCAAAGAAGATCTTTCTAAGATTGTCGACCTTATGTTGGTTGAAGTTAACAAGACGCTTTCTAAGAAAGACATTGACTTGGCAGTTAGCGAAGCTGCTAAAGAATACATGACTGAAGAAGGCTACGACGAAGTCATGGGTGTTCGTCCACTCCGTCGTGTGGTTGAACAACAAATCCGTGACAAAGTCACAGACTTCCACTTGGATAACCTTGATGCTAAACACCTAGAAGCTGATATGGAAGATGGTGTCTTGGTTATCAAAGAAAAAGATGCTAAATAAAAAGCATAAAACCTCCTAATCCTATTTATGAAGCAGAGATGTTAGTAGACATCTCTGCTTTTTTTCTTTTTTATTTAAGACTTTCCTTGGGTGCTACGGACGGAAGCGACTTCCTAACGGAATTCCATTCCTAAGATTTGAGTCTGGGTCTCAAATCTTCCGAGTGAGAGAAGCAATAGGACTTCTCTTACTTTTAGCACAGCGGAAAGTCTTGTTTTGTGTATAGCTGTGACTTTTATATTTATTCTTAAATATAAAATGAGATAAAATTGTTTAAATTATGATAATATGATAAATAGTTAAAAATATATTCTATTTTCAAGAAAGCGTTGACAACGCATTCATATCGCTATATAATTTTTGTGTAAAATTAAATTTTAGTTAGTGATTTCTTGGGCTTAATATTACAATCTTTTGTTATTTGATAAGGAGAAATAATGTTAAAAGTAGTTTTATGGATTTTGGCTATTCTACTTCTTGTAGGAATAGCAATGTTGAACCCCCTAATTGCAGCTGGTATTGTGATTGCAGGATTGTTAATCCAGTTGTTTTTGAAGAAATGAGTTAATAGGAAAAAAGTATGAAAAAGATAATATATGGTATTTTAGCGATTTTATTAGTGATTGTCGTAGGATTCATTTTTCTTAGCGTATATAAAGGGAGTGAGTCATCTGGTAATCAAAAACCAAAGACAGAAATCATAGTAAATGTAAAATCTTTGGAAAAGGTCAGTGAGTTAGTTTTACTCAATGCATCTATTCAAAAAGTTAAGTCAATAGAAAATAATACAAAGTTATTTGGTAGTAACTTTGTAATACCTGGTTCAGAAAAGAAAGCACTCATTATTCTAAATTATACGGCAAAATACGGCAAAATTCGGTATTAAGAATGATGTAACCATTAAAGATAATGGTAATCATAATTATCAAGTTACATTACCCAAATTTGAAGTTATTGGTGTTGAATTAGATAAAGACAAACCTTATACACTCTACGATACTAGTGGAGGGATTCTTAGTTATTCGACTAAAGACATAGATACTGGTGAGGCTGTTGCAGAAGGTTTTTCAAATAAGGAACAACAAGGTTTTATAAAGGACAATAAAAAATTATTAAAGGAGTCAGCCGAGAAGTACTACTCTACAATGATTAAATCTTTGGACCACGAGGCAAAAGTGACAATTGAAACTCAAAAATAAAGGTAAGGAAAAGATATGTTAAAGTAAATTTTTAATGTTAGCGTTTATGTACTTGCAGTTTTTGGATTTATATTTACATTGTTAATAATTTTTTTGGCTATTAGAGATTCTTCGAATGAAAATTCTACTAATGGCAATAATACGTCAAAAGTAGGACAAAGTATTACGGGTTCGAAAAAAAAGTAGCAAAAACGGAAGAACTATATAGTGATAAAAATATTAAAATAACAAGAACTGGTGGAAATATTATTATTGATAACTTAACGGATAAAGAAATTAATATTGAATCAACTATTGTAATTAACAATAGTATTGAAGCAACACCATTTAGTTCGTCACAATCTAGTATCGATCCGAAAGGAAAGCAGTCAGTATCTATATCAGAATTTGTTGCAGTTAATCCAGGACAGAAAGTTGAGGAATCAGACGAAAAAGCAAAAAAAGCAAACTACTATAAGCATAAAATGAAGAGCGGTGAAAATATTGGGTGGACTGCTAATATACAGAATGGTAACTATGATACAATGAATTCATTTAGTATAAATTTTAATTACTAATTGTGAGGAGATGCAGAATGGATTTATTGGATAAACTGTTAAGTAATAAGATTGTTAATACAAATGGTTACACACGTTCAGATACTGGTACCAAAGTCCATTCCTATTTAAGGACACATCCTAAAAATCAAGGCTTAACGAAATCAGCAACATGTTCTATTATTAATGCTTTAAAAAAGAAATAGTAATTATATGAAAATAGGTTTAGTAGCGTTCTCTTTAATCTGATTAGTGGTGCCTTTTATTATTGAATGGTACTTTCTGTTGTGAAAAAAAGGAACATTGAGTGACTATTACACTATCCATAAACTTTTTATAAGTTTTCATCATTGATAAAAAAGGTAAGTAGCACAGGCTACTTACCTTTATTCTTTATCATCACCTTGATACTTTTGCAAGCGTTCTTGGATGATATTGAGTCGGGGTTCGAGGTCTTTCTTGAAGACACGTGTTTTATAGTTGAGGTCTTGTTTGATGTCAGCAAGTACCAGGTTTTGTTCCTTGATGATGTCAAGGTTGCGTTTGATATTGTCCAAATCGTAGGAGATATTTTCTCGTGATTGGTTGAGGTCTAGGATTTCCTCTTTGATGTCTTCACGTCGTTTATAGGCGTAGTAGGCACCGTAGGCGAGGGCTCCAAGAGCTAGAAAGCGTCCAATTTTCATTCTGTTACCTCTTTAGCGATGCTGTCAGCAAGGTCAGCCAGGGCAGCGAAGTCTGGTTCGTGTTCGTCAAATCCCATGTGGATACCATCGTCTGCACCGTAACGAGGAACGAGATGAATATGAGCGTGGAAGACGGTTTGTCCAGCAACTTCTTCGTTGTTATTAAGGATATTCATGCCGATTGCTCTAGTTGCTTTTTGCACGGCACGAGCAATTTTTGGAACACGGCTAAAGACAGTCTCAGCAGTCTCAGCAGACATTTCTAAGATGTTACGAACGTGCTCTTTAGGAATAACCAAGGTATGTCCTTTTGTAGCTTGTGAAATATCGAGGAAGGCTAGAACCTTGTCGTCCTCGTAGACTTTTGATGAAGGGATTTCTCCAGATATAATTTTACAGAAAATACAATTATCCATAATAACGACCTTTCCATGAGTTTTTGTTATAATAGATTATATCATACCAAAGAGAGAAAAGATAATGCTTAAATTAGAAAAGGTGACGGGTGGTTACGCTAATATTCCCGTCCTAAAAGATGTGACTTTTGAGGTGGCTGATGGTGAATTGGTTGGTCTCATTGGTCTTAATGGTGCTGGGAAATCAACAACAATTAACGAGATTATTGGTCTCTTAACACCTTATGGGGGACAGATTGCTATTGATGGGTTAACTATTCAACAAGATCCAGCTAGCTATCGTCAGAAGATTGGCTATATTCCTGAAACGCCAAGTCTCTATGAAGAGTTGACGCTTCGTGAACATTTGGAAACGGTGTTGATGGCCTATGGTCTTGATGTGACTGAGGGGATGGCACGTGCGGACAAGTACCTCAAACTCTTTCGCTTAGATGAAAAGTTAGATTGGTTCCCGACTCAGTTTTCAAAGGGAATGAAGCAGAAGGTCATGATTATCTGTGCCTTTATTGTTGGTCCAAGTCTTCTCATTGTTGATGAGCCCTTCCTAGGTTTGGATCCCTTGGCGATTTCGGACTTGATTGAGCTTTTGGCTGAGGAAAAAGCGAATGGTAAGGCTATTCTCATGTCGACTCACGTTTTGGATTCGGCTGAGAAAATGTGTGAACGTTTTGTCATCTTGCATCACGGTCAAGTCTTGGCACAGGGGACCCTTGAAGAGCTTCGTGAGACATTTGGTGACAGTAGTGCCAGTCTTAACGATATTTACATGCAGTTAACTAAGGGAGAATTGTCATGATAGCTAAGCTATTTAAGGAGCGTAGCAAGCGATTCAATGCCCGCTGTGCTAAGTATAGCCGCTACGTCTTTAATGATCACTTTATCTTGGTTCTTCTCTTTCTGCTAGGTTTTGTCTTGGTTCAGTATAGCCAGTTGCTGAAGCATTTTCCAAAAAATCCGTGGGCAATCATTCTTGGCCTGCTTGTGCTTTGTCTGTTATTACCTTTCTGGGGGAATATTGCGACTTATCTAGAACCTGCGGACAAGCACTACCTTTTGGTTAAGGAAGAAGAGGTGCTAGACCATGTTAAGAAGGCAACGGGGCGTGCTTTTAGATTTTGGGTAATCGTACAAACCCTGATTTTTATTTTGGTTATTCCTCTCTTTTTAGCCTTGGGACTTCCAGTTTGGGGAGTTATCCTTGTAGCTGTGGCTATGGCTATTCTTAAGTATGTTATTTTCCAGAAAAAGGCTCAACCTTTTTATAAGCAGTCTGGACTGAATTGGACTGAAGCTATTGCAGGAGAAAATAAGCGTCAACAATCGATCTTGAAGTTCTTTTCACTCTTTACCAATGTTAAAGGGATTACGTCGAGTGTTAAACGTCGTGCCTATTTGGATGGTATTCTCAAACGTACAAAGAAAGACAAGGAAAATACCTGGTATAATCTTTACCTAAGAGCCTTCTTGCGTTCTGGAGATTACTTTGCCCTTAGCCTACGCCTTTTTGCCCTAACGCTTTTAGTTATCTTTTTGGTTCCTGAAAAATGGCTGGCTATGGTGCTTGTGGTTGTTTTTGACTACCTCTTGCTCTTCCAGCTCACAGCGCTAAAATCACACTTTGCTTATCAGAGAATGGCTAACCTTATGCCAGTTGGAAAAGACATGCAGGTGAGCAATCTTAAGCACTTGATTACTCAGATTGTACTTGTGCTGACTCTGGTCCAGGCTATTTGCCTCTTCGATCTTAAGTTTAGCCTGATTTTGGTTGGAATTATGCTAGTTTTGAGCCTTGTTTACCTACCAGCCAAGCTTAAGAAGATGATTGACTAACACCTATTAAATAAGTTAAAATAGAAACGAATGACTAAAGAAAAAGGAGATGCCTAGGTGACATCAACAGATAAAGATTTGAGCCTGACTCCTCTCAAAGGAAATAGTGGTAAGGCCTATATGGGAACTTACCCAAACGGAGATCGCGTCTTTGTGAAGATGAATACAACACCAATCTTGGCAGCTCTTGCCAAGGAACAGATTGCACCACAGCTCTTGTGGGCTAAGCGTCTGGGAAATGGTGACATGATGAGTGCACAGGAGTGGCTTGATGGTCGTATTTTGACCAAACATGACATGAACAGTAAACAGATTATCCAAATTCTTGGTAATTTGCACCGCTCTAAACACTTGGTTAATCAACTTTTGCAGTTGGATTATCATATTGAAAATCCTTTTGATCTTCTACACGAGTGGGAAGAAAATGCTGCTTACCAATTGCGTGAGAATGGCTTCCTTCAAGACGTTGTTAGAGATTTGAAACGTCATCTTCCAGAGTTTCGTGCAGAGATTGCAACAATTGTTCACGGAGATGCTCGTCATAGTAACTTTGTCATCACAACCTCAGGATTGATTTATTTGGTTGATTGGGATTCTGTACGTCTAACAGATCGTATGTATGATGTGGCACAGATCCTCAGCCATTATATTCCATTGGCACATTGGCCACAGTGGTTGTCATATTATGGCTATAAGAACAATGACCTTGTGATGGACAAGATTTACTGGTATGGGCAATTTTCATATTTGACACAGATTTCAAAATTCTTTGATAGTCGTGATATGGAACATGCCAACCGAGAGATTTATGAACTTCGTAAATTCAGAGAGACCTTGCACAGATATTAGAAAGTAGACATGCGAGTTAGAAAACGTAAAGGTGCAGAGGAACACCTAGCTAACCATCCTCAGTACGTTATTCTTGAGCCGGAAGCTGCTAAAGGTAAGTGGCATGAGCTTTTTGGTAATGATAATCCTATCCATATCGAGGTAGGATCTGGTAAAGGGGCCTTCATTACTGGTATGGCCCAACAAAACCCTGACATCAACTACATTGGTATTGATATTCAGTTGTCTGTTTTGAGCTATGCCTTGGATAAGGTCTTGGCTTCTGGTGCTGAAAATGTCAAGCTCTTGCGCGTGGATGGTTCAGCTTTGACCAATTATTTTGAAGATGGCGAAGTGGATATGATGTATCTGAATTTCTCAGATCCATGGCCTAAGAGCCGTCATGAGAAACGTCGTCTAACTTACAAGACTTTCCTAGATACTTATAAGCAAATTTTGCCTAAAAACGGAGAGATTCACTTTAAGACAGACAACCGTGGACTTTTCGAATACAGTTTGGCGAGCTTTTCACAGTATGGAATGGTTATCAACAAAGTTTGGTTGGACCTTCATGCCAGTGATTATGAGGGCAACGTCATGACTGAGTACGAGCGTAAGTTCTCAGAAAAAGGTCAGGTCATCTACCGAGTAGAGGCTCAGTTTAAAGATTAATTATTGAAAACTTGATTAAAAATAACGATTAGCCTATTGATGGCTAATCGTTTGATGTGGAGAGGTCGCATAGAGGCCGAGTGCGCACGCTTGGAAAGCGTGTAGTCCTTAACGGGGCTCGGGGGTTCGAATCCCCTCCTCTCCTTTGAGAAATAGACAAAGTGTCCCTTCCGTTTTAGAAGGGACACTTTTTAGGTATAGTAATTAAAAAGAAGATGGTTTTAACAGCTTTTTATGATAGGAGGACTCAATCCTTAGTCCCAAGGGCTCTGAATCCCTGCTACCCAACCGGTACAGAGGGCGCTAGTAATGTTAAAGCCACCAGTATGGGCATTGATGTCAAGGACCTCTCCTGCAAAGTGTAGGTGAGGGACTTTTTTACTTTCTAGAGTCTTGGGATTAATTTCCTTAAGGTCAACGCCACCTTTAGTCACAAAGGATTTGGCAAGTGACATTTTACCTGTGATTGGAATTTCCATGCCCTTAAGCTGACTGATAATGTTTTCCAAGTCTTTGGGATGCAGTTGTTTAACCTTGCTATCAGCCTTGTCTTCTGCTAGGAATTCAGCGACACGCTCAGGTACAAGAACTTTGAGGGTGTTTTTGACAGATTTCTCGCGATTTTCCTCAAAGTAAGCCTTGAGATTTTCTTGGCTTTGGTTGGGAAGAAAGTCCAGATGAGCTATCTCACCACCCTTGACAAAACTGGAAAGACGTAGGGCAGCTGGGCCAGATAGGCCAAAATGGGTGAAGAGAAGGTCATGGGTAATCTTGTGCTTGCCATAGGATAGAGTGACATCATCAAGAGAAATTCCTTGTAAGGCCTTGTGGGGGAAGTCGGTTAGGAGTGGACTTTCCGCAGCTTCAAGATCAGTGACTTGGAGCTTAAAATGACGGGCAATATCATGTCCAAAACCAGTTGAACCAGTCGATGGATAAGATTTTCCTCCAGTTGTAACGATGAGTTTATCACTGGTAAAAGTTTGGTCTGAAGACTTAACTTGGAATTGCTCATCAACCTTTTTGACGGAGACAACTTCTGTATTGGTGAGGATGCTAGCACCAAGTTCCTGAATTTTATTTTCCAGAGCTTGGATGATGGTCCGAGATTTATCTGTCTTAGGGAAGACACGTCCGTGATCCTCAACCTTGAGTTTGACACCATTGTCCTCGAAAAAAGCAATGATATCGTGGTTATCAAACTGTGAAAAGACGCTATAGAGGAAACGGCCATTACCTGGAATACCTGCTAGAAGATCGTCTAAAGTCCCGTTGTTAGTAACATTACAACGTCCACCACCAGTACCAGCCAGCTTCTTTCCGAGACGTTTATTTTTTTCAATCAGAAGGGTTTGTTGGCCATAGAAGGCTGAGGCAATAGTCGCCATCATGCCAGCAGGACCCCCACCAATAACGATAGTATCAAAATGTTTCATGCCTTTATTTTAGCATAATTTAAAAAGGGAGAATAGTTTGTAAATGGTCAGTTTTTTTAGATAATTTATGTTAGAATAGGAGTAGAAGTTTAAATTAGAATAGTTATTAACTATGGAGGAAAATATCGTGTCTGAAAATAACATGAAACACCGTTCATCTGTCTACGATAGCATGGTTAAATCACCTAACCGTGCCATGCTTCGTGCGACTGGGATGACGGATGATAGTTTTGAAAAGCCTATTGTTGGGGTTATCTCAACTTGGGCTGAGAACACACCATGTAATATCCACTTGCACGGTTTTGGTCAAATTGCCAAAGAAGGTGTTAAAGAAGCGGGTGCTTGGCCAGTTCAATTTGGTACGATTACTGTTGCAGATGGTATTGCCATGGGGACACCAGGAATGCGTTTCTCATTGACATCTCGTGATATCATCGCTGACTCAATCGAAGCAGCTATGGGTGGTCACAACGTCGATGCCTTTGTTGCTATTGGTGGTTGTGATAAGAACATGCCTGGTTCTATGATTGCCATTGCTAACATGGATATTCCAGCGATTTTTGCCTATGGTGGTACCATTGCACCAGGTAACCTTAACGGTAAGGATATCGACTTGGTTTCTGTTTTCGAAGGTATCGGTAAATGGAACCACGGTGATATGACCGCAGAAGAGGTTAAAGATCTTGAATGTAATGCCTGCCCTGGTCCTGGCGGTTGTGGTGGTATGTATACTGCCAACACAATGGCGACAGCAATCGAAGTAATGGGGATGAGCCTTCCAGGATCATCATCTCATCCTGCAGAATCAGCTGAGAAGAAAGCAGATATCGAAGAAGCAGGTCGTGCAGTTGTTAAGATGCTTGAACTAGGTCTTAAGCCATCAGATATCTTGACACGTGAAGCCTTTGAAGATGCCATCACTGTCACAATGGCACTTGGTGGTTCAACAAATGCGACACTTCACTTGCTCGCTATTGCTCATGCAGCTAACGTTGATTTGACACTTGAAGATTTCAACGATTTCCAAGAGCGTGTGCCTCACTTGGCTGACTTGAAACCTTCAGGTCAATATGTCTTCCAAGATCTTTACAATGTTGGTGGTGTACCAGCCGTTATGAAGTACCTTCTTAAGAATGGTTTCCTTCACGGTGATCGTATCACATGTACTGGTAAGACTGTTGCAGAAAACTTGGAAGCCTTCGATGATTTGACACCAGGTCAAAAAGTCATCATGCCGCTTGAAAATCCTAAACGTGCTGATGGTCCATTGATTATCTTGAAAGGTAACTTGGCTCCAGAAGGTGCGGTTGCCAAAGTATCAGGGGTTAAAGTTCGTAACATCACTGGTCCTGCTAAAGTATTTGACTCAGAAGAAGATGCCATCGAAGCAGTTCTTTCTGATGAAATCGTTGATGGCGACGTAGTTGTTGTACGTTTTGTAGGTCCTAAGGGTGGTCCTGGTATGCCAGAAATGTTGTCATTGTCTTCAATGATCGTTGGTAAAGGTCAAGGGGACAAGGTTGCCCTCTTGACAGATGGACGTTTCTCAGGTGGTACTTACGGACTCGTTGTTGGTCACATTGCTCCTGAAGCTCAGGTTGGTGGACCTATTGCCTACCTCCGTACAGGTGATATGGTTACAGTTGACCAAGATACCAAAGAAATTACGATGCACGTTTCAGACGAAGAGTTGGCGAAACGTAAAGCCGAAACTGAGTTGCCACCACTTTATAGCCGTGGTGTCCTCGGTAAATACGCCCACATCGTTTCTTCAGCGTCACGTGGTGCCGTTACCGACTTCTGGAACATGGATAAATCAGGTAAAGCCTAATGATATGATATAAAACAAAATCACACCGGACATTTGTTCGATGTGATTTTTTGATATTAAATCCTGAGACAGTTGTTGGCAGTATGATGACAAGTAATGGTTTGTCTGTTGTTACTCTAGTAAAAACCGGTTGGAAATGTCCAATCGGTTTTCCTTTTATTTTCCGCCTCGAGGTGAGATACCAAGAGCGATACGTCCATAACGACTGATGCGTGTCATCTTCCAGACTGGTGAATAAGTGGTTTCCACCTTGACAGAGTTAATACCGTCAATGGATTTTAGCTTTTCAGCGATTTCATAAGGCATAGTCTCTTCACAGCCACAACCAGTATCAGTAAAGGTCATAAGGAAGTAGCAGTGGCCATTTTCATCGACAGTGATTTCATAAATCAAACCAAGGTTGTAAATGTCTAGCTCAATCTCAGGATCGAATACAGTGGTCATTTGTTCGACGATTGGCTCTAAGAAGGGCTGGGCCAAATCATTGACCTTAATATCATCACGGAAGTTTTTCATAGGACTCATTCTTTCTATTTTGCTTTTGTTTATTATGGCATAATTTAGGGCTTTTTTCAATCTCGGATGGCAATATGAGGCTTTAGTAAGCGAGTAAAGTAACAATAAAAAAACTCCAACAGTCAAACCGTTGAAGATAATGTGATTTATGCTTCAATATCAAGTCGTTTTGCAACCAAGGTTGCTCGAATACCATCAAAAATTGGAGCAAGAATGAAAATCCCAAACCTTGTGGAATTGTTCCCACCATTCCTAGATACAACAGATCTGATACCGACCAAACCCAATTTGGAAGTACCGATTGTTTAAGTCAAAGACTTTCCTTCTATATACATTTATACCCACACATAGTTTACCAAAAGCCTAGCTTCCTATCAAGTAAATTGTTTGAAGAGTGAAAGGAAAAAAGTCCTTCAGATATCCAGAATAACTAGTCAAATTGACAGAAAGGAGTGATTGTGATATTCTCATAGTAAGACATTTCAAGAGAAAATGAGGCTATTATGAGTATTGAAAAGACAGTCAGCGAGATTGCTGAAATCCTTGGTGTTAGTCGTCAAGCAGTCAATAATCGTGTCAAACAACTTCCAGAAGAAGATCTAGAAAAAAATGCTAAAGGGGTTACTGTCGTTAAGCGCAGTGGCTTGATTAAGTTGGAGGAAATTTACAAGAAAACCATCTTTGACGATGAACCAATCGATGAAGAAACAAAACAACGTGAGTTGTTGGAGATTCTTGTAGACGAGAAAAACTCTGAGATTGCCCGTCTCTATGCTCAGTTGAAGGCTAAGGACGAGCAGTTGTCTAACATGGATGACCAATTGCGTGTTAAAGACGTTCAAATCGCCGAAAAGGACAAGCAAATTGATCAACAGCAGCAATTGACCTTGACTGCAATGAAGGACAAGGAAGAGCTTAAACTGGAACTTGATGAGGCTAAGGTTGAGGTTGACGAAGCCAAGGCCCAAGTGGAAGAAATCCAGACCAAACAAGAAGAAGCTTCTAAAAAAGGTTTCTTTGGACGTCTATTTGGAAAATAAAAAAGAAGCTGGGACTCAGTCTCAGCTTTAACTATTGTAGGAGATTAAAATGGAAAATTTAGAAACTTATATTGCCTTTGATTTGGAGTTTAACACAGTGGATGGTGTTAGCCATATTATCCAAGTATCGGCTGTTAAGCTGAACCAGCATGAGGAAGTGGACCAGTTTGATTCTTTCGTCTATTCGGATGTTCCTTTGCAATCCTTTATCAATGGTTTGACTGGAATTACAGCGGATAAGATTGCCAAGGCACCAAAGCTAGAGTCTGTTCTGGCGGATTTTAAATCATTTGTTGGTGACACTCCACTTATTGGCTACAATGCTCTTAAATCAGATTTGCCTATTCTAGCTGAAAATGGTTTAGATTTGGAAGAGCAATATGCTTTAGATGTTTTCGATGAGGCCTTTGACCGTCGTGCTTCTGATTTGAACGGTATTGTTAACCTCAAGTTGACTAGTGTGGCAGATTTCTTTGGAATCAAGGGACACGGTCATAACAGCTTGGAGGATGCTCGTATGACCGCACAGATTTACGAGAAGTTTCTCGAATTAGATGAGAATGCCAAACTCTTGGAGCAACAGGAAGAAGTCAGTAACAATCCTTTTGCTGCCTTAGGTTTGGGTGGCCTTTTCGACTAGGGCTTTACAGAAGCTGTAAAGGGTGTAAAGAGTGATAGCTAACTTTTTCTGTAAGAAAAGAAAATCCTCTAGGGTTAGGGCTTGCATATTACCTTGCGTTATAAGGTAGAATCTAGGTATCAAAGGTGGTGGAGGACCTCCTTTGATAGAAAATCTTAAAAGGAGGTGACTGAGATGTCGCAGTTTTCAACAGGAGAGTTGGCTAAGGCAGCAGAAGTGTCTGTTAGGACTGTCCAGTACTATAATCAACGTGGTATTTTGACGCCATCTGAAGTCACAGAAGGTGGTCGGAGAATCTATCACGACTCAGACTTGGAACGCCTGCAAGTCATTTGTTTCTTAAGAGATTTGGACTTCTCAATCAAACAAATCAAGAAACTCTTGCAAGAGGAGAATAGGGAACAGGTTTTAGAGCTTTTGTTGACAGATCAAATCGAGAGCTTGGAAAAGTCTTCAGAGGAAATAGAGGTCAAACTAAAACGTGCCCGTCACTTGCAAAAAGCAACTGCTAAGTGGCGTCAACTTTCACTAGAAGATTTGTCAGACATTTCACGTCTTATGGAAAATCAAAAATCATGGCGAAATTTGCAGTTGAGAATGTATGGGAGTGTCGTTCTAATCTCCCTTCTTTATCTGATAGGTCTACTGATAGTTATTTATTATTTTAAGGATCCGAGAGGTTTGTTTGTTGTCTGCCCCGCATTTATCATAGCCACAAATTTAGTGGTGTTTCACTATAGAAAGCAGTTCGAATACCTCTGTCCTAATTGTCATAGGACCTTTGATCCAAGTTTTAAAGAGTTTGCTCTTGCCGGACATACACCAAGGACTCGAAAACTGACTTGTCCTCATTGTCATGTTAAGACCTACTGTTTGGAGTTGGCTAAGACTAAAACGAAATAAATTTATCGAATATAAAAAAACGCTTGAGAATTACTTCTCAGGCGTTTTTAGCTTATTCAACTGAACTTAGAGCTTCGAGCATATTTAGTTTGGCAAGGCGTTTGTTAACGACGAAGCCAAGGATAATAAGAATGAAGCCGATAAGAACAGCTGGTAGAAGGTAAGTAGCCAATCCGATCGATGGATCAAACATGATACGATCTGGCGGAATGATGCTTACCATATATTGGTGGAGTGCTTGTCCAAGACCAAACCCTACGAAGATACCGATGATAGACAGGTAAATAGTTTCACGATAGATGTAGAGGGATACTTCATTATTGTAGAAACCAAGAACCTTAACGGTTGAAAGTTCGTGGATACGTTCTGAAACGTTGATGTTAGTTAGGTTATAGAGAACAACCACAGCAAGGAGAATGGAAACCGTAATCAAAATACCAATAACCTGTGTCAATGAATTGACCATAGTGCTGATTTGCAGTTTAAGATTGTTGTTTTGAACAACACCGTAAACATTTGGCAAGTTGATGAATTTGGCTGCCATATTTTCAACATTTTGCTTAGTTGGTTCAGCGAGAGTAACAAGGTTGGCGTTGTTCACTGAAGGTGTCCCAAAAGCCTTTTGGTAGTAGCTAGCATTCATAAAGAGGAAATGCCCCATGTACATTTCAGTGATACCAGCTATCTTAATCTTGACAGATTCATCCTGACTGTTTTGCACAGTAATGGTATCTCCGACCTTGAGGTTTAGAAGTTTTGCCATTTTTTCAGAGATAATTGCTCCGTCATTAGATAGCTTTAGAGTCTTATTGCGGTCTCGGTCGTGTAAGCTAACGTAACTGTCAATGAGTTTTTCGTCACGGTCGTTGAAGACAAGAGTTGAGATTTCTTGGGTGTCCTTATTGGTACCGGCAATTTTTTGCAAGGTTTCAAAATGGACATTCAAGTATTCTTTGACGTCTTTGCTATCGAGGAGTTTAGTGAGTTCCTCATCCAGAGCACTTGACGCATTTGGTTGCTTGGCAACAATCATATCATAGTGAATGATGTCTTCAAACTGTTGCTGGTTAAGGTTAGATACAGAAGATCGAATTCCTAAACCTGCGAAGAGAAGTGCAATAGAACCTGCGACACCAAAGAGGGTCATAAACATCCGTTGCTTATAGCGGAAAATATTACGCATGGTAACTTTTTCCGTAAAGCTGAGACGTTTCCAAAGCGGTGTGATGCGCTCTAGGACAATCTTAGCTCCTGCTCGAGGTGGTTTTGGAAGGAGGAGTTGGGAAGGTTTTTCCCAGAGCTCTTTCTTGGCAACCACAAAGGCAGGTAGCACAGCAGATAAGAGACCTAAAAGGAAGGCCACAAGGGTAAGTCCTAAGTAGAAGTGCAATTCAAAAGCAGGAAGCTGCAAATCGCTCTTATAAGTGTTGTGAATTAGAATCGGAAGTAGTGTATGACCGGTAATAACACCTGCGGTTGTACCAGTAATACTCGTTATCAAACCATAAATGACGAATTTATGGATAATTCGCGAATTACTGTAGCCTAGGGCGTTGAAAATACCAGCCTTACCACGCTCTTCTTCAACAAAGCGTCCCATGGTTACAAAGGTAACCAAAGCTGCCATAAAGTAGAGAGCGACAGGGAAGATGTTACTCACATCGTGAATGATGTTAATATTACTTTCATAAGCAACATATCCCTCGGAACCCGGAATCTCTCGACGTGAGTAGAATTGATAGCTGGGCGCTGGTAAATTATCAACCATTGCTTGACTTTCTTCGAGTTCTTTTTGCTTGGCTTCAATCTTGGTAGTAGCTTCTTTGACACTAGCAGCTTCAGCAGCGTTGCTTGTAGCCATTTGCTGGGTCTGTGCGAGGGCTGTTTCAAGTTCTTGTTTAGCTTGAGTAATTTGAGCTTGAGACTGAGACTTGATCTCAGTTAGGCGTTTCTCAGGTTCATCTTTAAAGAGTTTCTTAAGTTCAGCCTTTCGTTCAGAAATCTTATTTGCGTATTCTTCACTAAAAGGACTAACATTTTCCAAATCCTTGTAGCGGATGCGGGCAATCATGTAATCATTAGAGGTGAAGTTCGTCTCTGGAACAATGGCGTAGCCATCTAGTTTCCCCGTACCAGCGCTGGCATTACCAAGACGGTTCCTAGAGAGAAGTTCAGAGGAATTAACAAAACCAGTAATGGTATATGTTTGTTCCTTTAACTGTTTTTGCCCTGAGCTATCTACTGGCTCAGAAAAGTTAATCTTATCTCCAACGCTATATTCTTCTTTATAAGTTGAGGAAAGAGCGATTTCCCCGTCCTTGGTAGGAAGTTTCCCCTCAATAAGGTCGTAAGTGGAGATTTTCTTAGGTTTAGAGAAGATACGAAATGCCGTATTCGTTCCCTTGACGACAGCATCTTTGAAATAACCATACTCGATGTCTACATTTTTCTTTTTAATTGTATTGAGAAGGTCCTGATCGGTTTGGTTGATACTGTAAGTACTGATTAAGCTCAAGTCAGCTGTTTGATGCGTCTTGAAGAAGTGTTCCCCAGTTTTCTTCATATTAGGAGAAGTTACTTTAAGACCAATCAAGGCAAAGGATCCCAGTGCCATAAGTAAGGCAATAGAGAGCATACGCCCTTTAGAAGCTACAAAGGTTCGCCAAACATCTTTCCAATAAGTTGTTTTTTTCATGACGTTGCTCCTTTCTAGTATTCCAAGTCCTCGATTTTTTGTGGATTAGGATTAAGTTCCACACTCTTAATCTTGGCATCGTGCATTCGAATGACACGATCGGCAATTGGAGCTAGAGAAGCATTATGGGTAACGATAATAACAGTTGTTCCCTGTTTGCGAGCCATTTCTTGAAGGAGGGTCAGGATTTGTTTTCCTGTTTGATAATCCAGAGCCCCTGTTGGTTCATCACAAAGAAGAATCTTTGGATTTTTGGCAACGGCGCGTGCAATAGCGACACGTTGTTGCTCCCCACCAGATAGTTGTGATGGGAAGTTGTCTAAGCGGTCTCCCAAACCGACTTCGACGAGTGTTTGAGTAGCATCTTTAGCGTTTGGAACGATTTCAGATGCTAGTTCGACGTTTTCCCTGGCCGTAAGGTTAGAAACTAAGTTGTAAAATTGGAACACAAAGCCAACGTCCTCACGACGATAGGTTGTAAGTTCTTTGGCTGTGTATTCAGAGATATGCTTACCATCAATAATGACGCGGCCTTCGTCATTGGTGTCCATACCACCCAAGATGTTAAGAACGGTTGATTTCCCAGCGCCAGAGGCACCAAGAATAACGACAAGCTCCCCTTTTTCGATATCAAAGCTTACGTCGTTGTTTGCGATAATTTCCAGATCACCGGTTTTATAGCGTTTATAGCTATGCTTCATTTGAATATAAGCCATGAATTTCCCTTTCATACGAAAATAATGATGCTGATAATTACCTATCTTTCCGTACTCTATTGTAACGGATTTTCCTTGGAATATCTAGGTTTTGAGGGAAAAAAAGGTTTAAAAGTAGAGAAGTTCTTCTTACATGTGACAGAAATGTGGACGAAGCGCTTACATATGAGAAAATACTATTTCAAATGAGCTTTGAGTAAGGTGAAGATTTGGTGAAATAGTTATAAAGTTAGGTTATTTTTAGTCTTTTACGGAGTGGATATACTATTTTTTTCAATTTCCATAATTATCGGAGAGTTTAGGTCGGTAAATACTTCATCATAGGGGTGCCAAAGGGAATCTAGTTTTCCGTCAAAGTTGATGATAGATAAAGAGTTTTTTCATAGTTTCTAGCAATGACGTATCCAGAATACGGACATTTTTTTTGAATTTGGAGGATACATTTTCTATATGGGGAAAGTTATTTATGGGGAAATAGAGGGCTTTTCGTAATGATTTTTTGTGTGTTAGTTATTTTTAAAGAAGTTGTAAACACCTTAAAAATATATATCTAAATGAGAGATGTGCATCTTTAGGATTAGTTATTTATTATGGGGTGTTCCATAAAGTTACCCTTCAATCCTTTTGTTGTGGCATTCTTTTGACTAATAGAGGAATTCTAGTTCCTAATCTTATTTTAGGATATTGAGAATTCGACTTCCTGTCTCAAGAATTCTTTTTTATAGTTACATTTAAAGTGTTTTGACAAAATTTTCTTATCCGATAAAATTTTTTTGGAGATAAGTCAGCAAAAGTGCTTTCTGAAGAATCTGTCTAAAAAACAACTATTATTTCCCTAAGTACTACTTAAAGAAATTACCATTTGCATAGCGTAAAAAAGCTAATCTGATAATAGATTAGCACCAATTTTAAGACATGAAGTTGTCATTTGTTTAAAATGCTTAAAAATTAAAGAAACGCTTGAAATCAAGGGGGTTGCATGCTAAGATTATTATCTGGGTGAAGGGTTGGTCAAACAGCTCAACCAACCTTTTACCTCCTACAGCAGTAAATAGGACGCCTTGTTAGCCAGTTAGAGCTAACCAAATAAATAGTGAGGGATTTATGATTAAGAACAAAGATAATGGTTTTATCGGCAAAGCAATAATCAGCTTGATTGCTACTTTGGGGATTCTGGCTCTATTCATGGGTACCAGTGGGGCCTCGGCTGACGTCAAAGAAACTCCTAAACTTGATTTAGATGCCAATATGACTAAGGTTCAAACCGTTAGTGATGAGGACTTGAAGAATCATGATGGGCAAGCTCAGAATACGAAGAAGCAAGAAACACCTGGACAAAAACAGCCAGAAACTGAAGAATCTAAGACTACAGATGAGGAAACTCCTGACTACATCGTTATCACCGAGGTAGTGGATTCGTCGGAGCATAAGCAAGACTCTAATCAAGTGGTTGATGGAGTAGCTCAAACGCTTGACCCAGACTTGTTGAATGAGATTTTAGCTCAAACTAGCGAGGTTGGAGAATATCAGATTTATGTCAAGAATGATGATGAACTATTAATCTCAGGACCTGTACCTTCCCAAACAGCGAATGAGGATGTGAATTACCCTACTTTAGAAAGTTCATTGGATTCAGCGAGTATCTACTTAGGTCAAAAGAATCGCTATAAATTGGCAAACGAAGAAGACGCACAGTCAGGTCTTGCTTTGGTTGAAGAATAAAATTTTTATATGACTAACACAAAAAGACTTGGATTTCTTGTCCAAGTCTTTTGTATGTTATGACTGAGTTGCTAGATGAGTATATAGAAAAAGGAACCGTGAGATTCCTTTTCGTTTTTTAGAATGGCAATTTACCTGCAAAGGCACCCATTGATTTTTTAGTCGCTTCGTCAATTTGTTCAAGAGCATTGTTAAGTGCTTGAACAGTCATATCTTGGAGTGTTTCCACATCATCAGGATCTACGACAGCATCAGCGAAAGTGATGTTAACTACTTTTTTGTCACCAGTTAATTCAGCAACTACCAAGTCTTGTGCTGATTTTCCAGTGAAGGTTGTAGCAGCCAACTCAGCTTGGCTTTTTTCCATTTGTTTCTGAAGCTTTTGAGCTTGCTTCATCATGTTTTGCATGTTCATCATAATATTTTCTAGATTCCTTTCATACCAAGGGTTTAGCCCCTGTTTCTTAAATTTTACTGCCCACTTCTGCCCAGAAATAAGTAGTATAAAAATCTTAACTATTATACCATGTTTAGCTTGATTAACAAAGTGAGGAGAAGTATTGGAGGAATTTGTTAAGACTTGATTTTTTCTTGTTCATAAAAATGTTAGATCAGTTACAAAGCTACCAATCCTTAAATTATGAGACTTGTTAAAAATAGTGTACAATGGTTTGTTGTTAATCCGATCAAGAGATTGTTTGGTTGTAGAAAAGGAAAGAGAAGATGACAATGCAAAAAAGAAATATTTTAGGGCTCTTTGTAGGACTAATTATAGGGCTGTATACAATCTTGGGAATGAGCCTATTTATCTTTATTAATTTAAAATTTAACTCTGTTTATTATGCTCAGCATATCCCTCATAAGGAGGGGACAGAGCCGGATCTCGTTATGTTGATAGAGAATATGGACTGGATTTATACACCAGAGATTGATGGTATTCGATACGACAATGATGGAACAAATGCTATTATAAATACTAAAAGCAAATCTTTTCTAACAAAATCCTTAGGAAACTTTTTATATGATAAGGATAATATGACTATCGGTTTTGACAGTACGTTTAGATTTGATCACGTCAGTTATTTTTCAGAAGAAGCAAAAAGAATTCAAGTTAATGAATCGAAAATTAAACAAGAGATTAGGGAAGATTTTTCTCCAATTATGAAGGTTCAAACAAAACCTTTTATCAATCTTCAGTGGTTGTTTAATTTAATTTATCAAAGTAGGTTTAATTAGAGAAAAAGAAAGAGAAGACAGGAATGCAAAAAAGAAATATTTTGGGGCTCTTTGTAGGACTAATTATAGGGCTGTATACAGTCTTAGGAATGAGCCTATTTATCTTTATTAATTTAAAATTTAACTCTGTTTATTATGCTCAGCACATCCCTCATAAGGAGGGGACAGAACCAGACGTCATTATGCTGATGGAGAATATGGGTTGGGCTTATACACCGGAATTAGATGGTATTAGCTATGATGAGGACGGGATGTATGCTATAACTAGAGAAAAAGGAACAGAATCGTCTGTATTAGGTTTTTCAGATGGTACTCTAGTCTTTTACCCGGACTCAGGTGAAAGTTATATGTTTAATCGTAATTTTTCTCTCCAAGATGCTTTTGATGAACATTATCATAAGATTAAGTATAGTCAACGAAAAGTCCAAAAAGAAATTAGAGAAACTGTTCAACCTGTGATTGATGTTCAACCAAAACCCTTCATCAATCTTCAATGGTTGTTTAATCTAATTTATCAAAGTAGGTTTAATTAGAGAATAAGAAGCATAGAAGCATTTTGTAAGATTGATTATGCTTGTGAAGTCTATATAGTTACGCTAGTTAAAAGTATAAACGAAAACGCTTTGCAGTTTGCAAAGTGTTTTTTTACGGTTAGAGGATAGGTGCTAATTCTTCCGAAATAAAAAGTAGTAGAATTGAAAATTATAAGGATGTGGGACTAGGATGTTTTACTTAAATCTCACTTTTGATAGTCAGTTTCAAGTAATCTAATTTTTCATTTGAAGAGGATGAGTGAAAAATGTTTGTATATAGTATAATGATTTTAGAAGAGTTATGGAATGGGGGACCTTGAAAAATAAATTAATATAGTGGGAGGCAACAGTGACATGAAGTCGAAAAGATATACAATTATTGGAATAGTTGCCATTGTGAGTTTAATTTTCTTTGTAGTAGTGACTTTTTGTGGAAAAGGGCATCAGTGGAGTAATAATGTCGTACAAGGATTTAAATCGCTTGGTCTTAAAGGTAATGTAAAAGTAATTAGAACATATAAAGAAATTGAAGCATTTCACGGTACTGTTGTTGAAGTGAATTATACTGAGAGATTTTCTGATGGATATTTTTTAGATGAGAATCTGAGAGCAGATATACGAGAATATAATGGGGAGCATATTTCAGATTTTTATCCTCCGTTATCTACAAAGATCGAAGCATTGCTCAATGACAAAGAAAAAGACTTGTTTGATACTGTCAAATTTAACGAGTTTAGCTTCTTGTTAGATGTTTATAAAATGAGACCAGGTTTTCAACGAGAAGAAGATGAAATCAAAAAAGATGTTGCCAATAAAATTAATAAACTATTTGACAGACAAGTGACGTTTGATTATAGTTATAAGTTTGAGCCAGTATCTAGAGAAAAAATCTACGCTACTATTCTTTCACAGGCAGTCAGGAATCGTGATAATGGAGACTTTGAAGCGGCTGGCTTTTATAATATTAGACCTAAAAATTTAATGAAGAGTAAAGCAGTGAGTCTTCATTTGGATTGTATTTTTGCTTCTCTTGATCCTAACGCTAGCAAGTCATTTTCGAGAGAGCATATTGATTATTTTAAAACGAAACTCTTATCTTTGCCCAAAGGCTCATTTTCTGATGGAATCTATGAAATACGCGGTAATTATTATAGTGAAGAAGGGGAAAGTATTGATGTGACTTGTATATTTGTTGTTGAAGACGGTGTTGGTCACTTTGAAGAAGATAAAATGAACTAAAAACAGAAAATACACCTGAATGAAATTTGGTATAAAAAAGTATCTATACTTGGGTTGTCACTTAAAAGGTATTTGCCATCGTGATGGTAATCAAGGGAACAATATTGCTGCTATTTTTATAGCTTTACAAAGAGGTAAGATTCAAGAAGATTCAAAATCGATATTAGAACAACAACGGTTTATTGTTTTGGATGAATCTATTGACAAAGATTACTTTTCATCAAGTGCAAAATATTGCTTTTGTGGATATGAGATCTTTCTATACTAGTGTTGAGTGTGTGGAACGTGGATTGCATCCTTTAAGGACCTCGCTTTGTGTGATGATTAGAGCAGATAATTCAAACGGATTTATCTTAGCTTCCTCTCCAATGTTCAAGAAAGTCTTTTGAGCACCACAAGAGGCGAAGTCACAAACTCCGCCTCCTTCTACATATTTTTTGTTGTAATAGAATATTTTATTTGAAATATCAAGACTTATGCTTGATAAAGCTAGAAAACTTACCCTTTTCCAGCAAGAATATCTGATACTTTATACAATCCTGGGGAATATGTCCGACCAAATAGTTTTTTCGTCAAGGCATTAAACGTATAATGGTCATCTAAAATCAAGACTTCGTCATACGTTTTTAAGAGTGCAATAAAGTCATCGTCTGTTAAATTGGAACCATCTCTAGTATCGATATTTTCATTGCTGAGGTAATAACTTGTTGCGCTGTCGCTGTATGATGCCATTAAATCTAAAAATTCTTGGTCAACCGACACAAAATTTTCTCTGGCATCAACATTGACATCCCACAGATAATAACGACTAGCATATTGGACAAAATAATTATCTACATTCTCCTTATCTGCTGTTACAACCAAAATTCTATCCGTTGACGAATTACTCTGACTTCCAGTAAACTGATGAATTTCTTTTACGACCTTGTTTGTTTCCTGATTGTTATTGTAAACAATGCTATTATTTTCTGACAAGAACATTCCAATGGCATAAACTGTCAAAACAAGGCTCGCGTATTGGTACAAGTGTTTATTAAATAAGCTCTTGTAAGACCTAGCATTACGTTTACTAATGATTTTTTCATACAGACACTTGTCCATTACCCATGCTAAAGCCATGGTCAAACAACCAAAAGCAAAGATAACGATGCTCGAAGCATAGCGCTCAAATCCTGCTAATTCTAACGCTTCATCAGTCGGCATTGCTGTCAGATACATGAGTAAAATGCCAATATAGTAAGTCACAATCGAAATATCAACAAATCCCCAAGTCAACAAGACAAATTTCTTATATTTCAAACGAATGCCAATCACAATAAAGGCAATCAGCATAATCAGATTGATTATCAAAATTCCATTGCTTGCCAAACTGTCAAACGTAAACACCGATTTGACAAAAAGAGTGATAATTTTTTGTGGGTCGCCTGACAGATTTCCAGTCAATACCTGATCAAGTTCTGACATGGACACCGCATGCTTGGCACTTGAGGCATTTGGGAAATTATCCGTCACATGCTTTTGCCAAATAACAAAAGGAAGACAGCTGACTAGCAAGGTCATTATGAGCAGCACTAGTGCTTTTAAACGTGCTCTTTTACGAACAAGTAAACGCACAATACAAACCACATAAACTACTAAAACGAGAGCGACAAAGAAAAGTCCACTTACTTTGACGATACTTAATAATCCAAGAATTACCGCCGTATTTAGCGACAAAAGCCAGAAACGATTACGATAGACAAAACAACCTGCTATGGCTGCCAAGGCCAAGGCCGGAAGCAGAAAATCAACCAGCAAATTATTTAATCGAATAGCAACGTTGAACGTATTAAAAACAGCAAACGAAGCAAAAATCATGCTAACCATTAAGACACGTCGATCATCACGAAGTGCCGCAAACATGGCATAAAGACTGGAAGCAATCAAGAAGAATTGCCCGACCAACATACTACCTTCTGAAAAGCCTACGATAGTCGTGAAAAAATAAATGAAAAGTGAACTTCCAACAGGATAGGTATAATAACTAATAATCGTATCCTGCTGTGTTGGCAAAGCATTATTGATATGGAAAAATTTTACAATCGTTGCCCAATGCGTAAAATTATCATAATGTAAAAGCGGTGAATGCCAGAGCGTTATTCCAAACAAAAGCAAATAAGCCATCATTCCAAGCGCAATATAATCAAGTCTCCTAAAGCGATATTTCTTTTTCCATACCGCCCAAAGATAATAAAGACTCAAAAGACAGCCCAAAACAGAAATGGCATACACGGTTTGCAACATAAAGCCTAACAAACTACCAAGGTACAATACCAATGTAATGACTGAAAATGTAAACACCCATGTTAGACTGCGATTCATCTTCACAGTATTACGGAAAAAGGCATTATACCCCATGGTAATCACAAAGAACAACAGTAATCTAGCAATACTAATCATACTCTCCCTCTCCATTCATTTGCTAAGGCTTTAAAAGCAGGTAAGCTATCCAAATCCGCTAAATTGGTAACTCGATAAAGCGATTCGTCTCTATCAATATCATAGGACACAAAAGTCAACTGAATTGGCAAATCTTTGTAGGTAAATGCGACATTCGGTTCTTTTTTAGGATTTGTCAATTTTCCAGAAAATGTCATGTAATAATAATCTGTCTTTCTAAGCTGGCATTTTTTTCCAGCAACCTGAACCTCTTCATTAACACGAACTTTCGGAAAAGCTACTTGGTCATAGGCTGAAACAGGACGTTCATTATTTTGGAAACGTTGACTAAAGTTCTCAAATAAATCATCCCATGTTGTCATCCAAGGGTCTTTTTCCTTCGGAAGATTGTGATTAATGCGGTCATAAATGTACTGATAAAATTCGCGCTTATCAGCTTCAGGAATTTCTGAAAATTGAACGCCGTAGCGCCAACCATTATCAATCGCAAAAACACGAACAACATGACCTTTTACCCTCGCATGGTAATCACGTGATTGCAAATTAAGCGTCAGTTCTTTTTCTTTTGGCAAATACAATGGTAAATCCGTATAGAATGAAATCCCCGTTTCTGAAATATCACAGACTCTCACTTGGTAAGAATCATCATCAACCTCAATAACCATAGCTTCATCAACAGTAAAACGCTCACTTGAGCGATAAATCGGACGACCAAGCGCACAGAAAATCGCAAAGGTCAAATTGATGATATGATAAATCAACCAAAAACTGATAATACTTCCATAAAAAAGCTCTGAACCAAATTTTCCATAGTTAAAAGTCACCAAACCATAAACGGCTAATCCCCATAAAACAAGATAAGGAAGCGCATAAAGGTACAACGTCCACGACGTATCATTTCCCTTACGTGTCACCTTAAATTTTTTATCGCTAATGCCAAAGGACTCCAACATCATGGGAATAAACAAATACGGAGCAAAAATCGTTTCCACAATTTCTCCCCAAACCTGTGTTCGGTATTGTTTTGAGACTTCTCGCATTGACAAGTGTGTCAATGCGTAACTTGGCAACCAGAATAGGAACAGTAGCCAGATATTTGACACCACCACACGCACATGGAAAACCGTATATAAAATCGGTGCCAAGATATACAATAACCGTCTAAAGAAAGACCACCAATAAAGATAGCCATTAATATAAATAATTCTTTGCCCCTTTGTCAATTTGGGATTAAAGAAGATATTCATATTGTAGCTACTGCGAATAACGCCACGTCCCCAGCGCGCGCGCTGTTTGAGGACACTCTTCAAATCTGTTGGCGTTAACCCGCTAGCCATTGGACTTTTCGTCGAATAATTTACATAACCAGCCGCATTCATCCGAACACCTAGCTCGAAATCCTCCGTAATGGTATCTGTCGGAAAACCACCAACATCTTCAATCGCCTTGCGGAAAATAAGCGTATTAGACCCCGTATAAACCGCTGCACCGTGCGAATTATTGCAAACATTAATTTCTTTGGAAAAGAAATCTTGTTCGTTTGGTAAGGTTGATTCTGAAAACAAGTTAAATTGGAAAATATCAGCATTGTAAAAACTTTGTGGCGTTTGAATCAAACCAACTTTTGACTTATCATAATCGTCACCATTTTCATAAGCCTCAACTTGTTCAACAAAATAAGGCACAGTTTCCAACAGGAATTCACGATAAGGAATCATATCCGCATCAAATGTCGCCACCAAAGGTGATGACGTCTGACGTAAAGCATTATTGTAGTTTCCTGATTTGGCATCTTTATTATCCGCCAAACCAAAATAACCAACACCAAGCTCATCAGCCAATTTGGCAACTTCTAGACGATTGGTATCATCACAGACGTAGATATGCACCTTAGACTTATCAGGATATTCCATAAAAGTACAGGCATTAATCGTCTTATAAAGCAACTCTGGATCCTCATTATGCGTTGCAATCAAAACATCCACATCTGGGTAACGCTCCTTAGCAATCTCAGGCTTTTCAAGCTCAAAGTCCTTTTGCTTATTCCAAATGAGAATGTAGCCTGTAATGGCTGAAACTAACTCACTTCCCCACAATAAAATCCCAAAGATCAGCGCAAACCATGAATCATGCCACGGAATAGTCGCCACCAAACGCCAAGTTAAATAAAAGGCAGTCGTTACAAATGCAACGAAATAGAGTATCCTCTTACTAGTCTTCATTCTCACCTCCACTAAAAATCAAATGTTTTTGCACAAAATAACTGACAAAGAAAAGTGTACCGTCAACTAAAATCTTCACCAATGAAATTGGCAGCGTCGTCAAGGCATTTCCTAGAACTGTTACCAATAAACTTGACAAAACAATCTGTACTACCACCAAAGTGAAGTATTTTATCGCACTATTTGATTGACCTCGTTTAAAGACCACCTTATGATTCAAGGTGAAATTAACAACAGATGATATCACACGCGCTAAAATCGAAGCTAACGTCACCGCACTAAAACTCAATCCATTAAACAAAGAAATTAAAATCGTAAAAGCAACAATATCAACCAAGAAGGAAAACAATGATGCAAAAATGTACTTGAAGAAAACCTTGTAAATTCTAATCGAGTCACGAATCGCATCAAAATGCGACGACTGATTTTCATCCAAATAAATCGTTGCAATGCCAACTTCACAAATCAGAATATTGTCCTCTTTTGCCTCAAGTAACATATTCATCTCAAATTCATACCGTTCACCCTCCACGGTTAAGAGTTTTGGCAACCATGACATAGGAATCACACGAAGTCCCGTTTGCGTATCAGAAACGTGCACACCTGTCATAGCCCCTAAGACGTCTCTTGTCAATAAATTTCCAAATTTACTACGTAAAGGAACAGATTTTTCAAATGTTCTAACACCCAGCACCAAACTATCAGGATGTTGCAAAAATTCAGCCAAACATTTCATCATGTCTTCGTAGGTGTGTTGACCATCAGAATCAATCGTCACAATTCCTTTGGCATTAGGAAAATTGTCCAAAATATATGAAATAGCCGTTTTTAAAGCACGACCTTTTCCTTTATTATCAGCATGTCTTTGTAAATGACATGCATAGTTACTCTGCGCTATTGCAAATAACGGTGCAAAATCAGCTCCACTACCGTCATCGACTAGAATAATGTCAAACATTTGATTTTCCTTATCCCGAATATTTTTCAAAAGTTCTAACAAACGGTCATCAGGTTCATAGGCAGGAATGACAATAACAACATCTTGAAACATCATCGACGTTCTCCTTTCTGACTTTTATTTTCGTACATTTTCTTATCAGCTATTGCAAATAACGGTGCAAAATCAGCTCCACTACCGTCATCGACTAGAATAATGTCAAACATTTGATTTTCCTTTCTGACTTTTATTTTCGTACATTTTCTTATCAGCTATTGCAAAAAAATCAACGAAGTTTTTATGTGATTGATAAGAGTCCGTATAAGCACCTAAAGATGCTGTAATCCCCATATCTTTGAGAGTCATTTCTGCTTGAACAAGTTTTATTAAAAATTCAGCTTGATTTTCAGAAACTCCAGGGAGTAAAACCGCAAATTCATCTCCACCTAACCTTGCTATTACAGCACTTTCAGGCATTATCTTCGTTAAAATATCACCAAATTCAATTAGAATCTTATCTCCCGTAGCATGTCCAAAGGTATCATTTGCTTCCTTGAATTTATCCAAATCAGATATAATAACCGTAATTTGTTCTTCTTTACGTGTCAGACATTCCTCAAAAGCAAGCTCAATATATCGTCGATTATGAACCCGTGTTAAAACATCTTCGTATGCCATCCTCTGTATTTCAAGTTCATGAAGTCTCTGCTCTGTAACATCAAGAACAAAACAAAAAACACCAATCACTTTTTGGCGATTGTTATAAATGGGAGAATACATATTTTGCCAGTAAAGCGTTTTGTCGCCTGTCTTAATAGTATCCATAAATATAAATGTTTCACCCTTTTTCGCACGATCAACATTTGCTTTTAAACGCGCAGCATCTTCACTATTAAGATAATTCATTGGAAAGTCACCAATTTTGGGAGTGAAATAAAAGATTTCTTCCATGAGCCGAATATCATTCTTATTAACCGCAATAAAACGATAATCTAAGTCTACAGCATAGACGTTAATAAGTTTCGAACTCTGTAAGATAAAGTGGGATAGCATATGCTGTCTTCGATTAAGGTAAGATGCTAGGGTCCAAAGAACTAGTATTCCTATAAAGATTGCTAAAACGATGGGATTATCATGGTCAATCAAAACATCATCATACACTAAGCGCATTAATAACATTAACGCAGCAAAAATACTTAAGTACGTTAACAATCTTTGATGCTTGATTAAAAAATCACTTACTTTTCCTAATACCATTACAGCCTCACCATTCTAAGTAGTTTTAATACCTTCAGCATCCAAACTGTCTGTAACAAAACGTCCTGTAAAACCATCGATGAAGCCCGTAGCAGTATTGTCAATTCCTAAACGTTGTAGAATACGGCTGACATTAATACCCTTACCGCCAGCGAATTTATCATCACTCTCCATGCGGTTAACTTCACCAATCTCTACTTTGTCAATACGAACAATGAAGTCGATTGATGGATTCAGCGTTACAGTATAAATCATACTTCAATAACCCTCGTTTTCTCTTTTAATTCTTTTAGGAGTTCTTCTTCCGAAGCATTTGTAATTATGGTTACTTTCTCGACCTCGGCTACCTTAGCATAGGTAATCTGACCAAGTTTAGAGGCATCCGCTAGAACATAGGCTTTTTGAGCATTAGCTATAACCGTCCGTTTAATAACTGCCTCTTCCATGTCTGGTGTGGTGAAATAATTAGCATCAACGCCGTTAGCACCAATGAACGCACAATCAAAATTCAGTTGTCTGATTTGCTCTTGAGCAGTACTTCCAATAGAAGCATCCGTTGAATGTTTAACCTTTCCTCCAACAATCCTAGTGCTAACACCAAGATCTACCAGCTTAACCGCATGGTGGATAGAATTAGTCACAACCGTTACCTGACGATTCATTTCCTCTGGATATGGTGAATATTTGTCATAAGTTCTAAGCCCAGCCTCAACGTGACCAATACTTACTTTATTGTAAAATGCAACCAATCCAGCAGCAAAAGTTGTTGTAGTATCACCACGAACTAAAACCAAATCAGGTTGTTCTTTCTTAACAACTGGATCAAAATTAGCCAAAATTTTAGAAGTAATTTCCTGAAGTGATTGATTTTTTTCCTATGATATCCAAATCATAATCAGGAACTATTTCAAAAGTCTCCAAAACCTGGTCAAGAATTTGATGGTGTCGAGCTGTGACTACTGTAATAGTATTAATGGTTTCTTGATGTTATTTCAACTCAAGAATTAACGGCGCCATCTTAATTGCCTCTGGTCTTGTCCCAAAGACAACCATAATATTTATTTTCCCATAAGATCCCCCCTATGACCTATACGAAATCAATATAATATTGACAAATAAGACTCTACATTATCACTTTATTATCCCCAATAAAAAGGAAAATGAGTTATCCTTTCTCCAAAAGCATTAAAGGGAATGCCCTCGCTATTGGTCTTGTTTTGCAAATGATGTAAAGTAGATAAAGAAAAAGGTCTCAATAAAAAGACTATCATTACGTATAAAATTCAAGAAGTAAGACAAGAAAACTAAGTCATATCATCCAAGGATATCAATTGTTTTGAGATTTTCTAGTCTTCTCCCCCGAATTTAAAAATACACTATTTAATAAATAAAAAAACTGCAGGAGAAAAAACGCTTTGCTAATAAAAGTGTTTTTGAATCCAGCAGTATTGCTAATTTACATATATTTCATAAAAACTTCTCCCCATTTTAAAGAGCGTCCCCTTTACTTACGCTCTACCCCTATCTTACAAATCAAAATATCGGTATGATAACCCTATCCCAATACCATATCATATAGTACCAAGCACCAACACGTAATCGTATAAAACTCTCCCTAAAAGAGTTGAAAGATTACAATCAAGTTGGCTTCAAGTTACTACTACCAATATTCCCTATTCATATAGACGCTATAATTATAACATGTTATTTTTATTTTTCAAACTTTTTTAATTTTTTTATTATTTTAATGTATGTGACAACCATTATAATGAAGTCGTTTGAATTAAACACTCCTACTTAACAAATACTAATCAAATGATATTTATCTATATTTTAATAAATAATAATTAAACACCCTTTGGCTTTTAAATGGATTTGCATAAAAAAATCAGAATTCCTATTAAAATTCTGATTCAGAATGAAGACAAACATCGTTTTTGATGTTTGTCTTTTTTTATATTCACACTTAATTCTCCCATAATCCAATAATATTGAGGTATTTGGATAAAATAACAGGTCTTCCCTACCATCATTTTTACCAATTTTTTGATATTTAGACATGCCAAAGTAAGCCCAACCTTATCTTCCATTTTGGACTTTCCTTTTTCTCTGGTATAACGCAAGTTATGATATTCTTTAGCTGTTCTGAATAAACGTTCTATCGTTTCTTTCCGGTGTTGGTACCGTTCCTTCATCCCACTTTGATGACGGATATCTTCACAGATGTCTAAGGCATCTTTCCAAATATGACGCACAACAACTTTTTGGTGCTGGCGACTTTCAGTACAAATCGCTAACAAGGGAAAGGTCTTACAAATTTCGGGATTGCTTTTATATTCTCTATAACCTTCACGTGTTGTTGTACGGTAAGTTAATACCTGGTTCTCTGGACAAAGATAGCAGTCAAAATGCTCGTCATAGACAAAGTCTTTAGGACGTAGAAAGCCTCTCTTACCTCTTGGCCTAGTGTAAGGGAATACTGGCGTAATCTCTTTTTCTAAAAGAAACTTGGCAATACTAGGTGTTTTATAGCCTGAATCCGCAATAATGAATTCAGGTGAGAAGGGTTCTATCTTGGCAAAAAGAGCAGGAAAGGCCTGACTATCATGGATGTTACCTGCTTCAACTGTATAAGCCAAGGCCCAACCATGTTTATCACAGGCTACCTGAGCATTATAAGCGAAGACTTCCTTGTGTTCTCCCTTGTGAAACCAACCACTATCTGGGTCTGTCGTTGATTGTTTCTTAGGTTTAGCCTCGCCTTTTTTGGCGGGCTTTAAGAACTTTTTTGCATGTTTCTTCCTGTCTAAATTAATCTCAACATCCAGTTGTTCACTCATGAATTTAGCTTTTTGATCAACAACAACATTTTTGTACTGAGGAGAAGTATTGGAGGAATTTGTTAAGACTTAATTTTTTCTTGTTTATAAAAATGTTAGATCAGTTACAAAGCCACCAATCCTTAAATTATGAGACTTGTTAAAAATAGTGTACAATGGTTTGTTGTTAATCCAGTCAAGAAATTGTTTGGTCGTAGAAGAGGAAGGAGAAGATGACAATGAAAATAAGCAATATTTTAGGGATTTTTGTAGGACTATTTTTAGGGCTGGTTACAGTCATGGGAATGAGCCTATTTACCTTTATTAATTTAAAATTTAACTCTGTTTATTATGCTCAGCATATTCCTCATAAGGAGGGAACAGAGCCCGACATCATTATGCTGATGGAGAATATGGGTTGGGCCTATACACCGGAAATAGATGGTATTAGTTATGATGATGATGGGTCGTATGCTATAACTAGAGAAAAAGGAACTAAAACGTCTGTATTAGATCTTACAGGTGATACTCTATTTTTTCATTCGGAGTCAGATGATATGTATCTTCTTAATCGTAATTTTTCTATCCAACATGCTTTTGACAAACGTTATCACAAGATTAAATATAATCAACGAAAAGTCCAAAAAGAAATTAGAGAAACTGTTCAACCTGTGATTGATGCTCAGCCAAAACCATTATTCAATCTTCAGTGGTTGTTTAATTTAATATATCAAAGTAGGTTTAATTAGAGAATAAAATAGCATAGAAGTGTTTTGTAGGGACTCCTACCTTTGCTATTTGAAAGTAGTTTAGGTTGAGTTAAATAGTCGGGAGAGCGGTTCGATATAATAGGTCTATTTCCTGGCTATTCATGACGGCTAACCTTTGAAAACACCTCATTTTTATGCTACTATGAAAGTTATGAAAAAACAGTTACAAGGCTTGACGCAGGTGGAGGTCAAGCGGCGGATAGATGCCGGTAAAACAAATCATTTTAAAGCAAAAACTGGCTCCAGCAATTGGGAGATTTTTAGGCGTAATGTCTTTAACTCCTTTAATGTGCTCAATTTTGCAATCTTTGTGGCCTTGATTGCTGTTCAGGCTTGGTCTAATCTTTTTTTCTTTGGGATTATTGTGCTTAATGCCTTTACGGGGATGATGACGGAGTTGCGTGCCCGTCGCATGATTGATAAGCTCAATCTCATGAATAAGGATCAGATTCGTGTGGTGCGTGATGGACAGCTTGTTTCTATTGATCCTAAGGATATTGTCTTGGATGATGTCATGCTCTTGTCTGCGGGTGAGCAGGTTCCTAGTGATGCCGTGGTTGTTGATGGGATAGCCGAGCTTAACGAGGCCATGCTGACTGGTGAGAGTGATCACATTCTAAAGAAAGATGGGAAGGAGTTGCTCTCCGGTTCTTATCTTGTGAGTGGTCAGGTCTATGCCAGAGTCATTCATGTAGCCGAGGACAATTACGCTAACAAGCTCATGCTAGAGGCCAAGAATCATAAGCCAATCGTGTCCCGTATTCTTTATAATATGGACAAGATTGCTAAGTTTACGGGAAAGATTGTCATACCGTTTGGGCTTGCGCTCTTTTTTGAGGCTTACTTGATTAAACAGCTCTCCCTTCAAGAGTCGGTAGTTACCAGTTCGACAGCTCTTCTGGGAATGTTGCCTAAGGGAATTGCCCTTTTGACTATTACATCTCTTTTGACGGCTGTCATTAAACTTGGGATGAAACATATCCTGGTGCAAGAGATGTACTCTGTTGAAACCTTGGCCCGTGTAGACGTGCTTTGTTTAGATAAGACAGGGACGATTACACAAGGAAAGATGACAGTTAAAGGTCTGGAACTACTGTCAGAGCGTTTTACGAAAGAGGAGTTGGAGCGTTTGCTTGCGGCTTATATGCAACATAGCAAGGATAAAAATGCAACAGCTCAGGCTATTCGAAATGCTTATGAGGGTCTGGAACATCATTATCAGGTAGGTGACGTTATTCCATTTTCAAGCGATCGTAAATGGGGTGCTGTGAGCGTTAATGGGCTTGGAACTCTCTTTTTGGGAGCACCTGAGATGCTTCTTAAGGAAAATCCTAAAGCAGTTGATCAGGCTCAGGCACGGGGGTCTCGTGTTTTGATTTTGGCTTGGAGTCAGTCAGGTGTTGATACAGAGACCATGACTTTGCCGAATGACGTCGAGGCTTTGACCTTACTTGAAATTGCCGATCCTATTCGTGAGGATGCTGCAGAAACTCTGGAATACCTGCGTTCAGAAGATGTGACCCTTAAGATTATTTCTGGTGACAATCCAGTGACGGTTTCTCATATTGCTCATCAAGCTGGTTTTGCCGACTATCAAAGCTATATTGACTGTTCTAAGGTCAGCGATGAGGAATTGGAGGCTTTGGCTGAGGATACTGCGATTTTTGGTCGTGTATCTCCGCACCAGAAAAAGTTGTTAATCCAAACCCTTAATGCCAATGGGCATACGACAGCTATGACTGGTGATGGTGTCAATGATATCTTGGCACTGCGTGAAGCGGATTGTTCGATTGTTATGGCAGAGGGAGATCCTGCAACACGTCAGATTGCCAACTTGGTGCTTATGGATTCTGAGTTTAAGGACATTCCTGAAATTCTATTTGAGGGACGCCGTGTGGTTAATAATATTGCCCACATTGCACCGATTTTCCTCATTAAAACTGTTTATTCCTTCCTTTTGGGGCTTATCTGTATTGCCAGTATTGTTTTTGGTAAAGCAGAGTACCTCTTGGTCTTCCCTTTTATTCAAGTTCAGATGACTTTGGCGGGTCAATTTATCGAAGGTTTTCCACCGTTTATTTTAACCTTTGAGCGTAATATTCGTCCTGTTGAGAAACATTTCCTCAGACGTTCGCTCCAGTTGTCTATTCCTAATGCCTTGATGCTGGTTATCAGTGTTCTTATTTTCCATCTCTCTCAGGTCTATCTTGGCATGAGCAATACGGATATGCTGACGCTGTCTTACTATATGATGGGATCAACGGGTGTCCTTGCCGTTATTCGTGCTTGTATTCCGTTGAATAAGGGGCGTGTGGCCTTGATTATTTACTCAGTCTTTGGCTTCTTAATCAGCTCCTACTATCTTCGAGATGTGATTGAGATTTCGACACTTAATAGCTATACCTTGCCAATCTATCTGGTTGCAATGGCTATCTGTACACCGCTTTTCTTCTGGATTAGCTATAAACAAGGTGCTTTCCAAAAAGCATAAAGCAAAACTCGAGCTTGGTAACAGGCTTGAGTTTTTTTGATAGCTGAACAGTAGGAAAAGCCTTGATGTGTATGAGGTGTGGTACAATAGAAGCATGAAAATAGTAGGTCACTTGACGCCAAAAGTCATTAAAACTTTTGATTTGGACTACAAGCCTGGTGAAGAAATCACGCTGTCTGCACAACGTAAGAAGCATATGGAAAAACATCGCCAGGAATTCAGTGATTTTGATGCTACCTATGAACGGATTCCAGAGATTATTGCTCATCCGGACTATATCGGTCGCCATCCTAATGGCCAGTCCTTGGAATACATCAAACGTATTGATGGTAATGTTTTGGTAGCTGTCAGATTATGTGATAAACTTAATGTCCGTACCATGTTTGTGATTAAAGATTCTAAGCTGAAAAACTATCTAAATGCTGGTAGAGCTAAGAAAATGTGATATAATATAATTAAGAAGTAACAACGAGGGCGGAAGAGGCAGCCGCCGCACCTTCGGGTCTGAAAGAGATGCAGGACTGTCACCCTGCCGTTGTTTATCAAACCAAGAAGTCCCTTTGGGGGCTTTTTTATTTTGTGTAGCTTAGGGACAAGACTATCTCACTTTCTGGATTAGGTTTAGACAAATCTTATAGGAGGGGAATTGTCAAAATTAACAGAAAATTCTTGACATCTTTTTAAAAAGGAGTACAATAGTTAGTAAATCAGAAAGTAACTGGTCTTAGATTTTCAGGGAGCCTGCGGTGATTGTGAGTAGGTAATCGAGATGAGCGAACATTGGGCTGATTGGATGATAATGAGAAGGTAACACATATTCTTCTCGGTTGGCACCCCTTACCGTGCAACTCCTTGTTAGAGGAGATAGAGATGATGGTCGTTTTTTGAGACCATTAACTGAGGTGGTACCGTGTTAAACTAGATTTAATGCCCTCACAGAGTTTTTCTCTGTGAGGTTTTTTGTTTACTTTTATCTTTAAAGGTCTATTTACCTTAAAGGAGTATTATTTCATTATTCAATGAAAGGTTGGGTATTATGGATGCATTAAACGATATTCGAAGTGATATTGATAATATTGATAGTCAGTTAATTCGACTCCTGGCCCAACGTCAAATACTTGTGGAAAAGGCAGGACGGCTGAAGCCCAAAGGAGATAAGTCCGCAGTCCGGGCGAATGATCGTGTTGCTCAAGTCATAGCTAACCGTCGCAAGGAGGCACTAGAGCTTGGCTTATCGCCAGATGTGGCTGAAAGTGTTTGGAGAAGCATGATTAAAGCCTTTATTGCTTTGGAAGAGAAAGTGAATAAAGAACAATAATGGTGCCGATACATCCTATAAAGGAGTCTTGTATCAGTCTTATTACTCTCGATAAACCAGTTTGAAAGGAAATACTATGAGAAAAATTTTACCAGCCGATACCTTAACACCAATCTTGGCTTATATGCGTGTTCAGGGGGAACATAAGGTTATCCTTGAATCCATTCCTCGTGAGAAGGAAAATGCACGTTTTTCTATTGTTGCCTACAATCCGGTCTTTGAAGTAACCTTCAAGGATGGTGTTCTTTATGAAAATGGTAAGGCGATTGATCAGGATCCTTTCGAATACTTGGACCAAGTAACAGTCAAGGGCATCAAGTCTGACCTACCTTTCGCAGGTGGTGCTATCGGGTTTGCAGGTTATGACATGATTGGTCTCTATGAAAATATCGGTGAGATTCCTGAAGATACGATTGGAACACCTGATATGCATTTCTTCATCTACGAGTCTTATTTAATTTTTGACCACAAGAAGGAAAAGGTTTATGTGGTTGAGGACAATATCTACTCTGGTCGTGACAACGATGCGGTGCGTCAGGCTCTTGGTCAGGTGGTAACGGACCTCCAGACTCAGGCGCCAAACGAGTTTACACCTCAAGCCTTACAAGCCTTGCAATTTTCAAATCATATCGAAAAAGAGGTCTTCATGGATATGGTAGCTAAGGCTAAGAAATTCATTCGTGAGGGAGATATGTTCCAATGCGTGCTTAGCCAACGCTTTTCAGCGGACTTTGAGGGGGATCCTTTGGATTACTACCGTAACTTGCGCGTGACCAACCCATCAAACTACCTTTATTTCTATGATTTTGGAGATTATCAGGTGATTGGTGCTAGCCCAGAGAGCTTGGTTTCAGTGAAAAATGGAGAGGTGGTCACCAATCCGATTGCTGGGACTCGTCCTCGTGGTGCCAATGAGGCTGAAGATGCTGCCTTGGCGGATGAACTCTCACATGATGTTAAAGAAACTGCGGAACACCGTATGTTGGTTGACTTGGGACGTAATGATATTGGTAAGATTGCCAAAAATGGTACGGTCAAGGTGACTAAGTATATGGAGGTTGAGTATTTCCGCTATGTGATGCATCTTACCAGTGTGGTCAAAGGGCAACTCTTGCCTGAGTTGACAGCCCTTGATGCTCTTAAATCAACCCTACCAGCTGGAACCGTGTCAGGAGCGCCTAAGATTCGTGCTATGCGTCGTATCTATGAGCTTGAACAGGAAAAACGTGGTATTTATGCGGGAGCTATTGGTTATCTGTCTGCGACAGGAGATATGGACTTTGCCATTGCTATCCGTACTATGATTCTCAAAAATCAAAAAGCCTATGTTCAGGCAGGTGCAGGTGTTGTCTATGACAGTGTTCCTGAGAATGAATTTTACGAAACGATTAACAAGGCGAAAGCTATGACAAGAATAGGAGATGCCCAATGATTTTATTAGTTGATAACTATGATTCTTTTACCTATAATTTGGCACAATACCTAGGGACATTTACAGAGGTGAAAGTCTTGCGTAACGATGATGAGACTCTCTATGAAGAGGCAGAAAAAGCTGACGGGCTAGTCTTTTCACCGGGTCCAGGTTGGCCAGCTGATGCGGGTAAAATGGAAGCCTTGATTAAGGATTTCGCTGGTAAAAAACCGATGATGGGAATTTGCTTGGGGCACCAGGCTATTGCGGAAACTTTTGGTGGGAAACTTGGCTTGGCTAAGAATGTGATGCATGGCAAACAAAGCAATATTACTTTTGAAACGCCATCGCCAATTTTCAAAGATATTGACAATGATGTCCCAATCATGCGTTACCATTCCATCGTTGTTGACCAAATGCCGGAGGGCTTTGATGTGACAGCTATCACAACTGATGATCAAGAAATCATGGCCATTCAACATAAGGAGCTACCAATTTACGGTTTGCAATATCACCCAGAAAGCATCGGAAGTCCAGATGGGCTCAAGATGGTTGAAAATTTCGTGAAAATTGTTGCAGACTAGTTAGACAGTCTTTTGACTAGATTGGTCTACGCTCAAAACATCTCCTCGTGCATCAGAAAACTTTGAACCGTTTTTAAAAGGAAAACAGATATGAAAGAAATATTCCTACAAATCTCAAACCGACAAGACTTGTCTCAAGACCAAGTCCAAGCAGTCTTTGACCGCATTCTCAAAAATGAAGTCTCAGAAAGCCAAATCGCTGCCTTCCTTATGGGACTTAAAACTAAGGGAGAAACAGCAGATGAAATCACAGGTATCGTGCGTGCTCTCAAATCGCATGCGACGGTCTTGCCTGAGACCTTCACAGATGCTATGTGTAACTGTGGAACTGGTGGGGACCAGTCTTATAGCTTTAACATTTCAACAACGGTTTGCTTTGTCTTAGCAGCAGGTGGTATTCGTATGGCCAAGGCTGGTAACCGTTCGATTTCCTCTAAATCTGGTTCGGCAGATGTCCTTGAAGCCCTTGGAATCAACGTTTCGGCGTCGCCAGAAACCCTATCTAAAGCACTTGATGAGGTTGGTTTGGCCTTTATCTTTGCCCAAACCATGCACCCAGCCATGCGTTTTATCGGTCCAGCTCGCCAAGCTCTTGGAATTCCAACGATTATGAACTTGGTCGGACCACTGGCTAATCCGCTTGACCTTGAGACACAACTTATGGGCCTCTACCGTGTGGAATTGCAAGAGATTGTTGCTAATGCTATCCAACAGTTGGGACGTAAACGTGCGGTTATTATCACAGGTCCTGACAATATGGACGAAGCTGCTCTCTATGGCACTAACACCTACACCCTTTTGGAAGATGGTCACATCAGCCAACACACTTTCACTTATGAAGATTTGGGTATGGAAAAGGTTGAGTTGTCTGATATCACAGGTGGTGATGCTAAGGAAAATGCAGAGATTCTCCTTAGTGTCTTGAAAAATGAAGCCAGTCCTTATCTTGAAACAACAGTGCTTAATGCAGGTCTTGGCTTCTTTGCCAATGGTAAGGTTGAGACCATTAAAGAAGGCGTTGAGCTTGCTCGCCAATTGATTGCGGACGGATCAGCCCTAGAGAAACTTCACCAACTCCAAGAGGTACAAGTATGAGTAAAGCCTTTCTCCCAACAATCTTAGAACAAAAAGAAAAAGAAGTGGCCCAGTTGGTCATGGAAGACTTGCAACCCTTGCGCCAGACCTATCGTCTTTATGAGTTTCTCAAGTCAAATCAAAACAAGCTGCAAATTATTTCTGAAGTGAAAAAAGCTAGTCCAAGTATGGGTGATATTAACCTGGATGTGGATATTGTGGCTCAGGCCAAGACCTATGAGGAAAATGGGGCAGCCATGATTTCTGTTTTGACGGACGAGGTTTTCTTCAAGGGTGATATTTCCTATTTGAAAGAAATTTCGTCAGAGGTGGCTATTCCAACCTTGGCTAAGGACTTCATTATTGATGAGAAACAGATTGTGCGTAGCCGTAATGCGGGAGCGACAGTCATTCTCTTGATTGTAGCGGCCTTGCCAGAAGCTCGTCTCAAGGAGCTCTATGATTTTGCGACTAGCCTTGGCTTGGAAGTCTTGGTTGAAACGCATAATCTGCCAGAATTGGAAGTGGCTCATCGTATTGGTGCTGAGATTATCGGTGTTAACAACCGTAATTTGGTGACTTTTGAGACAGATATCAATACCAGTCTTGAGTTATCAACGCATTTCAAGGACAAGCCTGTTTATATTTCTGAGTCAGCTATTTTCACAGGTCAGGATGCTGCCCTAGTTGCCCCATATTTTAATGGGATTCTGGTAGGAACTGCCCTTATGACGGCTGACAATGTGGCTGAAAAGGTCAAGGAGTTGCAAATTGACAAAGGTTAAAATTTGTGGACTGTCGACACCAGAAGCAGTAGCAACTGCAGTTGAAGCAGGTGCTGACTACATTGGCTTTGTGTTCGCCAAAAGCAAGCGTCAAGTGAGTCTTGAACAAGCTCACGGGCTGGCTAAAGGGGTGACAGGCCAGACAAAAATCGTCGGTGTCTTTGTTTCACCTAGTCTTGAAGAACTGGAAGAAGCGATTAGTCAGGTTCCCTTAGATATCGTTCAGATTCATGGAACTTTTGATGAAGCTCTGATTCCAAAGATATCAGTACCAGTTATTAGAGCTATTCAGATTTCGGATAGTGAGTCTCAAGTCAAGAGCCAGGCGGATTATCTTCTTTTTGATGCTCCTATTGCTGGTAGTGGTCAGACCTTTGACTGGCAACTCTTGGCGGACAAGCAGATTGAACAGGTCTATTTCATCGCTGGTGGTTTGACTGTGGACAATGTGGCAGAGGCCAAGGAAACTTTCCATCCCTATGCCTTGGATGTGTCCTCAGGTGTCGAGACAGATGGTCACAAAGATTTAGATAAGATTAAAGCATTTATAGAAAGAGTGAAAGCATGACATATCAACAACCTGATGCAAAAGGATTTTACGGAAAATTCGGTGGTCAGTTCGTTCCAGAAACGCTGATGACAGCCGTTATTGAATTGGACAAGGCCTATCGTGAGGCCAAGGAAGATCCAAGTTTCCAAGCGGAATTGGATGATCTCCTCAAAAACTATGTGGGCCGTGAGACGCCTCTTTACCACGCTAAACGTTTGACTGATCATATTGGTGGGGCACAAATTTATCTTAAACGTGAGGACCTTAACCACACAGGTGCCCACAAGATTAACAATGCCCTTGGTCAAGTTTTACTTGCCAAACGTATGGGCAAGAAGAAAATCATCGCCGAAACTGGTGCAGGTCAACACGGTGTTGCAACAGCGACAGCCGCAGCCCTTTTCGACATGGACTGTACAATCTATATGGGTGAGGAAGATGTTAAACGTCAGGCGCTTAATGTTTTCCGTATGGAGTTGCTTGGTGCCAAAGTTTTCAGTGTTACAGATGGTTCGCGCGTGCTTAAGGACGCTGTAAATGCAGCCCTTCGTGCTTGGGTAGCAGGTATCGAGGATACTCACTACATCATGGGATCTGCCCTTGGTCCTGCACCATTCCCAGAAATTGTCCGTGACTTCCAATCTGTCATCGGTCGTGAAGCCAAAAGTCAATACGCAGAGATTTCTGGCGGTAAATTGCCTGATGCAGTAATGGCTTGTATCGGTGGTGGTTCAAATGCTATCGGTATGTTCTACCCATTTGTTAATGATAAATCAGTAGCTATGTATGGTGCTGAGGCTTCTGGTTTGGGGCTTGATACTGAAAAACATGCCGCAACCTTTGCCAAAGGTCGTCCAGGTATTCTTCATGGAGCGCTTATGGATGTCCTCCAAGATGCTCATGGTCAAATCATGGAAGCCTTCTCTATCTCAGCTGGTCTGGACTATCCAGGTGTTGGTCCTGAGCACTGTTATTTCAACGAAATTGGACGTGCGACTTACGACTCTATTACAGATGAAGAAGCTCTCGAAGGCTTCAAACTTCTGTCACGTTTGGAAGGAATTATCCCTGCCCTTGAGTCTAGCCATGCCATTGCCCTTGCGCAAAAAGTGGCAGCTAAGATGTCGCCAGACCAAAGCCTTATCGTCTGCCTCTCAGGTCGTGGGGACAAGGACGTTATGCAGGTTAAAGAACGTTTCGAAGCTGAAGCAGAAGGGAAATAAACCATGACAAAAACACTAACAAAACACCTACAAGCTATCAAAGACAGTAAACGCGGTATTTTCGTACCTTATATCATGGCGGGTGACCACGCTAAAGGCCTAGATGGATTCTTTGAGACTATTGCTCTCTTGGAAAATAGTGGTGTCTCAGCTATTGAGGTGGGTATTCCATGGTCAGACCCAGTGGCTGATGGTCCCGTTATTGAACTAGCAGGACAACGTAGTTTGGCTAAAGATGTGACTTTGACAGCTATCATCAAGAAGCTTCAAGAACAAAAAACACAGGTGCCTTTGGTTATCATGACCTACATCAACCCAGTTTATCAATATGGTATTGAAGCCTTTGTTAGGGACCTAGCTGAGACATCTGTTAAGGGACTTATTATTCCTGACTTGCCAGATGAACACGCTGACTTTATCACTCCTTATTTGAAAGACAGTGATATTGCTCTCGTACCTCTGGTGAGCCTGACTACAGGACTTGACCGTCAGAAGCAGTTGATTGATGGTGCAGAAGGCTTTATCTATGCCGTTGCCATCAATGGTGTTACAGGTAAGACTGGTAATTACCGTGATGACCTTGACAAACACTTGGCGAACTTGACTGCCCATGCAGACATTCCAGTTCTCACAGGTTTTGGTGTGTCAACTGAAGACGATATCAAACGCTTTAACGCTGTATCAGACGGTGTTATCGTAGGATCAAAAATCGTCCGTGACCTCCACGACGGTAAGGAAGAAGAAGTCGCTGAGTTTGTTACATTCGGTTCACATTTTGAAAAATAGAAGATGCTACTCTCCAGAAATGGGGAGTATTTTTTATCAAAATCATTCTTTGGGACATTTGATTTTCTTAGTTATCAAGTTTATAATATGGGTGGATTGTAGCGAATTAAATTTATCTCTTGTTTTTATTTTCATCCCACTTATAGAAAGGAGGTAGACAAATGAAAGTATCATTGAGGGTAATACTAGGGGTCTGTTTCTTAATAGGAGCATTACTATTTTTCTATCGTGGAGAGAATCACTATGCACTGATTTTCCTTCTGGTTGGTGCCTTGTATCTTTATAAGGGCTTAAGCTGAGGGTTAAATCTCGTATCGAATGAATAAGCCTGTTTAGTGACATCTATGTCACTATTTTTTTCTTTTCGGAAAATATAGAATGATTTTATAACTAAAAAGAAAGGAAGAGAAGGCATCACAGAACATGATTAATCATATTTTTTCATTCTTTCTATCACACAAGAAAGCTCTAGCAATACTCTTTATGATTATTTGTTTGGCTTTTATTTACCCTGGCATGTTTAAATTTTTGTATGTTGAAGGCAGGGATTTTGGACGTAGCCTCGTCAACTCAATCTTATCTTAGTGAAGTTTAGCGCCTCTTAGGAGGTGTTTGTTTTTAAAAAATAAATCTACAAAAGTAGACAAAAACTCTTGACAGACTTTCGCGATAGTGTTAAAATAAATCTACAAACGTAAACGAATAACAACATTCAGAAAGGAGCTATCATGCTGACAATTTCATCTGCGGAATGGGAAGTCATGCGAGTGCTCTGGGCCAAGGGGCAGGCGACTTCTTCAGAGATTATAGCGATTCTATCTAAGAAGCTAGACTGGTCGGCTTCGACAGTAAAGACCTTGATTGGACGTTTGGCGGACAAGGGTTATCTAACCAGTCAGCGTCAAGGACGAGGGTTTATCTATCAAGCTAGCTTGGGGGAAGATGAGGCGAATTTTCAGGCTTTAGAAGCTGTTTTTGACAAGATTTGTTTGACCAAACATAGCGATTTGTTGGGGCAACTCATGGAAAAGACGCCGATGACCCAAGCCGATGTGGATAAGTTACAGGCCTTGCTTTCAGCAAAAGAACCTGTGGATCAGGTGGTTTGTGACTGTGTGCCTGGCCAATGTGCTTGTGGGCATCATATGGAGGTGATATAGGAAATGGCAAAAGAAACCTTTGTGGTTAATGGGATGACCTGTGCATCCTGTGTAGCCAACGTAGAAAATGCTGTTAATAAGTTGGATGGTGTGGACAAGGCTGTGGTTAATCTGACCACGGAAAAAATGTCTGTGGATTATGCTGGGGATAAAGTTAGTCCAGAAGCTATTGAAAAGGCCGTGGCTGATGCCGGTTATGAAGCCGAAGTCTACAATCCAGATACAGCTAAAAGTCAGGAAGAACGTGAAGAAGACAAGATTCACAAGGTGCGTGAGCGCCTCATTTGGTCATCGGTCTTCACCATTCCTCTCTTTTATCTAGCTATGGGGCCAATGGTCGGTCTACCTGTGCCAAACTTCTTGTCTCCTCACCATGCAGCCTTGACTTATGCCTTGGTGCTGCTAGTCTTGACAGTTCCAGTCATGTGGTTGGGCCGTTCCTTCTATAGTAATGGTTTTCGTACTTTGGCCAAGGGTCATCCTAACATGGATGCCTTGGTAGCCTTAGCAACATCGGCAGCTTTTCTTTATAGTCTCTATGGTACTTACCATATTTCATTGGGGCATGCCCATCACGCCCACCAACTTTATTTTGAGTCAGTGGCTGTTATCTTGACCTTGATTACTCTAGGTAAGTACTTTGAAACCCTGTCTAAAGGTCGGACTTCAGAAGCTATCAAGAAACTCATGCACTTGTCAGCCAAGGAAGCAACTGTCCTTCGTGATGGTAAAGAAGTCAAGCTTCCTGTGGGTAAGGTTGTTCTTGGTGACCACATTGTGGTCAAACCTGGGGAAAAGATAGCTGTGGATGGCCAGGTGATTTCTGGTAGCTCTGCTATAGATGAGAGTATGCTTACAGGTGAGTCGCTTCCCATTGAAAAATCAGCTGGTAAACCAGTATTTGCAGGTTCTATTAATGGTCAAGGTAGTCTGATTTATGAGGCGGAAAAGATTGGTAAGGACACCTTGCTTTCCCAAATCATCAAATTGGTTGAGGATGCCCAACAAACTAAGGCACCGATTGCCAAGATTGCCGATCAGGTGTCAGCGGTCTTTGTTCCCGTTGTCATGGCTATCGCCCTTGTTTCAGGCCTCTTCTGGTACTTTGTCATGGGACAAACCTTTACCTTCGCTATGACTGTAGCAGTCAGCGTCTTGGTTATTGCTTGTCCATGTGCATTGGGACTTGCGACACCGACGGCCATCATGGTTGGTACAGGGCTTGGTGCTGAACACGGTATTCTCTACAAGCGTGGGGATGTGCTCGAGTTAGCTCACAAGGCTGATGTCCTCGTTTTTGACAAGACAGGAACCATTACTCAGGGGAAACCTCAGCTCGTTTCTAGCTATACTTATGGAGACAGCGGAGCAGCCTTGCAGCTTTTGGCATCCTTGGAAGCCAAGTCTGAACACCCTTTGGGTCAAGCCATCCTTGTGGCAGCAGAAAATGCTAACTTGGACTTGTTGGAGATGGACAATTTCTCAAGTTTGACTGGACGAGGACTAACTGCCAGCTATGCAGGAAAAACTTATCTAGCTGGGAATCAAACCCTAATGACAGAGGAAAAAGTCGACTTGACTTCAGCACAAGCTGATTTCCAAAGCTTGACAGCCGATGGTCAGACTCCTATTTTTCTGGCTGAAGATAGTAAGTTAATCGGACTCTTTGGTGTAGCTGATCAGGTTAAAGCAGATAGTGCTGATATGGTGGCAGCCCTTCATCAAATGGGCAAGGAAGTCATCATGTTGACTGGTGATAATGACCAAACAGCTCAAGCCATCGCTCAAAAGGTTGGTATCAAGCGTGTTATCAGTCAAGTGCTTCCGCAAGAGAAATCTAGGGTGATTAGCGACCTTCAAGCAGAAGGAAAATCAGTCATCATGGTTGGTGATGGTATCAATGATGCCCCAGCCCTTGCGACTGCTGATATCGGTATTGCCATGGGTTCAGGGACAGATATTGCCATGGAAAGTGCCGATATGGTCCTTATGAAACCAAGCCTCATGGATGTGGTTAAGGCTCTGAAAATTAGTCAGGCGACAATCACAACGATTAAAGAGAACCTCTTTTGGGCCTTTATCTACAATATCTTGTCTATCCCAGTGGCCATGGGTGTCCTCCACCTCTTTGGAGGTCCCCTTCTTGACCCAATGATAGCAGGACTGGCCATGAGCTTTAGCTCTGTCTCAGTTGTTCTCAATGCTCTACGCCTCAAACGTCGCAAAGTCTAAGCGTCAGTTACTTATAACTCCCGCCACTTAAGCTGTGTATCAAAAATAATTAAAGAAAAGGAAGAAAGAAAAATGACAAAAACATATAAGATTACAGGAATGAAATGCCAAGGCTGTGTCAACACTGTTACTGAAAAACTTTCTGCTGTCAAAGGCGTAGACAAGGTTCAAGTTGACCTCGAAAACAAACAAGTCACTATCGAAGGGAAACCATGGAAGTGGTCTCTCAAACGTGCCCTCAAAGGCACTAAGTTCGAACTTGGTGATGAAATTTAAGACAGGAAAAAAACAGCTCTTAGGCTGTTTTTTTCTATGATTTTATAAAATTAACAGAATTTATTTTCGTATAAAGTTTTATTATTAAGTTAGCACTTGTAAAGATAGATTTCATGTCTAGATAGATCTCTTAAAAATAGGTGTAAATATTAGTCATGAGAGTGTTAACAGTGAATAGGGGTAACATGGTAAAGCAAGATAACTCTGGAAAGCAAAAGAATATGAAAAAATAAACATCAAAATCGATATTTGTTTTTTCATATTCTGTTTTCATAGAGAGTTTTACATTAACTATTAATTAATAAGAAGAAAAATAATATATAATTATGAGTCATATTTCATTGGACTTATATGATTATTTAGAGGAGTATTTATTAATTCAATAAATTGTTTTGAAAAGACTTCTGGGGGAGTGGGAAAAGGTTCAGTAATCCAGGTTTCTATAATACTTAATACACAATTCACAATATAATTTGATAAAGCGTCGTTATGTAGGAACGAGTGGCTTAAGTTAATAGGTGCATTTAGTAGCCAGTTGGAATATTTTTCGCGTAAATAATTTCGCCAATTAGGAATAGCAGATGTAGAGTAGATACAGCGGAGCCAATCTCTATATTTATATAATTCTGGAATAATAACTTTTGAAAAGAAAACTTCGATTGAAAGATTGTGCTCTTCGAACAGTAAAAATTGTTCGTTTATAGTAGTATCTATGGATTGCATGATGAAATCTATTATTTCTTCATAGCTTTTGAAATGCTTTTGATATATTGCTTGTCTCGAAATCTTTGCCTCGTTAGCGATCTCAGTTATACTGAAACTTGAGCGTTCTGGATATCGTTCTGCTAGTTTGAAGAACGAGTTAATAATCTTCTCTTGAGTTCCCTTTACCATATTAAATCCTAAAAATTTACAAACTGTCAAAAAATTTATGTTTAAGTTATATTCTAAATAGAAAAAATATAATTTACAAGTCTAAAATGTTGATAACGTGTAAATTTTTTTGATATGAAGATCAAGATTAATGATGAGTATTATCATGTATAATGGAAGGGAGTGTAAATTAACTAAAATTCTTTCCCATTTTTTAGAAATAGTAAGTAGTGATATAGAAAGGAAAATATGAATACAGTTGCAGTAGAAGTAAAACACTTATCTAAGAAATTTCAAATTGATAAAAATAAAGACATTTCGGTTCTTAGAGACATTTCTTTCGAAGCGAACTATGGTGAGTTTGTTTCTATACTAGGAGTAAGTGGGTCTGGTAAGTCAACCTTGTTAAATTGTATATCGAGTTTATCAGCACCAACAGAGGGGGTTGTAAAGGTTAATAATTGCAATCCTTATCAATTAAAGAATAGTAGATTATCAAAATTTAGAAGAGAAGATATTAGTTTTATTTTTCAGTCTTATAACCTACTTCCAGCTCTTCCAGTTCTGGAGAATGTAGCTTTGCCTCTTAGATTGTCCCATAAAAAAGTATGTAGAGACGATATTCAGACATTGTTAGATAAGATGAATTTTAGAGCTGATTTGATGTCTCCGGTTTCTTCGTTATCTGGTGGAGAAAAACAGAAAGTAGCTATTGCAAGAGCTATTCTTTCAAAAACTCGTATTATATTTGCAGATGAACCGACAGGTGCATTGGATAGTACGTCAAGGAAGATTATTTTTGAGATGTTAGCTGATTTAGCCCAAGAGGGAAGATGTGTCATTATGGTGACCCATGATATTGAGTTAGCAAGTCAAACAGATAGGGCTCTAATCTTGAAAGATGGCAAAATCTATCAGGAATTGTTCCACCCCACAGCTGAAGCTCTTTATAAGGCATTAGAGATAGAAAATAGTGGGGGTTAACTTAAAATGTTCAAATTAATTTATTATCAATTTAAGTATTCAAAAAAACAGTGGCTTGGAATGTTCCCCCTATTTTTCGCTTCGAGTTTATTAGTTGGGATGTGTCTGTCTGTAGCATTTAGTACCATAAAGTATCAGCAAGTATTTCGAGATGTTGGGAGTCCGACCTTATTATTTGTAGGGCCAGTTCTTTTTGGAGGATTTACTTTATTATTTTTGGTTTCTGGTCTGATCCGACTATTTTTGAATTTAGCAAAAGAGGATTATCGCCAATGGTCAATAAATGGAGGAAGTCGAGTTCAGTTGTCGTTATTGATTAGCGGACAACTTACTATTTTTGCATTTTTAGTAAGTATAGTAGGAAGTTTTTTCTCAATTTTTTGTGCAAGATTTTATTACAGTTATGCGCAATATCTGGGTGGAGAAAAATTATTACCAACTATACCGATTGATTTCAGTATGTCAGCGTTCCTCTTGACCATACTTATAATTTGCCTACTTGCTTTCATAGGTAGCTTTCTTTACTTATATAAAATTCTAGGGAATGCAGTTTTGCTTGGTGATAGATTTGACTCTAAAAACCACTTTGTTGTTAAGATAATAAAGGTATTAGGCTTTGCTATTAGTTTAGGATTCTGGTTAAAATTGCTTATTCCATTCTTCACAGTATCTGTAAACAAGCCTAATGAAAACTTATTATTCAGATTGGATGACTCAATCTTACTTATCTTAGTTATGCATTTGTTTTTGTTGGCCTTCATTTCACCACATATTCAAATTTTTCTAACTAAAATTTTATTAGCTTGGCGTTCGTCTTATGGTTTTGTAATGGCAAAATGGATTATTCTGAAGGATAAAGAGTATTTAAAGTCATTAACAGTATCTATTTCGATAATAGCAATCTTAATATCAGAATTAATGATTTATTCTGACATTGCCTACTCAAATCTAGCAAAGAAAACAGCATCAGTTGAAATAAATGCTGTTCTACTATTTTTTGTAGTGGGACCATTAGTAGTTGTGATAGCCAATCTTATTTCTATTACCGTTCTTTCTTCAGTCAAAGAAAAAGAAGAGAATCTGCAATGGGAGAGAATTGGAATATCACATAAGCAGACTGTAACTATTAGATCTGTACAAGCAATAACATATGCAGTTATCATGCTTATTAGCACAGTCTTCTTCAATATTATTTTCTTCGTATTAATGCATAAAGAAGCTCTATTATTAGGGATCAAACAGATGAATTATGGAACTATTATTTATTATCCAATTATTATTTCTATAGTTATGTATTTGTTTGTTTTTATTACCAAAAGTTGGTTTGATGTTAAAAATAAAGCAAATTGATATATTATAGGGCTTTTGTAGTTCTTCTTTTTATGTATTTTATTTACTAGTATAAACAGGGTAAAATGGATGGGTAAAAGTACATTTACTCTGTTTTTTTCTGCCCATAATCTTTTTGAAAATCCCTCTCTTTTGTGATATGATTAAGGTAATTATGTTCTCAAAATTGAGACTAGAAAATCAAGAAAAGAAAACGGTATACCTATGTCTAAACAAACCCTTATCCTTCTCTACGGTGGACGTTCAGCAGAACGTGAAGTGTCTGTGCTCTCAGCTGAGAGTGTTATGCGTGCGGTGGATTACAGCGCATTTGAGGTTAAAACCTACTTTATCACTCAGTCTGGTGATTTTATCAAAACACAAGAATTTACAGAAACACCAGGTGATGACGAGAAGCTCATGACTAATGACACAGTAGTGGCTAGTCAGGCAATCAAACCAAGCGATATTTATGAGGAAGGCGCTGTGGTATTCCCTGTACTTCATGGTCCTATGGGTGAGGATGGTTCTATCCAAGGTTTCCTCGAAACCCTCAAGTTGCCATACGTTGGTACTAATGTATTGTCATCAAGTGTGGCTATGGACAAGATTATGACCAAGCATATTCTTGAAGTTGCAGGTGTCCCTCAGGTTGCCTACACAGTTTTCATCGAGGGTGAAGATTTGGAAGCGGCAGTAGCTGAGACGCTTGAAAAATTGACCTTCCCAGTGTTTGTCAAACCTGCTAACATGGGGTCATCTGTTGGGATTTCTAAAGCTGAAAATGAAACAGAGCTTCGTGCAGCGATTGATTTGGCTCTCAAATATGATAGCCGTATCTTGATTGAGCAAGGTGTGGTTGCCCGTGAAATCGAGGTTGGTATCCTTGGCAATACAAATGTCAAAACGACTGATCCAGGTGAAGTAGTCAAAGATGTGGCTTTCTATGACTATCAAGCCAAGTACATTGACAATAAGATTACCATGGACATCCCAGCTCACGTGCCTGCAGAAGTCATGACGCAAATGCGTGCCTATGCGGCTAAGGCCTTCCGTGCCCTAGGTGGTTGCGGTCTTGCCCGCTGTGATTTCTTCCTGACCGAGGATGGAGCCATCTACCTTAATGAGCTCAACACTATGCCAGGTTTCACCCAATGGTCAATGTACCCACTTCTTTGGGAAAATATGGGACTTTCTTATTCAGACCTTATCAAGGAATTGGTAGCCTTGGGACAAGAAATGTTCGACAAACGTGAAAGCCATTTGATTTAAGCACTATGATTTAGATGACAGACATCTTAGTCTCGGAGAAATCTCTGAGACTGAGGTGTTTTTTTCTTTACAGAAATCTAGATTTTATTTATATCGTTTCTTTATCACGCTGATAAAAAATACATATTATCCAAATAATCTAACAGGTGGTAGAATAAGTCTAACGTTTCAAATGAAATAGAGCAATTCATTCGTGTTTGATGAAGATTTGCGTATCGCAATGATTATCAGAGGCGAGTGAAATCAAAGGGCTAGAAGTAGATGGCAGTGAATGCTCACGGAATTTTACACGCCTTTTGTATCTTGTAGAATTGAACACAGGCTAAATTCCTAGAGCAAAAGATAAACTTCCTAGTGTGCCAGCACACGTCGTCAGTTTCCTATTTGTTTTACGGAATTTTCTACGCCTTTTGTATCTTGTAGAATTGAACACAGGCTAAATTCCTAGAGCAAAAGATAAACTTCCTAGTGTGCCAGCACACGTCGTCAGTTTCCTATTTGCTTACGGAATTCTATACGCCCTTTGTATCTTAAATGAGGAGGTAAGTTTTGGACTGGTCCATTGTTCAACAGTATTTGCCCTTTTATCAGAAGGCATTCTTTTTAACCTTACATATTGCCGTTCTGGGGATTCTTGGTTCCTTCCTTTTGGGCTTGGTGGTGAGTGTTATTCGTCATTACCGAGTGCCTGTTTTGAGTCAGCTCTCGACGACTTATATTGAGCTATCTCGTAATACGCCGCTCTTGATTCAGCTCTTCTTTCTCTACTTTGGCTTGCCTCGTATAGGTTTGGTTCTATCCTCAGAGGCTTGTGCTGTAGTAGGTTTGATTTTCTTGGGTGGTTCCTATATGGCGGAGTCCTTCCGAAGTGGTCTAGAGGCTGTTAGTCAGACCCAACATGAAGTGGGCTTGTCTATTGGTTTGACGCCGTTCCAAGTCTTTCGCTATGTGGTTCTTCCTCAGGCAGTAGCTGTGGCGTTGCCGTCATTTAGTGCTAACGTTATTTTCCTTATCAAGGAAACGTCAGTATTCTCAGCGGTAGCCTTGGCGGATTTGATGTATGTGGCTAAGGATTTGATTGGTCTTTACTACGAAACCGATGTGGCTCTAGGCATGTTGGTGGTGGCTTATCTCTTGATGTTGCTGCCGATTTCTCTAGTCTTTAGTTGGATTGAAAGGAGGTTACGCTATGCAGGATTCGGGCTTTCAGGTTCTTCTTCAGGGGAATAATTTCCTACGTATCTTACAAGGTTTAGGCGTAACTATTGGAATTTCCATCGTTTCGGTGCTTCTGTCCCTTTTACTAGGAACCCTTTTTGGAATTGTCATGACTTCGAAATCTAAGATTGTACGTTTTTTGTCACGTATTTATCTGGAATTTATTCGTATCATGCCCCAGTTAGTCTTGCTCTTCATTGTTTATTTTGGTTTGGCCAGAAATTTTAACATCAATATCTCAGGCGAGTTATCGGCTATTATCGTCTTTACCCTTTGGGGAACTGCTGAGATGGGTGATTTGGTGCGTGGGTCAATCACGTCGCTACCTAGACACCAGTTTGAGAGCGGAAGGGCCCTTGGTCTAACCAATGGCCAACTCTATACCTATGTGATTATTCCGCAAGTCTTGCGTCGCTTGTTGCCTCAGGCTATTAACCTGGTGACGCGTATGATTAAAACTACGTCCTTGGTGGTTTTGATTGGCGTAGTTGAGGTGACCAAGGTTGGTCAGCAGATTATCGACAGTAACCGCCTGACTATTCCAACAGCTTCTTTCTGGATTTATGGCACGATTTTGATTCTTTATTTTGCCATTTGTTATCCAGTATCTAAGCTGTCTACTTATCTTGAAAATCGTTGGAGGAATTAAGATGACAGAAAGCATTTTACAAATCAAGGATTTGAAAAAGTCCTTTGGGGACAATCAGATTCTCAAAGGCATCTCCTTGGATGTTAAACAAGGTGAAGTCGTTGTTATCCTGGGTTCCTCAGGTTGTGGGAAATCGACCTTGCTACGTTGTATCAATGGCTTGGAGACTATTCAAGGAGGGGATATTCTCCTGGATGGCAAGTCTATCACTGGTAGCAAGAAGGATTTTTACCTGATTCGTCAGAAAATTGGCATGGTCTTTCAAAGTTATGACCTCTTCCCGCATTTGGACATCCTGCAAAATCTGATTTTGGGGCCGGTCAAAGCTCAAGGACGTAACAAGGAAGAAGTCATAGCCGAGGCTGAGAAACTTTTGGACCGTGTGGGGCTTTTGGACAAGAAGCATAGCTTTGCGCGACAACTGTCAGGTGGTCAAAAGCAACGTGTAGCCATTGTCCGTTCACTGCTCATGCATCCTGAAGTTATTCTCTTCGACGAAGTGACGGCGTCGCTTGACCCTGAGATGGTTCGTGAAGTCCTGGAACTAATCAATGACCTCGCTCAAGAAGGGCGTACCATGTTGATTGTAACCCATGAGCTTCAGTTTGCGCGTGCCATTGCTGACCGTATTATCTTTATGGATAAGGGTGTCATCGCTGAGGAAGGGACTGCTGAAGAATTCTTCAATCATCCAAAGACACAGCGAGCTCAAGAGTTCCTCAATGTCTTTGACTTCAGCCAGTTTGGTGCCTATTTGTAACCCATTGTTTTTAGTAAAAAATATAATATTTTAGGAGATATTTATGAAATTAACAAAGAAAATTTTTGCCCTATTAGCCCTCGTCTTTGCCTTGGTGGCAGTGACTGCTTGCTCAAGTAACAGTAGCTCTGGTAAATCAACAGCCAAAGCACGTACTATTGAAGAAATTAAGAAGAGTGGTGAACTCCGTATCGCCGTTTTTGCGGACAAGAAACCTTTTGGTTATGTAGATAACAAGGGTGCTTACCAAGGTTACGATATTGAACTTGGTAACCGTTTGGCTAAAGACTTGGGTGTTAAACCTAAATACGTCTCAGTAGATGCGGCAAACCGTGCCGAATTCCTGATTTCAAACAAGGTAGATATTACGCTTGCCAACTTCACAGTAACTGATGAACGTAAGAAACAAGTGGACTTCGCTCTTCCTTATATGAAAGTCTCAATCGGTGTGGTGTCACCTAAAGACAAGGTCATTAAGGACGTTAAAGAGCTTGAAGGTAAGACTTTGATTGTTACTAAAGGAACAACTGCTGAAACTTACTTTGAAAAGAACTACCCAAATATCAAATTGCAAAAGTATGACCAATATAGCGACGCTTACCAAGCCCTCCTTGATGGTCGTGGAGATGCTTTCTCAACAGATAATACAGAAGTTCTTGCTTGGGCTCTAGAAAATAAAGGTTACGAAGTTGGAATCACATCGCTTGGTGACCCAGATACAATTGCCCCAGCCGTTCAAAAAGGTAACAAAGAACTCCTTGACTTTATCAATAAAGACATTAAGAAACTTGGCGAAGAGAATTTCTTCCACAAAGATTATGAAAAAACACTTCACCCAACCTACGGTGATGCAGCAAATGCTGATGATCTCGTCGTTGAAGGTGGAGAAGTGAAATAAGACTAATTCCTCTCTAAGGGGAAGTCTTGCTTAACAAGAATAAAACAACCACTCCGTGGCTATCTAGTCTGGCTAGAAGCAGGAGTGGTTTTTCTTGTTTTAGGGTGATTTTTTTCTCACCTTTTTGCTTTTTATGTTTCTCCACCCAATGACAATAGTTGACAAGAAAGCGGCTCCCACCATTCCCCAAAAAAGAAAAGAGTCAATATAATCAAAAAAAGTTTTGCGTTCACCATAGACCGAGGTAGAGCCATCTTTCCAAGTAATGGTTTTGTCCCTATCATCAATCCTTTTGTAGGACTCATCATTATAAGTCAAATAACGATCCTTCCGTACAGACATATTCAAATAGTTATAGCCGTGCTTTGTGGGAAGGTCTGAAAACAGACTTTCCTTGGCGTAAACTTCAATGTAGATAGTTCCATCTTTAAGACCTTTAATTTTCTGAATTCGAGCATTTTTGATAAGGAGTTTTCCATCTTGTACAATCTCCCAATCGTACTTACGACTTCTTCCTCCTTCGTTATAGGAAATAGCAAGTTTGTGGTTTTCAGACTGCCATAGCCCGTAGATACTATTTTCACTGATACCATCATAAAAGAATCTAATATAGATGTTGACTATAGGTACCATGATTAGAAAACAAATACTCAAAATCTTGACTAAACGGTCTTTGAATTTACCCCAACGTGCTCGCCATCCAGTTTTATACTTTTGTGTTCTTCGATATTCATTTTGTGAATGGTCACTTATATTAATTTTCTGTCGGTCAGCGTATTTTCTCTTTAGTTGATGCCTCATTTAGCCTATTTTTCCTTTTTAGATTTCTTTTTATTCTCCAATCGACAAAAATGACATACAAAATCATAGAGCCAATAAATCCAAATACGATATAAGGTTTCAGACGATCAAACAAGGTTATTCGTTGACCATAAAGGGATTTTGAACCATCTTTCCAGGTAATGCTCTTGTTTTCATCATCAATCCGTTTGTAGGATTCGCCATCATAGGTCAAGTAATTGTCTTTACGGACATACATATTCAAATAGTTGTAGCCGTTCTTTGTGGGAAGGTCTGAAAACAGGCGTTCCTCAGCGTAAACTTCAATGTAGAGGGTCCCATCCTCTAAGCGTTTAATATCATCAACGCGTGCATTTTTAATGAGGACATTTCCATCTTGAACAATATCCCAATCACGCTTACTTCCCTTTGAACCATCTTCATATGATATGGCAAGCTGATGATTTTCAGATTGCCACAGACCGTAGATACCATCTTTAGAAACCCCATCGTCAAAGAAAATACCATAAATAATGAGTATAGGTAAGAGGATTAGGAAACCTATCCCAACAATGTTGGCTAAACGATCTGTAAATTTATCCCAGCGTGCTCGCCATCCCGTTTTACGTTTTTGTTCTTTTCGATATGCTTTTTTTGAGTGATACTTTCGATTGAGTTTCTTTCGGTCAGCATATTTTCTGTTTGTTTGGTGTCTCATTGAGTTTTTCTCTCCTCTTTTGCCGAGCCTCTAAAATAACAAGAAAGAAGCCCAGTCCCAGAATTCCACGATAGATAGTTTGAACAATTGTAGATAGGTTGGCTTTCCGTTCACCATAAGGGCTGGTAGAACCATCTTTCCAAGTAATAGTCTTGTTTCCAGAATTGATACGCTTGTAGGACTCGCCATCATAAGTTAGGAGATTCCCTTTTCGTACATACATTTCCAAGTAATTGTAACCGCCTTTTTGAGGAAGTTTTGAGAGGATATTTTCTGGAGCATAGACCTCAATATGGAGTGTTCCGTCGTTCATCTTTTTGATGGCACGAGTATCTGCAACATTGATTATCGTTTTGCCATCCTGGACGACTTGCCAATTCGTATCACCATGTCTACGGATGTGTTCATAGGAAATGGCTAGCGTGTGGTTTTCGGATTGCCAAAGTCCGTAGATATTGCTTTCATTGACCGTATAGTGCTTGTAATAATAAAAACCACCATACAGTAGTGCAAGCAGCACTAAGATAATCAATTCAGATGTTGGCTCTAGTGGGATTATCTTTCTCCAATCAAAGCGCCATCCTTTGGGTTCCTCAATACTTTGGCAGTCTCTATTTATATTTTCCTCTCCTTTAGAGAGGTTGATTAATTTTTTCTTTGTCATGCCTAATCCTTTCATCAACCATTGTAACAAATTCATCTCCCAAGCAAAAGCTAGCCTGATTTGTGATATAATTGGGAGTGATTGCGGGCAAGAAAATCTTATTTCTTGCCAGACTTGTAAAAATAAAACAGAGGATTTTAAGATGAAACTGACACTCCATGAAATTGCCAAGGTTGTTGGCGCTAAAAATGATGTCACAGCCTATGAAGATGTTGCCATTAACCAGATTGAGTTTGATAGCCGTAAGATTACAGCGGGCGATCTCTTTTTGCCGCTCAAAGGTGCACGTGATGGACATGATTTTATCCAAACAGCCTTTGACAATGGTGCTCTAGCGACATTCACAGAAAAAGAATTGCCAGCTAATCAAGCTCGCATCCTAGTCGATGATGCTCTTGAAGCCTTCCAAAAACTAGCTGCCTACTATCTTGAAAAGACCGGTGTTGACGTTATTGCGGTGACTGGTTCTAACGGTAAGACAACGACCAAGGACATGATTCATGATATCTTGGCCACAACCTATCGTACTTACAAGACCCAAGGTAATTACAACAATGAGATTGGTCTTCCTTATACTGCCCTACACATGCCTGATGATACGGAGAAAATCGTTCTTGAGATGGGGCAAGACCACATGGGAGATATTCACCTTTTGTCAACCTTGGCGAAGCCAAAAACAGCCGTTGTTACCTTAATTGGAGAAGCTCACTTGGAATTCTTCGGTAGTCGTGACAAGATTGCTCAAGGTAAAATGCAAATGCAAGATGGTATGCCTGATGGTAGCCTTTTGCTTGTACCTAGTGATCCTATCGTCGATCCATTCTTGCCAAGCAATCTTGACGTGGTACGCTTTGGGGATGGTGCGGAGCTTACAGTCTCTGAGTTGACAGAGTTCAAAGACCACCTCACCTTCTCAACAAACTTCCTAGATGGACAAGTTACCTTGCCAGTCACTGGAAAATACAATGCCACAAATGCCATGGTTGCTGCCTATGTCGCTAAACACTTGGGTGTAACTGAGGAAAATATCCTCTCAGCTCTTGCTAACTTGCAGCTTACAAAGAACCGTACCGAATGGAAAAAAGCAGCCAATGGTGCTGATATTCTTTCCGACGTCTACAATGCCAATCCAACAGCTATGAAGCTCATTTTGGAGACCTTCTCAGCTATTCCTAAGAATGAAGGAGGCAAGAAAATTGCTGTCCTAGCTGATATGAAAGAACTCGGTGAACAGTCTGTGCAACTTCACACGCAGATGATACTAAGTCTGACACCGGATGCTATTGATACGGTGGTTTTCTACGGTGAAGACATTGCAGAATTGTCACAACTTGCTAGCCAAATGTTCCCACTTGGTCATGTCTATTATTTCAAGAAGACAGCTGATGAAGACCAATTTGACGCTATGGTTAAGCAAATCAAAGAAAGCCTAGGCGAGCACGATCAAATCTTGCTCAAGGGCTCTAACTCTATGAACCTAGCCAAGGTCGTGGAAGAATTACAAGCTAAGAATTAAGTTCTCTAACCTGCTCTCTAAAGCAGGTTTTTGCTTTACCCTGAAATTTGATATAATAGCAAGCATAGTAATTTCAGCAGGAGAAGAGAATGAAGAATTTTTTGACAACCACCCAAACTCATCCACCTCAGATACCTTTGCCCTATTATTTGCTTATGCTTTTGGCGATGGTACTTCTGAGTTACTTGAGTTGGCGTTGGTATAAGAATAAGATATGGCGTTGGACCTTTCTCACTATCCAAGCCATTCAACTCTTTGCCCTATACACTTGGTACCTCTGGCAGGGCTTTCCTCTTTATATTAGTCTCCCCCTTTACCATTGCCGCATGGCAATGTTTGCTGTTCTCCTCTTGAAAAATAGTAAGATAAAGAGCTATTTTGCTATTATGGGAGTTGTCGGGACTTACTGTGCATTGATTTATCCAGTATTTGATCCCTATGAGTTTCCTCATATCACAGGCTTTTCTTTCCTAATTGGCCACTATGCCCTACTGGTCAATAGCCTGAATGTCATTTTTAATAGTTATAAAACTCATCCCATCAGCCAGTGGCTGATTGTGGTGGCTACCTTATTATTGAATCTAGCTTTGGTAATAGTTAATCAGACTATCGGTGGAAACTACGGCATGCTTAAACACACGCCATTTATTATGGGAACTCCCTTATTTGTCAAATATCTTGCCGTTTCAGGAGCTCTGATTATTCTCATGATAATCATGAAAAAAGGTCTGGAGCATTTTGAAGACAAATATTAAATAAATGAAGAAACACGCTATCAGAAAGTTGATAGCGTGTTTTTTCATTTTATTTGTTTTATTCTAACACAAAACGCTTTCAGAATTGCTTTCACACTGTAATTTGGATATAATAAAGGAGCTGTGCCTGCGAGATTATCGCAAGCCTCGACAACAAATGTAGCCCTAAAAAGAGAGAAATTTTCTGAAAGAAGTGCTACAACTATCTTACTTTTCAATCTGGTAAAAACCTATGACTGTCAGTTCCTATTGAGCATGGAAGTTTTACAATTCCTAAGGAAGCTGCTGAAGTCCGATACCGCTAAGGAAAAGTATCAAAAAGATTATTTTTAAAGAAGAAAGAAAACTATGAGTATCCAAGACGAAATCAAAAAACGCCGTACTTTTGCCATTATCTCTCACCCCGATGCTGGTAAAACAACAATCACTGAACAATTGCTTTACTTTGGGGGTGAAATCCGTGAAGCTGGTACCGTAAAAGGTAAGAAAACAGGAAACTTCGCTAAATCAGACTGGATGGATATCGAGAAACAACGTGGTATCTCAGTAACCTCATCTGTGATGCAGTTTGACTATGCCGGCAAACGTGTTAATATCCTTGATACCCCAGGGCACGAGGACTTCTCAGAAGATACCTACCGTACCCTTATGGCGGTTGACGCTGCCGTCATGGTCGTTGACTCAGCCAAAGGTATCGAGGCCCAAACAAAAAAACTTTTCGAAGTTGTCAAACACCGTGGTATTCCTGTCTTCACCTTTATGAACAAATTGGACCGTGATGGACGTGAGCCACTTGACCTCTTGGAAGAGTTGGAAGAAGTGCTTGGTATTGCCAGCTACCCAATGAACTGGCCTATCGGTATGGGTAAAGCCTTCGAAGGACTTTATGACCTTTATAACGAACGCTTGGAGCTCTATAAAGGTGACGAGCGCTTTGCCAAGATTGAAGATGGTGATACTCTTTTTGCCAACAACCCATTCTATGAGCAAGCTAAAGAAGATATTGAACTCTTGACAGAAGCGGGTAATGAATTCTCTGAGGAAGCTATTTTAGCTGGTGAATTGACACCGGTCTTCTTCGGTTCTGCCCTTACTAACTTTGGGGTTCAAACCTTCCTCGATACCTTCCTCAAATTTGCACCAGAACCACATGGTCACAAGACAGTGGATGGCGATGAGATTGATCCTCTCAACAAGGATTTCTCTGGTTTTGTTTTCAAAATCCAAGCTAACATGGACCCACGTCACCGTGACCGTATTGCCTTCGTTCGTATTGTGTCTGGTGAATTCGAGCGTGGTATGAGTGTTAATCTAACACGTACTGGTAAAGGAGCTAAGCTCTCCAACGTCACTCAGTTTATGGCTGAATCCCGTGAAAATGTCGAAAATGCCGTGGCTGGAGATATTATCGGGGTTTACGATACAGGAACTTATCAGGTTGGTGACACCCTTACAGTAGGTAAAAACAAATTTGAATTTGAACCCCTACCAACCTTTACGCCAGAGTTGTTCATGAAAGTCTCTGCTAAAAACGTCATGAAGCAGAAGTCCTTCCATAAAGGAATTGAACAATTGGTGCAAGAAGGAGCCATCCAGCTCTACACCAATTACCAAACAGGTGAATACATGCTTGGTGCCGTTGGGCAACTTCAGTTTGAAGTCTTCAAACACCGTATGGAAAATGAATACAATGCTGAAGTAGTTATGACACCAATGGGTAAAAAGACCGTACGTTGGATTCAACCTGAGGACCTCGATGAACGCATGTCATCAAGCCGAAATATCTTGGCCAAAGACCGCTTTGACCAACCAGTCTTCCTCTTTGAAAATGACTTTGCCCTCCGTTGGTTTGCGGATAAATATCCAGATGTAACATTGGAAGAGAAGATGTAATACGGCACAAAAGATGACGATTTTAAATCGTTCATCTTTTGACGCTAGCCACTATCTTGTGGCTAGCTAGCCGTCTCACTAACTACGTCAGACGAATAATATCGATTCGTCTGACTTCGTGTCGTAATATCTTAATAATGATATCTACACTACATACTATGAGACCGTGGCTAAGTTCCTTACTAACTCGAAAACGGAAAATAATCGTTTCCGTTTTCTCATGTCGTAATACTATGTATAGTTTATGTAAATCGTTCATCTTTTGACGCTAGCCCCTATCTTGTGGCTAGCTAGCCGTCTCACTAACTACGTCAGCTGAATAATATGGATTCGTCTGACTTCGTGTCGTAATATCTCTTAAAAATAAAAGAAACCATAGGACTTTCACTTAAGACTGTCCTATGGTTTCTTTTATTTTTCTGTATTGAGTAATCTGCCTAGGAATCGTTGCAGGGCGAAGAAAACAATAAGGCTTGCCAATGTTTCTCCTAGGAAGGATGAGCTATTGATAATAAATGAATAGAGATAAGGGCTTTGTCCTTTAGGGGCATAGCTTCCCCAAAAGATGACACCGGCTATAAAGTGAATGAGGTAACGAGCAAAGCTACCAAGCAGAATCCCCTCAGTAATCACCATCAGAGACTTGACTTTATTACCTTCTTTAATGGCTTTATCAAGGGCTGGTTTGACCACACCACTGATACCAATCAGACTAAAGGCGACAAAATACTCCAGAAAACCTTGTGTTAAGGTTAGCCAACCACCGGCTGCCTGTCCTGTCACCACTTGAAGTAGCCCCCAGATAAGACCGCCCATAGCACCAGCCTTTAAGCCCCAGCGAAAACTGAGGAGAAAGATGGGTACCATCTTAAAGGAAAGGGAAATCCAAGGGCCTAGTGACATGGGCTGGGTAACTAGGTCCAGGATATAAGCAATGGTTGCAAAAAGGGCAACCTCAATCATTGGCCGAATATTTGTTTTCGACATAAAAAAACCTCCTATACCAATCGTCTTGATTGGCTATTTTTGCCACATCAAAACGACGTCATAGAAGTTCCTCTATTTCAATCTATTTTGAGACACATCCCTACGCAGGTCCTAACCTGATCAGGTGGTAAGAGTTTAGGCAAGTCTTGAAGAAAAATCAAGCTAGCCATTCTCAGCAATTGCTCCTCTTGTGACTCTTTAATTGTACTACTAGAAACCCATTTCTGCAAGTGTCTGAAATCCTAAAATTGTGGTATAGTTAAAGCAAGGATTATCTTTACAATAAAAAAGGAGAAATAACTATGGGACTTTTTTCAGGACTGCTTGGCAACGCATCTAAAAAAGATAATGATAAGGTTGAGCGCCAATTGGAAGGTATCTTAATTCCAGGTGAACAGGTGGAGTTAGCCTATGTTTTGGTTCGTGACTTGATTGTCTTTACAGAGAAGCGCTTGATTTTAGTCGATAAGCAAGGTGTTACCGGGAAGAAGACTTCCTACAAGTCTATCCCTTATCACTCGATTTCTCGTTTTACTGTAGAAAGTTCGGGTCACTTTGACCTAGATGCTGAGCTTAAGATTTGGATTTCATCAGCACTGGAGCCCGCAGAGGTCCTGCAATTTAAGAGTGATAATAACGTCTTTGAAATTCAACAAGCTTTGGCAGCAGCAGTGCTAAAGTAATGAGGAAGAAAAATGTTTATTGAAAAAGAACTGGGTTATAAGCGTCACTGGATTAATATTGACTCAGATATTATTTCTGAGCAATCCTACCTTTATACCAAGTATGATATTGACCAGGAAACCATAGAGTATGCCTTGGATAAAAATGAACGAGCTCACATGGACTACAACCGTGAGAATGGAACAATCACTTTTATCTATAATGTTCTGGCTCTTGAGAAGGACAATGAATACTATGAAACCATTCCTCTGACCTTTATTGTTCAAGATACGCGTTTGGTGACCATTAGTAACAAGGATAACGCTTATGTGATAAGCAAGATGCAAGATTATGTGGATAACCATGAGGATTTGTCTATCTACAAATTGCTCTTTGCAGGACTTGAGATGATTTCAAATGCCTACTATCCCGTCATTGAATGTTTGGATCAGCAAAAAGATGAGGTTAGTCGACGTCTAAGGCAGACTACGACAAGTAAGAATCTTTACGACCTTTCAGATTTGGAAACAGGCATGGTCTATTTGGTGGCTGCCGCTACACAAAACCGCCTCCTTTTGGAGCACATCAAGGGGCACGCCATTTATCGTCGTCTCAACGAGGTTGAAAAAGAACAGTTTGATGATGCCATGATTGAAGCTAGACAGTTAGTAGCCATGACGGACCTCATTTCTAAGGTCTTACAGCATTTATCAGGTTCTTATAATAATATCCTAAACAACAACCTGAACAACAACTTGAGTAATTTGACCATTATTGAGGTACTCTTGGGAGTACTTGCCGTCATTACCGGTTTCTTTGGGATGAATGTTCCTTTACCGTTTATGACTGTCAGTCCGGCCTGGATTTTCATCATTATCGGTAGTGTGATTCTTTGTTTGGTCTTGGCCCGCTACCTGCGTTGGTTGGTCCATAAATAATAATTAGTGAGTGAAACCGTCTTCTCAAATTGAAGGCGGTTTTAAAACGTTATTTTCTGTCTTTTTATTTCTAAATATGATAGACTAGATGAGTTGTTAAAATAAACGACTATTAAATACAGGTAGTTAATCTACTACACAACCAAGTCTCATAAGGTGGCTTCGCACCGCCTTCAAATAGAAAGAAGAATACTTTGAAATTTACAGATTTAAACCTATCAGAAGACATCCAATCAGCTGTTGTAGCTGCCGGTTTTGAAAAACCATCACCTATCCAAGAGTTGACGATTCCACTCGCTCTTGAAGGTAAGGATGTTATCGGTCAGGCCCAAACTGGTACTGGTAAAACAGCTGCCTTTGGTTTGCCTACCCTAGATAAAATTCGTACAGAAGAAAATACAATCCAAGCTCTTGTTATTGCTCCAACACGTGAGTTGGCAGTGCAATCTCAAGAAGAGCTTTTCCGTTTTGGTCGTGACAAAGGCGTTAAAGTTCGCTCAGTCTACGGTGGTTCTAGCATTGAAAAACAAATCAAGGCCCTCCGTTCAGGTGCCCACATTGTTGTAGGGACACCAGGTCGTCTCCTTGACCTTATCAAACGTAAGGCTCTTAAACTCAATAACATTGAGACTTTGATTTTGGATGAAGCGGATGAAATGCTTAACATGGGCTTCCTTGAAGATATTGAAGCTATCATTAGCCGAGTACCAGAAGAACGTCAAACCCTTCTTTTCTCAGCAACTATGCCTGATGCCATCAAACGTATTGGTGTGCAGTTCATGAAAGACCCTGAGCATGTGAAAATCAAGGCTAAAGAATTGACCAATGTTAACGTTGACCAATACTTTATCCGAGTGAAGGAACAAGAGAAGTTTGATACCATGACTCGCCTTATGGACGTTGACCAACCAGAATTGTCAATTGTCTTTGGTCGTACCAAACGTCGTGTGGATGAGTTGACACGTGGTTTGAAACTTCGTGGTTTCCGTGCAGAAGGTATCCACGGTGACCTTGACCAAAACAAACGTCTTCGTGTTATCCGTGACTTCAAGAACGACCAAATCGATATCTTGGTTGCGACAGACGTTGCAGCGCGTGGTCTTGACATTTCAGGTGTCACTCACGTCTACAACTACGATATTCCACAAGATCCAGAAAGCTACGTTCACCGTATTGGACGTACAGGCCGTGCAGGCCAATCAGGTCAATCGATTACTTTCGTTGCTCCAAACGAAATGGGTTACTTGGGAATCATCGAAAACTTGACTAAGAAACGCATGAAAGGTCTTAAGCCACCAACAGCTCAAGAAGCCTTCCAGGCTAAGAAGAAAGTTGCCCTTAAGAAAATCGAACGTGACTTTGCGGATGAAGCTATCCGTTCTAACTTTGACAAGTTCAAGGGCGATGCGGTTAAATTGGCTCAAGAATTCACACCTGAAGAATTGGCGCTTTACATCTTGAGCTTGACCGTTCAAGATCCAGAGACAATGCCAGAAGTGGAAATTGCCCGTGAAAAACCATTGCCATTCAAACCATCAGGTGGTGGCTTTGGCGGTAAAGGCGGCAAAGGTGGCCGTGGCAACCGAGGTCGCGATAACAACCGTCGTGGTGGATACCGTGGTGACCGTAACCGCGATGACCGAGACGGCGGCGGACGTCGTGACTTCAAACGCAAGTCTAAGAAGAATAGTCGTGACTTCGAAAACCATGGCAACAAACGCCCACACCGTACCTCAAGCGAAAAGAAAAATGGCTTTGTTATCCGTAACAAGGGTGATAAATAAACAATGAAAACGCTCTATGAAAATAGAGCGTTTTTTCATAAAACTATTTTTTGAGACTTCCCTTAGGTGAGTGCGGACATCAGCGAACTTTTTCAAAGTTCCTAATTATAGTATTTTTTTATAAAAGCGCAAACATTATGAGTGTAAAATAGTTATTATGAGAAAGTAGAAGTAGTCTCAAGTAAAGTCAAAAACACACGGTTATTTTTCCGTGTGTTCTTTGATATAGGCTAGTTTTTTCTCTCGGCTTTTTTTCTTAAAGAGTGCTTCGGCGCTCATGGCTTCAGGCTTGCTAGCGAAGGCTTCTGAGTAGAGGAGTTTAACTGGTAGGCGAGCTCTGGTATACTTAGCACCTTTGCCTGAGTTATGGGTTTTGAGGCGACGTTCGACATCTGTGGTGTAGCCTGTATAGAGGGTGCCATCAGCACACTCAACCACATACATGTAGGCCTTGCTATCCTTTTCTGTCATCGTTTAGGACTCACCTTCAGCCTTTTTTCCAAAGTAAATCTCAAAGATTTCGTCGGTATAGTCACCATTTTCCTTGTGCACAAAGAGAGGTGGAAGGATTTTCAAGCCATCTGTCGAGCCGTCTTTAATGGCTTCAATTAGGAGCATGTTAGCCTCACGTCCCATCTTAGGGTAGATAAATTGGATGCGTTTAGGCGCTAGATTGTACTGGCGCATGGTGTCAATGATATCCAAAAAACGATCTGGGCGATGTACCATAGCAATGCGTCCATTAGATTTGAGGGCATGACGAGCGACCTGGCAAATTTCTTCTAAATTGGTCGTAATTTCGTGACGGGCCAAGAGGTAGTGCTCTGACAGATTCTTCTTGGACGTTTCTGTCGCCTTAAAGTAGGGGGGGTTACAGAGGATAAGGTCCACCTGAGATCGTGGGGCATGGTCAAGCAAATTTTTTAGGTCGTCATTGACAACAGTCACTTGATTCTCTAGTTGATTAAGAGTTACGGAACGCTTGGCCATATCAGCCAGGCGTTCTTGCAACTCAACTAAGGTAATCGGTGCCTCAGTGCGTGTGCTGGCAAAGAGGCCGACGGCGCCATTTCCCGAACAGAGGTCGACGATTAATCCCTTCTTTGGAATTTTTGGAAACCGAGAGAGGAGGACACTGTCGATAGAATAGCTGAAGACCTCCTTATTTTGAATGATTTTCACATCTGTGGAGAAGAGCTGGTCAATGCGTTCTCCATCTTTTAAAATTGGATTTGTCATAGTTTTTATTGTAACAAAAAACAGCTCCCAAAGGAACTGTTGCGAGTGATTACTCTAGGACACCGAAGGTATATCCTTGATTTTTGAAATATTCGATAATTTGTGGAAGGGTCTGAACAGTGAGCTCCTTACCAGCTGTATCGTGCATTAGTACAACTTTAACAGTAGTTTCAGGGAAATATTTCTGTGAACCGTCCATATAAGCCATCATGCTTTCAGATGTGGTTGGACGAACAGAGAGTGGTTCTGCATCTCCGCAAAGCATGTTCCAGTCAATCCACTCGATACCTTCCTTGGCAAGAGCATGGTCAGTACTTTCTAGACCTTGCCATGACATATGACCACCAGGATAACGAAAAATTCTTGTCTTGAAGTCCTTGCCTAAGATAGCTTGGAAATTGGCATTGGTTTGGTTAACCTCAGAAACAATCTGACTTTGGTTAGGAACACGTCCTGGATAAAGCAGATTGAAATTATGGCTAAGACTGTGGTTGGCAATGGCATGTCCTTCAGTAATTTGGCGTTTGAGGATGTCCCCATTTTCAGGTGTGATGGTATAGCCGATGTGGAAGAAGGTTGCGTGAACGCCATACTCTTTCAGGATATCCATGACTTGTGGTGTCAAAGTGGGATCAATCCCATCATCAAAGGTTAAAAAGACTACCTTACCCTTAACATCATCTGATTTTCCTCGGATAGTGTTATTAACGGCAGTGACATCATAGGCGTAGTCAGACGCCTCAATGCTGTGGTTGCTTCCTTTTTTGAGTTGTGTTTTATCCTCTTTTTTAGCTTTTTCTGAAGATGAGCTTGTGCTATTAGCGACTTGTTCAGTCTTTTCAGCCTTGGCTACTTGTTCAGATTTCGTGTTATGGCGTTGGAATAGGACAAAGCCTAGGATAGCCAAAACAGCCAAGTTTGCAATAATAAGGCAAAGATTAAGTGCCTTTCTATTTTTCCCTATAATTTCAAAACTTTTTTTCATAGTTACATTATAGCTCAAACTATTAGAAAGTGCCACACCATTTTCAATAGTTTACAAAGAAATTCGATGAAAAAAGCGCTCCTTTTTTTGGTATAATAGAAAAAAACTTGTAGAAAAAGAGGTAAAAACGTGTTTTACGCTTATTTACGTGGGCTTGTTGTCTTCCTTCTATGGATTATCAATGGGAATGCCCATTACCACAATCGCGATAAATTATTGAACAAGGACGAAAACTATATCTTGGTTGCTCCGCACCGAACTTGGTGGGACCCTGTTTATATGGCTTTTTCAGCTCGTCCTAAGCAGTTTATTTTCATGGCTAAGAAAGAACTCTTCAAGAGTCGTATCTTTGGTTGGTGGATCCGTATGTGCGGAGCCTTCCCAATTGACCGTGAAAATCCTGGTCAAGAAGCTATCAAGTACCCTGTTAACATGCTTAAGAAGAGTAAGCGTAGTTTGATTATGTTCCCAAGTGGTAGCCGCCATTCATCTGATGTTAAGGGTGGGGTTGCAGTTATCGCTAAGATGGCTAAGGTTAAGATTATGCCGGTTGTCTATCAAGGACCTCGTGAACTCAAGGGGCTCTTGACAGGTGAACGTGTGGATATGAACTATGGTAATCCCATTGATATTTCAGATTTGAAGCGTTTGAATGACGAAAATATCCAAGAGGTTGCTCGTCGTATCCAGTCTGAATTTGATCGCCTTGATGAGGAAGCTTTGAGCTATCAAACAGGCAAGAAACCCAATCCTTTGACTTATATTTACCGAGTCCCCCTCGGTATTGCGGCTATCATTGCGGTACTTTTGACCATGGCTTTCTCATATGTAGCTAGCTTTGTTTGGAATCCTGAAAAACACCGTGCCAAAGAAACTCAGAAATAAGCTAAAAACTCTATCAGACATAGATCTGATGGAGTTTTTAACTTTTTGATGTATTTTTAAAATCTTTTACGAATAAGAAAGAAAATATATCAATTAAGGAGAATAGCGTGAAGGAAAAGATTCTAGCCTATGTCAAAGATAATCGTCTGTTTGTGAGTGTCATCGCTGTACTGATGGTGATTTTTTGCTTCTTTCTATGGATGACTTGTGGTGCCGGCAACAGCATGGAGGCAGAGACGTCTTATACAGATGTGACAACATTGTCAACCTCCTCATCCAAACAAAGTTCACAGTCTCTTTCTGAGGCGTCTTCCCAGTCAAAGACCGAAGGAAGTGAAAAGGACAAGTCAAAAGTAACGGTAGATGTTAAGGGGGCTGTGGCCAATCCAGGTGTTTATACCTTAAAAGCAAGCGCTAGGGTGACTGATGCCATCAAAGCCGCTGGGGGAATGACCGAGGATGCGGATGCTAAGAGTGTTAATTTAGCCGCAAGCTTGTCAGACGAAGAGGTTATCTATGTGGCAACTAAGGATGAAAACCTTTCTGTCCTTGGTCAATCAGGAACTAGTCAGGTGTCTGACAAAGGAGGGCAAACTAATGCTAAGGATGGGAAAATTAACTTAAATACAGCGACTGCAGAGGAATTGCAAACCATTTCTGGAATTGGAGCTAAGCGAGCAGAGGATATCATCGCCTATCGCGAAAGTCATGGTGGCTTTCAGTCCGTAGATGACCTGAAAAATGTTTCAGGAATTGGTGATAAAACGTTAGATAAAATCAGAGAGTCCATCTATGTGGCTTAAAAAAGCGCCAATCAGTCTTTTTTCCTTGGCTCTTTTAATAGCGGCCCTTTATTTTACGATTTTTGTCACTAATGTTTATGCTATTGGTACTTTTGTCTTTCTTATGGTCTGTTTTTTGAAGCATCATTGGAAGAATAAGGCAGCCCTAAAGTTGGTGGGACTTGTAGGTAGTTTCTTTTTGGTCTACTTTTTATTCTTGCATCATAGAGCTAGCATACAAGATAAACAAGCCCTTGCTGAAATCAATCAGGTGACTCTGGTTGCTGATACGCTATCGGTTAATGGTGAGCAATTATCCGCTATCGGTAAGGCCAAGGGACAAACCTATCAGGTCTTTTACCGACTCAAATCTGAGAAGGAGCAGCATTTTTTCAAGACTACTAGTCAAACGCTAGTATTAAAAGGGAAAATTACGTTAACCCCAGCAACTGGTCAACGTAATTTTCAAGGGTTTAATTATCAGTCTTATCTAGCCAGTCAAGGCATTTATCGAATCGCTCAGATTGAGCGCTTGGACCAAGTGGTACCTCAAAAATCTCTATCTCCCCTAGCTTTTTTCCATCAATTGAGGAGGAGGGCTTTGGTTCATATCCAGACGCACTTTCCTAGTCCTATGAGACACTATATGACAGGCCTGCTCTTTGGGTATTTGGATAAGGAGTTCGATGAGCAGAGTCAGCTTTACACAAGTTTAGGTATTATTCATCTATTTGCACTTTCGGGGATGCAAGTGGGCTTTTTTTTGGGATGGTTTCGCTACGGACTTCTACGCTTGGGCCTTCCTAAAGATTATCTATTTATCGTCTTGCTGCCTTTTTCCTTATGTTATGGCTTAATGACAGGATGGACAGCTTCAGTCCTACGTTCCTTGGTTCAAAGTTTGCTGGCTGAGTTTGGTATTAAAAAACTGGACAATATGGGACTAACCTTGCTTCTATTGTTTCTCTTGTTACCCCATTTTCTTTTAACAGTGGGAGGTGTATTAAGTTGTTCCTATGCCTTCTTGTTGTGTTTGTTTGATTTTGAGGACTTGTCATCTTTAAAGAAATCAATCTATACGAGCTTGGTATTGAGTCTTGGAATTTTGCCCTTTTTAACCTACTATTATGGGACTTTTCAACCAGTTAGTTTAATTCTAACAGCGATTTTTTCCATAGTATTTGATAGCTTTCTCTTGCCTGTCTTGACGGTCTTCTTTGCCCTCTCAGGACTGGTAATCTTTTCTCAAATCAACCCACTTTTTGAATGGATGGAGTCCTTTTTGACTTGGATACAATCCTGGATAGGTCAACCTTTGATTTTAGGGAAACCTAGTTTGTTTCAGTTTGGCTTGATGATAGCTGTATTGATTTTGCTCTTTGATTTTTGGAAAAAGCCTCAGTTTAGGATTTGCCTTTTGATGATTTTTGGACTTTTGATGGTCTGGGTCAAACATCCTTTAACCAATGAGGTGACTGTGGTTGACGTTGGTCAGGGAGATAGTATTTTTCTGAGGAGTATGAAAGGCGACACCATCCTAATTGATGTGGGTGGCAAGGTGACGTTTGGAACTAAGGAAAAATGGCAAGAGTCTAGCCAGACGAGCAATGCGGAGAAAACCTTGATTCCCTATCTACAGGCTAGAGGAGTGTCTCAAATTGATTATCTGGTCCTGACGCATACGGACACAGACCATATTGGTGATTTGGAAGAAGTGGCCAAGTGTTTTAAGATTAAGGAAATCTGTGTCAGTCAGGGGGCTTTGACTAAGCCTAGCTTTGTTAAAAGACTTCGGACTATAAAATGCCCAGTTCACACTCTAAAGGCTGGCGACAAATTACCCATGATGGGAAGCAATCTACAGGTTCTTTATCCCAATAAAGTTGGTGATGGTGGTAACAATGATTCGATAGTTCTTTACGGAAAGCTATTAGGAAGCAGTTTTCTGTTTACCGGTGATTTGGAAAAAGAAGGAGAGGAGGAACTGATGGCCAGCTATCCAACTTTAAGGGCAAGCGTCCTCAAAGCTGGACACCACGGTTCAAAAGGTTCTTCGTCTGAAGCTTTTTTGGACCAGCTGCACCCCTCCCTTGCACTTGTTTCAGCTGGTGAGAACAATCGTTATAAACATCCAAATGATGAAACAATAGAACGTTTTAAGCAACGTCACATTAAAATTTTACGAACAGATAAAGACGGAGCCATCCGTTTTAAGGGCTGGTTTAAATGGTCAAGTGAAACAGTCCGATAATTGTTAGAGTTCTTAATTTGTCATGCACCTCAATCTATGGTAGAATGTAAAAGCTAATATTCCAGTATAAGAAAGATTGAACAGTATGCGTAAAATTATCATCAATGGTGGTAAGGAACTTCAGGGAGAAGTTACAGTATCAGGGGCTAAAAATTCAGTTGTTGCATTGATTCCGGCCATCATTTTATCTGATGGAGTGGTTACTCTTGACGGGGTACCAGCAATCAGCGACGTCGATAACCTAATTGAAATTATAGAAGTGATGGGTGGTTCTGTTAAGCGTGATGGCGAAACACTCGAAATTGATCCACGAGGCGTTAAGGATATGCCAATGCCATTTGGTAAGATTAACAGTCTTCGTGCTTCTTACTATTTTTACGGTAGCTTGCTTGGACGTTACGGTCAAGCAACAGTAGGTTTGCCAGGTGGTTGTGATTTGGGACCACGTCCTATTGACCTTCACCTTAAGGCTTTTGAAGCAATGGGTGCTAGCATTTCCTATGAAGACGAATCTATGCGTATTGCGACTGATGCTGGTCAACGCATTAAGGGTGCTCATATCTACATGGATACGGTCAGTGTTGGAGCGACGATTAATACCATGTTGGCAGCGGCTAAGGCTGACGGTCGTACGGTCATTGAGAATGCGGCGCGTGAACCTGAGATTATTGATGTAGCAACTCTTCTTAACAATATGGGCGCACGTGTTCGTGGCGCTGGTACAGAAGTCATCACGATTGAAGGTGTAGAGAGCTTACATGGCACTCGTCATCAGGTTATTCCAGACCGTATTGAAGCGGGTTCCTACATTGCTATGGCCGCGGCTATCGGTAAGGGAATTAAGGTTAAAAATGTTCTTTATGAACACCTTGAAAGTTTTATCGCTAAACTTGAAGCAATGGGTGTTCGTATGACTGTTGAAGAAGATGCCATATTTGTTGAAGAGCAAGGTGATTTAAAACCTGTTGACATTAAGACATCGCCTTATCCAGGTTTTGCGACGGATTTACAACAACCGATGACACCTTTGTTACTGAAAGCAAGTGGTCGAGGAAAAATTATTGATACGATTTATGAGAAGCGTGTGAACCACGTTCCTGAATTGGCTCGTATGGGTGCTGATATTCAGGTACTTGGTGGACAAATTGTTTACAATGGTCCAACGCAACTCTCAGGTGCGCCAGTAAAAGCCAGTGATTTGCGTGCAGGTGCTGCGCTTGTTACGGCAGGTCTTATGGCAGAAGGTCAAACTGAAATTACCAATATTGAGTTTATCCTTCGTGGGTATTCAAATATCATTGAGAAACTTTCTGACCTTGGTGCAGATATTCGTTTGATTGAAGATTAAGTCTAAGGTTCAACCCCTAGTGGTTGAGCCTTTTTCCATTTCTAAAACTGTGTTATAATACTATCATGGATATTTGGACTAGTCTGGGTGCTTTTGCCTTCTTTGAGTCGGAGCGCCTTTCTTTTAGACCACTCATCTTTTTGGATCGTTTTGATTTACACGAAATTGTATCAAATCCTAAGAATCTACAATTTTTCTTTCCTGCCACTCAAACACAGCATGAAACGGATTGCCTTTTGGTTCATTACTTCATGAAGGAGCCTCTAGGTGTATGGGCTATTGTAGATAAAGAGTTAGAAAAGATGATTGGCGTCGTTCGTTTTGAAAAGATAGATGTCCAGAAACGGACTGCAGAGCTTGGCTATTTTTTGAATGCCTCATACTGGGGTAGAGGCTTAATGACAGAGGCAGTTACTTGTCTGTCAAATTTGGCTTTAACAGCTATGGGAATGGATCGTATTATTCTTATTGCCCACTTGGAAAATAAGGCATCGATTCGTGTAGCGGAGAAGTCTGGCTTTAAACTTGTGTCTCGCTTTAAGGGAGCAGACCGATACACCCGTACCATGCGTGATTATCTCCGCTTTGAGAAGGAGGAGAACTGTGAGTAAACATCAAGAAATTCTAGATTATCTAGAGGCCTTACCTATCGGTAAGCGTGTTAGTGTGCGTAGTATTTCGAATCACTTACAGGTTTCTGATGGAACTGCCTATCGAGCAATTAAAGAAGCTGAAAATCGAGGGTTGGTTGAGACACGTCCTCGGAGTGGGACAGTTCGAATTGAAAAGAAAGTCCAGGTTCGCCTTGATAAGCTGACCTTTGCGGAGATTGCGGAGATTACAGAGTCTGAAGTTATCTCTGGTCACGAAGGTCTGGAACGTGTCTTCAGTAAGTTCTATATCGGAGCCATGACTATTGAGAATATCACCCGTTATCTAACCAAAGGAGATCTTCTTATTGTTGGGGACCGTGAGGATATTCAATTGCTTGCCCTAGAACACAATAATGCTATTCTAGTGACGGGGGGCTTTCAGGTTTCCGATAGGGTTAAAGAGCTTTCACGTTTGAAGCAATTTCCAGTCATGGTAACAACTTACGATACTTTTACCGTGGCAACCATGATTAACCAGGCACTTTCGAATGTCCGTATCAAAACAGACATCAAGACTGTAGCTCAAGTCTATACCAGACGAGAAGACTACAACTACATGACTCCAGAAATGACAGTCAGGGATTTTCAGAATTTGGTGAAACGGACGAACTTGGTGCGTTTTCCTATTCTGTCTGAGGCTGACAAGGTGATTGGGATTGTAACCATGCGAGATGTGTCTAATCAGCAACCGACGACCATGCTCAAGGCAATAATGACCAAGCCGACGGTGACACGACTTGAGACTAGTCTGGCAACTGTGGCCCAAAAGATGATTTTTGAGGACTTTGATATCATTCCTGTTGTGGATGAAGAAAAACACTATCTAGGTGTTATTACCCGTCGTCAGGTTTTGGAAGAACTTCAGGACAATAATCGTGGCAACTTGCACACCTTTAGCGATCAAATGATAGCTAACCTAAACCAGGACAAGCATGCTTTCAGCTTTGAGGTCGAGCCCACTATGATTGACAATTCTGGAAACCTCACTCAGGGTGTTCTTGCAGAGATGGTTAAAGAGGTTGTCTATCGTATCATGGAAAAGCAGGAACAAAATGGTCTTGTGATTGAAGAGATGATGTTTTACTTTCTTCAGGCAGCTCAGATCGATGACAAGGTGACGATTACACCAAGTATTATTGCTGAAACCAGACGTAGAGCCCATCTGGACCTTATGGTTACTCACGGAAATCATACCGTCTGCAAATCAGTCGTTGTGGTTAAGAAAACTTAGTAACTAAAAATAAAAGATATAAAGAAAACGGAGAAAACAATGATTACATTAAAATCAGCACGTGAAATTGAAGCAATGGATAGGGCAGGGGATTTTCTTGCTAGCATTCACATTGGTCTACGTGACCTCTTGAAACCAGGAGTAGATATGTGGGAAGTGGAAGAGTATGTGCGTCGTCGTTGTAAAGAAGAGAATGTCCTTCCCCTTCAGATTGGGGTTGAGGGAAGCATTATGGATTACCCCTATGCGACATGCTGTGGCCTTAATGACGAAGTGGCACATGCCTTTCCACGTCACTATATTTTGAAAGATGGTGACCTCTTGAAGGTTGATATGGTCTTGTCAGAACCTATCGATAAGTCAGTCCTTGATGTGTCAAAATTGGATTTTGACAATGTTGCTCAGGTTAAAAAATACACGGAATCATATTCTGGCGGTTTGGCTGACTCATGTTGGGCTTATGCGATTGGAACGCCATCTGATGAAGTTAAAAAACTTATGGAAGTAACACGTGAGGCTATGTACCTTGGTATTGAACAAGCGGTAGTCGGTAACCGTATCGGTGATATCGGTGCAGCTATCCAAGAATACGCTGAAAGTCGTGGTTACGGTGTTGTTCGTGATTTGGTTGGACACGGAGTTGGGCCAACAATGCACGAAGAACCAATGGTGCCAAACTATGGGGTGGCTGGACGAGGTCTCCGTCTCAAAGAAGGAATGGTTTTGACTATCGAGCCAATGATTAACACTGGTACTTGGGAAATCGATACTGACCTTGAAACGGGTTGGGCTCACAAAACTCTTGACGGTGGACTTTCTTGTCAATATGAGCACCAATTTGTTATTACTAAGGATGGTCCAGTAATTTTGACTTCTCAAGGCGAAGAAAGAACTTACTAATATGAAACGACAAGGCTTAATGGCCCGTCTATTGGATAAACTCCAATGGCGCCCTTTGCAGGTTTATCTTATGCATTATCGTAGTGCAGAGATAGATATTTCAACTATCGCAGTGGCTTACTACCTCATTTTGACGGTTTTTCCGCTCATTGTCATTGCGGCAAATGTCTTTCCCTATCTGAATATTGATACGACTGATCTCTTGAAGTTTATGAATGAGCACCTTCCTAAGCAGTTTTATGCACCTGCAGCCAACGTTGTTCAGGATATCTTCTCGACACCTTCTGGACAGTTGTTGGGAGTTGCCTCTTTGACGGGATTCTGGACAATGATTAAGTCCTTGTCTTCGCTTCAAAAGGCGATTAACAAGGTATATGGTGCTTCAGAACACCGTGATGTCTTTATTAGTCACATTGTTGGTGGTTTCATGAGTCTGGTCATCTTGTTCCTGCTCACCTTTGCACTAATGCTGTCTACGATTATTCAGTCGGTCCTTAGAGTTATTACACAGACCTATCCTATTGGTTCCAAGATGACTCAGTTTATTTTAAATAGTATCCAGCCTCTGAGTATTGCAGTTGTCTTCCTGGGAATGATGGTGCTTTATTTTGTACTCCCGAATGTGAAGATTCGAAAAATCCGCTACATCATGCCAGGGACTATCTTTACGACTTTGGTGATTGGCTATTTAAGCAACTTGTTTGGAACTTATGTGATTCGTACCTTGAGTCGATTAGTTGATATCAAGTTATTTGGATCCATTATGATTTTCGTCTTCATGCTTTGGTTCATCTTCTTGGCCAGGATTTTGATTTTGGGGGCCGTCTTTAATGCGACCTATCAAGAGCTTAGACAAGGTGAACTGAAAAGTAGGAGAGGAGATGTGATTACTATTATTCAGAGCTTTTCTGGAGATGGTAGTGACAGCAAAAAACATAAAAAAGATGAGGATAATTCCTAGATGATAAAGAGAGCTTGGTGAGATCCAGGCTCTTTTGACGAGAATATTATCCTTTGTAGATAATAAAAAGATAATGATTATGGAGGAAAAATGAAAAAACAAACTGTTCGTGATTTAACACATATTGCTATTGTGGCAGCTCTTTATGTAGTCTTGACTGTTGTGCCACCTTTTAACTTAATTTCGTATGGTCCCTACCAGTTCCGAATTGCAGAAATGTTCAATCTTTTAGGATTTTATAATCGCAAGTATATCATTGCCGTGACTTTGGGCTGTGTAATTGCTAATTTCTTTAGCTTTAACATGATTGATGTGGTTGTCGGAAGTCTCTCGACACTGGTCTTTGTCGGTTCAGGTGTTTATTTCTTCGACCGATTTAAGAACCAAGATATTTTAGGTGGACTTTTTGACAAGGCTCATGTTTACTTTGCCTTTTACTTCTCATTCTTCATGGTGACAATTGCGGCTGAGTTGACCTTGGTTACTCAGGCACCATTTTGGGCAACTTGGTTCACTGTTGCTATGGGAGAATTGGCTTCTCTCTTAGTTGGTGCAATTCTTATTAAGAAATTGGCCAAAGTTATTGATTTTGTTTCCTAAATTAACGTCTGTAAAGGCGTTTTTTTCTGCTTTTATGTTAAAATGTTTCTATGGAAAAACGAATGAAAGAGCTGGTTGTTAAACTTAACCAGTATGCAAAAGAGTATTATACGGAAGATAATCCATCAGTGTCAGATGCCGAGTATGATAAGCTTTATCGTGAGCTTGTAGCTTTGGAAGCTGAACATCCAGAACTTGTTCAAGCAGATAGTCCAACACATCGTGTGGGAGGGCTGGTACTTGATGGTTTTGAAAAATATCAACATGAGTATCCGCTTTATAGTTTGCAGGATGCTTTTTCACGAGAAGAGCTAGATGCCTTTGATAAGAGGGTTAAGGACGAATTTCCTAATGCTGATTATATGGCTGAACTCAAAATCGATGGGCTTTCTATCTCGTTGACCTATGTGGATGGTATTCTTCAGGTAGGTGCGACACGTGGTGATGGTTCTGTAGGTGAGAATATCACTGAAAATGTCAAGCGTATCTCAGATATTCCTCTGAAGTTGGACCAACCTCTTAATATTACGGTGCGTGGGGAGTGTTACCTGCCTCGGGCTGAGTTTGAACGCATCAACATCCAACGCCAGGAAAATGGTGAGGCCGAATTTGCCAATCCACGTAATGCTGCAGCAGGAACTCTTCGTCAATTAGATACCAAAGTGGTTGCAGAGCGTCGTTTGGCGACTTTCCTTTATCAGGAAGCTAGTCCAACGGAGCGTCTAACACAAAATGATGTCTTAAATGAAGTGGCAGAACTCGGTTTCTCTGTTAATCCACGACGTATTGTCACATCATCGATGGATGAGATTTGGGACTTTATTCAAGCTGTTGGAGAAGATCGTGATCACTTGGCTTATGACATTGATGGTGTTGTCATCAAAGTCAATAGTTTGGCTATGCAAGAAGAACTCGGTTTTACAGTTAAGGCGCCACGTTGGGCCATTGCTTATAAATTCCCGGCTGAGGAAAAGGAAGCAGAGCTTCTATCAGTTGACTGGCAGGTAGGTCGTACAGGTGTAGTAACCCCGACTGCTAATTTGACTCCAGTGCAATTAGCGGGGACAACGGTTAGTCGGGCCACCCTTCATAATGTAGATTACATTGCCGAAAAAGACATTCGTATCGGTGATACCGTAATTGTCTACAAAGCTGGTGATATTATCCCTGCTGTACTTCGTGTAGTAGAGAGTAAGCGTACGACACAGGAGCCGATGGAAGTACCGACTCAATGTCCATCTTGTGGCAGTGGTCTTTTACATTTTGAAGATGAAGTTGCCCTACGTTGTATCAATCCTTCTTGCCCTGCTCAGATTAAGGAAGGCCTGATTCATTTTGCCTCTCGAGATGCCATGAACATCGCAGGTATGGGACCTTCAGTGGTTGAAAAGCTCTTTAAAGCTGAATTGGTTAAAGATGTGGCTGATATCTATGGCTTGAACAGTCAGGATTTCCTTCAATTGGAAGGTTTCAAGGAAAAGTCGGCTGAAAAACTTTACGTAGCCATTCAATCATCAAAAGAAAATTCTGCAGAGAAATTGCTCTATGGCTTGGGTATTCGTCATGTTGGCGCCAAAGTTAGTAAGCAGTTGCTAGAAGCTTTTGGCAGTATACAAGAGTTAGCCAGTGCAGATGTCGAGGCTATTGCTGCTGTAGATGGTTTAGGAGAGGTTATTGCCAAGTCCATCCAGCGCTATTTTGCTAAGGAGGAGGCTCAAGTTCTTATGAAAGAACTGGAATCCTATGGCGTTAATTTGTCCTATCTTGGACAAAAGGTGGCAGATGATGCTATCTTATCTGGTAAGACAGTTGTTTTGACAGGAAAATTGGAGCATCTTAAACGTAGTGAAGCAAAGGCAAAACTAGAAGCTCTGGGTGCTAAGGTGACAGGTTCTGTCTCTAAGAAAACAGATTTAGTAGTTGCTGGTAGTGATGCCGGAAGTAAGTTGGAAAAAGCACAAAGCCTAGGAATTGAAGTAAAAGATGAGGCTTGGTTGCTGGATTTATAGGAGTTCAATATGAAACAAAAACGTGCCCGCTTAATTTATAATCCAACATCTGGACAAGAAATTATGAAAAAAAATGTTGCCGAGGTCTTGGATATTCTGGAAGGTGCTGGCTTTGAAGCGTCAGCCTTTCAAACAACACCAGATGAGAACTCAGCAAAAAATGAGGCCACTCGTGCGGCCAAAGCAGGCTTTGACTTAGTTATTGCTGCTGGTGGCGATGGTACAATCAATGAGGTTGTTTCTGGGGTTGCCCCGCTTAAAAAACGCCCACAAATGGCGGTTATTCCAACGGGAACGACAAATGACTTTGCACGCGCCTTGAAGATTCCAAGAGGAAATCCTGTTGAAGCAGCCAAGGTTATCGCTAAAAATCAGACCCTTCAGATGGATATTGGCCGTGCCTATGATGACAAATACTTCATCAATATTGCGGCTGCTGGTTCCTTTACGGAACTAACCTATAGTGTACCTAGTCGCTTAAAGACAGTACTTGGTTATTTGGCCTACCTTGTTAAGGGGGCAGAGTTGTTGCCACAAGTTAAGAAGGTTCCTGTTCGTATTACGCATGATGAGGATGTTTTTGAAGGTGGTCTTTCCATGATTTTCGTTGCCTTGACCAATTCAGTTGGTGGCTTTGAAACGATTGCCCCAGATGCTAAACTGGATGATGGTAAATTTACTCTAATCATGGTTAAGACAGCTAACCTCTTTGAATTGGTTGACCTCATTCGTCAAATTCTCCAAGGTGGTAAACACATCTATGACAAGAGAATTTCCTATATCAAAACGAGCTCGCTGTATATTGAGCCTTTAAGTGATGATCGTATGATGATTAACCTCGATGGCGAATACGGTGGTGATGCACCAATTCATCTCCAAAATCTGAAGAATCATATTGAATTTTATGCAAATATTGATGAGATTTCTGATGATGCCATCACTCTTCCAGATACAGACGAATTAGCTCTTGAAGCCATCGCACAAAAATTCAGTACAGAAGCTGAAAAAATTGAGAATGACTAATGTTAAACCTTTAAGCAACCTAAGATAGGTTGCTTTTTTAGTATATTTGTAGAAAATGACGCTTTCATTTGTTACAATAGAAAAAACTGGGAAATTGTTATATAGAATATTTAGAGGAGTAGAGGTTTAATAAAGAGAACGAACATTATTTAAGTGATGATCATCTAAAGAATGGTGATCAGGCTTTCGAGTCGGCTTTTAGTAATCAAGGGCCAGAGTTTGACTCTGCTTTTCAGGAGGAAAAAGCTGAAAAGCGACATTTCTTTTTGACTTTTGTTTTGCCATTGATACTCTTAAGTGTGAGCTGGATGTCGGTCTTCTTATCTTGGAGGTATAAGCCGATAATTCTGTATCTGGCTGTAATTGTGGCTTGTTTTGTCCTTGCTATCATTCTCTTTAGAATGGGACAGAAGCGAGGTAGATTTCTCTTTACCGCAATCGTGCTTGCCCTGATTGGATTATCCTTCTTTGCAACTTTAGGTGGTTCTGTCTATCGAGGTGCTATGAAAAAATACAGGCTGATCCAACAAGTATCCCAGTCAGAACTTGATGAGGAGAAACCCGACAGTGATGATCCAAAAGAGTACGAAGATAAGTCTGCGATTTATAACTGGACGGAAGAAGATTTTGAAAATCTGAAACCCAAGGTTGATACCTTACGTTCGATTATTAAAAGTCATGGTAAGGGCAATTATGTCGAGATGGAATCCAGTGGTCTCAAGGTGAGATATGACCGTGGAGATGGCAATGAGTATATTGATCTCTCTTTTGTGAAGGACGAAAAGGGACGCTTTGTTTATGATGGTGGAACAGCGACTTATCCACTTGATGGCGTCACTGAAGTTGCTAACTATAGCAGTAATTGGACTGAAGAACAGATAAATAGCTTACGTACCAAAGACCAAGCTTATTTTGGACCAACAACATCCTTGTCTGAGGTAGTGAGGGAACATCCTCAGGCAAAAGAGGCCTGGAGAAGTATAAAGGTCCATTCATCAGGAATCATGCATAAGTCAGTTGATCTTGATTACACTGATCAGAATAGTCCTATTGAGAAAGCACAATTGTTAAGACTCTCTTTTGAGTATAACGAAAAGAAAAAGGACTATTATTTGAGCTATAATTCTGTGGATCGTGGCCACTGGTGATGACTATCTATGATAATTAATAACTAGACAGCAATTTTTTAGTAATAAGAGGTTTGATTATAAAGGGGGATTTTATAATGACAGCATCAAAAACCAAACGTCTCTTGTACTTTATGTCCGAATTGGAAAAGGGAAATGACATTTCAAAAACGGACTACCTAGCTCGCTTTGGTATCAGTGAGCGTACGCTTAAAGAGGATGTGAGTGAGCTCAAGGAGAACTTGACTGAACTCCGTCCAAATATGAAGGTTAAGTATTCCAGAAAATACGGTTCCTACCATGCTCAGTATGAACAGGGCTATGGTAACCTTAAATACAACCAGGCAGTTATCCTATCTAAGATTCTTTTAGAGAGTCGTGCCCTTCGAAAGGATGAAGTAGCAGAGATAATCAACATCTTTGTTGAGAGGGCTGTAGACGACAAGGAGCGCAGACGTATCAAGCGATTGACTGAGCTAGAATTAGATAGTTATCAAGAACTTAAGATTTATCAGGAACAAGATAAGTCACTCTTACCAGCTATTTCAGCCATTTTCGATGCCATTGTGGACCAACGTCCATTGTCATTTAGTTACCGTAAGCCAGGAGAAAAAGTGGAGGAATATAAGGTCTTTCCAATTTCAGTCATTTTTGACAACCATTATTTTTACTGTATTTCTTACAAACTGGATGATAACTTTACTTGTGATTATCAGTTCTCTGAAATCCGTTATTTCCGTGTAGATCGTTTCCAGACCATTCACAAATCTGAAAATGATTTGGCTTTCACGCTCAGTCCAGAACAAAAAGACCGTCTTATTACAGATGAGCAGGTGCGTTATCAGGCTTTCTCAATGCTTTCTGGTAACGAGTGGGCTCGAATTACCTTTGAGTATAAAGGACTTTACCGTGATGTCTTGGAATCAGATATTCCAAAACTAAAATTGCTTGAAGAAAGCACTAGTGATGGTGTTGATCAGGTCCGTTATGAGATTGAAACCTTTAGTTTATTAGGTTTTCAGAAGTACATTCAACGCTTTGATGGGGATTTTGTGTTCCTCAAGATTGAAGCATTAGATAACAAATGAAAAAGGCCTTCGGTTATCCGAATGCCTTTTTAAATCTGACAAAAATAGTATAATTGTGTTAAAATAGGAGTACGGAAACGTTATCATTTCCATAAGGAGGGAAAATATGAAAGAAAAGAAAAAAGAAATGCAAAAACAAGTCTTAACTCTTTTAGGAATCTTGATTTTTGCTTTTGTCAATGTGTTTATCTTTGATAATAAGATGGGCGCTGGTTTTTCTGCCTTCTCAACTATCACCCTGATGAGTATTGGACTCTTATCTAAGCGCACCAGTCTGCGAGTTTTGGCCATTATTTCCTATCTCATCAATGTGGTAGCAGCCGTTTTTGGCTTCAACTACGTTGGTTTTCTAACAGCAGTTCAAGCCATTGAACTTATCTTCGTTATCTGGTATCTTTACCCACGTGACACGTTTTTGAGACGAGATACAACTGATAAATACACTTACCGCTATCGTTGGATTCATTTGCTCTTGACGGTTTTAATCTCAATTGGAGGTTATATCGTTTTTACAGTTGTTTCTAGTATTTGGAATGGTTCCTTCCTAGAATACGGTGGGAACACAGCTCTCATCTTTGCCATGCAATATTTACTCTTTTTGAGTATTACCAAGTCAAGGGAAGATGAACCGACCAAGGTTGCTCATTTGTTCCAAAAGGAACGCCGTACTAAGGAAATGAAAGCGGCAATAGAGGCTGAACGCCAAGCCAAAGAAAGAGCACTTGCACAAGCCTTCGAGGTACCTTTAAAGGCACCTAATCAAACGGCTGCAAAATTTGGTAACAATATGATCAAATTTGCATCTGTCTGGCTTTTGGTGATGGACATGTCCATCTTGGCTTATTTCTTCCGTCCAAATGATGTTGGCTTCGGCTTTGGTGCCTTCTTTGTACTCTTGACCATTGTCTTGTCCTTGATTTTCAAATCTGAGGAAGACAAGGAGGACGTTTTCTCTATCATCTATCATAAGGTCCGTCCTATTCAACCTATTTTCTTCATTTTACTTTTGATTGCCCATGCGCATAAGTTCAGCTACGGTGCTGCTTACGCTCTCTTGTTCTCAGCTGCTTATTTCTTCTGGGCTATCAATAAGATTAATATGAAGACCCTCTTGACCTTTACAGTCATCATTTATTTCTTCCCAGTCTTTGGTTATCTCTCTAACCCATACCGTCTGGGTGCTGAAAATCTTAAGATGGTAGGTGAACTGGTGACAGATCGTGAGAAGTCTAATACCTTCTATCTCGGTCATTATTGGTCACTTCTAGGTCTACAGAGTGATGGTGAATATGAAGGAGTCCCTACTTCTTGGCAGGCTGCTAAGTTCGCTGACATTCAGACATTCTCTGATGATAGTGACATTACTTCAGGTGTTTTCCAAGTGAATAGCCACAATGATTATGATTATGATTTGCATTTAACAAATAACAAGGGCACCATTGAAGTCACAACTGGCTCTGGAAAAGATAAGAAAGAATACCAGTTCACTGACTTTGCCAGAACCTACTATCGATATGAAAAATTGAAAAAAACGGATAACCAAAAGCGTTATAAAGATTTTTACAAGGTAGGTACTGTTTCGACTGAGTTGGGAACCTATAATCTTTACCTCGAAATGAATCAAGATTGGGTTGATGAGTATCAAAAAGATCCTACTAATGTTGACTACCGTTTGCTTATCTCTGGTGACAAATTGACACCAAAAGAAGCTTACAAGAAAGCATATCATTACTAAAAAAATATCTCTGCACATTGCAGAGATATTTTTGTTTTTGTCAGTCTTTATATCCTCGTTTAGCTAATTCTCGTACCAGGACTGCTCCCAAAATCGCAGGAACTAATTGTCCCAGGAGGAGATTAATAACGAGAGCAAAATAAGGAAGTTTGAGTAAGGCGCTAAGCCAGATTGGTACCACTAAGGCAGGAACGAGTAGGATTGGAAGGATGATGAACCAGCTAGATAACTTAGCTTTACGGATGAGGTAGATGCTACCAGTTGTTAAAAAGCTAGCACAGAAACCACCAACCACGTCAATCAATCCCAAACCTCCAAAAGAGTTAGCGATGGCATTAGCCAGACTAATTGGAAATACTAAAAATGGGAAGATGTAGGTTAATCCATATAAAGCAGTGGCCAGACGCATCTGAACCGCACCAAAGGAAATGGCTTGAGATACAAAGAGGATAGCGATGTAAAGAGCCATCATAATAGCTGACAGAACGAGCTTTTGAGTGGTATTAAGTTTGGTTTTCATAATTTCTCCTTAATTGGGCATAGTAAAAGAGTAGCAGTTCTACTCTTTTTGTGATTTAGGTCTAGAGTTATTTTATAAATCAATCTCTAAGACAATAGGTGTGTGGTCTTGGCGATCACCAGAGTCAATCATGTCTGATTTTGTGACCTTATCGGCAATACGGTTTGAAGTCAACCAGTAGTCGATTCTCCAGCCTGTATTGTTGATTTTAGATGTTTTACTACGTTGGGCCCACCATGTATAGGCTCCTGTAACGTCGCCATTGAGGTGACGGTAGGTATCTGTGAAACGTTTGGCAAGGAGGTTAGTGAAGCCAGCACGTTCTTCATCTGTAAAACCAGGTGAACGACGATTACTTGAAGGGTTAGCCAAGTCGATTTCCTTGTGGGCAACATTGTAGTCACCAGTCGCAAGAACGGGTTTCTGAGCGTCCAATTCAGCTAGGTAATCCGCATATTTTTCATCCCAGATTTGACGTTCAAGCAGACGTTTGAGGCCATCACCAGCATTTGGTGTGTAGACCTGTGTCACAAAGAAATTGTCAAATTCGAGAGTGATGATGCGCCCTTCACAGTCCATGGTTGAAGGTGCCCCAATTTCAGGATAAGTAATGACCGGTGTCAATTCTTTTTTATACAAGAACATGGTTCCAGCATAACCTTTACGGGCAGGTTCAACAGATGAACGCCAAGTATTGTCATAGTCAGGGAAGTAGTCTTCCAAGATTTGCAGATGTTTTTTAGTCGGACCTTTGGCAGACAGTTTTGTTTCTTGAATAGCAATGATATCTGCATTTTCGGCGACTAAAGTGTCGATAACAGCACGTGATAATTGAGCGCGTGCAGAATCACTAGTAAGAGCGGCGTTTAGGGAATCAATATTCCAAGAAATTAATTTCATGTGTACAGTTTCCTTTTTTGAATCTTTCCTTTCTATTGTAGCAGAAAATAAGGTGTCAGGCGAGTTATGGGCTTGATAAGGGAAGCTAGGAGGAGTATACTTATCTTAGATTGAGAGGTACATATTAATGAAAAAGCAATCGTACATTTATTACTTGTTTTGGGGTCTCTTGTTGATACAAGTCTTTCTTACAATCATGATTTGGTGGTCACAGGGGCTAGTGCTTCCTCTTGTTATTTTTCCGGGGATGAGTGTCTTCTTTTTATTTTACTTAAGGTCTCTCTTAGGCTACAACCTTAAGCAATCTCCCTCAGAACCCTTATTTGTCCTCCGTAGGTGTGGCCTTGGAACTAGTTTAAATCCCAAAAATCCCCTAGGCTATAAGATTAGTCTCCTAGTGGTCATGGGTGCTTTAGTTCTCCTTTTCTGCCTAACCCTATTAGTCTTTCTTGGAAAATAGAGTCTTAGGTTTTTTTATTTGTAATTATCACTAACTAGTTATAGTGTATTTTCATAACAAATAAAAGAATTACTGGAGGAAAGATTTATGTCGATTGAACTTGGCATTTCAACTTTTGGAGAAACAACCCTCCTAGAATCGACTGGAAAATCTATCTCTCATGACCAACGTATTCGAGAGCTCGTTGAAGAAATTGAATTGGCGGATCAAGTTGGACTAGATATTTATGCGATTGGAGAGCATCACCGTGAAGATTTTGCAGTGTCGGCACCGGAAATTGTTCTTGCAGCAGGTGCTGTGAATACCAAGAAGATTCGTTTATCTAGTGCAGTAACCATTTTGTCATCTATTGACCCGGTTCGCGTCTATCAGCAGTATGCAACCATTGATGCTCTGTCAAGTGGTCGTGCAGAAATCATGGCGGGTAGAGGCTCCTTTGTTGAGAGTTTCCCACTTTTTGGCTATGATCTTTCAGACTATGATGAACTTTTCAATGAAAAACTAGACATGCTTCTGGAAGTGAAAAAGCAAACGAGTTTAACTTGGCAAGGTAAGCATACTCAATCTGTTGACAATCGCCCTGTGTATCCGCGAGCAGTCCAAGATGATTTTCCGGTATGGGTAGCGACAGGTGGTCACATTGAGTCGACCATTCAAATTGCAGAAAAAGGACTGCCAATTGCCTATGCTACAATTGGGGGAAATCCGAAGGCCTTTACTAAATTAGTAGAAGTTTATAAGGAAATCGGTGCTCGAAATGGTTATTCGGATGAACAACTTAAGGTGGCTGCTCATTCTTGGGGATGGATTGAAGAAAATAATTTCCAAGCGATAGAAAATTATTTTTATCCAACGAAACAAACGGTGGATAACATTGCTAAGGATCGCCCACATTGGTCTGAAATGACTAAAAAGCAGTACTATGCTAGTGTTGGACCAAACGGAGCCATGTTCGTTGGGGACCCCGCTCACGTCGCTCAAAAAATCATTCGTATTATTGAAGATTTACAGCTAAATCGCTTCATGCTTCATCTCCCAATTGGTTCTATGCCACATGAGGCTGTTCTAAAGGCTATTAAACTTTATGGTGAAGAAGTGGCGCCGATTGTTCGTCGTTATTTTGAAAATAAAGGATAATTGGTTGAAGGTAAACCTCAAGTTCTCTATACTATTGTCATCATCCCTGTTCTATGATAGGATGGAAGATAATTGATAAAGAGAAGAGGAAAATTATGCGAAAGCTGTCAGAAGCAGAATGGATAAGTCGTTTTGAGCAAGTTCAAGGGCGTAAACCGAAACCCGATGAACTACAATTAGCTTATCAGTCTGGCCTTATTGGAATCTCGAAAAATTATAATTATATCTATATTCTTCTGGGGGCTCTAGTAGCGATCGTCGTTGGCATTGGCTTGACTCTAGTCTCTAGTTCAATGAAGAACGTCAAACAGACTAAGTCGTCTACCACAGTAGCTAGCTCGATATTCTCATCGACAGATAAGGCTAGTGCAAAGCCAAGTGATTCATCGAGCAAAAATACGAAGTCAAATGAATCTAGCAGTGCAAGTATTGATACACCTGACGCTAATCATGCCAAGGAAGCCTATACTGAAAATCCACGTTGGACCAATGACAAAGCTAGTCGACTTGCTAGTTTGATGGTTTCTTGGGGCAATCAGATGAATCAGCCAGGATACAAAGAAATTACCAATGAAGCTTCTTCCTTGCCTATGCGTTGGATGTCGGACCATAACCAGACTGTGGATGCTACTTATGCTGCAAATGGTAATAGCAATTCGGAGTATACCATTGTTTCGGTATACGAGAGATGGGAGAATGTTTCTGTTCACCGTTATTTCTTTACCATAAAAAAAGATGGGACTCCCTTTGTTCTTTATTCACCTACTACTAATGGTGGTGTGTATTATGTCAAAGAAACAGAAAACGCAGACCTTAAATCAGGGTATGCAGATATTGTAAACAATTAAAAACTAGGAATCCAGCTAGATTCCTAGTTTTTAATTTGAAGACAAGTCAAACTGTGGTCAGCTCTTCTACAGCCATTCGCTCTTATTTAACCTTCTTAGCTAACATGGTTGCAAATTGAAGGGCGATGGGATTGCCATGCTCATCTAAACGGTGAAGGTGACCAAGATTTTCATTGTACTTGATTAATTCCCAGTCACTATAGTAGTTTTTCAACTCACCCTCTTCAAAAGTAAATGGGAAAGGCATGGTACAAGGGTGCTCCTCAGTGTCCATGGCACAAACAATTAGGTTGTAGCCACCGACAACAGTACGCTCTTGCATATTCTTGATAATAGCAGGAATTTGATCGGGATCAAGGAACATAAAGACCACTGTTGAGAGGATGAAATCAAAGGTCTCAGACTCAGGAAGAGCAGCAGCATTGATATCGTAGTAGCCAGCTCTAACATTGTAATTTTCCTCATCTGCAATCATTTGGATGCGTTGTGTAGCTTCGTTATTAACATCAACGGCTGTAACATCATGTCCAAGAGATGCCAAATAAAGAGCGTTACGGCCGTGACCACAGCCTAGGTCGAGGGTGCGACCAGGTTTGATATGGCCAGATTGGACTGCTTCAAGAACCTCGGAGTGAGCCTTAGTGTCATACTTTTTAGCCATGTAGTCCTCAGGTTTACAGTAAAAAGAAAGATAGCATTCCAAATCATCTGAAGCAGCAGCGATGCGATGCCAAGCTTGTGGTTCAACAAAAGGAATCTCTGTCTCGGGGGTAAAGAGGTGCTCTGCAGTAACCTGTCCTTGTTCGTCTAATTCGTAGAAGCGAAGAGATCCTGATAGAATGGTCAATTTAGCCCAAGTTCCTACCTTAGTATTGTGTTTTTGCGTCACCATTTCTGGAAGTGTTGTAGCTGTCCAGTTTGGTAAACGTTTGTAGCAAAGAAGTTGCTGATCTATAGTCATTTTATGAGTTCCTTTCAAACGGTATGACTCTATTATAGCAAAAGTATGGAAAAAGAAAAAAGGCCTAGCCGGGTGAGCTAGACGCTTTTCTTATGAGAGATCTGATAATCTAGGAATGGGGGAAAAGTGTTTGGGGAAGATAGGTATAAATGTTAAGAAGGGTTCCTAGACTATTTTTATTCTGTTTATGAGAATAATGAGCAAAAACTAACAAAGCTGAGTTTTCTAACTCATCCGGTCTCTCTTTACATTTTCTATTTTACCAAAAAAAATGGAGAAAACTTTACATATTTTTAAAATATGTAAGAAAAAATCATGAACAGTCATTTTCTGGTCTTGAATGGTCATCTCACCTGTATAAAAAAAGCAGAACCTGATAGGTCTGCTTATAAATTGTAGTGATGGTGTAAGAACTTAAATCTTGCTATAGAGTTTCTTAACATTGTTAATATCAACTGGTTGGATACTTGTCTTACCACCTTTAGGTTCCATTACAGAGGCAACAGCACTGTTGTGCTCAAGTCCAATTGAGTGTCCTAATTCGTGTTGCGCAGTGTTAAGGAGTTTTCCACCATTCTTTTGATAATAATTGTTTTGAACATGGAAGCTATTCAAGTAAACAGTAGCATTACTATATTGCTTAGTTGGGAGGTAGTAAGTAGAGTAGGTAACCCCAAGAGGAGCTGCTACATTACCTTCATAACGTTCATCAGCAATGATGTTAGCTTTTTGTTTATCGTTAGTGAGCAAGAAATTAAAGGCACCAGTGTTATTCCAAGAAGTGATAGCCTGTTTGTAGGCATTCACGATTTCAGGATTTTTAGCATTGATGAAGACTGTTGCTTCCTTAGTTGACCAGTGAGGAGTGTCGTAATTCTCTTTTACCAGTTCGTTATTCTTTTGCCATACTTGAGCAACTCGGTCCACTGGCTTAGCAGGTTGGATAGGAGTAGCTTTAGGAGCTGTAGGTTTAGTGACAGTCGTTGTTGGCTTTTTAGGTTGTGTCGTTGTAGAAGGCGTTGGTTTGTTTACAACAGCCGTTGGTTTCTTAGGTTGTGTTGTAGGTTTGTTAGCAACTGTGGCTGGTTTTTTAGGTTGACTAACAGCAGGAGTTGATTGTTTAGGTTTTGGAGTAGCTGTTGTCGTGGGCTTTGTAGAAGGTGTTAATGGTTTTGGAATATAAGTAGATAGAATCTTATGAACATTACCATTATTAATTTCTGTTGAAATCCATGTGGCACCATCTTTTGACCAGGTTTGTGCTTGAGCAACAGTTTCGGTCTTTGGTTTAGACTGGTTTTCTACAGCCTTATGATTGCTATCTGTATTTGTCGGAATTCTAGTCTCATAGGTTTTGCTTCCAGTCTGGCTGTCGACAGTACTGCTAGCTGTTTGACTATTTTGTTTCAATTCCTCAAAAGTTGGAGTGTTTGTGGGAGCTTGTTCATAGTCATTTTCATGTGTATGAAGATCATCCACAGAGGTATGTGATATAGTAGTCACAGTAGTAGGTGTTTCAGTAGAAACACCTGTTTGAGCGATGGTATTTGTAGTTGTACCTGTTTCAAGTTCGGAAAATGTCAGAGTTTGATTAGGATCTGAAACATAGGTTTGATCCGCAGAGGCATGCTGAGGACTTCCTACAAGAAAAGCACTAATTATACCGACAGTTGCAAGGGTCAACAAGGTCATTGTCTTAGTCCCTTGCGTTTTAAAAGAATGTAACATAACTTTCTCCTTTTTAATTTAAAACAAAAACAGTTCTCATGATAACACCTAAAAATGAATATAAAGTGACAATGAGATAACAATTGTTTTATAAATGAAATTAGGTGAGATAAAAAGACTTTATGCTGTAAAAAAAGGAATATTATCCAATTAATTATGATAAAATATTAGATAGGTATATTAAAGTATATTAGAAAGAAAGAGGGATATAAGATGCTTTCTATTATCGTCCTTGAAGATGATGCCTTGCAGCGTCATCGTGTTGGTCGTTTATTGGACGAAGCAGTTGAGGAGTCGAAGGCCGTTGTTGATGGGATTACTTTTTATGAACAGGGTCAGGAATTGTTAGATGCTGATAGAGGTTCGGGTAAATCCATGGTTTATCTTTTGGATATTGACCTTAAAAATCAAACTAAGCAGGGACTAGATATTGGGCTTGAAATCCGTAAGGAAGACTTGAAAGCACAAATTGCCTTTGTTACAGCTTACTCGGAGTTTATGCCCTTGACCTTCCGTTATAAGATTCAAGCTCTAGACTTTGTCGATAAATCCATGGAAGATGTGGATCTTAAGAGAGCTTTAGTAGAACTTTTAGATTTTGCTTATTCACAGGTTGAGCAAGAAACCAAGGCACAGAGTCTAACTGTTAAAACGGATAAAAATGATGTTAATATTCCTTATGATGACATTTTATACATTGAGACAGCCCCTGTGCCACATAAGTTAATCGCTCATACCAAGTCAAACCTAGTGGAATTCTATGGGAAAATTGCAGAAGTAGCAAAATTGGATGATATTTTCTTCCAAACGCACCGCTCTTTTGTTGTCAATGTGAATAATGTGACAAGTGTGGATCGTACAGCTAATATGGTCTTCTTTGAGGAAAATGAGTCATGCCTCCTATCGCGGACACGTAAAAAGGAACTTTTGGAACGTTTGAAAAATCGTTAGGTCTTAGATTTTCCCCTTCTTCTCTAATCATTATTGAAAGTTTTCTGAAATTCGAGATAATTATTTAATTTTATCTCATCTATTATCAGGAATTGTGATAGAATAGTGTTATGGCTTTTTGCCGTATATTTAGAGATGACTAGAAGGAGGTGGCTAACCATTAAATGATGCTCAATTTGCAAATTGCATTAGAATATCTTTTGCATTTCATTGTCATACAGTGGATCTACGAAAAGACCAGCTTGGTCAAGGTACCACGTATGATCCTTCCTATTGCGTTCCTGGTTGAATGTATAGGGGGAATACTGGGGATGTCATATAATGTCGGTTTGTCCTTTATGACACCGTTCTACCTTCTTTTCTATGCCTATTTCTATGGCAAGGAGAGAACCACCAATATGTTGGCTTTTTATGCCTTCTATCCTCTAGTTCTCTATCTGTTGATTTTTAATGGTTATGCCTACTTCCTGATGCCAGGGTTCGGCATCACATCGGATTTTCTAAACAGAAGTTATCTTTATTTCATTTTCTTTGACCTTTTAATTATTCCAACATTTGTCGCTCTATCCAAGCTCCTTAACATTGATTTTAAATATTTGAGGGTCTTAGAGCGAGATCGTAAATTTGGTCGGATTATGTTTTTCACTAACTTTATCTTGATTGGCTATGTGATTTTGAACTATTCTGTCGTCGTGGCCTCGCGATTCTTTGCCTTGTACTATGCTGGACATGTGATAACCTTAGTGGGGTTTGTAGCTATTTTTTATGCTGTTTACAAGGTTAATAAATATGCAGATGAATTCTTTGAAAATGAGCGTAGAAAAGAAAATCGACGTCACTTGGATGATTTAGAGAAGTATTCTGAGCAGGTCGAAAGTCTTTACGAAACGCTACGCAGTTTCCGTCACGACTATACTAATGTTATGATTTCGCTTAATGAAGCCATCCAGATGAAAGACATCGATCAAATCAAGATGATTTATGATAGTGTCTTGAAAGATTCGGCATCAGATTTGAAGCAGCAAAAGTTTGATTTGGCAAAATTAACTCGTGTGACCAATATGCCACTTAAGAGTCTTTTATCATCTAAAGTGGCTGAGGCTTTTGATAAAGGTATTCAATGTCATGTGGAGGTTGAAGAGGGGGTCTTCTTCACAGATATGCGTCCACTCGACTTGATTACAATCATATCAATTCTTTGTGATAATGCTATTGAAGCTACTGTATTAGCAGATAAACCAAAATTATCTATTGCTATCTTTAAGATGGAAAATCAATCAGTTATTGTTGTTGAAAATTCAACTAAGGAAGCTTCTATTGATGTAGCTCCTTTGAAACAAAGAGGATTTTCAACGAAAGGAACAGGTCGTGGTTTGGGCTTAGCAAATATCGAGGAGATTCTCTTCAGATACGACAACGTCACGCTTGAAACAGAATCAGCACAACACCGTTTTGTTCAATTATTGTCTATTACACCAAAAGAAGATTAATGGGGACTTAATAAGAATTTTTAGAATTCTTGTTAATCCCTATTTTTATGTTAAAAAGTATGGTAAAATAGGGAAGTTAATCATGTGTTTTTTAATTCAGGGGGATTTATTATGTTGAAAGACGAATGGTTAGAGTACTTTGAGGCTGTTAATGGCCGAAAACCAAGACCAATCGACTTTAAAGAGGCCTTGGAACGAGGAGAGTTTGTTCTCTCTGAAGGTACAGAGGCTAACCAAGTAGCTGATCAAGGTGAATCAGCAGCTGACCAACAGTTTGAAGAAGGAACCGCAACCGCCAGAGCACTAGCTCAGTCTCAGAAAGAGCGTGACAACGCTCAAGAAGCTATGGTAAATGCGGCCCAGGAAAAGAGAAAGGCCCTATCTCAAGAGACTGTTGGTCAAGTAAGAACCATTCAGTCGGGCCGTCAGGCTGAGGATATTCAAAAGGAAGAAGAACAGCGCAAACGCGTCGCAGAGGCTAAGGAACGTTTGGCAAGTTATGCGCCAACCCGTCCAGATGCAGGAAATCATTCTGTTAATACCTCGAGTGAACCTAATCAAGCTATTCCAGTTTTCAGTAACCAAGCACAGCATCTTGGATTATCTGAGGATTTGACAAAACTTGATCGTAAGGAAGAAAAGGCAGCTAAGAAGATTGCTCGTCAAGCTGCTCGTGATAAGAAAAAAGCCGAAAAGCTAGCTGCCAAAGCTAAATCTAAGGAAGAACAGACAGTTGCCAAATTGGAAAAGAGTTTGGAAAGTCAGGTTCGTCTTCTAGAAACGATTCAAAACGCTAATCAAAAGTCGAAAAAGGCCAAAAATTGGGGCAAAGGAGCCTTGATTTCTAGTCTTGTTGCTGTTGTTTTGATGTTGCTTGTCGGTGGTGTATACGGTTTTTGGCGTAATGCTTCGGGGAACATTGAGGGAACTTGGGAATTAAAATCGTCTAAGGTCTTGGACGAAAATTCTGGTAAGTTAACCAATACTCTGAAAGAACATGAAGATAAAGATGAAATTTACGTCTCTTTCCTTAAAGTTGATCATTCTAATAATTTACAAACGCATTCTTACTTCTATAAAGAAGGTGAGGAGGATCAGCCTACTTTTACAGCTTCAGATTATTTGAAGGAATATCAAGTTGTTGATCAGTGGAATAAATCTATTACCTATACTAAAGAAGTTTCAGAATTTAAGCGTGAGTTGACTAAAGTTGTCTCGCAACTTTATCCAAATGCAGATAAGAATCTAGTAGATTACTATATTTCGGATAACGTAGATAACTACCGACTCTACCGTAAAGGAAAACGCACCAAGTCTTATACTGTAAATAAAGATACCTTGGTTGTTTCTACATACAACGAGGATGGCAAGTTGACTAGTCGTGATACTTATGAGAAAGTGTCAAAGGCAGCGGCTAAGAGTTTAGAAGCTCAATATGCTGAAGCAAAAGTAGCTTATGAAAAAAATCATAAGACCACAACTAAGAAATAGTCTAAAAGGAAGTTAGAGTCAAACTCTAATTTTTTTTTTTTGTAGAAAATTCAAGTCTGTCAAGTTTTTTTCTTGACACATAAAAATGATATGGTATACTAGTTAAGGTCGAGGGGCGATAAGAGCCCTCACCATAATAAAAAAACTAAAGAAAAGAGATATTAAAAATGGCAGTAAAAATCCGTTTGACTCGTATGGGTTCTAAGAAAAAACCTTTCTACCGTATTAACGTTGCAGATTCACGTGCTCCACGTGATGGACGTTTCATCGAAACAGTTGGTACTTACAACCCACTCGTTGAAGAAAACCAAGTAACACTTAAAGAAGAGCGTGTTCTTGAGTGGTTGTCTAAAGGTGCACAACCTTCAGATACAGTTCGTAACATCCTTTCAAAAGAAGGCGTTATGAAGAAATTCCACGAATCAAAATTCTCAAAATAATTTTTTAGCCTATGGATACCATTGAAAATCTTATTATCGCTATCGTTAAACCTTTAATTGCTTCACCAGATCAGTTGACCATCAAAATCATTGACGGTCCTGAGTTTTTGGAGTACCATCTTGATCTTGCCCCAGCCGATATTGGGCGTGTTATCGGGAAAAAAGGACGTACTATTACGGCGATAAGAGCGATTGTCTATTCGGTACCTACTCAAGGTAAAAAAGTTCGTCTTGTTATTGACGAAAAAGAGAAAGCTTAAGAGGTGACCCTAGGGTTGCCTTTTTTGCATATTTTGGTTATAGACTAGAAGTCTTTGGTATAATAAGAACGTCAACTCATTAAGCTCAAGGAAAAACTAGGAATCTAGTTTAAATGTCAGTTTAATGACTAAGTTGAAGCATTAGCCAAAAAAGGAGTAATTATGACTTATCAGGAAGCATTGGATTGGATTCATGGGCAATTAAAATTTGGCATCAAGCCTGGCTTGGAGCGTATGGCTTGGATGCTCAAAGAATTGGGAAATCCACAAGATAATCTCAAGGCTATGCATATCGTGGGAACAAACGGCAAAGGGTCTACAGTCAATGCCCTACAAACAATTTTTACCCAGGCAGGCTATGAAGTTGGAACCTTTACCTCGCCCTATATTATTGACTTCAAGGAACGAATTTCTCTTAATGGTCAGATGATTTCAGAAGAGGACTTACTTGACTTGGTTAGTCGTGTGAAGCCTGTGGTTGAACGTCTACCAAAAGAGACAGAGCATGAAAATGCGACAGAGTTTGAAATTATCACAGTCCTGATGTTCCTCTATTTTGGTCAGGTCCATCCTGTTGATATCGCATTCATTGAAGCTGGAATGGGCGGCCTTCATGATTCGACTAATCTATTTAAGCCTTTGGCAGTTCTTTGCCCTTCGATTGGTTTGGACCATCAGGCTATTTTGGGAAATACCCATGCTGAAATTGCAGCAGAAAAAGTTGGTGTTTTGAAGAATGGGGCTCCTTTTATTTATGCGACTGACCGTACTGATGTTAGAGATGTTTTCGAGAAGAAGGCGCGTGAAGAAGGGGCCAAGACCTATGAATTGGGGAGAGATTTCACAGCTGAAGGGTCTAGTCATTCCTTTGATTTTACCTATGGGGAGCAAAGGTTAGATGATATAGCCTTGGCCATGGCTGGTCAACATCAAGTAGCAAATGCTAGTTTAGCTATTATGGCTTCTTTATTGCTTCAAAAAGATTATCCTAAAGTAACTCCTAAACTCATAAAGGACGCACTAGCTCATGCCAATTGGCGAGGTCGAACAGAATTTTTAAGACCTAATCTCATGATTGATGGTGCCCATAATAATGAGAGTGTTAAAGTTTTGATTGACTTGCTGCAATCAGAACATGCAGATAAGGAGATTGAACTTCTCTTTGCGGCTATTGACACCAAGCCTATTGATGGTATGCTAGCTCAGCTAAAATCGGTTGGTGACTTGACTGTAACGAGTTTTGATTATCCAAACAGTGTTAAATTAGATAAATACCCAGAGGTTTATAAGCAGGTACCAGATTTCAAAACATGGATTAAAGAACATGTAACGACTGACAATAAGAAACTTTATGTGATTACGGGATCTCTATACTTTATTTCTCAGGTCAGAAAATGGGTTTTAGAGCAGGCAAGTGATGTTTAAGACTTGAAAGATGACATTTAGGGGCGTATAATAACCTTCGTATGTTTTAAAAGCAAGGAGATCGCAATGTTTCAACGTCTGAAAAGCATTTTAATCGGTGAACCTTTAACTCATGATGATAGTGGTGATGAACACTTATTGTCCAAGATTCAGGCCTTGGCCATGTTGTCGAGTGATGCACTCTCATCTATCGCCTATGGTCCAGAGCAAGTCGTCTTGGTTCTGACAGCTGTATCTAGTGCGGCTATTTGGTGGTCAATCCCTATTGGGCTTTTGGTTCTTGTCCTTTTGGCCAGCCTTACCATCTCTTATAGACAGGTTATCAAGGCCTATCCTCAAGGTGGTGGTGCCTATATGGTAACGACGGAAAATCTGTCTCCTAAGTTTGGCTTGATAGCTGGTGGCAGTCTTTTGGTCGATTACATGTTGACAGTTGCTGTTTCAGTGGCCTCAGGTGCAGATGCCATTACTTCAGCCCTTCCCTTCCTTCATCCTTTCAATCTTGAGATATCAATGATTTTGGTGCTTGTTTTGATGGTTATGAATCTTAGGGGAATGCGTGAATCGGCAAAATCTTTGATGATACCGGTTTATCTCTTCATTGTTTCGACGCTGTTCTTGTTGGGATTTGGTTTCTTTCAAATTTTAACTGGTCATATGCCTTACGCAGCCACAGCACATTTAGGACAACCCATTACAGGGGTGTCATTGATTCTTATTTTAAGGGCCTTTACTTCAGGTTCTGCCTCATTGACAGGGGTAGAAGCCATCTCTAATGCGGTGCCTTTCTTTCAAAAACCTAAGGCTAAAAATGCAGCATCAACCCTCTTTATCATGTCTAGCATTTTGGGGGCTATGTTTGCGGGAATTACCTTCCTCAACTGGTGGACAGGTATTACTCCTCATGTAGGAGTAACTATCTTGTCACAAATGGCTAGAGAAATCCTCGGTCAATCATGGATTGGTAGTATTCTATTTTACATTTTCCAATTCTCTACTGCTATGATTCTTGCAGTGGCAGCTAACACAGGTTTTTCAGCCTTTCCGATGTTGTCCTTTAATATGGCGAAAAATAAATACATGCCTCACATGTATCTTGAAAAAGGTGCACGTATGGGATACTCTAATGGGATCTTGACACTTGCAATTGGTGCCATTACCCTTTTGTTTATTTTCCGAGGAAATACGGAACGGTTGATTCCGCTTTACACCATCGGTGTATTTATTCCATTTGCTCTTTCTCAAACGGGGATGGTTGTCCATTGGATTCGTGAATATGGTAAGGGATTCTGGAAACACTCTTTAGCAAATATCTTAGGTGCCCTCATTTGTTATGCTATCGTTCTCATTCTCTTCCTTTTCCGTTTAGGAGATATCTGGCCATTCTTCCCGATTATTGCAATCTTGATGTGGATGTTCCTTAAGATTAAAAAACACTATAATGGTGTTGCTCAACAGTTGCGTATTGATGGAGCGGTAGAAGAACACCATTATCAAGGAAATATTGTTCTTATCCTTGTTGGGAATGTTACCAAGGCTAATATCGGAGCTATTTCCTATGCACGTTCTATTGGTGACAAGGTTATCGCCATGCATGTATCTACTAAAGATACAGAGAACAAGGACAAGGAAACTGAACAAGAGTTTAAAAAATATTTCCCTGAAATTGAGATGGTTCATATCCAATCACCATATAGCTCAATCACTCAGTCAACCATTCAGTATGTGGACGAGGTCGCCACTCAAGCTGAGAAGGATAATGCGACTCTGACAGTCATGATTCCTCAGTTTGTACCTAAAAAATCATGGCAAACCATGCTTCACAACCAAATGAGTTTACGATTGAAATATTATCTCAAATGGCGTGAGAATATTGTTGTTTCATCTTATTCTTACCACTTGAAAGACTAAAAAATATAAGCGAAGATAACCTCTATATGAAAGGTGGTCTTCGCTTTTTTTGAGATTTAGGTAGCTAGGAAATCTTGTTTTTTGCAAGAAAAATCCAGCAAAATAAGGTATAATAGATAGTATTATAACGTTGCAAGAGGAAATTATGGCAAATCAAGAAAAAGTAGAACAAGCAGTCTATCAACTATTGGAAGCTCTAGGTGAAAATCCTGAGCGTGAGGGACTTTTGGATACACCAAAACGTGTGGCTAAGATGTATGCTGAAATGTTTTCAGGTCTAAATGAAGATCCTAAGGATCAATTTACAGCTGTCTTTTCAGAAGTTCATGACGAAGTTGTCCTTGTCAAGGATATTCCTTTTTACTCTATGTGTGAGCACCATTTGGTTCCATTTTATGGTAAGGCCCATGTGGCTTATTTGCCAAGTGGAGACAAGGTGACAGGACTTTCCAAATTAGCGCGTGCGGTTGAAGTAGCTGCTCGTCGTCCGCAGTTGCAAGAACGTCTTACAGATCAAGTTGCTACAGCACTTGAAGAAGCTCTGAATCCTCGAGGAGTTTTTGTCATGGTTGAAGCAGAGCACATGTGCATGACTATGCGAGGCATTAAGAAACCAGGAAGTAAGACAATCACAACTGTCGCTAAGGGCCTTTATAAAGAAGACCGCGAAGAACGCAAGGAAATTCTTTCATTGATGCGTGATTTTTAGGAGTTAAGATGTTTATCGGTAAACATGAGATTGCAGGTAAGGCCTGTATTATGGGAATCTTGAATGTCACCCCTGATTCTTTCTCAGATGGTGGCGATTTTGACACAGTAGAGGATGCCTTGGCTCAGGTTGAGCGCATGATTGCCCAGGGGGCTGCTATTATCGATGTCGGTGGCGAATCTACAAGACCAGGGGCAGAATTTGTGACTGAGGAAGAAGAGGTTGCTCGTATCGTTCCAGTTATTCAGGCTATCAAGACAAAATATGATGTGCTCATCAGTATTGATACCTATAAGACAGCCACTGCTAGAGCTGCTCTTGAAGCAGGTGCAGATATTCTAAATGACGTCTGGGCTGGACTTTATGATGGTCAGATGTTAGCTTTAGCAGCTGAAAAGAATGTGCCGATTATCCTTATGCATAATCAAAAAGAAGAAGTATACAATGATGTCACAGAAGATGTCTGTACATTCCTCAGTCAACGTGCTCAGGCTGCCTTGGAAGCAGGTGTGGCCAAGGACAATATCTGGATTGATCCAGGCTTTGGATTTGCTAAAAATGTCCAACACAATATTGACCTGCTAAAAGGCTTGGATAAGGTTGTTGCCTTGGGTTATCCTGTTCTTTTTGGAATTTCTCGTAAGCGAGTTGTGGACTACCTACTGGGTGGGAATACCCAAGCTAAGGATCGTGACCAGGGGACAGCTGCCTTATCTGGCTATGCAGTTACCAAAGGATGTCAGATTGTACGTGTGCATAATGTTGATGCCAATCGTGATATCGTTAAGACTATTTCAGGAATTTTATGATACTAAAAAAGCTCAGTTCAACTGAGCTTTTTTTCTTAGTCTTGAATTGTCCAAACGCTGACAGATTTTTCAGAAACTGGAAAGTCTCCCCATCCGTCTTCATCAATGGTTACAGTATCAGAGCAGTTTCCAAGAATGTCATAGAAGGTTTGTCCAGCCCAATCACTACCAATTTCCATAGACTTGCTGTTAGCAGCATCATTAGAAATCGTTACAGCTAATGGAGCCCCATCTTCGTTGCCAGAGCGTGTCCACCCGATACAGTTTGGATCATCAAAGTAGTCTGTTTGCTCACCGTAAGCTAGGTCTTTACGAGCGTAGAGCAAGGTATCTAGGCTCTCTTGGAAATTTTCTTGGGCAAATTCACCCTCAATACCATAGTAGTCACCATAAAATAGGCAAGGAAGACCGTCTTCACGGAGAAGGATGAGAGCGTAAGCAGCTGGTTTAAACCATTCTTCAACAGTGGATTCTAGAGCTTGTCCGCGTTGAGTGTCGTGGTTGTCTACGAAGGTCACGGCATGTTCAGGATGATTTTTGACCAAGGAATGATCGAAAATTGTTGTCAAATCATAATCAGCTCCCGCTGTGCTAGCGTTGTGTAGATTGTTGTGGAGGGGAACATCGACGAGGTCAAAACGTTTTTCAATCTTTTCAAGATAGGTATTGTTATCCTCCTCGTTACCATTCCAAAATTCACCAAAGACATAAAAATCCTGACCTTGTTTTTCTTTGACATCGCGAATAAAATTACGCATAAAGAAAGAATCAATGTGCTTAACGGCATCCATTCGGAACCCTTGAACGCCTGTTGTTTCAACGAACCAGTCTGCCCATTCGTAAATATTTTCAATAACTTCAGGGTGTTTATAGTCTAGGTTGGCATACATAAGGTAGTCGAAGTTACCATTTTCGTTGTCAACCAAGTCGTTGTCTGCCCAGCCTTTGTTGTCACCTTGGATAAGATAGATACCACTTTTATTACGTTTGGCATCGAAGTCGGTTCCGTTAAAGTGGTACCAGTGCCATTCAAAATCGTTGTAGGCTTTATTACGTCCGTCAAAGGTGAAATGTGTCCAGCCTTCGATTTCAAATGGTTCGCTGATCTCTTGGGTACGGTCTTCTGGGTCAACTTCGACCACTTCGAAGGTCTCAAGTTTATCTGCTGCCGCCTTGTGATTAAGCACAACGTCGGCCATAGGTACAATACCAACTTCTTTGAGTTGGTTGATAGCATTGAGATATTCTTCTTTGAGGCCGTATTTGGTGCGGACTGTTCCTTTTTGGTCGAATTCTCCAAGGTCAAAGAGGTCATAGACTCCGTAACCAACATCATCTTTGTTTGTAGCTTTAAAAGCGGGTGGCATCCAAACGTGGCTGATGCCTAGGTCTGCTAAATGTTGGGCATCTTCAGCCAAATTGTTCCAGTGTTGACCGTCACTTGGGAGATACCATTCAAAATATTGCATTGCGGTTTGATTTGTCATAGTTTTTTCCTTATTAGTTGAGATAGTCTTGCTTATAATTCAGGAGTTTCTTTTTAGCTCCTGTGTCTATATTTTACCAAATCAGAAGAATTATGCAATCGATTGCATAAAGTGTAAATACACTAATTTCAGATTTGTCTAAAATATCATACTAATTAGAGACCAACTTTTCAACTGTTTTGTGCTAGAATAAAGAAGAGTCTAGTGTCTTAAGGAGAAACTATGGATAAAATTATTTTAAATGGTTGCCGTTTTTATGGTTATCACGGGGCTTTTGCTGAGGAGCAGACCCTAGGGCAAATTTTTGTGGTTGATTTGGAATTGACTGTTGATCTAACTAGGGCTTCACAGAGTGACAATCTAGATGATACGGTTCACTATGGTTTGGTTTTCGAAGCCGTGCAAAAACAAGCGGAAGATAAAAAGTACATTTTGATTGAGCGTTTGGCGGGTGCGATTTGTGAGGATTTATTTGAACAATTTGCACCTATTCAATCTATTAAAGTTCGAATTACCAAGGAAAATCCACCAATTAATGGGCATTATAAGAGTGTTGGTATTGAATTGGAGCGTAGCCGATGACAAGAGTTTATTTGAGTTTGGGATCTAATATGGGTGATCGTCAGGACTATCTCCAAAAAGCTGTGGAGGCCTTGAATGACTTACCTGAGACAGAGGTTAAAGCAGTGTCTTCCTATTATGAAACGGCTGCTTGGGGACTGACAGAACAGGCTGATTTTTTGAACCTTGCCTTGCTCTTAGAGACTCAGTTGCCAGCTGAAACCTTACTAAGGTCATGTCAGCAGATTGAAAAAGACCTTGATCGCGTTCGTCATGAGCATTGGGGGCCTCGGACAGTAGATATTGATATTCTTCTATATGGGCAGGAAATCTGGGAGACTGAGCACCTTAAAGTGCCCCATCCTTATATGAGTCAGAGAGCTTTTGTTTTGGTTCCCTTGATAGAAATAGCAGATGATTTGGCTGACCCTAAAACTGGCCAAGCCTACAAAAAATATTTGAGTCAATTAAACACTAGTGATGTCCGTAAATTGGAAGTTATGGATTAGTTTTGCGTGAAATTCCTTGTCGTCAAGATGGGGATTTTTTGCTATAATTAATCTTGGCTTTTTGCCGTATTTTTCTTTTTATTTTTAGGGAAAAATACTAACTCATTTTTAGGTAGTGATAGTAATATGGGGAAGTCTATCACGATACCTACAAAGAAATAAATGTATAGAAAAAGTATGGAAAATAACATGTTAGATGAACTTAAAGAAGATTTAGTGGGGATTGATATTCGTTTCGACGAACCCTTAAAACGTTATACATATACCAAGGTTGGTGGTCCAGCGGATTATTTGGCCTTTCCACGTAACCGCTATGAACTCTCTCGTATTGTCAAATTTGCTAATAAGCATGACATTCCTTGGATGGTGCTCGGTAATGCCAGTAATTTGATTGTTCGTGACGGTGGTATCAGAGGTTTTGTGATTATGTTTGACAGACTTAATGGTATTGCAGTTAATGGTTATCAAATTGAAGCTGAAGCGGGGGCTAATTTGATTGCGACAACCAAGGTGGCTCGTTTCCAAAGTTTGACTGGTTTTGAATTTGCAGCTGGGATTCCAGGTAGTGTTGGTGGTGCCGTCTTTATGAATGCGGGTGCCTATGGTGGTGAGATTGCCCATATCTTGGTTTCTGCTCAGGTTCTTACAAAAGACGGTGATATTCGTACGATTGATGCAAGAGATATGCGTTTTGGTTATCGTCGTTCGGTGCTCCAAGAAACAGGTGAAGTGGTTATTTCAGCTAAATTTAACCTCAAACCAGGAGACTACGAGCAAATCAGGAATGAGATGAATCGTCTTAATCATTTGCGAGAGCTTAAACAACCTCTTGAATTCCCTTCGTGTGGTTCGGTCTTTAAACGCCCACCAGGTCACTTTGCAGGTCAGCTGATTATGGAAGCCAACCTCAAGGGACATCGTATCGGTGGTGTTGAGGTTTCGACTAAGCATGCTGGTTTCATGGTCAATGTCGATCAAGGAACAGCAAAAGACTATGAAGACCTTATTTCAGATGTTATCGCTAAGGTTAAGGAAAATTCAGGTGTTACACTAGAGCCTGAAGTACGTATCATTGGCGACGAATTAAACTAATAAAACCCTATCCCTATATTTGCTATCCATGGAGGATTTATGACAATTGACTAAACCGATTATTGCCTTTCGAAATGTCTCAAAAGTGTTTGAAGACAGTGGCACACAAGTTTTAAAAGACATCAACTTTGAACTAGAAGAAGGTAAGTTCTATACCCTTCTTGGGGCATCTGGTTCTGGTAAATCAACGATTTTGAACATCATTGCAGGTCTCTTAGATGCAACCAGTGGTGACGTCCTTTTGGATGGAAAACGAATCAATGATATTCCTATCAATAAAAGGGATGTTCACACCGTTTTCCAATCTTATGCCCTCTTTCCACATATGAATGTCTTTGACAATGTGGCTTTTGCCCTTAAATTGAAAAAGGTGCCTAAAAAGGAAATTGAAGAGCGTGTAGAAGAAGCCTTAAAGATGGTTCAACTAAATGGTTATCAAAAGCGCTCGATTCAAAAATTATCAGGTGGTCAACGTCAACGTGTGGCTATTGCTCGTGCGATTATTAACCAACCACGTGTAGTCCTTTTGGATGAGCCTTTGTCAGCACTGGATTTGAAACTACGTACTGAAATGCAATACGAGTTGCGCGAATTGCAACAACGTTTAGGGATTACTTTTGTCTTTGTCACTCACGACCAAGAAGAGGCCTTGGCCATGTCGGACTGGATTTTTGTTATGAATGATGGTGAAATTGTTCAATCAGGAACTCCGGTTGATATCTATGACGAACCAATCAATCACTTCGTTGCAACCTTTATTGGAGAATCTAATATCCTACCAGGCGTTATGATTGAGGACTATTTGGTTGAGTTCAATGGGAAACGTTTTGAATCTGTTGATGGAGGAATGCGTCCTAATGAACCTGTCGAAGTGGTGATTCGTCCTGAAGATTTACAGATTACACTTCCTGAGGAAGGCAAATTGCAAGTTCGCGTGGAAACTCAGCTCTTCCGTGGGGTCCACTATGAAATCATTGCCTATGACAATCTTGGTAATGAATGGATGATTCATTCAACTCGTAAGGCGATTGAGGGTGAGATTATCGGCCTTGATTTTACGCCTGAGGATATTCATATCATGCGTCTTAATGAGACAGAAGAAGAATTCGATGCTCGTATTGAAGAATATGTGGAAGTGGAAGAGCATGAAGATGGCTTGATTAATGCCATTGAGGAGGAGCGCTATGAAGAAAACAGCTAGTCTCTTCTCGGTTCCTTACCTCCTTTGGCTCCTACTCTTCGTGGTTGCTCCAGTACTCATGCTACTCTATCAGTCTTTCTTTGATATCAGTGGCAACTTTACTTTGGACAATTATGGTACCTTCTTTTCCAGTTGGACTTACTTAAGGATGAGTTTTAACTCGGTTCTTTATGCAGCCATCATTACTCTGGTAACCCTTCTCATTTCTTATCCGACGGCATATCTTTTAACCAGACTAAAGCATAAGCAACTTTGGTTGATGTTGGTCATTTTGCCAACTTGGGTCAACCTCCTTCTGAAAGCTTATGCTTTTATGGGAATTTTTGGGCAACAAGGTGGTATCAATGCCTTTCTCGGCTTCTTTGGGATTGCACCCATGCAAATTCTCTTTACGGATTTCTCCTTCATTTTTGTGGCTAGCTACATTGAAATTCCCTTTATGATTCTACCGATTTTCAATGCACTAGATGATTTGGATGAAAATATTGTGAATGCGAGTAAAGATTTGGGAGCCAATGATTGGCAGACCTTTACCAAGGTTATTTTTCCCTTATCGCTTAATGGGGTACGCTCTGGTGTCCAGTCTGTCTTTATTCCTAGTCTCAGCCTCTTTATGCTGACACGCTTGATTGGTGGTAACCGAGTTATCACCCTAGGGACAGCTATTGAACAGCATTTCCTCACGACACAAAACTGGGGAATGGGGGCAACCATTGGTGTTGTTCTTATTGTTGCTATGATTGCGACAATGTGGTTAACAAAGGAGAGACGTCAATGAAAAAATTTGCAAATCTCTATTTAGCTCTTGTCTTTGTTATCCTCTACCTGCCAATCTTTTATTTAATCGCCTATTCTTTCAATAGTGGTGGCGATATGAATAGTTTCACAGGTTTTACTCTGGATAACTACCAGAGCATGTTTTCAGATAGCCGTCTTATGTTAATTCTGGCTCAAACCTTCTTTTTAGCTTTCCTTAGCGCTCTTCTAGCAACGATTATTGGTACCTTTGGGTCTATCTTTATCTATGAGAGTAAACAGAAGCAACAGACTGGGATTTTATCCCTAAATAACGTGCTCATGGTTGCACCGGACGTCATGATTGGTGCTAGTTTCTTGATTCTCTTCACCTTGATTGGTTTCCAACTAGGCTTTGTATCTGTCTTATTGAGTCACATTGCCTTTTCAATCCCAATCGTGGTTCTCATGGTGTTGCCACGTCTCAAGGAAATGAATCGAGATATGGTGAATGCCGCTTATGACCTAGGTGCAACTCAATGGCAGATGTTACGTGAGGTTATGTTGCCATACTTGACACCTGGTATTATTGCTGGTTATTTCATGGCCTTTACCTATTCATTGGATGACTTTGCAGTAACCTTCTTTGTAACGGGGAATGGTTTTTCAACACTTGCTGTGGAAATTTACTCACGTGCACGTAAGGGGATTTCTCTGGAAATCAATGCCTTGTCAACTGTTGTTTTCCTATTCTCTATTCTTTTAGTGATAGGTTATTATGCGATTACCAAGGAGAAGGAGGAGCAGGATGCGTAGACTCTATCAATTTCTGGCAGGTATCTTAGCCATTATCTTCTTCCTTTGGGGCATCTCTGCCTACATGCAGAGTCGTACAGGAAATGTGTCGGACAAATTAGTTATCTATAACTGGGGTGATTATATTGACCCAGACCTCTTGACCAAGTTTACAAAAGAAACGGGCATCAAGGTTCAGTATGAAACCTTTGATTCCAATGAAGCCATGTATACCAAGATTAAGCAGGGCGGAACAACCTACGATATCGCTGTGCCATCAGACTATACCATTGATAAAATGGTTAAGGAAGACCTTTTGGTGAAGTTGGATAAATCTAAAATCAAAGGTTTTGACCAGATTGGCTCAAGCTTTAAAGGACTTAGTTTTGACCCTCACAATGACTATTCCATCCCTTATTTCTGGGGAACTGTCGGTATTGTTTATAATACAAAATTGGTGAAAAAAGCACCACAGCACTGGGATGATCTTTGGTCACCAGATTACAAAAACCAGATTATGCTCGTGGATGGCGCGCGTGAAGTCCTTGGTTTCTCACTGAATAGCCTGGGATATAGCTTGAATACGAAGAACATGACTGAATTACGTTTGGCTGAAACTAAACTTAATAGTCTAACACCAAATATCAAGGCTATTGTTGGTGACGAGATGAAGGGCTACATGGTTCAAGGTGATGCGGCCATTGGAGTAACCTTCTCAGGGGAAGCCAGTGAGATGCTTGATAAAAATGAGGACCTACGTTACGTTGTCCCATCTGAAGGCTCAAATCTTTGGTTTGACAATCTAGTGATTCCTAAAACTGTGAAGCATGAAAAAGAGGCTTATGCCTTTATCAACTTCATGCTTAAACCAGAAAATGCAGCGCAAAATGCTGAATATATCGGTTATGCCACACCTAACCAAGCAGCTAAAGCCCTGCTTCCAAAGAGTATCACTGATGATAAAGCCTTTTATCCATCAGAATCAACCATTAAAAACCTTGAAGTCTATAACAACTTGGGACAAAAATGGCTAGGAATCTATAACGATATTTACCTTCAAGTTAAGATGTATCGTAAATAAGTCTTTTGAGATTTGAGTTTTAGATGCCATCTAGAATGATTCTTCCAACGATTTTATTTTCGAAAATACTAAGAGGCTGAAACGCAATCGTTTCAGCCTTTTTCTTACATCGAAAAGTCTCGCCTGTTGCGTACAACTCTCTCGACTAACAGGAGTTTCCAAGTTTTCAGGAGTGCTGACACATAAGCGATAAAGAAAGTGTCTCTTTTACACTATTTCGAACGAGCCATGCTATTTTTCTTGAAAAATTGTATTACTGTGCTATAATAAAGCAAAGAAATTTTTAATGTTTATTTTGGAGGACTTAACATGCAAGCAGCACTTCTCTTTTTACTGTTTTCCTTCCTGATTATTTTGGGAATTCTCATCAGTATGCTTTACGTTGTACGTCAACAGTCAGTGGCTATCGTTGAACGTTTTGGACGCTATCAAAAAATTGCAACGAGTGGGATTCATATGCGTTTGCCATTTGGTATCGATAAAATTGCCGCTCGTATTCAACTACGTTTGCTTCAAAGCGAGATTGTGGTCGAGACTAAAACAAAGGATAATGTCTTTGTCATGATGAATGTGGCTACTCAATATCGTGTTAATGAGCAAAATGTTACAGATGCTTACTATAAACTCATGCGTCCAGAAGCTCAAATCAAATCATACATTGAGGATGCTCTCCGTTCATCAGTTCCTAAATTGACGCTTGATGAACTCTTTGAGAAGAAAGATGAAATTGCCCTTGAGGTTCAACACCAAGTGGCCGAAGAAATGACAACTTATGGTTATATCATTGTTAAGACCTTGATTACCAAAGTTGAACCAGATGCTGAAGTTAAACAGTCTATGAACGAAATCAATGCTGCCCAACGTAAGCGTGTCGCAGCTCAAGAATTGGCAGAAGCTGATAAGATTAAGATTGTCACAGCAGCCGAAGCCGAAGCTGAAAAAGATCGTCTTCACGGGGTCGGTATTGCCCAACAACGTAAGGCAATCGTTGATGGATTGGCTGAATCTATTGCAGAACTTAAAGAGGCTAATGTGGGTATGTCTGAAGAGCAGATTATGTCTATTCTTTTGACTAACCAATACTTAGATACGCTTAATACTTTTGCGGCTAAAGGCAATCAAACCTTATTCCTACCAAATAATCCAAACGGTGTGGATGATATTCGTACCCAAATTTTGTCAGCCTTAAAGACAGATAATAAAAATTAAGCACAAAAAAGAAGCCAGATCTATATGATCTGACTTTTTTGTTTTATTTTTCTAGGAATTGCGTCAAACGGATAACTTCAATCTTATAGCCATCTGGATCAGTGATGAAGTAGTACATTTTTGGTTTACCAGGAAGACCTGAGAGGTCTGTGACAGTGTAGCCAGCCTCTTTATGAGCTTGGTGTGTAGCTTCTAGGTCATCAACACCAACGGCGATATGCCCATATCCATCTCCTAAATCATAGGCTTCGTGATCATAATTGTAGGTTAATTCCAACTCGTAATCAGGATCATCTTCGAGTTGCAAGTAGACAAGGGTGAACTTATATTCTGGAAAATCATTACGACGAGCTTCTTTGAAACCAAGAGCTTCTTTATAGAATTTAAGTGAGGCTTCTAGGTCCTTGACACGGACACAAGTGTGTAGAAATTTAGTCATGTGAGATACTCCTTTTATCTAATTCTGTAAGTTTATGATAGCATTTTGGAACCGTTTTTTCTAGTTTTTGCCCTTTTGTGTTATAATGACGAAAAACAATCTGTGGAGGATGCTTATGACGATTTTAGCGATTGATTTTGGGGGAACACAGGTGAAGTCCGCACTTGTTTCGGAGCAGTTTGCCATTGAAAAGAGTCTGCCGACGCAGTCATCTCCACAAAACTTAGAACAAGCTATTGACGTGATTGATCAGATAGTTACTTCAGTTGAAGTAGACTTATCAGGTATAGCAATTAGTGTTCCAGGGACGGTTGATACTGAGGAGGGTGTGATTTATCACGGTGGCTTATTGAGGTTCTTCCATGGCTTTCGTATTAAAGAGGTCCTTGAAGCCAAGTACCATCTGCCTGTGATGGCTCTTAATGATGGTAAAGCAGCGGCCTTGGCAGAGCTAGCTACGGGTCATTTGCAAGGAGTGACCAATGGTGCAGCTCTTGTTTTGGGTTCAGGTCTAGGTGGTGGATTTATTATTAATGGTAAACTTTTTCAAGGAAGTCACTTTCAAGCGGGTGAGTTGACCTTTCTGTTACCAGTTCAAATGGAAAAAGTTGATCCTTCATTGATGCGAGGCATGACTTTGTCGGCTGTCGGTTTAATTACCAAGGTAAATGAAGTGTTAGGTAACTCTGACTTAAAGAATGGTTTAGCCGCATTTGAGGCAATTAATGCAGGAGATAAAATGGTCTATCCACTTTTTGAAAGCTATTGCCGTAACTTAGCCATTACCATTTTGAATCTTCAAACCATTTTTGATATGGAAACCTTTGTTATTGGAGGTGGTATTTCAGCCCAGCCTATTCTTATCGAGGAGGTCAACCGCCAGTTTGATAAGGTTCACCATGAGATTGACTTTATTGGTAAAATTATTAAACGTCCGAAGATTGTGGCCTGTCATCATCATAATGGAGCTAATCTGATTGGAGCAGCTTATTTTCTTAAGCAGAAATAAACGGATACTAAAATCAAAAGTTGATAGAAAAATACATAAAATACCTAACTTTTTAAAGATGAACGGTTAATTCCGTTCGTTTTTTACTGTTAGGACTTTACAATATTCAGAAAATTCGCTATAATGGGACCATTAAAATTTTGGAGGTGTCTTTATGACAATTTATAATTTCTCAGCAGGACCTGCTACATTACCAAAACCAGTGCTTGAAAAAGCGCAGGCTGAATTGCTTAACTATCAAGATTCCGGTATGTCCGTGCTAGAAATGTCCCACCGTTCTCCAGAATTTGACAAGATCGTTAAAGATGCGGAAGCGACACTTCGTGAGCTCATGGCCATTCCTGATAACTATAAGGTTATTTTCTTGCAAGGTGGTGCTTCAACACAATTTACAATGGTTCCACTTAACCTCGCTCAAGGTAAGAAAGCTTACTACCTTGTAGGTGGTTCATGGGGTAAAAAAGCTTATACAGAAGCTGTTAAACTTTCAAAAACCATTCCTTTCGAACCAATTCTTTTGGCCTCTTCAGAAGAAACTGTTTACGATCACATCCCAAGTTTTGACCCAGCAACAATTGATCCAGAAGCTGCCTATGTTCACTTGACAACGAACAATACCATTGAAGGTACAGCTATCTACGATTTGCCTGATACTAATGGTGTGCCAATTGTAGCTGATATGTCTTCAAATATTTTGGCTGCTCGCTACAATGTTGAGGACTTTGCCCTTATCTATGCTGGAGCTCAAAAAAATATCGGACCAGCTGGTGTAACAGTAGTTATCGTTCGTGAGGACTTCCTAAATGACCAGCCACAATTGTCTGCCATGTTGGATTACCGTATTCAAGCTGAAGCAGGATCACTTTACAATACACCACCATGTTTCAACATCTATATTTCAAAACTCGTCTTTGACTGGGTTAAAAATGAAATTGGTGGCGTAGACAAGATGGCTGAAATTCAACGCGAAAAATCAGGTCTTCTCTACGATTACATTGAGTCATCTGATTTCTACACAAACCCTGTCAAAGATGCCAAGGATCGATCTGTCTGCAACATTCCATTCGTCACACCAAGTAAAGAGTTGGATGCTAAGTTTGTAGCAGAAGCAGATGCTCTTGGTTTCAAGAATATCAAAGGACACCGTTCAGTAGGTGGTATGCGTGCTAGTGTTTATAATGCTTTCCCACGTCAGGGTGTGCTTGATTTGATTGACTTTATGAAGAAATTTGAAGCCGAAAATAAATAATTAGGTAAAGAGATGGAAATTAGACAAGCCTTTCCAAATGAAATTGGGGCTATTATGACTGTCATTGAGAGTGCTAGAACTGCTTTAGTAGAAGCTGGTAGCACCCAATGGCAAGGAGCTGATGGTTACCCTACTGAAGAAACAATCTTCGACGATGTCCTTAAGGGACAGGCCTATGTAGGACTCATTGATGGTCAAATTGTTTCTTATGCTGCGGTGATTACTGGTGGAGACCCTGCTTACGACAAAATCTATGATGGAGACTGGAAACATCACAATAAGCGCTACATTACTTTCCATAGGGTTGCTGTTTTGACTGAGGTTACGGGTCAAAGGGTCGCTCAAACCTTTATTCAAGGTCTTATTGAGGGAACTGATGCTCATGATTTTCGTTGCGACACGCATGAAAAGAATCTTATCATGCAACATATTTTGGAGAAACTTGGCTATGTCTATTGTGGCAAGGTCCCTATTGATGGTGAACGTCTTGCTTATCAGAAAATCAAAACCAAGCGTGAGAAAGCCTTTTATCAAGAAGTTGATGAAGCAGCTCACCACGGGATACATTGATTTAAGAGGAATAAAATTATGGTATTTAGTGTAAAAACATATAACAATATTAACCAGATTGGTTTGAAGGAACTTGGAAATCATTTCCAAATTGATGGTGATTTAGCGGAAAATCCAGATGCCTACATCATTCGTAGTCAAAATCTCCATAATACCGTCTTCCCTGACAACTTGAAAGCTATTGCGCGTGCTGGTGCAGGAACTAACAATATTCCAGTTGACGAAGCAACTGAAAAAGGAATTGTTGTCTTCAATACTCCAGGTGCCAATGCTAACGCTGTTAAAGAAGCTGTTCTGGCCTCTATCTTACTCTCAGCACGTGACTATATTGCGGCCAATGCTTGGGTTAACACACTTAGTGGTGACGATGTTCCTAAACAAATTGAAGCAGGGAAGAAACAGTTTGCTGGTAGCGAGATTGCTGGTAAGACCCTTGGTGTTATCGGGCTTGGTGCTATTGGTGCACGTATTGCCAATGATGCTTACCGTTTGGGTATGAAGGTCTATGGTTACGATCCATACGTTTCTATTGAAGCAGCTTGGAATATTTCTCACCATGTAAGACGTGTTTCTGATCTCAAAGAGATTTTTGAAAACTGTGATTATATCACTGTTCACGTTCCATTGACACCTGACACAAAAGGAACTTTCAATGCGGATGCCTTTAATCTTATGCAAAAAGGGACAACTATCATTAACTTTGCCCGTGCAGAGTTGGTAGATAACGATGCCCTCTTTGATGCTTTGGAAACAGGTGTTGTTAAACGTTATATCACTGACTTTGGTACAGAAGAGCTACTTAATAAACCTCATGTGACTGTCTTCCCACACGTTGGAGGATCAACAGGTGAAGCAGAACTTAACTGTGCGATTATGGCCGGTCAAACCATTCGTCGTTTCATGGAAACAGGTGAGATTGTTAACTCTGTTAACTTCCCACGTGTGCAACAGGCCTTGAGTGCCCCATACCGTATCACCTTGATTAATAAAAACGTGCCTAATATTGTGGCTCGTATCTCTACAGCGGTTTCTGATTTTAATATCAATATTGATAATATCATCAACCGTTCTAAGGGAGACTATGCCTATACACTTCTTGACCTTGATGAAACAGACAAGTCTAAGATTGATGAATTGGTTGCTAAGTTTGAGGCTAGCGACAATATCGTTCGTGTGCGTTTGATTAAAGGTAAATAATAAGAGTTAATTGACAGGAACAAGAGATTCCTGTCTTTTTGTTATAATAAATATATGTTTTATCGTCAGTATTATTTATCTCCTATTGGACGCTTGTGTTTGGTGGCAAGTGACCAAGCGCTTTATGGCATTTGGTTGGAGGGACAAAAGCATTTTCAGGCAGGTATTAAGGAAGAGGAATTAGTAGACACCTCAAATCCTATCTTGAAAATGACGAGGGATTGGTTAGAGGCTTATTTTAAAGGTAATAATCCAAGTCCAGATACCCTCCCTCTAGCAGATAGAGGGACCTCCTTCCAGTTAAAGGTTTGGTCAGCTTTACAGGACATTCCTGCGGGGCAGAGTAGAACCTATAGTCAGATTGGAAAAGTGATTTCATGTCAATCGGCACAGGCCGTAGGAACTGCTGTTGGTAAGAATCCATGGTTGGTTCTCGTCCCTTGTCATCGGGTTCTTCCTAGTAGTGGTCATATAGGAAAATATGCAGCAGGAGAAGAAGCCAAGCGTTTTTTACTTCATTTAGAAGGCATTAGGTTTGACAAGTCTTAGACAGATATTTTATGCTAGAAAAAAGGAGAAAAACATGTATACTTTTTATGAATATCCCAAATGTAGCACTTGTCGTAAGGCAAAGGCGGAACTCAATCAATTAGGTTTAGATGTTAAATCTATTAATATTAAGGAAAACCCACCTTCGGCTCAGTTTTTAAAAGAGCTTTTGGCAGGGTCAGATTTAGAGCTTAAGAAATTCTTTAATACGAGTGGACAATCCTACCGATCTCTAGGATTAAAGGATAAGTTGCCAACCCTATCTCTTGATGAAGCTGTTGAACTCTTGGCTTCAGATGGTATGTTGATTAAACGTCCTATCTTGATTAAAGATGGTAAGGTTTTACAGGTTGGTTACCGTACCCCTTACCAAGACTTAAATTTATAAAAAATAAGCAAAAAATCTTGCCACAGTAAATAGAAGTATGGTAAGATTAAAACAGTTGCCGCTATAGTTAAATGGTATAATAGAGCAATGGTAATGCTCCGTTCCGAGTTCAATTCTCGGTGGTGGCATCTGTGATAAAGTCCAGCCTTAGGGTTGGATTTTTTTATATTCAAAGAGGCTGATTTATACCTCTCAATTTTTCAAAAGAATTTACTGAAAACTCTTGAAATTCAAAAAAAAAGGAGTAGACTAATAGGTGATTAAACCTAGGAGGCAAGTCGTGAAATACTACGTTCAATTCATGTTGATTTGTTTGTTTGCCGTTATTGGTGAAGCTATTTCAACATTCTTCAAATTACCTATTCCTGGAAGCATTATTGGTTTATTCTTGCTTCTTATTGCTCTTCAGCTTAAGTGGATTCGTCTACGTCATATTCATGCAGTAGCAGAGTTTTTAATTACCAATATGACCATTCTATTTTTGCCAGCAGGTGTCGGTATTATGGAACGATGGAATGCTATTTCAGCGAATATTGTCCCTATTATTTTGATTATTATGGGAGCCTTGGTTCTTAATATTGTAGTGATTGCAGTAGTTGTCGGTTTCATCAAAAAACATTTTGAAGGTGATTACGAGGAGGTTAAACGTGGCTAATTTTTTTAATACACCCTTGTTTGGGCTAACACTTTCTGTACTAGCTTACACAATAGGGCTTTTGATTTATCGCCGTTTTCCTAATCCTTTGACAACGCCTCTTCTTGTATCGACTGCCTTGATTATCGTCATTTTGCACTATACAGGTATTTCCTATAAGGATTACTATGTAGGTGGTTCTTACCTTAACAGTTTGATTATTCCTTCAACAGTCGCGCTAGCAGTTCCTTTTTATAAGAATCTACACCTCATGCGCCATCACTATAAGAGTATTCTAATTGGATCAACTGTTGCCTGTGTTCTAAATACGAGTTATACGGCCTTGATTGCTAAGCTTTTTGGTATGGATTATTTCCTAGCCATCTCTCTCTTTCCTAAGTCTGTAACGACTGCCATGGCTGTAGGGATTTCGGAAAAAATGCAGGGGATTACGACAGTGACTTTAGTTGTCGTTGTTATTACGGGTATCCTAACTTCTGTCTTGGGTCCTGTCTTTTTAAAAATGATTGGCATTAAAGATCCAGTTGCTATCGGACTTTCACTAGGAGGAACTGGACACGCCGTAGGTACCGGAGCTGCCTTCAGATATGGTCAGGTTGCAGGTGCCATGGGTGGTCTTTCGATCGCTGTAACAGGGATATTATATGTCTTTATTAGTCCTATTGTGGCAAGTTTGATTCTGAAATAAAAAATTAAGGTTTGGATAGGTTTTCCAAGCCTTTTTAGCTGTGAAAAACAAGCAAAATCTGACCTTTTATGTTATAATTAAGGTTATGAATTATGGAGATTATATCTGGGATTTGGGTGGTACCTTGTTGGATAATTACCAGGTATCAACCCAAGCCTTTCTAGCAACTTTAGAACAATTTGAGCGTACAGCAGAACCTCAAGCAGTCTATGATGCCCTTAAGGTATCAACGAGTACTGCCATTGCTATGTTTGCGCCTGATATAGCTGATTTTCGAATCCTATATAAGCAGGAGGAAGCCAAGCATCTACAGGAACCTGTTCTTTTTGAAGGTGCTAAGGCTGTCCTAGCTAAGATTGTGGCTGAGGGTGGGCGTAATTTTTTGGTTAGCCACCGTAATCATTTGGTGCTAGACATCCTTGATAAAGCAGAAATTGCCTCTTATTTTGCAGAGGTTGTAACTTCTGAAAATGGTTTTGCTAGAAAGCCGAGTCCAGATAGTTTCCTTTATTTAATTAAAAAATACGATATTAAACACGGCTTGGTCATTGGTGACCGCCAGATAGATATAGAGGCAGGAAAAGCAACGGGTCTGGATACCTTGCTTGTTGATGGCCATAAATCATTATTGGAGATTGTGACATAAATGACTGATGAATTAAAAAATCTTGAAGAAAAAGCGCAAGAATATGATGCCAGCCAGATTCAAGTCCTAGAGGGACTTGAAGCGGTACGTATGCGCCCAGGTATGTATATTGGCTCAACCTCAAAAGAGGGGTTGCATCATTTGGTATGGGAGATTGTCGATAACTCAATCGATGAGGCCTTGGCTGGTTTCGCCACTCATATTCAAGTCTTTATCGAGCCGGACAATTCTATTACGGTTGTCGATGATGGTCGTGGTATTCCAGTCGATATCCAAGAAAAAACTGGCCGTCCTGCGGTAGAAACTGTCTTTACAGTACTTCACGCTGGTGGTAAATTCGGCGGAGGCGGTTATAAGGTCTCTGGTGGTTTGCACGGGGTTGGTTCTTCGGTCGTTAATGCCCTCTCAACACAACTTGATGTTAAGGTTTATAAAAATGGCCATATCCACTTCCAAGAGTATAAACGTGGGGTAGTGGTAGCAGATTTGGCAGTAATTGGTGAAACAGAGAAACATGGTACGACTGTTCACTTTACGCCAGACCCAGAGATTTTCCAAGAGACAACCGAGTTTGATTTTGGAAAATTGGCTAAACGTATCCAAGAATTAGCCTTTTTGAACAAGGGGCTCCGTATCTCTATCACAGATAAGCGTGAAGGTCTCGAACAAGAGAAACATTATCACTACGAAGGTGGTATCACATCCTATGTGAAATACATCAATGAAAATAAGGATGTTATCTTTGATGAACCTATCTACACTGATGGTGAGATGGATGGTATTTCGGTTGAAGTTGCTATGCAATATACGACTGGCTATCATGAAACGGTAATGAGTTTTGCCAACAACATTCACACCCATGAGGGTGGTACTCACGAACAAGGTTTCCGAACAGCCTTAACGCGTGTCATTAATGACTATGCACGTCAGAATAAGATTCTCAAAGAAAAAGATGATAATTTGACAGGGGATGATGTTCGTGAAGGTTTGACGGCTATCATCTCTGTTAAACATCCAAACCCACAGTTTGAAGGTCAAACCAAGACCAAGCTTGGAAACTCTGAAGTGGTTAAGATTACCAATCGTCTCTTCAGTGAAGCTTTGAGTCGCTTCCTCTTGGAAAATCCTGCTATCGCTAAGAAGATTGTTGAAAAAGGGATTTTGGCTTCTAAGGCCCGTATCGCCGCTAAGCGTGCCCGTGAAGTGACACGTAAGAAGTCAGGTCTTGAAATTTCTAACCTTCCAGGGAAGTTGGCAGACTGTTCATCGAATAATGCTGAAATGAATGAACTTTTCATTGTCGAAGGGGACTCAGCCGGTGGATCTGCTAAATCAGGTCGTAATCGTGAATTCCAAGCTATTCTGCCAATTCGAGGTAAGATTTTGAACGTTGAAAAGGCTAGCATGGATAAGATTCTAGCCAATGAAGAAATTCGTTCTCTCTTCACAGCTATGGGAACAGGTTTTGGAGCTGAATTTGATGTCAGCAAGGCTCGTTACCACAAGTTGGTAATCATGACCGATGCCGATGTCGATGGGGCCCACATCCGTACTTTGCTTCTGACTTTGATTTACCGCTTTATGCGTCCAGTCTTGGAAGCAGGCTATGTCTACATTGCTCAACCACCAATTTATGGGGTTAAGGTTGGTTCTGAGATTAAAGAATACATCCAACCTGGTGCCGATCAAGAAGACAAATTGCGTGCTGCTCTTGAAAACTACAGTGTGGGACGTTCAAAACCTACAGTACAACGTTATAAAGGTTTGGGTGAAATGGATGACCACCAACTTTGGGAAACTACCATGGACCCTGAAAATCGTTTGATGGCACGTGTTTCTGTGGATGATGCTGCAGAGGCCGATAAGATTTTCGATATGCTGATGGGAGACAAGGTTGAACCTCGTCGCGAATTTATCGAAGAAAATGCCGTTTACAGTACTCTAGATATCTAATATTCTTTTAGAAAAGGGTGCAATGCTAGGATAACTATGATATAATCGTAATGTTATTCTACATTTATGAACATAATAGACGATTAAGGAGAAACTATGTCTAGCGGAATTGTTTTACTGATTGTAGTGGTAGTTATACTCGTAATTATCGCTTACTTAGTCGGTATTCTTATTAGAAAACGAAATGATTCGCGGATTGCACAGCTTGAAGAACGCAAGCAAAAATTGTTTGACTTGCCAATTAACGAAGAAATTGAAGAAGTTAAAAAGCTTCACTTGATTGGACAAAGTCAGACAACCTTCCGTGAATGGCATCAGAAATGGATTGATATCTCGACAAATTCATTCGCAGATATTGAAAATCATATTTTCGAAGCTGAAAATATGAATGATACCTTCCATTTCTTCAAGGCTAGTGGTGAAATCAATAATATTGAGAGTCAGTTAGATCTTGTGGAAGAAGATATCAAGTCTATCCGCGAAGCGCTCTCAACCTTGAAAGAACAAGAAGAAAAGAACAGTGCTCGCGTTAAGCATGCATTAGACTTGTACGAAGAGTTGCAAAACTCAATCGAGGAAAACTCTGATAATTTCGGTTCTACCATGACCGAAATCAATAAGCAGCTTAAAAACATTGAAGCTGAGTTTGCAGAATTCGTGACTCTTAACTCATCAGGTGACCCTGTTGAAGCATCTACTATCTTGGATCGTGCAGAAGAGCACACTATTGCATTGGGTCAAATTTCAGAGAAGATTCCTGCTATTGTAGCTAAGTTGGAAGATGATTTCCCAGATCAGTTGGATGATTTGGAATCTGGCTATCGCAAGTTGATTGAGCAAAATTATCACTTCCCTGAGAAAAATATCGAACGTCGCTTCCAAGAAATTCGTGAAGCTATCCGTTCAAACTCAAGTGAGTTGGTTTCTCTTGATTTAGACCGTGCGGAAGAAGAAAACGCTGAGATTCAAGAAAAAATTGACAACTTGTATAGCATTTTTGAACGTGAAATTGCCTCATACAAGGTTGTTATGCGTCAAAAGAAAATTTTGCCAGATTATCTCAAGCATGCTAAAGAAAACAACAAGAAACTTCAAGAAGAGCTTGAGCGTCTCATGTTGACTTACATCTTCGATGAAACATATGCGGCAGATGTTCGTAGCTTTGCATCTGATATTTCAGGTGTGGAGACGGCTGTTCTTCCGACCCTTGAAAATTTTGAAACTCAGGTAAAACCATTCTCAGAACTTGAGAAAATCTTTGAAAAGAGTCTTAATACCTTGTCAGCTGTTGAAAATGGTCAGGTTGAGGTCTTTGAAAATCTTCAGGCTATTGAGATAAACGAAGCTAAAGCACGTGAAGAGCTTGATCTTTATGTTAATAAATTGCATGTTATCAAGCGTTACATGGAAAAACGTAACCTGCCAGGTATTCCTCAATCCTTCTTGAGTGTATTCTTCTCAACTAGTGCTCAAATTGAGGCCCTTATGGACGAACTCAGCCGTGGCCGTATTAATATTGATGCGGTAATGCGTTTGACAGAAATATCTAAAAACGCCATTGATCATTTGGAAGAGACTGCTTACTTGGTTGTTCAAAATGCAACCTTGACTGAGCAACTCTTGCAATACTCAAACCGCTACCGTTCGTTCGAACCTGCTGTTCAAAGTAGCTTTGAGCATGCACTTAAATTGTTTGAGGTTGATCATGATTATGATGCATCTTTGGAAGAAATTTCTTATGCCTTGGAAACAGTTGAACCAGGTGTGACAGATCGTTTTGTATCATCTTACGAGAAGACACGCGAACAAATTCGTATGTAAGAGAAAGATTCTGGACTACGGTCCAGAATTTTTTGTAAGGTCCGTTTTTCATTTCATATTTGAATTAAATCTAGTGAAGGCTTATATAGACATCGAAGAATCGAGGAAATTATGTCAGAAGTTAAAGGTTTATTAGTTATGGACGTAGATTCTACGCTAGTCCAAGAAGAAGTTATTGATTTGTTGGGAGAAGAAGCAGGCGTTGGTCAAAAGGTTGCTGAAATCACAGAGCGTGCCATGCGTGGAGAATTGGATTTTAGACAGGCCTTGAATGAGCGTGTGGCGACCCTCAAGGGATTACCAGAGAGTATATTTGACAAGGTCTACGCTCGTATTCATTTCAACAAGGGAGCCAAGGAACTTGTAGATGAACTCCACGCCCGTGGCTTTAAGGTAGGCTTGGTTTCTGGAGGTTTCCATGAGACTGTGGACAGACTAGCAGTTGAAGTAGGAATCGATTATGTTAAGGCTAATCACCTAGAGGTGGTTGACGGTGTCTTAACTGGTAAGGTCTATGGTGACATTGTCACCAAAGATGTCAAGGTAGCCAAACTCAAAGATTGGGCAGCAGAAAATGGTATCGAACTCTCGCAAACCATTGCTATGGGTGACGGTGCTAATGATTTGCCTATGATTAAGACAGCTGGCATCGGCATCGCCTTTTGTGCCAAGCCAATTGTTCGTGAACAAGCGCCTTACCAAATTACAGAACCAGATTTGTATAAGGTGATTGAGATTTTGGATGAGGTTAAGAAATAGTAGCTATAAAAAGAGTCCGTTGGATTATTCCAAGGGACTCTTTGTGTAGCAAAAAAGCACCGAATCGGTGCCACTTTCTCAAGTTGAATACGGACTAAGCCTTATTTTAACTTTGCTGCCTTGTTTCGAATGGTTTCACTCCCCCATTGTAATGATTTTGGTTGACTTCTCTTCAAACGCATCTTATCATAGAGGAGTATAGTATTGAAATGGGGGAAGAGACATGTTATACGAATATCCAGCGATTTTTCACACGATTGAGGAAGGTTATCAAATTAGTTTTCCTGATTTTGGTCGTAGCATTAGGGCAGATTCTTTACCTCTTGCCATGACAAAAGCGTCTGTGTTCTTATCACATATTATTAAGGGGTATGGAGATAAGGCTTTACCTGAGCCGACTGCGGTAAGCAGCATTACTAATGAGGAAGAACTCGTCGTGTTAATCCAAACAGAGCTTGATTAAGACTAAAACTCTCGGAAGACTAATTCCCGAGAGTTTTAGGTTTTATTGGCCACATAGACGCCCAAGACGACTAAAATTCCTGCAAAAATTTGTAAATACGAGAAGGGTTCTCCTAAAACGACGACAGCCGCTAGAATTGAGATAATTGTCGAAATCCCAATAAAGGATGCTGTTCGGTTAACCCCGATATTTGCGATGGCAAAATTTGATAGAAGATAGCCCAGAACACTGCATCCCAAGCCTTGATAAAGGATGGTGATAGTGAATTTTGGATTGATCAAAGGGAGTAGCAAGAGCTCTTTCAAATCTCCTGCTAGAAAGCCTTGGCTGAGTGCAAAGAGTCCGAATGTCAGGCAACCACTGGCAAGCATAAAATAAGTAATCTCAAGACTACTGAATTGACTAGCCCTTTCAACATCAACGCAATACAGGGCGTAGGAGACAACTGCTAGACCTAGAATCAAGTAGCCCACCAGGGAGAAGTGGGTAGAACCGCCAGCAGCAAAGACAGCCATGATGATACCGACGAGGGTGGTGATGACACCGACCACCTGCCAACGGCTGGGCCATTCTTTTAAAATAAGGCTAGACATGATAAGGGCAACGACTGGGATGCAGGCGAGAAAGGCTCCACTTTCAGAAGCCGTCGTCATACGAATGCCAATCGTTTCACAGATAAAATAGATAATCGGATTGAGGATGGCAATACGTGTCAGAGGTTTAAGATTTCTACCGTTAATTGTTATCCGACGTCGACTGATGAGAAAATAGAGGTTAATAAAAAGGAAGGCTGTGACAAAACGCCAAGAGATTAAAGCCAGGTCACTGACCTGTGCTGTAATAGATTTGGTAAAGATAAAACTGAGCCCAAAGAGAATCTCACAAGTCGCTGCAGCTAAACATCCCAAGATGACTTTATTTTTCATTGTCTCACCTCCTGAATTTGGATTTCCACGCCTATTATAGCACGTTCAGGAAGCGTTTACATCAATCTAAATCTAAAAAATAGACTAGCAGAATAGCTAGCCTTTTTTATCTTATTTAGTTACCAATTGAGACAGTTCCGTCTGATCCGACTTTGACGTTTGTACCGTCTTGGCTATTAACATCGACTGAACCATCTTGACCAACTGTTGCGCTGTTACCTTCGCTATCGTTAGCTTCTACAGTGTTATTGCCGTTTGTATTTGCTGAGTTAGCGTTTCCGTCGCTGACTTCAGTTGATCCATCTTTGTTGACTTTTACTGAAGCACTTGAATCAGTTGAAGAAGATTCTTTGGTCACCTTGCTTGATGATGGTGCTGAAGATGATGAGTCAGTTTTGTCTTTAGAGTTGCCACATGCTGCTAAGGTCAACAAGGCAAGAACTGAGACAGAGGCTAAAGTTAATTTAGAAAATGCTTTCATAATAGTCTCCCTTTTTTCTTAGTAAATTCATTTTAAATGAAAAACCATAATATTAAAAGCGCTTCCAGTCGTTTTTACTCAACTGTAACCCCTTGGTAATATCAGTGTTGTACAAGACTAATCTATTGGAAAATAAGAGTTAAAAATCCTTATGCTTTCTGTTTTTTTTGATAGATATTTCAAATCGTTCAGCTCGGTCCTTAGCCCTCTCTTTGTTATAATAATAAAAAATAGATTGAGGTGACATGATGTATCAAACAACAATTAAAGGTGACAAACGATTCCATTCACTTTCAGAGGGGTATGGAGCACCTGTGGAACTTTTTGGCTATACGGAAGATGGGGAAACACCTATGAGCCTGGTGAATATTGCTTTGGCTTCTTGTGTGACCATGTGTCTACAGAGTTATTTTGCCAAGTATCAGGGAATTGAGGAGCTTGCTATTCAGGTTGATTCCAACTATGAAGAAGGGCATTTCACACTTGCGATTCATTTACCTAAGGATCTGATTTTGGAAAATGAACAAGAACTCTTGGATTTTGTGGATAATTATTGTCGAGTGAAGAAGCTTTTTCGTGAAGATATTAAGGTTGATATTAGCTTAGCCAAATAAGCTTACTATCCTTTATGAACTTCGTGTTATACTAGTAGATAAAGACGTGTCATTTCACTAGGTGTGGAATGAGCAACGATAGGAGGGCTTGCTATGGAAGACAAACTACATGAGATCCGTGTATTTGAGAATTTTCAAGAAGAACTATTTGAAACGGGACATGTTATCGTGACAACTAAGGTAGTCGAGAAGTCCCTGAATTATTTTGGTAATGCTCATGGGGGATATCTGTTTACGCTTTGTGACCAGGTCGCAGGGCTCGTGGCCATTTCAACAGGTGACTATGCGGTGACGCTTCAGTCTAATATCAATTATCTTAAGGCAGGGCATTTGTCTGACCAACTCAAGATTGAAGGATTATGTGTTCATAATGGTAAGACGACTAAGGTGGTGGAAGTTGTCATTACTAATCAGGAAGAGAAAATTCTTACAAGGGCTACATTTACTATGTATGTGACAGGCTCGGTCGAGGAATAGAAAAGGAGCGTTTATGTCAGATTTTCAAACCATGGATGACTTTGCGGTCTTTGTTAATGACTACCTGACACCAGACCAACTGGGCGTTCAAGCATATTCCTATGCATCTGACCAGCAGGAGCTCTCTCTTCTGGTGACCATTGACGATTATGAGATGATGTATCGTTGGCATGCTATCTGGATTTTTTCAGGTTTACACCAGGCCTTCTTTCAGTCTGTAATGGACACTGACAACACCTTTTCAATTGATAGTGATAGCTTGGCTATGAAGGCTCGTTTAAGGGATCAAGAGCTCTTGTTTAAGGCAAAGGGGCTTGAGATGGTGGTTGTCGATTTGCCTGAACCTCTTTTTCGTTTAGCTGATGTGTCTTTTAACGAAGGAGGAAAGCACTTTACCTACCTTTGTGAAGATCAAAGTGTTGTAGCAGAAGATTGGGTCTTGGTTCCTATAGGCTCTGGTAATGCCGAAAAAGAAGCATTTGTAGAAAAGATTTCCTATGTCCTAGCGGACGAGGTTCCAGTTGAGCTGACAAAACTGAAAAAGGTGATTCAAAAGTTGGATTTAGTAACCGTTCGTTATGATGTGAGGATTGTTAGGAAGGGTTTTTTGAGTTTTTCAGGAATGGCTTTTGAAGGCGAGGAATTAGGTAAGCCAACAGACTTCCTTTGGGTACCTTTTTTAGCAGAACAAGATGATTTGGCTGTTCCTACCTATGGCATTCGGATCAATGATGGTAGTCGCAAGACTTATGTAACAGCCTTGGCTGGTGAGGATGATAGTATGGAAATGATTGCTCTAGCACCAGTTACTTATGCGGTATTTAAACTTAGAGGGCCTGCAACGGCAGCTGTTTGGGAGAGTTTTCACTATGCTAAGAACCATTTTGAAATGATTGACCAGCCCACTGTAGAGGTTTATCTCCCAGGAAATCGTCAAGCTGAAGATTATGAGATGGAAGTTTGGATTCCAATAAAGGAGGAAGTTTAGATGCGTCTGGATAAGTTTTTGGTAGACTGTGGTGTCGGGAGTCGTAGTCAGGTCAAGACCTTTCTAAAAAAGAAGCAAGTGACTGTAAATGGTCAAGTGGAGACGTCACCTAAGGCTCAGATTGATGAGAAGCAAGATCAGATTGCTTTTCAAGGTCAAGCATTAACACATGAGACCTTTGTTTACTATCTTTTAAATAAGCCTCAAGGTGTCATTTCAGCAACAGAGGATGCCCGTCACAAGACAGTGCTCGATTTACTCGATGACACAGCAAGACATAAGCAGGTCTTTCCTGTTGGTCGTTTGGATATTGACACTCACGGCCTCCTGCTTTTGACCAATAATGGTGACTTAGCTCACGCCATGCTATCTCCAAAGAAACATGTAGACAAGATTTATCAAGCCAAGGTGGATGGTATCCTGGATCAGGAGGATATTCTGGCTTTTGAAAAAGGGATTGAACTCAAAGACCACACTTGCCAACCAGCTAAACTAGAGATTGTATCCGTAGATAGGGATGCTGGGACTAGCTTGGTTCAGATTACCATTGCTGAGGGGAAATTCCATCAGGTTAAGCGTATGGTAGCTGCTTGTGGTAAGGAAGTGACAGAGTTACAACGTATGAGTATGGGGCCTTTAAGTCTGCCAGATGATTTAGAACTTGGTGCTTGGCGACGTTTAACCGAGGAGGAGTTGGAAGCTTTAGCTGTTTTTGGAATTCCTTTGGCTTAAGCTAGTTAAGAGTTGCGAAATGGGCAGATTTTTGTTACTATTATTGTGAAATAATAGAAGAAAAAACGAGGTAAATTCAAGTGGCATTTGGAGATAACGGACCACGTAAGAAATCATTTTTTGAACGTCTAACAGTATTGGTCGTTTTGATTATGCTATTAGTAACAGTTGGGGCATTGATTTTCCAAGCAGTCGCAGCTGTCCTTTAAGACGCTATCAAGCGTTTTTTTGTGTCTGTCAGAAATTCTTTTATATGAGAATGTCTTGATATAGGACACACGAGTCAGAAAGAGAGATATAGAGATGAGTATGTTTTTAGATACAGCCAAGATTAGTGTCAAAGCTGGTCGTGGTGGTGACGGGATGGTCGCTTTCCGTCGTGAGAAATATGTACCCAATGGCGGTCCTTGGGGCGGTGACGGTGGTAAGGGTGGCTCAGTCATTTTCAAGGTTGACGAAGGCTTGCGTACCCTTATGGATTTCCGTTATAACCGTAAATTCAAGGCTAAGAATGGCGAAAAAGGGATGACCAAGGGAATGCACGGTCGAGGTGCTGAAGACCTCATCGTTAGCATCCCGCCAGGTACGACAGTTCGTGATGCTGAGACTGGCAAAGTTATTACTGATTTGGTTGAAGATGGCCAAGAGTTTGTCATTGCTCACGGTGGACGTGGTGGTCGAGGAAATATCCGTTTTGCGACACCTCGTAACCCTGCTCCTGAAATCGCTGAAAATGGTGAACCAGGTGAAGAACGCGAACTTCAATTGGAATTGAAGATTTTGGCTGATGTTGGTTTGGTTGGTTTCCCATCCGTTGGTAAATCAACGATTCTCAGCGTAGTAACAGCAGCAAAACCAAAGATTGGTGCCTACCACTTTACGACTATTGTTCCTAACTTGGGGATGGTTCGTACCAAGTCAGGTGAAAGCTTTGCCATGGCTGACCTTCCAGGATTGATTGAAGGGGCTAGCCAGGGTGTTGGTTTGGGAACACAGTTCCTTCGTCACATTGAGCGTACACGTGTTATCCTTCATGTGATTGATATGTCAGCGAGTGAAGGACGTGATCCTTACGAGGATTATCTTCAAATTAACAAAGAGTTGGAAACTTACAATCTTCGCTTGATGGAACGTCCTCAAATTATTGTGGCTAATAAGATGGACATGCCTGAAGCGGAGGAAAACTTGAAAGAGTTTAAGGAGAAGTTGGCTGCCAACTATGATGAATTTGATGAGTTGCCACAAATTTTCCCAATCTCAAGTTTGGCTCACCAAGGTTTGGAAAATCTCTTGGAAGCTACTGCAGAATTGCTTGATGAGACAGATGAATTCTTGCTTTATAGCGAGGACGATATGGAACAAGAAGAGGTTTACTACGGCTTTAACGAGGATGAACGTCCATTTGAAATTAGCCGTGATGACGATGCTTCATGGGTACTTTCTGGTGAGAAACTTGAAAAACTCTTTGTCATGACTAACATGGAACGTGACGAATCTATCATGAAATTTGCACGTCAATTGCGTGGTATGGGAGTTGACGAAGCGCTTCGTGAACGTGGTGCTAAGGATGGCGACATCGTTCGTATCGGTAACTTCGAGTTTGAGTTTGTGGATTGACGTTGAAAGACTCTCTAAGAGCTGAAGCACTTGATAGTCTACGGCAGTCGCTATGGCGTTCTGCCTATCAACCTCACTAACTGCGCAAAGTCAGTGAAATATAAAAATATTGAAATAAGAGGTTTACAATGGGAGATAAACCGATATCCTTCAGGGATAAAGATGGGAACTTTGTTTCTGCGGCCGATGTTTGGAATCCAAAGAAACTTGAGGAACTCTTTACGCGCTTAAATCCTAACCGAAAACTCCGTCTTGAGCGTGAACGTTTGGCAAGGGAAGAAGCAGCAAAACACCCTGAATTAAATGAAGAAACAGAGCAAGTCTAGCACTTGCTCTGTTTTTTTCTTATCCAAATTGGTAATCAAAAACAGCTACTCTAGCAAGAGTAACTGTTGTGATGATTAAGCGTTTAGAACCTTGTCCAAGAATTCTTTCAAACGTGGGTGTTGTGGGTTATCGAAGATTTGATCTGGCGTACCATCTTCGAGGAACTCACCGTCCGCAGTAAAGATTACTCGGTTGGCTACCTGACGGGCAAATCCCATTTCGTGAGTAACGATAATCATGGTCATACCTTGCTCTGCCAATTCTTTCATAACGTTAAGAACGTCTCCGACCATTTCGGGGTCAAGGGCAGAAGTAGGTTCGTCAAAGAGCATGATGTCAGGATTCATCGCCAAACCACGTGCAATTGCCACACGTTGTTTCTGTCCACCTGACAAGCTATCAGGTGTAGCATCGGCTTTGTCAGCAAGTCCAACACGATCAAGAAGATCCATAGCTAATTTATCAGCTTCTTCCTTATTCATACGTCCAAGTTCAACAGGTGCAAATGTTACGTTTTCAAGGACTGTCATGTGTGGGAAGAGGTTGAAATGTTGGAAGACCATCCCGATATTTTCACGGGCTTTGTCAAGATTTGTCTTAGGATCTGATAATTCATAGCCATCAACGACTACTTTACCAGATGTCACTGTCTCAAGTAGGTTAAGCGTACGAAGGAAGGTTGATTTACCTGAACCTGAAGGACCGATGATACATACAACGTCACCTTCGTAGAATTTGGCGTCAATGCCTTTAAGGACTTCATTGTCGCCGTATGATTTGTGCAAGTCCTGCACATCGATTTTCAATTCAGCCATTATTTAAGTCTCTTTTCTAGTCGTTTAGCCAATTTCGTTAAGCATGTGATGATAACCAAGTAAAGGATGGCCAAAATCGCATACATACGGAATGATTGGTAGTTACGAGCAATGATGATTTTACCAGTTTGGAAGAGTTCGACCAAACCGATAGCTGATACGATAGTCGTATCTTTCAATGAGATAACAAATTGGTTGATGAAGTTTGGCAACATCAAGCGAACCGCCTGTGGCAAGATGACCTTACGCATTGTTGTATTGTAAGGAACACCCAAGCTTCGGCTGGCTTCCATCTGACCAATTGGGACAGCTTCGATACCACCACGTACAATTTCGGCAATGTAAGCACCACCGTTAAGTGAAAGGGCAATTGTCGCTGCCACAAAATCATTGATTGGTGACTGGTGACCAGTGATGTTTTCAATCAAGTTAGGAATACCCCAGTAGATGAAGGCTGCAACGATCATCAATGGGATACCACGAACCACGTCAACAAAGACTTGTGAAATCACACGAAGAGTCTTGTTTGGTGCAACTGCCATCATACCGAAGATAACACCGATAATCATGGCAATAGCAAATGAAAGAAGGGTCAAACCAAGGGTAATTCCAAGACCTTGGAGAAGTTGTTTGTAGTTGTTTTTAATCAAGCCTACGATGGTTGTTTCATCGGTAGCTTTTTTTGAGCTTCCTTCTTTTGATTTGTTGCTATCGAGGTATTTATTGATAATCTTATCGTAAGTACCATCTTTCACGATAGCAGCCAAACCATTGTTGAACATTTCAATCAACTCAGGATTAGCACCTTTTTTAACAGCAAAGCCGACTTCACCAGTAGCAATACCTTCAATTGGTGTTGTAAAGTTACGCCCTTGTTGGATAGCGTATAGAAGAACGGCTTCATCATCCATAAGAGCATCGATTGAACCAGAGTTCAAGCTGTCGTACATAGTAGAAGCTTCATCGTAAGCACGAACAGTAAAGCCATATTCACCAGCATGGTCTTCCAACCATGAGTAAGATGACGTACCATTTTTAGCTCCTACAGTCTTACCTTTAAGATCCTTGTAAGATTTAACCTTACTTCCTTTAGCTACAGCCAAACGAATGTTTGATGTGTAGTAAGGATCTGAGAAGTCAAAGATTTGTTTACGAGCATCAGTGATGGTCATACCAGCCAATACGGCATCAGCTTGGCTAGATTGTACAGCATTAAGTGATGCATCGAAACCAGGGTTTGTCAATTTGACATTGAAACCTTGGTTTTTAGCAATGGCATTGATGATATCGACGTCGATACCTACATATTTACCTGAACCATTTTGGTATTCGAATGGAGCAAAAGATGAGTCCATTGAGATAGTGTAGGTTTCCTTAGCAGGAGTGGCTTTTGCGTTGGCATCACCAGTCAATTTAAGATCTGCTGAAGGTTTTGATGAAGAAGATTTTGATGAGTCACCCAACCATTTGTTCATGATTTTGTCGTAGGTGCCGTCATTCTTCATTTCCTTAAGAGCTTCGTTGAAGTCTTTGATAAGATTTTCGTGTTTTCCACCTTTTTTAACAGCGAAAGCGAAGCTACCGATAGATTCAGGCTTAATGTTGATAGCGTAGTCTTTTCCTTGACCAATAGCGTATTTAACAACTGGTGTGTCGTCCATAGCTGCGTCAACAGAACCAGAATCCAAGCTGTTGTTCATCAAGTCGCTAGTATCAAAAGTTTTAACTGTGAAACCATATTTGCTAGCGTTTTTATCAAGCCAAGTTTGAGAAGCGGTACCGTTTTTAACACCGACTGTTTTACCCTTCAATTGTTTGTAGTCGCTGACTTTATCGCTACTACGTGTGTAGATAACAATTGAGGTGTCGTAATAAGTGTCTGAGAAAGTAAAGACCTTCTTACGTGCGTCGGTAACAGTAGTACCGGCCATAAGGGCGTCAGCTTGGCCTGATTGAACAGCATTGACAGCTGCATCGAAACCAGGGAAGGTTTGGTTAACGTCCCAATTTTTACGTTTGGCAACTTCGTTGATGATATCAACGTCGATACCCTTGTAGGTCTGATCAGAATCTTTGAATTCAAATGGGGCATAGGCTGTATCTGAAACGACTGAGATAGTCTCGGCAGATACCTTAGCTCCGAAAACAAAGAAAACTGACATGACACTCAAGAAGAGTGTCAGAAGTTTTTTCTTCATTATAAAAAGTCTCCTTTATAAAATACCTTCCTATTCTATCAAAAAAAGGTCTTGTTATCAAACTTCTAGGAGTTTGATGTTAGGAAATGTAACAAGATTCGTTAGCTATGAGAAGAGTTTTAGAAGAATTTGACAAGCTTGTGTCAATTAGTTACACTGTAATCGAATACATGTAAGATTTGTTACAGGAGCTAAAAAAATGAAGAAACGTATGCTTGAGAAATATACTAGCCTATATGATAAAGTCCCAAGTTGGCTGATGATTATGCTGTCCTGTTTTATTGCCTTTGGTTATGTCCTCATAGGTGGATTTCTATCAGGGGTTGTTGTGGGAATTCCAGTGGCTATTGTCCTTTGGTTCCTAGTATTAAATGGCAATATTCAGTTCCAGGATATAAATACGATTTCCTATAAATTGTTTTCAACCTTGTATTTTCAGTTGGGAACCTTTGCCTTTACTGCCTTAGTTATCTTTTTCTGGGTTAAAGTTGTTGAAAAACGTCCTGTTCGTACACTCGGATTTTTCAAGGGGAATATTTGGTTGAACTTGCTTAAGGGTTGGGGATTTGGGACTTTACTCTTGTTAGTTAGTTTCCTTGGGACTTATTTACTAGGCGGTTTAGAATTTGTGAAGGTAGACTTTTCGCAGAAAACCCTCTTATACATACTTTCCCTAATACCTTTCTGGTTTATCCAAGGTGGAACCGAGGAACTGGTGACACGTGGTTGGTTGCTTCAGACGGTGACTAATAGATTGAACCTTTCTTGGGGAATTGCTATTTCAAGTTCTCTCTTTTCAATGCTACACTTGGGAAATCAAGGAGTTACCGCCTTGTCTCTCATCAGTATTGTTTTAGTGGGTGTTCTCATGGCTCTTTACATGCTCAAGACAGATAATATCTGGGGTGTTGCTGCCCTTCACGGTGCTTGGAACTTTGCGCAAGGAAATCTAGTTGGCGTGTCAGTTAGTGGACAGAATGCAGGCGGCAGCTTATTGCACTTTCAGGCCAGGTCAGGTGTGCCTGATTGGTTGTCAGGTGGGGCCTTTGGCCTAGAAGGGAATATCGTTACCTGTGTGGTTCTCCTAGTTGGGATTATCATCCTTCGTCTACAATTGAAGAAAGAAAACTTTTAAGGCTGAGTTCAAAGACTCGGTCTTTTTACTTCTGTGTTAAAATAGAAGAAAGTTTGGAAAAGGGGAAGAGATGATAGTTAAGATTGAGCGAGGTATGATTTGGGTACAGATTGTCTATGGACTTATACTTCTTACCGCTTCCACCGGTTTATTCTGTTGTTTTCTTATAGATGATTATCGTTTTGGGAATTTTGTGGATAACTGTGTTGCCTTCCTCGTTTTACTAATATTTCTTCATGCTCTGACTAACTTAGTTGATGGTATTGTGAGACTTAAAGGTCATAAAAAAATTTTGGAAATTAACAATGATACCTTTATTTATTATGGAAGATTATGTGGACGGGTCACCTTTGAGATTCCGACGTCTGAGATTGACTTGGTTATGAAGGATTGGTCAACGCCAATGGATGACGCCAAACACTCGTCGACTATATACTATATTCTAAAACGTATCGATGATTTCGGAAATATAAGGTCTTGGGAAAGGAAGAGGTATAGAGTTTTATACATTTTTTTCAAAGATAGTAAAACGGCCTTGAAATATGATAAAAAACTCGGTTATCAGACACGAAGAAAACGAAAATACGTTGCTGAGACACGAATGATACATATTCCCATCACTAGTGGAGAAATCTTCTCCGACCAAGAGATGAATGATTACATAAATGAAAGGAAAAAACATGATAGATAGAAAAGAAGACAACCAATTTCATTTGGTTTCTAAATATGAACCTTCTGGGGACCAACCTCAGGCCATTGAAGCCTTGGTTGACAATATCGAAGGTGGAGAAAAGGCTCAAATCCTAAAGGGAGCGACAGGGACAGGTAAGACCTATACCATGAGTCAGGTCATCCAGCGCGTGAATAAACCAACCTTGGTTATCGCCCATAATAAAACTTTGGCAGGTCAGCTTTACGGAGAATTCAAGGAGTTTTTCCCAGACAATGCTGTAGAATACTTCGTTTCCTACTATGATTTTTATCAGCCAGAGGCCTATGTGCCATCATCAGATACCTATATCGAAAAAGATAGCTCTGTAAACGATGAAATTGATAAGCTACGACACTCAGCAACGTCGGCCCTCCTTGAGCGTAATGATGTTATCGTTGTGGCTTCTGTTTCTTGTATTTACGGTTTGGGTTCGCCTAAAGAATATGCTGATTCAGCAGTTAGTCTTCGTCCAGGCCAAGAAATTTCTCGAGACAAGCTGCTAAATGACCTAGTTGATATTCAGTTTGAGCGAAACGATATTGATTTTCAACGTGGGAAATTCCGTGTGCGTGGCGATGTGGTCGAAATTTTTCCTGCCAGCCGTGATGAGCACGCCTTTCGTGTCGAATTTTTCGGTGATGAGATTGACCGCATCTGTGAGATTGAGAGTTTGACAGGACGCAATCTCGGTGAAGTCGAGCACCTTGTTCTTTTCCCGGCGACTCACTTTATGACTAATGAAGAGCATATGGAAGAGGCCATCAAGAATATTATGGAAGAGATGGAAGCTCAGGTTAAGCAATTTGAAGCTGAGGGTAAGCTCATCGAGGCTCAACGTATCCGCCAAAGGACAGAATACGATGTTGAAATGCTTCGTGAGATGGGCTACACAAATGGTGTTGAAAATTACTCACGACACATGGATGGGCGAAAAGAGGGCGAGCCACCGTTCACCTTGCTTGATTTCTTCCCAGAAGACTTCCTCATCATGATTGATGAAAGTCACATGACAATGGGTCAGATTAAGGGAATGTATAACGGAGACCAGGCTCGTAAGAAGATGTTGGTTGATTACGGTTTCCGTTTGCCATCGGCGCTTGATAACCGTCCGCTTCGACGTGAAGAATTCGAGAGTCATGTACATCAGATTGTATATGTTTCTGCTACTCCGGGCGACTATGAGATGGAACAGACCGAGACTGTGGTTGAGCAAATCATCCGTCCGACAGGGCTTCTTGATCCAGAAGTCGAAGTTCGTCCAACTATGGGTCAAATGGATGACCTCCTTGGTGAAATTAATGGCCGTACTGAAAAAGGCGAGCGTGTCTTTGTAACAACTTTGACTAAGAAGATGGCTGAAGACTTGACTGACTATCTTAAGGAAATGGGTGTCAAGGTCAAATACATGCACTCTGACATTAAGACTCTAGAGCGTACTGAGATTATCCGTGACCTACGTTTGGGTGTTTTTGATGTTCTTATCGGTATTAACCTTCTTCGTGAGGGAATTGACGTTCCTGAAGTTAGTCTGGTTGCTATTTTGGATGCTGATAAGGAAGGCTTCCTTCGTAATGAACGTGGACTTATCCAAACAATCGGACGTGCTGCTCGAAATAGCGAAGGGCACGTTATCATGTATGCGGATAAGATTACAGAGTCTATGCAAAAAGCCATGGATGAAACAGCTCGTCGTCGTGAAATCCAGATGGCCTATAATAAGGAGCATGGCATTGTTCCACAAACGATTAAGAAAGAAATTCGTGACCTTATTTCTATTACCAAGGCTAATGAAGCAGAAGTGGCAGAGGATACTGTGGATTACAGTGCCATGAACAAGAAAGAACGTCAAGAAGCCATCAAGAAACTCCAAAAACAAATGCATGAAGCAGCAGAACTGCTTGACTTTGAATTGGCGGCTCAAATCCGTGATATGGTGTTGGAACTGAAGAGTATGGATTAAGGCTAGTTACATCACTTAGGCATTATAAGTAAGAAAGGAAATATATGTCACGTTCACAAGCAACTATTTTAACTAATATGTGTCTCATCGAAGATGGCCGTGGAAATATTGTCATGCAAATCCGCGATCCAAAGCGTTATTACTGGTCGGGAGCAGCCCTACCTGGTGGCCATATCGAAGCACATGAAGGTCTGGTAGAATCAGTTATCCGTGAGGTTAAAGAAGAAACTGGCTTGACCATCAAAAACCCTAAATTAGTTGGTATGAAGCATTTTTACACGACAGATGATGAGCGTTATCTAGTATTCCTTTATAGAACTTCGGATTTTGAAGGAAAACTCCATTCAACAGAAGAAGGCGAAGTTCGTTGGGTTGCTCGAGAGGAGGTAGCTAATATGGATTTAGCTTATGACATGCTCAATCTACTACGTGTCTTTGAAGAAGACAATCTCTCAGAACTTTTCTATCGGGAGCGACTCGAAAATGACTTTATCCGAGAATTTTGGTAATAAAATGAACTATTTATTCAAGCGAATGAATAGTTTTTTATCATTAAAAAAATACATATAATGGCTTAAAATAAAGGAAATTCCGAGTGATTGACTAGCAAAAAATTAATAAAAATAAAAAATATAATCAATAAAAGTCTAGTTTTCCATTGACAAATGAATAATAATGCATTATTATACTTACATAAGTTAATAAATATAGAAAAGAGATTGATTATGAAACCATGGAAAAAACTTTTGTTGGGATTTGCAGGGATTTTCGCTTTGACAGCTTTAGCAGCTTGTTCTTCGTCGAAGGACACTTTGGAAAAGGTACAAGATAAAGGGACATTGACAGTTGCTCTTAATCCTCACTTTGCTCCTTTTGAATTTAAGACAATTCAAAATGGTAAGGATACGATTGTTGGGGCAGATGTCGAAATTGCTAAGGCAATTGCAGATGAGCTTGGCGTAAAAGTCAAATTCTCTGAAATGTCTTTTGATAATGTCTTAGCAAATGTTCAATCTGGTAAAGCAGACATCGCCATTTCCGGAATCTCTGCCACTAAGGAACGTCAGAAAATCTTTGATTTCTCAGATACCTACTATGAGTCTGAAACGGTTCTTGTTGTCAAAAAAGATGCGACAGGAACTTACAAACAAACAGGTGATTTTGCTAAAAAATCTGTAGCTGTTCAAAAAGGTTCTATTCAAGAAAATATCGCCAAAACAAACTTGTCAGATGCTAATGTGGTATCCTTGGCGCAACCTGGCGAAGCCATCAATGAATTGAAGTCTGGTCAAGTTGAAGGAGTAGTTCTTGAAAAGGCCATTGCAAAAGGTTATGTAGACCAAAACAGCGACCTAGCTGTGTCAGACATCACGCTCAAGTCTGATTCAAAAGATGCCTATGCTGTAGCAATGCCTAAAGGAAGCGATAAGCTAAAAGAAAAGGTTAATAAGGTTATCGCAAAACTCAAAAAAGAAGGTAAGATTGACAGCTATGTTCAAGATGCCTACACTCTTTCACTTAAGAGTTCTAGCAAATAAGGAGTTATTATATGAAGAAATTTTGGTTTATCCTTACAGCCCTAGTCGCTACCTGCTTTCTAGTTGCTTGTAGCGGAAGTCAGGGAGTAAGTCCTAAAACGATTAAGGAAAAGAAGAAAATTGTCGTGGCAACAGAATCAGAATTTGCACCATTTGAGTTCAAATCATTGGTTAACGGCAAAGATACGCTAGTTGGAGCAGACATCAAGTTGGCCAAAGCTATCGGTGAAAAACTCGGCGTAAAGGTTGAATTTTCCGTGATGTCTTTTGATAATGTTCTTGCCAACGTGCAAAGTGGTAAAGCGGATATCGCCATTGCAGGGATTTCGGTGACAGATGAACGTAAGAAGGTTTATGATTTTTCAGACAGCTACTATACGTCAGAAAATGTAGTGATTGTCAAAAAAGACAAGGTAAATGACTATACAAGCACTGATAGTCTCGCAAAACAAACTGTCGGTACGCAAAAAGGGTCTGTTCAAGAAACTGTTGCTAAGAAACAAATTTCTAAGGCAAGCGTAGTATCACTGGCTTCAAATGGCGAAATGATTAATGAACTCAAGTCAGGACAGCTTCAAGCAGTTGTACTTGAGAAGGCCATTGCAGAAGGTTATATCGCTCAAAATGATGATTTAACCCTTGCCAACTTTAACCTCAAGTCAGACGGTTCAGATGCTTATGCAGTCGCAACACGTAAGGGGTCAGATGACTTGCTTAAAGAAATCAATGCCGTCATCAAAGAGACTAAAGACTCTGGAAAATTTGACCAATGGTTAAAAGAAGCATCAACCTACAAACAAAGTAAATAAATTTAAAGCTTATGAGCACCTGAAACGAGTCAATTTCAGGTGTTTTCATCAACGGCGGAAAGTCTCGTTTGGTGTTGGCTTTGCTCACTCAAGGGGAGTCGTCAAAAATTCTTAAATCTAAATGGGGGAATACCCCATTTTTTATTGAATTCTCTGCTAAAAACAGTTATTATCAAAGTAGGTAAGTCTGTCAAAATAGACAAATGACATCGTATAGAGTGCTTAAGAAAAGCAAGGAGAAACTATGAAGCTACCACGTTTTGGTGTTGAAGAATGGCTGAATGTCCATGAAAAGTCTGCCATATATGATATCGCAGGAGTTTCAATTAAGGCCCTCACAATGGAAGAATTATTTGACTTATCAGGCCTTGATAAGGAAGCCTTTTTTGCTCAACTACTAAAGAAAAAGATGGATTACGGCTGGATTGAGGGGTCACCAGAGTTCAAAACTCAAGTGGCTAGCTTATACAAGAACATGCCGGTTGATAATATCCTCCAAACCAATGGGGCTACAGGAGCGACGATGCTAGCCCTTTATGCGCTTATTGAGCCTGAGGACCATGTCATCTCCATGTATCCAACTTATCAACAGCTCTATGACATTCCTAAGTCGCTAGGAGCAGACGTGGATCTCTGGGAGGTTGAAGAGGACAAGGGGTGGTTGCCTGATTTGGACCAACTCCGCCGTCTCATTCGTCCTAATACCAAAATGATCTGTATTAACAACGCCAACAATCCTACCGGTGCCCTTATGGACGCTGCTTACCTCGAGGAGCTAGTGGCTATCGCTAAAGAAGTAGACGCCTATATCTTCTCAGATGAGGTCTATCGCAGTTTTGACCAGCCTACGCCTTCTATTGTAGATTTGTATGAAAAGGGCATTGCCGTCAATAGTCTGTCAAAGACCTATTCCATTCCTGGTATTCGTGTGGGTTGGGTTGCTTCTAACACAGAGGTGGCGGACATTCTGCGTGACTACCGTGACTACACGATGATTTGTGCGGGTGTCTTTGATGATATGGTGGCTACCCTTGTCTTGGAAAATAAAGAAGCCATCCTAGAGCGTAATCGTCAGATTGTAGAGGAAAATCTAGCTCTTATGGATACGTGGATTGCCAAGGAACCTAAGGCGTCATGGATTAGGCCAGCCAGTGTTTCCACCTCTTTCGTCAAATTAGATGTTGATCGACCTATTGAAGATTTTGCTTTAGAGCTTCTTCAGGACTACGGTGTTCTTGTGGTTCCAGGTAACCGTTTTGACAAGGAGTCCCATGTCCGCATCGGTTATTGTTGTGACAAGGAAGTCCTTCAAAAGGGCTTAGAAAAATTGTCGCAATTTCTTAATAAATGTTGACAATACCACTAATTTTAAGTAAAATAAACGAGCAAAAATTATATTTATACAGGAGTTTCTTATGAAAAAACTTTTCCTTGGAGCCATGGCTCTCATTGCTGCTGTGACTTTGGTAGCATGTGGGTCAAAAAAAGACGCTTACGAATCTATTAAAGAAAATAAAAAACTTGTCGTGGCTGTCAGTCCAGACTATACACCATTTGAGTTCAAAACTTTGGTCGACGGTAAAGACCAAGTTGTCGGTTCAGACATCAAGTTGGCACAAGCTATCGCTGATGAACTTGGGGTTAAACTCGAAGTGACAACAATGAGCTTTGACAATGTCCTTTCTAGTCTTCAAGCTGGTAAGGCTGATATTGCCATCTCTGGTATCTCAGTGACTGACGAACGTAAGAAAACCTTCGATTTCTCAGATCCTTACTACGAAACACAAAATGCTATCATCGTTCGTAAAGATCAAGAATCTACCTACTCAAGCCTTGATGCTTTCAAAGGTAAAAAAGTAGCCGTTCAAAAAGGTACTATCGAAGAAGGACTTACTAAGAAACAATTGAAGGATTCAACAGTCGTATCACTTACAGCAATGGGTGAAGCCATTAACGAGGTGAAATCTGGCCAAGTTGATGCTGTTGACCTTGAAAAACCAGTAGCAGAAGGTTACGTGGCACAAAATCCAGATTTGGCTTTGGCAAGTGTTGCCCTCAAAGTTGACGATGGTGATGCAAAAGCAGTCGCTATGGCTAAAGGCAACGACAAATTGAAAGAAGCAGTAAATAAGGTTATCAAGAAAATGAAAGCCAACGGTACTTACGACGAGTACATCAAGGATGCTTCTAAATACACAGCAGTTGAGTAAAAGATAAGCTAGAGGATGATTCCTCTAGTTTTTTTGTATGGCAAAGCCTCAGATAGTCTCCAATAAGATTTAGAAAATAGCCTTGATATCAAAAATACTCAAACTTAAAATATATTTCTTGACAGAAAAAGACGAGTCTTGTATACTTGAATAGAACGTGTAAAATGTTACATTATCTTGAGGAGGTGAATTCAATGTCAAAAACAGTAGTACGTAAAAACGAATCACTTGACGACGCTCTTCGTCGTTTCAAACGTTCTGTGACTAAAGCTGGTACTCTTCAAGAGGCTCGTAAACGTGAACATTACGAAAAACCTTCTGTAAAACGTAAACGTAAATCAGAGGCAGCTCGCAAACGTAAAAAATTCTAATTAAGAATGAAATTAACAGAAAAAACTTGAGTCTTCTCAAGTTTTTTTCTTTTCATCGAATAAATAAGTCAGTTAGTAGTCCTGAGATACAAAAAATAAGACGTCTGAGATTTCAGACGTCTTAAGTTTCATATGTCTTTAGTTGAACAAATAAAGATTATTTGTTTGCAAGAAGATCGCGGATTTCAGTAAGCAATTCTTCTTGTGATGGACCTGCTGCTTCAGCAGCATCCTCAGCTTCTTTTTTGCTAAGAGCAGTTGCTTTGCTAGCAGCTTTAACAACGAAGAAGAGAGTAGTACCAACGATGATGAAGTTGATAACTGCGCTCAAGAAGCTACCGTATGCGATACCGTTCCATGACAATTTAGAGAGGTTTTCAACGTTAGCGGCCTTAACAACTGGGTTAAGGATAAGTGGTGTGATGATATCACCAACAAGTGAAGTGATGATAGCGTTGAAAGCAGCCCCCATAACAACGGCTACAGCAAGATCAAGGACATTACCCTTGAACAAAAAGTCTTTAAGTTCTTTAATCATTTTGACAATGAATCCTTTCTTTTATTTACTTTTAATATTTTATCTGGTTTTGTAAATCTTGACAAGAGATTTGCTCATGAAAAATCAATTTTATTTTACTTTCATTTTTCATCGTGTTATAATTAGGGGTAATGCAATTATGGTAAGATAGGGGGCGATTAGATGGTAATTGATAAAGCTTTAATAGAAGATATTAAGAGTAGTACCAATATCGTCGACGTGATTGGTGAAGTTGTCAGTCTTAATCGCGCAGGTCGTAATTACCTTGGCTTATGCCCCTTCCATAAGGAAAAAACTCCCTCATTCAACGTTATTGAGGATAGGCAGTTTTACCATTGCTTTGGTTGTGGCAAGTCTGGCGATGTCTTCAAATTTTTAGAAGAATATCGTCAGATTTCTTTCCAAGAAAGTGTCAAGGTTCTGGCAGACCGCTTAGGTATTGCAGTTACGATAGATGCACCAAGACAGGCTCAGCAGCAGAATTCTCCTAATCAAGCTTTCTATGATCTTCATGAGGATGCGCTGAAGTTTTATCACGCAGTCTTGATGACGACTAAGATAGGAGAAGCAGCGCGTGCCTACCTCTATGAACGTGGCATGACTGACGATTTACTTAAGACCTTCCAGATTGGTCTAGCCCCTGACGAACCAGATTACCTCTATCAGTCTGTATCAAAAAAATATGACGAAGAGGTACTGACAGAATCAGGTCTTTTTAATCTTTCTGAAAGTAATCGTCTTTTCGATACCTTTAAAAATCGAATCATGTTCCCGCTTAAAAATGAGTTTGGAAAGACTATCGGTTTTTCAGGGCGTGTTTGGACTAAGGAAGATATTGAAAAAGGACAAGCCAAGTACAAAAATACAAGGGCTACTCGTATTTTCAATAAGTCCTATGAACTCTACCACCTCGATCAGGCTAAGCCAGTGATACAGAAAACCCATGAGGTCTATCTGATGGAAGGGTTCATGGATGTTATTGCTGCCTATAGAGCTGGGCATGTTAATGCAGTGGCTTCTATGGGAACGGCTTTGACTCCTGAGCATGTCAATCGCCTTCGTAAGTTAACCAAGAAAATTGTTCTTACCTATGATGGTGATAAGGCTGGGCAAAATGCGATTGCCAAGTCTCTTGAGCTTTTATCGGATTTTCAAGTCGATATTGTTAAAATTCCAGATAATATGGACCCTGATGAATATCTACAGAAAACATCTGAAGAGGCTTTGGGTAAACTCTTGGTCGAATCCCGTATTTCAGATGTGGAATTTTGGATAGGACAGCTCAAGCCTGCCAATGTAGACAATCTTCAAGCGGAGATTGCCTATGTCGAGCAGATTGCTAAGATTATTGCCAAGTCCCCTTCTGTGACGGCACAAAATTCCTACATTTCTAAGGTGGCTGACCTTTTGCCAGATTTTGATTTTTTCCAAGTCGAGCAAGCGGTCAATAACGAACGATTGACTATGAGGAACCAGCAGACGGCTCAATTATCGGCTGCTAGTAATAGTGCTTATGAGTCTTCAGCGTCAGGATTCAGAGGGACGGTCAAACTACCTTCTACACCTAAGATTACAGGCCTTCGTCGAGCGGAAAATCAACTCTTCCATCGTATGCTTAATCATCCTATGATTTTGAATGACTATCGCATGAGAGAGGAGTTTTTCTTCCAAACACCTGAGTTAGAGGAGCTTTATCATATTCTGAAACAAGATGGTCAGATTGATACCGTAGCTTTGTCTCTACTTTCTCAAGAGGTGCAAACAGCCTATTATCAGGTTTTAGAGGAGATTTTACCACCTGAAACTAGTCTTGAAGAAGTTCAGGCTATCGAAGAGCGTAGAAATCATTTTTTGAGGGAACAGGACTTTCGTAAGCAAAGTAAACAAATAAGAGAATCAAGTAACCACGGTGATGTGGATGCAGCGGTGGAAGCCCTGCAGATGCTCATCGCCCAAAAACGAGATATGGAGTAACACATGGCAAAGAAAAAACAAAATACAGCATTTAACGTTCAAGTCGCTGATTTCATTCGTAACCACAAAAAAGCTGGTACAGCAATTGATGATGAAGTCACAGAAAAACTAGTTATCCCATTTGTTCTTGATGCTGATGGGATTGATGACCTTTTGGAACGTTTGACAGACGGTGGTATCTCTATCACTGATAAGGACGGAAATCCTTCATCTAAATATGTTGTTGAAGCCCCAAAACCAGAAGAGTTGACAGACGAGGAGCTTCTTGGTTCAAACTCAGCTAAGGTCAATGACCCTGTTCGTATGTACCTCAAAGAGATTGGGGTAGTGCCTCTCTTGAGTAACGAAGAGGAAAAAGAATTGGCTATCGCTGTTGAAAATGGTGACTTGGAAGCTAAACAACGTTTGGCAGAAGCCAACCTTCGTTTGGTAGTCTCAATCGCTAAACGTTATGTGGGACGTGGTATGCAGTTCTTGGACTTGATTCAAGAAGGTAACATGGGGCTTATGAAAGCCGTTGATAAATTTGACTACTCTAAAGGTTTCAAATTCTCAACTTATGCGACATGGTGGATTCGTCAAGCAATCACACGTGCCATCGCAGACCAAGCACGTACCATCCGTATCCCAGTTCACATGGTTGAAACTATCAATAAATTGGTCCGTGAACAACGTAACCTCTTGCAAGAGTTGGGCCAAGACCCAACACCTGAGCAAATCGCTGAGCGTATGGACATGACACCAGATAAGGTTCGTGAAATCCTTAAGATTGCTCAAGAACCAGTCTCACTTGAAACACCTATCGGTGAAGAGGATGACAGCCATTTGGGTGACTTTATCGAGGATGAAGTTATCGAAAATCCAGTAGATTACACAACTCGAGTGGTTCTTCGTGAACAATTGGATGAAGTGCTTGATACCCTTACAGACCGTGAAGAGAATGTTCTTCGTCTCCGTTTTGGTCTTGACGATGGTAAGATGCGTACCTTGGAAGATGTTGGTAAAGTCTTCAACGTTACTCGTGAACGTATTCGTCAGATTGAAGCTAAAGCCCTTCGTAAATTGCGCCATCCAAGTCGTAGTAAACAACTTAAGGACTTTATTGAAGACTAAGATAGTAAATGGAAGGGGCCTGATTATTAGGCCCTGATTTTGGAGGAAAAGCTATGTCTGAAGTAAAATACACTGAAGCAGAAATTGAAAAAATCAAAGACCGTATCTTGGAAGCCTTAGAAATGGTCATTGACCCAGAGTTGGGGATTGATATTGTCAACCTAGGTCTCATTTACGATATCCGTTTCCAACAAGACGGCTATACTGAAATCGATATGACCTTGACGACTATGGGCTGTCCTTTGGCAGACCTTTTGACAGACCAAATCTATGACGCCATGAAAGAAGTACCTGAAGTCACTAAGACAGAGGTTAAATTGGTCTGGACACCAGCATGGACTATCGAAAAGATGAGTCGTTATGCCCGTATCGCCCTAGGTATTCGTTAGGAGAAATCTTATGAAAACACTGGCTATCGTTGTTCCTTGTTATAACGAGGAAGAGACTATTCATCCTTTTTTAGAGGCTTGTCAGGCAGTTGAGCGACAAATGGCCAATCAGTTGACATTCAACTATTACTTTGTCAATGATGGTTCAAAAGATCGCACCTTGGAAGTTCTGAGACAGGTTTCAAAACAATTTGAAAATGTTCACTATCTCTCTTTCTCTCGTAATTTTGGGAAGGAAGCAGGCTTACTTGCTGGACTTGAGGCAGCCCAAGGTGACTACGTCACAGTTATGGACGCCGATCTTCAAGATCCACCTGAACTGCTCATCGAGATGTATGCCAAAATCCAAGAAGGCTACGATGTTGTCGGAACACGACGTGCAGACCGCAAGGGTGAGCCACCTATTCGTTCACTCTTTGCCAAGGCCTTCTATTGGTTGATTAATAAGGTTTCTGATACTGAAATGGTGGATGGGGCACGTGATTTCCGCTTGATGACACGTCAAGTCGTTGATGCCATCCTTGAGCTCAAGGAAGTGAATCGCTTTTCAAAAGGCCTCTTTTCATGGGTAGGTTTTGATGTGGCCTATGTCTCTTATGAAAACCGTGAACGTGTAGCAGGAGAAACCTCATGGTCTTTCTGGAGCCTATTGAGTTACTCTCTTGATGGCTTTATCAACTTCTCAGAAGTACCCTTGAAGCTTGCCACATGGGCAGGAACCTTCTCATTCTTAATCTCCTTGGTTGGAATTGTCTTTGTCGTTATCCGAAAACTAACTATAGGTGGGAGTGTTTCAGGCTGGGCAAGCCTTGTCTCAATCATCCTCTTTATCGGAGGAATCCAACTCCTGGCCTTGGGAATCATCGGGAACTATATTTCAAAGATTTTCCTAGAAACCAAGAAACGACCAGTTTATATTGTTAAGGAGAAGGGCTAAAGAATGATTGAAGAGTTTTTAGGAGTATTTAATAATTTAAAAGGCTATATTAAGAGGAATAAATTTGTTTTATCTCTTATCTTAGGTGTTTATCTTTTAGTTAATATTAACATCAGTTTAGCTGAGTACCCCTATATTGACGATATTGGTCGTCAAGTTCTGGGTTATACGGGCTTCTCTGAACATTACTCCAGATATTTGAGTGAATTTTCAGCACGTCTTATTCAAGGTGGTACTCATTTAACGGATCCTGGCCTGACAACAAATATTATCTCAGCCTTTATATTAACGTTTGCAAGTACGATATTATTGTTTGTATTGTTTCCATCGAAAAAGGTTACTCCAGTTTTAGCCTTAGCCTCAACTGTAATTGGAATAAATCCTTGGTTTTTAGAGCCTTTGAGCTTTAGGTTTGACAACCCATTTATGTCACTAAGTATTTTAGTGTCAATTCTTCCTTTTATCTTTTGGGAGTCTAGAAAACTATTTAGTATATGTTCGGTTGTATGTATTTATCTTATGTGTAACTCATACCAAGCATCGTCGGGAATTTATATTCTCATGACGCTAACACTTCTCTTTTTAGAAGTAGTCTATAGTGGTAAATTGAACATAAAGAGTTTAGTATGTTCGATTTTATCCTATGTTGGGGGTATGGTTTTATATAAAATACAAATTACTATTAAGCCACCGATTTTTGCTGACCAAGGAAGTATCCCAAGTTTATTACATCTTCCTAGTATTATGCTAGCAAATGCTAAAGGGTATCTGAAAAATATTTATCTTCAAAGCACAAAAGTCTGGATTCTTTTATTTCTAGTAATACTTATCTTGTTAGTATTTAATATAATTAGTAGTAGCAAGCAAAAGAAAATTGTATCTTTAGCTTTTACGTTTGCTTGGCTTGCTTTAGGAAGTATTTTGAGTTATGGAAGCTATTTAATACTTTCAGAACAATTTTATTTGTTGAGACCTAGATATGAGTACGGACTAGGAGTCTTTTCTTCGATTGTGTTAGTTGTTTCTTTGGGAATAACCAATCGAAATAAGATTATTAATGTTTTAAAATCAGTATTTTCAAGTTTACTCGTCTTTTATTTCCTTGCTTTTTCATTTATTTATGTAAGCAATTTAAAGCAACAGAATAATACATTTGAAGTTCAGAGTGCTATGCTAGGAAATAGTTTGAATAAGTATTTGAATGATAAAAATAATGTGGTCAATATTAATCGTTTTGTTGCTAATTCGCCTATTTATGAAAATGCGATCTCGGTCTATCCAATGATTAGTAGTTTAATTATGCCTAATACTAATGTTTCTTGGGATATGACGATGAGATTTAATGCAATCACAAAATTAAACGTTGATTTTAAACCATTTGATGCAACAACAGTAAATTCAGAGTATAAACAATTAGAAACAACAAAAATGTATGATGTTTATACCAAAGATAATGAACTCTTTGTAGTGATGAAATGATAAATTATATTTTATGAAAGCAGATTTTTTCTGCTTTTTTTGTTAAAATGAAACTGACATTATTGGAAATTACAAGGAGAAAAATATGATTCTAGTAACAGGTGCAAATGGCCAACTCGGAACTGAGCTTCGCCACCTTCTTGACGAACGTAACGAAGAATATGTAGCAGTAGATGTGGCAGAAATGGATATCACTGATGCTGCCAAAGTAGATGAAGTTTTTGCGGAAGTAAAACCAACCTTGGTTTATCACTGTGCTGCTTACACAGCTGTTGATGCTGCTGAAGATGAAGGTAAAGAGCTTGACTATGCTATCAACGTGACAGGTACTGAAAATGTCGCTAAGGCTGCTGAAAAACATGGTGCAACACTGGTTTATATTTCAACGGACTACGTTTTTGATGGTGAAAAACCTGTCGGTCAAGAGTGGGAAGTTGATGATAAACCAGATCCACAGACAGAGTATGGTCGTACAAAACGCATGGGTGAAGAGTTAGTCGAAAAACATGTGACTAACTACTACATTATCCGTACTGCGTGGGTATTTGGTAACTATGGTAAGAACTTTGTCTTCACTATGCAAAACCTTGCTAAGACTCACAAGACACTTACAGTTGTTAATGACCAACATGGCCGCCCAACTTGGACACGTACTTTGGCAGAATTTATGACTTATTTGGCTGAAAACCGTAAGGAATATGGTTATTATCACTTGTCAAATGATGCAGCAGAAGATACAACTTGGTATGACTTTGCGGTCGAAATTCTCAAAGATACTGATGTTGAAGTGAAACCTGTTGATTCAAGCCAATTCCCAGCTAAAGCTAAACGACCACTTAACTCAACAATGAGTTTGGCTAAGGCTAAGGCTACAGGATTTGTCATCCCAACATGGCAAGATGCTTTGAAAGAGTTTTACAAACAAGAAGTGAAATAAGAATACTTAATGAGCTTTTTAAGTTCAAAGAGAGAACGTGTGTCATGCTGTTCTCTCTTTTTTCATTTAGAATATGATATAATTAATGGAATATAGTTATCGAAAGAGAGTGAAATATTTGAAAAAAGTAACTGCCCAAAAGGTTTTTTTCTGGAATATTTTAGGAAGTATGTCTTCAGCTGCTGTTTCAGTTATACTTCTTTTTATTGTTACACGGGCTTTAAATAGTGCTTCAGCGGATATCTATAGTTTTGCCTATGCAATTGCGAATCTCTTTGTTATTGTAGCAAGTTTTCAAGTCAGAGATTTCCAAGCGACAGATATAAGAGAAAAGTATTCTTTTGACACCTATTTTGTCACAAGAATCATTTCTAATGTTGCAATGGTTCTTCTTTTAGTGACGTATTTAATTTTTAATACTAATACTCACTCAAATATAGGGATAATTTTTTGGGTATCTTTTTTCCGAGTTAGTGAAGCCCTATCAGATGTTTTTCAAGGATTGTTTCAGCAGAAAGAACGTCTGGATATTGCAGGGAGGTCTCTTTTCCTGAGAAATACCATTTCAACAATTGTGTTTGCTTTAACTTTAGTTATCTCTAAAAATCTATTGTGGTCAGTGATCGCACAAACCATCAGTTCATTTATTTTTATTGCTCTATTCGATTATCCTAATTCAAAAGTCTTCCATCGCTTAAATCTTAAGAGTGTTAGGTTGAGTAATATTATCAATGTATTGAAAGATTGTTTACCTTTATTTATTAATGCTTTTTTGTTGGTCTCAATTTATAATCAGCCTAAATATGCTTTGAATGATATTTTTAATCAAGGTATGATTGGAAATGGTGTTCAGCGAGATTTTAGTATTTTGTTTACACCAATTTTTGCCATGAATCTTATGATTGTGTTTCTTAGACCAATGATTACACAACTTGCAGTCTTTTTAGAAGAAAAGAAGATTTCTCATTTTGTCACTTACAAGAATAATCTCTTCAAGATTTTATTTGGAACTTGCACATTAATATTTCTAATTGGTGCTTTTATAGCCATCCCAGCTTTGGATATTGTATACGGGACTAACCTTAAACAGTATCAGACGAGTTTTATCGTCTTGTTGCTTGGAGGAATTGCAAGTACTTTTTCAACTGTATGTGATAATATTTTGACAATATTTAGGAAGCAACATTTTTTGGTTATTTCCTTTATTGTGGGTTATATTGTGTCAATCTTAACTGCCAAGCCTCTAGTGTCAAAATTTGAAATTTTTGGAGCCTCACTATCATTTCTTTGTGCAATGATAGCATGGCTACTTGCTTCACTAGTAATTTATTTTGTAACAAACCCATATACAATCTTTAGAAGGAAAAAATAATTGACATGAAATTTTCTATCATTATTCCAGCCTATAATGTGGCAGATTATCTAGAAAACTGTGTAGAGAGTATTCTTAAACAAACATATGATAATTATGAAATTATAATTGTAGATGATGGTTCAACTGATGAGACAGGTAAAGTAGCAGATGAACTATTGAAACAATCTAAGCAAATTAATGTAGTTCACCAATCTAACGGTGGTGCTTCGAAGGCACGTAATACTGGAATGAAGAGAGCTACGGGTGATTATATTTTGTTTTTAGATGGCGATGATTTTTGGAGTGATAGTCATTTTTTAAAACAGATTGTTAGTGAGCTTACTATAAAACTTGTAGATGTTATTATTTTCGGTTATAGTTATTACTACGATAACGAAATTAAAGAGTCCCCGATATCTCGATTAAAAGACTTAGGTGAAGCTACTAATTATGGCTTATTTAATGGCCCTAATTGGAATAAATGTATTTCTAAGAAATTAATTAATAAGGGGTTGAGTTTTCCTGAGGATTTAGTCTCTGAAGATAGTTTGTATTGTTCATCAATAATGAAAATGATGGAAAGTTTTTCTGTAATTACTAGCACTCAGTATATGTATCGTCAGAACAGAGCTGGAAGTTTAACAAATGTAGTGAAAGAAAGAAATGTTTTAGATACTCTTGAGGGAATTAGTAGAGGTTTATCTGATGAAAAGTCATTATCTGAAGTTAAACGTAAAGCCTTAAATACCTATTTTACAATTTCTTATATTTCGATTCTACCTTATGCTAAGCCATATCTATTTAACCAAGAAATACGCAACTTATTAATTCAATATAAATATTTGTTGAAAAATTCCAGTCATATAAATAACAAATCATTTAAAATGACAGGTATCTTTACTTCGATTTTTGGAATTAATATCTCAACAAGGTTATTTTCTTACCTTCTGAAATTTTATAAAAAATAATAGATAGAAAGTATAATATGTCTAATCCAACCGTTTCAGTCATAATTCCTGTATATAACGCGCAAGAGGGAATTAAACAATGTCTGGATTCTCTTCTAAATCAATCATTTACAGATTTTGAGATTATTCTTTTAAATGATGGTTCTACAGATAATAGTTTAGAAGTTATTAAAAAGTATGCGGCTGTTAATGATTTTATCCGAGTAATTGATAAAGAAAATGAGGGAGTTGCTAAAACCAGAAATAAAGGTATACAACTTGCTAATGGGAAGTACATTGTATTTATCGATAATGATGATTTTGTTGATTCAGATTATTTAGAGCGTTTTTATAATGCAATAGATCAAGAACAACTAGATATTGTTCTTGGGGGTTATAAGCGTGTTAATCAGGAAATGAAGACACTTTTTAAGCAAGATTTAACACAGTCTGAATGGTCTAAGTATATAGTCGTTGCTCCTTGGGCACGTATTTATAGAACTTCATTTTTAATAGATAATAATATTCAGTTCTTTGATTATCCAATAGGTGAAGATGTTGTCTTTACATTGACTGCCTACAATTTAACAGAAAAAATTAAAATAATTGATTATAACGGCTATAATTGGTTTTTTAACGAGAAGAGTATCTCAAATACATCTCAAAGAGGTTTTAATCCGAATATAGATATTGTGTATTTCTTGAGTCACTTGCTTAAAGTTGCTGGCGATTCAAAATATATTCGCTATTTTATAAAACGATATTACATTTGGTACTTACTCTTTTCTGGAAGAGCCGCTTCAAGTTCGTCATTTATGGATCAATATAGAAGAATTAAAGAATGGGTTTCTAAAGAAAATATTGATTCAAATTTAACACCATTATCATCTGAGATAACTGGAGAACGAATTCAAACAGTTATTTCTGTAATGGTTTTTAGAACTTTAGAACATTTGAGATTAGTTTCACTGTTTTCGAGGTTTTACTGTAAAGGAAAGGAGAAGTAGTTGAGAGTTTTAATGATAATTCCTGCCTACAATGAGGAGGAAAGTATTTTCGACACGGTAACAAGTATCTTGAATTACCGTAAGAAAGTTGATTTTGATTTGGACTATGTTGTTATCAATGATGGATCAACAGATAAGACAAAACAAATTCTGGAAGAGAATCATTTTAATGCTGTTAATCTCGTAATGAATCTTGGGATTGGTGGTGCGGTTCAAACAGGCTACAAATATGCACTAGAGCATGACTATGATGTAGCAGTTCAATTTGATGGCGATGGCCAGCATGATATTGAATCCTTGTCAGATTTGCTAGAACCAATTCGAAAAAATGAAGCAGACCTAGTTATTGGTTCTCGCTTTGTTGGTGATGTTAAGTCTGAATTTCAAACAACTTTTATGAGACGCTTCGGAATTAGTGTTATTTCCAATCTTATTAAATGGACAACTGGACAAAGAGTTTTAGATACAACTTCGGGTTACCGTTTGGCTGATAAAGCTGTTATTAAACAGTTCGCTAAGCGTTATCCAATCAAGTATCCAGAACCAGAAACTATTGTTCATATTTTGAAACGTAAATATCGAGTTGTTGAACGACCAGCAAATATGTTTGAACGTACTGGTGGTGTTTCTTCTATTACGCCAATTAAATCCATTCGATATATGCTTGAAGTGTGTTCGTCGATTGTTATCGCAGCCTTTATGAGGGAGAGTGAATAATGTCAGTTTTATCTATTGTGATGTTGGTAGCTTCAATCTTTTTCCTTTATTTAGTCATTAGAAATATCAATAAGAATAATATCTTATTTGAACAGGCCTTCATGTGGATTGTCATCAGTCTGGTAATGATTGTTATTTCGATTTTTGATGTTATTCCAGTTTATTTTGCAGGATTACTTGGATTTGAACTGACTTCGAATTTTTTGTTGTCGCTTGCTATCTTTTTCTTGTTGGTCATCGCTTTCCTACAAACCATGACTTTATCGAAACAAAAAGAGCAGATTAAACATTTAGTTCAAGAATTATCTATTCTAAAAAGTCATGTAGAAGAGAAAGAGGAAAAGAATGAAGGATAATCATACTTGGGTAATTTGTGCTTATGGAGAAAGTGATTATCTTGAAGTCTGTATTCAATCTTTGAAAAATCAAACTCTTCAATCTCAAATTATCTGTTATAGTTCAACGCCACTGGATTCGATTAAGGAACTTTGTCAGCGTTATGCTATCCCATTTTATACTAAACAAGGTGGGGGGATTGGCAAGGATTGGAATAATGCTATCTCTTTTGTAGAAACAAAATATGCTACTATCGCCCATCAGGATGACTATTATGAGCCAAGTTATGCAGAAAAATTATTGGCCAAGATGGAAAAAACTAGTGATGTTCTAATCGGATATTCTGATTATTTTGAGGAAAAAAATGGTCTAAAGATTCCTGCAAATACCAATCTAAAGATTAAAACTTTGATGCTAAAAACCATGAATCTTTTTCCTAGTAGCCATTTCTGGCGCAATCGTGTGATGGCTTTTGGTAATCCAATTTGTTGTCCAGCTGTCACCTATAATCTTGAAAAATTGAAGAATTTCTATTTTGATGAGGGAATGAAGGTCAGCCTTGATTGGTATGCTTGGTATAAGATTAGTGAATACAAGGGACGTTTTGTTTATGTGTCAGATAAGCTAATGTGCCACCGAATTCATGAGGAATCTGAGACATCTAAGACTATTGCTGATAATACTCGTAGTAAAGAAGATTTGTATATGTACCAACTCTTTTGGCCAAAATGGATAGCAAATATCCTTATGAAACAATATGTGAAGAGTCAGAAGACGAATGGGTAAGTATGAATCGTTATTGTTTGAGAGAGAAAATGAAAAGTAAAAGTAGATTTTATTGTTACATCTTAATTATTTCTATACTGTATGGTTTTCAGTATTATATTAATAACAAAATTACACCTGTAGGGGATCAAACAGCATTTTTAAATTATGCAAAGGAATTTCACCATAATTACCTTGAATTTGGAATTAATCGTTATCTTACATGGAGTAGCCGGTTACTGATTGAATCCGCAACGTTATTCTTTTCAGTACACGATAAGTTATTTATAATTGCTTCTATTATTGCAAGTTTCTTTTTGCTTTTACCTAGTAAGAAACTTTGCCCTAATTTACCTTGGATACCTGGACTTTTCATTTTTATTTTTCTTCCAGCAAGTGAATTTTTAAGTGCAGGTTCTATTCCTACATATATTAATTATGTATTTCCAGCATCATTTCTTTTGTTCTCTCTGTATTATCGTTATTCAGATAAGTGGTGGGTTCAATGTCTAGCGTTCCTATCTTTTGTTTTTGCTATTATGAATGAACAGTTAGCAGTCTATGCTTTTTTATGGATTGTTTTCGAATTAATAAGGGATTGGAAAGTCATTACATTTAGGTACAGAAATATATTGTATGGCTTGGTTTCGTTGACAGGAATTCTCTCTGCAAAATTCTCTCCTGGAAACACATTGAGGTTTGAAAAAAATGTGGAATCTTGGTTTCCCAATTTTGTCCACTTGAACCCATTCCAAAAAATAGGGTTAGGAATTTTAGAAACTAGCGATGGTATATTTTCAGTATCTTTCGGCTTTATTTTTGTATTTTTGATAGTTTTAGTAGTTTTATCGTTTTATAAAAAGAATTTTATTTCACTGATTCTGTCATCTTTCACCCTATTTGCTATTTTAAGTCAGAAGTTTGAGTGGAGAAATATTTTATTTACACTTTCTAGTGTTAGTAAAGTTGCTAGAGAGAGTGGCACCTTTGATTACAATGTTGTCTATTTTGGAGCGGTGATTTATTACATCATTTTATTTATGATACTGATGTATTCTCTATGGACTCTTTCTAAAGTTTCAGATAGGTTATGGATTATATACTTATTCGGGATAGGTTTAATTGGACGTTTGCTGATTTCATTTTCACCTACACTTTATGCTTCTAGCACCAGAACGTATTTACCTATAATGCTTAGTCTATTCATTATTACTTGTTATTTTTTGAATGACATTTATATTCATTTTAAACGGTCTAAAGCTATAAAGTAAAAGCAGAGTTATTCTGCTTTTTTCTTTGTCTGTAGTAAGGGGATTTTTTCTTCAAACTATAGTATAATTAGAGTGGTGTACACTTTCAAAATAAGATAGTTGTTCTTTCTTTGAAAGATTGGAATTAATAGTAATTATTATGTACTAATTAATATTTTCTTACATAAAATGGATGGAAAAATGACTAATTTAATATCAGTAGTTGTAACATGTTACAACCATGAAAATTATATTGAGCAATGTTTACGAAGTATTTTTAACCAAACTTATCGAAATATTGAGTTAATTGTTCTTGATGATGGTTCGACAGATAACTCCTCAGAAATTATTCAGGAAGTTCTGCAAGAGTCACCTTTCGTGACGACATTTGAGTCTCATGAAAATATTGGTGTCGTGAGAACAAGAAATAAGGGACTTAATCTTTTAAATGGGGATTATTTTTTATTTGTAGATAGTGATGATTTTTTGGATGAAACTTATGTAGAAGAATTATATGAATGTGCAATTAATCATCAAGCGGATATAGTGTATTGTGATCTATTCAATTTTGAAAAAAATGAAGTCTATCTAAAAGCTCAGGAATTTGAATTACATAGCTTATTGGTATCGAACTATATTTCAAATTGTTCTTTAATAAACAAAGCCATATTAAAGGGTGCCTATTATGATGAAAAACTTTCAGGGAAAAAACTCGAGGACTATGATTTTTTCTTGAACCTTATTGTCAATAATGGGGCGAAGGCTGTTTACCAACCTAATACAAAATTGAATTATCGTGTTTTTGAAAAAGATTCGATTTCAAAAAGGGATTCAGTACGCTACCATTATGAAATCTATCTTGAAGTTCTCGAGAAGTATCTCGATAAGTTACCACATGAAATCTATCAAGCTGTTTGCGAAAATTTAATGATTTTGGAGAGTCGTATAGATGATTTGATAAATCATCACGATGATGTGACAGACTATGTTAATCGCTTGAAAAAAGAGCGTGATCAACTTGAACGAAGAAAGTATACACAATCTAAGCGATTGAAGGATGCCCATAAAGAGGTGGAGCTTATCCGAGGTTCACTGTCATATCGTTTGGGGAACGCACTAATTACACCTATAAAGACAGCAGGAGTAATTGCTAAGAATCCAAAAGCTATTAAAAATTATTTGAGAGCTTTAAAAGTCAAAGTGATAAAGCTACGTCGTCGAATGACGCCACTTAAGGTTCGCCAGTTACGACGTCTCAGAAATAGTCAACGCTCTGCCTTGTCATATAATGGTAAGAAAGCGTTGGTTTATGTTATTTTTGAGTCTGAAGCTCGTCTTCAAGAATATAAATTACGTTTCTTGCAAGCCTTGGCTCCATTGGTAGATGATGTTATTATTGTTGTTAATGGACAGCTTCACGATGATGATATTAATACCCTTGAGACCTATGGAAGGGTTTTAACTCGTGATAACAAGGGATATGATACTGCGGCCTTTAGAGAAGGAATCTTTGCCTTTGGTAAAGATAAGCTTAAGGATTACGATCAGCTTCTTTTGGTGAATGATACAAATATTGGTCCGATGAGAGATTTGTCTCAAGTATTCCAGGAAATGGCCGATAAGCAACTAGATTTCTGGGGAATTTCCTTTGGAGAAGAGCAAGAAGATGTTACTAAAGAGAATCCTTATGGCTACATTCCTAAGCATCTTCAGTCTTATTTCCTAGTTATTGAAAAGCTCATGCTAAATGATGATGACTTTTATGAGTACTGGACACATTTGACGGATACAGATTCTCGTGATAAGGCTATTGGTCGACATGAGACACGTTTTACCAAGCATTTTGCTGATTTAGGTTATCGTTTCGATGCGGTCGTGCAAGAATACGAAGATTCTGCCATGTACATCCACCCGCTTAAGATGCTCAAGGCAGGAAGTCCCTTGGTGAAATACACGGCTCTGAAAAATTATGATGAAGACCAGTTCTTGTGGCAAGGTCTGGATCGTGATTCAGAAGTCCCTGACTTGTTAGAGTTTGTCGCAGAAGAAACAGATTACCCAGTGTCAATTCTGGAAGATATTGTGAATAAATTTAAGGCTGTTCCACGTGATCAATATATTCTATTGATTGATGGGGTTGAAAATATTATTCCGCAATGTACCCGTTACCGTGTCTTGAACAAGGCAGAACAATTACGTAAGCATGGCTTTGAAGTTAAAGTTGTTAACCTATCTGATTTCCAACTGTCGATGGCTCAAAATGCTAGTCACATCATTATCTACCGCTCACCAATCTCACCGGAACTTTTACGTCTCTGTCATTTGGCTAAGGAATATGGAAAACCTGTTTTCTTTGATATTGATGATTTGGTTTTTGATACGGTTTATACAGACCAATTGAGTTATACGCAAGGACTTAATTCGGTTGAAAAAGGAAACTATGATGCTGGTGTTCGAAATTATGGCTATATGCTAGAAAACTGTGATGGCGCCATTACTTCGACTAACCAATTGCAGGAGGAGTTGTATAAGTACCAAAGTAAGGTTTTACTTAATCGCAACTTGGCTTCTGATGACTTAATCGCTATTAGTAGTCAATATATCAAAGATTACTCTCAAACATCTGATATTGTTAAGATTGGCTATTTCTCTGGTTCAATTAGTCATAATGAGAATTTTGAATTGATTAAACCAGCTATTAAGCAACTGCTTACAAAATATAGCAATGTCCAATTACATATTGTCGGGATTCTGGATATCCCACAAGATATGAAGCCCTTTGAAAATCAAATTGTAACTCACGATTATGTGGACTGGGATAAATTGCCTGCCTTGATTAGTGAGGTTGATATTAACCTAGCACCGCTTGTGGATTCTATCTTTAACCGTGCGAAGTCAGAGATTAAGTGGATTGAAGCTGCCTTGGTGAAGGTGCCAACAGTAGCGAGCAATATAGGAGCTTTCTCAGATGCGGTTGTTGATGGTGAAACAGGATTGTTAGCTACTGATGAAGAGTGGTTCGACAAGCTTGAATCCTTGGTTTTATCTCCAGAATTAAGACAGAAAATTGCAGATGCTGCTTATCGTGCTGTTCTTGAAAACTGTACGTTAAGCAAGAAAGATGATATGGTGACTTATTTTGAACAGAATTAAACAGATAAAAGTTGAAAATTTATTTTTCATCTTAGCAACGATTTTTATTTTCTCATTTATGTTTGTATTTCCAATTAATCGTGTGCCGGACGAAACAAACCACGCGCGAATGACTTGGGAAACTTTCCATAAACCAACCGATACATCTTTTAAGTGGATGGATGAGATTCCAAGTAATGATAAGGTTAAGTTAGCGGAATATAAACAGATTTTTGCTCAAAAGATTGATATGAGTAAAGAACCTTTTCAATTTGGTGTGAGTTTAAAAACAATCTCCTTTATTCCACAGTTGATAGGGATGACGATTGGAAGTTGGATTAGTCCTACAGTCGGGATGATTATCTATATGGGGCGCATCTTTAATGCACTGGCTTATATACTAGGAATTTACTTTTTAATACGTTATTTCAAGTATGGGAAAACAGCCCTAATGTTTATTTCGCTGCTACCTATTATGGTTCAGCAAGCTTCGTCACTTTCTTATGATGTGATGAACTATTTAGAAGTGATGTTGGCTCTTGGTTTTATTACGAATCTTGCCTATTCTAAACGTTTTACCAATCGTAATATTATCCAGGTGATAGGTCTTGCGATTTTACTGTTAGCAACTAAGCCAAATAACGTTTTATTATTGGGATTGATTCCATTTGTACCACTTGAGTTTGAAGGTTTCCTTGCCTTTCTAAATCGTCCAGTGCAAGCCATTAAGACCTTTATTTCAAAATATAAAGCAGTCTTCTATCTTCTCTTTGTTGTAGGCCTAGTAGTGGTTCTTCAATTCTTAATGAGGAATCAAGATGGTCTTCGTCATTATGGAGAAGTTTTGCGTAATACACTCTTTAATCCTGAGTTGAATGATAATTTGAATGGTATCTTGTCACTTGGAATGTTCGGTTATCTTGGTAACCTTACTTTACAAATGCCACTGTGGTTAATCTTTATTGATATCATCGTTCTTACCATTTTATTTCTATCAAGTAAGAAGGATTTCTTTACAAAAGACTTTGCTAATGCGTCTTGGATTCTCTTCCTACTAGAGGTTTTAGCCGCTGTTACAGTAATGTATATGCAGTGGACACCAGTTGTTCTTGGTCAGGGAGCTAATATATCAGTTGGTGCTCAAGGACGTTATTTCACACCATTTATCATTCTTTTGTTGCCGCTAGTCGCCAACACAGCTAAGATTGATTTATCTCGACAGAAAAGATTGAAGATAGCAACTCTGACTTTAATTGCTAATTTCTTAGTAGCTATGTATTTGATTCTTTTCCATTATTGGGGGGTATTTGCATAATTTATGACTAAAACAATTTTATTTATTTCTCCAACAGGAACTCTGGATAATGGTGCTGAAATCTCGATAGTCAATCTTATGAAATTTCTTGTAAAAAAAGGATATCGTGTATTAAACGTTTTTCCTGATTATAAAGTTCCATCCCAAGAGGAGTATCAAGTAGAACTTCAGAAAGCAGGGATTGAAACCCACGGTCTTTCAGCTGTCAAATGGTGGTGGGAAGAAGCACCGGGTGGTTCGCCAGGCAATCATTTTTTGCGAGTAAATTCTTATAATAAGAATGTCAAAGATATTCGAAATATTATTGTAGATAACAAGGTGGACCTTGTTATCAGTAATACAGTCAATGTTTTTCAAGGAGCACTTGCTGCAGCTTTTGAGGATGTCAAACATTTTTGGTTGATTCATGAATTTCCTGAGGGGGAGTTCGGTTACTACAAAGAAAAACTAGACTTTATAGACGAGTTTTCTGATGCAATCTTTGCTGTCACAGGAGCTTTGACCGAGGATTTAGAAAAGTGTTTTCCAAATAGGAAGATTTATTCCTTTGCACCTTATACTCAAATTGAACCTAAAGAAGGAGTAAAAACTGAATCTAACGACCAATATCGTATCGTTTCAGTTGGACGCTTGACTCAGAGGAAGAATCAGCTTGAGTTAATAAAAGCTTTTCAGATGCTTAATCTAGCAGGAACTGAACTTGTATTTTTAGGTGCATGGGATGAGGATTATAAACAACTCTGTGATGATTATATCGCAGAGCACGATTTGAAAAATGTCTCATTTTTGGGGTATTTAGATGATCCTTGGTCAGAGATTACTGATAAGGATTTAGCTGTTTTTCCGTCTAGTATGGAAACGTTTGGTCTCGTTTATGTTGAATCTGTTTTAAATGGTATTCCAACAATTTTGTCAGATAATGCGGGACATAAATCTGCTTTCGAATATATGAACGAGCAAGGTCATATCTATCCTTTGGGTGATTTGGATGCCTTGACTAGAATGATTTCAGAGGTCCTTGATGGATTTGATCAAGAGAAACTTGAAGCAGTGCAAGCTGTTCCTAGTTTAAAAGAGAGATATTCTCTTGAGAGTGTTTATGCTAATATTACTGAAAAGATTGAGGACGATAACTTGCGTCATAAAAAAGTAACTCAGAAAGATATCGATTTTTTAAACAGCCGAAAAGCTCTAACAAAGAGTGTAAAATCTGCTGTGAAAAAATTATTTCAGCTTAAAAAAATGAATTAAGGTAAAATCTCGTTATCTATGATTAAGAATGAAAAGGCCGTTTTTGACTGGCCTTTTTGTTTTACTCTTTCTGTCCAATCATGCAAAATACCTTCCAAAATGGTATAATAAAAGCTACTATGTATAATTCTGTGTATTTGAGAGATGTGATGAATGGAGGTAAACTTTGAAGGATATTTTTATCATAGGTAGTAGAGGTTTGCCTGCTCAATACGGTGGTTTTGAGACATTTGTTGAGAAATTGATTTCTCATAAGGTATCGCCTGCTATACGTTATCACGTGGCTTGCTTATCTGACGAAAGCACTGGCAAGCATTTTGACTATAAGGGTGCGGATTGTTTTACGGTCAATCCTCCAAAGCTAGGTCCTGCGCGTGTCATAGCTTACGATATGATGGCTATCAATTATAGCTTGAAACTTATTAAAAAAGAGGGGATTAAAGCCCCAATTTTCTATATTTTAGGAAATACCATTGGTGCCTTCATTGTTCATTTTGCCAAGAAAATTCAGTTCATTGGTGGCATTTTGTTAGTCAATCCTGATGGTTTGGAATGGAAACGTGCTAAGTGGTCTAAGCCTGTTCAAAGCTATCTCAAATACTCTGAAAAAGAGATGACAAAGTATGCGAACTTGATTATTTCTGATAACCGAGGTATTGAGACTTATATTCAAAATACCTATCCGTGGTCTAGAACGACTTTCATCGCTTATGGAACTGACTTATCTAAGACGACTTTGACAGCTGAGGATACCCCTGTTCGAGATTGGTATCAGAAATGGCAAACTCAAGAAAAAGATTATTATTTGATACTGGGTCGATTTGTTCCTGAAAACAACTACGAAACTGCGATCCGTGAATTTATGAAATCCTCTACAGAGCGTGATCTTGTTATCATCTGTAATCATGAAGGAAATGCTTACTTTGATGAACTACGACAGATAACAGGATTTGATAAAGATAAACGTGTGAAGTTTGTGGGGACTGTCTATGATCAGGACTTGCTTAAGTATATCCGTAACCAAGCCTTTGCTTATATTCATGGACATGAAGTAGGTGGAACGAATCCAGGCTTATTAGAGGCCTTGGCTCAAACGGACCTCAACCTTATCTATAATGTAGACTTTAACCATCAGGTTGCTCAAGAGACCGCCTTGTATTGGAATAAAGAGGATGGGAATTTGTCTCAGCTTATCGATTCTGTAGATGGTAAAGTGTCATTCGAGGACTTGGGAAATGCTGCTAAAGCAAATATGAAAGAAAATTACACCTGGGAAAAAATCGTGGGTGAGTACGAGGAGCTATTTTTATCATGAAAGTAACTATTCTCATGTCTACTTATAATGGCGAGAACTTTTTAGCAGAGCAAATAGAGAGTATTCAGCAACAGACTTATACTGATTGGACCTTGTTAATTCGTGATGATGGTTCTAGGGATAAAACGAGAGACCTTATCAAACGTTTCGCTTCAGAAGATGATCGCATTGTTTTTATCAATCCTGATCAAACTGAAAATTTAGGTGTTATAAAGAGTTTCTTTACGCTTTTGAAGTATCAAGAATCTGACTACTATCTTTTCTCAGACCAGGATGATACTTGGTTACCAGAGAAGCTATCTCTTCAACTTGAGAAAGCTAGTCATTACCCATCTGATAAACCCCTTTTGGTATATACGGATTTAAAGGTTGTGAATCAAGATTTAGAGGTGCTTCATGAGAGTATGATTCGTACTCAGTCTGACCATGCCAATACGGAATTGGTTCAAGAAATGACAGAAAACACTGTTACAGGTGGAGTGTCTTTAATCAATCATGCTCTGGCTGAATTATGGACTGGTGAGGAAACGAACGAGCTTTTGATGCATGACTGGTATTTAGGTTTGCTTGCGTCAGCATTTGGCAATCTCGTTTATATTGACCAGCCAACAGAGCTTTACCGTCAGCATGCGGATAATGTCTTGGGAGCTAGAACGCTTCGAAAACGTATGCAGAATTGGATTCGCCCTCAGACCTTGTTCAACAAATATTGGAAGTTGATTAAGGCTAGTCAGAATCAGGCGGAGAATCTTCTTTCTTTGCCATTGAATGCTGAAAATAGAGAATTGGTTGAAAACTTTGTGACCATTATGGACCAAGGATTCAGAGAGCGTTATCGTCGTTTGAAAACATATGGCTATCGTAAAAACAGGGCTTTTCATACCTTCGTATTTACGAGTTTGATTTTGACAAAATTCATGTATAAGGAGGACTAAATGAATTTCTTTAGTCAAAAAAATAGGATTTTACTTAAGGAACTGATTAAAACGGATTTTAAATTGCGTTATCAAGGTTCTTTCATTGGTTATCTTTGGTCTATTTTGAAACCTTTGATGATGTTTACAATCATGTACCTTGTCTTTGTTCGTTTCTTGAGATTTGATGATGGGACACCACACTACGCAGTAGGATTGCTTTTAGCCATGATTTTCTGGGGCTTCTTTACGGAGGCTACCAATATGGGGATGCTTTCCATTGTTTCACGCGGAGATCTCTTACGTAAACTAAACTTTCCGAAGCAAACAATCGTAATCTCATCTGTACTAGGGGCTGCGATTAATTTCTTGATTAACCTAGTGGTTGTCTTTGTATTTGCCTTAATTAACCATGTTCCGATTGGTTTCAATACTTTAGTTATCATTCCTCTCTTTATTGAGGTGTTATTGATGGCAATGGGTGTTGCTTTTATTCTATCAGCACTCTTTGTTAAATATCGTGATATTGGTCCTATCTGGGAAGTTGTGCTTCAAGCTGGTATGTATGCAAGCCCAATTATCTATTCCATCACTTACCTTCTTCAAAGAAACCAGACGTTTGTTGCAAAGGTTATGATGTTGAATCCAATTGCTCAGATTTTACAGGATATGCGTCATTTTATTATTGATCCAGTTAACCCAAGAGGTTGGGATATTATTAATAATAAATTGATTGCTTTTGTTCCTTATGCGATTCCTGTAGTGATTTTTATCATTGGTTTCCTTGTCTTTAATCGAAATGCTAAACGATTTGCGGAGATTCTATAATGTCAAATAATATTGCTGTAAAAGTAGATCATGTAAGTAAGTATTTTAAATTACCAACTGAGGCGAGTCAGAGTTTGAGAACAACTTTAGTCAATCGCTTTAAAGGGATTAAAGGGTATACTGAACAACATGTCTTGAAAGATATTTCTTTTGAAGTTGAAAAAGGTGATTTTTATGGAATTGTTGGACGTAATGGTTCTGGGAAATCAACTCTTTTAAAAATTATTTCTGAGATTTATGTTCCTGAAAAAGGTAAGGTTACCATTGATGGTAAGTTGGTATCTTTCATTGAGCTTGGGGTTGGGTTCAATCCAGAACTAACTGGTCGTGAGAATGTCTATATGAATGGTGCAATGCTTGGTTTTTCAACTGAAGAAGTAGATGCCATGTATGATGACATTGTGGACTTTGCTGAACTTCATGATTTCATGAATCAAAAGTTGAAGAACTACTCAAGTGGTATGCAGGTTCGTTTGGCTTTCTCAGTTGCTATCAAGGCTCAAGGGGATATCCTTATCCTAGATGAAGTCTTAGCTGTAGGTGATGAAGCTTTCCAGCGTAAGTGTAATGATTATTTCATGGAACGTAAGCAATCTGGAAAAACAACTATCTTAGTTACCCATGATATGTCAGCAGTTAAAAAATACTGTAATAAAGCAGTTCTGATTGAACATGGTTTGGTCAAAGTGGTTGGTGATCCAGATGAAGTTGCTAACCAATATAGTTTTGATAATGCTGCTGGTCAAAAGGTTTCAAACGACGACGTTGTTGTTGAAAATCCTAAAATCACTGATTTACAAGTGAAACTCTTGAATGATAATATTATCAGTCCTGACCAAGATATTTCATTTGAAATTTCATATGATGTCAATGAGGATATTGAGACCTATATTGCCTTTTCCTTAACGGATATTGACCGTGGTATCTGGATTTATAATGACAATTCCATGGACAATAAAACGAGTGGTTCTGGAAGAAAAACACTCACATATAAATGTAGTCTTGCCCATCTTAATAACATTAAGCTTAAGCTTCAGGTTTCTGTCCGAGATAAGGAGGATCAGATGATTGCCTTTGCTGATTCAGATAACTCACCAGTTATTCTCTTAAATCGAAATGATATTGAGGATGATGATAAGTCTGCTAAAGATTCTGCAACTGGTATGGTTCAGAGAAATGGAAAATGGGAGATTCAAGAATAAATGAAACGTCTCTTATTGTATGTTCATTATAATAAGTACGACGAATTAAGTGGTCATGTGCTCTACCAATTGGAGCAACTTCGACCACTTTTTTCTAAACTTATTGTGATTTCAAATAGTCAACTAACGGAATCGGCAACATTAACTCTCAAAGAGCTTGGCATAGCTGAAGTTATTCAGAGAGAGAATCTAGGCTTTGATTTTGCAGCCTGGAGAGATGGTATGGCTCATGTTGGATTCGAACGGTTAGCAGATTTTGATTCGGTTACACTCATGAATGATACTTGCTTTGGTCCTCTTTGGGATATGTCTGACCTAGTTGAAGACTTTGAACAACGACAGAGTGTTGACTTTTGGGGGATGACGAACTTTAGAAAGACCAAATATTTCGAAGAGCATTTGCAAAGTTATTTTATATCTTTCAAAAAGCATGTTGTCGCTTCAGAATCCTTTCAAAAATTTTGGACTTCTATAAAGACTTTTACCGATGTTCAAGATGTTATTGACAATTATGAAACTAAGGTTACTAGTGTTCTTACTGAGGCGGGTTATCGTTATGATGCTGTCTTTAATACAGTTGATGCAGACGCAGGAGATTTAATTCACCCTGACTTTTCTTACTACAGACCAATAAGTACCCTTGAGCATAAGGTACCATTCATTAAACTAAAAGCTTTTACCGACAATGAAAAAAAGGGAAAATTACTTTTAGACTATCTTGCTAACCTATCAACATATCCAGTAGCACTAATTAAGTCCCATCTAAATTGGTACCATTCCCCTGACAGTTTAGTCATTTTAGAAGAGAAAATTATTGGCCCTTCTTTTAAAACCTTAAGTAAGCATGAGTATCGTATGGCTATCCATGTGCACATTAGCGACCTTGAGAGACTGAAAGTATTTTTTGATAGTAAGTTATCTGCTTTCTATTATTTCACTCTATCAAGTCGTTTAGATAAAAATGAAGTTGAGAATACCTTATTAAATAGTTTTGATAAAGATAGATTTCATATAATCTCACAACGGTTTGATAATCATTATCATGCCTTGGTTTCCTTGGCTTCTAAGCTTTGTGATTATGACTTTGTTGGGCATTTCCACACAGAAGCCTTTGGAAATGAAGGTAAACTTGTTGATGAAACTACAAGACATGCTCTAGTGGATATGCTTTCAGATGAAGAGAAGGTAGTATCAATCTTTGATCATTTTCCAGAGGTTGGACTTGTTTTTGCTGATTTGTCAAAAGAACTTTATTGGACCGATGCAATTGGTGCCTTAAATCAAGAACAGACAGTTAAATTAACTAACGAATGTCAAAAAGTAATCAATCATTCGCTTCATGTTTTTCAAGGTTTTATGTGGCTGTCAAAAGATTTTCTGGAAAACATTATTCTAAAGGATGAGCATATTTTCTATGACTTTGACGAAAATACTCTCCCTTATCTTTTCTATCGAAAAGCCTGGGATGTAGGAATTGATTATCGTATTATTACTTCAGAGAAAATATCTTTTGCAGAACGGTATAAGATTCATCTTATTGAAATGTCACAGGTGGCAGAACCACTGACCTTAAAGAGTAAATTTTCAGCATATCGAAAAGCCTTGTTAAAGAAGTTAGGTTTAAAAAAATCTTCAGCTGTTTAACTTCCCCTCCCACTTACGAATAGGTAAGTAGGAGGTTTTTCTTATGTATAGTATTGTATCTGAGGAGGCGGGGCTTTTGCCTCGTGAGCGACTCTTGCAGAAGGGAGCAGAGGTTTTATCGGACCAGGAGCTGTTGGCGATAGTGCTGCGGACAGGGACCAAGTCTGAGTCGGTCTTATCTATGGCTAATCGTATTTTGAAAGGGATGACGAGTTTGGCGGATTTGTCTCGTTTGTCCTTGAATGAGCTTCAGGAGATTCCTGGTATTGGGCGTGTGAAGTCTATTGAACTCAAGGCTATGGTGGAGTTGGCTAAGCGGATTGAGAAGGCTGAGTTGTCTCGTTCTGAGCAGATTATGTCCAGTCAGCAGGTGGCTCGTCGTATGATGTTGGATATTGGGGACAAGCCTCAGGAGCATCTGGTGGCTATCTATTTGGATACGCAGAACCGTATTATTCAGCAAAAGACGGTTTTTATTGGTGGGGTCCGTCGTTCGATTGCTGAGCCACGTGAGATTTTACATTATGCCTGTCATCTGATGGCAACGTCCTTGATTGTGGTTCACAATCATCCTTCGGGGGAAGCCTATCCTAGTCGTAATGATATTGATTTTACTCAAAAGATTAAGCGGTCCTGTGACGACTTAGGGATTTGTCTGCTTGATCATCTGATTGTTGGCAAATCGACCTATTATTCTTTTCGTGAGGAGAGGGAGGATTTTGAGCTTTAGATTGAGCCGATGGAATAAAGACAAGAAAAAGCAACTGAGTGCAGTCTCAGTTGCTTTTAAAGTTCGTTAACGACGTATTCAAAGAGTTTGAGGTCTTCTTCACGTTTGTCTAGGAGAAGCTCTGGGTGCCACTGTACACCAAGAAAGCGAAGGTCTGGACTATTTGACTCAACAGCTTCGACTGTGTTGTCCTCAGGATCACGCGCAATGACACGAAGGTCAGAGGCCAAGTGTTTGATACTTTGATGGTGGAAGGAGTTGATAGAGGTTTCACTTCCGTAGATTTCTGCCAACTTACTGTTCTCATCAACAATCATCTCATGGTAGAGGTAATCAGACGGCTTGTCCTGCCAGTGATGCTCAATATCTTGATGGAGGCTACCACCTAGTGCGACGTTCATTAGTTGGGTTCCACGACAGATTGAAAAGATGGGTTTCTTCTGCTTAGTGGCTTCCTCGATGAGTGCCATTTCAAAGAAATCCCGTTCGAGGAAGAAGTCATCTTCACTGGCATGGTTCTCTTCGTTGTAGAATTTAGGGTCAACGTTTTGCCCACCGATCAGGATAAGCTTATCAATCATGGAGATGTAGGTCTTGGCTTCCGAAGGATCGGATACTGGTAGTAGGATTGCTAGGCCACCGGCTCTTTGAACTCCTTCTACAAAGCCAGATGGGGCATAGGACCAGTTGATGTCTTCATGGGCTGGATTAGGCCTTACATTGGCAGTGATTCCGATAATTGGTTTAGTCATTGTTACTCCTTGATTTTTCTTCTTCTTTCATGAAATAGAGTAGGGTTTGTAGTTCGCTAGTCAAGTCTACATATTGGATCACCACATGGCGTGGAAGATTGAGGTTGACCGGAGAGAAGCAGAGAATGCCTTCAATTCCAGACTCAACCAAAAGATCAGCCACCTCCTGGGCCTTAACTGATGGCACTGTCAGGATGGCTGTTTTGATATCTTCTTGGGCAATCTTGTCCTTAATCTGGGAAATCCCATAGATAGGAATCTTGTCCTCGGTTTGAGTTCCAACCAATTCGTTATCGTCTGTATCAAAAGCCATGACTAGCTGCATGCGGTTACGCTCTTGAAAACGGTAGTGGAGGAGGGCACGCCCGACATTACCAACACCTACGAGGAGTACCTTGGTAGTCGCATTGTCATTTAGGAGTTCAGCGAAAAATGTCATTAGCTTGTTTACGTCATAACCAAAACCACGGCGACCTAGCTCACCAAAATAGGAGAAGTCACGACGAACAGTAGCAGGGTCAATCCCAATCGCTTCAGCAATTTGTTTAGAGCTTGCTTTGTCGATATTTTCACGATGGAATCGTTTGAAAATACGATAGTAGAGAGAGAGACGTTTGGCAGTGGCGTTTGGGATGTTTTTCTCAAATGTCATTGATCGCTTTCCTTTCTTTAATTAGTATGATTCTCTTATATTTTAAGAAAAGTTTGTGAAGATTGCAACAAAATAGTGTAGATGAGGCGATATAAAAAACCTATCACATGGATAGGCTATTTCTATGTAGTAAGAAAAAATTTAGACTTCTTCTTGCTCGAAAACGTTACGATCAACCAAACTCTGCATCAAGAAGTAGAATTTTTCTTGCAAGATGTGGTGATCTTCATTTTTAAAGATATTAACGTTACGAAGGCCAGATTTGTCTGTGATAGACAATTTGAAGCCTGTCAATTCTTTGTTAATAGTGATTTTGAGTGGGAAACCTTCGCCTGAGTTAGGCACTTTTTCGAGAAGGCGGTGCAACTCGTAGTTTCCGATTTTATTTTGCACAAAAGTCGTATCACGTAGAGTGAATTTTTTGACATTAGGACTGATGGTGTAACGGTACTTACAGTCAGTCAAATGAATGCTTTTTTCAAATGCCATGTTAGTCTCCTATGATTTGATTAAGTTTTTCTGCTAGGGCCTGGAGTTCTTCAGCGGTATTTTCCTCTGATAAACTAATGCGAATGGCTGTTTTTAGCTTGTCAGAATCCTTGCCATAGAGGGCCTGGATGACATGACTTGGATCAACAGTTCCAGCAGTACAAGCAGAACCCGTTGAGACAGCAAAGCCTGCTAGGTCTAACAAGGTTAAGAGAGGCCCATTTTCCTTACCAGGAAAACTGATGTTGATGACGTGAGGTAGGCTAGGTCCTCCACCATTGATTTCATAAGGAATGGTAAGGGAATCTAGAAAGGCCTGACGAATCATTTCAACATGCTGGTAATTGTCTTGGTAGTGGTCGCTAGCTTGTTTGTAAGCAGCGGTCATACCTGCAATCCCGACCAGATTTTCAGTGCTGGCACGGCGTTTTTCTTCTTGCTCACCACCGTGGAGTAGGTTGTCAAAATGCAAATCGTTATGATAGAGCAAGCCGACACCTTTAGGTCCGTGGAATTTATGGGCACTAATAGAGAGAAAATCGGCTCCAAGTTCCTCTGGGTGAATAGGAAGCTTTCCTGCTACCTGAACGGCATCGACGTGGAAGGCAGCTTGGTGATTGGCAAGCAAGTCACCAATTTCCTTAATAGGAAGTAATTGGCCAGTCTCATTATTGGCATACATAACAGAAACCAGAATGGTATCGTCACGTAAGGCATCAGCAATTTGTTGGGCAGTAATGACTTGATTTTCTGGTTGAATATAGGTTACTTCAAAACCAAAACGCTCTTCCAAGTAGGCCATAGTGTGAAGGACAGAGTGGTGTTCAATAGCAGTTGTAATCAGGTGCTTACCTTTAGCTTGATTGGCTAGGGCGTAACCTTTGATAGCTGTATTGTTTCCTTCAGTCCCACCAGAAGTGAAAATAAGCTTACGAGCAGGGACTCCAAAGTGTTTGGCCATTTCTTCACGGGCTTCACGAAGTTCCTTAGAAGCCTGTCGACCGTAAGCATGGAGGCTGGATGGATTCCCAAAGGTTTCAGTCATGACATGTGTCATAGCTGAAATAGCAGCAGTATTTAAAGGAGTTGTTGCCGCATTGTCCAAATAAACCATAGCTTAGTCCTCGTTTGCAGTGTAAGCAAAGAGTGGGCTAAGTGGTTGACGTTCGAAAATACGAGTAGTAGCGTTAGCGATTAGCTTACTTGCTGAAATGTATTTAACGTTTGTAGGAACTTTTTCTTTAGTTGCAACTGAATCTGTCACCAAGATTTCTTTAATTGGGGCAGCGTTGAGGACTTCAGCAGCACCTCCTGCAAAGAGACCGTGACTAGCTACTGCATAGATGTCTTTAACGCCACCACGTTCAAGGATTTTAGCAGCTTCAGCAAACGTTTTACCAGTGTTAAGGATATCATCAACCAAGATTGCTGTTTTTCCTTCAACCTCACCGATGATGTAGCCTTCTTCACGTTCTGAATCATCTTGAGCGTAGTCAATGATAGCGATTGGTGCATCAAGGTAGTCTGCCAAGCTACGAGCACGTTTAACACCCGAGTTTTTAGGGCTAACAACGACAACATCACTTCCTGTGAATCCTTTTTTGTTGTAGTATTCAGCAAACAAAGGCATTGTGAAGAGGTTATCTACTGGGATATCGAAGAATCCTTGAACTTGGACAGCGTGAAGGTCAAGCGTCAAGACACGATTGACACCAGCTTTAACTAGCATATTGGCAATCAATTTAGCAGTGATTGGTTCACGTGACGCAGCGATACGGTCTTGACGTGCATAACCAAAGTAAGGCATAACAACGTTGACAGAGTTAGCACTGGCACGTTTGCAGGCATCAATCATGATGAGCAATTCCCAAAGGTGGTCGTTAACAGGGTTGCTAGTAGATTGGATGATATAGATATCGTCCCCACGAACAGACTCTTCAATGTTGATCATGATTTCACCGTCAGAGAATTGACGTGAAGATACTTTACCAAGTGGCAATCCAGTAGCCTCAGCAATTTTTTCAGCAATTTCTGGGTTTGAGCTGAGCGAGAACAATTTCAATTGTGGGTTTGCTTTTTGATGTACCATGACGATGGTGACTCCTTTAAAAAAATAAGATGCTAAGCCCAGTTAGGGCTATTGTAATAAAACTACAGATAGTTCTATTTTAGCAAAAAGAAGCAGAAATTTCAGCCATCAAAGTATGATATTAGTGAAAAATACCGAACCTTTGTTAGATAAAACGCCTTTGTATGCGTTTTTAGAGAAATCTATTACCTTCTGGAGTTCTAAATACTTGTGGTATTTGAAGCTGCATGTGTTTAAAATAAAAAAACAAGGAGCCAACTCCTTGTCAAAATTTTAGTCTTTGTCTCGTTTGAGGGTAGCTACAAAGCGTGCAACCTTACTCTTTGCATACTTAAAGTCAATGTTATTTTCTTTAAGGAAAGCATCAAAGTCGTCTTTACCTTTCTCAGCATCCGAAACTTCTAGTTCAAGCTCGTAGTCTTTCTTATCGGCATAGACATTGACATCGAGGGCCATGAGGCCGATGTTGGTCTGATACTCGCGACGGGTAGTGGTCAAATGTCCGAGGATGGTTAGGTCCTCAAGTTTAACCCCACGTTCCAGAAGAATGGATTTGATCTGACAATCAGGAAAGTCCAGTGACTTAGTCAAAGCCTTAGCGTCCGCACAATCCATGGTAAGGTTGTACTCCATGTTCCCGACTTTTTCAGGGATCTTCAAGGTCAGCTCACCATGAGTGGGAAGCGTCCTGATACGCAAGGAGAGTTTTTTATTTCTCATGTCACTCTGAGGAGTGTCGATGTAGTAGTTGGTTTGCGTAACAGGTGTCACATGGGAGAAAAGCATCGCTAAACGATTGTACTCGTCTTTGGTGAGTAGAGTCTTGTACTCTATCTCTAAATGGTTCATGTGTGTCCTCCCTTGTGCTTTCAAATGTGGTATAATATAACAGATTGTATTTATTTTATAAAAAACTAAAGCTTTTGACAAGGAGGAGTCCTATCTTGACCATGGATTGGGAACAATTTTTAGACCCCTATATTCAGGCCGTAGGTGAGCTCAAAATCAAGCTCCGAGGCATTCGTAAACAATTTCGTAAGCAAAATCGTCACTCGCCTATTGAATTTGTGACGGGACGTGTGAAGTCAGTGGCTTCCATTGAGGAGAAAATAGCCCTTCGTGGCCTTTCGGTTGAAAATTTGGCTCAAGATATGCAGGATATCGCTGGTCTCCGAGTCATGGTCCAATTTGTCGATGATGTGGATGAGGTTTTAGCTTTGCTTCGTCGCCGTAGTGATATGACCATTGTTTCAGAGCGTGACTACATCAGAAACCGTAAACATTCGGGTTATCGCTCTTATCATGTTATTATCTCTTATCCTGTTGATACCATTGATGGTCGTAAGGAGATTCTTGCGGAGATTCAGATTAGGACTTTGGCCATGAACTTTTGGGCCACCATTGAACATTCCCTAAATTACAAGTATCAGGGGAACTTTCCAGAGGAAATTAAGCTTCGCTTGGAAAATACCGCCCGCATGGTTTATGAACTTGATGAAGAAATGCGTAAGATACGTGATGATATTAGAGATGCCCAGTTGCTCTTTGATCCAATTAACAGAACTTTGAAGGATAGTGTAGGAAATAGTGATGACACAGATGAAGACCTCTTCGGATGAGATGAAGGTAGCTATTATTGCCAATGGCAAACCCCAAAGTAGGCGTGTTGCCTCGAAACTTTTTAATGCCTTTCGAGATGATCCTGATTTTTATTTGACCAAGAAAAATCCAGATGTGGTCATCTCAATTGGAGGTGATGGCATGTTACTATCGGCCTTTCATATGTATGAAAAAGAGCTTGCTCGTGTGCGTTTTGTAGGGATTCACACGGGTCACCTAGGCTTTTATACGGATTATTTGGACACTGAAGTAGATCAATTAATCGAGACGCTTCGAAAAGACAGTGGTGCTAAGATTTCTTACCCTCTTTTGAATGTCAAATTGACCCTGGCTGATGGGCGTTCTTTTACGTCGATTGCCCTCAATGAAGCAGCCATCAAGCGTAATGAGAAAACCATGGCAGCAGATGTTTGCCTTAATGATGTCTTGTTTGAGAGCTTCCGTGGTGACGGGCTGTCGGTGTCAACGCCTACAGGATCAACGGCCTACAATAAATCTTTAGGTGGTGCGGTCCTTCATCCTACCATTGAAGCCTTGCAACTGACTGAGATTGCCAGTCTTAATAATCGTGTTTATCGTACCTTGGGTAGTCCCCTCATTGTGCCTAAGCATGAGAAGATTACGGTTTATCCTACCCGAATGGGAAGTTACACTCTATCCGTTGATAATAAAACCTATACCAACCGTAATGTGAAGAAGGTAGAATTCTCAATTGACCAACGTAAGATTTCCTTTGTGGCTAGTGCCAGTCACACCAGTTTCTGGGAACGCGTACGTGATTCCTTTATCGGAGACATGGAAGAATGAGATATGAGTTTACAGTAGGGCGTTCTTGTCGTGTCAAGACCTTTTTGAAGGAGCACGATATTTCTAAAGGACTACTGGCCAAGATTAAGTTTGAGGGCGGTCATATTTGGGTCAATGGCGAGGAGCAGTTTGCGACGTATCCTGTTCATGAAGGAGACGTGGTTGCCATTGAAATCCCTGATGAGGCACCGCACGAGACCTTGAAGCCTATCCCTTTTGACTTGGATATTGTCTATGAGGATGATAACTTCTTGGTGATTAATAAACCCTATGGCTATGCCAGTATTCCAAGTGTTAACCATGATAATACCATGGCTAATTTCGTTAAACATCACTTCGTTAGCAACAATTATCCTAACCAGCGTGTGCATATTGTGACACGTCTGGATAAGGACACGTCTGGTCTCATGCTGTTTGCTAAGCATGGTTATGCCCACGCGCGTATGGATAAACAGTTGCAGCAGAAGTCTATTAAGAAGCATTACTATGCCTTGGTTGAAGGTGATACAAAACTTGAGGAGCAGGGTGAAATCATTGCACCGATTGCGCGTGATGTAGATTCTATTATTACACGTCGGGTTCATAAATCGGGGAAATATGCCCACACTAGCTATCGCTTGGTAGCTGATTATGGTAGGGTTAAACTGGTTGATATCAATCTTCATACCGGACGTACGCACCAGATTCGTGTGCACTTTGCTCACTTAGGTTTGCCTCTTTTGGGAGACGACCTTTATGGTGGGTCTCTAGACTATGGTATTAAGCGTCAGGCTTTGCATTGTCATCGTCTTGCCTTTATTGATCCTTTCACCAAAAAAGAGATGGTCCATGCATCTTCCTTGACAGATGATTTTGAAACCGTTATCATGAGTTTACAAACTAAAAAAGATTGATTGAGGATTTTTTATGCGTAGTCTATTTGGTGAACTTCGTGAACGTATTGCAGGGAAAGGTGTTAAGATTGTCTTCCCTGAGGGTAACGACGACCGTGTGGTTCGTGCTGCTGCCCGTTTGAAATTTGAAGGATTGGTGGATCCTATTATTTTGGGAGACCCAGCTGAGGTTCACAAAATCTTGAGCGATCTTGGTTTTGCAGACTTTAACTATACGATTATTAATCCTGAAACCTATGAAGGTTTTGAGGAAATGAAGGAAAAATTTCTTGAAATCCGTAAAGGAAAAGCAACAGTCGAAGATGCAGAGAAATTGCTTCGTGATGTGAACTATTTCGGTGTTATGCTAGTTAAACTTGGTCTTGCTGATGGAATGGTTTCAGGTGCCATTCACTCAACAGCGGATACGGTACGTCCTGCCCTTCAAATTATCAAAACAAAACCAGGCATTTCACGTACATCAGGTGTTTTCCTTATGAACCGTGAAAATACCGATCATCGTTTGGTATTTGCCGACTGTGCCATCAACATTGAACCAAATGCTCAAGAATTGGCAGAAATTGCAATTAATACTGCTGAAACAGCTAAAGTTTTTGGTATTGATCCTAAAGTGGCCATGCTCAGCTTCTCAACAAAGGGTTCTGCTAAATCGCCAAAAGTTGACAGGGTTGTTCAAGCAACAAATATTGCCAAAGAAATGCGTCCTGACTTGGCTATTGATGGTGAATTGCAGTTTGATGCAGCCTTTGTTCCAGCAACAGCTGCCATTAAGGCTCCAGATAGTAATGTAGCGGGACATGCTAATGTCTTTGTCTTCCCAGGTTTGCAAGCAGGTAACATTGGATATAAGATTGCCCAACGTTTGGGAATGTTCGAGGCTATCGGTCCAATCTTGCAAGGTCTTAATAAACCTGTTAACGACCTTTCTCGTGGGGCTAGTGCTGAAGATATTTACAATTTGGCGATTATCACAGCTGCTCAAGCTCTTAATAGCTAATTTTAACTTAGAAACAGAGGTTTAACCAAGGTGTTAGGCCTTTTTGTTTTATGCATGACTGGTGATTAAAAATAAATCGATTAAAGTAGCTAGAAATCCAGAAAACACAAGGGACTGCTGAATTTTTCGTATTTCATCAGGTGCAATAATTGTGCAAAATAGTCTGATAATGACTCCTTTTCTTGATTATTTATGCTATAATGAAAGAGTAAAATTTTATTTTTTGGAGAAATCTTATGAAAAAAAGCAAATGGTTAGCCCTTGCGGGTGTGGCACTCCTCAGTGTAGGTGCCTTAGCGGCTTGTTCTTCTAAGTCAAGTACTAGTGGAACGACTTATGGTTATGTTTATAATTCAGATCCAGAATCATTGGATTACATCACTTCAAATACAGGACCTACTAAGACAGCTGTGACAAACGGTGTAGATGGTCTTATGGAAGCAGATAAATATGGAAATCTTGTCCCTTCAGTAGCTGAAGATTGGTCTGTCTCTCAAGATGGTCTGACTTATACTTATAAAATCCGTAAGGGTGTTAAATGGTACACTTCAGATGGTGAAGAGTATGCTGATGTGACTGCTAAGGACTTTGTGACTGGTCTTAAGCATGCGGCTGATTCCAAAGCTGGAGCCCTCTATTTGGTACAAGATTCTATTGCAGGCTTGTCTGACTACCTCTCTGGTGCCAATAAAGATTTCTCAAATGTAGGTGTCAAAGCAATCGACGATCACACATTGCAATATACCCTTAAAAAACCAGAACCATACTGGAATTCTAAGACAACCTATGGTTTGCTCTTCCCGGTTAACGAAGACTTTCTTAAGAATAAAGGAAAAGATTTTGGTAAGTCAACAGACCCAACCTCTATCCTTTATAACGGTCCTTTCCTTCTTAAATCTTTGACAGCTAAATCATCTATCGAGTTGACTAAGAATGAGAATTATTGGGATAAGAAGAACGTGCATTTCGACGCTATCAAATTGTCATATTATGATGGTTCTGACCAGGAGGCTCAAGAGCGTAGCTTCTCAGATGGTGCTCTCAGCATTGCACGTGTATTCCCTATGAGCTCTAACTATGCGTCAGTAGAAAAGAAATATAAAGATAATATTTATTACACAGCACCAGGTGCGTCTACAGCAGCTATTGGTGTGAATATTGATCGTCAAAGCTATAAATTCTCAGCGAAGAAGACAGATGCTGAAAAGACATCAACTAAGAAGGCTCTTCTAAACAAAGACTTCCGTCAATCAATCAACTTCGCTATTGATCGTACAGCCTATCAATCTCAAGTTAATGGTAAAGATGGGGCAGCTCTTGCTCTACGTAACCTCTTTGTTCCTTCTGATTTTGTCAGTGCAGGGGATAAGACCTTCGGTGACCTTGTGACAGACAAGATGAGCACTTACGGTGATGAATGGTCTGGTGTCAATTTTGCGGATGGTCAAGATGGTCTCTACAATGCGGAAAAAGCTAAGACTGAGTTTGCCAAAGCCAAAGAAGCTCTTCAAGGTGAAGGTGTTCAATTCCCAATTCACTTGGACCTTCCAGTTGATCAAAGTTCTAAACTTAATGTTGCTCAAGCTCAATCATTGAAACAAACGATTGAAAAATCATTGGGCAGTGAAAATGTCGTTATCGATATCAACCAGTTGTCATCTGATGATATGCAAAATGCAACCCTTAATGCGGCAAATGCGGCAGCAGAAGACTGGGATATTTCAAACGGTGTGGTTTGGGGTCCAGACTATCAAGATCCATCAACTTACCTTGATATCTTTAAGACAACTTCAAGTGAAAATACCAAGACTTTCATGGGTTATGATGATCCAAACAATGCGGCCGCAGCTCAAGTAGGTCTTAAAGATTATGATGCCTTGCTTGATTCAGCAGCTTCAGAAACAACAGACCTCAACGCTCGTTACGATCGCTATGCCCAAGCTCAAGCATGGTTGGAAGATAGCTCGCTTGTCATTCCATTGACTGTTGGTAACGGTGCAGCACCAGTTATTTCACGCTTGACACCATTTACGGGTGCTAGCATGCAAGTGGGTGATAAGAACTCATCAGACTACTTCAAATACGTGAAACCACAAGAAAAAGTAGTTACTAAGAAAGAATATGAACAAAGTCGTGAAAAATGGCTTAAAGAAAAGAAAGCATCTAACGAAAAAGCTCAAAAAGATCTTGAGAAACACGTTAAATAATATTCTAGAGAAAAAGGCAGTTAGCCTTTTTCTTTTGTCAAAAAGGGGCTAATCCCTAGTGTTCATAAGGGGTATAATTGTGAGAAAGTCAGCATAAGACAAAATATTCTGAAAATTGTACTCATCTTATTTTTTATGGTATAATGTAGGTATATAAAAAAGATTTTTTGGAGAATGCTTATGAAAAAAAGTAAATGGTTGGCCCTTGCGGGTGTTTCCCTCCTTAGTGTTGGGGTTTTAGTGGCTTGTTCATCAAAATCAAACACTTCAAGCAATACTTATAACTATGTTTACAATGCTGATCCTGAGACATTGGATTACCTTATTTCCAATAAGGGTTCAACAATTGATGCTGTGACAAATGGTGTCGATGGCCTTTTGGAAAATGATAAATATGGTAACTTGGTACCTGCTATTGCCAAGGACTGGACTGTTTCAGCTGATGGTTTGACGTATACATACAAACTTCGTAAGGGAGTCAAATGGTATACTTCAGACGGTGAAGAATATGCAGAAGTAACAGCTAAGGACTTTGTAACAGGACTTAAGCATGCTGCTGATAAAAAGACAGAGTCAATTTACCTGGCAAAAGATTCTGTAGTAGGTCTTGCTGATTATTTCAATGGTACTGATAAAGACTTCTCTAAAGTTGGCGTTAAAGCACTTGATGATTACACCCTTCAGTACACACTTAAACAACCAGAACCTTACTGGAATTCTAAGATGACTTATTCTCTCTTCTGGCCTGTAAATGAAGAGTTCCTTAAGTCAAAAGGGGACAGCTTTGGTAAATCAACAGATCCATCATCTATCCTTTATAATGGTCCATACATCCTTAAGTCATTGACAGCCAAATCATCTATTGAGTTGGCTAAAAATGAAAACTATTGGGATAAGAAAAATGTACACTATGATGGGGTGAAATTGTCATTTTTCGATGGCTCTGATCAAGAGGCACAAGTCCGTAATTTCACTGATGGAGCCTATAGCCAAGCACGTGTTTATCCAACAGGTTCGAACTTTGCCTCAGTAAAAAAACAATATAAAGATAATATCTTCTATACACAACCATCTGCTGATATTGTTGGTGTTGGTGTTAATATTGATCGTCAGTCTTACAACCATACATCTAAGAAGACTGATGCTGAGAAAGATTCAACTAAGAAAGCTCTTCTTAACAAGGACTTCCGCCAATCTATTAACTTCTCAATTAATCGTGAGTCATACTCAGCTCAAATTAATGGAGAAGAAGGGGGAGTTCTAGCTGTTCGTAACCTTCTTGTGAAACCTGATTTTGTTTATGCTGGTGACAAGTCATTCGGTGATTTGGTAACTGAAAAGATGGCTTCATATGGTGACGAGTGGTCTGGGGTTAACCTTAAAGACAGTCAAGATGGTCTCTTCAACGCTGATAAGGCTAAGACTGAATTTAACAAGGCTAAGGAAGCCCTCCAAGCACAAGGTGTTCAATTCCCAATTCACTTGGATATGCCAGTTGACCAAACAGCAAAGACAAAGGTGGCTCGTGCACAGTCTTTGAAACAATCTGTTGAAGAGACACTCGGTAAAGAAAATGTTGTGGTTGACCTCAACCAAATGTCTCAAGATGACCTGTTGAACGCAACTCTTTCTGCTCCTAATGCAGCAGCAGAAGACTGGGATATTACTGACTCAGTTGCTTGGGCACCTGACTATGAAGACCCATCAACATATCTTGATATCTTCAAGACAACAGCTAGTGAGAACACAAAAACTTACATGGGATTTGACGATCCTAACAATGCAGCAGCAGCTCAAGTAGGTCTTAAAGACTTTGATGCTTTGGTTGATAACGCAGCTAAAGAAACAAGCGACCTCAACGTACGTTATGAACGTTATGCAGAGGCACAAGCTTGGTTGGAAGATAGCTCACTCTTCATGCCACTTATGGTTAACAAGGGTGCTGCTCCAATGGTAGCTCGTTTGACACCATTCTCAGGTGCTTACTCTCAAGTAGGACCTAAGGGTTCTGACAGATACTTCAAGTACCTTGAACCTCAAAAAGATGTTGTCACTAAGAAAAACTATGATAAAGCCCGTGAAAGCTGGCTTAAAGAAAAGTCTAAGTCCAACGAAAAAGCTCAAAAAGACCTTGAGAAACACGTTAAATAAAAGGACGATGGAACTTTCTCATTAGATTGGGAAAGTTCTTTTGGAATTAAAGGAAGAGACATGAAAAAATACATTTTATTGAGAACCCTCCGTTCTCTATTGTCAATATTTGTCGTGACGGCCTTGACCTACACGATTATCTATACCATGGTGCCGAGGCGTTTGATTTTCAGACAGGACCCAAACTACAACAAGATTGCTAAGACAGCTGATTCTAAGGCTAACTATGAAAATACAATCTATGAACGTATGGGTTACATTGATTACTATGACACCAAGGAGTTGCAGGAGAAAGCTAGCTCCCTTGATAAGTCGGTAACCACTAAGCCAACAAAAGAAAATAAAGCTATTTACCAAAAATATGTGGATAGTTTAGGACATGGCTGGCGTTTGCATCAATTCAAGCAAAGTAAACAATTCTATGCAACACGTGATGTGCCAGTGCTTGAACGTGTGTTTGGCTTCTATACGCACCTCTTTGAATTTGACAATACTGGATGGGTTAAAGATAAAACAAATCCAAACTTGAAGCGTTACATCCGTATTGAAAATGATCCAGCTATCGGTTGGTCAGTTGTCGGTTCAGGAACTAAGCATAAATACTTGCTTTACTTTAACAGTCAGTTCCCATTTGTTCACCAAAACTTTGTGAAGATGAACCTTGGTACATCTTACCCAACCTATGCTGAGCAGGGTGTTCTTGATGTTATTACACAAGGCCAAGGGCAAACACAAAGCTCTGAGGTCAACTTCCCTACTGGTAAGAAGATATCTTCAGTAGATATCTACTCTCGTACTTATAAATCACCAAGTCAGGCTGATGCGAGAGACCGTTCTTACTATGGAAATGACCCATACACAGCTACCAAGAGTCGCTACCAATACCCATCAATGGTGACAAGTTCTGCTATTGCAGGTTTGATTGGTTTGGTCTTGTCTTATGCTTTGGCAATTCCATTGGGATCATACATGGCACGCTTTAAAAACACACTCTTTGATAGTGTATCAACAGGTGTCTTGACTTTCTTGCTTTCACTACCAACCATCGCCTTGGTTTATATCATTCGTTTGATTGGTTCTGAGATTGGTCTTCCAGATTCTTTCCCTATCTTGGGTGCAGGTGACTGGCGTTCATACGTCTTGCCATCTGTTATTCTCGGTCTCTTGTCAACACCAGGTCTTGCTATTTGGATTCGTCGTTACATGATCGACTTGCAATCACAAGACTTCGTTCGTTTTGCACGTGCCAAAGGGTTGTCAGAACAAGAAATTTCGAATAAGCACATTTTCAAAAATGCTATGGTTTCCTTGGTTTCAGGGATCCCAGCATCTATCGTTAGTGTTATCACAGGGGCAACCTTGACAGAAACGATCTTCGCCTTCCCTGGTATGGGTAAAATGTTGATTGACTCTGTCCGTGCTTCAAATAACGCTATGGTTGTGGGTCTTGTATTTATTTTCACAGCCCTCACCATCTTCTCATTGCTTGTGGGTGATATCCTTATGACTATAATTGACCCACGTATCAAATTGACATCTAAAGGAGGTAAATAATGGCTTCAATTGATAAAAGTAAGTTCCAATTTGTAAAGCGCGATGATTTTGCCTCTGAAACAATTGATGCACCAGCTTATTCTTACTGGAAATCAGTGATGCGTCAATTCTTTAAAAAGAAATCAACAGTAGTAATGTTGGGTATCTTGATTGCCATCGTTTTGATGAGTTTCATCTATCCAATGTTCTCTAAATTTGACTTCAATGATGTCTCAAAAGTAAATGATTTCAGTTTGCGTTATGTACATCCAAACGCTCAATACTGGTTCGGTACTGACAGTAATGGTAAGTCCCTCTTTGATAGTGTTTGGTTTGGAGCTCGTAATTCTATCCTTATTGCTGTTATCGCTACCTTCCTTAACGTTGTCATTGGTTTGCTTGTAGGTGCTGTTTGGGGGATTTCTAAGACCTTCGATATGATTATGATGGAAATCTACAACATCATCTCAAATATTCCTGCCCTCCTTGTAGTTATCGTCTTGACTTACTCATTGGGTGCTGGTTTCTGGAATATGATCTTTGCCATGACTGTCACAGGTTGGATTGGTATTGCCTATACCATTCGTATTCAAATCATGCGTTACCGTGATTTGGAGTATAACTTGGCTTCTCGTACACTGGGAACGCCAACTGCTAAGATTGTGGTTAAAAACATCATGCCGCAACTTGTGTCAGTTATCGTAACTATGGCTAGTCAACTCTTGCCAGGATTTATCTCTTATGAAGCCTTCCTTTCATACTTTGGTTTGGGGCTTCCCGTTACGACGCCTAGTCTTGGTCGTTTGATTTCAGACTACGCACAGAACGTTACAGTCAATGCTTATCTCTTCTGGATTCCATTGACTACCTTGATTCTCGTTTCCCTTGCTCTCTTTATTGTCGGTCAAAACTTGGCGGATGCCAGCGACCCACGTACGCATAGATAGGAGTCCAATATGACAGAAAATAAAAATGTAATATTATCGGCTCGCGATATCGTCGTGGAATTTGACGTTCGTGACCGTGTTTTGACAGCTATTCGAGGAGTTTCCCTTGATTTGGTTGAAGGTGAAGTTTTAGCCTTGGTTGGTGAGTCTGGTTCAGGTAAATCAGTATTGACTAAGACTTTCACAGGGATGCTTGAAGAAAATGGTCGTGTAGCTAGCGGTTCTATTGATTATCGTGGCCAAGATTTGACCAAACTTAAGAGTCACCAAGATTGGGCACATATTCGTGGGGCTAAGATTGCGACTATCTTCCAAGATCCTATGACCAGTCTTGACCCAATTAAGACTATCGGTAGCCAAATTGTTGAAGTCATTGTCAAACACCAAGGAAAATCAGCCAAAGAAGCTAAAAAAATGGCCATTGACTACATGGACAAGGTTGGTATTCCTGATGCTGAAAAACGTTTCAACGAATATCCTTTCCAATACTCTGGTGGGATGCGTCAACGTATCGTCATTGCCATTGCCTTGGCTTGTCGTCCTGATGTTCTTATCTGTGACGAGCCAACAACTGCCCTTGACGTGACCATTCAAGCTCAAATCATTGACCTCTTGAAATCACTCAAAGAGGAGTATGGTTTCTCAGTGATTTTCATTACCCATGACCTTGGTGTGGTAGCAAGTATCGCTGACAAGGTTGCTGTTATGTATGCTGGTGAAATCATCGAGTATGCAACTGTTGAGGAAATTTTCTATGAGCCTTGTCACCCATACACGTGGAGCTTGCTTTCAAGCTTGCCACAGTTGGCTGACGATAAGGGTGAGCTTTTCTCAATTCCAGGGACACCACCATCACTTTATACACCAGTTGTTGGAGATGCCTTTGCCTTGCGTTCAGACTATGCCATGCAGATTGACTTTGAGGAAAAAGCTCCACAATTCCAAGTTTCAGATACTCACTGGGCTAAGACCTGGCTCTTACATGAGGATGCACCAAAAGTTGAAAAACCTGCGGTTATCCAAAATCTACATGAAAAAATCCGTGCTAATATGGGATTTGCACATTTAGGAGATGAGGAGGAAGGCAATGCCTGAGAAGTTAGTTGAAGTAAAAGATGTGGAGATTTCCTTCGGTGAAGGAAGCAAGAAATTCGTTGCTGTCCACAATGCTAATTTTTTCATCAACAAGGGTGAAACCTTTTCCCTCGTTGGTGAGTCTGGTAGTGGTAAAACCACTATCGGGCGTGCCATTATTGGTCTAAATGATACAAGTAATGGTGAGATTATTTTTGACGGTAAGAAAATCAATGGACACTTATCTCACTCTGAGAAAAACGACCTTATACGTCGTATCCAGATGATTTTCCAAGACCCTGCGGCTAGTTTGAATGAACGTGCAACAGTCGATTATATCTTGTCTGAGGGCTTGCATAACTTCCATCTCTATAAGGATGAGGAAGATCGTAAAGCAAAAATCAAGAAAATCATCAAAGAAGTGGGACTTCTTGAGGAGCACTTGACACGTTATCCTCACGAATTTTCTGGGGGACAACGTCAACGTATTGGGATTGCACGTTCCTTGGTCATGCAACCGGACTTGGTTATCGCTGACGAACCCATCTCAGCCCTTGACGTGTCAGTTCGTGCCCAAGTTTTGAACTTGCTTAAGAAATTCCAAAAAGAGTTGGGATTGACCTATCTCTTTATCGCTCACGACTTGTCAGTGGTCCGTTTCATTTCTGACCGTATCGCTGTTATTTACAAGGGGACAATCGTGGAAGTTGCTGAGACAGAAGAACTCTACAACAATCCTATCCACCCTTACACCAAGTCACTCTTGTCTGCTGTTCCTATTCCAGACCCAATCTTGGAACGTAAGAAAGTCTTGAAGGTTTATGATCCAAACCAACACGACTATTCTGTCGATAAACCAGAAATGGTTGAAGTACGTCCAGGACACTTCGTTTGGGGTAACAAGGCCGAAATCGAGACTTATCGTAAAGAACAAAGTAAATAAGTCTTTTCAATGCAAAAAAAATCGTGTTCCAGAAGGAACACGGTTTTTCTTTAGTCTAAATTTAAGCGTTTGGTCATGATATAGTAGGTACCAAAGTAACTTGCTGCGATGAGAATGAGAGACTGAGCTAGACTAAATATATATGACGAGTTATTAATTGCAGTATTTGTTGCATTTCCGGTCAAGGCTGCACCGAGTCCAAAGAAGAAACCAATAAAGAATAGGATAGCCTGAATGGCGAAATAGGCGACAAATCCCATAAGAACTTTGTTAGTATTGAAGAGGTTTCCGATACTAATACAGAGGTAATAGAAAAGGATACCGCTAATTGTTCCTAAAATTGTAGAAGGGATGAAGAGGTAGAAAGCGCCTATTTCTTTTAGGATCTGGCCAAAGTAGCTGGTAGCTAGGAGGATATCTTTCATATCAAGGCAGAAAGCAGCTATAATTCCAATCGAAAGGAGTATAACGAGTGATGAAATGATATCTAAAATAAAGGCTACCAAGAGTTTAGACAAGATTAATTGGTGAGCAGAAACTGGGAGCGTATTGGTTAGATAACCTTCTCTCCCAAAGACAGTCTTTGCAAAGCGTCTGACAATGAGAACTATTGTTGCTATATAAATAGTTCCCCATACGATAATGGTAGCAAAAACCATCAGTGTGAAGAAAGCAAAGAAGAGTAGACTAGGTTCTTGGTGGCTCTGTTCAGTTACAAAAATAGATTTTCGAAGCATTAAACCCAAGGGGATAGAGAGTAGGATGGCAATACCATAGATGCCAAGATACCATTTACGGACCGATTGTAATTCATATTTAACTAATTTCCAAAACATGCTCATACCTCCTAGTTGTGGAACATCTCTCTAAAGAGTTTGTCGATAGATTTGCCATGGGCTTGACGGATATTATCAGCATCACCCTGAAGTTCAATCTGACCGTATTTTAAGAAGACAACTTCATCTAGGACGGATTCAATATCTGCAATCAAATGGGTTGAAATGATAACAGAAGCATCTTCAGAGTATTGGTTGATGATGGTTTTAAGAATGTAGTCACGTGACGCAGGATCGACTCCACCGATAGGTTCATCGAGGAGATAGAGTTTAGCTTCACGACTCATAACCAAAATCAACTGAACTTTTTCTTTGTTACCTTTTGAGAGGTCCTTAAGGCGCAAATCAGGCTGGAGCTTTAAATCCTGCAAGAGTTGCAAGGCAAGAGGATAGCGGAAGTCAGCGTAAAAATCTTGGAAGAAGTCCAAGTAGTATTGGATAGTCTTACTTTCATCCAAATAAGTTGTATCAGGTAGATATGCCACTTGAGCTTTGGTGATAGGTGATGGCTGAAATCCATTAATAGTTGCTAAACCAGAAGTTGGTTGAAGGAGGCCGTTCAAAATTTTGATTAGGGTTGTTTTACCACTACCGTTTGGTCCTAAGAGACCAATGATTTTACCAGAAGGGATGGACATGGTCACATCTCTAAGGGCTGGAATACCATTATAGGTCTTGGTGAGATTTGTTAGAGTTACAATATCAGTCATCGGTCTACAAGTCCTTTCCTGTTTGTTCGATGTAGTCAGTGATGATAGATTTGATTTCAGGTGAGCTAAAACCAATGGCTGTCATCTCAGAGACAAAGTTCTTCATGAGACTTTGGGCAATCTCGTGTCGTTTTTGATCAATTAGTTTTTCATCTTCGGTAACAAAGCGACCAGAGGTACGGGCAGAATAGACCAGCCCCTCTTTTTCAAGTTCTTGGAAGGCTCTTTGTACGGTGTTGGGATTGACCCCGGCTTCCTGAGCAAATTCCCTAACAGGTAGGAGTTGTTGTCCCATACTCAATTCCTTGGAAGCTATCTTCAGTTTGACGCGATAGGCGATTTGGAGATAGATTGGCGATTTTTCATCAAATGTCCAAGCCATAAGAGACTCCTTTCTAAAAGTATAATAGTATTATTTTTGTACTACCATAATGATACAACTAAAATACTGAATTTGCAAGTAAAATTCCATATTTTCTCTAATTTCTCTGGCTTTTCCCAAACTTATATTCCTATTTTTGGTATAATAGGGGCAAGTATATTCGACCTGAAGGGAGATTATTTTGAAAATTTTAGCAACAGATATGGATGGTACCTTTCTAGACCATCTTGGTGCCTATGACAAAGCACGTTTGGATAACCTTTTGGATGCTTGTGAAGCTAAAGATTACGTTTTTACCGTAGCTTCTGGCCGAGCTCTCTTGGCCTTGGAGGAGCTTTTTGATGGTTTTGTGGACCGCATAGCTATTATTGCGGAGAATGGGGCCTTGGTTCAGTACAAGGGTGAAGTCCTGTTTGAGTCCAAGCTAGAACCTAAAGATTATTTGGAAATTGCAGATACGACTTTAGCCTTGCCAACTTGCGAGGGAATTCTCTTGTCGGGACGTCGTGGTGCCTATGCTCCAAACGATGCAGATCCAGCCTATCTTAAGGCCATGGAACGCTACTATGAAAATGTTATGACAACGGACCTTGAAGCGGTTACAGATGATATTTTCAAGGTAACTGCTAAGTTCCAAGGGGATACCATTATGGAACGTGGTGACTACCTCAACACGATTTTTGAGGATATGACAGCTGTGACAACTGGCTTTGATTCTATGGATATTATCCTTAAAGGTGTGGATAAGGGCTTTGGTCTTTACCATCTTTGTCAAGAGTTGGGGCGTCAAGCTTCAGATGTTGTAGCCTTTGGTGATAATCTCAATGATATGGAGATGCTGACCTTTGCTGGGCATGCGGTTGCTACGGAAAATGCCCGCGATGAGATTAAGGCAGTAGCTGACGAAGTGATTGGTCACCATAAAGACGGTGCAGTCTTTGACTACATGGAAGGATTGGTGGACTCAGATGTCTGAGATTAAATTATTGGCCTTGGACCTAGATGGGACACTCTTCACTAAGGATAAGCAAGTAACAGCTGAAAATAGAGCTGCTCTGAAAGCGGCAGAAGCTAAGGGGGTTCATGTGGTCATTACGACTGGTCGCCCTCTGCCAGCTATTACTCATATCTTGGAAGATTTGGGCTTGTTGGATGATAAGCACTATAGTGTGACCTTCAATGGTGGCTTGGTTCAGCGTAATAATGGGGATATCCTCATAAAGAAAGAGATGAGTCGAGAAGATTTAAAGCAGATTTATGCTGTCTTCGAACCTCTAGGGCTTCCTATGGATGTTATCAGTGATGGCATTGTCTATGGTGTGCCAAGTAAAGGCAATCATTCTCTCTATCGTCAGGCTAATCCTACCCTGACCTTCGTTGATGTGGAGAGTATTGATGACATTCCTGAAAATATCGTCTATAATAAGGTAGTTACGGTCTGTGAGGAAGCGTTTTTGGATGCTCAAATTCAAAAAATACCTGACCATTTATACCAAGCGTTTGAGGTCTTTAAGTCTCGTGAAATTATCCTAGAGGTCATGCCTAAAGGTGTTCATAAGGCTGTAGGTTTGAGACTCTTGACTGATTACCTTGCTCTGGATAAAAGTCAGGTCATGGCTATGGGAGACGAGGAAAACGACTTGACAATGCTGGAGTGGGCTAGTCTTGGTGTGGCTATGGCGAATGCTGTTCCCAAGGTCAAGGCTGTTGCCAAGGCAGTAACGACAAAAACTAATGAGGAATCTGGAGTGGCTGAGGCCATCCACAAATATATTCTAGAGAAATAAGGAGAACCAAATGGGTCTATTTGATCGATTATTTGGACAAGAGGAAAACCAGTCACAGGAAACTGTAGCAAATCATGAAATTTCAGAAACTGAGGCTCTTGATAATCAAGACTTATCAACAAGTGAAGGGATAAGCGAGAGTCAAACAGAACAGCTCAGTGAGTCGGAGACTCAAGTAGAAGAGATTTCATCCACAGAATCTGTTGAATCTAGTGATTCTACTGTGACAGAAGAAAGTGAAGCAGTGTCTGACGAAGACCTTTCTGTTGATAATCAGGCTTCAAGCGAAGCAGAAGGCGTTTCCGAGTCAGAAGAAAGTCAAGTTGCTGTGGATAACCACTTTGCGGATGTCATGGCTGATTACTATGCTAAGAAGGCTCAAGTAGCTGCTGCTGCAGAAAAAGGTGAAACTGTCACTTTTGAAGCCGTTCAAACCCGTAAAGTTGAGGAAAAACCTGAAGAAGTTCAGGATTCAAAAACTGAAACAGAACAAGAGAAATATAACCGTACCCTCAAGAAGACGCGTACTGGTTTTGCTGCCCGCTTGAATGAATTCTTTGCGAATTTCCGTCGTGTTGATGAGGAGTTCTTCGAAGAATTGGAAGAAATGCTGATTCTTTCCGATGTGGGTGTTAATGTTGCAACGCAATTAACGGAAGACTTACGTTATGAAGCCCGCCTTGAAAATGTCAAAAAGACTGAAGATTTGCAACGCTTGATTATCGAAAAACTTGTGGACATTTATGAGAAGGATGACGTCTATAAGGAGCAGATTAATTTCCAAGATGGTTTGACAGTCATGCTTTTCGTTGGTGTCAACGGGGTTGGTAAGACAACGTCTATCGGTAAGTTGGCGCATAAATACAAACAAGAAGGCAAAAAAGTTATGTTGGTAGCTGCTGATACCTTCCGTGCGGGAGCTGTAGCTCAGTTGGTTGAGTGGGGACGTCGTGTTGATGTGCCAGTAGTGACTGGTGCTGAGAAGGCTGACCCAGCTTCAGTGGTCTTTGACGGTATGGAAAAGGCTCTTGCTGAAGGAGTTGATGTCCTTATGATTGATACTGCGGGTCGTTTGCAAAATAAAGACAATCTTATGGCAGAGCTTGAAAAGATTGGTCGTATTATCAAACGTGTGGTTCCAGAAGCACCTCATGAAACCCTCTTGGCCTTGGATGCCTCAACAGGTCAAAATGCGCTTAGTCAGGCCAAGGAATTTTCAAAAATCACACCTCTTACAGGCCTTGTCTTGACTAAGTTGGATGGTAGTGCCAAGGGTGGTGTGGTTCTGGCCATTCGTCAAGAGTTGGATATTCCAGTTAAATTAATTGGTTTTGGTGAGAAAATTGATGATATTGGTGAGTTCCATTCAGAAGAATTCATGCAAGGTCTCCTGACTGGTTTGGTTTAAAAGAGTGTTTAAAAAGAGTGAGTACTGGGAAAAAGGATTCACTCTTTTTAATGGTGTCCTCACCTTGAAAAAAGTCACTTTTATTGGTAAAATAGTAAGGAAAAACGCATGCTTTGAAAAGTGAGCTGTAACTTAATCACTGAACAACCCCTAAGCCTTAAAAAAGAGATGATTGCTTTCTCTTTTTTTAAGGTGAGTCATAAGAAGATTTTTAATCTTAGTTTAAGGAGAAGACATGTCTGAACGTGGACTTTTGATTGTTTTTTCAGGGCCTTCTGGTGTCGGAAAAGGAACTGTTCGTCAGGAGATTTTTTCAACACCTGACCATAAATTTGAATACTCAGTGTCAATGACCACACGTGCCCAGCGTCCTGGTGAAGTTGATGGGAAGGATTATTTCTTCCGTTCGCGTGAGGAATTTGAAGAGCTTATTCGTAATGGTCAAATGTTGGAATATGCTGAGTATGTAGGTAACTACTACGGAACACCTTTGACTTATGTCAATGAAACCTTGGATAAAGGTATTGATGTTTTCCTTGAAATCGAAGTTCAAGGGGCCCTTCAGGTTAAGAAAAAGGTTCCAGATGCTGTCTTCATCTTTTTGACGCCACCAGATTTGAACGAGCTTCAAGAACGTTTGGTTGGTCGTGGAACAGATTCTGAGGAAGTTATTGCTCAACGTATCGAGCGTGCGCGTGAAGAAATTGCTCTCATGAGCGAATACGATTATGCCATTGTTAATGACGAAGTGCCTTTGGCTGCTGAGCGTGTCAAACGTGTTATTGAAGCAGAACACTTCCGAGTTGACCGTGTGATTGGTCGCTATCGTAATATGATTTCAGAAAAGAAATTATCAGATAAATAAATTAGAAATAGGTATAGAATTATGATGTTGAAACCCTCTATTGACAAACTTTTGGATAAAGTGCCTTCAAAATATTCATTGGTTATTTTGCAAGCCAAACGTGCCCATGAATTAGCCGCTGGTGCTGAACCAACTCAAGAGTTTACGTCAGTAAAACCAACCCTTCAAGCCCTTGAAGAGATTGAATCTGGTAATGTGACTATTCACCCAGATCCAGAATCTAAACGTGAATTGGCACGTTTGAAAGTGATTCAAGCACGTCTTGCTGCTGAGGAAGAAGAACGTAAAATCAAAGAACAAATCGCTAAAGAAAAAGAAGAAGGCGATAAAATCTAAAATCAAAGTCTTGCTTTGGTTTATGAGGAGAGGGGAGCTGAGGCATAGTGTCTCAGCTTCCTTCTTTATGACGATAATAGACAGCTCAGCTTTTCTTGAGCTTGAAAGATACTGGTTTTAAGGAAATGACAGGAGGAAATTTATGGTTTTAGTAGCACAAATTATTGTAGACGTTCCTCTGATGCAGACGGACAGACCTTATAGTTACCTTATCCCTGAAGCTATGCAAGGTCAAATTGCCATTGGTATGCGAGTGCATGTACCTTTCGGTAAAGGAAATCGTCTATTGCAAGGCTTTGTTATTGGTTTAGAAGAGCAGGAGGATTTAAGAGACTTTCCTGAATTAAAACCTATTGCTGAGCTTTTAGATTACGAGCCAGTCCTTAATCAGGATCAACTGGATTTGGCTGATCAGATGCGACATACGGTCTTTTCCTATAAGATTTCCATCTTGAAGTCAATGCTACCTGGTCTCCTTAATTCTCAGTACGATAAGGTTATCATGGCGACTGATAAACTAGGTGAAGAAGATAAACAGACTTTTCTTCAGGGGCAGGATCATGTTCTTTTCTCGCAGTTGTCAGAGGAGCAGCGTCAAGCCATTCCTCGTCTGGTCCAGTCTGGGCGTGTAACGGTTGATTACCTTGCTAAGGATAAGCAGAACATTAAGACTGAGAAGCACTATAGTGTTCAAAAGGGCATTCTTGAGACTTTGGCTATTTCACAACGGGCTAAGAGACGTTTGGAGATGCGTGACTTCTTGTTAGAGAAGAGTGAGCCAGGGAGGGTGGCAGACCTCCACAAGCTTTTTTCACGAGATGTGGTTAAGTTTTTCATTGAAGCTGGTGCCTTGGTCATCACCGAAGTTGAGGTCAATCGTGCCGATAGCTACTTTGAAAAAGTAGAAAAGACAGAGTTTCTTGAGCTTAATGCCCAACAGGCGCATGCGGTTGAAGAAATGACGCGTCAGATTGGACAAGGTGGCAAACCTTTCTTATTGGAAGGGGTAACGGGATCAGGTAAGACCGAAGTTTACCTACATCTTATCGAGAGGACCTTGGCAATGGGTAAAACTGCTATTGTCTTGGTGCCAGAAATTTCCTTGACACCCCAAATGACTAATCGTTTCATTTCACGTTTTGGGGACTTGGTGGCGATTATGCATTCAGGCTTGTCAGACGGTGAGAAATTTGACGAGTGGCGTAAGGTTAAATCTGGTCAGGCAAAAGTTGTGGTAGGAGCGCGTTCGGCTATCTTTGCTCCTTTGGACAATATCGGGGCAATCATTATCGATGAGGAACATGAGGCTACTTATAAACAAGAGTCCAATCCTCGCTATCATGCAAGAGATGTTGCCTTGCTTAGAACTAAGAGTCATGGAGCTGTGCTCGTCCTTGGGTCAGCAACACCCTCTATTGAGACACGGGCGAGAGCTCAGAAAGGGGTTTACCATTTTCTTGAGTTGACACAAAGGGCTAATCCTAATGCTAAAATTCCGCAGGTGGAAGTGGTGGACTTCAAGGATTTTGTGGGCCGTCAAGAGGCGAGTGATTTTACACCACCTCTTTTGGAAAAAATCAGGGAACGTTTGGCACGTAAGGAACAAGTCGTATTGATGTTGAACCGTCGTGGGTATTCCTCTTTTGTCATGTGTCGTGACTGTGGCTATGTGGATGATTGTCCGAATTGTGATATTTCACTGACCTTGCACATGGATACCAAGACCATGAATTGCCACTATTGTGATTTTCAAAAAGCAATACCACATGTCTGTCCTAACTGTCAGAGTCGTCAGATTCGCTATTATGGGACTGGGACACAAAAGGCCTATGACCAGTTAACGGAACTTTTGCCAGAAGCCAGAGTGATTCGTATGGATGTTGATACGACACGTAAGAAAGGTGCTCACGAGAAACTCTTAGAGACTTTTGGAAGTGGCAAGGCTGACATTTTGCTTGGGACTCAGATGATTGCCAAGGGCTTGGATTTTCCCAATGTCACCTTGGTAGGGGTCTTGAATGCAGATACATCGCTTAATTTACCAGATTTTCGTTCGGCTGAACGTACCTTCCAGCTTTTGACTCAGGTGGCTGGTCGTGCTGGTCGTGCTGACAAGGAAGGGGAAGTTATTATTCAAACCTATAATCCTAGTCATTATGCCATTCGGTTTGCCCAGCAACAGGATTATGAAGCTTTCTATGCTTATGAGATGGGGATTCGACGTCAGTTGGCCTATCCGCCATATTTTTATACGGTAGGAATCACGCTTTCTCACAAGGATGAAGAGTTTGTCGTCCGCAAGAGCTATGAGGTTATGGCTTATTTAAGAGAGTACTTGTCAGACAAGGTGACCTTCCTAGGGCCAACGCCTAAGCCTATTGCCCGAACACATAACCTTTATCATTATCAGATTATTATCAAATACCGTTTTGAGGATAACTTGGAAGAGACGCTTAATAGGGTCCTTGATATGACTCAGGAACCTGAAAACAAGGACCTGCGTTTGATTATCGATCACGAACCTCAGAATTTTACCTAATCTAGAAAAGGAAGAATATGACAAAATTAGTATTTATGGGAACGCCTGCCTTTTCAGCGACTGTGCTGGAAGGACTTTTGACAGATGAGCGTTACGATATTGTTGCTGTGGTGACGCAACCAGACCGTGCTGTCGGCCGTAAAAAAGAAATTCGCATGACACCGGTCAAGGAAGTAGCCTTGGCGCATGACTTGCCAATTTATCAACCGGAAAAATTGTCAGGGTCAGAAGAAATGGCGCAATTGATGGCGCTTGGTGCTGATGGGATTGTTACTGCAGCTTATGGACAATTTTTACCAAGCAAGTTGCTTGATAGCATGGATTTTGCGGTGAATGTCCACGCTTCTCTCTTGCCAAAATACCGTGGTGGGGCACCTATTCATTATGCCATTATCAATGGGGATTCAGAAGCAGGTGTGACAATTATGGAAATGGTTAAGGAAATGGACGCTGGTGACATGGTTAGCCAAAAGGCCTTGCCAATTCTTGACGAGGATAATGTTGGTACCATGTTTGAAAAATTGGCCGTCTTGGGTCGCGACCTTTTGCTTAAGACCTTGCCTGCCTATATTGCTGGAGAAATCAAACCTGTTCCTCAAGATGCCAGTCAGGTAACGTTTTCGCCAAATATTAGTCCAGAAGAGGAGCGCCTTGATTGGAATAAGTCGGCTCGTGACATCTTCAATCAAATCCGTGGCATGTATCCATGGCCTGTGGCCCATACCTTGCTTGACGGCAAACGTTTCAAGATTTATGAAGCAGACTTGGCAGAAGGACAAGGACAGGCTGGTCATATCATTGAAAAGACCAAGAAGAGTTTGGTAGTTGCGACTGGTCAGGGAGCCATTTCACTTAAGACAGTTCAACCTGCAGGAAAGCCCCGTATGGCTATTGCTGATTTCCTTAATGGGGTCGGACGCAATCTTGAAGTAGGTGATGCATTTGGCCAATGATTGGAAAAAAACAGCCCGTGGACAGGCACTTGAAGTCTTAGAAGAAGTCTTCCAGGAAGGAGCTTACTCAAATATTGCTCTCAATGCCCATCTGAGTAAGTCGCATCTGACAGACAAGGACAAGGCCTTGGTGACGGAAATTGTCTATGGGACCGTGGCTCGTAAGATTACGTTGGAGTGGGTCCTAGCCCATGTCATCGAGGACCGTGACAAGCTTGAACCTTGGGTCTATGACTTATTGCTTTTGAGCCTCTACCAGTTGGCCTATTTAGATAAGATTCCAGCCCATGCGGTGGTTAATGATGCCGTTTCTATTGCTAAAAATCGTGGCAATAAAAAGGGAGCTGAGAAGCTGGTCAATGCGGTTCTTCGTAAACTATCTAGCCAGCCTTTGCCAGATCCAAGCACAATCAAACGTGTCAATAAACGCTATTCCGTTCAGTATTCTCTACCTGTATGGTTGGTTAAAAAACTTATCGACCAGTATGGAGAGGATCGTGCCCTTGCTATTTTCCAAAGCCTTTTTGTGAGAAACAAGGCTAGTGTGCGTGTAACGGATGCGTCACGTTTGGAAGAGATTGCGGAGGCCACTGGGGCTGAGTGTTCAGTATTATCCCCAGTCGGGCTTGTTAAGTCTTCAGGTTACTTTGCTGGGACAGATTATTTTAAAGAGGGCTTGTTGACCATTCAGGATGAGACCAGTCAACTGGTTGCACCAACTTTAGGGATTCAAGGTGAAGAAGAAATCCTGGATGCCTGTGCGGCGCCTGGAGGTAAGACGGTACATATGGCCTCATATTTGACGAGTGGACATGTGACGGCGCTTGACCTCTATGATCATAAGCTTGCTCTTATCGAAGAAAATGCACAACGTCTTGGCTTAGCTGATAAGGTTAAGACTCAGAAACTGGATGCTAGTCAGGTACATCAAGTCTTTCCAGCTGATAGTTTTGACAAGATTTTAGTGGATGCACCTTGTTCAGGAATTGGGCTCATTCGTCGGAAACCCGATATCAAATATAACAAGGATCTCCAAGACTTTGAGTCCCTTAAGGCTGTGCAGTTGGATATCCTATCCAGCGTTTGTCAAACCCTACGAAAAGGTGGTATAATAACATATAGTACTTGCACCATCATAGCAGAAGAAAATCAAGAGGTGATTCAAGCCTTTCTTGAGAGCCATCCTGATTTTGAGCAAGTTGCCTTAGACCATCCATGTAAAGACATCGTGGTCAATGGCTGTTTGGCAATTACCCCCGAACAGTATCTAACTGATGGTTTTTTCATCGCACAGTTGCGTAAAAAAGCTTAGGGTTACAGAGGAGGAAATGCTGACGCAAGTCAGAAAGAAAACTATGGAAATATCATTATTAACGGACATTGGCCAAAAACGGTCAAATAACCAAGATTTTGTTAATAAATTTGTCAACCAAGCTGGTGTTACCCTTGTCGTTGTTGCAGATGGGATGGGCGGACACCGTGCTGGAAATATTGCCAGTGAGATGTCAGTGACTGATCTTGGTCGAGACTGGATTAACACTGATTTTCGTGAGCTGAGTCAGATTCGTGATTGGATGATTGCTGCCATTGATGCAGAAAATCGTAAAATTTATGAACTTGGCCAAAACGAAGAATATAAGGGAATGGGAACAACTATCGAGGTTCTTGCCTTTGTTGATAATGCTGTGATTTTCGCCCATGTTGGGGATTCACGTATTGCCCTTATCCGTAATGGTGAGTATAAGCAATTGACGAATGACCATTCTTTGGTCAATGCTCTTATCAAGGCTGGTCAGTTGACCGAAGAAGAAGCAGCAGTTCACCCACAACGTAATATCATTACGCAATCTATTGGGCAAGCTGCTCCGATTGAAGCTGACCTTGGTGTCCAACAATTAGAACCAGGGGACTATATTTTGGCCAATTCAGATGGTTTGACTAACATGATTTCAGTCGAACAGATTGTTCATATTGTCAACAGCCCTGGTTTCGTCGAAGAAAAAACGAGTCGTTTGGTAGCTGCAGCCAATGAGGCAGGTGGTCTTGATAATATTACCGTTGCTCTCATTAAGGTAGAAAGTGAGGAAGGATAATGATCCAAGTTGGCAAATTGTTTGCTGGACGTTATCGAATCCTTAAATCTATCGGACGTGGTGGTATGGCGGATGTTTATCTGGCTAATGACCTGATTCTGGATAATGAAAAAGTGGCTATTAAGGTACTTCGTACCAATTACCAAACTGATCAGGTGGCTGTGGCCCGTTTCCAACGTGAAGCGCGTGCCATGGCAGAACTCAGTCATCCTAATATCGTTGCTATCCGAGATATTGGCGAAGAAGACGGCCAGCAGTTCTTGGTGATGGAGTATGTGGACGGTTCGGACTTGAAGAAATACATTCAAGACCATGCGCCACTTTCTAACCAAGATGTTGTGCGTATCATGGGGGAGGTCCTTTCCGCCATGACTCTTGCCCATCAAAAGGGCATTATCCACCGTGACCTTAAGCCGCAAAACGTTCTTTTAACTAAGGACGGTACAGCCAAGGTCACAGACTTCGGAATTGCGGTTGCCTTTGCAGAGACTAGTCTAACTCAAACAAACTCTATGTTGGGTTCTGTCCACTACCTCTCACCAGAGCAGGCTCGTGGATCTAAAGCGACTATCCAAAGTGACATCTATGCTATGGGTATTATGCTTTTTGAAATGTTGACAGGTCATATTCCTTATGATGGCGATAGTGCAGTAACCATTGCACTCCAACATTTCCAAAAGCCACTACCATCGATTTTGGCAGAGAACCGTAACGTTCCCCAAGCTTTGGAAAACGTGGTTATTCGAGCAACAGCCAAAAAACTAGAAAATCGTTACAATAGTACTTTGGAAATGAGCCGTGACTTGGTAACGAGTTTGCATCCTAGTCATCGATGTGATGCCAAGGTAGTCTTTGATGATATGACGGATACCAAGACCTTGCCGAAGGTTGATCCAGTTCCATCAGCAAGTCCTGAGAAAAAAGCCGTTGCTGCTGAACCATCAGAGCCTACACCTGCTCCAAGTAAACAACCAAGGAAAAAAACGACACCAGCTAAGAAGAAAAAGAAGAAGAACTTCTTCTCAACCTTACTCAAGGTTTTCCTAGGACTTGTCTTTATTGGTATTATCATCTTTGCCTATTTAGTATTTACCAATCCTGATAATGTCCAAGTACCTAATGTGGTCGGTCAGGAGTTGTCCACAGCTCAGACTAAAATTGAGGGTGCTGGATTTAAGGTAGGAGAAGTCAAAGAAGTGGAAGATGACTCTGTCGATACGGGTAAGGTCATCAAGACCGATCCTACAGCTGGAACCACACGAAAAGAAGGATCAAGCATTGATGTCTATGTTTCTTCTGGTAGTAAAGGTTTCGCTTTGAAAGACTACAAGGGTAAAAACTATAAGGATGCCATTGAGGACTTGACTTCGAATTATGGTGTTTCTGAGGACCAAATTGATATTCAGCATGTCGAAGATGACAGTGCTGAAGAGGGAGAAATCCTATCTCAAAGTCCAGGGAAAAACAAGTCTTTCAATCCTAAGGATAGTAAGGCTAAGATTAAGTTCCGTGTGGCAACTCCTAAGACAGTTACCATGCCTGATGTGACTGGTTTAACAGTTTCAACAGCGGTTCAAACCTTGAATCGTAAGAATATCTCAAGTAGTAGCATCGAGTACCGCGACTATAATACTGGTGCCAAATTAGATAAGGATAAGGTTCCTAGCAGTACGGAGGTCCTTTATCAAGATCCACAAGCTGGTACAAGTGTTGATGGTACAGTGATTCTCTATGTTTCGGTTGTAACAGCAAGTTCAAACCTTCAGTCAAGCTCAAGCAGTACGACACATTCGTCATCGACGAGCTCAAGTACTGATAGTACAACTTCAAGCACTGAAACCTCGACAGAGGCTACTCACACAGAACTACAATAGATTAAAAAACTTAGACATAATGAAGAGAGGTTATTTAATCTCTCTTTTTTGCTACCTAGAGATCTTGTCGATAGCCTAAAAAACCTGCTTGCCAGAGGTCAGAGATTCTTTTATAATGAAGACATTACATATAGGAGAGATGCTATGAGAAACCGTAGAAAACTGAGAAGGTATATCATTACCTACGATATTGTCATAACGGTCCTGGCCCTGATTTCCATTGGGTTGGTTATCTTTGATTTAGTTGGCTTAATTTCAATTGGAAGGCGACCTTTTAGAGTGATAGATCAGTCTATAACGCTCATATTTGCCATTGATTATGCGATTCGTTTCTCCTTAGCACCTCGTAAGCGAGTCTTTGTTAAAACACATGTGTTGGACTTGTTGGCTATTATTCCCTATAATGAAGTCTTTACCTTCCTCCGTTTTTCAAGAGTGGGACGCTTTGCTAGGTTGGCCAAACTCTCACGTTTAATTGGTTTGAGTAGCAAGCTCAAGCATATTTCCAATCGTATCAATCGCAGAAATGGCTTTTATTTTCTACTTTCGGTTAATAGTATTATCATTCTTATCAGTAGTGCTGTTATTGCCCGAGTAGAACACCATAATTTTATAGATGCTATTTGGTGGTCTGTAGCAACGGTGACTACGGTTGGTTATGGAGATATCGTCCCTAAAACGCTTGTAGGTAAGGCAGTCGCTGTAATTCTCATGTTTAGTGGGATTGCCACTCTAGGGTTGTTAACTAGCTCTCTTAATAATATTTTTGTGCGGTCAGGTCGTCAGACTGAACGAAAATTAGCTGAGCTTAAGAAAGAATTAGCAGAGCAGCGTGTCATACTGGAGGAAATCAGAAGTACAGTACTAATGATAAAAAGCAAAATGGACGATACTGACGATTAAGATTTTTGAATGAAAGACTGTGTTTCCTGTAATGGAGGCACTTTTTTGCTTTCTTCTGCCCCTTTTCTATCTTGGTTAGTCAGTGCTCAAACTGGGTCTTTTTGTCAATTGCCTTAAAATTTGATAGAATGAAGCCTGTATACTTTTATTTGAGAGGTCCTTATGACCAAATTTAATTTTTTCTTAGTGGTGGAAGCCCTGCTTTTGACTCTGGGCCTGATTACCATTTTTAATAATGATATTACCAGTTTTATTTTCATTCTGGTTTTAACCTTGTTGGCAGTTCGCTTTTTTAATAAGGAATCCAAAAGTGATTTTGTCTTGACCATCTGTTTGATCTCACTTTTTCTGGTTTCCATGTGGAATATCTATGTAGTGCTTGCGATTTTGGTGGGTGTGGCCTATGTCATGATTAACCATTTTTCACAGGTCAAGAAAAAGAATCGCTACGCTCTCATTCAATTCAAGGAAGACGACTTGGATCCTCAGGCTGTGCGAAATCAGTGGATTGGAACTCGGATGGAACCTGTCAGTGATCGTTATGACTTTGATGATATCAATATCATCCGTTTCTTTGGGACAGATGTGATTGATTTGACCCAGGTTATCGTCTCGGGGCGAGATAATGTTGTGATTTTGCAGAAACTTTATGGTCCGACGACTATCTTGGTACCAATTGATGTTTCCGTCAAGCTCAATATATCAGCGATTTATAGCTCTGTCACCTTCTTCAATGAAGATGAGTACGACCTCCGTTACGAAAGATTGACCTTGCAGGGGACGGAGTATGAACATGCTCATCGAACAGTGAAATTGATTCTCAATGTGGGAGCTGGACCAGTGGAGGTACGTCGCAAATGAAGAAACAGTACCTATTTTTGATTCTGATTTATTCAGTTGTCGTTCTGGTTGGCGTTACCCTAGTGGTTATGGATAGCTTTAACCTTAACTTTTCATTGGTTTTTGGTAATCTATCTCAGGTCTTCCATTTCCTTTTTAACATGTTTTTTGTGGTTCTGAGTTTGCTCATTTTGCTTTATATTCTTTGGGCCATTGCCAATGATAACAGTATGCGATCAGTCAATCAGGATTTGCGTCGCATTATCAATAATCAACCAGTCAAACGTCAGGGAGATATTGAGTTAGACAAGAACATGATGCGCTTATCTCATAAGATGCGTAAATTGACTAAGGACTTGCAGAAAACTGAGAATGCCCAAGCTCTTCAAAGCCGTGATATTATTAAGAAGGAGCGAGGACGTATTGCTCGTGACCTTCACGATACCGTTAGTCAGGAGCTTTTTGCGGCTAGTATGATCCTATCTGGTGTCTCTCAGATGGCGGACCAGCTAAGTAAAGAAGATTTGCATAATCAAATTCAGGCGGTTGAGGCCATGTTGACGGACGCTCAAAATGATATGCGTGTCTTGCTTTTGCATCTTCGTCCGACAGAGCTTGAGAACAAGACCTTGCAAGAAGGCTTGCAGATGATTCTTAAGGAATTAACCGATAAATCCAATATCCATGTCGTCTACAAGGATATGGTTAAGAAAGTGCCTAAGCGTATTGAAAATAATCTCTTTAGGATTGCCCAAGAGTTTATCTCTAATACTCTTAAACACGCCAAGGCTAGCCAGATAGAGGTTTATCTCTATCAAAATAGTCAGGAAATTCAATTGAAAATGTTGGATAATGGTGTTGGTTATGATTTAAATGCGTCGACTGACGAGATGAGTTATGGACTGAAAAATATCCAGGAGCGTGTCGATGAAATGGCGGGAACTGTGCAGTTCCTATCTGCTACAGGTAAAGGAACATCTATTGATGTTCGTGTGCCGATATTAAGAGGAGAAGACAATGTCGAATAAGATAAATGTGATTTTGGTCGATGACCATGAGATGGTCCGTTTGGGCCTTAAGAGTTTCCTGAATCTCCAAGGAGATGTCGAAGTGGTTGGAGAAGCGAGCAATGGCCGAGAAGGTGTTGACCTTGCCCTGGAACTTCGTCCAGATGTCGTCGTAATGGACCTTGTCATGCCTGAATTAGATGGTGTTCAAGCGACTTTGGAATTGCTCAAAGAATGGCCAGAAGCCAAGATTTTGGTTTTGACTAGCTATTTGGACAATGAAAAAATTTATCCAGTCATTGAAGCTGGTGCTAAAGGTTATATGCTTAAAACTAGCAGTGCGGCAGAGATTCTCAATAGTATCCGTAAGGTTTACCGTGGTGAAGAAGCTATCGAAACTGAGGTGGACAATAAGATTAAATACCACGATAGCCACCCGGACCTACACGACGACTTGACGGCACGTGAACGTGATATCTTGGCGCTTTTGGCTAAGGGTTATGACAATCAGACCATTGCTAACGAGCTATTCATTTCATTGAAAACCGTTAAAACTCACGTGTCTAATATCCTAGGAAAACTCAATGTTGATGACCGTACTCAGGCTGTCGTTTATGCCTTTAGACATCATTTGGTTTCACAGGATGATGAATAAAGTTATCAACTAACCTTGTTATTTAGAGGCTAGGGAGAGTTATCATAATTCTTACCCCTTACTCGGATTTTTCAAGTCAAATCTTTTGACTTTATTTCTAGTAAAACATATAATGAAATCATCCTAAAACTTTTCTTTTTTCATATGAGGTTGAAGCGACCTCATATCATCTATCTAAGTTCGCTTAGATGATGAAATCTCCTAACTCCTAGCAATCGGTATTTCCGGTTGCTTTTTTTGAAAAAAGTTTAAAAAGTGTTGACAGCCCACTAGTTTTTCTGTAGAATAATAAGAGTCTTTTGGGGTATAGCCAAGCGGTAAGGCAAGGGACTTTGACTCCCTCATGCGTTGGTTCGAATCCAGCTACCCCAGTTCTACCTGAGGGTAGAGACACAGATTATGGTCCGTTGGTCAAGGGGTTAAGACACCGCCTTTTCACGGCGGTAACACGGGTTCGAATCCCGTACGGACTATAAGTGCCAGCTGGAGAAAGCTGGTTTTTTTGTGTCCTTTTTGATAAAATAGAGGGGTTGGCTGGCCTAAGCCAGACATTTTATACCACTTTAAAATTATAAATGACAAGACCTCGACCTGATGTAAAATGTTTGTTTTGTGATGGTTATCAGATGATGCTATGCAGTTAGTCGAGTCGTGGTTTCATTTGCATAAGAAAACATATAATAAGGAAATTCAATGACATACTATAACGTTGGAAAGATTGTGAATACACAGGGCTTGCAGGGGGAACTTCGTGTTTTATCTGTAACAGATTTTGCGGATGAGCGTTTTAAGAAGAAGAGTGTCCTAGCCCTTTTTGATGACAAAGACAATTACATCACGGATGTTGAGATTGCGAGTCACCGTAAACATAAAAACTTTGATATCGTTAAGTTTAAGGGGCTTTACCATATCAATGATGTGGAGAAGTATAAGGGCTGCAGCCTCAAGATTGCTGAGGAAAATTTAACAGACCTTGATGATGGGGAATTTTACTACCATGAAATCATTGGCCTTGATGTTTACGAAGGTGATACTTTGATTGGTCAGGTCAAAGAGATTCTCCAGCCGGGCGCTAATGATGTTTGGGTAGTAAAACGTAAAGGCAAAAAAGATTTGCTCTTGCCATACATCCCACCTGTAGTTCTCGATGTTGATGTTGCAGCTGGACGTGTTGAGGTTGAGCTCATGGAAGGATTAGACGATGAAGATTGATATCTTGACCCTATTTCCAGATATGTTTGCTCCCTTAGAGCATTCCATTGTTGGTAAGGCAAAGGATAAGGGCCTTCTAGAAATCAACTATCACAATTTTCGTGAAAATGCGGAGAAGGCTCGTCACGTAGATGATGAACCTTACGGTGGCGGTCAAGGTATGTTGCTACGTGCCCAGCCAATTTTTGATACCTTTGACAAGTTAGACGTCACAAAACCTCGCGTTATTCTCTTAGATCCTGCGGGTCGTACCTTTGATCAGGCCTATGCAGAAGAATTGGCGCAAGAAGAGGAATTGGTCTTTATCTGTGGTCACTATGAGGGCTATGATGAGCGCATCAAAACCTTAGTGACAGATGAGATTTCCTTGGGAGATTTTGTCTTAACTGGGGGAGAGTTGGCTGCAATGACTATTGTAGATGCGACTGTCCGCTTGATTCCTGAAGTTTTAGGTAAGGAAGCTAGTCATAAGGATGATAGTTTCTCATCAGGGCTTTTGGAATTTCCACAGTACACGCGCCCAGCTGAGTTTCGTGGCATGAAGGTGCCAGATGTTCTCTTGTCAGGGCACCACGTCAATATTCGACGTTGGCGTATAGAACAGAGTTTGCGTAAGACCTGGGAGCGTCGACCAGACCTCTTGGAAAACTATGACTTTACGGATGAAGAACGTCAGATTTTAGATGAGATAAAAGCAGAAGGGAAATAAAATGTCAGAAGAAAAGATTTACGATATTACCATTATCGGTGGTGGGCCAGTAGGACTTTGGGCTGCCTTTTACGCCGGTCTACGTGGTATGACTGTTAATATTATTGAGAGTCTGTCAGAGCTTGGTGGACAACCTGCCGTTCTCTATCCAGAGAAGAAGATCTACGATATTCCAGCCTTTCCGCAAACGACAGGTGCGGAATTGACAGAAAATCTCTTGACTCAACTTAAGCGTTTTGAAGATCGTGTCAGTATTCATTTGAAAGAAGAAGTGCAAACCTTTGAAAAGAAAGAAGGCATCTTCACAATTGCCACTAGTAAGGGCCAACACTTGTCTAAGGCTATCGTCATTGCTTGTGGGAATGGTGCCTTCGCTCCCCGTCCTTTGGGTGTGGACAATGAAGAAGATTATGCGGACAATAACTTGTTCTATAATGTGCATAGTCTTGACCAATTTGCCGGCAAGAAGGTTGTGATTGCTGGTGGTGGAGATTCAGCTGTTGACTGGGCTAATCACTTGGATGGGATTGCTGAGAGCGTGACTTTGATTCACCGTCGTGATGCCTTTCGTGCCCATGAGCATAGTGTAGAACTGCTTCATCAATCGTCAGTTAATGTGATGACGCCTTATGTGCCACTTGAAATTAAGGGTGAAAATGGTCTTGCCCAAAGTTTGACCGTTCAAAAAGTTAATTCAGATGAGGTTGTGGAATTGCCACTTGATGCCCTTATTGTTAGCTTTGGCTTCTCAACCAACAATAAAAATCTTCGTAACTGGAATGTTGATTACAAACGCTCTAGCATTACTGTTAATGCGCAGTTTGAAACCTCACAAGAAGGTGTTTATGCTATCGGTGATGCGGCAGAATATGAGGGTAAGATTGATTTGATTGCTGTGGGAATGGGTGAAGCTCCTATCGCTATCAACCAAGCTATCCAATATATTGATCCAGACGGTAAGAATCGTCCGGTTCACTCAACATCATTAATTGAAGAATAATGTCAAAAGAAGGAAAGTCTCAAAAAAAGACTTTGTCTTCAATCTAAGGAGAGACCAGTCTCTCTTTTTTCATGTCTAAAAACGTGGTATAATACACCTATGGCTACAACGAAAAAAACGAAAAAAGGGTCGACTTCTAAGAACAGTAAGAAGCGGCTTACAAAAGCAGAATTAGACAGACAGAAGGCGATTAAGCGAATGCTATGGACCTTCTTTTTTGCCTTTGTTTTAATTTTCCCAGTCTTTCGATTGGGTTTCTTTGGGGTTACCCTCTATAATCTCTTTCGAGTATTTGTGGGGAGTATGGCTTATCCTTTAATTTTTGCTATCTATGTTTATCTCTTTGGCTTTAAATGGTTACGTAAACATAGTAACTACGTAACAGGATTTTGGATGATCTTCGCGGGTCTCTTGTTGGAGTTTCACGCCTATCTCTTTAGTCTAGAACGCATGAGTGGTCTGGATATTTTCCCTGGTACCAAGGATTTGCTTTTTGGGGAACTGGTCAGTGTGCAAGTAGCTCGTTTTGCGGGTGGTGGTATGTTGGGGGCTCTCCTATACCAACCGATTTCTTTCCTCTTTTCAAATATCGGTAGCTTCATGATTGGGGTATTGATCATTCTCTTGGGTGCCTTCATTCTTAGCCCTTGGGATGTCTTGGATATCATGGAGTATGCTAAGGAAGCTTGGCAGAAAGGGGCTGAGAAGCGTTTGGAACGGATAGCACAACGTCAGGAAAAGAAGGCAGAACGTCAGGCTCAGAAAGAACGTGAGGCGGAAGAACGTGCCGAAGCCGAGCGTCTGGCTGATTTAACTGTTGACGAGGAGACGGGAGAAATCTTAGATGATGCTGCAGAGGAGTTACCACAAGAAACTGAGATTTTTGCATCTGAACCTGAAATCAGTGATTATGCTTCTGAGGACTACTATGATAATCTCCCTCCAGAGGATTATGAGGATTTCCAAGAAGATTATGCACCTTATCCAGAGGATGTGCCAAGCGAGGAGTTTCCACCATCTATGGTTGTTGAGGGAGATGATGCACCTGTCGAGGTTGATTTCACACCGAAGGAGCTCTTACAGTATAAATTACCTCAGATAGATCTCTTTGCACCTGATAAGCCTAAGAGTCAATCTAAAGAGAAAAACATCGTTCGTAAGAATATTCGAATCTTAGAAGATACTTTCAAGAGTTTCAATATTGACGTCAAGGTTGAGCGAGCCGAAATTGGACCATCAGTGACTAAGTACGAGGTCAAGCCTGCTGTTGGGGTTCGTGTTAATCGTATTTCAAATCTAGCTGATGACTTGGCTCTGGCTCTAGCTGCGAAAGATGTCCGTATTGAGGCCCCTATTCCTGGAAAATCTTTGGTTGGGATCGAAGTGCCTAACTCTGAGATTGCGACGGTTTCTTTCCGTGAACTTTGGGAACAGTCCAAGACGGATCCTAATAAGCTCTTGGAAGTTCCTCTCGGTAAGGCAGTTGATGGCTCGGCTCGTAGCTTTGATTTGGGACGGATGCCCCACTTGCTGGTGGCTGGGTCAACAGGTTCTGGTAAATCGGTTGCGGTTAACGGAATCATCTCTAGTATTCTTATGAAGGCTCGTCCTGACCAGGTTAAGTTCCTCATGGTCGATCCTAAGATGGTTGAGCTCTCTGTTTACAATGATATTCCTCATCTCCTTATCCCTGTGGTGACCAACCCACGTAAGGCCGCCAAGGCTCTTCAAAAAGTGGTAGATGAGATGGAAAACCGTTACGAACTCTTTAGTAAGTTTGGCGTACGTAACATTGCTGGCTACAATGCTAAGGTTGAAGATTGGAATGCCCAATCCCAAGAAAAACAGATTCCCCTACCTTTAATTGTGGTTATCGTTGATGAGCTGGCTGACTTGATGATGGTAGCCAGTAAGGAAGTGGAAGATGCCATCATTCGTCTGGGACAAAAAGCGCGTGCTGCGGGAATTCACATGATTCTCGCCACTCAACGTCCGTCGGTTGATGTTATCTCTGGTTTAATTAAGGCCAATGTGCCTTCTCGTGTGGCCTTTGCGGTGTCTTCGGGAACAGATAGTCGTACCATTTTAGATGAAAATGGGGCAGAAAAGCTACTCGGACGTGGGGATATGCTTTTCAAACCGATTGATGAGAACCACCCTGTTCGTCTACAAGGTTCCTTCATTTCTGATGATGACGTGGAACGTATTGTGACCTTTATAAAGGATCAGGCTTCTGCTGACTACGATGAGAGCTTTGACCCTGGTGAAGTTTCTGAGAATGATTTTGGTGGAGGTTCGTCTGCCAATGGTGGTAGCTCAGAAGGTGACCCACTCTTTGAAGAGGCCAAGGCTTTGGTCCTTGAAACACAAAAAGCAAGTGCTTCCATGATTCAACGTCGTCTGTCGGTTGGTTTCAACCGTGCCACTCGTTTGATGGAAGAATTGGAAGAAGCAGGCGTTATCGGACCGGCTGAAGGTACCAAACCACGTAAGGTTTTGATGACTCAAGAATAATGAACTGGAAAGAGTCACAAGCCTGGTTTTGAAAGGAATTAGAACAGACAAAAGAAATGAGAAAAATGAGTATTTTACCATTTGTTTTCTCATTCTTTTTTTATGTTCAAAATAGACCAAAAAATTGCAAAATATTCCATAAGAACGCTTACAAAACGAACTTTTTCTGCTATAATAGGAGAAAAAGTGAGTAATAAAAACTAAGGAGTTAAAAAATGGACAATTTATTAACCGTTCATTTTCATAGTATGCATGGCGACTATTCCCGATATAGTATGTGGAAGTGGCTAGATGGTTATTGGGGCGAAGAGGCCCATTTTTCACGTGAGGACGATTTTGGCCTTGTTGGTCAGGTTACTTCTCCCTCCAATCGTTTTATTGATTCTGTCAATCTTTTGGTCAAAACGGAAGACTGGTCGAGGCAAACACATGATTACCGTGTCCGACGCTTCCTAGGGGATGCTCCCAATGCTATTTGGATAGTTGAAGGTGATCCAACGGTTTATTATTCTAAACAGGCAGCCTTGACTAGCCATAGTTTTGAAGGTCGCGACCAGCATGCCTTTGATATGGCTCTTCGTAGACAGGAATTTGATCAAAAGTGGGGTTTTCAAGGTTGGTTAGGGCATAAGTATGAAAAAGGGGCTACAGAGTTTCGCCTTTGGTCACCACTAGCTCGTCGTGTGCAGCTCTTACTTTTTAAAAAGGGCAGTAAAAATCCTAAGGTCATTAAGATGAGTCGAGGAGCCAGTGTCAATAAGGACCGTCATGAGATGAATACTCACGGTGTTTGGAGTGCCACTGTCAAAAAGGATTTGGATGGGGTAGCCTACCAGTTTCGTGTTTATCATGAGGAAAGCTTCTATCAGGATACGAGAGACCCTTATAGCACCGCCCTTAGCTTAGATAATAAAAAAAGTTTAGTGGTCGCCCCTAAGCGACTTGTACCACGAGGATATGAAAAGGTTACGAAGCAAAAAGCGAGCTGGCGTAATGCAAATGCTTGCTCATCCGTTATCTGTGAAATGCACCTCCGTGATTTCTCAATCTCAGAGACGTCTGGTGTTAAGAAGTCCTATAGAGGGACATACCTGGGTGCCTGTCAGAAAGGGACTAAAAATGCCCAAGGAGATGTGACTGGTTTTGATTACCTCAAACGCATGGGTTACAATTATGTCCAGTTGCAACCGGTCTTTGATCACCATAAAACCTACGATAAAGATGGGAAGCTTCTCTATAACTGGGGGTATGATCCTGAGAATTATAATGTCCCAGATCGTCAATTTGCTGCTGATCAAAAGAATCCCGTGGCACCAATTTTGGAGCTTAAGAAAATGATTCAGGCCTACCATGAGGCAGGCATTGGGGTCATCATGGATGTGGTTTATAACCATACTTATTCTTCTTACAGCTCTCCCTTCCAACTGTCTGTGCCGGCCTATTACTACCGTATGCATGACAATGGGTCTTTCCAAGACGGGTCAGGATGTGGAAATGAAACAGCCAGTGAAAAGGAAATGTACCGTAAGTATATGATTGATTCTTTGGCCTATTGGGCAGAAGAATTTGGAGTGGATGGTTTCCGTTTTGACCTTATGGGCTTGCATGATGTTGCTACTATGAATGCCATTCGTTCGGCCATGGATGATATTGATCCTAGGATTCTTCTATATGGTGAAGGATGGGATATGGGAATTGGTCTTCCTGTGGATCAAAAGGGCAAGAAGGATAATGCAGCCTTGATGCCTAGAATCGGATTTTTCAATGACAATGCGCGTGACGCCGTTAAAGGGGCAGAAGTCTATGGACACATCAGTAACGGTTATGTGTCCGGAGCCCCATTGGAAGACCAGATTGCCAAGAGTCTGCTTGGTAGCCGTGGTTTTGTAAACTACCTCATGCCAGGTCAGGTCCTCAACTATATCGAAGCTCATGACAATTACAATTTGAATGATCTTATGCATCATTTGCATCCACATGATTCGCCAGAAGATATTGAAAAACGTATCTACTTGGCAAATGCTCTTAATCTAAGTATGCAAGGGATGTGTTTCATGCAGTTGGGACAAGAATTCCAGCGTAGTAAGATGGTTGCAACAGGTGAAGATGGAAATTACACAGAAGCAGATGTTAAGCGTGCTATGAATAGCTACAATGCCCCTGATGAGGTCAATCGGGTGGATTGGAATCAGGTGACCCTTAAGAAAAAATTGATTGCTAAAGTTGCCAAATTAATTGAGCGTAAGCAAACCGTACCAGAATTGTCATATCGTTCATATGCAGATATTTACGATAATCTCTATGTCGCAAAAGCGGAGTACGATTCAGGTATTGTTGAATTGCACATTTCTGGAAAATTACGTAAGACTTTTGTGTTCAATAATATGAAAAAAGATTTGGAGATTTACTGACAAGGCAGTCAAAAAATGTTATAATACAGGAAACGCTTACACAAGCAGTTTTATTCGCTTGTGAGCCCTATCAATCTGAAGGGTTTTCTAGTGTATTTACATATATTTCAATGTTTTAATTTCTTGATAGTTAGATCTATCAAGGCTAGTTTTAGAAAGGAGTGATGGTATGAATCTCGATGAAGCCATGTACACGTTTGGGACAGGTGAGAACTTCCACCTTCAGAATTATCTGGGTGTGCATGAATTGGAGGGAGAAGAAGGATTTGTCTTCCGTGTGTGGGCCCCTCATGCTGAGCAGATTCAGGTAATTGGAGATTTCACAGGTTGGTTTGATGAACCTCTGGATATGACCAAAAACCATATCGGTGTTTGGGAGGTAAGTTCAGCCCTCCCTCAAGAAGGACAACTCTATAAGTTCTTGGTGAAACGTAAGGGAGGTCAAGTAGTCGAAAAGATGGATCCTTTCGCTACTTATTTGGAGCCACGTCCAGGAACAGGAGCTGTGATTCGTAAGAAGAAAACTAAGAAGTGGAAGGATGGCCTTTGGATGGGTCGTCGTAAACGCTTTGGTTTCCAAAAACGTCCGGTTAATATCTATGAAGCTCATGCATCATCTTGGAAACTAAAAGAGGATGGTCAACCTTATACTTTCAAAGAATTGAAAGAAGAGTTGATTCCATATTTGGTTGAGATGAACTATACCCACGTGGAATTCATGCCACTCATGGCTCACCCTCTTGGGATGAGTTGGGGTTACCAGCTCATGGGTTACTTTGCTTTTGAGCATACCTATGGTACACCAGAAGATTTTCAAGATTTTGTTGAAGCATGTCACCAGAATAATATCGGTGTCTTGGTAGACTGGGTCCCAGGTCACTATACACAGAATGACGATGCTTTAGCCTACTTTGATGGTACACCAACTTTCGAATATCAGGATCACGATCGAGCTCATAACTATCGTTGGGGTGCACTTAACTTTGACTTAGGGAAAAATCAAGTACAGTCTTTCCTTATTTCAAGTGCTCTTTACTGGATTGAAAATTATCATATCGATGGTATCCGAGTGGATGCAGTTTCAAACATGCTCTATTTGGACTATGATGAGGGTCCATGGATGCCAAACAAGGACGGTGGTAACCGTAACTTGGAAGGCTATGGCTTCCTTCAAAAACTCAATCGTGAGATTAAAAAACGCTATCCAGATGTCATGATGGTTGCGGAAGAATCAACTGCAGCAACACCAATTACACAACCGATTGAAGAGGGTGGTCTAGGTTTCGACTTCAAATGGAATATGGGTTGGATGAACGATATCCTCAAATTCTACGAAGAAGATCCAGTTTACCGTCAGTACGATTTCAATCTGATGACTTTCAGTTTCATGTATTGCTTCAATGAAAACTATGTTCTGCCATTCTCACATGATGAAGTAGTTCATGGTAAGAAGAGTATGATGCATAAGATGTGGGGGGATCGCTACAATCAGTTTGCTGGCCTACGTAACCTCTATACTTATCAACTCTGTCACCCAGGTAAGAAATTGCTCTTCATGGGATCTGAATTTGGTCAGTTCTTAGAGTGGAAATTTGATTACCAACTTGAATGGAATAATCTTGAAGATGAGATGAACCAGAAGATGCAGGCTTTCACTAGCCATATGAATGGTTTCTACAAGGACCATAAATCTCTCTGGCAGATTGATGATTCTTACGATGGTATTGAAATCATTGACGCGGATAACCGTGCTGAAAGTGTGCTTTCCTTCATTCGTAAGGATGACAAAGGCGATAAGGGTGACTTTCTTGTCTGTGTCTTCAACCTAGCTCCAGTGGAACGTCAAGACTTCACTATTGGATTGCCAGTCGCTGGTATTTATCAAGAAGTGCTTAACACTGAGATGGAAGAATTCGGTGGTGTCTGGAAAAAAGGAAATCCTGAAACTCGTACCCAAAAGGCGAAATGGAAGGATTATGAAAATACCCTTAGCTTCACATTGCCAGCTCTTGGAGCAAGTATCTGGCGTGTTAAACGTCGCTTGAAATAAAGGGTAGACTTAAACGTGTACACGATTTGTTTTTCAGTGGTGATAGCAAGGAAATCACGGTTGAAAGAAGCTGTTTGATGCCCAAACTATTGCCACACTGAGGAACTTACTTTAATTGTCATAATCAGTTTCGACTGATTGTTTCACATCCTTTTGAGGATGGAACTAAAAATCATGAGGGGGACTATTCATGAAAAATGAAATGTTGGCTTTGATCCTTGCTGGTGGGCAAGGAACTCGTCTTGGAAAATTGACCCAAAGTATTGCCAAACCAGCTGTTCAATTTGGTGGACGCTATCGTATTATTGACTTCGGTTTGTCAAATTGTGCCAATTCAGGAATTAACAATGTCGGTGTCATTACACAGTATCAGCCACTTGCTTTGAACAATCATATCGGTAATGGTTCAAGTTGGGGCTTGGATGGTGTTAACTCTGGTGTATCGATTCTTCAACCTTACTCAGCTAGTGAAGGTAATCGTTGGTTTGAAGGTACCAGCCACGCTATTTACCAAAACATTGACTATATCGACAGCATCAATCCTGAATACGTTTTAATCTTGTCTGGTGACCATATTTACAAGATGGACTATGATGATATGCTCCAAGCTCACAAGGACAACAACGCAAGTCTTACTGTAGCAGTTCTTGATGTGCCACTTAAGGAAGCTAGCCGTTTCGGTATCATGAACACTGATGCTAATAACCGTATCGTCGAATTTGAAGAAAAACCTGAAAATCCTAAATCTACGAAGGCATCAATGGGTATTTACATCTTTGACTGGAAACGTCTTCGCAATATGTTGGTTTCAGCTGAGAAGAGTACGGTTGATATGTCTGACTTTGGTAAGAACGTTATTCCTGCTTATCTTGAAACAGGTGAAAGCGTCTATGCTTATGAATTTGAAGGCTACTGGAAGGACGTAGGTACTATCGAATCCCTTTGGGAAGCAAATATGGAGTATATTTCTCCTGAAAATGCTTTGGATAGCCGTAACCGTCAATGGAAGATTTATTCACGTAACATGATTGCTCCACCGAACTTCTTTGGTGAACATGCTGAAATTGAAGACTCACTCGTTGTTGATGGCTGTTCGGTTGATGGAACTGTTAAACATTCAGTGCTCTCAACAAGTGCCCAAATCCGTGAAGGTGCGGTCGTTGAAGATTCAGTTATTATGAGTGGTGCAGTTATCGGTAAAGGCGCAAAAATTAAACGTGCTATTATCGGTGAAGGGGCACATATTTCTGATGGCGTGGAAATTGACGGTACAGAAGAAGTGCAAGTCGTAGGATACAATGAAGTAGTGGGGGTACCAAAAGATGAAGATTGATAAATATTCTGCAATTCTAGGAAATACCGTAGGATTCCATGACATGGGTGGTTTGACTGAGCACCGTCCTATTGCCAGCCTACCATTTGGCGGAAAATATCGCCTCATCGACTTCCCGTTGTCTAACTTGGCTAATGCTGGTATCCGTAGCGTCTTCGGAATCTTCCAAAACGAAAACATCAGTTCTGTCTTCGACCATATTCGTTCAGGTCGTGAGTGGGGCTTGTCTACTCTTCTCAGTCACTACTACCTTGGTATTTACAATACTCCTGTTGAAAGCTCAACTGTTGATGAGGAATACTATCGTCAAATTTTGACTTACCTTAAACGTTCAGGCTCAGATCAGACTGTAGCTCTTAACAGTGATGTTTTGGTCAACATTGATCTTAACCAAGTTTTCCACCTTCACAATACAACAAAACCAAAAGTTACTGTGGTCTACAAAAAACTTCCTAAAGAACTCATTTCAGATGTAAACAGCGTTTTAGAAATTGATGACTCTGACAAAGTGCTTGGCCATGAGCTCTTCCAGGGTGGCGATAAAGAAGTTTACAATATGTCTACAGACATCTTTGTTGTGGATACACCATTCTTGATTGAAAAATTGGAAGAAGAAGCAGCTAAAGAAGAACCTCGTAAGCTTCGTTATGTACTTCGTGATTTGGCAGTTGCTGAAAATGCTTTTGCTTACGAGTACACTGGTTACCTTTCAAATATCCACTCAGTAAAAGCGTACTTTGATGCTAACTTGGATATGCTGGAATCACAAAAATTCTATAAACTTTTTGCACCAAACCAAAAAGTTTATACAAAAGTTAAAAATGAAGAGCCAACATACTATGCAGCTTCTTCTGAAGTTAAAGTGTCTCAGTTTGCATCAGGTTCTATTGTACGTGGTAAAGTGGAACACTCAGTGGTTTCACGTAATGTAGATTTGGCCGAAGGCTCAAACGTGAGCTACTCAGTTCTCTTCCCACGTGTTACAGTTGGTAAAGGCGCTACAGTTGAATATGCGATTGTGGATAAAGGGGTTGAAATCGCTGATGGTGTTACTATTCGCGGTACAGAAAACAACCCAGTTGTCATCAAAAAAGGTAGCGTTGTAACAGAGGATATTGTACGATGAAAATTTTATTTGTAGCTGCTGAAGGTGCACCTTTCGCTAAGACTGGCGGTTTGGGTGACGTTATCGGTGCTCTTCCTAAATCTCTAGTCAAAAATGGTCACGAAGTTGCCGTAATTCTCCCTTATTATGATGTGGTTTCGGCTAAGTTTGGCGATCAGGTTGAAGACCTTGGCTTCTTCTATACAAATGTTGGTTGGCGTCGTCAATATGTCGGCATCAAGAAAATTGTCCGTGATGGTGTGACTTTCTTCTTCATTGATAATGAGCAGTATTTCAACCGTGGTACGGTATACGGTGAGTGGGATGATGGTGAGCGTTTTGGTTTCTTCCAAATGGCTGCCCTTGAGTTGATGGAAAAAGTGGACTTTATTCCAGATGTTCTCCATGTTCATGACTACCACACAGCCATGATTCCTTTCCTTCTTAAGGAAAAATACCATTGGATTCAAGCTTACCAAGGTATTAAGACAGTCTTCACTATCCATAATATTGAATTCCAAGGTCAATTTGACAGTGGAATGCTTTGGGAAATTTTCGGTGTTGGTTACGAGCGTTATGCTGATGGTACCCTTCGTTGGAATGATTGCCTCAACTGGATGAAAGCAGCTGTTCTTTACGCAGACCGTGTCACAACAGTTTCACCATCATATGCTGGTGAAATCCAAACACCTGAATTTGGTAAAGGCCTTGATCAAATCATGCGCATGGAATCTGGTAAGTTATCTGGTATTGTTAATGGTATCGATACGGACCTCCTTGATCCAGAAACAGATACTCACATTCCTTATCATTTCTCAGTGGATGATTTGTCAGGTAAAGCCAAAGACAAGGCAGCGCTTCAAGAGCGTGTTGGTCTTCCAGTTCGAGAAGACGTTCCATTGATTGGTATTGTGTCACGTTTGACAGACCAAAAAGGTTTCGATTTGGTGGTTAACGAGCTTCACAACATCTTGCAACATGATGTTCAGATTGTTCTTTTGGGTACTGGTTATAGTGACTATGAGAATTCTTTCTCTTGGTTCGCTCATGCTTATCCAGAAAAAATGTCTGCCAACATTACTTTCAACCTAGAGTTGGCTCAACAAATTTATGCTGGTTGTGACATTTTCCTTATGCCTTCAGCCTTTGAACCATGTGGCCTCTCTCAAATGATGTCTATGCGCTATGGTACCTTGCCAGTGGTTAGCGAGGTTGGTGGTCTTCGTGATACTGTTGAACCATACAACCCTGTGACAGGCTCAGGTACAGGATTCTCATTTGGTAACTTCTCAGGTTACTGGATGGTTCAAACCCTTGAAAAAGCTCTCGATGTTTACGAAAATAATGCTGATGCTTGGAAACAACTCCAGCACAATGCTATGACTCGTGACTTCTCATGGGATACAGCAAGTTTGGCATATGTTGATTTGTACAAACAATTAGTATAATTGCAAAGATAACTTTTCTCGCAAGGGAAAAGTTATCTTCGTGTAAAGCGTTTGAAAACGCTTCTATATAATCTTGACAAAAGTCAGGATAGCATCTCTCAATCTTGTTGATAAAGCAATGAAAGAGAAGATATCTAAAAATCTGAATAGAAGACTAACTCTAATCGTGTTTAATAAACCTGACTATTTTGACAGTTTTGTAAATAAAGATTTTGAAATATCTGTTTCGAATCTTGATTGGCAAGGTTTGGACGTTTTAAAGAAATTTCCAATTCCCCCTTATCCTAATATTCACTCTATAAGATGTGTATCAAAGGTATAGAAGTATAAGAAAGGATTTCTATGCAAGTCGAAAATTTAACAAAAGAACAATTCATCCGTGACTTTAAAGACACGCTCCACCAAGAACAGTTGATTAAAGTGGCTAAGGCTACACCAACTGAAATTTTCACAGCCTTGGCTGGTTTGATTCGTAAGTATTACACTGACACATGGATTGGACGTAACCATGCGCTTTCAGACAATAAAGAAAAGATTGCTTTCTACTTCTCAATCGAATTCCTCCCAGGTCGTATGTTGGAAACTAACCTCCTCAACCTTGGTATTCTTGACCTTGTTAAAGAAGGTTTCGCAGAACTTGACATCGACTTCCGCGAAGTGGTAGAAGCTGAGCATGATATGGCACTTGGTAACGGTGGTCTTGGTCGTTTGGCTGCTGCCTTCATGGATTCGCTTGCAACTACTGGTTATCCAGGTTTTGGTAATGGTCTTCGTTACCGTTACGGACTTTTCAAACAACGTATTGTTGATGGTTACCAAGTAGAACTACCAGATGGTTGGTTTGGTTCAACAGGAAATGTTTGGGAAACGCGTAAAGACCATGATATTGTCTATGTAAAACTCTTTGGTGATGTTGTCCTTGAAAGTGACGAAGATGGTCGTTTTGTTCCAACTTATAAGAATGCTCAAGTTCTTCGTGCTGTACCTTACGATGTGCCACAAATCGGTTATCAAAATGGTGTGATTAACAACCTTCGTCTTTGGGATGTAGAAATTCCTGAAGAATACGAATTGGATTACCCTACTCTTGAAGCTCGCCGTCGTGTGAAAGATATTACAGCCATTCTTTATCCAGATGATACAACGATTGAAGGTAAAGAATTGCGTTTGGTTCAGGAATACTTCATGACAAGTGCAGGTCTCCAAACCATTATCAAATCTTACCTCAAGATGGGCTTGCCATTGAAAGATATCCACGAAAAGGTATCTGTTCACATCAATGATACTCACCCTGCGGTTGCACCAGCTGAATTCATGCGTCTTCTCCTTGATGAATACGGTCTTTCATGGGAAGATGCTTGGAATGCGACTGTTAAGACTATGAGCTACACTAACCACACTATTCTTCAAGAAGCCCTTGAAAAATGGGATCAACAGCTCTTCAAACGTGTTCTTCCACGTGTTTACCAAATCATCTTGGAAGTCGACAACCGTTACATTGCTGAAATGGCTGGACGTGGTATTGCTGCGGATGTTATCGAACGCACACGTATCGTTAAGGATAACCAAGTCCACATGGCTAACTTGGCTATCATTGGTGGTCACTCAGTCAACGGGGTTGCCAAACTCCATACAGAACTCCTTAAAGAAGATACCCTTCACGATTTCTATACTATTTATCCTGAAAAATTCAATAACAAGACAAATGGTATCGTTCAACGTCGTTGGACACAAATTGCAGCTCCGGAACTTTCAGCAGCAATTGATGACGTGATTGGTGACGGTTGGCGTAACGACATCCATGAGCTTGAAAATCTTACAACTTACTTGGATGACAAGGAAGTCTTGAACCAGTTCTATCAAGTTAAGAAGACTGCTAAACAACGTTTGGCAGACTATATCAAGAAAACAACAGGCGTAGAAGTGTCTACAGATGCTATCTTTGATGTTCAAGTGAAACGTCTTCACGCGTACAAACGTCAATTGCTTAATCTTCTTCACATCATCAAACTTTATTGGGATCTTAAAGATAATCCAGATAAAGACATGGTACCTCGTGTATTCATCTTTGGTGCCAAAGCTGCCCCTGGTTATCACTTCGCTAAATCAGTAATCAAACTTATCAACGAAGTTGCCAACCTTGTTAACAACGACGAAAGTCTCCAAGGGAAACTTAAAGTGGTCTTCCTTGAAAACTACCGTGTCAGTCTTGCGGAACTTATCATTCCAGCAGCAGATGTATCTGAGCAAATCTCATTGGCTTCTAAAGAAGCATCTGGTACATCAAACATGAAATTCATGATGACTGGTGCTATCACTTTGGCGACACTTGACGGTGCCAACATTGAAATCAAGGATGAAGTTGGTGATGAGAATGTTGTCATCTTCGGTATGGACAAGGACGAAGTTTATGAACACTATGCACGTCACGATTACTACTCTCGTGCAGTTTATGAAAATAACCCAGTCATTCGCCGTGTCGTTGATACCTTTGTTAACGGTACGATTCCAAATGCTCAAGCTGAAGGTACTGAAATTTACGAAGCCCTCATCACCCACAACGATGAGTACTTCCTCTTGGAAGACTTCGCTGCTTATGTAGAAGCTCAAGAGAAAATCGATGCACTTTATCGTGATCATGACAAGTGGGCACGTATGAGCTTAGCTAATATTGCTAAATCTCACAAATTCACTTCAGATGATACGATCACAGAGTATGCTAAAGAAATTTGGGAATTGAAAAAATAAGCGATAGCTTATGAATCACAAAAAGACAAAGGCTAGAAATGGTCGTTGTCTTTTTATTTTTTTAGAAGAGGGGTGTCATAGACAGCCCAAAAGGATTTATAATTGGCAGGAGAAGTTTATCTGCAGATCTATCTTAGCCCTTGAAACTTGCACTAGCTTATCAAGGTGTTATAATAACTTATAGGTATAAGCATCAAAAAGGGGGAAAATACATGGCTTTACGCAGCCAATTAATTACTAAGGAGTTTCCAGAATTAGATAGGGTAGAGCGCTTAAATAACGAGGCCTTCCCAGAAGAAGAACGTATTCCATTAAGTGAGTTTTTACAATTGGATGGTCGTGATGATTATCATTTCTTTGCCTTTTATGACGAGGATGATTTTGTTGGATTTGCCTCAGTTCTCTACAATGCCAAAGTTTTTTATGTGAGTTTCTTTGCCATCGTTCCTCAAATGAGGAGTCATGGCTACGGAAGTGAGATTATTGATAAACTGGTGGACTTTTATGGACCATCTCGGTCTATGGTCTTGGAAGTAGAGCGCTTGGATGAACCCAATGACAATACAGAGCAACGTGAGGCACGTTGGGATTTCTATAAGCGTAATGGGTTCAAGACTTCCAATGCTTTCTTGGAATATGAGGGGTTAAGCTTTGAGATTCTCTATCGTGGCGATCACTTTGACGAAGAAGCCTACAGAGAGATATTCCGCAAACTTCAGGAAAATGCTTATTTTGACTTCAGTATTAAACATCGTCGCTTGAGTGATTTATAAATAATCAAACCAAACAGGTCTTAGTCGACCTGTTTTTCATTTGTTTTCAGCGTTTGCCAATCGTTTTCAGAATATTTTGTCGTCCTATGCTATAATGGAAGTACTATGAAGAAAGTAATTTTACAGTATCTGGCAAGTGCTCTGACTGTAATCCTTATACTTGGTCTTGTGGTTTTCAACAGACAGCAAAATCACTCTCTGGTAAAGAAGGTCAAAGACCCTGAGATTTCCTATATCTATAAGGATTCTTTGGAAAATCTAGATAGACTGGCCCTTAGTCAGGCTGGGATTATACAATCCTATCAACTCGATTCTTTGTCTGTTAGGAAGGAAGATGGAAAGATTCACCTCGTTCTCCATATCAATCATTCCTATGATATGCAGGTAAATCTTGTCCTAAAGTCTGATATCTACGGTGATTTATCTGTGGTTCAAGCGACGCCATCAAAGGCTTTGAAGCTAGCCTTGGAGGACGAGTCTTATCAGAAACGGTTGACCTTAATTTCGCAAAAGGCAGATGCTATTATATCTCGTGATCACTGGGATCAAGGCATTAAACCGGCCTATGTGGCTCAGGTGAGAAGTAAGATGAAGAAGACTTCTTTGAACCAGTTGGAAAAGGTTCTGCAAGAAATTGACCAAGAAAGCAAGGAAGTGGGCTCCGATACCTATACGTCCTTTTTCCAAGCTTCTCAACTGCCTAATCACGACAAGCTCAATTTGGTTATGGAGCACATGCAGGTTTATGTGGATAAGTACCAGTTCCTCCAGTTAGGGAAGTCAGGTTATAAATTTTCCAAGAATCTAGAGCCAACCAGTCCTTTTTACAGTTACTTCCGCGAGGCTATTATGGAGACCTATCAGACGGATCTAGGGCTTGGAGTAGATGAGTTAGGTATCAAGCTCCACCTTTTTAGGTCTTGGATTGATAAGCAGTCCATGGACTATATTAGGACCAACTACAAGGGCAAGACGGATTTTGACAAGCTTCTGGCTTACAGCAAGGACAAGAAGATCAAGTTGGATTATACTACAGGTGCTTCCTATCATAATCGAAGCTTGGGAGACTTTACCTATCCAGAGAACATGAAAATTCAGCTACCTCAGACCAGTGTCATGGGACCTTATGGTGTCAGCAATTCCCGCTTTATTGAATTTATTGTCAATATGGATACAGGGAAATTTGTTTCTGAGTGGAATGTCTACAAGAAAAGGAAAGACGGTAGTATCGACTCTAATCCTAAGCATTACAAGATTGAAGATGGTGCTGACATTGCTGATACGGACTCTGCTAACTACGGCCTATCTAAGGGATTAAATGCTGACTTACCAGCCTATCTCAATAATAGCCATACCTATCTCGATGTTCGTCACCCTGCGGATAATGCGATTAGACGTAAGATGGTTAGAAAGTGGAAAAATGCCAAGAATGTCTTAAATGGTGGGCGCTATGCTGATATTGTTAAAAAAGGAGGCTTGAAAGACCTTGAAACATGGAAACAAGTTAAAGCTGAAGACCGCCTCCAGGTCTACAATGCTTACCTTGATTATATTCGCTCTCATCTTGTGCTTAATGGGTTTGACAGCTTTTACCAAGAAACCTACAACCCCCAAGGTGGAGACAAAAAAGACTGAAACCCTTGATAGTGTTCTTGTCGCTAAAAATTTCTATCGTGTAAGGGATGCCTATGCCATCAAGCTCTACGGGCAGGATGAGGGGATGTCCTTTGATGTGGCTGGTCAGAGACTCTTTGGGTCAAATATTGCTATTAAAGATGGTCTGTTATATGGCTCCAGTCTTGGAGATTTGACCATTGAGGCTTATTTTCAGGGGGAGGTGTCCTACCTTTTAGAGGCTACCCAGAAGCTCCCAGTGGACAAAAATCGCATCAAGGCTAATCACTATAGTCAGGACATTGTTCTGAATAAAGTTTGGACTAGTCTGGAAGGCCAAGAAACCTCCAACAGTATCATCACTCAGTTTCAGGATAAGACCCTACTCAAGCTGCGGATCAGCTACAACAAAGAGTTTCTTCCCACAAAGATTCAAGGTTTCTACAATAGCCAAACCTTGAATGGCTGGCGGGACCTCTTTTACATAGATTATCCTTACAGTGATCAGGAAGCCTTCAATCAGGCTCAAGATGCCTATATACAACACATCCAGTACATGGAAACTCATCCTGAGGAAGAAGCAGGAGAGTTTGGTTAATAAAGCAAAATCACCTTTATCTCGAGATAAAGGTGATTTGTTTGCGCTTAAGATTTAAGTTTTAGTTTTGATTTGTGGCAACTTCTGGAAAAAGCTTGTCTAAGATTTTTGAAGTGATAGCCTGTCCAGGTCCTTCAGCACAGTAGGTGTGCATATACATAGAAGGGTTAAAGTTGAGCTCGATGCAGGTGCAATGAGGGTTTTCCTTGCTAGCAGGTTGGGTTTCATCTGGAATAATGAGGTCAACCCCACAAGCCCAAGCGCCCATGCTAGTCGCCATAGCTGCAGCTAGTTCTTGGTAAGAGGAATCCATGGTCTCAGTGACATCAATAGAGTCACCACCCGTAGAAATGTTTGAGTTACGACGTAGATTGACCTTTTTCCCTTCTGGGAGAATATCATCAGGTGTATAACCCTGTTGCGTTAACATCAGTTGTTCAATGTCTCCAAGCGCAATGATTTCAAGTGGTGAGCGGTGATCACGTCCTCGCAATGGATTGGCATTTTTCTGAGCGACCAATTCACGAATGGTGTGTTTGCCATCACCGACAACATTGGCAGCGACACGAAGGAGTACAGCCTCACAACGTCCATCCAAGATAAAGAAACGGTATTCGGTTCCTGAGATAAATTCTTCAACAAGAACAGCTGTATCTTCTGCAAAGGCAATCTCGAGGGCTTTCTTATAGTTATCAAGGCTGGCAGGCTCTTGGAAAATGGAAATGCCCAGACCAAAGTTGGTTGATTTTGGTTTAACCACAATTTGCTTGTCCTTGATAAGAGGATAATAGGCTAGACCTTGTTCCAGACTGGTAAATTCGTCGCCAGCGGGAACAGGGAAACCAGCATCAGTCAGGATTTTTTTGGTCACGGTTTTATTAGCCATGGCAAGAGGGACTACATAGTTGTCTTTTGAAGTCATGTTACCATTTTTGACGTATTCCACATGATCTTTATGCCAGAGTTTAAGGAATTGATCCTGCTCATCTAGGATTTCAAAATGAATCCCTTTTTGAATGGCGTCAAAGAGTAGCATCTGAGTAGAAAGTTCCATCTCCTCATAACCTTTAAGAGCATAGTGGGCAGTCCAGTCGTAATCATGATAGGTAAGAGCCTTGTCAAGGGCAAAGTCAGCAAGAGACTTGTCTTTGATATGAGGCAAGAGTTGGGCTGCTAGTGTATGGTTAGGATCAGCAAAGGCATCTTTAACTTGTTTGACCAAACCTTGATGATAGTCACCTAGGCCAAAATGTTGCACCAGTTGGTCCAGAGCCGTCGTAATGTTTTGAGTTTCAGCTTCAGATGGTAGAGGTTCTAAAGGATGAGAGAGGGCAATCTTTTCATTCAGCGCGTGACCTTGAGCCAGAGCCTGATCAACATTTTCAGGGGCATCCATCCAGAGGAAGGCTAGTAGGAGTAGGTGTACGGTATCCATAGTAGTTTGGCTAATACCGATACGCTCAAAGGGGTTGAGGTCGAAGTTACGGAATTCCAGATAGGTGATTCCCTTGTCAAGGAAGGAGCGATTAACTTTTTGTCCACGGAAACGAACAGCTGAGTAAAATTCCTTCTCCGCAATCAAATCTCCTTGTTCGATATAGTTTTCGATGGCAGAGACATAATCTTCTAGGCTTGCAAAAGATACTTGGATTTCTTCCTTATTGACATAACCATGGTCACTGTTACGGAAGGAACGAACGGGTTCTGGCACTTCTTGGTCGAAGAAACCTTGCTCAGCAATAGGTGCAGCACCAAAGAGATAGGTAATCACCCAACGGTAGCGCAAATAGTTCTGAGCCAGCTTGAGATAGAGGGCGTTCTTGAAAGCAATCATATCAGTCTGGTCACTTTCTTGGAATAGGGCCTCAACCAAATCTTTCCCTAGTTCCATATTATAGTGGATACCTGAGATAGCTTGTAGTTTAGTTCCGTATTTTTCGGCCAGGTAGTTACGATAATAGCGTTCAAATTCATTTTCCAGTTGGGCAACTTGGATTTCTTGGGCCTTGATACGAGGAGGCATGGACAAGGGCCAGAGAAGTTCATCTTTACTGATGGAACGTCCAGCTACATCGGTAATGGCTCCAAGAAATCGACGAGCCTCAGTGGTAGATTTAGCAACTGGTGTGATGAGTTCCATCTGAAACTCACAAAAATCTGTTTGAATATAAGGGTGGAAACTTCGAGCTCCTAGGCAGGAAGGGTGAGGTGTATGTGCTAATTTTCCTTGTCTATCGACACGAAGACTTTCGCGTTCAATTCCAAAGTTAGCTTGAAGGATAGGGCTAGTAGGCTCCAGCTTTTGAAGCAGTTGATTTATAGTCATAGAGTCACCTTTTCATCTAATGTTAGTGATAGTCTATTATAAATAGGAGAAGAAAACAACTTTCTGCTACGGTTAAGGGCAATTTCCGAATGTTTTAGATAAGAATCCTTAAAACCAGTTGCTTTTTAGCTCTATTATATGCAAAAATTGTAAAATATTCACTGATTTTTATGTAAAATGTTATTTCTCTTGCAATTTAAATCAAATTAGCCTATACTAATGACGTATATATAAGAATGAAAGAATCCCTAGGGTCTGCCCTCAGGGGCTTTTGTATGCTCTCAAAAGGGTATAACCGTTCTTTTATAGATAAAGGATGAGCGTTAAGAGTAGCTTTCAGACAGTATGCTCTGCTCAAAAATGATGCTTTCTCGTGATGGATTACAGGACTAGCTTATATCTATCAATGCCTGAAACACGCTCTGCTCAGGGCAGGTGATATTTTTAGCTGTGGTAGGGGCCATCCTTAACCTATTTGCACTTGTTCGAAGTTGCTCACGATTCGACAGCTCGCTCTGTCCAAAAGCGATGCTTTCGTCGTGATGGATTACAGGACTAGCTTATATCTATCAATGCCTGAAACACACTCTGCTCAGGGCAGGTGATATTTTTCGCCGTGGCAATAGTTATAGAAGTCAAGAGACTTCTATAACTCGGAAGTTTTGTGACTTTGGCTCAAAGCTTAGCTATGAGATTCCGAAGGAAGCTGCTAGCGTCCGAAGCCACTTAAGAAAAATATCAAAAAAGAAAACAAATTAAACGGAGGTAACTATGTTTCAAACCCTTATCCCCCAGATAAAGGAATACAAGAAACCCTCAATCCTAGCGTCCGTCTTTATGACACTAGAAGTCATGTTTGAGATTTCCATTCCCTTTGTCATGGCTAATCTTTTGGACAAAGGTGTCCAGCAATCCAACATGTCTAACATTTGGCTCTACGGTGGCCTCATGCTAGTCTGCGCCTTTCTATCACTATTCTGCGGCATGCAGTCGGCTCGCTATGCAGCTTTTGCCTCTGCTGGATTTGCCAAGAATCTACGTCAGGCCATTTTCAAAAAGGTTCAAACTTTCTCTTTTGAAAATATCGATAAGTTCTCAGCTGGTGGTTTGGTGACACGTATGATGACAGATGTTACCAACGTGCAGAACTCTTATCAGATGATTATCCGTGTCTGTGTGCGTGCACCACTTAACCTGATTTTTGCTATTGCAGCAAGTTTCTTGATTAATGCTGAAATGGCTTGGATTTTTGTTGGTGTAACGATCTTCCTTGGTGTGGTTTTGGCCATTATTACCAAAATCGTATATCCTCTTTTTACTCAAGTATTTGAGGCTTATGACAACCTTAACAACAGTATCAAGGAAAATATCACCAACATGCGTGTGGTGAAATCCTATGTTAAAGAGCAGGAAGAGACTGACAAATTTAAGAAGGCCTCACGTCGTATTTACAAGATGTTCATGCGTGCCATTCGTGTAGTTATCATGTCTAACCCAGCTATGATGTTGTCTATGTATGCATCCTTCCTTATGATTTCCTGGTTTGGTGCCCATCTCATCGTTGGTGGTAGCTTAACTACAGGAGAATTGACTTCGATGTTCAGTTACACCATGACCATCCTCATGTCACTCATGATGTTCATGATGATCTTTGTCATGTTGTCTATCTCTACAGCATCTGTTGAACGTATTGATGAAGTTCTTAGCACTGAAGCCACCATTGTTTCACCTGAAAATGGTTTAACAGAAGTTGCAGATGGTTCCATCAGCTTTGATCATGTGGATTTCTCATACACAGATGAAAATGGTGACAAGACCCATGTCCTCAAAGATATCACTTTGGATATTAAGTCTGGTGAAGTTATTGGTATCCTTGGTGGAACGGGTTCGGGTAAATCAAGCTTGGTTCAGCTGATTCCTCGCCTTTATGATGTGGAAGAAGGTCAGGTTAGGGTTGCCGGCCATGATGTTAAGGACTATGATTTGGATAGCTTACGTAAGCAAGTTGCCATGGTCCTTCAAACCAATGTCCTTTTCTCAGGAACCATTAAAGAAAATATGCGTTGGGGCAATAAGCAGGCAACAGATGAAGAAATCATTGAAGCTTGTAAGATTGCCCAAGCTGATGAATTTATCCAAGAGTTTAAGGATGGCTATGATACCAAGATTGAACGTGGTGGAGCCAATGTCTCAGGGGGACAACGTCAACGTCTTTGTATCGCACGTGCCCTTCTCATGAATCCGAAAATTTTGATTCTGGATGATTCGACATCAGCAGTTGATACTAAGACAGATAGTTTGATTCGTCAAGGTTTCGCTTCAAGTCTTAAGGACACGACCAAAATCATCATCGGTCAACGGATTTCATCTATCCAAGATGCCGACCGTATCATCGTCATGAATGATGGTCGTATCGATGCTATTGGTACTCATGACGACTTGATAGCTAATAATGCCATTTATCGCGAAGTATACAAGATGCAAACACAAGGGAAAGGAGTAGCAGATGCAGAATAAGAAAAAAGCTAATTGGGGCTCTCTAGCACGTCTTCTACGCTTTTTGTGGCAAGACTACAAACTTTCGCTTAGTATTGCCTTTGTCCTCATTGTTGTTGCTTCTTTGGCAACGGTCAATTTGACGGCTTCGATTCAGTCCTTGGTTGACGTTTATGTTCAACCCATGCTCAAATCTGGTAGCCATGACTTTGGGCCATTGTTACGTTTCTTGACTTCAGTGGCTGTCTTCTGTCTTATCGGTGTGATTGCCAACTATGTGGCATCTCTCCTCATGGCGACGATTTCGCAAGATTCCTTACGTTCCCTTCGTAATCAGCTCTTTGCTCGCATGCAAAAGCTTCCTGTTCGCTACTTTGATACTCACCAACACGGGGATATCATGTCTATCTACACCAACGACATTGATGCCCTCCGTCAGGCTGTTGAGCAGTCTATCCCACAGTTGCTACAAACAACTATTACCCTTATCGGAGTGACTGTGACCATGCTTACGGTTAGTCCTCTCCTCTTTATCGTGGTCCTAGTCATGGTAGGCATCATGTTTATGGTCATCAAAAATGTATCAGCTAAATCAGGTCGTTACTTTGGTGAGCAACAAAAGAATCTAGGGATTGAGAATGGCTTCATTGAAGAAATGATGTCAGGGCAAAAAGTGGTCAAAGCCTTTGTCCACGAAGAAGAGAGCATGGCTGATTTTGACAAGATTAACGAGCAACTCTTTGAATCGTCATACTTGGCCAACCGTTATGCCAATGTTCTCATGCCTATTCTTGGGAACTTAGGAAATGTTTCCTTTGTTTTGACTGCCTTGGTCGGTGGTGTATTTGCCCTCAATGGTGTTGGTAGCTTGACTATCGGTGGTCTCATGGCCTTCCTTCAATTGAACCGTTCCTTCAATGGTCCTATTACTCAGGTATCTCAACAACTTAACTTTGTCCTTATGGCCCTTGCTGGTGCTGACCGTATCTTTGACCTTTTGGATGAAGCAGAAGAAGTTGACCAAGGTAAGGTCACTTTGGTCAACTACGAATTGGTAGATGGTCAAATGGTTGTGACAGACAAGAAAACCAATCTTTGGGCTTGGAAGCACCCACGTCCAAATGGCGACTATGAGTTGGTCGAGTTGGTCGGAAATGTGGTCTTTCAAGATGTTGATTTCTCTTACGATGGTAAGAAACAAATCCTTCATGATGTTAACCTCTATGCAGACAAGGGGCAAAAGGTTGCCTTTGTCGGTGCGACGGGTGCAGGTAAGACAACGATTACTAACTTGATTAATCGTTTCTACGACATCCAATCTGGTGTGATTACCTATGATGGTATTGATGTCAAGTTGATTGAAAAAGATTCTCTTCGTCGCTCACTTGGTATCGTGCTTCAGGATACCCATCTCTTCACAGGGACTATCGCTGAAAATATTGCCTACGGCCGTGCGGATGCGACGCGCGATGAAATCCTTGAGGCCGCTCGTATTGCTAATGTGGATTCCTTTGTGCAACATTTGGACAATGGTTACGACACTGTTCTTACAGATGATGGTGCAGGCTTGTCTAATGGACAACGTCAGCTGATTGCCATTGCCCGTGCAGCCCTTGCCAATGCGCCAGTCTTGATTCTGGACGAAGCGACGTCTTCGATTGACTCTCGGACAGAGAAGATGGTGCAAGAAGGGATGGACCGCCTTATGGAAGGACGTACGGTCTTTGTTATCGCCCACCGTCTTTCAACCATCGTTAACTCTGACGTTATCATGGTTATGGACCACGGCCGTATCATTGAACGTGGTGACCATGACAGCCTTATGGAACAAGGTGGTACTTACTACCGACTTTATACTGGTGGTCTTGAAATTGATTAAGATTAAAAGAACTCAGGTTTTGCCTGAGTTTTTTTGTATCTAAAGAAAATGATTCTTTTGAGACTTTTCTTGTAAAAAAGATAGATTTGATATCCTAAATCTCAACTTCTTTTAAACCGTGTGAGTCAAGACGATATATCTTTTGGCAAACTTGTCTGAGGTAGTTGACATCATGTGAGACTGTCAGAATGGCACCTGGATAGTTCTCGAAGAGCTGTCGGACTTGGGGTTGTGAGGTGGGTGAAAAATTTCTGGTTGGTTCATCTAGGATAAGGAGCTGAGGGTTTTCTAAGACTAAGTGCAGTAGGAGTAGTTTTCCTTTTTGACCACCAGATAGGTCATCAATTGCATGGTTCATTTCATCATGACTAAAGTTGAGGTTGGCGAGATGGGAACTTATGATTTCTTTCTCAGTTTTGTCGCCAGTCTTACATAAAAACGCTATCGGTGACAAATCATTTTTCAAGATAAGATCGTAGTCTTGGGGCATGTAGCCGATAGTCAGGTCTGTTTTCCTGTTAAGTTCCTGGTAGAGATAGTGTAAGAGAGTGGATTTACCACAGCCGTTATCTCCAACAATACCAATTTTTTCTTGCCCTTTCAAAGAAAGTTTGAGATGGTCAATGGTCAGGTGAGGAGCGATGTTTATCTGCTTTTCATCCAGATTTAAGAGATATTTTCCCTGGGGTAGAGGGTCGATATGAGAGAAGAATAGTTCAATACTGTCTTCTTTATCAGGCATCTGTGTCATGTCTTGGGCAAGGCGGTCGTAGCGTTTTTCTTGTGAGAGGACTGCTTTCATCTTTTTAGCAACCAACCGTCCTTGCGTGCTATCATGCGTATTGCGTAGGGTGGTTTGAACATTTTGTTTGATACGGTGATGCTTGGCCATGGCTTTGTCATAGGCTTTTTTCTCGGTTTTGGCTTGCTGTATCTGTTGCTGGAAGGCATCAGTGCGTTGCTGGCTATAGTTATCATAGTCGAGGTGCTCCACACTGGTCCTTGCTTGACGGCGACGTTTAAGGAGTTCCAGATGGATAATAGTATCTGCTGTCTTGCTTAGTAGGTCCTCGTCATGTGAGATATAGATTATGGTTTGATCAGAATGTTTGATAAAATTTTTTAGCCAAGTCATAGTAGTCAAGTCCATATCGTTTGAGGGCTCATCAAGAAAAATGATGTCGTGGGGATGGGCTAATTCTCGGATGAGTTGAATTTTGAGTTTCTCGCCACCTGACAGAGAGGAGACAAGCTGACTGCTAGCAAAACGCTCACTATCAAAATGAAGTTCATCAGCCAGACGATAGAGGGTAGCATAGTCTAGGTCATAAGTATCCGCAAAGAAGTAGTCGTTAAGGGTTAGGGATTGTAAGTCATCCGAAATCTGTTGAGGAATATAGACCTGTGGGCTATCTGGTTTATTAATAGTTCCCTCGTAAGAAAGATGGTCAAAATGTGCTTTAGGATTGACAAGAAGGGTAAGGAGACTTGACTTTCCATTGCCTTCTTCCCCAATGATGGCGACTTTTTCACCAGTAGCTATCGTTAGATTTAAGTCATGAACGAGTTCACGCAAATCTTTGGTATGGGTAATAGTTAGATGTTGAATCTGTATCATAGGACCTCCTAGGTCTGAGTGCTTGTTGATAGTGTTTCATGGAAAATATGGTTCTTACTTCAAACAATATCAAAGGTCAAAAAACAGTCCTACCTTATAAGATAGAACCGTCTTGAATCTAGCTAAAAAGCCCTCTAGGAGATAGTGATGGTGTGGATGCAAAAAAACGCAGATACCACCAATAAATTTTCTACAGAAAAAGAGCGCAAAAAAGACATGAAAACAATCTATCAAATAAAGTAGGTTTATTGTGAATAGACTTAGTTGTTCATGTCTCCATTTACCTCCGAATGTTACTTGTCTTGATTGTACGCTGTCCGAGAGATTTTGTCAAATGAAAATAAAATATCCCACCTTATTAGACTGCCAATCTACCTTATCAATAGTCTCCACCTATGCTATACTAGAATCAGTACTAAAATGGAGATTATTTATGGAAAATAAGTTTGTAAAGAAACCAACACCTAAGGGGGATAAGTCCACAAAAATTGTTTTTATAGGACTCTTAGTGGCATTGCTTTTTATAATCGCAGGGACGGCTATCTTCTTTGCTGTGAATAGTAGCAGTAAGGCTACCAAAGGTTCAGCTGCATCCAGTAAGTCGAGTACGACTGTCTATTCCGGCAGCAATGCAGAAGACCCCTTGTTCAAAATCACCCTGAAAACCTTCGGGGATAATAAAGAATTTTTACTAGTGACACCAAATCCTGGTCATGATAGAAACATGTTTAACATTGTGGGGGTAGCTGGTCAATACTTAGTCACTCAAGAGTACAAGGGGGGTGAATCTGGTAAGAAAAATGCCAAGGGTGAGACACTTTATAAGTATGACTACTTTAATATCTATATGTATGACACGGAAAAACCAAATCAAAAACCTAAACAAATTGACCTCTTGAAATTGGCTAAAAAAGCTGGGGATGAAGATTATTTAAATCAGGCAAGTCTAAGGCTTTTCATGCTTAATGAGCAAGCTTACTTACAAATGCCTTTTGGTGCGTCATCAGCTGATTTTGCTTCTAATAAAAAATACCTCAATCTTAAGACACAAAAGATCGAGGAAATGAATATTCCAGCTAACTCTAATACTTTGGACTCGGAATTGGATTACGCCAATGTTGATATGCGTAAGACTTTAGAGCCTTTTGGTCTTGAAATGTGGACAGGTGCAACTAATGGTAGGGATTTAGATCATCCAAGAGAAACACCAATTGCGAGTCTGCCTGCTCTTTATTACATTTCTGAAAAAGACAGAAGCCTCAATATGGATAGTACCAACTTTGCCAAAGAGCATAAGGATGCTTATGAAGCGATTAAGACCAAACATGCTAGAATCTACACCATTCCAAGCAAGATTAACAATGAAACCTGGTTCAATACCTTACTCCATTGGATGGCACCTGAAGGCCAGGATGCCTACGAGTTACCGGTTAGGGCATTTAGACCGACTCAGGAAGAAGGGAAAGTCAAGTCCTACCAAGAATTGCAGACTTGGAATGACAACCATATCAGAAAAAAATAGAGGAACTTACCTCTGAGACCCATAAGATTATGAACCCAAGTCTATAATACTTGGGTTTTTTAGTGTTTTTGAAATGCTAATGGGAGACTTTAGTCGTGAAAGAGGATTATTAAATTGTATATCAATGGTTTATCGAGGGTGTTACAGAATCGGATGGTTTGTAATAAGAAGGTGAAAATTAGAATAAAAGTGAGGAAATCAGCCAATAAAATGAGTTAATTCCTCTCATAAGTCTAACATCTTCCGTGAAAATCATGAGAAAGTTAGGAATGAAAAGAAAATAAAATAGAAATTTGAAAACGGTATAAAGCAAATAAAATCAAGGGTTTTACACTTGTAAGAATAAAAAACGAGCGAAAGTTGTTGGTTGAATTGTCAGACAACTTGATTTTTTTTAAAAAAGTTGACTTAATCACTTGACCATGAATTGTCAGAATGTTAGAATGTAATAGAATCATGAGTTCAAGTATAGGATTCTTGTATACTCGTGACCTATAACTAACTATTTCATACAGAGGGAGACTTGAAATGAAAGACATTTTTAACAGACGCCAACGATTTTCATTGCGTAAATATTCGTTTGGTGTCGCTTCAGTCTTGCTAGGAACGGCACTCTTTGCTGCTCATACTGCACAGGCTGATGAAGTCACAGCACCTGATGCTTCTTCATCAAACCCTGGTTCATCAGTTGAGGGCGAGAGTTCTTCAGACCTGGTTGAGACGTCAACAGCATCAACAGCTCAAGCAGATCCTACTGCAGCTGTATCTTCAACTGAGGCAACTGCGTCAACATTTAACTTGACGCCAGAAGCTTCAACAACAGATAAGGCTACCGCAGAGGCAACTGACAAACAAGCTACAGAAACTGCAAAATCAGAAGCAGCTAAACCAGCATCAGAAGCAGCTAAACCTGCAGAAAACAAGGCTACATCAGAAGCAGCTAAACCAGCTACTGCAGCATCAACTGCAGCAGCTAGCGGTAAAGTTGAAACAACAGCTTCAACAACAGCCGCTGCAGCAACTCCAGCAGCAACAGCGGCAAACCGTACAGCAGCAACAACAGCTCCTGTAGCTGAAGAAACAGCAGCAGCTGAAACTGCGGCGGCAGCAACAAGTGTTAAGCCAAATGTTACAGCACGTGGTTATTCACGTTTTTATTCTGTAGGATCAGCAGCAAATCGTAGTGCAACACTTGACCGCGCTGCAACTGATATGACGAATGCTGGTGCTTTGGAAACAAGTGGTCGTAGTCGTAGTCGTAACCGTCGTGCCGCTACAGACCACAATAACGAGCCGGTTGCTGTAGCAACTTTCCTAAAAGACGGTGAAGTTGCTACACCTGAGATGACGGATCCAAATGGTGCAAGTGTTGCATCTCAAACTGTACCAGCTGGATACCAAGCTAAAGAAGGCGACTTCTATACTTATGCTATTTGGGATCTTACTAAGTTCAATGAACGTTATGGTACAACATATTATGCGCGTGCCTATAAGAGATTTGATGACTCTACCGATACAACTGTTGAATTGATCAACAAAAATACTGGTGCTGTAGTTGAAACAAGAACGATTACCGCTTCTAGTGGGGTTCAAAAGTTCACGACTACTACAGCAGCGTCTAATAGCCAATTAACTTTCCAAGTAGATTATAAAGCTGGGACTGCCCCAACTGGTAAAAAAGCAGAACCATTTATTCAAAATGGTTATGCAGTTGGAAAGAGTATCACAGACTTAGTAGCTAGTGGACACCAACTTACACCAGCTGAGCAAGCACTTTATACTGCGGTTTATAACGCTCGTACTACAACAGATATTTTAAACGTTGTTGAACCAGCTTACAATGGTCGTACAATTACTGATTCAAACGCTAAAATACCAGTAACAATTAATAAAACAACTTACTATAAAGTAGTTGATAAAAACAATCCAACATTTAACGCCAATAAAACAGATAAAACTGTTCAAGATTATAAAGAAAATGGTAATGAAGTTGAGTTAGCTAGATACACTCTTAAAGCTGAAGAAGGACAACGTTTCACAGCATCTGGCGAACGTCAATTTGATGGCTACAAACTTTATCAAGCAGCTGATGCAAATGATCAATCAGGTACTGTAAGTCGTCCTTACACCGTTGGTACGAAATTCATGGATGCGGACCGTTACGGTATCAAACGTATCAAAGAAATTGTTGGAGAAGATGGTTCAGTCGTTATTCGTGTTTACTTGCTAGATCCAAGACAACAAAGTAAACGTTCTGATGGTTCATTAAGTACCGATGGCTATATGTTGCTAGCAGAAACTAAGCCGATTAAACCAGGTGAATGGAATTCACAGGATTTAGTTGTTAAGAAAACACCTCTTAGAACAATTTCATATACAGAAACTAATCCAAAAACTGGAGCAGTCACACAATATCCTAATGGTAAAGAAGTTCCATTTGACTTCCAAAAAGCTTCTGGATATGAACCATATCATACTGTATTCGTACCATTCTTAGGAGATGGAATTGGACACGGCTCAGCTAACTCACAATTGGAACGTGGGGTAGAAGGTATCGGTACCAACGTTGACTTGCTCAACACTTTGACACCGTACAAACAACCTGTTTATTACTATGTAAAACAAGAACCAGTTGAAGTCACTCCAGAAGTTGAAAAACAATTGGCAGGACGTACCCTTGTAGATGGTGAATTCAGCTTTAAGATTAAGGAAAACTCTTCTGCACCTGGTGTGGAAGAAACTGTCACAAATAAAAATGGTAAGGCAACCTTCTCTAAATTAACATTTAATAAAGTAGGTACTTATACTTATACTATTACCGAATTACCAGGTGCAGATAAGGATGTCGACTATGATGCTATGAAAGTAACCATGACTGTTACGGTTACTGAAAATGCAACAGGTGATTTGCAAGCTTCTGTTAAATACAGTGGTGCTGGCGGTTTTGCTTCAAGCGCAGATGACAAAGTCTTTAACAACTACGTTGTAGCTCCTGTTAAGACTAAGTTTGACTTTAGCAAGGCTCTCGCAGGTCGTGAGTTGAAAGCCGGTGAATTTAGCTTCGTATTGAAAGATTCAACTGGTAAAGTTCTTCAAACTAAAACAAATACTAAAGCAGGTGTTGTAGCCTTTGATGATTTGACCTTTGACAATACTCAAGTTGGTACTCACAAGTACACTGTAGAAGAAGTTATCCCAGAAAACAAAGAAGCTGGTATGACTTACGATACAATGAAAGCTGAAGTAACAATCACTGTTACTAAGGAAGGTCACGTTCTTAAAGCAACAAACACTCTTCCATCAGATACAGAGTTCAACAATACATTCACACCTGCTGCAACACAAGCACAATTCCGCTTCACAAAACGTTTGGAAGGTAAGACTCTTGAAGCAAATGCCTTCACCTTCGAATTGCTTGAAAACGGCAATGTGATCCAAACTAAGAAGAATGCGGCTGATGGTTCAATCCAATTTGATCCAATCTCATATGCAACTGTAGGTACACACACTTACACTGTACGTGAAGTAGCTGGAACAGATACCAACATTGATTACGATGATATGAATGCAGTTGTAACTGTAAATGTCACAAAAGACGCTCAAACAGGTCTTTTGAACGCTGCAGTTACAATGCCAGCTGATACTGAGTTCAATAACTTTGCTGTTGCACCAGTTAAGACTCGTTTTGACTTCACTAAAGCTCTTGCAGGTCGTGCTCTTAAAGATGGTGAATTTAGCTTCGTATTGAAAGATGCCAACGGAACTGTTCTTCAAACTAAGACTAACAATGCTAATGGTGTTATCGCCTTTGACGATTTGACATTCACAAACGCACAAGTTGGTACTCACAAGTACACTGTTGAAGAAGTTCAAGGTTCTGAAGCTGGCATTCAATATGACACAATGAAAGCTGAAGTAACAATTACTGTTACTAAAGATGGTCATGTTCTTAAAGCTGTTAATACACTTCCAGCCGACAAAGAATTCAACAATACATTCACTTCATCTCCAACACAAGCACAATTCCGCTTCACAAAACGTTTGGAAGGTAAGACTCTTGAAGCAAATGCCTTCACCTTCGAATTGCTTGAAAACGGCAATGTGATCCAAACTAAGAAGAATGCGGCTGATGGTTCAATCCAATTTGATCCAATCTCATATGCAACTGTAGGTACACACACTTACACTGTACGTGAAGTAGCTGGAACAGATACCAACATTGATTATGATTCAATGAACGCAGTTGTAACTGTCAATGTCACAAAAGACGCTCAAACAGGTCTTTTGAACGCTGCAGTTACAATGCCTGAAGACACTGAGTTCAACAACTATGTAGTTGCTCCAGTTGTAACTAAGTTCGACTTTACTAAGAAATTGGCAGGTCGTGAACTTAAAGCAGGTGAATTCAGCTTCGTATTGAAAGATTCTACAGGTGCAGTAGTTGAAACAGTTAAAAATGATGCTGCTGGTAATGTTTCATTCTCTAACTTGTCATTCGACAACACTAAAGTAGGTACTCATACTTATACAGTAGAAGAAGTTATCCCAGCCAACAAAGAGTTTGGTATGACTTACGATAAGATGAAAGCTACTGTTACAGTTGAAGTTGCTAAGAACGGTCATTCATTGACTACGGTTACAAACGTATCTTCAACTGGTGGGGTTGATGCCAACGGTAATGCTACTGACGGTACTGCCGATAAAGAATTCAACAACAAAGTAACTCCTCCAACACCTCCTGAATTCCAACCAGAAAAATTTGTCGTTTCTAAAGAGAAATATGACATTACTGGTGACAAGTTGATGGATGACGACGATGATGTACCTGGTAACGAGTACACAGCAACAAATGCAAATCCATATGTTGATGGTGTTAAAAACAACGAACCAGAAAACTTGAATACTAAGACTGTTGAACGCGGTTCTAAATTGGTATACCAAGTATGGCTTGATACTACTAAATTCACAGAAGCTAACAACATCCAATACGTTGGTGTATCTGATAAATACGATGCAGAAAAATTGGACGTTAACGCTGCTGACATCAAAGCATACGATTCAGTAACTGGTGCAGACGTGACTGCTAAATTCGACATCAAAGTTGAAAATGGTACAATCACTGCAACTTCTAAAGATGAATTTATCAAAGATAAAGTAAACAACCCTGTTATCGATACTACTAAATTCGCATTTGGACGTTACTATAAATTTGATATCCCAGCAACTGTTAAAGAATCTGTTAAAGCTGGTGCTGATATTGAAAATACAGCCAACCAAACAGTTCACGTTTACAACCCAGTAAGCAAGACAGTTGAAAAACCTGAAAAACCAACACAAAAACGTGTTAACAGCGTTCCAGTTCCAGTGGAAATGAACTTCACAAAACGTTTGGAAGGTCGTGAACTTCAAGCTAACGAATTCGAATTTGTATTGAAGAAAGACGGCGTTGAAGTTGAACGCGTGAAGAACGACGCTGCTGGTAAGATTGTCTTCGAGACTCTTAAATTTGGTCGCGATGATCTTGGTAAGACTTACAACTACACAGTAGAAGAAACTCCTGGTACAGATACAACTGTCAAATACGACACAATGGTTGCCACTGTTAAAGTTGTTGTTTCACACGACGGTACAGCTAAAGCAATCGTTGCCAACGTAACAGATGCTGCTGATAAAGAATTCAACAACCGTGTAACACCTCCAGAAGAACCTAAGTTCCAACCAGAGAAATACGTTGTTTCTAAAGCGAAATTCGATATCACTGGTACTAGACTCGTTGATGATGATTCTGAATTGACAGATAAATATGGTGAAACAAACACCAATCCATATGTCGATACAACTGACAACAACGAATTGGAAAACTTGAATACCAAGACAGTTGAACGTGGTCAAAAACTTTACTACCAAGTATGGTTGGATACAACTAAATTTGATGCAGCTAACAAAGACAACATCCAAACAGTAGGAATCACAGATAACTACGATAAGGATAAATTGACTGTTAATGCTTCAGACATCAAGGTTTACGATTCAGTAACTGGTGCAGATGTTACTAACAAGTTCGATATCACTGATAACAACGGTGTTCTTACAGCTAACCTTAAAGCTGGCTTCACTAAGTCACTTGGTGACGCTGAAAATACACAAATCATCGATACAACTAAGTTTGAATTTGGACGCTACTATAAATTTGATATTCCAGCAACAGTGAAAGACGATGTTGTAGCTGGTGCAGATATCGAAAACAAAGCAGCTCAAGTTGTTAACTACTACAACCCAGTAAGCAAGACAGTTGAAAAACCAAACAAACCAACTGAAAAACGTGTCAACAGTGTTCCAATCTCAGTAGAATTCAACTTCACTAAGAAATTGGAAGGTCGTGACCTTAAAGCTGGCGAATTCACATTCGAGTTGAAAGATAGCGACAATGTTGTGATTGCAACTGCAACCAACGATGCAGCTGGTAAGATTAAATTCTCTCCAGTAGAGTACACAAATAAAGCTGGTAAAACTGTTACAGCCCTTAAATACCAGAAGGGTCAAGAAGGTACTTACAAGTACACTGTAACAGAGGTTAAGGGTACAGATGCAACTGTCACTTACGATGAAATGGCTGCTGTTGTAACCGTTACTGTATCTCATGATGGTACAGCGAAAGCCTTGATCACAAACGTGACAGACCCTGCTGATAAAGAATTTAACAACCGTGTGACTCCACCAGAAGAACCTAAGTTTCAACCAGAGAAATATGTTGTTTCTGAAGAGAAATTCGATATCACTGGTGACAAACTCGTTGATGATGATAAAGAGTTGGCAGACAAGTACGCAGACACAAATGCGAACCCATATGCGGACGATGCATCAAACAACGAAAAACAAAACTTAAATACTAAGACTGTGAAACGTGGCGACAAGTTGGTTTACCAAGTATGGTTGGATACAACTA